>Ga0207773_100013_pt1 | contig 202825 bp, 150 predicted proteins | sample TtaePargueraPR_2_FD_187281 | JGI IMG/M metagenome (GOLD analysis project Ga0207773, IMG submission 187281) | Aerobic enrichment media microbial communities from Bioluminiscent Bay, La Parguera, Puerto Rico - Tt and M1 (3) (SPAdes) | ecosystem: Environmental > Aquatic > Marine > Unclassified ... | reverse complement strand
AGCGGAGTGGGTGCCAGAGACGGGCTACCAGAGCTTCCCGGCAGCAAAGCAGGCCATCAACGATTACATCATCGGCTACTACAGCCAGATACGGCCACATCGGAACAACGACGGTTTACCGCCGAATGTGGCAGAAGAAAAATATTGGAATGCTCAAAGGACGGTGGCCAAAAATACTTGACCACTACAAGGAAACCGTCCTTATTAAGGTCAATTGAGCCGGTAGCGGCGACGTTGCGGGTTAAGCGTAGATATTTCCGAAGTGACCTGGAAGTTCGGCCCACCGGTGTCCGAGAGCCTGGCATATTGGCAAGGAAACCCTGGGAACTCGGGAGGTCTGCTGCGTTCCTTGGCGCTATGCCGCACTGGACCTGCGGTTAACAAATGGGTCCAAACGTACGGCTGGGCACTGGGTCGTGCGGCGAAACACAGTGCCATACCAAGGTATTTAATCGCGCAAGCCCGGTGCGAGAGTCCAAACAGGCTCTTAGGCGTACTGACAAATATGGGCCAACCCAGCGACCGCGGAGCCCGAGCCTCCACATAGACTCTCGGCCCGGTATCAGGGCCCTCACATTGGCGGTCACTGCCTTCGTTTGTGCATTGTTGAGCAGCCTTCTTTGAGAAAGTCAATAGACCGCCCGCTGTTTTAGCGCTCCCGCCCTCTGTACAATAGCCGCGTTTTTAGCCAGCCGGTTGTACAGCCCATGTCCGAATCCAAGCCCTCCGAACTGAAGAACGACCGCTTCCTGCGCGCCCTGCTGCGCCAGCCGGTGGATCGCACCCCGGTGTGGATGATGCGCCAGGCGGGCCGCTACCTGCCGGAGTATCGCGCCAGCCGCGCCCGCGCGGGCAGCTTTATGGACCTGTGCCGCAATACCGAGCTGGCCTGCGAGGTGACCCTGCAGCCGCTGGAGCGCTACCCGCTGGACGCGGCCATCCTCTTCTCGGACATCCTCACCATCCCCGACGCCATGGGCCTGGGCCTCTATTTCGAGGAGGGGGAGGGACCCAAATTCCGCAAGCCGCTGCGCCGCGCCGCAGATATCGAGGCGCTGGAAGTCGTGAACAGCGAGCGGGACCTGGACTACGTGATGAATGCCGTGTCCGCCATCCGCGGCGCCCTGAATGGGCGAGTGCCGCTGATCGGTTTCTCCGGCAGTCCCTGGACCCTGGCCACCTACATGGTCGAGGGCGGTTCCAGCCGCGACTTCGCCCGCTGCAAGGAGATGCTCTACAACAAGCCGGAGCTGATGCACCAGCTGCTGTCGGTGCTGGCGGACTCGGTGACCGATTACCTGAACGCACAGATCCGCGCCGGCGCCCAGGCGGTGCAGATCTTCGATACCTGGGGGGGCGCCCTCAGTCATTCCGCCTACCGCGAATTCTCCCTGCAGTATATGGCGCGTATCCTGCAAGGCCTGATCCGGGAGGCGGAGGGGCGCCCGGTGCCGGCGATTCTCTTCACCAAGGGTGGCGGCCAGTGGCTGGAGGCGATGGCGGATAGTGGCGCCAGCGCCCTGGGACTCGACTGGACGACGGATCTGCGCCAGGCGCGCGCGCGGGTTGGCGACAGGGTGGCCTTGCAGGGCAACCTGGACCCGGCGGTGCTCTATGCCGGCCCCGGCCGGATTCGCGCCGAGGTGGCGGCGATACTGGAATCCTTTGGTCCGGGCTCCGGCCATGTCTTCAACCTCGGCCACGGCATCACGCCGCAGGTGGATCCTGAGCACGCGCGGGTGATGATAGAGGCGGTACAGGCGCTGTCCCCCCAATATCATTCCTGAGAGATACCAATATTTCCTGGCGTGCAGAGTCGCGGTCTTTTGTGTGATCTGCGTCACAATTTCGATGATGCTAACGGCTGGACCACCGTGCTATAAAGGAGCGCTGCCTCCAGCGACTTGCGCGGGGCAGCCCCTACAACCACAGAATCCGATGGCAATGCATCCGTGGCGATCGAACAGGCAAAAATCTCCGTAGAGGACCTGCAGCGCGGTATGTTCGTGTCCGGGCTCGATCGGCCCTGGACCCGCACGCCCTTTGCCCTGCAGGGTTTCTACATCCGCGATCTGGAAGAGATCCGCCAGCTGCAGAAATACTGTCGCTACGTCTATGTCGACGTGGTCAAGACCGTCGGCGATGCCGGCCTCAAACTGCGCCGAATGACCCGTGCCGGCACCCGCAATTCCCCCTTGACAGCCCCCGCTGGCGGCCGCGCCGGGCGCGTACCGATGGCTATCCCCTGCCGTCCGGTACAGGTTTCCCACACCGCCTATCCGCCGCCGGAATCCGCGCGCCTCGAGGCGCCCAGGGCGCGCCAGCTGCACGGGCGGATAGTGGCCGGTATGCACGAGGTGATGACACAGGTCCACAGCGACCGCCCCCTGCCGGTGCGGGAGGTGAATCGGGTGGTCGAGGAACTGGTGGAGAGTGTGCTGCGCAGCCCCGACGCCTTCGCCTGGTTGGCGCGCGTGCGCGAAAAGGACGAGCACACCTACAGCCACGCTGTTCGCGCGGGTATCTGGGCGTTGGTTTTCGGCCGCCATATCGGCCTGCGCCGCCACGAACTGGTACAACTGGGGGTGGCGACGCTGCTCAAGGATCTGGGCAAACTGAAGATCGCCGATGAAGTGCTGCGGATGGTCAAGAGGGACCCGCGCAGCGAGCTGGAATACCGCAAGTTCGTCGAGCACAGTGTGCAGTTGCTGTCGGCGGACCCGCAGATGGATCCGCAGGTGGTCAATATCGTCCGCTGCCACCGCGAGCAGCACGACGGCAGCGGCTATCCCCAGGGCCTGCGCGGCGACAAGATCCCGGTGCTGGCGCGTATGTGCGGCATAGTGACCTTCTACGATGAGGCCACCAATCCCCGCGGCGCCAGCCAGCCGGTGGCGCCGTCGAAGGCGGTGGCGCAGTTGTACGACCACCGCGGCATCGCCTTCCAGGAGCAGCTGGTGGTGGAGTTTATCCAGGCCATAGGCCTCTATCCCACCGGCACCCAGGTGGAGCTGTCCAGCGGCGAGATAGGGGTGGTGGTGGAGCAGACCTACGCGCGGCGCCTGAAGCCGAAGGTGATGCTGGTGCTGGACCGCGACAAGCAGCCGCTGGCGGAGGCGCGGTTGTTCGATATGGCCGCGGACGACGACCGCAAGCAGAAACTGATCGAGCGCGGCAAGCTGGGGCCGCAGGACAAGGTCACCATCCTGAAGGACGTGGAGCCGGGCAGCTTTCCACAAGTGGACGTGGCCGCGGTGCGCGACAGCTACCTGTTCCGCCAGCAGAAGCTGCCGTCTTTCCTGTCCCGCTTTCTGAAGCGCTAACCCCCCTGTTTCGCAATCCCGCGAACCGGCCGCGCCAACAGCGCCAGCAGGCTGGACAACAGTACCAGCGAGGCGAGCAGGCCGGCCAGGGCGGCGACGCCGATTCCCCGATCCAGCAGCAGGCCCTCCAGCAGGGGGGACACCGCCGTCGACAGCACCACGGCCGCCTGGGAGACCGAGCGGATGGCGCCCAGGTGGCGGCTGCCGTAGCGCTCGGGCCAGAGGGCGGCGGCGGCCGTGCCGGTTCCCGCCTGGGTGATGCCGAGCAGGGCCAGGTAGGCGTAGGGTACCCACTGCAGCGCCACCGTCGCCAGCAACAGCAGGCCGGCGAACATCGGCAACAGTGCCAGTGGCAGGCTGCGTCTCGCGCCGAAGCGGTCGACCAGGCCGCCGGCCACAAACAACATCAGCAGGTGGCCCGCCGCATAGCCGCCGAAGGCGCCGGCCATCAGTGGCAGGGACCAGCCGCGCGCCTCTGCGATGGCGCCCTGGTGGAAGAGCACCGCCGTCACCACGAAGGGCGTCATCAGTGCCGCCGGCAGCAGCCGATAAAAGCCCGGATCGCGCAGCACCTGGGCGCGGGTGAAGTCGCCGGTGCCGCTCGCGCTTCGCTCTTCGTCGCCCGCCGGCTGCGGTTGCCGGGCGAGATACAGCAGACCAGGCAATACCAGCAGCAACAGCGCTGCGGCGGCGGCATACCAGGCGCTGCGCCAACCGCTCATTTCAATCAGCAGGGCACCGCCGGTCGGTAACAGCACCTCCGCCAGCGGAAAGCCGAGCGCCGCCAGCGCGATCACCTTGCCGCGGCTGTCGCTGAAGTAGCGGCCCGCGGTGGTCATGCCCAGGTGGGTCATAGAGCCCTGTCCGGCGAAGCGCAGCAGGAAGAAGCCCGGCAGCAGCATCCAGGCGGCCGCGGCACCGGCCATCACCAGGCAGGCGGCAGTCAGCAGCAGGGTCACCAGCGCCGCGCTGCGGCGCAGCGGCCAGCGATCCACCAGGCCGCCGCAGGCGAGCAGCGCCAGCGCCGCGGCCAGGGTGGCGCCGCTATAGCAGGCGCCGTACTGGGCGTGGCTCAGGTCGAACTCGGCGCGCAGGGCACTGCCGAAAATCGACACGAAAAATGTCTGCCCGAAACCGGACGCGGCGATGGCGACGAGGGCAAAGAAAGCGAGGTGCGCGTTGTGGCGAATGAAAGCGGGTAGCATCGCAGTGGGCAGTGGTTGAATGGGCTCGGTGAATGTCCGGTCTGTGGGAGCCAACTAGATCAGGTCGCCAAAATGCTGCCCCATCTTCACCGAAGACTCGGCGCCCAGGGTTTCCAGCCAGCGCACTTTGTCCGCACCGAACAGCATGATCACGGTGGAGCCCAGTTTGAAGCGGCCCATCTCCGCGCCTTTCTCCAGGTGGATCGGCGTGTTGTCGCCGTAGCTGGTGGTGCGCACCCGGCGCTTGTGTGGCGTCACCAGGCCGGCCCATACGGTTTCGATACTGGCCACGATCATGGCGCCCACCAGGATCATCGCCATGGGGCCGGCGGCGGTTTCGAAGAGGCAGACCACGCGCTCGTTGCGGGAAAACAGTCGCGGCACCGTCTCGGCGGTGACATTGTTGACCGAGAACAGCTGCCCCGGCACATAGACCATGCTTTTCAGGGTGCCGGCGATCGGCATATGCACCCGGTGGTAGTCTTTCGGCGACAGGTACACGGTGGCGAAGTGGCCGCCGGTAAACGGCGCGGCGATTTGCGGGTCCCCGCCCACCAGTTCCAGCAGGCTGAAGTCGTGGCCCTTGGCCTGGAAAAGCCGGCCGTTGTGAATTTCCCCCAGCTGGCTGACGGTGCCGTCCGCCGGGCAGGCGAGGGCGCTTTCCCCCTCGGCGATCGGGCGCGCGCCGGCTTTCAGCGCGCGGGTAAAGAAGTCGTTGAAGCTGTCGAAGGCAAGGCAGTCGCTTTGCTCGGCCTCGGTCATATCCACATCGTACTTGTCCACGAACCAGCGGGTGAAGGGGTCTTTGATCCACTGGATGCGCGTTTCCGCCAGCCAGCCGGCGGCGCGGGACAGGGCCCGCTGTGGGGTCAGGTATTGCAGTGCGGCAAACAGTTTTGGGTGCATAGAGTTACTTCTGGTCCGTATAAGTTCTTATTCGCATTGAGCTGCGATATTCTTTTTGAGTCCCGAGTCCCGTTTATTCTTCCACCGGCGTATCCGGCAGATTGCCCCACTCGCTCCAGGAGCCGGGGTAGGCGCGGATATCGAAGCCCAGGGACTTGCCCACCAGCCAGGTAAAACCGGAGCGGTGGTGGCTCTGGCAGTGGGTGACGATTTTCTTGCTGTCGTCGATGCCCAGCCTGGCGAGAAACTCGCGCGCGTCCGAGCGGATGCGCAGGTCGCGCTGTGGGTCCATCAACTGGGTCCACTCGCAGTTGATGGCGCCGGGAATATGCCCGGCTTTCATCGCCGCCACCCGCTCGCCGCTGTATTCCTGCGGCGAGCGCGCGTCCCAGACGAGGAAGTCGTCCTCGCCCAGGTGCTCCCGGATTTCGTCTGCTTCCATCACCGGGGCGGGATCGATGGAGATTTCGATGTCGCTGGGCGCCGGTTCCGCCGGCTCGGTGGACAGCGGCAGGCCCGCCCCGCGCCAGGCGTGCATGCCGCCGTTCAGATAGCGGTAGTTTTTGTGGCCGATCACTTCCAGGGTCCACAGGAAGCGCCCGGCCCAGCCGCCGCCCTCGTCGTCGCAGGCGACCACATGGTGTGACCGGCGCAGGCCGATGGCGCGGAACACCTGGGTCAGCCGCTCGGCGCCCGGCAGCTTGCCCGGTGCCGGCGGCTGGCCTCCCATCAGTGCCTGGAAGGGCAGGTGCAGGGCACCCGGGATATGGCCGTTCTGGTAGTTCAGCGGCGAACTGAGATCGACGATCAGCAGTTCCTCGCGTTCGAGCTGTGTAGCCAGTTCTTCCGGTTCTATGATCAGGCTCAAATTCAATTCTCCGATTCCAGGCTGTTGCGCAGGTGCAAAAAGCTGTTCATGCGCCTTTCTCCGATATCGCCGCGTTCCAGCGCTTCGAGGATGGCGCAGCCGGGTTCGCCCTGGTGGCGGCAGTCGCGGAAGCGGCAGTGGCCGATAAACGGGCGGAACTCCACGAAACCCTCCAGCAGCGATTGCTCGTCCATGTGCCAGAGGCCGAATTCGCGAATGCCGGGGGAGTCTATCAGATCGCCGCCGCTGGGCAGGTGGAATAGTTCCGCCGCGGTGGTGGTGTGGGTGCCTTTCAGGGTGGCCTCGGACAGGGCGCCGGTGCGCGCGCCGGCGTCGGGCAGCAGGGCGTTGACCAGCGAGGATTTGCCGACGCCGGACTGGCCGACGAAGACACTGGTTCCCTGCGCCAGGGTTTCCAGCAGTTGTGGCAACCCCTCGCCGGTCTTGGTCGAGAGGCGCAGCACCGGATAGCCGAGATCCGGGTAGGGGGCCAGCAGTTCCTCCAGCGCGTCGCGGTTGCCGCCGTCTATCAGGTCGATCTTGTTCAGCAGCAGTATCGGGTGGATGCCGGTGGTTTCCGCGGCCACCAGGTAGCGGTCTATGGCGTTGGCGAAGGGTTCGGGATAGGGGGCGATGACGATGACAATGCGGTCGATATTGGCGGCGACCGTCTTGAGATCGCCGTAGCGGTCCGGCCGCTGCAGCTCCGAATGGCGCGGCAGGCGCGCGCCGACGACGCCATAGCCACCGCTGCTCTCGCCGACGGCGGGGCGCCAGGCGACGCGGTCGCCGGTGACCAGGGTTTCGATATTGGCGCGCAGGTGGCAGCGCTGGCGCAGTTGCGGGGCCGCCTCGCTCTCCACCAGTATCTGGGTGCCGTAGTTGGCGATCACCAGACCGGTCTGCTCCGGCCCGTGATGGCCCTCATCCAGTGCCTGCTCGGTGCTCTCGGCACGCTTCTGCGCGCGCTCCTCGCGCTCTTTCTGGATCTTGGCGATACGCCACTGCTGGCGCCGGTTCAGTTTGCGTTTGCTCATTCGTCGCTGGCCTGGGGATTCGCGGCGGATTATAGCTTGCAACGCCCGCCCAATGCGGTAACTTGCCCCGAACCGATTAAGGAGGCCTTGTGGATCAGAATAATTTGGTCTGGATCGACCTGGAAATGACCGGTCTGGATCCGGAAAAAGAGCGCATCATCGAAATCGCCACCGTGGTGACCGATTCCAAGCTGAACATCCTCGCCGAGGGGCCGAATATGGCGGTGCACCAGTCTGACGCACTGCTGAACGCGATGGACGACTGGAACACCGAGCAGCACGGTGGTTCCGGGCTGGTGGCGCGGGTCAAGGGGTCGACCATTTCCGAGCGGGATGCGGAGCGGGAGACTATCGAATTCCTGCGCCACTGGGTACCGGAGGGCGCCTCGCCCATGTGCGGCAACTCCATCGGCCAGGACCGCCGTTTCCTGGTCAAATACATGCCGCAGCTGGAGGCCTATTTCCACTACCGCAACCTGGATGTCAGCTCGATCAAGGAGTTGGCGCGGCGCTGGCGGCCGGATGTTCTGGAGGGGGTCAAGAAGCACAGCAGCCACCTGGCCCTGGACGATATTCGCGATTCCATCGAGGAGTTGAAGCACTACCGGGAGCACTTCTTCCGGCTCTGAAAAATGTTGGTTTCGGGGTTGAATCGAAAATAACAAAAGGAGATTGCTGTGAAACGATTTTATCTGGGCGTTCTTTTGATGTTCGCCGGTACCGCACTTCCCGCTCAGGCCAGTTTCGACAGGGCCATGCAGGCCTACAACGCGGGAGAATATGCGGAGGCGTATCGCAGTTTTGATGCCCTGGCTGCCATTGGCGACTACAGCTCGGCATTCAATATCGGGGTGATGTACTACCGGGGCGAATATGTCGATCGCGATCCCGTCGAGGCCTGGGGGTGGATGCAACTGGCGGCGTCCCAGACGGGCGAGGAAGGGCCGTCGATCACCGCCGGTAGAATTTTTTCAGGACTCACGCCCGAGGAGCAGGATGCCGCCAGGGCGCGCCTGGAGGAGTTGCTCCACAGTCACGGGAAGCAGCAAATCCTCGCCGACCTGAGTCCGGCGCTCTTGCCGGATAATGAGTGCGATGTGGATCGAATCCCGGTGACCAAGGAGCCACCCAGGTATCCCAGAGGAGAGCTGGCTCGAGGCAGGTTCGGCCGGGTGGTGCTGGAATACGCCGTAATGCCTGGCGGTCATGTGAGGGACGTCACCGTTTCGCAAACCAGTGGCGCCGCCTTTTCGCGGGCGGCTGCCAAGTCGGCGCTTTCCTTCCGTTACGAACCCGCGGCGGTAAGCGAACCCACAACCGGTTACAAGACCGCCTTCACTTTTAACATACCCGGCACCGTCACCAATAAGCGCCAACTGGTAGCCGAGCTGAACGAATGGAAGGACAAGGCGGAATCCGGCGATCCCGCGGCCCAGTATGTGTATGCCTTCAGGCTTGGGGTGCTCCGTTCATTCAGGAAATACATGAAGGGCGTGGATCTGGAATACCAGACGGCAAACAAGTGGTACCTGGAGGCGGCGAAACAAGGTGTACCCCAGGCCCAGTTCGAAATTGGGCGCAATATGGTGATGGGGCGCGGGTGTGAAACGGATGCCAAAAACGGCATCAAGTGGATCAGTGCGGCGGCTGCCGGCGGTTTGCCGGAGGCGCAGAACTATCTTGCGACCAGTGCCCGCACTATGCCGGACGACGAGCGCCGCGAACACGCCATACGATGGCTGAAAAACGCCTCTATGAATGGCCATTATTTGTCCAAACTCCTGTTGGCGTGGGAGCTGGCGACGGGGCCCGGCCAGCCATCGGCGGAAGACCTGGCGTTGGCGGAGGATCTGGTGGCTGAGGAACCGTCGGATTATTTCGACGAGGTACGTATTCTGGAGACCAAAGCCGCGGTAGCAGCGGCACAGGCTGACTTCTCGGTGGCACAGCGCCTGCAGAAGCAAGCCATCAAGCGGGCCAAAAGGTTGAAGTGGGATCTCCGCGACGTGAATCACCGCTACGAAGCTTACAGGCGGCGCGAAACGTGGACCGGTCCCTACTATCACGATATTGCGGCCGACCCTATCCCGCTTGAGGTTTCCGCTGATTGATGCCGGTTCAGCCGGGCTTGCGAACGCGCTTCGCCCGGCAAACCCTACCTGTCCCGTTTGATTTTGCGTTTGCGCCGCCGCCCGCTGCGCAATCGCGCCAGCGCCCACTCGATATGCTCCTCCACCAGCGGTGTCGCCTCCGGAAGCGCATTCTCCAGGGCGGCGACAATTTCCGCTGAAGGTTCCGCATTCCCCAGCGCCACCGCCAGATTCCTCTGCCAGCGCTCGTAGCCGATGCGGCGGATCGCCGAGCCCTCGGTCCTGTGCAGGAACCCGGCCTCGCTCCAGCCGAACAGCGCCAGCAGTTCGCCGTCGTCCAGCCCGTGGCGCGGGTGGAAATCCTTTTCCGCCGTGGGCTTGGCGAACTTGTTCCAGGGGCAGATGATCTGGCAGTCGTCGCAGCCGAACACCCGGTTGCCCAGGGGCTCGCGGAACTCCTCCGGGATGGGCCCCCTGTTCTCGATGGTCAGGTAGGAGATGCAGCGGCGCGCATCCAACTGGTAGGGACCGACGAAGGCGTCGGTGGGGCAGACCTTCAGGCAGGCATTGCAGTCGCCGCACTGGTTCGTTTCTTCGCTCTCATCCACCGGCAGCGCCAGGTTGGTATAGATCTCGCCGAGAAAGAACCAGGAGCCGGCATGGGAATTGATCACCATGCAGTTCTTGCCGATCCAGCCGAGCCCGGCCTTTTCCGCCAGGGCGCGCTCCATTATCGGCGCGCTGTCGGTAAAGGCGCGGCCCGAGGAAGCCAGGCCGCGTTCATCGCAGAAGGCGTCGATCTTCTGCGCCAACTGCGCGAGGCGCTTGCGGATCAGCTTGTGGTAGTCGCGCCCGGTGGCGTAGCGGGATACGTAGGCCTTGCGGGAATCCTTCAGTACCCGCACCGGCTCCGTGTCCGGCGGCAGGTAGTCCAGGCGGGCGCTGATGGCGCGCAGGGTGCCGGGCTGCAGGAGCTCCGGGCGCCAGCGCTTGTCGCCGTGCGCGCCCATCCACGCCATGTCGCCGTTGTAGCCGGCTTCCAGCCAGGCGCGCAGCCGCTTGCCGTGCTCTTCGAGCCGGCAGTCGGTGATCCCTATCTGCTGGAAGCCCAATTCGCGGCCCCAGGTCTTGATCAGGGCCGCCAGCTCGGCGAGAGGGGGCGGGGGTCGGGTCATGGGAATAAGAGTCGGGTCATGGAAATAGGGTCATGGGCGGATTCGGTTCACCGGGCGCAAATTGCGCGCCCGGAAAGGTATAATTTCCGCTATTTTGCCACAGTTTAAAAAGTGACCACAGGAGCCGCATGGACACGCCTCAATCCCTGTATAGCGCCGAGTCGGTGCGCGAACTCGACCGCCGCGCCATCGCCGCGCTGAAAATTCCCTCCATCGCGCTGATGAAACGCGCCGGCCGCGCCGCCTTCGCGCGGCTGCTGGAACGCTGGCCGGATGTGAAGCGCGTGCAGGTGTTCTGCGGCGGCGGCAACAACGGCGGCGACGGCTATGTGATCGCGGCGCTGGCGGCGCAGAAGCAGGTGCCGGTGACCGTCTACGCCTGCGTGGAGCCGGAAAAGCTCAAGGGCGACGCGCTGGAGGCTTGCGACTACGCCCGCCGCGAGGGCGTGCATATCGTGACTTCGCTGACCGAACTGGACAGCGCCGACGGCGATACGGTGATCGTGGACGCGCTGCTCGGTACCGGCTTTGCCGGCGAGTTGCGCGAGCCGGTAACGCACGCGGTGGAGCGTATCAATAAAAGCGCGGGACCGGTGTTGGCGGTGGATATCCCGTCCGGCCTGACTGCCGACACTGGCAGCGCTCCCGTTTCGGCCCAGGGGGTGGTGCGCGCGGATGTGACCGTGACCTTTATCGGCCGCAAGTTGGGCCTGTACTGTGGACGCGGCCCGGCGCTGTGCGGCGAGGTGGTGTTCGAGGGACTGGGTGCGCCGGAGCAGATATACGCCGAAGCCGAGCCACTGGCGCGCCGCTACGGCGGCGCCAGTGTCGGGCGCCTGGCCCCGCGCGCGGCGGACAGCTACAAGAACCAGTTCGGCCATGTGCTGGTCGTCGGCGGCGACAGTGGCACTGGCGGTGCCGCATTGATGGCGGCGGAGTCCGCCGCCCGCACCGGCGCCGGCCTGATCTCCCTGGCCACCCATCCCCAGCACCTGGTGGCGTCCCTGACCCGCTGCCCGGAGGTGATGGCGCACCCGGTGATTTCCGGCCAGGAGCTGGAGCCGTTGCTGCAGGGCCCCGATGTGATTGCCGTGGGCCCCGGTCTCGGTCGCGCGCCCTGGGGGGAGCAGCTGCTGGCCCGCGCCGGTCGCGCCGAAGTGCCGCTGGTGCTGGACGCGGACGCGCTCAATATCCTGGCGGCCGGTCGCGTGCTGGCCGGCTTGCGGCGCGACGACTGGGTGCTGACGCCCCATGTCGGCGAGGCCGCGCGGCTGCTCGGCTGCGATACCGCCGAGGTGCTCGCCGACCCGCGCGCGGCGGCGATCGCGGTTCAGCAAAAATTCAGTGGCGTGGTGGTACTAAAGGGCGCAGGCACACTGATCGCCCACGACCGCGGTGTGGACCTGATCAACAGCGGCAACCCGGGCATGGCCTCCGGCGGTATGGGCGACCTGCTCACCGGCGTGATCGCCGCGCTGATCGGCCAGCGCATGTCGCCACTGGAGGCGGCGCGCCTGGCAGTGTGGCTGCACGGCGAGGCGGGCAATCTCGCGGCGCGGGAGGGACAGCGCGGCCTGCTGGCCACCGACCTGCTGCCGCATATTCGTTTTTTGATCGGTTGAAAGTGGAGGCTGGTGGACTGATGGATCTGGTGTTGCAACTGGCGGACGAGGAGGCCACCGTCGCCGCCGGCGAGGCCGTCGGCCGCGCCTGCCTGGCCTGCGGCATGGGCAGCGGGCTGGCGCTCTTCCTGCATGGTCAGTTGGGCGCCGGCAAGACCACCTTCTGCCGCGGCGTACTGCGCGCCTTCGGCCACAGGGGCGCCGTGAAGAGCCCCACCTACACCCTGGTGGAGCCCTACGACTTTCCCCTGGCGGCGGGGGGCGCGCAGCGGGTCTTCCACTTCGACCTGTACCGGCTGGGGGATGCGGAGGAGTTGGAGTTCATGGGTGTGAGGGATTACTTCGCCGCCAACAGCCTGAGCCTGGTGGAGTGGCCGGAGCGCGGCGCCGGGGTGCTGCCGGAAGCGGATCTGGAACTGGAACTGACAGTGCCGGAAAGCGGTCGACAGCTGCAGCTGATTGCGCGCTCGCAGGCCGGTGAAGTGGTGCTGAATGCAATGTGCAAGCTGCTATAGAACTGAAAAACTGGCAAGGGATCGGCGGAAAACGATGCGCAGGATTGTCACTCTTACCTTACTGTATTTCGTTACCGTTGCGGCCCAGGCCGCAACGGAAGTGGAGGGCGTGCGCCTGTGGCGCGCGCCGGACCACACGCGCCTGGTCTTCGACCTCAGCGGCCCGGCGGAACACAAGCTGTTCACCCTGAGCGACCCGCACCGGGTGGTGATCGACGTGGCGGACACCCGCCTCGCCGCGACGCTGGACGGCCTGGAACTGGAGAATACCCCGATAGGACAGCTGCGCCACGGTCGCCAGGACAAGAAAGACCTGCGCGTGGTGCTGGACCTGAAGCAGCAGGTGAAGCCGCGCAGTTTCGCGCTGCGCCGCCACGGGGATCTGCCGGACCGGTTGGTGATCGATCTCTACGACGAAGTGGGGAGCGAGGAGAAAACCCTGCAGCAGGTCAACCGCGAGCGGGACATCGTCATTGCTATCGATGCCGGTCACGGCGGCGAGGACCCGGGCGCGCTGGGTCCCGGCGGCTTGCGCGAGAAGGATGTGGTGCTGGCCATCGCCAGACAGCTGCACAAGGCCATCGACGGCCGGCGTGGCTTTTCCGCCAGGTTGGTGCGCAGCGGTGACTACTACATTCCGCACCGCCAGCGGGTGGAGAAGGGGCGTCAGATGCGCGCCGACCTCTTCGTCTCCATTCACGCGGACGCCTTTCACAAGAAAAGCGCCCGTGGAGCCGGCGTCTACGCGGTGTCCTCCCGCGGCGCCACCAGTGAGACGGCGCGCTTCCTGGCCCAGCGGGAAAACGAGTCCGACCTGATCGGCGGCGCCGGCAGCCTGAGCCTCGGCGACAAGGACGACACCCTGGCCGGCGTGCTGCTGGATTTGTCGATGACCGCGACCATGAACGCCAGCCTGGATATTGGCGCCAGCGTGCTGGCATCCATCGGCAGCTTCACCCATTTGCACAAGAAGCGCGTGGAACAGGCCAATTTCGCTGTGCTGCGCTCGGCGGACGTGCCCTCGATCCTGGTGGAGACCGGCTTTATCACCAACCCGCAGGAGGCCGCGCGCCTGCGCGACCCGACCTTCCAGCGCAGGCTGGCGGAAAAGCTCAGCGACGGTATAGTGGCGCACTTCACCAGCCGCCCGCCGGCGGGCAGTTGGCTGGCCGCCAACCGCGACAGCGTCGAGCGCCGCCACACCATCGCCCGCGGCGATACCCTGTCCGGCATCGCCGCGCGGTACAATGTGTCGGTCGCCGCGTTGAAGAAAATCAACGGTATCGACAGTTCGATGATCCGTGTCGGCCAGACGCTGACCATCCCCTCCGGCTGAACAGTGGAAATGTAGGAGCGGCCCATGGCCGCGATCGATGTCCGGGGCAGCCGGAAAGTCCGATCGCGGCCATGGGCCGCTCCTACAAGGAATTTTGATATGTCCGACAGAATCCAGCAGCTCTCCCCCCGCCTCGCCAACCAGATCGCCGCCGGCGAGGTGGTGGAGCGCCCGGCCTCGGTGATCAAGGAGCTGCTGGAAAACAGCCTCGACGCCGGCGCCTCGCGACTGGAGGTGGAAATCGACAACGGTGGCATCAAGCGCATCAAGGTGCGCGACAACGGCAAGGGCATCGACAGGGACGATCTGCCGCTGGCGCTGGCCCGCCACGCCACCTCCAAGATCCACGCGCTGGAGGACCTGGAGGCGGTGGCCACCCTCGGTTTCCGCGGCGAGGCCCTGGCCAGTATCTCCTCGGTGGCGCGCCTGGAACTGACCAGCAGCCGCGACGAATCCGGCAAGGGCTGGCAGGTCAGCGCAGAGGGCCGCGACATGCAGGCACAGCTGGCGCCGGCGGCGCACCCGCGCGGCACCACCGTGGACGTGCGCGACCTCTTCTTCAACACCCCGGCGCGGCGCAAGTTCCTGCGCACCGAAAAGACCGAGTTCAACCGGGTCGACGAGACCATCAAGCGCCTGGCCCTGTCCCGCTTCGACGTGTCCATCAGCCTGCGCCACAACGGCAAGGGCGTGCACAACCTGCGCGCCGGCAGCGGCCGGGTGGAGATGGAGCGACGAGTGGCGCAGGTGTGCGGACCGGCCTTTATGCAGAACGCCCTGCATATCGACGTGGAGCGCAGCGGCCTGCGCCTGTGGGGTTGGGTCGCCGAGCCTGCCTTCTCCCGCTCCCAGGCGGACCTGCAGTTTTTTTACGTCAACGGTCGCGCCATCCGCGACAAGGTGGTCAGCCACGCGGTGCGCCGCGCCTTCGCCGATGTGCTCTACCACGGCCGCCACCCGGCCTTTGTGCTCTACCTGGAACTGGACCCGGCCTCGGTGGATGTGAATGTGCACCCCACCAAGCACGAGGTGCGCTTCCGCGACAGCCGCCTGGTGCACGACTTCCTGTTCGGCAGCCTGCACCGGGCGCTGGCGGAGGTCAGGCCCGGACAGCGGGAGGAGGTGGCACAGCCGGAGACGGAAAAAGTTGGCGGTATTGCCGCCGGCGAATTCTCCGGCCAGCAGAGGATGCCGCTGACTGCGCGATCGTCGCCGGGAGATCTGCAGCAGCAGATGCAGAGCTACGCCACTCTGCACCAGCCGTATCAACCGGAGCCGGGCGTAGCCGAAGCCGCACCCCAGGAATCCGACGCCGCTGGCGCTGCTGCGCAGCGTATGCGGAGCTGGAGCTCCGCGCTCCCGGGGGGCTCTGTGCCCCCCAGCCCCCAGACACCGGTCTCCAGCCCCGAGGCGGGAGACACGCCCCCTTTGGGCTACGCCCTGGCCCAACTCCACGGCATCTATATCCTGGCCCAGAATGAACAGGGCCTGATCGTCATCGACATGCACGCGGCCCACGAGCGCATTGTCTACGAACAGATGAAGGCGGCCCACGCCGCCGGCGGCATCCAGGCGCAGCCGCTGCTGGTGCCGGTGAGCCTCGCCGTCAGCCAAAGGGAGGCGGACTGCTTCGAGGAGCGCAGTGAGGCGTTCACCTCCCTGGGCTTTGTGCTGCAGCGGGCCGGGCCCGAGACGCTGCTGGTGCGCCAGGTGCCTGCTTTGCTGCACGGCGCCGAGGTGGAGCAACTGGTGCGCGATGTCCTGTCCGACCTGTTGACCCAGGGGGGCAGCGACCGCATCGGCGAGCGCCTCAACGAGATACTCTCCACCATGGCCTGCCACGGCTCCGTGCGCGCCAATCGCAAACTCACGGTGCCGGAGATGAACGCACTGCTGCGGGATATGGAGCACACCGAGCGCAGCGGCCAGTGCAACCACGGCAGGCCGACCTGGACGCAGGTAAAGCTCGCGGATATGGACAAGTGGTTTATGCGGGGGCAGTGAGTAATGCTGTATTCCGCATTGCCGAAGGCGATTTTCCTGATGGGGCCGACGGCGTCCGGCAAGACGGACCTGGCCATGGCCCTGGCCGACCGGCTGCCGGTGGCGCTGATCAGTGTCGACTCGGCGCTGGTCTACCGGGGGCTGGATATCGGTTCCGCCAAGCCCTCCGCCTCCGAACTGGCCCGCTACCCGCACCGGTTGATTGATATCTGCGATCCCTCGGAGGCCTACTCCGCCGGTCGTTTCCGCGAGGACGCGCGCGCGGCCATGGAGGAAATTGTCGCAGCAGGCAAAATTCCGCTGTTAGTCGGCGGAACCATGCTGTATTTTCGCGCTCTACTGGAGGGCATGGCGCAGCTGCCGGAGGCGGACCCCGCGGTCCGGGCGGAGATAGAGGCCCGCGCCGCGCGCGAGGGCTGGCCGGCCCTGCACGCGGAGCTGGCGGTGGTGGACCCGGAGTTGGCCTCCGAATTGCACCCCAATCACTCGGTGCGCATCGAGCGCGGCCTGGAGGTCTACCGCCTCACCGGGGTGCCCCTGTCCCGGCTGCGCCGTGAACAGGCGCGGGACTCTGTGGCCGACCACTACGACCTGCGCCAGTTGGCGCTGCTGCCGAGGGACAGGGCACTGCTGCACGGGCGCATCGAGGCCCGCTTCCGGCGCATGCTGGAGTTGGGCTTCGTCGACGAGGTGCGGTGGTTGCGCGAGCGGGGCGACCTGCACGAGGGGTTGCCGGCGATTCGCGCGGTGGGCTACCGCCAGGTGTGGCAGTACCTGGAGGGCAAGCTCAGCTACGACGAGATGGTGGATGCGGGAGTCGCCGCCACCCGCCAACTGGCCAAGCGCCAGCTGACCTGGCTGCGGGGCTGGCCGGATCTGGCGGGCATTTACGCGCAGGAGGTCGGCGGTAGATTGCGCAAAAATGACGAAATATTGGCGGAGGCCTTGAAATTTCTTGCCTGAGCATCCATAACGTGGTTGGGCCAAGCCCGCTCAGTCAGTTTGTTCACAGAGTCCGGCTACTTCCGGCTCTTATTTATACGCGTATTCAACCACAATCGTCTCTTAGTCCGCGGTCTTCGCGGGCGCGATTGCGGCCTGCATTCGCTTCCAGCTTTTGACAAGGAGAAAAAAGATGTCAAAAGGGCACAGCTTACAAGACCCTTACCTCAACGTATTGCGCAAAGAGCGTATCCCGGTTTCTATCTATCTGGTTAACGGCATCAAGCTTCAGGGGCAAATAGAATCTTTCGATCAATTTGTGGTACTGCTGAAAAACACCGTCAGCCAAATGGTGTACAAGCACGCCATTTCCACCGTCGTCCCGTCCCGCGCGGTGCGTGTGCCGCTACTGAACCCCGCGGCACAACCGGGCGGCGAAGGCGCCGGGGAGGGGGGGGAGCGAGAAACCTTCGGTTAAACCCGTCCCGCCCTCCCGGTTTGATCTGCGCCCCGGCTTGCCGGGGCGCCGCTGTTCGGAGGGCGGAAGACAGGGGACAGAAGCCAGACCCGGGTCGAATACTTCTGTCCCCTGTTTTCCGCCATCTGGTTTCTGAATGAGAGTTCCCATTGTTTTTTGAACGACCGGAATCCGGTGAACTGGCGGTGCTGGTGCACCTGGAACTGTCCGCCATCGACAGCTCCGACGACCCGCGCGAATTCGAGGAGCTGGCCCTCTCCGCCGGCGCGGACCCGGCGACCTTTATCTTCGGCCAGCGCGCCACGCCGGATCCCAAGACCTTTGTCGGCCGCGGCAAACTGGAAGAGATCCGCCAGGCGGTCGTGGATAATGGCGCCGAACTGGTCATCTTCGACCACACGCTGTCGCCCTCCCAGGAACGCAATATCGAGCGCGAGTTGAAATGCCGGGTGCTGGACCGCACCGGCCTGATCCTGGATATCTTCGCCCAGCGCGCGCGCACCCACGAGGGCAAGCTGCAGGTGGAGCTGGCGCAGCTGCGCCACATGGCCACGCGCCTGGTGCGCGGCTGGACCCACCTGGAGCGGCAGAAGGGCGGTATCGGCCTGCGCGGCCCCGGCGAGACCCAGCTGGAAACCGACCGCCGCCTGCTGCGCGCGCGCATCGACTCCATCGAGAAGAAGCTGGAGAAGGTGCGCCGCCAGCGCGAGCAGGGCCGCCGCGCCCGCTCCCGCGCCGAGGTCGCCACCGTCTCCCTGGTGGGCTACACCAACGCCGGCAAATCCACCCTTTTCAACCGCCTGACCGACGCCGGCGTCTATGTGCGCGACCAGCTGTTCGCGACCCTGGACCCCACCATGCGCCGGGTGGACCTGCCCAATGTGGGGGCCATGGTGCTGGCGGACACCGTGGGTTTCGTGTCCCACCTGCCGCACAAACTGGTAGAAGCCTTCCGTGCCACCCTGGAAGAGGCGGCCAATGCGACACTGCTGCTGCACGTGGTGGACGCGGCGGCGGAAGACCGGCTGCACCTGATGGAGGAGGTGCAGGCCGTGCTGGAAGAGATCGACGCGGCGGAACTGCCGCAGTTGGTTGTCTACAACAAGATCGACCTGCTGCAGGACGGCGAGCCGCGTATCGAGAGGGACGAACAGGGCGTGCCGCGCGCCGTGTGGCTGTCCGCGGTCACCGGCGCCGGCTGCGACCTGCTGATCGACGCCATCGCCGAGCGCCTCGGCGAGCAGATGGTCAGCGGCCTGCTGGTAGTTGCGCCGCAGCAGTCACGCCTGCGCGCGCAACTGTATGAGATCAACGCCGTGCAGGGCGAGCATTTCCGTGACAGCGGCGACTGCGAACTGCAACTGCTGCTGCCGCGCAGCGATCTGCAGCGGTTGTTGGCGCCCTATCAAAAGGGTGACAGCGCCCCGCAGTGGCAGCCTTCAGGCGAAGCCCCGCCGGGATAAGCGGCGATAATTCGCCGGCGAAGGATGCTAGAATCCCGCCGACAAGAGAAGTTTAACGATCAGAGTTGGAGTGATTAGATGGCCTGGAACGAACCGGGTGGTAACGACAAGGATCCCTGGGGCGGGGGCGGAAAGCGCAACGACGGCCCGCCGGACCTGGACGAACTGCTGCGCAGGCTGCAGCAGAAGCTGAACAAACTGTTTGGAGGCGGCCCCTCCTCGGGCGGCGGCGGGCAGGGCAGGTTTCCCTGGTCGCTGGTACTTATCGTCGTGGTCGTGCTCTACGGCCTGCTGGGCTTCTACCAGGTCAATGCCAACGAGGCCGCGGTGGTGCTGCGCTTGGGCAAATACCACGCCACCGAGAGCGCCGGCCTGCACTGGAATCCGCCCCTGGTCGACACAGTCACCAAGGTCAACATGACCGAGGTGCGCACCGAGCGTACCACCGGGCAGATGCTCACCGAGGACGCCAGTATCGTGGACGTGGTGCTGCAGGTGCAGTGGCATATCGATGATGCCGAATCCTTCGTGCTGCGCGTGCGCGATCCGCTGAAGAGCCTGCAGGAAGCCACCGACAGTGCCCTGCGCCACGTCGTGGGTTCATCGACCCTGAACGGCGTCATCTCGGCGGACCGTATCAGGGTCTCCGCGGATACCCAAGAGCGCCTGCAGCAGTACCTGGACCTCTACCTGACGGGCATCAAGATCGACGTGGTCAACCTCACCGACGCCAAGGCCCCGCGGGAAGTGCAGGACGCCTTCGACGATGTGGTGCGGGCCCGCGAGGACGAGGTGCGGCTGCAGAACGAGGCCCAGGCCTACGCCAACCAGGTCATACCCGTGGCGCGCGGCCAGGCCCAGCGCATGATCGAGGACGCCGAAGCTTATAAGTCCCGCGTCGTGGAGAGCGCGCGCGGTGAGGCGGTGCGCTTTGAGAAGCTGCTGACGGAATACGAGCTCGCGCCGCAGGTGACCCGCGAGCGCCTGTACCTGGACGCGGTGCAGGAAGTGATGTCCAACACCTCCAAGGTGATGGTGGATGTCGAGGGCGGCAATAACATGATGTACCTGCCGCTGGACAAGCTGGCGCAGCAGAGCGGCACCCAGGCGGTGCAGCGCAAGGATGTGTCGCCGGCGGTGGTGGACGAGATCTACCAGCGGGTGCTCGACCGCCTGAGCGCCGAGGCCGCCAACCGGCGCCGCAGCCAGAACGTCCGCTAAGGGGGAGAGCAAATGAACAACAGAACACTGGTGATTATCGCCGCGCTGCTGCTCGCAGTGCTGGCCATCTCCTCCAGCGCCTTCGTGGTCAAGGAGACTGAGAAAGCGGTACTGCTCAGGTTCGGCGAGGTGATTCGCACCGACTACGAGCCGGGGCTCTACTTCAAGATTCCGCTGGTGCACGAACTGCGCAAGTTCGACGCGCGCATCCAGACAGTGGATTCCAGCCCGGTGCGCATGCTGAACAGCGAAAACAAGTTCATGATGGTGGATTCCTACGCCAAGTACCGCATCTCCGACGTGGGCCGTTTCTACGTCGCCACCCGCGGCGACGAGCGCAATGCGGTGCGCCTGCTGGCGGAGCAGATCAACGACCGCCTGCGCAACCAGTTCGGTGTGCGCGACCTGCACGAGGTGGTCAGCGGCCAGCGCGACGAGCTGATGGCGGAGATCACCGCGAACCTCAACCAGGTCGCGCAGAAGAGCCTGGGCGTGGATGTGATCGACGTGCGCGTGAAGCGCATCGACCTGCCGCCGGAGGTCTCCGAGTCCGTATTCCAGCGCATGCGCGCCGGCCGTGAACTGGTGGCCCGGGACCACCGCGCCAAGGGCCAGGAGGCCAGCGAGCGGATTCGCGCCGACGCCGACCGCCAGAAAGTGGTGATCGAGGCCGAGGCCTACCGCCAGGCGGAAGAACTGCGTGGTGCCGGCGATGCCGAGGCCGCGGGCATCTACGCCGCCGCCTACAACAAGAACCCCGAGTTCTACCGCTTCACCCGCAGCCTCAAGGCCTACAAGGACAGCTTCCAGAGCAAATCCGATATGCTGCTGGTGGACCCGGACAGTGAGTTCTTCCGCTATCTGAAGGATCCGGAGGGCAAGGAGTAGCATTGTCGGGACTCGGGACTCGGGACTCGGGACTCGGGACCCGGGACTCGGGACTCGGGACTCGGAAAAGAACGCCGAAGCCATAGATGCGAAGGCCCTGCTGCCGGTGGCTTGTTGCGGGACTGTCTGCGAGAGGGACCTCACAGCCAAGCCTACAGGGACGTATTCACGGCGTGTCCTGCAACAAGCCACCGGCAGCAGGGCCGCCGAGGAACTCTCTTACGGAGGTACGGCGGAAGCCTCTACCTTCCTACAGAGACTTGGTGGTAAAATCACGCAAACCGGGCCCCGCCCGGTTTTTTTGTGAGGGCCGCCCCCGCACTAAACGCACCGCCGACAACACTGTTTTTTCACCATGACCCAAGCTGATCGCTGGATGCTGCCGGACGGCATCGCGGAAATCCTGCCCGCGGATGCCCTGCAGATAGAAACCCTGCGCCGCCACCTGCTGGACCTCTACCACAGTTGGGGCTACGAACTGGTGATACCGCCGATGCTGGAGTTCACCGAGTCCCTGCTGATCGGCATGGGGCACGACCTGGAGCTCAGCACCTTCAAGGTCACCGACCAGCTCTCCGGTCGCACCCTCGGGATTCGCGCCGATATCACCCCCCAGGCCGCGCGCATCGACGCCCACAGCTTCCCCCGCGCCGGCGCCAACCGACTCTGCTACGCCGGCCATGTACTGCACACCCGCCCGCGCACCGCCATGGGCTCGCGGGCGCCGATTCAGATAGGCGCCGAGCTGTACGGGGTGGAGAGCCTGCAGGCGGATATCGAAGTCATCTCGCTGATGCTGGAGAGCCTGCAGATCGCCGGTATCGAGCAGATTCACCTGGACCTGGGCCACGTCGCCATCTACCGCAGCCTCGCCGACGCCGCGGGGTTGGACGCCGAGCAGCGCCGCGAACTCTTCGCCCTGCTGCAGAGCAAGGCCAGCGCCGATGTGCAGAACTGGGTCCAGGACAATGTGCCCGAGCCGCGAGCGGCCGCCTGGCTGCGCGCACTGCCGCGTCTCGCCGGTGGGCGCGACTGCCTGGCGCGGGCCCGCGACCTGTTCACGGGCGCGCCGGCGGAGCTGGGGGCGGCGCTGGCCGATCTGCAGCGGGTGGCCGAGTCCCTGGCGAACCGTTACCCGGCGGTGGAGTTGTTCTTCGACCTCTCCGAAGTGCGCGGCTACGACTACGAGACCGGACTGGTATTCGCTGCCTATACACCCGGCCACGGGCAGGCGCTGGCCAACGGCGGGCGCTACAACGGCATAGGCGCGGTGTTCGGCCGCGACCGCCCGGCGACCGGCTTCAGCAGCGACCTGGTATCGCTGAACACTTTGGGCCGCGCGGCCGGACTCGAGGGCGGTGCCATACTGGCGCCGCTGGCGGAAGGCGCGGAGGGCGAGACCCTGTGGCGCGCGGTGGAGAAGCTGCGCCGTCGGGGCGAAGTGGTTATCGCCGCGCTGCCGGACGGCGCCGAGGGCGAGGTGCAGTCCCGCTGCGACCGCGAACTGCGGCTGGAAAACGGAGACTGGGCAGTAAAGCCGCGGGCTTGAAACTAAGTTTATTGAATTTGTTGTAGGAGCGGCCCATGGCCGCGATCGATAGTGGTTTCGGCATGGACCAATCGCGGCCATGGGCCGCTCCTACAAGGAAAAAACCTGAGTCAGAGATTTACGCAAATGGGCAAAAACGTAGTAGTGCTGGGCACCCAGTGGGGCGATGAGGGCAAGGGCAAGATCGTCGACCTGCTGACGGAGAAGGTATCCCTGGTAGTGCGCTTCCAGGGCGGCCACAACGCCGGCCACACCCTGGTGATCGACGGCGAGAAGACCGTGCTGCACCTGATCCCGTCCGGCATCCTGCGCCCCAGCGTCACCTGCCTGATCGGCAATGGCGTGGTGTTGTCGCCGGAGGCGCTGCTGCAGGAAATGGCCGAGCTGGAAGCGAAGAATGTGCCGGTGCGCGAGCGCCTGCGCCTGTCCCCGGCCTGCCCGCTGATATTGCCGGTACACGTGGCCCTGGACCAGGCGCGGGAGAAGGCCCGCGGCGACAAGGCCATCGGCACCACCGGCCGCGGCATAGGCCCGGCCTACGAGGACAAGGTGGCGCGCCGCGGCCTGCGCCTCGGCGACCTGTGCAACTGGGACAACTTCTGTGCGCAGTTGAAGGAACTGCTGGAGTACCACAATTTCGCCCTGACCCAGTACTACAAGGTGGACCCGGTCAGCTACGACGATATGGTCGAGCAGGCGAAAATCTGGCGCGACCAGTTGGTGCCGATGATCGCGGACGTGGCCGACCAGCTGCACTGCGCCCGCGAGCGCGGCGACCATATCCTCTTCGAGGGCGCCCAGGGCTCCCTGCTGGATATCGACCACGGCACCTACCCGTTCGTGACCTCCTCCAACACCCCCGCCGGCGGCACCGCCACCGGTTCCGGTTTCGGGCCGCTGTACCTGGACTATGTGCTGGGTATCACCAAGGCCTACACCACGCGCGTCGGCGGCGGCCCCTTCCCGACTGAACTGGAGTGCGACGTCGGCCGCCACCTGGGCGAGAAGGGCCACGAGTTCGGCGCCACCACCGGCCGCGCCCGTCGTACCGGCTGGTTCGACGCCGTGGCCGTGCGCCACGCCATCCGCATCAACAGCATCTCCGGCCTGTGCCTGACCAAGCTGGATGTGCTGGACGGCCTAGCGGAAGTGAAAATCTGCGTGGGCTACCGCAACAGCGAAGGCCAGGATGTGCCGGTGCCCTTCGACGCCGCCGGTTGGGAGGGTGTGGAGCCCGTCTACGAAACCATGCCCGGCTGGAGCGAGACCACTTTCGGCGTGCGCCGCGAGGCGGAACTGCCGGCCAGCGCCCGCGCCTATATCGCCCGCATCGAGGAACTGGTGGGCGCGCCCATCGATATCATCTCCACCGGCCCGGACCGCAACGAGACCATCGTGCGCGAGTCCTCGGCCCTGTGCGAGATGGGCATCCACAATCCCAGCCGCTAGTATTCCCATCGACTTCTCCCTATAATCACCCTGTACAGATTTAGGTACAGGGTGATTATATGGATACCATAAGCTATACGGCTTTCCGCAAGCATCTTGCCGACACCCTCGACAAGGTCAGCGCCGACCACAAGCCTGTGTTGATCACGCGCCAGAATGGCAGCCCCGCAGTGGTGATCAGCCTTGAAGATTTCCAGGCTTACGAGGAAACGGCCTACCTGATGGCCAGCCCGAAAAACGCCCAGCGGCTGCTCGATTCCATCGCCGAGGTGGACGCCGGCAAGGCGACTGAAAAACGCCTGCTGGAAGAATGATTTCCTGGTCCAGCCACGCCTGGGAGGACTACCTTTACTGGCAGCAAACCGACAAGCGCAAGCTGAAAAGAATCAACGCGCTGATCAAGGATATTCAACGCAGTCCCTTCGAGGGGCTCGGTGATCCGGAGCCCCTTAAACACCAGTGGACCGGCTACTGGTCGCGGCGCATCGACCGGGCGCACCGGCTGGTGTACAAGGTCGAAGACGATAAGATCATCGTGGTGCAGTGCCGCTATCACTATTGAGCCAGGCTTCCAGCCGGTTGCGCACATAGTCCTGGGGTAACCGCTCCTGCTCAAGCCGCATAGGCTGTCCCCCCTGATTCAATCTTTCCCAAAGAGCCACCTCTTCCGAAGTCAGCGTGGCGGGGCGCTCTGTTTGCGGGTTCGGTTCCCCGACCTGGAATTGCGCAAATCGTTCGAGGGTTTCCGTATCCATCATCAGTGACTGCAACTTTGGCTGGTGATTGCGGGCGTCCGCCAACAGGGTCAGGCCCCAGCTGTCGATATCCCCCCAGTAACCGATGCGTTTACCGGCGAGCCAGGGGGCGCGCATCCTGCGGAGGTTGCGGCCGCTGCCGAAGATGGCGATGCAGTTGTCGAGGGGCGGCAGGCCGAGGCCCGTGCCCGGGGAGGACTGGCGGTTTTCCACGATCAGGATGTTGTCCGCCGGCAGCGGATAGTGTTCGAGGGTGGCGGTGTCGAGTTGCAGCAGGGGAAGGTTGGCGAGCTCCGCGCGGGTCTCGGCGCACGGCGGGCGTACCAGCAGCCAGCCCCTGGGGTTTTCCCGGCAGCCGAGCCATTGCAACAGGCCGCCGGAGGCGGTGATGGCACCGTTGTGCAGCCTGTCCAGCAGTGCGCCGATCAGGGGCTGCCAGGTTTCCACGAACTTGGTGTCGACGCCCACCAGAGGCAGGGCGCGCAGGTATTGTCCGCGACCGAGGCCCGTACGCAGTTGCGGCAGTAGCCGGGCCAGCAGCCGGGCGTCGTTCCCACGCATCTGTTCCAGCGTGCCCAGGTGCTGCGTCAGCACGGGAAAGAGCGACTGATCGAGATCCAATAGCGGCGCCATCACCTTCTGCCAGTGGTGGCCGAGTGCCAACGCATCGCCGCCGAGGCAGTCGAGCAAAGCCTGTACCGAGTCGATCCGCAATGCCACCGGCAGCTGCCAGGGGCCCAGGTGGCGAAACTGGCGGGTCTCCCATCGCACCTGTTCGGGCCGGTGCAGCTGCCGCTCGATATACGCCTCCGCGTCCGGGTAGATCAGGACATCCCGGCCCAGGGCCTGCAGTGCCCGCGCGCCGGCGGTGAGCTCCACCTGGGTGCCATCCAGGCTGAGGCGCAGGCGGCGTTCGTCCAGGGAAACCTGCGCGTCGAGATCGATCTCCCACTGGCCGCCCCTGTTCAGCAGTTCGGCGCCGTTCGGGCGCAGCAGTCTCAGCGCCTGGCTGTGGGTGAGGTGCGCCAGTCGGTCGCGCAGGTTGCGGGCATTGGTTGCCATGGGATCTCCGCGGGTAGGAAACATTGGTCGGCGGCAATTATCGCCGATGGGGAGCCGGCCTTGTAAGGACGGGATGTGTCTTGTGGGAGCCAGCCCAGCTGGCGATTTTGGGGCAGCCGGCTGCATCGATGCGCGGCAGGAAGGGGCGCACATCTGAAGTGCGCCAGGTTGAGCAGTTTTTCTTGTCGGGTGTGCAAAGGGGCGCAGCGACGTGCCCATCTTCCGCCGCTTTGATGGGCACGCTCCGCTTTGCCCTACCAATGGTCCCCTTTCAACTGCGTCACCCGCTCCAGCACGCGCTGAAACGGCTGCCGCGCCAGGCTGCCGAACTGCGGGTGCTTGCGCAGGCGCAGGGTGGCGGGGCTGGCGAGGCCGCAGAGGAAGCGCGCCAGTTGGCGGGGGTGGACCAGGGCCGGGTTCGCCTGGCCGATCAGCCGTTCGATTTCCCCCTGCTGTTCCTCTCCGATGGCCTCCGGTGCCGTATCCGGCAGCGACCGGGCCCGGGGCTCGCGGCAACTGCTGCATTGGCCACAGGATTGCGGCAGTTGCTCGCCGAAATGGCCGCAGAGTCGCGCGGGCAGGCATTCCGGGGCGGCGGCGTAGTCCAGCACCTGCTGCAATCGCGCCAGGTCCTGTTGTTCGCGGCGGGCGAACAGTTGCCCCAGGCGCGCGCTGAGCGCGGGCAGGTCCGGCGTTTGCAGGCGGAGGTAACCCTGGCGCACGCCCTTGGCCCGGGTTTCGATGCAGCCCCGCTCCTCCAGGAATTCCAGCGCTTTCAGGATGCGCGTGCGCGGCTCGCCGATCTGTTTCTCTGCAGCCTGTACCTCGATGGTGAGCCAGGTGCGGCCCATCTTGCCGGCGTTGAAAAGCCGCCGCAGGAAGTCCGCCCTGGCGGCGTCGAAGCGCGCGAGGATCTCCGCCGCCGGCTGCAGGAACTGTATCTGGTAGCTGGTGTAGAAGGGGCCCGTGGCGCGGATCACGCCCTCCAGTTCCAGGTAGGTCAGCGCGGTGCTGACCACCAGCTGGCGGATGTCGAACTGGTTGGACAGCTCGTAGACGGAGATATCGAACTGCTGCCCCTGGCCCAACAGGTGGCGCAGCAGCGCCTCCAGGTGATCCGTGATCGGTGTGTCGCCGTAGGTGAAGTTTTCCAGCACGCGGATGTCGCCGGCGCTGGCGAAGAGTTCGCAGCGGGCCGCTGCGCCGTCGCGGCCCGCGCGGCCAATTTCCTGCATATAGTTTTCCAGGGACTTGGGCAGGTTGTAGTGGTAGACGGCGCGGATATCCGCCTTGTCGATACCCATGCCGAAGGCGATGGTGGCCACCACCGCGCTGATCCCGCCGGCCATAAAGGCGTTCTGCACCTGCTCGCGGGCCTCCGCCTTCATGCCGGCGTGATAGGCGGCGGCGCGTATCCCGGCGGCGCAAAGCTGTTCCGCCACATTCTCGGCGGTTTGCTGCAGTGTGACATAGACGATCGCCGGCGCTTCCCGGGCCGCCAGCAGTCGCTCGGTGAGCCGCGGCAGCTTCTGCGCCCCGCTGCAGGGCGTAATCTCCAACTGCAGGTTTTCGCGGTAGAAGCCGGTCTGTACCTGGGCGCTGTCATCGATGGCAAACTGGCGGCGGATATCCGCGGCCACAGCCGGCGTGGCCGTGGCGGTCAGGGCGAGAATGCGCTCGGCGCCCAGTTCCCGGGCCAGCTGCGCCAGCTTCAAGTAGTCGGGGCGGAAGTTGTGGCCCCACTCGGAGATGCAGTGGGCCTCGTCCACCGCCATCATGCCGATGCGCAGTCCGCGCAGCAGCTGCAGAAAGCGCTCGTTCTGCAGCCGCTCCGGGGCCACGTACAGCAGCTTCAGTTCGCCGCTGCGCAGTTGCCGGTAGATCTCCCGCACCTCGTCGCCGCTGCGGGAGGCGTCGAGGCGCGCGGCGGCGATGCCGAGGGACTGCAGGCCGTCCACCTGGTCCTGCATCAGTGCGATCAGTGGCGAGATCACCAGGGTCAGGCCGTCGATCAGCAGTGCCGGCAGTTGGTAGCAGAGGCTCTTGCCGCCGCCAGTGGGGAAAATGGCCAGCGCCGACTCGCCGGCGAGCAGTTTATCGATCACCGGCTGCTGGCCGGGCCTGAAACCCTGCAGGCGGAAGCGGTTGTGCAGTATTTCCAGCGGATTTGCGGTCATAATTTCTCTCCATGTGAACTGGCGGTCCCATTCAATCCTTGCACACGGGAATCTCTACCTGGATGATGTGAACTATCGTTCACTGATTGGTCACAAACTGCTGTCAGGCTATCAGCTTAAAAGAGATTGGGGTATTCATGCCATCCACCGCCGCCCGCTACAGTTTCGCCGAAGAAGTCGCCAACAGCGTTATCCACGGCATCGGTGTGCTGCTGGCCATCGCCGGCCTGGGGGTGCTCTGCGCCTTTGCGACACTGCGCGGCGATGCCTGGCATATCGTCAGCACGAGCGTCTACGCCGGCACCCTGATCCTGTGCTTCGGCGCCTCCACCCTGTACCACGCCATCAGTCATATCCGCGCCAAGGAAATACTGCGCACCCTCGACCACTCGGCCATCTTCCTGTTGATAGCGGGCACTTACACACCTTTTACCCTGGTCACCCTGCGGGGGCCATGGGGCTGGTGGCTGTTCGGCATCATCTGGGGGCTGGCGCTGGCGGGGTTGGTCATCCAGTTCACGCCGCTGAAGAGGATTCGCGCCCTGTCGATCACCCTGAGTGCACTGATGGGCTGGGTGGTGATCGCCGCCATCCAACCACTGGTCGGCAGCCTGGAGGCGGGCGGCCTGTGGCTGCTGGTGCTGGGCGGCCTCTGCTATACGGGCGGTATCGCCTTCTACCTGTGGCGCAGCCTGCGCTTCCATCACGCCATCTGGCACCTGTTCGTATTGGCCGGCGGGGTGCTGCATTTCTTTGCCGTGCTTTTCTACGTAATTCCCTGACGGGTTTTGACTGGCGTCACGGGTGGAAGAATCCGCCTTTCAGTCAGCGGCTTCCCGTTCTACCCTTGAGCGAGCACTCTGTTCGCCGAAGGAATCCCGATGTCCAGCTCCCGTCCGCATTTTCGCTTTCCCCTCCTTGCTGCCCTGTTCGCCGCCCTGCTATTTGCATTGCCGTCAGTTGCCCGGGAGGCCGCGGACCCCGGCTTCCAGAAGTGGGTGCAGGATTTCCGCAAAACCGCGATCGCCAACGGCATCTCCGGCGAGGTCTATGACCGCGCTTTCGCGGGCATCACGGCGCCGGACCAGTGGGTGCTGGACAAGGCCGCCTACCAGCCGGAATTCGTGGCGCCGGTTTGGCAGTATTTTGACAACCGGGTGCAGAAGCGCGCGGTGGAGCGCGGTAAAAAAGAGAAGGAGAAACTGCAGCCCTGGCTCGACAGGATTAAGCAGCGCTTCGGCGTAAATCCCAATATCCTGCTGGCGATCTGGTCGGTGGAGTCCAGCTTCGGGGATATCCTGGGCAACGAAAAAGTGATGCGCAACGTGATCCGCTCCCTGGCGACACTGGCCTACGCGGACCCGCAGCGCAAGAAGTTCGGCCGCCAGCAGCTGCTCGCCGCGCTGAAAATCCTGCAGAGTGGCGATATCGACGAGAGCCACCTGACCGGCTCCTGGGCCGGTGCTATGGGCCACACCCAGTTTATTCCCACCAGCTACCAGGCCTACGCGGTGGACATGGATGGCGACGGCAGGCGCGACATCTGGAGCTCGGTGCCGGATGCGCTGGCCACCGCCGCCAGTCTCCTGTCCAACAATGGCTGGCGCCGGGGGGAACCCTGGGGCTATGAGGTCACCATCCCCGAGCAAAAACTGCCCGCCGGTACCTTGGCCATCGCCGAGTGGGAGAAGCTCGGCGTGAAGCGCGCCGATGGCGAGCCCTTCCCGGACAGCACTGCCAGGGCCGAACTCAAGCTGCCGGCGGGCCGCGACGGGCCGGCCTTCCTGGTGCTGAAAAACTTCTTCGTGCTCAAGCGCTACAACAACTCCGACCGCTACGCCCTCGCCATCGGCCTGCTCGCCGACCGGATCGGCGGCGGCCCCGGCCTGGTGCGCGACTGGGAGCGGCCCTTTACGCCGATCGACAGTGCCCAGGTCGAGGAACTGCAGAGGCTGTTGCAGGAAAAGGGATTCTACAAGGGCGAAATCGACGGCAAGGCGGGCCCGGGAACGCGCAAGGCGATCAGGGCGTTTGAGAAGAGTGCCGGCGTCGAGGTGCAGGGGTACCCGAGCAAAGAAGTGCTGGAGCTGTTGCTGTCGCAATAGCTCAGAAATTTTCATCCGGCAGCAGGCTGTCCTGCAGCAATTCCAGGTTCTCCGCCACTTCGTGGGGCTCGTGGAAATAGGCGATGTGGTACATGGCCTCGCCCTCCTGCACCAGCGGGATATTCTGCCTGCCGATAATGATCCCGTCCGCATTGCACAGCACCCGGTCCAACTCGTGGCCGTAGGGATCGGCGATGGTGGCCAGTACCTCGCCCTCGCGCACGTGGTCGCCGAGCCCCCGCTTGTGATTGACGATGCCGCTGTCGCTGGCGCGCAGCCAGCCGCTGCGCCGGGCCACGAACGGTTCGATCACATGTTGCCGGCGCCCCTTCGACAGCATCTGCAGGTGGCGCAGCACGTTGAGAATGCCTTTCAGCCCGGCGCGAATACACAGTTCATCGAAGCGCAGCGCCTCGCCGGCCTCGTACAGCAGTATGCGCACCCCCAGGTCCGCCGCCGCGTGGCGCAGCGAGCCGTCGCGCAAGGTCGCGTTCAGCAGCACAGGCACGCCGAAGGCACCCGCCATTGCGCGGGTTTCCTCATCGTCCAGGTTGGCGCGAATCTGCGGCAGGTTGCTGCGGTGGAGGGCGCCGGTGTGCAGGTCTATGCCGTAGTCGCACTTGGAGACGATTTCGGTGAGGAACACATGGGCCATGCGCGCCGCCAGCGAGCCCTTGGCGGAACCGGGAAAGGAGCGGTTCAGGTCGCGCCTGTCCGGCAGGTAGCGGGAGTGCTGCAGCACGCCGTACACATTCACCACCGGCACCGCGATCAGGGTGCCGCGCAGTGACTTGAGCGCGCGGCTGCCGATCAGGCGGCTGATGATTTCAACGCCATTCAGTTCGTCGCCGTGAATGGCCGCGCACACAAAGATGGTTGGGCCGCTTTTCCTGCCGCGCTGCACATAGACAGGGATCGCCATCTCGGTGTCGGTGTAGAGGCGCACCACAGGCAGGTCGATGCGCTTGGTCTCGCCGCGCGCCACCGCCACACCGCCTATTACGAATTGATCTGCCATTCGACCCTGTTCAGCCAGCTGTGCAAAAACGGATTCCAATACCCCCGCCAGCAGTAATAGAGCCCGGTTTCGCTGTCGGCAAGCAGGCCGTTGCCGCGCCAGGGGCCGGGGTGGACTTTACGCTCTGTCTCCTCCCCGGGTGGGGTCTCCGCCGGCCACAGCAATCCCCCCTGGTGATCGAAGAGCGCCAGCGGCTCCCCCGCGGGGTCGACGATATAGTGCTCGATCTTCCCCGCCTGCCAGCGGCACAGCAGGGTTTGCGCCGATGGGTGATAAAGGTAGTGCACCTGCGGTTGCGCCTGTCCATCGAGGCTGTGTGTCTCGCACCATATCCCCAGGCCGTACCAGCTGGTATTGACGCGGCGCTGGCGGGTCGATTTGCGGTGGGTGCTGAGCTTGCCCAGGCGGCGCCCGAAGGGATCATAGCGGAAATAGGTTTTGAAATCGCCGCATTCGGCGCTGCTCAGGAGTCCCCAGCCATCGTACTGGTACAAATTCTCGCGCCCGCCAGCCCTGGGTTCGCGCGCGATATTTCCGCGCGCATCGCGGGGCAGGGCCGCCGCATCCGGCATCGCCGTATCCGTTTCCGGTGCGCCCAGGTGTATCGGGGCTTCGGCGGTAAACTGCCAGGCCAGCTCGCGGTCGGTTTCTATCGATGCAACCTGCCCGCACCGATAACTGTAGTGGCTGTGCAGGCCTCCCTGTATGGCGTCGGTGATTTGCGACCTGGTTTCGCAGCGGATAATCGGCTCGCCATTGGCATCGATACCGTAGAGATCGCCACCCGGTGCCAGTGTGTAGGCCAGGTCGAGGGATTCGGAGCTGGTGCTTTTCAGCCAGCCGCGGGCGTCGTACTGGTGCCTGAGGGCGATGCCGCCGGCATCCCTGCCATCGTGGTGCTCGGCGGTCAGCAGGTTGCGGCGATCGTATTGGAAGCGCACCGAGGAATGGGTGTTGTCGGCCTGGATCAGTCTCTGTTGGCGATCGTAGTGGAAGGCACAGCGCTGGCCGCTGTTGTTGTGAATCTGCTGCAGGTTTCCATCGTCCGAATAGTGGAGGTACCAGCGGGCGTCGTTGTCGCGGTACTCACACACCTCGCCATCGGCGTTGTACAGCCACTGCCGCAGGCGGTCGTGGGAGTCCCGGCAGTTGGCCAGTTGCCCGAACTGGTCGTACTGCCATTGGGTGCTGCCGGTTTCGGTTTCCAGCCCGGCCAGTTGCCCCTGGACGTCGTACTGCATCCGCCATTCGCGGCCATCGGCGAAAAGGATCTCGCGGCAGTTTCCGGCGGCATCGCCGTGCCATTGCAGGCTCTGGCCATTCTGCTCGCGCAGCGCGCAGGGGCGGCCGCGGGTGTCGTAATCCAGTTGGTATCGATGTTCGCCGATACCGGTTTCCCTGAGTTCGCCCGCCTGGCCATAGTGCCACTGCTGCCGGGTTTCCCCGTCGAGGGTGAGCGCGGTCAACTGCTGCCAGTGGTTGTATTGGAATTCCCACCGGTGCCCGCCGCGCTGGATCGTCCGCAGCTGCCCCTGGCTGTCCCAGTTGAGCTGGATCGAGCCGCCTTCCGGGTCGGTGAGCTGCAGCAACTGCCCGCGGTCGCTGTACTGGCACTGCCACCGTTGGCCTTCCGGGTCGGTGATTTTTACCGGCAGCCCCTGGTCGCTGTATTCATATCGCCAGACCTGGTCGGCATTCTGTTGCACGGCGGCGAGGAATCCTCGCTGGTCGTACAGGTGGCGGTCGCTAATGCCGTTGCGGGTGCGCCGGGTGAGGCGCCCCAGTTCGTCGTGCCGGTAGACGGTCCGCCGGCCGCCGGCGACGGTCGCCTGGCCGAGGTTGCCGTAGAGATCGTAGAGCCAGTGCTCGCAGCGGTCCTGCTGCTGCGCGCCGACCAGCTGCCCGCAGTCATTGAACTTCCAGTGTATCGGGTGGCGACCCGCGGCATGCAGGGTGCAGCGCCGCTGTGCCCTGCGCCAGCTCAAGGTCTGGACCAACTGGTTGCACTCCAGCTTGTGGCAGCGCTGCTGGCTGTCGTAGTGAAACCGCAGCCGGCCTGTGTCGGCACTGTCGATGGAGGTGAGCAACTGGTCCCGGTATTCGTAGTGCTCCCGCTCGAGCCCGACAGCGGCTTCCGCCAGCCATTGTGTGTCGTAGTGGTATTGGCACAGCGCCTGCTGGTCGCCGGGCGCCTGGGCGTTGGTCAGCTTCTCGATGTGCTGCTCCCCGCAGTGGAATTCCACCACACGGCCCCAGGAACTCACCATCTTCCTGGGCAGGCCGCCGCTGTAATCGACGGTGAGTGCGTTGCCGAACTGGTCGCGTATTTCGACTAGCGGCAGTGCGCTATTGACCCCGTCGGCGCGGAAAATCCTGTGCGGCTGGTCGAAGCCGGTGATGCGGTAGCTGTGCAGGCTCTGGCGGTGCAGCAGCAATCGCTCGAAGCGGTTGTAACAGCTGTGCCCAATGGCGGGCACGCCGAAGCGGACCAGCCGCCCCTCGGCGGTGTGCAGCTCCGCCGCCCCATCGCGGACCACCAGCTGTTCGCTCAGGCTGTGGCGCCAGCCAATACCCAGGCCGACATCCTCCGTGTTGCCGTGCCGGTAGAAGCGCTGCCAGCAAAATTCCAAAGGGCCGGGAATAATGGCATCGGTGCGCGCGAACGCCACTTCGCCGTTGCAGGCGATGACGTGACCCGAGACCCGCTGGCAAAACGGCAGTGCCGGCAGGCGCTGCCTGTGCGAGTTGACACCCGGCTCGTTGGTGGTTTGTATGGGACCGGCGTCAAAACAGGCAAGGCGGCTGTGCCGGGGCGCCAGGGCCAGGCTGTAGTGGTTGGCGGCAATTCGCGGCAACCGCGGCCACAGGGGGCCCAGCGGGGAATCGGGCGCGGTGCCGCGCCCGCTGTGGCTGAGTTTGCTCAGCCACCGGCAAAAGGCGGCCGCATCCACGGGGTGAAAATCCACAGGTGGCGGACGCAGCGCTTGCAGTAATCGTGGAATAAATCTGGCCAGACGTTCCGGTGTCATAGGTGGCGTTCTCGGGGGTAAAAATAAAAACTAGCGCTGTTCCCTGCGCACGGTGACATCTTCTTTTTCCTTCCTGGGCCTGAGCGTGATGCTGTTCGCGCTTTCCGTTGCCGGCGCCTCCACCTGAATGGCGAATTCCATAATCCCTGCGCTGATATTGTCGCGGCCACCGAGACGATTGGCGTCGTCAATAAACCGGTAGACACACTCCAGAGCCGGCCTGTGCGTGGCCAGTATCCGCTCTATGGTGTAGTCGTCGAGATACTCGGTGACCCCGTCGCTGCACAGCATCAGCAGTGCGTTTTCGGTCAGCGTCCAGCTGCTGATATTCGGCTCCACCCGTTCGGCCACGCCCAGCGCCCGGGTAATATGGTTGCGGATACTGGATTCCTGGGCCTGCTCCAGGGTGAGCTGGCCGCTGTCGATCATTTCCTGGACCACGCTGTGATCGCGGGTCAGGCGCTGCAGGCCGTAGTTGTTCCACAGGTAGGCGCGGGAGTCGCCGAGATGGGCGACGATCAGGAAGTCCTGCCATACCACCGCAACGACCAGCGTAGTGCCCATCTGTGACAATTGCGGGTGGGTGTTTTTCACCGCGATAATTTTCTGGTTGGCGGTGTGGATGGCATCGAACAGCACCGCGCGCAGCATCAGCTGCTGTTGCTCCTGCGTGCAGGAGAGAAAGGTGTGCTCCAGCAGCTTGTCCAGGTGTTCCTGCAGCGTATCAGCGGCAATCCTGCTCGCCGTGGCGCCGCCGCTGTAGCCGCCCATGCCGTCGGCGACGATGACGTAGGCAAAAGGTTGATCCGGGGCGGAATGCCAGCGGATGCTGTCCTCGTTTTCCTCGCGAACCTGACCTATGTCCGTCCGCCCGTTGACCGCCAGCCTGATGGGCTCCATGTCGGTTGCGACTCCTTTGTAATTGCCTTGCCGTTAATCGATTTTTATTGGTTTGTCGTTCACACAATCGAAACCGGCCGATAATTTTAACTTGCCGATACATGGAGTTTGAAATTTTTTTCCTTGTTTTGCGATAATGCTCTCCCTGTTCACGGACACTGTCAGGCAGTACGCCTGTACAACAAAGGACCTGTTGGCAAGATGCCCCGCCTCCCCCGACTCAACCTGATAGACATTCCCCAGCACATCGTCCAGGTGGGCCACAACAACCTGCCCTGCTTTTTCGACGACGAAGACTACGGGTTCTACCTGGCCAGCCTGCGCAATGCGGCGGAACAGTATCGCGTCGACATTCACGCTTACGTGCTGTTGCCCAATATGGTGCAGATCATCGCCACGCCCCGCGTCCCCGACGGTGTCCCCTCGATGATGCAGTCCCTGGGGCGCCGCTACGTCCAGTATGTGAACCACCGCTACAAGCGCTCGGGTACCCTGTGGCGAGGGCGCTATAAATCCAGCCTGATCGACTCCGATGCCTACCTGCTTACCTGTTACCGCTATGTGGAGCTGCGGCCGCTGTACCTGGGGCTGGCCGATTCCCTGGGTGACTATGTCTGGTCCAGCTTCAATCACCACGCCAACGATATGGAGAGCGATGTGATCACCGATCACCGCCTGTATATGGCCCTGGGGGAAACGCCGAGGGAGCGCGCGCAGGAATACAGGAAGCTGTTCCGCTACAGCTTTGACCGGCGCCTGCTCGAGTATATTGCCGAGACCATCAAGCTCGGTCATGTGCTGGGCGGCGATGCCTTCAAGGACAAAATTGAACAGATCGCCAACCAGCGCATCAGGCCTCTGAAACGGGGACGGCCGCGAAAGCCAAAAAAAATCGAACAAGCGGCTGGCGGCGATGCGCCGGCAAAAACTGGCGGCGCCTCCAAGGCGTCGTCGCAACCGGCGGATAACGCCGACCTGGCCCTCATGGAAACCTGATCGTGAACCGAGCAACCATAAACGCCGGCGAAGCCGTTTTTCGCAACGCGCAAGGCAAAATCCCCCGGCAGACCGCCGGCGAAATATTGAAGGTCGCGATCATCGGCGATTTCAGCGGCCGCAGCAGTCGGCGGCAATGTGAGCCGGAGACGATTTCGCGGCGCCGGGCACATCCGCTGACAAAAGACACCTTTGCGGGGTTGTTCGAGCAGCTCGGCGTGCGCCTGCAACTGCCGACCATGGAGGAGCCTCTCTCCCTGCTGGAGTTCGACGACCTGCACCCCGATTACCTGTACAGCCGGCTGCCGCTGTTCCGGCGCTTTATCGAGCTCGAGAGGCGGCTGTTGAATCCCGGGGAATTTGCGCGCGCCGCCGAGGAACTCCAGCAGTGGAGGCCCGAGTTGCGCAGCGCCGCCCCACAGGTGGAAACGCGAACTGGTGCGGCCTCCATGCTGGATGCGATTCTTTCGTCGGGGGGCTACCGGGAGTCCGGGCGGAAAAGCGACCTGGAGCAGATCGACCGATTGATCCGGGACATCGTCGCCCCCTATGTGCAGAAAAAGCCCGACCATCGCCAGGATGCCTATTTGCAGGCGCTGGCAGAGGCGGCGTCGGAGGCGATGCGCAAGGTCATGCACCACAGCGATTTCCGCCAGCTGGAAGCCAGCTGGCGGAGCCTGCAGCTACTGCTGCGGCGGCTCGACGAGCACCCGGGTCTGCAGCTGTACCTGATTGACGTCAGCAAGGAGGAATTGCTGGCGGATTTCGCCCTGGTCGAGAGCGACCTGGAAAAATCCCAGGTATTCAAATGCCTGGTGGAGCGGGAGGCGGCCTCGGGAAGCCGGCCGTACAACCTGGTGGTGGGCGATTTCTATATCACCGACGAGGAACGGGACCTGCACCTGCTGATCGACCTGGCCACCATCGCCGAGGCCGCGGACAGTGCCCTGCTGTTGGGCGGCGACACCCGCCTGGCCGGCTGCCCGGGCCTGGCGGGCTCCCTGGATCCCGACGACTGGCACTATCCCCTGTCTCAGGAGTTTTCCGAAAGCTGGCAGGCGGTGCGAGAGTATTCCGCCAGCGCGCATGTGGCGCTGGCCGGCCCCAGGTTCATGCTCCGGCTTCCCTACGGCGCCGACACCGCCACCACGGACTGTTTCGATTACGAAGAGCTGACGGCGGAACACGGCCACAATTACTACCTGTGGGGAAACAGCGCCTATCTGCTGGCGCTTTCCATTTGCCAGCAGTTCGCGCACAGCGGCCGTGCGGCGCCGGTGCATTCGGCCAGCTATGAAAACCTGCCCCTGCACCTGCGCCGGCTGCCGCAGGGCCAGTGGATGACGCCCTGTGCGGAAGCCATATTGACCGACAGGGCGGCGGCGCAATTTGATCGCGCGGGTATCAGCACGCTGCGCTCGGTCCAGGGCCGGGATCAAATTGTATTGCCGACGCTGCGCTCCCTTGCCGGTGGCGAACTCAGGGGGCCCTGGAGTTGACGCGTGCGGGTGCGGCAATTCGCAAGATTCCCGATAACGGATTGGCGCCGTCGCCGCGATGTGATCGATAGCAGAATTTTGTCGGGTGAAAGCTGGCATCATGCAGCGGGAGCCGGGTGGCGCCAGCCGCATGGATTACCCCGCCGGGTTAGCCAAATATTTTTTATTAATTTTACAGTGCGGGTCAGAGTTAAATGGATCTAATTCTCTCCGTGTTGGCGGACCCCCAGGGTGCCAACATGCTCAAGCACACCAAGCTGTTCACCCCCGCGGGCGGCAGCCTCGGGCGCGCGGACGGCAACGACTGGGTGCTGCCGGACCCGGAGCGGGTGGTTTCTTCCAGGCACGCCCTGATCGCCTTCAGCGGCAACCAGTATTTTCTGGAGGACAACAGTACCAACGGCACCTACCACAACCGCGGGGACAATCCCTTGGGCAAGGGCAACCGGGTTGCACTGAGCGACGGCGACATCATCGGTGTCGGTGACTACCAGTTGAAAGTCACCCTGCGACAGCCCAAGGCGGACGCGGGCCTGCCGAAAGGACTCGGGGATGCGGATTTTCTCGATAACGCCGACCGCACCACCTTCAGCCCGGCCGCCGCGGCAAAAATGCAGCACCAGGCGGAAGCGCAGCAACTGGACAGTTGGCTGGAGCCCGGCGCCGCAGGGAACAGTTCCCACTCGGGGGAGTGGGGCTATGTCGGTTCGGGGGGCCAATCTGCCGACGGCCTGGTAGCCCCGGCCGCCGAAGTGGTCGACCCGCTGGCCGCATTCGGCCCGGGTTCCGCAGGGGAGGACCCCCTGGCCGGCTTCGGCGGCGGTTCCGGTGCCGCGGGTGGAAGCCGGTGGACCGACGACGACTGGTGGAAGGAGGACGGCAGCGAGCAGGATCACGCCCCGGCGGACCGCCACGCCATGCACTTCACCGCGCAACAGCCACAGCCCCCGGCCGGGGAGATGCCCGCGCAATGCACCGCGCCCGCAGCCGCGCCGCCACAGCAGCCACTATCGCCACTGCCACCACAGCAACCGCTACCGCCACAGCAGTCACTACCGCCCCAGCAACCGGCGCCCCCGGCCGCCGACAATCCTTTCGCCGAATCGCTGGCGGCGATGCAGGGCCAGCAGGTGGAGGGGGCGCCGGGTTTTGACGGCGGCCCCATCGGTGCGGATCCGGCAGCCGGCTTTTCCAGCGCTTCGCAACCCTTCTCCCAGTTGCCGCAGACTCCGCCACCGGCCGCTCCGGTTCCGCCCAACCCGGTTCCGCCAGTGCCGCCAGCGGAGCCGCCGGCGATGTCGCAAGCACCCGTGCACACCGCCGCAGCCCCGGCTTCCGGCGCGCTCGCCGCGGCGCTGGGCCTGAACCTGGCCCCCGCCCAACAGCAGCAGCTCGACCAGCAGGCGGCGGCGATTGTGCAGGAGACCATCGCCCGCCTGATCGACCTGTTGCGCGCGAGAACCAGCATCAAGAACGAGCTGCGGGTGCAGCGCACCATGATCCAGACGGAAGCCAACAACCCACTGAAGTTCAGCGCCACGGCCGCCGATGCATTGGCCGCGATGTTCGCTGGCAACGGCGCCTTCATGGATCCGCGGCGGGCGGTGGCAGACAGCTTCGACGACCTGTCGGACCACCAGGTGGCGGTGCTGGCCGGAATGCGCGCGGGCTACGAGGCAATGCTGAAGTTTTTCAATCCGGAAACTATCGAGCGCCGCCTCAACAACAGCGGCAGTGTCTTCGCCAGTAGAAACGCCAGGAACTGGGAGGGCTTTGTAGAGATGTACAGGGAGTTGGCGCGGGACCCGGATGCCTGTTACCGCCGCCTGTTCGGCGAGGAGTTTGCCAGCACCTATGAATACCAGCTGTCCGAGTTGAAGAACGCCAGGCACCTGAAAAATTAAACAACTGTAAACACAAGGAGTTGGCCGTGTCCATAAATGCAATCCCCCGGCTGCTGCTGGTCGGTTTCCTGGTGCTGGCCGTCGCGGCCTGCCAGACCACCCGCCGCACACTCAATTTCGACACCAGTGTCGAACTGGCTGTCGACACCCGGGACAACGTCAATCCGGATAACGACGGGCGCGCGTCGCCGGTGGTGGTGCGGGTCTTCATGCTCGCCGATGACCGCCAGTTCTCCCGCGAGGATTTCCTGAACCTCTACGAGAACGCGGAATCCAGGCTGGGCAAAGACCTGATCGATACCGTCGTCCTCAAGGAGTTCGCCCCCGGCGAGCAGCGCATCGAAGCACTGCCGCTGAAGCCGGAAGTCCGCTATGTCGGCCTGCTGGCCGAGTTTGTGCGATACCAGGCGGCGGACGCGCTGATGCTGCTGCCCATCACCGATCACAAGAAAAACGAATACCGGGTAACACTTGCCGATACCCGCATAGGCTCGCCGGAAGCCATCACCCAGAGACGCCGCGCATCGGCATCGACCCGGTCGGGAAGTACGAGCGCCAGCGGCGGCGACGATACCGTCACCATCTCCAGCGAGGAGTACGAGCGCTTGCAGCAGCGGCTGCAGGAAATGGAAAAAGCAAAGAAGGCCACCGATGGCATCGCGCGCTGATTGTGCCAATGGTCCGGGGCTTTGATTAAGGAAAAACCATGTCGGCAAACAACAAGGTAATCTGGAGCGAGGGCATGTTTCTGCGCCCTCAGCACTTCCAGCAGCAGGACCGCTACCTGGAGCAGTTACTGGAGGCGCGCACGGCGTCGCTCGGTCCCTACACCTGGGGCATTGTCGAGCTGGCCATCGACAGTGAACCGCTGGCGATGGGCAAGATTTCCCTCTCCCGGGTGAAGGCGATTTTCCCCGACGGTACGCCGATGCTCGCACCGGAGAACGAACATCTGCCCGAGGTGCTGGAAGTGCCGGTGAATACCCGGGATGAAATCGTCTACCTCTGTATCCCGATGAAGCGGCCGGGCAGCCAGGAGTCGGTGCGCGACCAGGAGGATTTTCCCCAGGCGCGCTACCAGACCAGCAACTTCGATGCGCGCAACAGCGCCTCGGCCTCCGGCGAGGCGGCGCGGATCCAGGTGGGTAAGTTGCGCGTGTGCCTGAAACTGGAGAGCGACGACCTGAGCGGCTACGCGGCAATCGGTATAACCCGGATCCGCGAGCGCCAACCGGAAAAGCCGGTGGAGCTGGACCCGGATTACGTGGCGCCGCTGCTCAATGCCGAGGTCTCCCCGGTCATCAAGGCCTATATCGAGGAGATAAAAGGGCTGCTGGACCACCGCGGTTCCGCGCTCGGCCACCGCCTCAGCGACAGCGGCAGGAGCGGTTCGGCCGAAATCGCCGACTACCTGCTGCTGCAGGTGATCAACCGTTTCGAGCCGCTGCTGCGCCAGCTGACCGCGCAGCCGCGCCTGCATCCCCACAGCCTGTTCCTGGAATTGCTGCAGCTGGCGGGGGAGCTTTCCACCTTTACCTCCCCCAACAAGCGGCCGCCGGAGATTCCCAACTACGCCCACGAGAACCTGCAGCAGAGCTACGCCGGCCTCTTCGCCGCCCTGCGGCAGTCGCTGTCGACGGTGCTGGAGCAGACGGCCATCGCCATGGAGCTGGTGCAGCGAAAGTTCGGCATCTACGTCGCGCCGGTCACGGACCCCTCGCTGATCAAATCCGCGAGCTTCGTGATGGCGGCCAAGGCGGACATGCCCGGCGACCTGCTGCGCAGCCGCTTCCCCGGGCAGGCCAAGGTCGCGCCGGTGGAGGCCATCCGCGAACTGATCTCCGCACAGCTGCCGGGCCTGTCGCTGCGCCCGCTGCCGGTGGCGCCGCGCCAGATCCCCTATCACGCGGGCTTTACCTATTTCGAACTGGAGCGCAGCGGTGAGCTGTGGCAGGCGATGCAGCGCTCCGGGGGCTTTGCGGTACACCTCGGCGCCGAGTTTCCCGGCCTGGCCATGGAACTCTGGGCAATAAGGAACAACTGACCATGAGTAACGACAACTTCACGCCGCCGCGCGCGCCCACTGCCGGCGACCGCACCGTGATAGTGCCCACACCCGGCGCGGCGGCCCCCGCCGGCGCCGCTCCGCCGCCCCAGGGCAATGCTTTTTCCGGCGCCGACCTGCAGCGGGACATCCCCGTGCGCAACAGCCTCAACCCCCTGGTGGCCGCCGCCTCGAAACTCCTGGGGGTGATCATCAAGCTGCGCACCACCATGAACCACGGCAACGTGCCGGACCTGCACAAGCGCCTGACAAAGGAGATCCAGGGCTTCGAACGCGAGGCCAAGCAACTGGCGCTCACCCCGGAGACGGTGCTGACCGCCCGCTACCTGCTGTGCACCGTCGTCGACGAGGTGGTGCTGACCACGCCCTGGGGCACCGCCAGCGGCTGGAGCCAACACTCCCTGCTGAGCCTGTTCCACAAGGAGACCTTTGGTGGCGAGAAATGCTTCGTCATCCTGCAGCGCATGCTGGAGACGCCGGGGACCCACCTGGAACTGCTGGAACTCTTTTACCTCTGCCTGAGCCTCGGTTTCCAGGGCAAGTACCGGCTGGTGCAGCGCGGCCACGAGCAACTGGAGCAGATCCGCGACAACCTCTACCAGACCATAGAGAGCCACCGCCCGGCGATGGAACGGGACCTGTCGCCCCGCTGGCGGGGTTGCGTCGAGCGCAAGACGCGGCTGATTCACTATGTGCCCCTGTGGGTGATCGCCAGCGTGGTCTTCGGCCTGATGGCAATCACCTACAGCGGCTACCGCTGGTGGCTGTACGAGAGCGCGACGCCGGTGGCTGAAAGTATTGCCGGACTCATCGCCGATGGCGGAGAGAAACCTGAAGCGAGCCGCTGACTCGCTGTAAAGGTACCTGGTAACTACCCCTAGTCGGGACTTGGGAAAAGAGTGTCGGAGTTCAATGCGAAGGTCCTGATGCCGGGGGCTGTTTGCGGGACCTTCTGCGGCCATGGATGGCCGCGGAGAGCGTACAGGGACGTAGTCACCGCGTGTCCCGCAAACAGCCCCCGGTAACAGGGCCGCCACCGGGCTCGGTTCAGTGCCCCAGTAGGGGCGAGTGGTAACAGCGCTTAGCAAGCCAAGACCGCCAAAAAAGTGCTCGGTTACCTGGAGTATTTGTGTCCCAGTGCCGCCAGGCCCTGGATAATGGAGCTATTCATGAAACGCCTGCGCGATTTTTTTACCAATAAATGGGTGCTGGGTTTAATCGGCCTGACAGCCCTGTCGTTACTGATCTGGTTCGGGGCGGACTACATCAAGTTCGGCAGTGACAACGCCACCTTGTCAAAGGGAGTGCGCCTCACCCTGATCGTTTTTATCTTCGCCATCTGGCTGGTGTGGAACCTCGCCCAGTGGCTGGTGGAGCGGCGCCAGAACCAGGCGCTGATCAAGGAGATCGAGGCGTCCCAGCAGGACGAGGTCGATCCGGACCAGGAGCGCAGCCGCGAGGAACTGGGCGCGCTGTCTTCCCGTTTCCGCGAGGCCATGGAAGTACTGCGCAAGGCCAGGTTCAAGTCGGACCGGGGCAGCGTCTCCCTGTACCAGTTGCCCTGGTACATCATCATAGGCCCGCCCGGTTCCGGCAAGACGACGGCGCTGGTCAACTCCGGGCTCGAATTCCCGCTGGCCCAGAGCCACGGCAAAGAGGCCCTCGGCGGCGTCGGCGGTACCCGCAACTGCGACTGGTGGTTTACCAACGACGCGGTGCTGATCGACACCGCCGGGCGCTACACCACCCAGGACAGCCACCGGGTCTACGACAACAGCGCCTGGCAGGCCTTCCTCGGCCTGCTCAAGCGCTATCGCCGCCGCCGGCCCATCAACGGCGCCCTGGTCGCCATCAGCCTGCAGGACCTGATGGTGCAGACCACGGAGCAGCGCCTGCACCAGGCGAAGACCATTCGCCAGCGCATCAACGAGTTGCAGCAGCAACTGGGCATCCGCTTCCCCATCTACCTGACCTTTACCAAGAGCGACCTGGTGGCGGGTTTCAGCGAGTTCTTCGACAACCTGTCCCAGGCGGAGCGGGAACAGGTCTGGGGGATCAGCTTTCCTGCCGAGGCGGCGCCCGGCGCCGGCGCGCCGCTGGACAGCTTCGCGGGGGAATTCCAGCAGTTGATCGAGCGCCTCAACCAGCGGTTGCTGTGGCGCGTGCACCAGGAGCGCAACGTCGAGAAGCGGGCGCTGCTGCAGGGTTTCCCGGCGCGCATGGAGAGCCTGGGGGAAACCCTCGCCGATTTCGTCAAGCAGGCGTTCGGCCCCAACCGCTACGACACTGTGCCCATGGTCAGGGGGATCTATTTCACCAGCGGGACCCAGGAGGGCAACCCCATCGACCGCATGATGGCCTCGGTGAGCGCCGACTTTGGCCTGGAGCGCGATATGGGGCGCAAATTCCAGGGGGCCGGAAAAAGTTATTTCCTGCACCGCCTGCTCAAGGATGTGATTTTCCCGGAGGCGGAGCTGGTCGGCGTCAACCGCAAAATCGAATCCGCTACACAGTGGTTGCGCCGGGCCGTCTATGTCTCCCTGGCGGCGTTTTTTGTCGGGGCCCTATTCCTGTGGACCGGCAGCCTGGCGCAAAACAAGATCTATATGGGCGAGGTGCGCGAATACGTCGCGGACTTCCAGCGGATGCGCGGGGAGGTTGACGGCGAGAGATTGACCCCGGCCGCCAGCCTGCAATTGCTGGAACCGCTGCAGAGTGCGGCCTCTGTCTACGGACGCGAGGCGCACCCCTGGCTGAGCAATCTCGGCCTCTACGACGACAGGGTCGATCGGGCCGCGGACCGGCTGTACCGCAACCAGTTGGAAAACCTCTTCCTGCCGTCGCTGATCCGCGATATCGAGGGCGACCTCAATCGCCTGGGCAGCGAGGACCTGGCCCTGGCGGACACCCTGAAGACCTACCTGATGTTCTTCCAGGCGGACCGGCGGGAGCCGCAGGCCCTGCAGGGCTACTTTACCGCGCGCTGGGAGCGGCAGCTGCCCGGCGAGGCGCAGCAGCAGGCGCGGCTGTCGCATCACCTGCAGCAGCTCTTCGCGCAGCCGCTGCCGCAGATACAGCCGAACGAGCGGGTGGTGGCCCGGGCGCGGCAGCAGCTGCGCCGCATCCCGGTGCCCCAGCGCCTCTTCGCGCAGCTGCGCAACAGCGAGCTGGGCGTGACGCCGGTGGATCTGTACGGGGAGATCGGCGGGGACACGGAACAGCTGTTCGGCGTGCCGGCCACCGATGCGCGTTTCAGCGTTCCCTACCTCTACACCAAGGCGGGCTACAAGGAACTGGATTTCGGTGCCGATTCCCCGCTGATGGCCGAACTGGCGGAAGAGCGCTGGATCTACGGCGGCGATATCAGCGGCGAGGATTTCAGCGAGGCGGACCGGGAGAAGCTCGGCGAAGAAGTGAAGCGGATCTACCTGGGCGAGTACCAGCAGCGCTGGCAGCGTTTCCTGGGCGGTTTCCCGATCCAGCGTTTCCGCTCCACCAGCCAGGCCCTGGATGCCCTGTCCAGGCTCTCAGACCCGGTTTACTCGCCGCTGTTGGCCATCGCGGAAATCACCGCGGACAACACCCGCCTGACCCCGCGCCCGGAGCTGCCCACCGATGCCTCCGGTGTGGCGCTGCCGGTGTCGAGCCGCACACGCAGCGCGGGTGCAGCGGCCCTCGGCAGCGCCGCCGGTGCCCTGCAGGAGCGCTTCCAGCCCAATATCGTCGACCTCCGCTTCGAGGAACTGCAGCGCACCACCCAGAGCGAGAAGGGGCGCCCGGCCCGGGTGCAGGAATACCTCTCCGCCATCGGCAAGATACAGGAGTACCTGACCGAGATAGATAGCGCGCCGGACGCCAACGAGGCCGCCTTTGCCAGTGCCAAGGCGCGCTTCTCCGGCGGTGGCGGCGACGCCATCAAGCAGCTGCGCATCAAGGCCGCCAATGCCCCGGCTCCCTTCGACCAGTGGCTCGGCGACATCGCCGACAGCACCTGGGCCCTGGTGATGGCAAAGGCGAAGCTGCACGCGGACCGCGTCTGGCGCGAGCAGGTGTACAGCAATTACAGCAGGAGCCTCGCCAACCGCTACCCGCTGCGCAGCAGCGGGGAGCAGGAAGTGCCGATCCTGGAGTTCAACAAGTACTTCAAGCCGGGCGGCACCGAGCAGAAGTTCGTCGCCGAATACCTGAAGCCGTTTATCGACACGCGCAACTGGACCATGAAAAGTCTCGAGGGCCAGAGCCTGGGGCTGTCCGCGGAATCCCTGGCGCAGCTGCGCCGGGCCGAGCGGATTCGCAACACCTTCTTCGGCAGCGGCGAACAGGCAAGCTACTCGTTCCGCATCGAGCCCACCAAGCTGGATTCCAGTGTGCGCCTGTTCGCGCTGGAAATGGGCGAGCAGCGGGTTCCCTATTCCCACGGCCCCAGGACCAGCAAGAAACTGACCTGGCGGGGCGGCGAGAACAATCGCGTGCGCATTATTTTCGAGGACCTGAACGAGACGGTGCACCGCAAGCACTTCGAGGGGGACTGGGCCTGGTATCGCCTGCTGGCCGCCTCTGAACTGGAGTCCGGCCGCAACAGCGCCGAACACCTGGTGACCTTCGAGGAGGAGGGGCGCAGGGCGCAGTTCAAGCTGGCCGCCTCCGCCGTCAACAATCCCTTCGACCGCAGCCTGTTGCGCGGCTACCGGTGCCCGGAAACCCTATGATCCCGGAAGCAAAACGGCCGGGAGGCGGCAGTGTGGCAAATACCGTGGGACTGTTCGGCAAGCTGCCGGGGCACGGCGATTTTATCCAGCGCCAACTGCCCGCCAGCTTCGTCACTCCCTGGGACGAGTGGTTGCAGCGCGCCGTGCACGGCTCCCGCGAACTGGTGGGGGAGGCCTGGCTGGACTACTTCCTGACCAGCCCCATCTGGCGCTTCGCCCTGTCCGCCGGCGCGGTCGATGAGCACGCCTGGGCTGGTGTCCTGGTACCCAGTGTCGATAGTGTGGGGCGCTACTTTCCCCTGACTCTGGCGGCCCCTGCATCCGCCAGGGCCAATCCCTTCGCCCTGCAGGTCGGCGCCGACGGCTGGTACCGGCAACTGTCGGACCTGGCCATCGAGGCCCTGCAGGGCGGCTTGCCGGCCGATCGGGTGATGCAGGCCTGCCCGGCCTTTCCGGAAGTCATCGCCGAGGGGGATGTACAGGGCAATGCGGACGGCGTGTACATCGCCGGCGACGGCGGCGCGGGTATCGCCGGCAGCTATCCCGCGCTGCTCGATCGGCTGTCCCGGCAGCAGTTTCCCAGCTTCGGCCTCTGGTGGTGTGCCGGCTCCCAGCACCTGGCGCCCACCACTTTGCTGTGTCCGGCGCTGCCGGAGCCGACCCTGTATTCCTCCATGCTCGGCGCACCCGGCCGGCAGTGGTAATCGCGGATGGTTCAAGGAGAGATACGTTGCGCCGTATCGCAGCGCTCGATGAAAACAGGCACAGACGCCGCCGCATCGCGCAGGGAAATCTTTCCCACAGCGCCGGGCACTCAGCCGGGTTTTCCCGGAGGGAAGCGGGCGGTTGGAAAAACCGGCCGCACCGGAATACAAATGATGGCGTGGGACGCAGGTTACAGGGATGTCTTACGAGGTTTTCTTTACGGGGCAGCTGCGCGACGGATTTAGTCGCCGCCAGGGAATCGATGCCTTGTGCCACCAGTTTGCTCTGAACTTCGAGCAGGTTAAGTACCTGTTGCGCACTTCCAGTGCGAGCGGAATTTCTATGCGGCTTTTCTGTGGTGTGATCAGCGGCACTACGCAGTGCAAAAACCGGTTTTTGACAGGATTGTGTCAAGTTTGAGAGTTGAAACGATTGCGGAGCGGGAAAAAGACCGGGGTACTATGGTGCAAAATTCTGCGGTGGAATCGGCTTCGTGGAATTTATTTGACTAACTCTGTGCGCCACCCGTTTTTTTTAAAATAATGTTTGCTTAAAGCGGTATTTATCTTGATTAGATAGCTGCAGGGTGTACTCTTCCCACAAATTCAATTTAACCTGGCTCCGCAGCTTTCGCGCGGACGCGGAGTTTGTACCCGGTCAGGGATTCGGGTTTAAGGGATTGATGGAATAAAAAGGACATTGCATGGCCTTCCCCAACGTAATAGACATCGAAGGACTGGCTGCGCCAGTTTCCGATGACCAGCCGACCGGCAGTGATATCCGTGAGGACCGCTCGCCCACATCCGATTACTACACCATCAAGGATGCCCGCAACAGCGCCCGGGCCGCTGAGCGCTCGGCGATGTTCGACGACAGCGATGCGGACCTGCTGGCGCCCTGGCGCGACGTGGCCAAATCCGCTGAAAAAATTCTCACCGGCCAGAGCAAAGACCTGGAAGTGGCCACCTGGTACACGGAGGCGCTTATCCGCCTGCACGGCTTTAGCGGCCTGCGCGACGGTTTTGCGCTGATCGACCGGCTGGTTGGCGACCACTGGGAGCACCTCTACCCGGAACCCGACGAGGACGGCCTGGAGACCAGGGTGGCCCCCCTGACGGGCCTGAACGGAGACGGCGGTGACGGCACCCTGTTGATGCCGATCCGCAGCGCCGGGATTACCCCGGAGGGCGATTACGGCGAATTTTCGTTTTTCCAGTACCAGCAGGCCAGGGACGCCGATCGCATCGCCGATGACGATGCCAAGGCCGCGCGGGTGGAAACACTGGGCTACAGTCTGGCCGATGTCGAACAGTGCGTGAATGCGGCGGGCAACGAGTGGGCGCAAAACCTGGTGGAAACCATCGAGGCGGCCATCGCCCACTACAAAAGCATCAACGACGCGCTGCGCTCCAGCTGCGGCCACGACGCCCCGCCCTCGACCAATATCAGCACCCTGCTGGACGAAGTCCTGCGCACCGTGCGCTTTGTCTACAAGGCGCAGCTGGAGGCCCTGGCGACCGCCGCGAAGGTGAGTGATGCGGCCGGCGAAACGGAAACCGGGGCTGCCAGCGGTGTCGCGAAGGGCGCGCCCGCCGCCGCAACCGCCATCGGCGTCCCCGCCGGACCGGTCGCCTCGCGGGAAGAGGCGCTGAAGCTGCTGGAGGCGGCGGCCAGGTACTTCCGCACTTACGAACCCCATACCCCCCTGGCTCCCGGCCTGGAGCGCCTGATCGGCTGGGGTCGCATGACCGTATCGGAACTGATGACCGAGCTGCTGCCGGACGAGCAGTCCCGCGCCGTCTATTCACAGCTGACGGGCGTCAGGCTGGACGGCTCGGACACCCGGCGCTATGTGGCGCCGCCGGCGGCCGCGGCCCCGGCGGCGAGTCCCGCTGCCGCCCCGGAGCCCGCTGTCGCGGCAGAGACGGCGCCCGCCGAAGAGGGCTGGGACGCGCAACCGCAGGCGGAGGCCAGCGTAGGCTGGTAACCATTTCAACAATCGCAGTCCCTAAATTTCGGAAAGGAGACCTGAGATGTCTGAGAGCATCCACAATAAACTGAAGCGCGTACGCAAACCCCGTGTGCATATTACCTACGATGTGGAAACCAACGGTGCCGAAGTGAAGAAGGAGTTGCCCTTCGTCGCCGGCGTCATGGGGGACTACTCCGGTGACAACGCCGAGAACCGCAAGGCGCTCAAGGAGCGGAAGTTCGTGCAGATCGACCGCGACAACTTCAACGACGTGATGGCCAAGGTCAATCCGAAGTTGAACCTGCAGGTTGAGAATACCCTCGCCGGTGACGGCAGCAAGCTGGGTGTCAACCTGGACTTCAACCACATGGATGACTTTTCCCCGGAGCAGATCGTTGAGCAGGTGGAGCCGCTGAAACAGCTGCTCGAAGCGCGCAGCAAACTGCGCGACCTGCTCAGCAAGGCGGACCGCTCCGAAGAGCTGGAGAAGGTCCTGGAGGACATTCTGAAAAGCACCGAAAACGTCAGTGCAATCTCTGAGCAACTGGGCCTGGGCGAGAACAAAGGAGAAGAATCAGAATGAGCACCGAAGTAGAAAACGTCGCGGAAAGCGAAGCGGAAGAGCAGTCGGCCAGCTTGCTGGAGCAGGCCATCGCGGCGACCAAGCAGACCGAGCCGGCGGAGGCCCAGGACCTGATTGCGAACCTCACCGAGCAGGTACTGAAGGGCACCGTCACCTGGGACCGCAACCTGACGCAGACGGTCAAGAAGGCGGTTGAGGCCATAGACGCGGCCATGTCCAAACAGCTCGCCGCCATATTGCACGAGGAGAAGTTCCAGAAGCTGGAAGGGTCCTGGCGGGGCCTGCATCACCTGGTCATGAACAGCGAAACCGGGGCCACGCTGAAAATCCGCATGCTCAACCTGAGCAAGCGCGAACTCTTCCGGGACCTGGACAAGGCTGTGGAGTTCGACCAGAGCCAGACCTTCAAGAAAATTTATGAAGAGGAGTTCGGCACCGCGGGCGGCGAGCCCTACGGCTGCATGATCGGGGACTTCGAGTTCACCAGCCACCCGGAGGATATCGAGCTGCTGAGCAAGATGTCCAACGTGGCGGCCGCCGGCTTCTGTCCGTTTATCTCCGCCGCCGGCGCCGGCATGTTCGGCTTCGGCGACTTCACCGAACTGTCCAAGCCCCGCGACCTGGGCGGCATCTTCGAGTCCGGCGAATACATCAAGTGGCGCAGCTTCCGCGACAGCGACGACTCCCGCTTCGTGACCCTGGTGATGCCCCGCACCCTGGCCCGCACACCTTACGGCGCCAACACCAAGCCGATCGAGTCCTTTAACTTCGAGGAGTTCGAAGTGGACGAATCCGGTGTGTCGCGCCCCGCCGAGCACGAGCAGTACTGCTGGATGAACGCCGCCTACGTGATGGGTGCCACCATGACCAAGGCATTCGCCGAAAACTCCTGGTGTACCGCCATCCGCGGCGCCGAGGGCGGCGGCAAGGTCGAGGGGCTGCCGACCCATCTGTTCAAGAGCGACGACGGCGACCTGGACCAGAAGTGCCCGACCGAAATCGGTATTACCGACCGCCGCGAGGCGGAACTCAGCGCCCAGGGTTTCCTGCCCCTGTGCCATTACAAGAATACCGACTACTCGGTGTTCTTCGGCTCCCAGAGTGCCCAGAAGCCGAAGACCTACGACGACCCGGACGCAACCGCCAACGCCGCCATCTCCGCCCGCCTGCCCTACCTGATGGCCACATCGCGCATTGCGCATTACCTGAAGGTGATGGCGCGGGACAAGGTGGGGTCCTTTATGGAGGCGAGCGACTGCGAGCGCTGGCTGAACAAGTGGATCATCCAGTACACCAACTCCAACCCGGATGCCAGCGCGGAAATGAAAGCCAAGTACCCGCTGGCAGAGGCGCGGGTCGAGGTGAAAGAGATCCCGGGGCAGCCCGGCTGCTACAGCGCCGTGGCCTATCTGAAGCCCTGGCTGCAAATGGAGGAACTGACCACCTCCCTGCGCATGGTGGCCAATATCCCCTCTGCGGGATAAGGGCCTGAGGCCCGCCCTCCCGGGCGGGCCCCTTCCCCGGACTGAAAGTTCACAACCCAGCCCGAAGGCCGCGGCCTCCCGGGCCGCCGATATCTGTGGGAGTTTTTTCCGTGCCCGCTGCAGCGACCGAGCAATTTTCTGGCGATGGCGACTCGCTGCTGTCCCCGCAGCTGATGAGTGGTGGGCGCAGTGCACTGCGGAAATTCCTCCAGGAGCCGGACGATCTTTTCGCCCTCGAATACTGGCTGACGGAGATCTGCCCCTGTCCGGACAGGGACCAGTTTACCGTGCGGCAGTGGCTGGGTCGCCTGGTGGCGGAGCTGGATGAACTCATCTGCGACCAGGTCAACAATATACTCCACCACCCGCGCTTCCAGCGCCTGGAGGCCGGCTGGCGCGGTCTTTCGATGCTGGTGCACAGCGCGCCGCACTCGGACAATATCAAGATCAAGTTGCTGGACGTCAGCTGGCGGGACCTGAGCAAGGACATGGAGCGGGCGCCGGACTTCGACCAGTCCGGTCTCTTTCACCTGGTGTACAACGAGGAGTTCGGCACCCCTGGCGGCGAACCCTTCGGCCTGCTGCTGGGGGACTACACGGTGTCCCACCGGCCCTTCGCGGACCACCCCTACGACGACGTCTTCACCCTGCAGGGCATAGCTCACACCGCGGCTGCCGCCTTCGCGCCTTTCGTCTGCGCGGCGACGCCGCAGCTGTTCGGCATCGACCACTTCGACGACCTGGCCAAGCCGATCGACTTCGCCGAGGTGTTCCGCCAGAAGCAGTACATCCGCTGGAACGGCCTGAGGGATCAGGAGGACAGCCGCTTCCTGGCGGTGACCCTGCCACAGGTGCTGTTGCGCCAGCCCTACAACACCGAATTTTCCAGCTATCGCGGCCTGCGCTTCGCCGAGCAGGTGGCGGCCCCCCACAGCAGGAATTACCTGTGGGGCAATGCCTGCTTTGCCCTGGGAATGGTGCTGATTCGCGAGTTCAGCGAAGTGGGCTGGTTCTCCCATATCCGCGGGGTTGCGCGCGATCACCTGGGCGGCGGCCTGGTTTCCCAACTGCCGGCGGTGCCCTACAAGCCGGACAGCGTGCCGGGCATGGTGCGCATGTCGACCTCCATCCTGGTGACCGACTTCGTCGAGCGGGACCTGAGCGAACTGGGCTTTACCAGCCTGTGCCACTGCTACGACACCCCCTACAGCGCCTTCAACAGCGTGCCGTCGCTGCAGCGGCCCAAGCAGTACACGACCAAGGCCGCCACCGCCAACGCCCGCATCAGCGCCATGCTGCAACAGATTCTCTGTGCGTCCCGCTTCGCCCACTACATCAAAGTGATGATCCGCGACAAGGTGGGTGCCTATATGAATGCCAGGGACTGTGAGCGCCAGCTGCAGCAGTGGCTGGACCGGTATACCACCGGGCGCGACGACCTTTCCTGGGAGATGCTCGCCCGCTATCCGCTCTGTGAAGCCAGGGTGCGGGTCATGGACGAGCCGGGCAAGGTCGGCAGTTACCAGAGCGTTATCCACCTTAAGAGCCACTACACCGTGGACCACCTGGTTTCCGAGTTGAAGCTCACCACGGCCCTGGCGCAGATAGGGACGGTGCAATAACGATGGCCAGGGAGAAGCGCCTGCTGGCGCCGGTACTGGACCGCCTGCTGGAGTCGTCCCGCAACATGGACCTGCACCAGCCACACCAGGTGCTGAAGCAGCTGCGCGAGGGCGTCAGGCGCGATCTGGAGTTCCTGTTCAATACCCGCTACCGCTGCCTGTCGGCCCCGGAGGACCATATTCACCTGGAGCACTCCAATATCAACTACGGCTTGCCGGACCTGTCGACGATCAACCTCTCGTCCCGGAACAGCCGCAAGCGCTTCTGCCGGGAAATCGAGAAAACCATCCTGGATTTCGAGCCGCGCATCCGCTCGGTGAAGGTGACCACCCAGGACAAGGTGGACGTGGAAGATCCCAGCATCCGCTTCCGTGTCGAGGCGGTCTTGCATGTGAATCCGGCAGCGGAGGTCATCGTGTTCGATTCGGCGCTGAATCCGGTGACCCAGACCGTCGACGTGTCGGAGATAATGTAATGAGCGAAAAACTGATCGACCTCTACGAGCGGGAGCTGGCGTTTATCCAGCAGACCGCCGCCGAGTTCGCGCGCATGCATCCGGCCGCGGCCTCACGCCTGCAGCTCGACACGGATACCGTCGACGACCCGCTGGTGGGGCGCTTGATGTCCGGCTTCGCCTACCTGAACGCGCGGGTGCAGCAGAAGCTCAGCGACGATTTTCCCGAACTCACCGACGCGATGCTGGAGACGCTCTACCCGCACTACCTGCGGCCCATCCCCTCCTGCGCCATCGTGCAGTTCGAACCGGAACCGGACCTGGATGGTATCGCCCGTGTCGAGGTGGACACCCTGTTGGAAACGGACAGTTTCCAGGGCCAGACCTGCCGCTTCACCAGCCGCTACCCGGTGGATATCTGCCCCTTCCAGGCGGTGAGTGCCAGCCTGATGCCGCGCCCCTTTATCGCGCCGGGCTGCAACGATATCCAGGGGGCCAATGCGGTGCTGAAACTGTCCCTGAAAACCCTCAGTCCGGACCTGAGTTTTGCCGAGATCCGCCCCGAGCAGTTGCGCTTCTTCCTGCGCGGCCAGCCCAGCCATATCTACGCCCTCTACGACCTGCTGCTGAGCAAGTGCGTCAAGTTGGTGCTGGCCAACGGGGAGACGGACCCCAAGCCGACTTTTCTGGAGGCGGACGCGATACGGCAGGTGGGGTTGGAGCCGGAGCAGGGGTTGCTGCCCTATCCGGACACGGCGTTTATCGGTTACCGGCTGCTGACCGAGTACTTCGCTTTTCCGGAGAAATTCCACTTTATCGACATCACCCAGGTAGAGGAGGCGCTGAATGACAGCTATGGCGATACCCTGAACCTCTACTTCTACCTGTCGGAAACCCACGACGAACTGGAAAAGCAGATTGCCCCCAGCATGTTCGCGCTGGGCTGCACACCGGTGGTCAACCTCTTCCCGCAAACCGCCGACCCGATTCCGCTCAGTCACGCCCAGTACAGTTACCATGTGGTGCCCGACGCGCGCCGCAGCGATGGCCTGGAGATCTACTCCGTCGACGCCGTCAGCGCGACGGACGGCAGTGGCAAGGCCACCGCCTACCGCCCTTTCTACGGCATCCAGCACAGCCGCCACCAGGCGCGCCAGTCGGCTTTCTGGTTCAGCCGCCGCCGCGACGTGATCGAGGGCGAGCACCGCAACGAGCAGGCGTCGGAGCTGGACATCTGCCTGGTGGACCTGGATTTCAACCCGCACCGTATCAGCGACCAGACCCTGGACCTGAAGCTGACCTGCTGCAACCGCAACCTGCCGAAGAAGCTCCCCAGCGGCAACGCCCAGCCCTACCTGGAGATCGTCGACGGCGATGCGCCGGCCAGCCGCATCAGCTGCGTGGTGGCGCCGACGGCCACACTGCGGCCACCCCGTCGCGAGCGGGGCTACTGGCGACTGATCTCGCACCTGAACCTGAACCATTTGTCCCTCTCTGCGGCCGGCGGCTGCGAGGCCTTGAAGGAAATATTCCGCCTGTACGATTTCCGCGATTCGGCCAGCACCCGCAACCTGATCGAGTCCCTGTTGAAACTGAACACGCGGCCCATCACTGCGCCTATCCAGATAGACAGCAGCGTGGTGCTGTGCCGCGGCACCGAGGTGCAGATAGAGCTGGATTCCATGATGCTGGCCGGCTCCAGCCCGCTGCTGTACGCCAGCGTGATCGAGCGTTTCCTCGGTCTCTACTGTTCACTGAATTCCTTTACCCGCTTGATCGCCACCATGAGCGGCAGAGACGGAGAGCTGAAGCGATGGCCACCTCGCGCCGGCGAAAAAGCTTTACTGTAATAGAGCGGCTGCGCCGCGAGCCCTATCGCTTCGACTTTTTCCAGGCGGTGCGGCTGCTCGAGCGCGCGGCGGTGATGGCCGGCGACGACTGCGCCCCGGAGGCCGTTGCCGGTTCGGCGCCGCCGTCGCGGGAGCTGGTGCGCTTCAGTGCGCAGTCCGGGCTGTCGTTCAACGGCGCCGACGTACTGCGCCTGGAGCAGCGGCAAAGCCCCGACGGCGGGCCCAGCCAGTGGCGCATGGACGTGGGCTTTACCGGCCTGATCGGCAGCCAGGGGGTGATGCCCTATTACCTGACCGAACTGGTGCTGAAAGAGCTGCGGGAAAAGAACACCGCGCTGCGCGATTTTCTCGACATGTTCAACCACCGCCACGTGTCGCTGTTCTACCAGGCGTGGCACAAGTACCAGCTGCCGGTGAATTACGAGCGCCAGCACCTGCGCCGCGAGCGGGAGCCGGACCTGTTCAGCCACGCGCTGGCGTCCCTGGCGGGGCTGGGCACCAGCGAGATGCGCTACCGCATGCCGCTGCCCGATGAGGCACTGCTGGGCATGGCCGGGCACCTGGGCCGGCAGCAGTGTTCCGCCGCCGCACTGGCCGGCATGATCCGCCATTACTTCGGCCTGGATGTCAGCATCGAGCAGTTCTGCGGGCAGTGGGACGAGTTGCCGGGAGATGTGCTCTGCCGCCTGCCGGGGCCGGGCCATCCGCAGGGCGTCAACAACTGCCTGGGTGCCAACACCGTACTGGGCACCCAGTGTTTCCAGGCCCAGAACAAGTTTCGCGTGGTGGTGGAGCCTATGGCCTACGAGCAGTTTATGGCCATAGCCCCGGGCAGCGACAAACTGGAAGCGCTCAAGTCCTTTATCCAGTTCAGCGCCGGCGTGGAGATGGATTTCGAAATCTCCGTGACCCTGTACACCGGCCAGGTGGCGCCGGCACAGCTGAGCGACGAGGCGGACCGCCAGCCGCTGCTGGGCTGGAATACCCATATGGCCGGCGAGTACCGCAACGACCGGCGGGTGCAGATTACATTGAGCGCCGACCGGGTCTCCCCGGACGAGGCGCTTCCCGCAGCCTGACCCTGGGAACGCCGAGCTCCAGCTCGGCACAGCGGGCCGCAGGCCCGCCACCGGGGGGCAGTTTCACTTACTTCAACAAAAAAGGAACTTTGCACCATGATCAATATCGACCTCAAACGGCTGGTGGACACTATGACGCCCCATATGCGCGACTCCCTCGAGGGCGCGGCGGGCCTCTGCCTGGCACAGAACCAGTACAACGTGGAGCTGGAGCACTGGCTGTTGAAACTGCTGGACCAGTCCGACACCGACCTCTACCACCTGCTGGAAAAACACGACTGCAACCCGTCAAACTTCGCTAAACAGCTGGCGATCGCCATCGCCGGTTTCAAGTCCGGCAGCAGCCGCCCGCCGGCGCTGTCGCCGACCATCGTCGAGGCTGCCAAGAACGCCTGGATGCTCGCCTCCATCGACTACGGCCACCGCGCCATCAGCTCCGGCCACCTGCTGGCGGCGCTGCTGCTGGAAGAGACCTCCCGCCGCCAGCTGTTGGAATCCTGCCCGGAGTTGAGGGCCGTGGCGCCGGAGTCGATTCGCGAAACCGCCCGCGCCATGTTCGGCCACAGCGGTGAGTCCGGGCACCTGGGCGCTGCCGCGGCCGACGGGGGCGCGGCCGCCGTCGCCGCGACGGCGAGCAAAGCGCCGGCGCTGGACAAGTACACCATCAACCTCACCGAACGCGCCGCGAAAGGTGAAATCGATCCGGTGTTGGGGCGGGACGAGGAGATCCGCCAGTGCATCGACATCCTCACCCGCCGCCGGCAAAACAACCCGATACTGACCGGTGAGGCCGGCGTCGGCAAAACCGCGGTAGTGGAGGGCTTTGCCCTGCGCATCGCCAGCGGTGACGTGCCGGAACCATTGAGAGGCGTCGCCGTGCGCACCCTGGACCTGGGCCTGCTGCAGGCGGGTGCCAGTGTGAAAGGCGAATTCGAAAACCGCCTCAAGTCGGTGATCGAAGAGGTGCGCGCCTCGGCAATGCCGATCATCCTGTTTATCGACGAGGCCCACACCATGATCGGTGCCGGCGGCAAGGAGGGGCAGGGGGACGCTGCCAACCTGCTCAAGCCGGCCCTGGCCCGCGGTGAACTGCGCACCATCGCCGCCACCACCTGGGCCGAGTACAAGAAATATTTCGAGCGCGACCCGGCGCTCACCCGCCGCTTCCAGGTGGTCAAGGTCGAGGAGCCCGGCGAGGACAAGGCCATCGATATGATGCGCGGTATCGCCACCACGTTGGAAGAACACCACCGGGTGCGCATTCTCGACGAGGCGGTGGTCGCCTCGGTAAAACTGTCGCACCGCTATATTCCCGGCCGCCAGCTGCCGGACAAATCCGTCAGCTTGCTGGATACCGCCTGCGCCCGCGTGGCCCTGGGCCAGTCGGCGACCCCGGGTGCCATCGAGGATGCCAGGCGCACCATAGCCCGCGCCAAAAACACTATCGAAAAACTGCAACGGGAGAACGCGGCCAGCGGCGCCCACGAGGAGCAACTGCAGGCCCTGTCCGAACAGCAGGCGGAGGCCGAACAGCGCCTGGCGACGCTGGAAAACCAGCGTGCCCAGGAGCAGGAGCTGATCGAGCAGATACACAAGTTGCGCGACCAGATAGACGAGAGGTTCCAACAGCAGCTGGGCGGCGAATCCCCGGACCAAGCCGAGATGGCGGACCTGAAACAGCAGCTCCAGTCCCTGCACGCGCAGCTGGGGGAAGTGCAGGCCGACACGCCCCTGATGCAGCCGGCGGTGGACGAGCAGGCGATCGCCGAAGTGGTGGCCAACTGGACCGGTATCCCGGTGGGCAAGATGGTCAGTGATGAAATAGTCGCAATACAGACCCTAGCCGAGCGCCTGAACAAACGCGTGATCGGCCAGCCCCACGCCATAGAGGCGGTGGCCCAGGCCATCCGCACCTCCCGCGCCGGCCTCACCGATCCGCGCAAGCCGGTGGGTGTCTTCATGTTCTGCGGAACCAGCGGCGTGGGCAAGACGGAAACCGCCCTGGCCCTGGCGGACGAACTGTTTGGCGGCGAGCAGAATATCACCACCATCAACATGGCCGAGTTCAAGGAGGAGCACAAGGTCTCCATGCTGCTCGGCTCTCCCCCCGGCTACGTCGGCTACGGCGAGGGCGGTGTGCTCACCGAAGCCGCGCGCCGCAAGCCCTACTCGGTGATACTGCTGGACGAAATGGAAAAGGCCCACCCGGGCGTGCAGGACATCTTCTACAACCTGTTCGACAAGGGCACCATCAAGGACGGCGAGGGCCGGGATATCGACTTCAAGAACACCGTCATCATCATGACCTCCAACGCCGGCGAGGACGCCATCCGCGCCATCTTCAGTCAAGTGGAGGAAAAGCCGGAGCCCGACGTACTGCTGGACAATATCCGCCCGCACCTGCTGCAAAAATTCAAGCCCGCCTTCCTCGGCCGCGCCAATGTCATCGCCTACTACCCGCTGGACGACGAAAACCTGGTGGAGATCTGCAAAATCAATATGCGCCGCATCGAGAAGCGGGTGAAAGAGCACTACGGGGCGGGTTTCAGCTACGACGAGGACGTCTTGATCAATATCGTTGCCCGCTGCCAGGAGGCGGATACCGGTGCGCGCAATATCGAGGTGATACTGAACCGGACCCTGCTGCCGTCACTGGCCAGTGAATGCCTGGACAAAATGGCGAAGGGGGAGGAGGTTGCGGCCATTCATGTGGGAGCGACGGAGGAGGGGGATTTCAGCTACCAGATCAGCTGAAGACTCGAAAGAATAGCTCCCCTCTCCCGCTTGCGGGAGAGGGGCCGGGGGAGAGGGGGCCGTCAATATTGGCTACCCGCTATTTCTGGACTCGCGAGTTTCCAAGCTGCTTTATAATGGGCATGATTCCCCACTGCATAGAATCCCCACTATCACTGAGCAGCCAAGGGCCGCTCAGGCGATCAGTGAATCATACGGCCCGCCCGCATTACCAGGTCAGAAACTGCCCGGTGGAGTCTCAGGAATACCATCCTGATAAATGCAACCGTAATGTTGACATCGTCCGCCACCCTGACTCCGATCAGTTGTGCCAGACGTTTTATCAAGCGCAGTACCCAGAAGGAAATTTCTTTACTGATCTGGTAGGCCTTGTGCATGAATATTGCCAGTCTATCCAACAGGGTAAACGTCGTTCCGCCGGATACGACTAATGCAATACCCGCCATATTGCCGATCTTCTTGAGAACCCACAGCAAGGCTTCTCCGGCGAGCCAGGCCGTATTCATCGTCAGGGAGAGAACAGAATCTGATTTTAGCCAGGCTTCCATACTCTCTTCGAGATAGCCCTGTGGACGGCGTTTCCTTACGGTTTCCCAGTCCAGGCTGGTGCCGTTTGGCGCAACTGATGAAATGTAGTTGCTCATTTTGTGATGCAGGATCGGGTTCAACGCATTTGGAGAGGGCAGTTGAAAATCTCCCTGGCCTCCATCGGGAACATGGATAAATGGCCAGGTTGGGACCATTGGTACCGGATCGTTCCGGTGATATACGCGATGAATATTGTGTTCTCTAAGCCGGCGCTTGCAGCCAGTGGCGAAATGTTCAAAACCGACGCGGGGGCTGCCAAATGTATAGAGCTTCACCGTCCTTCCGCTATTGAGAGCCAGCCAGTCTGCGGTCAAGGTGGCGAGTGCGCCGCCGAGGCTGTGCCCTACACAGTGGATCGTATGTATTTCCGAGGGTAGGTCATTGGAGAATTTCTCTAATTGAGGGAAAAAGGTCGCGAAGGTGTAATAGAATCCCTGGTGAACGGATCCCCCGGTATGAAAGCGCCTTATACCTGCATTGAGATCCGTCAGCGCGTCATAGCCGCTTGCGGTGCCTTTCAGTGCAACTATCGCATGGCCTTTGTAGTCATTGATTCCACAAGCTGCCACGCCCATGGTGTGTTCACTTTTCAGGAATACCAGTGCCCCGGTTTTTCCTTTTAGATTGCTGGAGTTTATTCCGTCGAACGCAAAATCTTCGCAGTAAGTTTCAGTGAATAGTTCCTGGGTGTTGGGATCTTTGATCAGGTAGATATCGTCTGCAAGCCTGGCGCTGTATTCTGGTGTCAACATTGTAAAATCCATCTGTTTAGGTTGGTTGTACTAGTTCCATTTGCATGAGGTCTTCAGTATCGAATCAAAGACCCTTTCAATTTTTGCTTCGTCGGTCAGTTCGCAGGTCATATTGAATGGCTGGCCACCGAGTTCGGAGTTTTCTCCTGGATCGCGCTTGGCGTATACCCATATTTTGTATTCCTTATTTTCGTACTCGACATTTATGACCTGTGAAGACACAAACTCTACGGGCAGGGCTTGGGTAATGGAGCTGTCGTACATGGCTGGCAGGTTGACCACGCCACCTTCATCTGCCGTAAAGGTGTCTATGATTTCCTTCTTCCAGTTCACGGATCGAACTATCTTTGCACCGCTGGCGGGTTTTCCGTCTAAAGTCAGCCGAATTTGCATCTCAGAAAAAGTGCAGGCCTTTAAAGGGTTTAGAAAGGTCATGGCGTACCCCGATATAGAAAAAAGCAATAGGAAAAATGTGAGTCCGTAGAATGTTTTTGTAGAGACTGGGGTCTCTCGTTTCATTTGCATTAGGGGCTAGCCTCCAATTAGCACGGTCGGGCAGCCGACCACTATTTTCCCGCCATGTGCCGTAGTATCCCCCATGCGCGCCGCCGGTTTCCCCTGGATCATTACGGTCGTACTACCCATGGCAATGGTGTCGGGTGGCCCGACGCAGGTGCAGGTGCTGCCCACAGTCGCCGACGGCATGCCGCCGATAATGACGGTTGGGCCGCCGGGGCTTAATATCGGTCCACCCACGTGGGGGACTGTGCCAGTCACCATCGGGCAGACATGCATGTCCGTGATGCGCGAAGCGGGTTTTCCCATCGTTTATTCCTCGATTCTTCCGTTGCCACCGCGGGCCAGGTCCAGGCCCTGGTTCATATAGCGGATAAAACGCTTGCCGGGGTCCACCGGATCGGACAGCACCGCCGCCAGGGTCACACTGCCGGCCACGGCGTGGGCGTAGAGGTGTTCGGGCGGCTCTATGGCCGGCTCGCCCTCGGCGGCCAGGCTGCCGTGGCACCAACTCGCCGCCGTTGCCGCCCAACTGGCGGGCGTCTTGTGCTTGGTCTTTTCCCCCAACATCTTGCACCGCAGGCGGGCTTCTTCGCTGGGTTTTTTGGCCCAGCTCTCCGCGGCGAGCAGCGCGTTGACATTGTCCTCGTCGGTCTGCGGGTTCTGGACGTCGCGGGCCGCCAGGCAGGCCCACCATACGGCCTCGCGCTTGGGCAGTCCGTGGGCCAACAGCTTGATGGCGTCCGGGTAGAGGCCGGCTTCCATCAGGCGATTGATGCTCACTTCCGGTGCGGTGTCCGGCACCAGGTGTTCCTCTGCCTCCTCGCTCACTTCAAAGTCTTTTAGTAGTTCGGCAGCGATCAGTGCTTTTACTTTTACCAGGTCTGTCATTGTTTGCCGTACTCCATCAGTTGATCATGGTCACGCCGCCCTTGAGGGTGAGCATGCCTCCACCCTTGACTTCGGCGGTGCCATCGCCCTTGGCTGACAAGGTCACGCCCTTGATGGTGACGCCGGAGGGGGTCAGCTTGATGCTGCTGCTCCCCACCTTGAGTTCGATGGAGGTATTGGATGTGATTTTGATTGCGCCCATCGCCTCGGTGGTCTGGGTACCCTTGCTGACCTTGAGGGTGTGATTCCCGGCGCCGAGGGTGGTTTTCTGGTTGCCCTTGTCGACATTGATGGTCTGGTCGCCCTTGGCGATGGTCACGGTTTCGCTGCCGTCGGTGACGGTGACACTGCGGTCCTGCTTGATCTCCAGGGTCTGCTTGTTCTCGATCTTGCCGGTCTGGTCGTTGTGGATCACAAAGTTGTGGTCCTTGCCGGCCTCCATGTAGATTTCTTCCTTGCCCCCCTTGTCATCGAAGCGCAGCTCATTGAACGCGCTGCCTTCGTACTCAGTCTTCCAGCCGCTCTGGGTGGCGGTGTAGTTGGGGCCGGGGTTGTCACCGTTGTAGACGGCACCGGTAACCAGCGGGCGGTCCGGGTCGCCGTTGATATAGGTCACCACTACTTCCTGGCCGATGCGGGGCACGAAATTGGCCCCCCAGTTCTTGCCGGCGAAGGATTGCATCACCCGTATCCAGCAACTGTTTTGCGCGGAGTTCCAGGGGAACTTCACCTTGAGTTGGGTATAGGGGTCCTGGGAGCTGTCGGAAGCCGTGGCCTTCACCTCCAGCACCTGGGCGATCTGCGGCGAGTGAATCCTGTTGGCCCGCACAAGCGGGTCCGGCCGCGGCATTGCCGCAGCGGGCACGCAGCTGAACGTATTCCTGAAGTGCGTCTGGTTGCTGTTGCTGTCCGACGCGAGCAACCTGACGGAGGTGAGCAGGTACTTGCCTTTCTCCGTGCTAAGGGTGTGGTCGAAGTCAAAGCGGCCACCGGCACTGAAGGCGGGGCAGTCGCTGCTGCCGTGGGCCATGTCGAACTGCGCCTCCTGGGACTCCATCGCCCTTTCCGCCAGCGCCTTGTGGTAGCTGTCCTTGAATTTGCGCTTGTGCTCGCCATCCTGCTCGAAGTGGTTCAGCCCGTAGAGGCTGCGCATATAGCTGGAAATGTCGTTGAGCTTGCTGGTGGTCTTGACCTGTTGCTTGTTGTCTTTGGTCGCGGTGAATTCATTGTAGTCCTTGAACTCGAAGCCGCCGCCGTGATAGTTGAACACCCGGTCCCAGCTGCTGACGGTGTGTTTGGTCGGATGGCTGCCGCCGCCATCGTACTCGATTTTTTCCGATTCGCAGTCATAGAAGTCCTGCGGATCATCGCAGAGCACCAGCTCGTGCTGCCCGTCGCCGTGCTTGAAATAGTAGACGATGCCCTCTTCGGCCATCAGGCGGCTGATGAAATCGAAGTCGCTCTCATCGAACTGCACGCAGTACTCGCGGGTGATGTACTCGCCGTTGAGCTTGGTGGAAAGCTTGATGACCTTGCTGTACTCGCCCAGCACTTCCTCCAGGATCTGCTTGGCCGACTTCTTCTCGAACACACGGTTCTTGCCTCCGAGTTTGGTAAACCACAGGCCCGGCTGCAGTACCGCCGTGTAGCTGCGCATGCCTTCGGCATTGACGTCGTGACTGAAGAAGTTCGTCACATAGCCGCTGATGTAACGCGGTGTCTTCGAGTGGTGGATAGTCGCCGTCATCACCTTGCCGACCACATCGGCCTGGGTGATGGTGTGGTTGTCGGAGATCAGCTTGAGCGTGTAGATAAACGGCGCGGAGACATGCTCCTCGCCGTCTATCAATGTGGCAATCAGCGCGTCCTTGCCCAGAGGGCAGTTGACATTGATCATCCGTTTTTCTTGGCTAAGAATGGACATGCTTGTCACCAGGTTCCTGAGAGTTTTTCATGGTTGGAGCTTCGTACTCTGAGTTTAATCAGTTGTTTCTTTATCTGCTGGTGTGGCGTCAAAATAAGCATTACTAAGTCAGGTCTCTATCTGTGCTTTTCTACGGTACGCCAAGCCCTGGTCGTTCACAGTGATCAAAACCTACATTTTTCACATTTCCTGTCATGTGGAATACAAGAACCGCTCTATTGAATTGATGGTGCCATTGGTGTCTTCCCCCATTGACTTTTACTTGGCTGAGGCCCTCGCGAATCGATGGCGCCTGGCCCCATTGTCTTTTTTCTCTTCAGCTAGAGGTAATCTTCTACTTCCTCTTCGGAAACAAGTCCGCCAACGAATTCCTTTATTCCATCGGAAATCACTGTAACAGCCTTATCAAACTCATCTTCAATAGAGTGCTCATGACTTAGCCAGTAGACCTTTCCATCCTTGGCGCTTACGCAAAAATAATTCCCTGCAAAATCTATAGCGAATGGGATAAACCCTATAGGAAGCATTTTTTCTCTGCTTAAAGTACTGTAACTATTTTCTAGGGATATTTTCGAAGAAGTCAGTGTGTGCTTTATTGGAAGTATCTGCCCAACGATATAAATCGTATCGTCTGAAGTTTTCCAGCAATTCCTTATAAAATATCCACCATTAACTTTTTTGTAAAAATCGACCAAAGTATTGGGAAACTTGACTCCAAGTTCATTTTCAGCGGACTCAATATCATCAGAGCTCAAATCATCCGCAAACGATCTAACTGCGTTACTAAATACAATCTTTTCCATATTTCATTCCTTACCCACATTTACTCTTTCTTGGGTTTGTATTGTAACTTTCAGCTACGGCCTTAGCCTCTTTCGACTCGTATTTCACTCCATGGGCTGTTTCAAACTGACTTACAGAGCCTTTATGTGGAACCGTTGCCTCATGGGCCTCGGTCTTAACTAGCTGCATAGTGCTGGTATTAGTCTTTGGATCATAATCATGAACATGGTGCCAGGTATATCCGTCGGGGGTGGATGTTCCGGTATTGCCAATGCCAGCTTCAATATTTGCAGCCTTGAAATCCCTATACCTTGTTCCAGTTAACTTGATTTTGACGATATTTTCCTGATCCGCAGATACGGGATAGAGATCTGGCGAACCTGTAAAATCTACATTCGTTTTGAAACTTGTCAGTCCGTACGGATCAATCCACTCCAACGGACTCTTCACGTATTGATAATTGTTATAACCCCCAAGCAACCGGATTGGGTCCTGAGAAATAAATTCTCCAACTCCCGGATCATAATACCGAAACCGATTATAATGCAGCCCACTCTCCTCATCGAAGTACTGCCCCTGAAACCGAATCGGCTGCTCAATCTTGTTGCAGTGCTCAACAGCCACATTGCCATAAGTCCTGTAGCAGACACTCCAGGCTATCTCGCCTTCGCTGTCGGTCAGCGCATCCGGCGTCCCCAGATGGTCCAGGTGGTAGTGATAGACCTCCCCGTCCTCGCTCAGCGCGACTGGCTTAAAGCTACCCGGCTCGAAGTAGTAGGTACGGGCCTTGAGATCCTGGCCGGTGTGGGCATCGGAGCTGGTTTCGCGCAGCAGTACATCACCGTCCCAAAGGAAATCGATCCGTCTATCGCCACCGGTCTTGGCGATGCGCCGGCCCAGTGGGTCGTACTGGTAGCGGGTTTCGCGCTGTAGCTTCTCCTCTCCGTTTTCCCCTGCTTTTACCTGCTCGACACGAACAAGCTGCTGCCGGCTGTCGTAGTAGTAGCGGGTCTGCAGCTTCCCGCCCTTGCCGCGCAGGGCGGCGGTGCGATTGCCGTGGGCGTCGTAGCGGTAGTGGGCGTCGCCGCGGAAGGCGAGGCGGTTGCCGCTGACTTGGGTTTCTCCCGCCTGTTGCCTGGCCTCTTCCGGACTGCCGGCGGCGGCGAGGATATTGTGGGCCGGGTCGTGGACGAAGTGCTCCGGGTTGGGGCCGTCCACCTGGGTGAGGCGGTCCAGGGCGTCGTAGTGGTAGCGGCGGGTGCCGCGCAGGCTGTCGTCGATTTGCGTGAGCTGGCCGGCACGGTTGTAGTGGTAACCGCGCTCGTGCAGGGCGTTGCTCGGGGACTGGGGCCCGGGGGCATCGACGGGGCCGGCGGCTTTGCCCAGGCGCAGTTTGTGCAGGCGGCCCTGGGGGTCGTAGTCCCGCGCGCTGGACAGGCCGTTGCCGTGCTGCCGGTGGATTTCGCGGCCGAGGTCGTCGCGGCCGATGGCGGCGAGCAGCTGCCCGGCCTCCGCGCCCGCGTGCGTGCGGTGCAGGCTTTCAAACTGGCCGGCCGGGTTGTAGGCGAAGCGGAGTTCCTCGCCGTCCGGCAGGACTGTGGCGATGCGGTTGTCGGCGGCGTCGTAGCGGTGGCTGATTTTGGCCTGGTCCTGCCAGTCGGCGGTGACACGGCCGCAGGCGTCGTATTCCCAGCGCAGTTTGCGGTGGGCGTTTTCCGCCTGGATCAGTTGGCCGGCGCGGTTGTAGCGGAAACTGGTGTCGCCGTCGGGAGTGATTTCCCGCAGCAGTCGCCCGAAGGCATCGCGCTCGAAGGCGGTGTCTATGCCCCCGCCGGTCTCCGCGTCGGTGACGGCGCGGCTGGCGATGAGCTGGCCGGCGCGGTTGTAGGTGTAGCGGGTGGTGCGGCCGTCGAAGCCGGTTTCCTCGATCAGGCGTTCGGTGCGGTCGTATTTGAGTTGGTAGCGCTCGCCCTTTTCATTGGTGAGGCCGACCAGGTTGCGCTCGCCGTCGTAGTGGTATTCGAGGCGGCTGCCGTCGGGATTGGTGCGCGTTTTTACCTGGCTGAGGCCGTCGTAGTCGTAGCGGGTGCTGCGGCCGTCGGGATCGACAATTTCCGCCACCAGGCCCTGGGGGTTGTAGCGGTACTGGGTGCGGGCGCCGTCCGGCGCGGTCACCGCACTGACGCGATCCAGGGGATCGTATTCGTAGCGGGTGCTCAGTTGGTCCTGTCGCACTTCCACCAGGCGCTGGGCGTTGTCGTAGCGGTAGTGCCGGGCGCGGCCCATGGGGTCGTGCACGGCGCTGAGCCTGCCCTGGGGATTCCACAGGTAGCGGGTCGTGTGGCCGAGGGGATCGGTGACGCTCCCCACCAGTCCTATGGGGTTGTAGGCGTATTTTGTCGCCTTGCCGAGAGGGTCGATGCTCTCAGTGATCTGGCCGCTCTTGTTGTAGCGCCGTTGCCAGGTGTGGCCGGCGGGATTGGTGACTTTGGCGGGCAGGCCTTCGGCGCCGTACTCGATACGGTGCTCGCCGCCGGCGGCGTCAATCTTGTTGACCAGGCGGCCGTGCTCGTCGTATTCGTAGCGCTCCTTCCGGGGGAGGCCCTCCTCGCCGGGGAGCTGGACCTCGGTCAACTGGCCGAGGGCATTGTAGCTGTAGAGGGTTTCCGCACCCTCCGCGTCCCGGTGGTAGATGGGCAGGGCGCGGTCGTTGAAGCGGTAGCGCTCTACACCGCCGCGGGTGTCGGTGAGGGTGACGCCCTTGCCGTCGTCGTCCCAGTCGAACTGGTAGCTGTAGGTGGGCTGGCCGTCGATGGGATCGCCCCACTGGCGCAGGCAGCGGGCGCCGGGGCCCTCCCTGTCCCATTCGAAATGGAAGCGGTAGCCGCTTTTCAGGGTGCGCTGTTTGATGACGTGGCGCTGGTACTGGTAGTGCTCGCTGTGGCCGTCGGCATCGGTGGCCCGGATAAGGTCGCCTTCGTCGCTGTATTCATAGCTGGCGAGCGGCGTGATGCGGCCATCCCGGGTTTCCTTCTTTATTTCGCCGATGCGGCCGCTGCGGGTATCGGCCGGGCTGATGTGCAGGGCTTCGCCGAGGCTGCTCTCGACGCAGATGAGGCGGCCCTCGACATAGTGGAAACGGTGGAAGTTGCCGTAGCCGTCGCGGATTTCCGCCAGGGACAGGGTTTCAGAATCGGGGCCGGCGGGCTTGAAGTGTCTCTGTACCCCGTTGGGCGCGCCGTAGGGGGCGATCACCCAGTGTTCGTCGCTGACGCGAGTGAGGCTGAGCTGCTCCACCACATTGTGGCTGCGGCCGCTGGCGCCGGGCGCGGGCAGGGCGATGACCCGGCCCTCGGCGTCGTGGAGGCGCAGAGGCTTGCTTTTGCCGCGCCACTCCAGGCGTTCGCCCAGGATGTGGGTCCAGCCGTGCCCCAGGCCGGAGTCCTTGGGGTTGCTGCTGCGGTAGGTGCGCGCCACGGTGAGGGGCAGGGGGCCGTCCAGCACCGCGTCCACCAGGGTGAGGCGCTCCTCGCCGGTCTTCAGGTTGATGGGTTCGCCGCCCTCCAGAGCGTTGGCGTTGTTCTGGGTGGTTTCGCCATTCTCGTTGCGGCCGGTCTCGCTGTTGGTTTTGTCCGATTCGCTGGTACTGTCGCTGTCCGCTGGCTTATCGTTGCCGACAGCGCCGCCGCCTGTTCCGGAGTTGCCGGAATCGGTGGTGCTGGATCTGCGCGCGGGCTCTGCAGTAGTCGCCTCGGGGGTTGTGGTGGCATCGACGGATTCCAGGTCGGAGAAGCTGGCGCCCTCGGTTTGCGCGCCCCGGGTCCTCATTTGCCTCAGGCGCTGCTTCTTGAGCCGGGCAAAGCGCATCATCAGTTTGCCGATATGCTCGAAGCGGGCGATCAGGCGCGCATTCTTGGCCAGTGCGGCCACGGCTCCGGCGCCGCCGGTTACCGCGGCCAGTACAATGGTGAGTACGATTTCAAATACGCCGCCACCGGCGAACTCGGTGACTTCCAGGCTGTGCTGGGCCTTGACATAGTCCCTGGCGAACTGGGTGATGGCATTGCGCAGGTTGGGGTCGTCGTAGATCAGTTCGGCGACTTCGAAAGCCTGCCGCAGTTGTTCCTCGGTGATGGCGCTGGGGTCGAAGCCCAGCACGTCGACCACTTCCTTTTTGGTATTGGCCAGATATTGCCGGCCGGATTCCTGCAGGGGTTTGTCGTGCAGGAAATAGTCGACGGTGGCGTTGGCGGCGGCGAATGCCTGGCGGGCGGGGCTGATCGCGTCCGCCACTTCGAGCACGTCCTTGACCCAGACCCCGAGGCCCCAGGCCGCCTGGCCGAATCCGTCGGCGCCGCGTTTGATATAGGCGCCCGCCTTGCCCAGGAAGCTGCGCTGCTCATGCTCCCTCTGGATGCGCGCCGCCTCGGCCCGCTCTTCGGCGATGATCTGCTGCAGGCCGCGGCGGATCTGCGCCGCCAGTGTGGACTGCTCTTCCGCCAGCAGGTCGTCCCCGAGAGGATTCTCCTCGATGATCAGCCGCTGATCGGCCAGGGCGCGGTAGATATCCCGGCGCCGGCCGGTGATGCCGGGCGGCGCGTCCGCATAAGGGCCCAGGAAGTGGGGGCTTTTATCCGGGCTGGGATAGCGCTGGCCCGTGGGATCGGGCAGCCGCTGTTCGAAGAAAAGGAATTGATCGTAAATCTGTTCGATGGACGCTTCGTCAAAGCTCAGGAGCAGTTGAAGGTCGACATTGCTCTGTGCGAAAGCGCGGGGAAGGAATGGTGGGTGATCCCAGCCTTTCCTTACGCGATAGCGAACGCCCTGCCTGTTTTCGACATCCAGATACATGGCTAATCCCTGCAACCTTAAATCCCGTAACCCGGCCGCGTATTTTTCCCTGATGAAGAAACACCGAGGGGCCGCAGCCCCCGCAGCTTTTGGCTGCAGGCACTCGGCCCCTGCGGCGAGAACCGAAAAGTGGCTTAACCCACGGTGGCATCTTGGAGATTGTAGGAGACGCGCATGTTTTTCGGGTTCTTGTTGGTTTTGTCCGCGTGGTTGAGGTCCGCCTCGATCTTGGAGAAGCTCAGGGAGATGGACTCCTGCGGGGCGCCGCCGGCAGAGGCGCTGATGCTGTAGGAGGAGATGAGCACGTCCTCCAGCTTGTACACCGCGTACTTCTCCACGGAGTTGGCGCCGGTCTGTACCACGTGAATTTCGGCGGTTACGCCTTCGTCGCCGGAGACGGAAGCCTTGAACAGGCCGCCGGAAGCGGCGTCGATGCGCTTGGTGACGGTAACTTCGCTGATGCTCGGGCGGGTGGCTTCGCGGTTTGCCATGGCGCCGACTTCCATGCTGATGCCGCGGCCAACGCCAAAGTTGAAGCTGTCGACTTCGATCCAGTCCTCGTAGCCTTTGGCGGTTACGTTACCTGCCGGCGCCTTGTTGTTGAAGTTCATGTAAATAGCCATGAGTAATCCCTCTTGGTGTGGTCTGTGACAGTGGGTGGTTCATCCTTTACCACCGCGGAATCGCAGCAGTTCAGGGATTGCCGCAAGGGCAACTGAGCGCATTTAAGCAGAGGTGGTGGCAAAAAAAAACCATGTTTTCCAGTTATTTAATTGACTCTGGCACGAATTTAAATGGCATGAAATTGCCATGAATACGCCATACACGGGAAAAGAAAAATTCACTCTGACCCAATTTTTACAGGAAGTTTTAGTTTTCTCTGGTAAATCAATGGGAATGGGAAAGTAGAAAATAATCGACTAAGGGTGTGCTCGATTTTTTAGCAAAAAAAATTCCAATAAGCGTTGTTCGTACGGTGTAATTCCGTGTAATTTTCAAGAAAAATGGAAGGTGGTTCACAGTTTTTATGCTGGCTTGTACACCAGTTTTATTTTCCGATGAAATCCGCTGGCGTTTTTTTCAGATGATCGTTGTTGCCAATTAGGCCCTTCGGTATACTTCGCCCTCCTTTTGTTACCTGCCAACCCAGCCAGGGGCCCAAAGTTTTTAGAGCGGCGCCCGGATGTGTCGTCGTGAATCTTCCATGGAGACGGATTTGAACGATAAGACGCGAATAGTCAAGCCGGGTAAGTCCGCCGAGGCCGAACCGGTCGAAAAGTTGCTCGACGATGGTGAGACGACCGTCTTCGTCGCCCGCGACAATACCGGGGCTAACGATCATCCCCCGGTGGGGGCCAACCCCGGTCTTATCCCCTCCGCCGCGGCGGAGTTCAGCGCCGATGCCACGGTTTTCAAACCGGCTTCCAAAGACCCTGAAAATGCAGACGCCACCCGCCTGGCCCCGCCGGCGCGGGAAGCGGTTTTTTTTGAGTCGTCATCGTCGGGCGCCGTTACCAAGACGGTGATCAAGGGCCGCTTCGAGCTGGACAAGTTGCTGGGCGCCGGCGGCATGGGGGCGGTATACAAGGCCCTCGACAGGCGCAAGCTGGAGGCCAACGACAGCGAGCCCTATGTGGCGATCAAGCTGTTGAACGACGACTTCCGCCAACACCCCGATGCTTTCATCTCCCTGCAGCGCGAAGCGCGCAAGTCCCAGACCCTCGCCCACCCCAACATCGTAACCGTCTACGATTTCGACCGGGAAGGCGATCGCGTCTTTATGACGATGGAGTTCCTGGAAGGGGCGCCGCTCGACATGCTGCTGCGCGAGCACGCGGAAGTGGGGCTGGAATTCGAGCGGGCGCGCTCGGTGCTGCGCGACATTTCCCAGGCGCTGATCTACGCTCACTCCCACAGTATCGTCCACTCGGACTTCAAGCCGGGTAACATTTTTGTCACTAACAAGAAGGGTGCCAAAGTATTCGACTTCGGCATTGCGCGCGCCGTTTCCGGCGGCGTGTCCGGCGGCGTTGGCGAGAAGACCCTCTTCGATGCCAGCACCCTCGGCGCCCTCACGCCCGCCTATGCCAGCCTGGAGATGCTGAAGGGGGCCGAGCTGGCTCCCAGTGACGACGTCTACGCCCTGGGTTGCGTGGCCTACGAACTTTTCAGCGGCCGCCACCCGTTCGGCAAGGTGCCCGCGGACAAGGCCCTGGAGCAGCGGCTCAAACCCCAGCGCATCAAGGGGCTCAGCCGCAAGCAGTGGCGCGCCCTCGAGGCGGCCCTGGAACTCAAGCGCGAAAACCGCACGCCCACTGTGGAGAAGTTCGTCCAGCGCTTCTTCGTCAACAACACCTGGAAGTGGCTGCTCGGCACCGCCTTTGTCGCCCTGCTGGTGGGCTCCGTCGTCGGCTATAGCCACCTGGCGCGGGAGAACGTCGCGGAGCAGCAGCGTGTAAAGGCCGAGTTGGAGCAGAAGCTGCAGCGGGAACTCCTCGAGCGCCGCATCGTCGACAAGCGTGAAGCCATAAACCGCCTGATCGATCTCAGTACCCTCACGCCTTCCTGGGAAGAAGACCTCCAGGTTGAACTGGATGAGTACGCCGAGCTGAACCCGTCCGATGAGAGCTATATCGACAGGTCCCGCCGGCGCGTTTACGAACTCTTTGTGGCCGCAGCCACTGGCCAGCTCAACCTTGGCAACCTGGACCAGGCCGACACCATGCTTTCCAGCGCCGCCAACTGGTACGGCGAATCCCGCGAGACCGCCGCGATCAAATCCCAGGTGGACCAGGAGCGCGAAGAGTTGCGCGCGCGCCTCGAGGCCGAGCGCCTCGCCGCCGAGCGCGAAGCCGAGCGACTGCGCCAGCAGGAACTCGCGGAAGCGCGCCGCCGCGCGGAACAGGAAAAACAACGCCGGCTCAACGCCATCATCGGCGAAATGGAAACCACCCTGCGCTGCCGCTTCGATATGAATATCCCCGGTGTTTCCCCGCAGCTCGCCGCGCTCGCCCAACTGGATGCCGTCAAGGCCAGGAAAATCCGCCCGGTACTGGCCCAGGAGCTGAACGGCTGTCTCAAAGGCCTGGCTGCGGAAGATCCCCTGCGTACCGCACCGCTGCTGCAACAGGCCCGCGCATTGCTGCCGGCGCAGCAGCTGTTGCAGGACTTCAAGCTGGATTACTGCGGTCACCTGCAGCCGGGCAGCGGCGGCCGCGGCAACCGCTACACCTGCGCCGACCGCCTCGAAGACGGCAGCAAAGCGCCCACCATGGTGGTCGTCAGCGGAGACACCCGCAAAGCGCTTGCGGTGAGCAAATACGAAATCAGCAACGCCGATTTCAAACGCTACTGCAGCGCCACCGGGCGCTGCCAGGCCCTGGAGCTGGGTCCGGACCCGTTGCCGGTCAACAACGTCTCCGCCTCCCAGGCGGGGGAGTACCTCGACTGGCTCAGTGCCCAGACCGGCTACGACTACCGACTCCCCAGCGAGCGCGAATGGTTCGCCGCCGCCAGCGGCAACGGTGAGCCCGAGGCCGCCGACCGCAACTGCCACCTCAAATACGGCGGCATCGAAAAGGGGACCGAACTGGTGGCCGCGAGGGCGGGCACCGGCAATCCCTTCGGCATCGTCAACGCCGTGGGCAACGTGCAGGAGTGGGTATTGGGCCCCGAAGGCAAACTGATGGCCGCCGGCGGTAGCCGCGATGACGCCATGAGCCGCTGCCTGGTCACCACCAAGCGCTTTCACAGCGGCGAGGCCGACGGGCTGACCGGATTCCGGGTCGTTCGCAATTTCGACTGACTCCAGAACGCCAATACCGCGCCCCAAAATCAAAAATGGAACACGGGCGCTCAAAGACAGTGACAAGGATTTGTAGGGGGAAGTATGTATACCCGTGTTAAAACCCGGTTGGCCGCTGCCGGTGCCAGCCTGCTGCTGGCCGCACCTTACCTCAACGCCCAGGAGGAGGATTCCAGCTTCCGCAACCGCGTCCGCGCCGCTTTCGACCAGGATGCAGCCACCATCAACGAGCAGGACGTCAGCCGCGATTTCGAGCACCGCACCCGCAGCGAAGATCCCAACCTCAACACCGACATCCCCCGGGTCTCCCAGCGCAACCGCGGCCCGCGCATCACCGTAAAGGCATTCCGCTTTCACCGCCTGAAGGAATATCCCGAGTTCGGTATCACCAAAGAGGCCGTCGAGCAGCTCGCCGAAGGGCTGCGGATCAAATTCATGAAGGAAGACCAGCTTCTCGCCAGCGGCTACACCGCCGACGAGCTGCAGGAGCTGGCCCTCACCCTCGACGGCCTGAACCTGCGCTACGATTCTGAAGACCTGGGCCCCGCCGAGCTGCGCCGCCTCAGCAATATCATCGACAAGCAGAATGCCCAGCGCGGCCTGAGCTACGGCGACCTGGAGGAAATCGCCGCGGAACTCACCCGCTTCTACCGCAAACAGGGGCTCTTCCTCGCCCAGGTACAGCTCCCCGCCCAGGAAGTGAAAGACGGTGTGGTCACACTCACCGTGCAGGAGGGCCTGCTCGGCCAGATCGCCGCAGAAGGGAACAACCACTACTCCCTGAAGCAGCTTGCGGCCCCCTTCGAAAGCCAGCGCGGCAAACTGGTCACTCACGGCGATATCGAGGAGGGGCTCTACCTCCTCAACGACCTGCCTGCGCTCAACATCACCGGCTACTTCAGCCCCGGCGACAACCCCGGCGAAACCCGGCTCAACCTCAAGGCGCGGGATGGAAGTGCCTGGAAAATGGTGACCCGCCTGGATAACCACGGCTCCGCCTTTACCGGCGACCTGCGCTCCTACAGCTCCCTGGAGTGGCTGAACCCCGCCGGCATCGGCGACGCCCTCACCATCGGTTACCTCAAATCCAACAACGCCGATAAATTGGACGCGGACTACGGTTCCGACCTGGGCCAGATCCGTTACAGCCTGCCCCTGTTCGGCCCGCGCACGCGCCTGCAGTTCTCCGCGGATTACAACCAGTTCAAACTGCGTGACCTGGACAACGACAACAATGTGATCAACCTGTTGGAAATCGAAGGGACCAACGAAAGCTACGCCATGAGTGTGGATCACAAGTTTCGACGTTCCCGCGATTTCAACCTCACCGGCTCCTTCAGTCTCACCGACAAGAAATCAGACCTCCACGAGATCACGGAAACCCTAGAACCCGGCGACCACGTCTACGGCGGGGAGCTGGGCTTCTATATGGACGGTCTCTCCAGCGGCGCCCTGCCCATGCTCAACATCGTCAACAGCAAGGTGCAGTACGGCGAATTCCAGAACGAGGTGGACGAACTGCGCGGTGAAGACTTCACCAAATTCGCCCTGGACACCAGTTCCCTGTTTTTCCTGCCCATGCCGTTTACCGAGGCCAAATCGCGCCTCATCGTGAAGAGCCGCTGGCAGTACAGCGACACCAGCCTGCCCGGTTTCGAACAGTTCACCCTCGGCGGCGCCAACGGCGTGCGCGCCTTCGACGTGCGCGACTTCTCCGCCGACCAGGCCGGCCTCCTCTCCGCCGAATGGTACTTCGACCTGCCCAGCGCGCTGAACCCGCGCATCTTCGGCGGGCGCCTGAACGACATCTTCCAGTTCGCCCTGATTGCGGACGGCGGCTACGGCGTGGTCAACAACTACGAACAGGACAAGGAAGGCAAAGACGTCCCCAACGACTGGGCCGCTCTCGGCGGCGCCGGCCTGCTGTTCAAATTCAGCTGGCGGGAATCCTTCGCCAGCCAGCTCTCCGTCGCCTGGCCCACCACCTCCAAGTCTTCCATTGAAGGTACGGGGGATGATGCGGATAAGCCGACGGTTTATGCGGATATGTCTTTCTTCTTCTAACTGAAGGGCAATTGGAGCCGGCCGCCCCGACGCCCCCCTTGTAGGAGCCTGCTTGCAGGCGAACCGGGGCCGCAACAGAACCCTAAAGCACCTGAATTAAAGAAAACCTGACCCAGGAATTCCCATGACCGAGAAGCACACTAGCAAACTGGCCCTACTCGCACTGACCTTGCTGCTCGCCGCCTGTGGTGGTGGAGGTGGCAGTTCCAATGGTGGCAGTAGTTCGAGCAGTTCCAGCAGTTCCAGCAGCTCCAGTAGTTCCAGCAGTAGCAGCGGCGGCAACAGCCCACCGGCATTTACCTCCGGCACCAACGCCAGCATACCGGAGGGGCAGACTGACACCGGCTACGTCGCCATTGCCAGCGATCCCGATGCTGACAGCCTCACCTTCAGCCTCGCGGGTGGTCCCGATGTGGGGGCCTTCAGCATCGATCCCGTCTCGGGGGTGCTGAGCTTTATCGAGGCGCCGGATTTCGAGAACCCCGGCGACAATGATGCCGACAACGACTACGAGATCGAAGTCGAAGTCACCGACGGCAACGGCGGCACGGCGAGGCAGAGCCTGGTGGTCTCAGTGGCGGACGTCAGCCAACTCAAGATGGAGGTGAGCTATCCCACGCCGAACGCCAATCTCGGCGGTGTCAGTCAGACGACGGTGACCGGAAACCTGATTGATGTCGAGGATGGCATTGTGGCATTGGGTGATGTGAGCTTTATCAGCGTCAATGACACCCCGGCGCTTCAGGACCCGGATAATCCCGGCCGCTGGTCGGTACAGGTGCCGGTGGCGCCGCTACGTGACACACTCGCCGTATCGGTCGAGTGGAGTGATGGGAGTACGGACTCGGCGAGCCTGGCGCTGGACAATCAACTTGTGTGGATAGAGTTGGAAGGAGTCGCGTTGGACACCGCCAACAACCGTGCCCTGGTGATCGATCCCACTCTCGACGCGTTGATCGCGGTGGACCTGGCGAGCGGCGATCGCACTATTGTTTCCGACGACTCGACCGGTAGCGGCCCAGCGTTCTCGACCCCACGAGGCGTGACCCTGGACGCTGCCAACGACCGCGCGCTGGTGATCGATTCCATTCTCGACGCCCTGATCGCGGTGGACTTGGCGAGCGGTAATCGCACTATCGTTTCCGACGGTTCGACCGGTGGCGGCCCAGCCTTCTCGCTCCCGCTAGGTGTGACCCTGGACGCCGCCAACGCCCGCGCCCTGGTGATCGATTACACTCTCGACGCCCTGATCGCGGTGGACCTGGCGAGCGGTGAGCGCACTATCGTCTCCGATGCATCCAAAGGCAGCGGCCCGGGCTTCCAGAGCCCAATGGGCGTGACCCTGGACGCTGCCAACGATCGCGCCTTGGTGATCGATGATGGAGGCTCTCTCAACGCCCTGATCGCGGTGGACCTGACGAGTGGCGATCGCACCATCATTTCCGACGATGACCCCAACACCGACGGCGACGACAGCGACGAGATTGGCAGCGGCCCGGGCTTCCAGAGTCCAACAGGCGTGACCCTGGACGCCGCCAACGACCGCGCCTTGGTGGTCGACAGATTCAACAGGAACTTGGTCGCAGTAGATCTGGCAAACGGCGATCGCACGATCATTTCCGACAATTCGACCGGCAGTGGCCCGGCTTTCGATTGGCCGCAGGGCGTGACCCTGGACGCCGCCAACGACCGCGCCCTGGTGATCGATCTCTTTCTCGATACCCTGGTCGCGGTCGACCTGGCAAGCGGCGATCGCACGGTTGTCTCCGGCGTCTCCACCGGTAGCGGCATGGGTTTCCCAAATCCACGTGGCATGACCTTGGACACCGCCGCCAATCGTGCACTGGTGGTCGACGCCAACCTCTACGCCTTGCTTGCAGTGGACCTGGGCAGCGGCGACCGCACCATCGTCTCCGACAAATCGACTGGTTTGGGCCCGGATTTTATATTCCCACAGGACGTGGTCCTTGATGCCGCCAACAACCGCGCTCTGGTGATCGATGAAGAGTCCTTTCGCGGCAGTGGAGACTCCCGCCGCGCCCTAATTGCAGTGGATCTGGCCAGCGGAGATCGTGCAATCCTCTCGGACGACTCGACCGGCGGCGGCCCGCGTTTCTCGAAACAAACAGGCCTGGCCCTGGACGCCGCCAACGACCGCGCCCTGGTGATCGATGATGACCTCGATGCCCTAATCGCGGTAGACCTGGCGAGCGGTGATCGCACCATCGTTTCGGACGACTCCACCGGAGGTGGCCGGGGTTTCTCCCGCCCACGAGACATAGCTCTGGATGCCGCCAATGATCGCGCCCTGGTGATCGATACAGGCTACAACACCCACGTCAACGTCCTGTTCGCGGTGGACTTGGCGAGCGGCGATCGCACCATCATTTCCGGCGATTCCACCGGCGGCGGCCCGGACTTCAACCCACAGGGCCTAGCCCTGGATGCAGCCAACGACCGTGTCCTGGTGGTTGATCGCGCCCTCGATGCTCTGGTCGCGGTGGACCTGGCGAGCGGCGATCGCACAATCCTCTCCGGCGACTCGATCGGCAGCGGCCCGAGTTTCTCGTACTGGGGGAGTGACGAATGGAGGGTGGTCCTGGACGCTGCCAACGAGCGTGTCCTGCTGATCGATGTCTTCCACGAAACTCTCTTCGTCGTTGAGCTGAATTCAGGCGATCGCGCCGTCGCGTCGCGATAGCCATCGGGCGTGGACCGGGCAACCACCGATTGGGGCAGTTTGTTGTACTGCCCGGTTGTTTCCGAGGTCCACGCCTGTAGTGAACCGAATGTCTGCGATGGCAATACCATCGTCGTAGGAGCCGATGGCGTAAGCGGCAGTGCCACGGACGTCAATGGTGCTGTTTATGTTTACCGAATCCAATTGGATGGTTATTCGAGAAAAGTCGAATGATATTTTCTTCGTTTATCAATAAAAATTTCTCTGGATAAAACCGGTGTTCACTGCAAGTGTTCAGCCAAGGAAGAACTCCAAATGCAAAACAAGAAGATAACCCTCGAACTGAAGAAGCTTTCCTCCGTGATCCGCATATGGCACCTGGCCTGCGCCGGCCTGGTGGTCAGTCCCCTGGCACAGGCGGGGCCGGGAGGCGGTGTGATTACCGGTGGAGAGGGAGATATCACCGTCGAGGATCTGGCCACCATCATCAACCAGGAAACGGACCTGCTTTCCATCGACTGGGAGTCTTTCAATATCAGCGAGGAGGAACTGGTTAAATTCCTGCAGCCGGATTCCTCCTCGGTGGTGCTGAACCGCATTCTGGACAGCAACGCCAGCGAAATTCGCGGGCGTATCGAATCCAACGGCCATGTGATCCTCGCCAATCCCCGCGGTGTGCTGTTTACCGAGACCGCCACAGTCAATGTGGGCGCCATTACCGCCGCCGGCCTGGATATGGACCCAGCGGATTTTATGAACGGCGACTTCGCCTTCAAGGCGGAAGGCGGCAGCGCCGGTGTGGTGGTCAACCGCGGTGTGATCAACGCGGCCAGCGCAGTATTGGTGGGCAGGCAGATCACCAATGCGCCCGGTTCCCTGATCAGCGCGGAAATGGTCAGCCTCGCCGCCGCCGACGAGGCGGTGCTGACCTTCGATGCCGATGGTCTGATCGGCGTGCAGGTCACCAAGGCGGTGATGGAGAACGACCTGGGCATCGATACCGCCATACTCAACCGGGGCCAGATCGACGGCACCAAAGTGCTGATGGAGGCCAGCGTTTCCGGCGACCTGTTCACTGCCGCGGTAAACAACGAAGGCGTGGTGCGCGCCCGGGGTATCGACACCAGCGGCGGCACCATTCGCCTGACGGCCTCCGGCGGCGGCGCTGTAAACAGCGGCACCCTGGATGCCTCCGGCGGTGCCGGCGGCGAGGTGGTGCTGGAAGGTGATAGCGCGGCTCACAGCGGCGCGATTACCGTGCAGGGAGAGACGGCCAGTGGCGGTGAGGTGCTGCTGCTCGGCGGTGAGGTGACGGTTAGCGGCAGTATCGACGCCAGCGGCGCCGCTGGTGGCGGCCGCGTGCTGATCGGCGGCGGCTATCAGGGACGGGATTCCGTGGTGCGCAACGCGCAGAATACCGTCGTAAGCGAGAGCGCGGATATCAATGCCAGCGCCACGGATAACGGCGACGGTGGCCTGGTGGTGGTCTGGGCCGATGGCTACACCCGCTTTGCGGGCAGTATTCGCGCTGATTCCGGCCTGGCGGGCGGCAACGGCGGCCTGGTGGAAACTTCGGGCAAGCAGACCCTGAGCCTGGGTAACGATTCTCTGCTTGTATCCACGCGCGCCTATGGGAATGGTGAGACGGGAACCTGGCTGCTCGATCCCACCTGGCTGACAATTGCGGGGGATTGCGAAGGGCTGGACAATTGCTTCGATGCGGAGGTGCTAAAAGATAGTTTAGGAGGAGGCACCGGTATAAGAGTCGTTGCTGGTTCCGGCGCTTCCGGCGGGGATTACGATAACGGCAATACCGACGCCATCACCGTATCCGCAGAGCTGATCTGGAGCAGCGGCACCCTGGAGCTGATCGCCGACGGCAATATCCGCATAGAAGACGGCGTTACCCTGACGGCGATTCCTGGCGAAAATGCTTCGACCGGCCTAACCATCAACACCACCACCGCCGACCCAGACTCCCCGGACAACCCAGGCGATTTCACCCTCGGCACCGGCGCCAGCATCACTGTCGACAATTTAACCCTGGATCTCAACGGCCAATTCACCAACCGGGGCAGCATTGATACCGCCGACCTCCACCTGCAGGTGGGCCTGGGCCAGGACGAAAACGGCAGTACGACAAACTACCTCGGCGACCTCAGCCTTCGCGAGGGGGGAGTCGGCGAGATCCTGGGTGGCCTGGGCGAGGATACCTTTATCGCCAGCGCGCCGGACGGCAGTGCGACGAGCGACAACAGCCTCGCAATCACCGGAGATAACATCTTCACCCTGGACGGTATCGGTTTCTCCAGCGTAGAGGTTATGGACCTTGCCCTGGGCAATGATACCGTGATCGGCGTGGATGCGGACGCGGAGGCGCCCGGCCAGAACTGGCGGGTAACCACCGATGGTGTGCTTGCCAGCGGCATCCTGCTGAAATCCGCGGAGATCTTTTCCGCGGAGGGGTCTTCCCTTGAGATGGATGCCGCCCTCTTTGCCCCCGATCCAGACGGCGGAGACAACCCCTACCAAACCCTCCGTCTCGCCAGAAAAGAAGGCGAGGGCGAACTCCCGGGTGATCCCTATATCGCTTACGCGGGCTATCAATTCTCCGGCCTGAATGCCGCGGGGCAGGTGTTGGATGCACAGGGGCAGTCCGCTTCGGCCGCCCTGACGCTGGATGCCAGCGGCTGGGATCAGGCGGTGGCGCTCACCGGCGATGCCAACAGCCTGAGCGCGGCGGGGGTTACCTTTACCAATATCACCGACGCCACCGCGGGCATTATCCGCTCCGCGGACTGGAACGAAGAGCTGCAAAGCAGCCGCTCAGACAAGCTCGCCATCACCGGTGTGGATTCCATAATCCTGCTCAATGCGCTGGGCGAGACCGATATAAGCTTCACCGGCGTATCAAAGGTAGAGGCGGATAGCACGGATGCCTTGTCTTTCGATGCTTTCAGCATTGCCGCCGCCGGCCAGGTCCTGAGCCTCACCGACAATCAAAACGAGGTTTCCTATCAAGGCGCCCTGCTGGTATCCGGCATCGCCGATGTCACCGCCAATAAACTGGTGGATTTTGAGTCCGAGACGGGCGGGTCCGCTTTGGATACTGTCTTCACCCTCAAGGCAGACAACAAAGTAGACGCGAACAGCATCCTGTTTTCCGGGCTTGAATCCATCGATGCCGGCAGCGGCGCCGATACCGTGCAAGCGGACGCAGGCATAGCGCAGGGTGCCACTTGGAACCTGGGGGACGGCGCCGGCGAGGCATCCATTGCGCTTGGCGAAACCGCGGAGCTTGCCTTCAGCGGCATCGACCGGGTGGAAACCCTCGGCGCGGTCGTGGATGGGATGGAAAACGCGATAGCGGAGCAATTGGTCTTCCGCGGTGGCGTGCTGGGCGCGCAGGGCATCGATTTCTCTGATATCGCGGAGGTGCGCGCCGCCGCCCCGGAGGGTAGCGAGACGAGAGTGACGCTGGCTACCGACGTCAAGGGCTGGCAGTTGACGGGATCGGATGGCCAGGCACGTACCGGTGCCGGGAATGATGGGATTCTGTTTAGCGGCATTGATCAGGTGAACATTGATCTCACTGACGGGGCAAATAAAAGCGCCGGCGTGATCACCGGCACCGCGGGATCCGATCAGTTTGTGATCGACGACGAAAATGCGATCACAGCCAGGAAAATTTCCTTCACCGGCGTGTCGAAAGTCAACGCCGGGGATACCGATAACCACGATACCGTCAATGCGCTGCTGATCACCGTGCAGGAAGGCGGCTCAACCGTTGATGGACAGAGCGGCAAGAAGATATCGGGAATCGCATTTTCCGGAATCACCGACTTTTCCGCCACGACGATTCAATCCCTGGATATCGCGGGGAGTGAGATTGACTGGATAGTTGGCGAAGGGGCCACTCTGGAGCAGGGTGCCACCATTACCTATTCCTATAACGAAGGTGATGCGGTTACATTCACTGGCGTGCGAAACATCATTGGCTCCGCTGGCAATGACAGCGTCACCGGCGCCGATGGGCTGAACTGGCAGATCAATGGCTCCGGCGAGGCTACCCAGCTTTTCGGGGCGCAGGAAGATGCCGGCATCGACTTCAGCCATATAGAATCCCTCACGGCGGTCAATGCCGAGATATTGGCGGAGTACTTCTCCGTGGAGACGGATGCGGAACTTTCCGAAAAATACGTGACGTCCGGCGATATTCGCCTGAATGGTGACCGCTTCCGCTCCGAGGACGGCACGCTGGTGGCGAGCGGAGAAACCGTGTCTCTGGGCGATACCAGTATTGCCGTGATGGATGGCGAAACGCCGCTCTGGACCTTCTCGGGTATCGGCGACGTTACCGCCTCTACCCTACAGGCCCGGTCTGCGCCGCTCACCTTCTACGCCGGTGAATCCACCGGTGATCTGGAGGTCTCGACTATTGATTTCCACGGCCTGACGAAAGTTGAGGCGGGGGATGGAAGCAGCCTGGAATCTTCGCAAGACGGCGAGCAGGTTTTCCGGGTGATCGAAGAGATCGGGGAAGTCAAGCTGGACGCCAATGGCATAAAATTCAGCGGTATAAGCCACATCACAGGAACACTGGAAGATTCCGTGGAAGGCCTCGACGGCACCCAGTGGGTGTTCGGGAGCGATGCCGCAGGCGATAGCTTCGTATCCGATGGCAACTTCCAGTTTGTGAATATCCTGAATTTCGATGCGGCCGGTGCGACCCTTTCCGGGCCAGCCGGCGTCAGCGGTTATACCCTGGATGAATCCGGTGAAGTGCGCCTGGCACTGGGTGTGGATAACACCGAAGAATATAGCTTTACTCAGCTGAATCGGGTCAATGGAAGCGGTAGCGGCAATCACCTGGACGCCTCTGCCTGGGCAGGAGGGTTGCTGCTCACTGATACGGATTATCAGATAGCGGCAGCGGGGCAGGGTCCCGTTTTCAGCGGGTTCAGTTCCGCAAAAACGGCTTCCGTCAGCGGCACCAGCGGCAGAGATAGCTTTGTATTCGATGCCAGTGCAAAAACGCTGGATGCCGGCGCCGTCAGAGAGGGAGCGGAAGCCCCCGGGACGACCATCCGTTTTACCGGTGTAACCGATATCAACACCCACGAGGCCGACGACACTGCCCTGGATACCTTGCAGGTAAACGGCAGCGACCTAAATTTCAGTATCACTGGGAAAAATGCGCTCTCATTCGACCTTGTGGAAGAGGCGGCCACAACAACCATTCGCATGGGCAAGCTGGACAGGCTCGACTACACCGGCAGTGGTGAAGGCGGCCGGGCGAGCGGGCTTACCGGTGCGGACTGGCAACTTCAAGCTGCCCCCGGAGAGGTGAAAAACAGTGGCATTCTATTTGCCGGTATTTCCACCTTTAGCGCATCAGGCGGCACCCTCAGCGGTACCGACGCGGCTGAGACCTTTACCATTCTGAACGGCAATCCCCCCACCGAGACACCGGCCACCTGGGATATCGAATTCGAAGGCATGACCTTTGAAAGCTTGAGTAGGGTAAACGGCGGCAATGGCGAAAGCGCGGCGGATACCATAGAGCTGCAGAGCCTCGCAGCAGTGAATTTGACGGGAGACAGTAAAGCCTTCTCCCTGCTGGGTACCACCTTTAGCGAGATTGAAGCTGTCGATAACGCGACGATTACCGTGTCCGTGGGCGCAGATACCTTTGAACTTCTGCAGGGCGCGGGTAACGTCAAAGCCAATGATATCGCTTTCAGTGACATCGGCCAGATCGACGGGCTGACGGCTGGAGACAGCGTTAATGGCAGTGGCCTGGAAGGTTGGGTCCTCACCGGTAGCGCCAACGAGGCGAGGAGCAATGGTATTACCTTCGGCGGCGAATTCTCTGTGGTTACCGATGGCGCGGAACTCACGGGCCATGCCGAAATGGCCGAATTCTACAGCCTGGGGACGGATATCTCGGTGGGCGTTGCCTGGGAGAGAGGTGGAGACAGCAGCATTGTCTTCGGAGGCCTCTCCCGGGTGGCGGGCGGTGTGGAAGACCACTTGGATGCCACTGCTTACACGGCGGGGGTAAAGCTCAGTGGCGCTTCGGATCTTGCGATCAATAGCGATAGCGCAAGCCTGACTTTCTCCGGTATCCGGAATATTGCCGCCTTCTCTCTGACCGGAACCGACAGTCCCGAGCGATACATCGTGCAAATGGAGGATGATGAAGCGGGCGGGGTTGAATTGACAACCCGTGTCAATGGCATGCGCTTTACGGATCTGGAGTGGGTGGATACCGGTGCTGATGATTGCGGGTGGAGTTGTGGGTCCGATGACGTAGACGTGGTAGAGGTAATCGAAGGTAGTGTAGAAAGGGATTTTTGGAATTGGACAAAGTGGAATATTGCTTTTGGCGAGGAGGGCTCGCTTGGCGAAGTCGAATTTAGGCAGGTTCGGAGATTTGCTCTCCAAGAGACCAATGTAAATTCCTGGGAAGGTGACAATGTCTTCCGGATCAATGCTGATCAAAGCGTGGATATACTTGACCCGGAAGACGAAGATCATGTTGAAACGGTGATCGAAGGGCATTTTACTATTGACGCCGGTACGGGGTGGGACAAGGTATACGGAACGGACGGATACGATTGGGGCTTGCTGGGCTGGAACTCGGCGAAAAATAATGGCATTGCCTTCAAGAACGCGGAAGAGTTGGTAGCCATCAACGGCAATTTGACCGGACTTGCGGATGCTGCGCAGAGCGAAACCTTTATCCTGAACGCCGATGGCGGAATAGAGGTGAGAATTGGAGACAGGGACTGGGAAGTGAATTCCGGGATGCTGTTCACCGGCGTCGGCGCCGTCAATGCCGGCGTGGCTACCAGTACTCTGGATGCCTCCGGGTATGATGATGAAATTTCCCTACCTGAGGAGAATGTGCTGGATGCCGGCGGTGTCCGGTTTACCGGCATAGAGAACGCCAGCCTTTCTACCCTGCGCGCCGATGCCGGGGTGGATCAGGTCTTCTCGTTTAACGAGGAGGGCGCCTTGAATGTGAGCGGCTCTACAATAAACTTCGGCAGTGTAGGCAAGGTGATTGGCTCCGGAAGCGGAGATTCTCTCGACGGCTTGGTCACAAGCGATTGGACAATCGGAGACAATGGCGCGGACGTCACTCACGCCGGCATCCTGTTTGAAGCCGTTGAAGATTTCCGCGGCGGAAATGGCACACTCAATGGCGGAGGCGCGGACTCCGTATACGCGGAAAATGCCGACGGCCTTTCCGTTACCTCCACTACCACTTCCGGCAGCGTTACCCGTAGTTTCACTGATATATCCACGATTCACGCCGGCGCTGGCACGGACAGCTTTAGCAGCTCTGAAAGCGTCACCCTGACGAGCGCCGATGGCAATTTCGAAACCAGCACTCTGCGGTTCACCGGTATGGATAACCTCACCGCCGCGGAGGTAGGCACCGCCGGTTCCGGTTATTCCTTCAACATGACCGGAGGCCAGAAAGTAGCGATTGGCGGCCTCACCATTTCTGGTGTTAATCGCCTGGATGGTGCCGGAGCCACTGTCTTAGGCCGGGACAGTCAGGGCTACAGTTTCCAGGAAGATGGCGCTGTTCTGCACGACGGTATTTTCTTTACCGGCGTAACCACCTTCAACGGCAAGAATGCGCGTCTCACCGCCACGGCGGCTGACGATGTATTTACCTATAGCAGCGTTCAGAATGGCGAGGAGTTGCATGTCCGCTCTAGCGAAGAAACGGAAACGGGCTCTGTGTCCAGAGATTGGGGAACTTTTACCGGCCTTTCCTCCGTCGATGGCAATGGCGGCACCGATACCCTCGCCGCCGAAGGCTACAATGGCATCTTGGTTCTGGAGGGTACCAGCAAGGCACTGACAAACGAAGATGAAACCCTCACTTTCAGCGGCATGACGAATGTGGAGGCCACCGACCTGCGCGGTACTGCCGGCGTGGATACTTTCGACGTGTCCAAAGTGGCAGGGCAGACCAGGGTCTCTATTTACGACATGAACTTCACCGGTCTCGTGAGCGTCAATAGCAATGTCGATGCTGGTGCCCTCGGGGATGCGGTCAATATTACAGAGGGCGATGTTTCGATTGCCGGGAATGAGTCCATTTCTGTTTTTGATACCACCTTTTCCAATATCGAAGCCGCTACCGTTACCTCTGCGGATAGCGGTAGTGAATTCAATATATTCGGGACCGATGGGGAGGATATCTTTACCTTTGTTGAGAGTGGCGGGATCGAGGCCCACGGCATCACCTTCGATGGCTTTGCCAGCGTGGATGCCAAAGGTGCAAGGGATAAGATAACCGGTGTGGATGGTTCTGACTGGTATCTGCTGGGCGAGAAATCAGCCGAGAATGGCGGCATCACTTTCCTGAACGTGGAAGAACTGGTCACCGTCAATGCCAGTCTGCTGGGCATAGACGATGCCGATGTAACAGAAAACTTTATCCTGGTATCGAAGGGCGTGGTTGATGTCTGGGGCATGCGTGTCAGCGGCATGGGGCAGGTGGATGCCCGTGCCGGAATCAGCGACCTGGCCTTCGGTGAAGGTTACAGCGCGACCCTCTCCCTGAACGATGCCGACAACCAACTGGAAGACGGCGACCTGCTGTTTACCGGCATCGACAGCGCCAGCGTTTCCGTATTGAACACTTCCGCCGCCGCGGATGCCATTTTCGTTACCGATCAGAACAGACTCACTATTGCGGATATTGATTTCCGCGACGTCACCAGGGTGACTGATACGGGCGGCAGCGATACGCTGAGCAGCACCGCTGCCTACGACTGGACGCTCGCCTCCAATGGTCTGGATGTTGAACATGCCGGTATCCAATTGATTGGTGTGGAAGCTTTCTCCGGCGGCAACGGCATACTGCAGGGCGGCGCCGCCAGCTCCAACTATAAAATCACCGGCAGCGGTGCGCTCACCGTGGGAGACGTCCGCGCCTTCAGCGGCTTGAGCAGGGTGCAGGCCCAGGTAGGCGACGACGATCTGGTCGCATTGGAAACCGTTACTCTCATCGACAGTAATGGCGGATTCAATACCAGTGATATCGACTTTACCGGTATTGTTTCCCTGACTGCCGCCGATCTGGTCGGAACTGAGGGCGCTGACAAGTTCCTGATGGAGGATGAAAGCAGCCTCAGCATCTACGGCCTCACCATTTCGGGCGTAGATATCCTGAATGCTGCCGGCGGCGGCGATACCGTTGTGGGCCGGGCTTCCCAGGGCTACCAGTTGAACGCCGACGGCTCCGTCACCCACGACGGTATCGGTTTTACCGCAGTGGAGTTCTACGAGGGGCAGGGCGCGGCCCTCGTAGCAACCTCTGCCGACGAGACCTTCACCTATTTTACCGGCCTCCAAGGTGAGGAAGTGAAGGTAGAAGGGGTGGCCACCTTCCGCGGTCTTTCCTCCGTCGACGGCAATGGCGGCACCGATACCCTCGCGGCCGAAGACTACAATGGCGTCTTGGTTCTGGAGGGTACCAGCAAGGCGCTGACAAACGAAGATGCAACCCTCACGTTCAGCGGCATGACGAATGTGAAGGCCTTCGACCTGCGAGGTACTGCCGGTGCGGACACCTTCGATGTATCCCAGGCCGGAGACCTGGTAGAGGTCTCCATTTACGACATGATCTTTACGGGCCTCGCCAGTGTCGATGCCAGTGATGGTAACGATACAGTCAAGGTCTCCAACGGCAACGCCCAGATCACAGGGGACGAGACTATCTCTGTCTTCGATATCGCCTTCTCCGATATTGAAGTTGGTACCGGTACCGGTTTCGATGTTTCAGCCACCGACGGTAATGACGTATTCAGTGTTACCGAGAGCGGGGTCAAGATCAGTGGTATCGCCTTTGACAGTTTTGGCACCATCGATGCCTTGGGGGGAGACGACAAGGTAACCGGCGCCGACGGCTTTGACTGGTTCCTGAAAGGTGAAACCTCAGCCGAGAATAACGGAATCACTTTCCTGAACGTGGAAGAGCTGGTCACCGTCAATGCCAATCTGCAGGGCATAGACGATGCGGATGTAACGGAAAACTTTACCCTGGTATCGGAGGGCGCGGTTGATGTCTGGGGCATGCGCGTCAGCGGCATGGGGCAGGTAAATGCCCGCGCGGGAACCAGCGACCTGGCCTTTGGTGAAGGCTACACCTCCACCCTCAGTCTGGATGGCACCAACAACCAACTGAGTGACGGCGATCTGCTGTTTACCGGCATCGACAGCGCAAGCGTTTCCGCGCTGAACACTGCCACTGACGCGGATGCCATTTCGGTTACCGGCGAAAACAGACTCACCGTTGCCAATATCGATTTCCGCGACGTCTCCAGCGTGACCGATGCGGGCGGCAGTGACACTGTCAGCAGTGAGGTCATCAACCGGGATTGGGTGCTCCGGGATAATGGTTTGGACGTGGAACACGCGGGCATCACTTTCTCTGCGGTGGAATCCTTCTCCGGCGGCAACGGCATACTGCAGGGCGGCATTGCCAGCTCCAGCTATGTGGTGAGCGCGAGCCAATCTGTCTCCGTGGATGGCCAGCGTTTCTTCAGCGACCTGGCCGAGGTGCGGGCGGAGGGCGGCGACGATGATCTGGCCGCACTGGACACCGTTACCCTCGCCGACGGCAGTGGTGCATTCAGCACCAGCGGTATCGACTTCACCGGTTTCGAAACCCTGACCGCCGCGGGCCTGGTGGGCACCGCCGCGGACGACGAATTCACCCAACTCGCGGACAGCAGCCTCGGCATCTACGGCCTCATCATTTCCGGCCTGGATACCCTGGACGCGGCAGCGGGCAGCGGCGACCGGGTGATCGGCCGAAATGGCATCGGCTATCAGCTGAGCAGCAATGGCGATGTCAGTCACGACGGCATTCTCTTCAGCAATGCCGAACTGTACGCAGGTGACGGCGCCGGCCTGACCGCCAGCGGCGCGGACGATGAATTCACCATGACCGCCGCCGATACCCTGCGCCTGGAAGCCACCGGGCAGATATTCAGCGGCCTCGTCAGCGCCAATACCGGCGCCGGTGCGGATAGCGTTGGCGCCCTGGGCGCGGTTGCCGTCACCGGCAACGCGGCGGCCACGGCCGGAGAGATCGCTTTTATCAATGTCGAAACGGTCAGCGGCACCGGCGCCCTCTCCGCAACCGGCGGCGCGGACTCTTTCAGCATCGCCGCCACCGGCGAACTCGACAGCTACGGCATCCGCTTCAAGGACGTCAGCTCCGTGGCCGCGGGCGAGGGCAGCGATACCGTGCAGGGCCTGGCGTCTGACGGCTGGCAACTGTACCGGGACAACAAGGCGCTCCGCCACGCCGGTATCGACTTCACCGGCCTGGATGTTGCCAGCGGCGGCAACGGGGAACTCACGGGTTCCACTGCCGATGAGCAATTTACCGTGACCGCCGCCAACCAGGTCTCTGCCAAGGGTATCCAGTTCGATACCGTGAACCTGGTCGACGCCGCGGGCGGTGCCAACAGTGTGGTTTCCATCGACGGTGAAACCTGGGTGCTGGGAGCGGACAACCGCTCCGCTTCCGCGTCCGGTATTCAATTCGCCAATGTCGATGCGGTCAGCGGCAGCGCCCTGAGTGTCGACGCCGTCACCAATAACCGGGGCGATGCCTTTGTTCTGGAGGGCGACGCCCTCACCGTGCGGGAAGTCGAATTCGCGGCCGTCAGCAGTGTCAGTGCCGGCACCGACAGCGGCGATACCGTGACCGGCCTCAGTGCCGGCGAGTGGCAGCTCGGCGGCAGCGAGGGTGAAGTTTCCACCGGCGGCGTCAGCTTCACCGGTATGGACCAGATCTTTACCGGAAACGCCCTGCTGCGCGCTACCGCCGCCGCCGAGCGTTTTGTGCTCAGTGGCGAGCAGAAAGTCGGCGTCAATGGCATGGCCTTTGAAGGCATCGCCGAAGTGGAGGCCGGTTCCGGCGGTGATTCCCTGCAGGGCACCGGCGGCGCCGATGCCTTTGACCTGGCCGGCAGCGGCGATATCCGCGTTGCCGGCATCCGCTTCGGCGGGCTGGAAAGCGTCGATGCCGGCGGTGGCGGCGACACCGTCAATGCCGAGGGCGCCAGCTGGACCTCCGTGGCCAGCGGCGATGCCCTGCTCGAAGGCGCGGCGCTGGCCAGCGTCAACAGCCTGGAAATCCTGTTTGAAAATCTCGAGCGGGTCATCGGCGCCGGCAGCTATGCGGGCCTGGACGTCGATGGCGAATACCTGTTCGACAGCCTGAACTCCGCCACTATCGGCGGCGTTACCTTTGCGGATCTGGAGTCCATCGCGGCCGGCAGCGGCAAGGATACTCTTTACGCAGCCGACATGGACGCAAGCTGGCAACTGGAGGCCTCCGGCGGCCTGGTGACCAGCGCGGGCGCGTCGCTGATGTTCAGCAGCTTCGAGTCAATTTTCGCCGGCAGCGGTGCGGACCAGTTTACCCTCGTGGGCGGCGAACTGGCCGCCCTCGATACGGGCGCCGGCAACGACACGGTGCTGCTCAACGGCACCCAAATTACGAGCCTGTCCCTGGGTGCCGGCAACGACCTGCTGCAGGTGAATGCCGACAGCAGCCAGAGCGTCGCGCTCGACGGCGGCAGTGGCGAAGACGAATTCCAGCTGCGTGTCGACGACAAGACCTGGCGGATCTTCAGCGACGACGCTTCGGCCCTGCAACTGGGCTGCGCCTCCTGCGCCATGGCCGGCGGCGCTTCCGGCGGCTACGACTTCAGCGTGGGCAATTTCCGCTTCGCCGGCTTCGAGTTGCTGGAGAACGGCAGCGAAAACCTGAGTGTGGAAACCGACCAGGCTTTCGATTTCTTCAAGGGCGGCAGTGCCGGTCTGCACTTTACCGGCAGCGATATGCGCATGCGCTACAACGGCAGCGGCAATGTGAACATCGTCAGCAGCGGCAGCCAGACCATTGGCGGCGATGCCCAGGCGAAAAGGCTGGATCTCACCAGCGCCGGCGATGTGGATATCACCACCGACGTCGAAGTGCTCAACCTGCAGGGCAGCGGCGATATCGACATTGTGGTACTGGCCGAACAGGATCTGGTGATCGACGAGATCAATGCGGGCCGCAACGGCACCATCCACCTTGACAGCGCCAATCTCGGCAACCTTACCGTGGAAAACCGCGGCGATACGCACCTCACCGCGCACACCGTACGGCTCGGCTCCGAACCGACTGGACAGCCCGGCTCCGAACTGCGCCCGTGGGCCGTGATCGGCGGCGCCATAGACCCGCTGCGCATGGACGTTACCGAATCCGTGAACATTGTTTCCGTCACCTACTTCCAGCCGGACTTTATCAACCAGATCCCCGAGTTCACAGCCACGGGTGACGAACTGCAATCCATCGCCGGCGCCCAGGCCGCCCAGGGCCTCAAATCCGCCGTGCAGAATGCGGTGGAAGACTTCACCCAGGTAGATCCGGGCATCTTCACCGCCGTACCGCCCTACAGCGCCGGCGTGGAAGTGGTGAATGCGCCGGAAATGGCGCTGAGCGCCGACGGCCTGCGCCCGGTTTACACCCCCGCCGGGGGAGAAGAGGAGGAAGATCCGGAAGAGCGCCTGCGTGAAGAGGAGCCCCCGGCTGAGAATGTGCGGGCAGCGGGCGGGCGATAAAGAATCCCTTTATTTGGCTGTCGTTCCCAGGATGCGATCTGCAGGTTCTTGTAAAAGGTACTGAAAGACGATGCTGCCCCACTATAGAAGCAGCATCGCCAGGTCAATGGTGCCGAAAAGTGTTTGCAGCTTAATCGTGGCCCTGTCCACAGGGGCGGCTCCTGCCTGTGAAAATATGCGAACATAGGCTCATTGTTCCGCCAGGGAGAAAAGCCCGTGAACCCCGACCAAAACGCCCCCCTGAGAGAAGACGTCCGCCTGCTCGGTGAGGAGCTCGGCGCGGTGCTGCGGCAGCAGGCCGGCGACCCCCTATTCGATACCGTTGAAACCATCCGCCAGGCGGCGGTGGAGAGCCGCGGCGGCCAGGGCGAGATGCCGGTAAAGCGCCTGCGCCAGTTGCTGGCCCCGCTGGACGACGAGACGCTGCTGGAAGTGGCGCGTGCCTTCAGCCAGTTCCTCAACCTGGCCAATATCGCCGAGCAGCGCCACCGCGAGCGGCTGCACCGGCAGCACCAGCGCTACCCGGGCGATCCGGACACCGACCGGGGCCTGCGCCAGGTGCTGGCGGAGTTGAGAAAGGCCGGTGTCGGACAGGATAAAATCCTGCCGGTGCTGGAAGGCCTGTCCGTAGAGCTGGTGCTGACCGCCCACCCGACGGAAGTCACCCGCCGCACCCTGATCCGCAAATACGACCAGGTCGCGGACCTGCTCACCGACCTGGACCGGCCGGACCTCACCGGGGAGGAGGAGCGGGACCTGCGCCGCCAACTGCGCGAACTGATCCTGTCCGCCTGGAGCACCGACGAAATCCGCCGCGAGCGCCCCACGCCGGTGGACGAAGCCAAGTGGGGCTTTGCCACCATTGAGCAGTCCCTGTGGCAGGCGGTGCCCCGGGGCATGCGCGAGATAGAGGCGGAGCTGGCACTGGCCGGCCTGGAGCCGCCGTCCGTCAACTGGATGCCGATTCACTTTGCGTCCTGGATGGGCGGCGATCGCGACGGCAACCCCAACGTCACCGCCGCCGTCACCCGCCAGGTGCTGTTGCTGGCGCGCTGGATGGCCGCGGACCTGTACCTGCGGGATGTGGAAAACCTGCTGGCGGACTTGTCCATGCATCGCGCCAGCGACGAATTGCTGGAACGCACCGGCCCCAGCCACGAGCCTTACCGGTTGGTGCTGCGCGAAGTGCGCGAGCGCCTGCGCATCACCCGGGCGCGGATGGAGGCGCGGGTGGCCGGGCGCCCCGAACCGGAGGGCGAGGGCTTCACCAGCGGCCGGCAACTGCTCGACGAACTGAGCCTGATCGACCGCTCCCTGCGCGCGGTGGGTCTGTCGGCCATTGCCGACGGCCAGCTCAAGGACACCCTGCGCCGGCTCAACTGTTTCGGTATCACCCTGCTTTGCCTGGATATCCGCCAGGAGTCCACCCGCCATACCGACGCACTGGATGCCATTACCCGCTACCTGGACCTGGGCAGTTACGCGGACTGGGATGAAGGCCGGAAACAGGCGTTCCTGCTCGCGGAGCTGGAGAGCCGCCGGCCACTGGTGGACGACGCCTTTTACAGCAGTGAACTCTGTGATGAAGACGTGCGGCAGGTGTTGGACACCTGCCGGGTGATCGAGGAGCAGGGGCCCGAAGGGCTCGGCGCCTATGTGATTTCCATGGCGACAAGTCCCTCCGACGTGCTCGCCGTGATGCTGTTACAGAAGATCGCCGGCGTGTGCCACCCCATGCGCGTGGTGCCGCTGTTCGAAACCCTGGACGATCTGGACAACGCCGCCGACACCATGCGCGCGCTGCTGGAGATCCCGCTGTATCGGCAGCGCGTCGCCGGCGGCCAGGAGGTGATGATCGGCTATTCCGACTCCGCCAAGGACGCCGGATTCCTGGGCGCCGCCTGGGCCCAGTTCCGCACCCAGGAAAAACTCACCGTCATGTTCCGCGAACACAATATCCCGCTGACGCTGTTTCACGGCCGCGGCGGCTCCATTTCCCGGGGCGGGGCGCCGACGCGCATGGCGCTGCTGTCGCAGCCGCCGGGCTCGGTGGCCGGGCGCATCCGGGTGACGGAGCAGGGTGAGATGATCCGCGTCAAGTACGGTCGCCCCTCCCTGGCAGCCTACAATCTGGAGCAATACCTGGCCGCCACCCTGGAGGCGACGCTGATGCCGCCGGCGCAGCCGCGCCCGGAATGGCGCGCGCAGATGGACCGCCTGACCGAGGTGTCGGTCGACCGCTACCGCCAGGTGGTGCGCGACGATCCGGCGCTGGTGGACTACCTGCGCACCGTGACCCCGGAAACCGAACTCAGCCGCCTGGCCCTGGGCAGCCGTCCGGCGCGGCGCAAACCCGGCGGCGGAGTGGAAACCCTGCGCGCCATTCCCTGGGTGTTCGCCTGGACCCAGATCCGCCTGATGCTGCCCGCCTGGCTGGGCACCGGTGCGGCGCTGGAACGCGCGCTGGATAACAGTGACGAAACCGCTACGCTGCAGGCCATGAGCGAAGAGTGGCCCTTCTTCCAGGGCGCCGTGGATATGCTGGAAATGGTGCTTGCCAAGACCGACACCCGCGTCGCGTCCTGGTATGAGGAGCGGCTGACCGACGAGGCGGAACTGGTTCGCCTCGGCGAAACGCTGCGCGAGCACCTGGCGCAAACCGTGAAGGCGCTGCGCCGGCTCACCGGACGGGAAAGCCTGCTCGACAACAATCCGGTAATGCGCTGGTCGATCCGTGTGCGCGACCCCTACACCGATCCGCTGCACCTGCTGCAGGCGGAACTGATGGCCCGCCTGCGCGAAAGGGGCGCGGACCCGGTGCTGGAAAGTGCGCTGATGGTGACTATCGCGGGCATCGCCGCCGGGATGCGCAACACGGGATAATGGGGTCGTGGATACCCGCGGCTTCTACTGAGGGGTCTCCGTCCGCAATTCGGTGTGGCTGGGGGCTCGATCGAAAAGCCAATAAAAAAGGCCGACTCTCGCGAGTCGGCCTTTTTGCGAAATGGTGCCCAGGAGAAGACTTGAACTTCCACGACCGTAAGGCCACTAGCACCTGAAGCTAGCGCGTCTACCAATTCCGCCACCTGGGCAATTCAGCGGTGTGCTCCGCTGAGGACGCGCACTATAGAGATTTGCCCCGGGGGTGTCAACGGTCGCCCTGCGCTTTTTTCAACTTTCCGCGCGGTAGTCGGGAAACGCCGCGAAATCGCTTATACTGCGTGCAGTAGCGACTTTTCCCGAACCGGTAGTCACCGGTGTTGGTCGCCAGTCCACACTGCCGGAGGCTCTCTGGCAGCCGCGAAAGGCTCTCCGGAAGCCGCCCCGAAGCGGTGGCCCACCTCGAACAACGGATGCTGTTTTGACTCAAAAGAAAACTTCAGATCACGACCTCGCCGACTCCCCTGTCGATCCCTACGCCGAGCGCGAGGCAGAGAAATATGAAAAACCCGTCCCCAGCCGCGAGTTCCTGCTGCAGTTCCTGGAGCAGCAGCCGGGCCCGGTGGCCTGGGAGTCGGTGGCGGACGCCCTGGAAATCGACGACGAAGACCGTCGCGAGGGCGTGCGCCGGCGCCTGATCGCCATGTCCCGGGACGGCCAGATCGCCAGCAACCGCTCCGGCGATTTCGGCGTCCTGGACAAAATGAGCCTGGTGCGCGGCCGCGTGATCGGCCACCGCGACGGTTTCGGTTTCGTCACCCCGCGGGACGGCGGCGACGACCTCTTCCTGTCCCACCGTCAGATGAAGAAGGTGTTCGACGGCGACGAGGTGCTGGTGCGCGAGACCCCCGGCGGCTTCCGCGGCAAGCGCGAGGGCGCGGTGGTGCGGGTGATCAAGCACAACACCGAACAACTGGCCGGGCGCCTGTACCGGGAGAACGGCATCAGCTTCGTGCGCCCGGACAATCCGCGCATCAACCTGGACATCATGGTGGCCGCGGAGCGCTCCGCCGATGCCGGCCACGGCCAGTATGTGGTGGTGAGGATCGTCACCCAGCCCAGCCGCGACACCCTGCCCCAGGGCGACGTGGTCGAAGTGCTCGGCGACCACCTGGCGCCGGGCATGGAGATAGACGTAGCGATTCGCAACTACGGCATTCCCCACACCTGGCCGGCGGCGCTGCAGCAGGAAGTGGACGCTATTCCCGCCGAGGTGGAAGAGAGGGACAAGAAGGGCCGGGTGGACCTGCGCCAGCTACCGCTGGTAACCATCGACGGCGAGGACGCGCGGGACTTCGACGACGCCGTCTTCTGCGAAGTGCTGCCGGACGACAGCTGGAAGCTGCTGGTGGCCATCGCCGACGTGTCCCACTACGTGCGCCCCGGCACGGCCCTGGACGAGGAGGCCCACGGCCGCGGCAACTCCGTCTACTTCCCCGATTTCGTGGTGCCCATGTTGCCGGAGAAGCTCTCCAACGGCCTCTGCTCCCTCAATCCTGACGTGGACCGCCTGTGCATGGTGTGCGAGATGCGCATAGACCGCGACGGCCAGATCCGCGACTACCGCTTCTTCGAGGGGGTGATGCGCAGTCACGCGCGCCTCACCTATACACAGGTCGGCCAGATGATTGACGAGCGCGGCGACCGCAACTCCGGCCTGCGCAAGCGCTTTTCGGCCCTGGTTCCCCACCTGGACAACCTGCACGATCTCTACCAGGCCCTGCGCGCCGCCCGCGACCGCCGCGGCGCCATGGACTTCGAAACCACGGAAACGCGCATCCTCTTCGACCCCAACCGCAAGATAGAGCGCATAGTGCCGGTCGTGCGCAACGACGCCCACAAGCTGATCGAGGAGTGCATGCTCGCCGCCAATGTCTGCGCGGCGCAGCTGATGGAGCTGGCGGAAGTGCCGGCCCTCTACCGGGTGCACGACGCGCCCAAGGAGGAGAAACTCAGCAACCTGCGCGAATACCTGGGCGAACTGGGCCTGCGCCTGCCCGGCGGCGGCGAGCCGCAGCCGAAGGACTTCCAGCTTTTGCTGGAGCAGGTGGAGGGCCGCGCCGACGCGCACATCATCCAGATGATGCTGCTGCGCTCCATGAACCAGGCGGTCTACCAGCCGGAAAACCGCGGCCACTTCGGCCTCGACTACCGCGCCTACGCCCACTTCACCTCGCCCATCCGCCGCTACCCGGACCTGCTGCTGCACCGCGCCCTGCGCTGGCTGATCCGCAACGGCAGCGCCAACGAGCGCGCGGTGGTGAAGAAGGTATACGCGGTGCCCGGTGCCGAGGCCATAGAGCGGGAGCGGATACTGCCCTACGACATGCCGGCGATGGTCCAGTTGGGCGAGCACTGCTCCATGACCGAGCGCCGCGCCGACGACGCCACCCGCGACGTGGTCAGCTGGCTCAAGTGCGAGTACCTGCAGGACCACGTCGGCGAGGTCTACCCCGGCGTGATCAGCGCGGTCACCGGCTTCGGCCTGTTCGTCGAACTGGCCGACTTCTATGTGGAGGGGTTGGTCCACGTCACCGCCCTGCCCAAGGACTACTATCGCTTCGAACAGGCCCACCAGCGCCTGATCGGCGAGCGCAGCGGCAAGCGCTACCACCTGGGGGACTCGGTTACCGTGCAGGTGGCGCGGGTGGATCTGGACGAGCGCAAGGTGGATTTCACCCTCGAGGCGCTGCTGCCGCGGGAGCAGGTCAAGGTCAGTGCCCGCGCGATGGAAATGGCCGTGGAGCACCAGCAGGAGCGCGAGCGCCGCGGCAAATCGCCGACGGGTAAAAAGGGCGAGGGCGAGAAACGCAGTGCCAGCCCCTGGGCAAAACACGCCGAAATCCCGCCCGGCACCACGCCCTTCCGCAAGCGCAAGGTGGGTTCCACTGAGGCGGTGCTGGTGGAGCCTCAGTCCGAAAAAGAGCCCGGGCCGGAAAAACCGGCCGCCGAGGAGGGAGCCCCCGCGGCGGATGAGGAGGCACCGAAGAAGCGCCGAGGCCCCAAGCGCACCCCGCCCCGCAAGGGCGGCAAGCGCCCGGCGGTAGCCGCGCGCAAGGCGGCGCAGAAGGCCACCAAGGCCAATGCGAAAAACGGAAAGGCGAAAAAGAAGAAGCCCTCCGCCACACGCAAAAAGAAAAAGTAACTTCCGAACCCGGAAAGATTAGCTCCCCTCTCCCTCTGGGAGAGGGGCCGGGGGAGAGGGCAGCCTCGGCCCCGGTACACCGTCAGTAAAAACACCAATGTCCACAGAAATCGTCTACGGCCTCCACGCCGTACAGGCCCTGCTAAAAAGTTCCCCCCAACAGGTCCAGGAGCTCCTGCTCCTGCGCGGTCGCAAAGACCAGCGCCTGCAGAAAATCATCAGCCAGGCGGAAAAAAACCATATCGCCTTGCGCTTCGTCGATCGCCGCGCCCTGGACGAGAAGATCGGCGATGACGGCAACCATCAGGGTGTGGTGGCCGTCTGCGCCGGGCAGACCAGGGTTCACGACGAGCGCTTCCTGCAGGAGCTGCTGCAGCAGTTGGAGGAAAAAGGTGAGGCACCCTTCCTGCTGGTGCTGGACGGCGTCACCGACCCCCACAATCTCGGCGCCTGCCTGCGCTCCGCCGAGGCCGCCGGCGTACACGCGGTCATCGCCCCCAAGGACAAGTCCGCCGGCTTGACGCCCACGGCGAGAAAAGTCGCCTGCGGCGCCGCGGAGGTATTGCCCTTCGTCACCGTCACCAACCTGGCGCGCACCCTGCAGCAGTTGCAGCAGGCCGGCGTGTGGATATTCGGCGCCGCCGGCGAGGCGGAGCAGGACATCTACCAGAGCAGCCTCAAAGGCCCGCTGGCGCTGGTGATGGGCGCCGAGGGCTCCGGCCTGCGCCGCCTGACCCGCGAAAATTGCGATCACCTGATCAAAATCCCGATGGCGGGGGAGGTGAGCAGCCTGAACGTCTCCGTGGCCACCGGCGTCTGCCTCTTCGAGGCTGTGCGCCAGCGCGCCGGTTGAGTTCTATTTTTTCCTTCCCGCCGGACCATTGAATGGTGCGGCAACTTCCCCTCTGAAACAGCGACGCGCCGGTTGAGCTGTCCCATTGCGTTGGAAAAAATCCGGTCGCAATAATTTCCCCGCAGAAGTGTTCTTGGTCTCCGGCTCGTTTCTACGCTGCTAAATTTCTACTTTCAGCAATTGATTGCGAAAAGCGCGGGGGCGTTTACCGCTCTCCGCTCTGCAGATCCGTGTCGGGAAAATAATTTCCAGATAATGATCCGGCATATCCCGCGCCAAAAAACAGGCAGTGGGTTTCCCGCAGGGAACCATCACTGTATCCCGGGCGTGTTAACTGGTGTCGAGACGAGGAGGTTGGATGGGCCTGTATCCACCGCTTCCAAGGCTCCGGAGACCGAATTCGCAACCGCGATTCGGTCGCGATTTCAGTCTGTTCAGAGAGGTACAAGGAAGATGTTGAGGAAGAAACTGCTACTAATGGGAATCCTTGTCGGCGCGCAGCTCGCGGTGCCGGCGCTGTCCCAGGAGGTTGAAAGTGCAAGTGACCTGGATGTCACGCTGACCGTGGTGGATGATAGCGAGAATGTCGAGGACCTGCTCAACAATATCGAGCTGCCGCCGGAGGCGCGTGAAATCGCCGCAGAGACCATGGAGGCGGTGAAAGCGGTGGTTGCCGCGGCTCGAAATGGCGATATCAATAACGAAGAGCAGGCCGAGGCGATGGTGCAGGAGGCCATGGCCCGCAGCCGGGAGCTGATGGCCAATGCGTCACTGTCGGCGGAGGCAGCGAGCGAGGAGGCCCTGCGGGCCGCGGAGGTAACGCGCGAGGCGGTGGAAGAGGCGGTAAAAAATGCGCTGTCCGGCGCCGATGTCGAAGGCCTGATCGAGCAGATGATGCGGGACATCCTCGAGAACCTGCCCGACGACGTCAGGAGCCAGCTACCGGCGAATTTCGATACGCTGTTCGACGAGGCCCGGAACAACCTGCCGCAGGATGCGGAGAGCTGAGAGCTGACCTGAAAAGAGGCCGGGTTTTTTCCCCGGCCTCATTATTATTCGGATATAGGGATATACAGAGGTAAATGAGGTGCGGAACAAGGTAATCGGAATTGCACTCGCGAGTGCGATTGCTGCCGCTCCCTCGGCGCTATTGGCCCGGGATCGGTTGGCTGAGGGAATCGAGGCATTCAAGGACGGCAAGTACCGCCGGGCGCTGAAGTTGTTCGAGGAAGAGGAAAGGGCGGGCAACGACGGCGCAAAACTCAAGTACAACATCGGCGTGACCCTGATCAAGAGGGGGCGCTACCGCGAGGCCGGGGCCTATTTCCAGCGGCTGTTGAGCGACCCGGAGTGGAGCGATCTGGCCCGCTACAATCTCGCGCTCGCCGCGGAGCGGGGCGATAAAAGTATTATCGCGGCAAAGCACTATCGACATGTCAGCGAGACGGCCGGCTCGCAGAAACTCCGCAGCCTGGCGGGCAGCCGGCTCAATGCCCTCGCCACGGCGAACAGGGGCCCTGTCGGCAGCCGCGGGATGGGCATCGCCAGCCTGTCCGCCGGTCGCGACGACAATGCCTACGCCCTGCAGAACGAGCTGTTGGCAGACTCTTCCCTGGGGGAGGACAATTTCACGGAGATATTTGCCTGGGGCCAATACTGGTTGAGCGGCACGGCTGCGGACGGGTGGCGCATCCACGGCTACGGTTTCGGGCGGCGCTACAGTGAACTGGACAGCCTGGACCTGAGCAGTGCGAGTGTGGCGCTCTCCCGCGACCGGCAGTGGCTGGGCTGGCATACCGAGATCGGTGTGGCCGGGGAGGTGGTCTACCTGGGTGGCGAGCAGGTGTCCAAACAGGCCCAACTCGTCGGCAGGGCCAGGCGGGATTTCGGCGAGGCCAGTGTCACCCTGTCCTATATCCCCGGCTATTACCAGGGTGGAGAGGCGTACGCCTACCTGGACGGCTGGCGGCAGCGCTTCGAGGCCAGGTGGCAGCGCCCGCTGCTGGCATTCGAGGCCAAGGTCTACTACCGCTACGATGCCAACGACCGCGCCGACCTGGAAAGGGATGAGGTGGACTACTACTACAGCTACTCCCCACTGCGCCATGCGATCGGCGGCGCGCTGGACTGGTCCCTGTCGGCGAGCTGGACGGTATCCACCGGCGTGGAGTTCCGGCGCAGCGCTTACGACGGCACCAACCGCGTTACCGAAAGCGATGGAACGGTGCTGAGCTATCAGCGCGAAGCCGACCGGATCAAGTCCTGGCTGGCGACGAAATTCAAGATTACGCCGCGGTTCAGCCTGGATGGAAAATTCGTGATGATCGACAATGAAGAAAACCGGGACGTATATACCTACGACAAGACGGAGGCCAGCCTGGGAATAAGCTACGTCTTCTGAAGGGGGCGGTTCCAGTCGGGTATGTGTTGGCAACGACGGTCGGGCAGCTGCGGTATTTTGGGGAATTTTGGTGCTGTTTGGCTGTTTTTATTGGAATGATTTTGCCACGTGATAATTGTGTAAATATTTTCTACGTCGGTGATTTGTTTTGTTTTTTTTGTTTTCCGGGGAACCTTTTCGCGATCCGGTGCGTGTTAACAGGTCGATCGCAGTCATCGGCACAGGAGCAACGGGGTGAGTTTGACGCAGTTTTTCCGCGGGCGCAGAGCGCCGGAGGACCGCTTTACCGCCCTGGTGCGCCCGCATCTCCGGCTGATGTACCGAATGGCCTACCGCTGGACACAGAACCGGGCGGAGGCCGAGGACCTGGTGCAGGATGTGTTGACCCGCCTGTTTCCCCGGCTCGAGGAGCTGGCCGCGGTGGACAAGCTCGCTCCCTGGCTGGTGAAGGTGCTCTACCGTCGCTACGTGGATCTCTACCGTCGCCGCGCCAGTTCGCCGGTGGAGGAGGGGCTGCCCTGGAGCAGCGACGAGTCTTTTTTCCAGGAGCGCCTGCTCGACGAGCGCGATCGCTACCAGCAGTTGGAGTTGCAGCGGGCGCTGAACCGGGCGCTGGGAGACCTGGATGAGGGCTGGCGCGATGTGGTGCTGTTGCACGATGTGGAGGGACACACGGCGCTGGAAGTGGCGGAAATTCTGGAAATCAATGTAGGCACGGTGAAATCCCGCCTGCACCGCGCGCGAAAAAAGCTGAAAGCGGCGCTGCAGCCGGGAACCATTGACAGCTGTCATGCGTGTTAAACGGTGTCGAGGAGGGGCAAGTATGGAATGTAATCAGGCAAGGCGGGAACTGGCGTTGATGCGCGAGCAGAACAACAGCGCCCTGTTGATCCATCTCCGCCAGTGTGGCGACTGTCGCGAACATGCCGAGGAACTAAGGGTGGTGCGTCTGCTGCGCACCATGCCGGCACCGGAGCCGGGAGAGGGCTTCGAGCGGCGCATGCTGGCCGCGGCATTGCCGGAGCGGCGCGAGGAATCGAGTTCCCGCGTGCGGGGCTGGCAGCTGGCGACTGCCGCCAGCCTGCTGTTGGCGGTGCTGGCGGCACTGCCCCGCTGGCAGCAGCCTCCGCCCTCCGCCCCCCAGGCGGTGGCTGCGCTGCCGGTCAGTGTATCCGTGGATACCCCCCGCACCCTGCGAGGGGCCACCATCCGGGTGTCGCTGCCTGCGAACCTGGAGCTCGAGGGTTACGGCGATGCCCGTGAGCTGCAGTGGCAGGCCGATCTGGATGCGGGCTCCAACAGGCTCACGCTGCCGGTGCGGCTGCGGAAGCCGGCGGGCGCAGCGGAAGTATTGATCCGCATAGAGCACGGCGGTGCGCACAAGGAGTTCCGGGTGCCGGTTCAGGTCCGGCCCGCAAAGTCGACCCCGTCCGATTCGACCACTCTGATTTGAAAACCTGTCCCCAATTAAAAAATGAGGCTCAATAAAAATGGATATGCTCAGGAAATCAATGGTTCTGGCACTGTTTGTCTCCGCGCAGATCGCCCTCCCGGCCGTTGCCGACGACGGGAGCGGTGACGACCTGGATGTGACTGTGACCGTGGTGGAGGCCGACGGCAGCGTCGAGGACGTGATCAACGTGATCGAACTGCCGGAAGAGGCCAGCGACGTGGCGAAAGAGGCCGCGGCCTTCGGCCTGGCCATTGCCAATGCGGCGCGCCAGCGCGGCGAGGGAAAGATCGAGGATCCCGAAGCGCTGGAGGCCATGATTGAAGGTGCGGCTGCCCAGGCTGCGGAGCAGGCCAGGGAGGCGGCGAAGAACGCCCGGGAGGCTGCCCAGGACGCCGCGAAGAATGCCAATGAAGCGGCGGAGGAAGCGCTGAAAAACGCCCTGTCCGGCGGCGCGACGGAAAATATTCCCGAAGAGGTGCTGGACAGCATCCCGGATGATGTGAAAGACCGGCTGCCGATCGACCTGGATACCGTGATCGACGACGCTACCGACAATGTTCCGGACAATATCCCGGGAAGCTGAGTTGGTCATTGGCAACATCATTGTGGCGAACCGATGGCCGGGCAGCGATGCCCGGCCGTCTTTTCTATTTTGAGTGCGACGGAAAAATCACAATGTGGATAAAGGCAATAAAGGCCGCTTCCCTGGTCGGGCTGGTGAGCGCTTCCCTGTTCGCCCAGGCGCAGGATTATTTTGCTCAGGGCACTGCGGCGTTCAAGCGGGGGGAATACCAGAGTGCCCTGGCGCTGTTTGAATGGGAGTGGCAGAAGGGGAGCAGGAGTTCCAGGCTTACCTACAATATCGGCGTCACCCACTTTAAGCTGGGCAATTACCGGGCGGCCGGAGACACTTTTCGGCAACTGCTGAAGGATCCGGAGTGGCGGGACCTCGCGCGTTTCCAGCTCGGGCTGGTCGCGGAAAAGCAGGGCGACAGCTCCGGCGCAATCCGCCATTACACCGAGGTGCAGGCGCAGGCCGATTCGGCCAAGCTGCGTTCCCTGTCGAGCAAGCGCCTGGCCGCCCTGGCGTCGGGCGAGGCCCGCGCCGTCGTCCCCTCCAGGCAGTGGCTGGCGCTCGCCAGTGTGAGCGCAGGCTACGACGACAATGTCTTCGCCCTGCGGGACGAGCTGCTGGCGGACTCCAGGCTCGCCGAGGACAACTACTCGGAGCTGTTTGCCTGGGGCCAGTACCGCCTGGCGGGAACCGCCGCCGACGGCTGGAGGCTGCTGGGTTCTGCCTACAGTCGCGGTTACTCGGAGTACAGTTCCCTGGATGTCAGCAATTACAGCCTCGGCCTGTCCCGCGACCTGACCTGGAACGGCTGGCGGGTGGAGCTGGGCGCTGCCGCGGACTCCACATTTCTCGGCGGCGAGCAGCTGACGCGCTCGACCCGGCTGATCGGCCGGGTACAGCAGACGTTTTCCGGTACCCGGTTCAGCCTCGCCTATCTGCCCAGCCACTACAGCGGCGGCAGCGACTATGCCCACCTGGATGGCTGGCGCCACCGTTTTGAGGTAAAGCTCAAGCGGCCGCTGGGCCCGTTGAGCGTGAATGCGCTCTACCGGCTGGACCTGAATGACCGCGCCGATCTCGAGGGCGCGGACGGCGCCTTCTACAGCTATTCCCCGACCCGCCACAGCACCGCCCTGGAGCTGGAGTGGCCGCTCCTGGGCAACTGGGCGCTGTCCGCCGGCGTGGAGTACCGGGCCAGCGAGTATGACGGCGTCAACCGCCTGACGGATAGCGACGGCGTCTTGAAGGAGGGGGTCCGGGAGGCCGACAGGGTCAGCTCCTGGCTGAAGTCGCAGTTCTACCTGTCGCCGCGACTGCAACTGGCCGGAAAGGTGTCCTTCACGGACAACGAAGAGAACTTCGATCTCTATACCCACGACAAGACCGAAGCCAGTCTCGGCGTCCGGTACACTTTTTGAGCCCTTGGGGGAGCCGTTGCCGCACCGGCCGGTGCGGCAACGGCTCCCCGGGCGGCCTTGTTGACAGCCCGTCGACCAGAAAATCCGTCCTGGACGCCTTGCCCCGCACGCCTGCGGATTGATCAACTTGCAACCAAGGGGCCAAGCCCATAGAATACGCCGCCCGCAATGGGCTCGGTGTGTCCGGGCCCCTTGTACTCCTTGCCTCACCGGTTTACCCGGGAGGCTGTTTAACCCGTAAGGAGCGAAAATGCGTCATTACGAAATTGTATTCCTGGTCCACCCGGATCAGAGCGAGCAGGTGCCCGGCATGGTGGAGCGTTACACTTCCACCATCAAAGACAGCGGTGGTCAGGTTCACCGCCTGGAAGACTGGGGCCGTCGCCGCCTGGCCTACCCGATCAACAAGATCCACAAAGCCCACTACATCCTGATGAACGTCGAGTGTACGGAAGAGGCTCTGGAGGAACTCACCACCAACTTCCGCTACAACGACGCCGTGCTGCGCAACCTGGTGATGCGCGAAGACGAAGCCATCACCGAAGAAAGCCCGATCCTGAAAGCGGAAAAAGAGAGTCGCGAGCGCAAGGCGGCCCGCGCAGAGCGCAGTGAGCGTCGCGAGCGCGCCGACGAGCGCGACTCCTCCGACGAAGCGGAAGAAGCCTCTTCCGATACCGCTGAAGACGAAGAGTAAGGGGATTATCAGATGGCACGTTTTTTCCGTCGTCGCAAGTTCTGCCGTTTCACCGCTGAAGGCGTAAAGCGTATCGACTACAAGGATCTCGATACCCTGAAAGCCTATGTTTCTGAAACCGGCAAGATTGTTCCGAGCCGTATTACCGGTACCAAAGCCAAGTATCAGCGCCAGCTGGCCACCGCGGTCAAGCGCGCCCGCTACCTGGCCCTGCTGCCGTACACGGACAGCCACGAAGCCTGAGCGCGAACCCTCGGGTTCTGGTGCTTAGCGCTTTAAATAGAGAAGCTATCTAGACGTGCGCGCCCTGGCCGAATTCATTATGCGCGGGCGTGTGCGGGCGGTGCTCATCACCATGGTGGGCATACCGCTGATCAGCCCGGCGGCGCTGGCCCTGGTGAGTCTGCGCCGCGGCGGCAGCGACGGCCTGATGGTCCTGGCCTGGGCGCTGCTGCCGGTGGTCGCCGGCGCCATGAGCGGCTATATGTCGCCGCTGATGACCGGTCTCGCGGCCAGTCACTTCGCCGCGGTTTTCTGCGGCGCACTGGTGCTGCGCGGCAGCCGCTCCTGGGGCGCCGCCCTGGTGGCGCTGACCGCGGTGGCCGCGGCGGGCATACTGCTCACCGCCCATTTCAGCGGCGGCCTGTTGCAGAACCTGCTGCAGGCCGCGGAGGAGTCCGGCGGCGGCCAGGCGGAACAGCTGCAGCAGATATTCGGCAGCGAGGCTCTCGCCACCGGGTACCTGAGCTGGATATCCGCCATCACCGCGGTCCTGGCCCTGGTGCTGGGGCGCTACTGGCAGGCGCTGCTGTACAACCCCGGCGGCTTTCGCCAGGAGTTCCACCGGCTGCGCATGCCGCTGCCGCTGGCGGCGGTTGCCATGCTGGTGTGGGTGTACAGCCTGCTGACCGAGGAGTATGTGTTCTGGGGTGCGGTGGTCGCCTTCCCGCTGGCGGTGGCCGGCATCGCCCTGGTTCACTGGCTGGTGGCCAGCAAGGAGTGGGGGCGGGGGCCGCTGGTGGCGCTGTATGTGATGCTGGTCGTTGCGGCGCTGCCGCTGGCCGGTTTCCTGTGCGGCCTGGCGTTGATAGATAGCTGGATAGATATTCGCGGGCGCTCCGCCAACAAATAGGCAGGCGCGACCCGCACAAAACTGAAATTGAGGAAACCGAGATGGAAGTTATTCTGCTCGACAAAGTAGGCAAGCTGGGCAACGTGGGCGACCGCGTTGAAGTCAAGGCCGGTTTCGGCCGCAACTTCCTGCTGCCGACCGGCAAGGCGATTGCGGCCACCGAAGCCAACATCGCCGAGTTCGAAGCCAAGCGCGCCGAACTGGAAGCCGCCGCCGCCACCAAGATCGGCGAGGCCGAGGGCCGCGCCGCCAAGCTGGCCGACCTGGCTGTGACCATCACCGCCAATGCCGGCGACGAGGGCAAGCTGTTCGGCTCCATCGGCACCCGCGACATCGCCGAGGCGATCACCGCCGCCGGCGTGGAAGTGGCCAAGGCCGAAGTGAAGCTGCCCGAGGGCGCGCTGCGCGAAGTGGGCGAGTACGAAGTCGACGTACAGCTGCACTCCGACGTGATCGCCGTCGTCAAGGTCATCGTCGCCGCCGAATAAGCGCTTCGCAGCACTCCCCCTTCTTTGTAGGAGCGGCCGTTGGCCGCGATCGCACTATCCGACTGCTCTGGAATCCGATCGCGGCCAACGGCCGCTCCTACGGGGGCGCAAGTCGCGCTACAATCGGGCGCTGAATCCGCTGTGGGATTCAGCGCCCGATTTGTTTCTGTCCAATAGCTATCTATGATCGACGAATACGCCGTCCCCGAAGAAGAAGAGTCCACCGGGACTTCGCCGCTGCCGCACTCGGTGGAGGCGGAGCAGTCGGTGCTGGGCGGCCTGATGCTGGATCCGGGCCGCATCGACAGCGTCGCCGAGCAACTGGGCGATACAGATTTCTTCGTCGCCAGTCACCGCGTGATCTTCGCGGTGATGCGCGAGTTGACCGACGGCGAGCAGCCGCTGGACATCGTCACCCTGGCGGAAGCCCTGGCCAGCCGCGACCTGCTCGCCGGGGTGGGCGGCCCCGCCTACCTGGCCGAACTGGCCGAGAACACCCCTTCCGCTGCCAACATCGTCGCCTACGCCAAGATAGTGCGCGAGCGCTCCATGCTGCGCCAGCTGATCGCCGCCGCCGGTGAGATCAGCCGCACCAGCTTCAACCCCGGCGGCCTGGCCTCCGCCGACCTGCTGCAGATGGCCGAGCGCCGCGTGGCGGAGATCGCCGAGGGGCGCGCCAAAGAGGGAGGCTTCGTCGGTGTCGACGCCCTGCTGAAGAAAACCGTCGAGCGCATTGACGAGCTGTTCAAGACCGACGGTGACATCACCGGCCTCAGCACCGGCCTCACCGAGCTGGACCAGCGCACCTCCGGCTGGCAGCCGGGAGAACTGATCATCCTCGCCGCGCGTCCCTCCATGGGCAAGACGGCGCTGGCGCTGAACTTCATCGAGGCCGCCATGCTGAGCCAGGAGAGGCCCACGATGATCTTCAGTATGGAAATGCCCGCCGACAGCCTGGTGATGCGTATGCTGTCCTCCATCGGCCGTATCGACCAGGGCCGCATCAGGAACGGCAAGCTGCAGGAGGAGGACTGGCCCAAGCTGTCCAGTGCGGTGCAGAAAATGAAGGGCAAGGCGCTGTACATCGACGACACCCCCGCGCTCTCCCCCAGCGAGGTGCGCGCGCGGGTCAAGCGCACCGTGCGCGACCACACCAACAGGCTGATGCGCGACAATCCGAAGACGACCCGCGAGGAGGCGGAGGCCAGGAGCATGCCGGCCATGATCATGGTGGACTACCTGCAGCTGATGCAGATCGCCGGCAGCACCGAGGGCCGCACCCAGGAGATCTCCGAGATCTCCCGCTCCCTGAAGGCGCTGGCGAAGGAGTACGAATGCCCGGTGATCGCCCTGTCGCAGCTGAACCGCGGCGTCGAGCAGCGGCCCAACAAGCGGCCGATGAACTCGGACCTGCGGGAATCCGGCGCCATCGAGCAGGATGCCGACGTGATCCTGTTTATCTACCGCGACGAGTACTACAACGAGGACAGCCCGGACAAGGGCATGGCCGAGCTGATCATCGGCAAACAGCGCAACGGCGAGATCGGCACCTGCCGCGCCGCCTTCATCGGCAAGTACACCCGCTTCGATAACCTGGCGCCGGAGTACTATCAGGGAGATTAATCTCTCCAATCTGGACCCGTAGGGGCGAACCTTGTGTTCGCCTTTAGCCTGAGTGGTCTCGTGGCTGGAGCCCTGTAGGCGATTATGTGGCGGCCCTGCTACCGGTGGCTGTTTGCGGGACACGCCGTAAATACGTCCCTGTAGGCTTGTCCGCGAGGTCCCTCTCGCAGACAGTCGCGCAAACAGCCACCGGCATCAGGGCCTTCGGATCGGAGCTGGTACCAATTGCCACTAAGGGCGAACACAAGGTTCGCCCCTACAGGGGGACTACTTTGCTTTCCGATAAAGAGACCCGCGCACTGGCGATCGAGCGCCAGCACATCCACAACCCCTGGCCCGGCGACCTGCCGTCCCTGGTGCGCCACCTGGGCGCGCTGCAACTGGACGCCATCCAGCGTATCGCCCGCGCCCACCACCATCAGCTCTACAACCGCCTGCCGCGCTATCGGGAGAAGCAGCTCGAGGAGGCGGAAAAACGCCGCGAGATTTTCGAGTACTGGTCCCATGCCGCCGCCTACCTGCCGATGGCGCACTACCGCTACGCCCGGGTACGTATGAACCGCATCCGCGAGGGGCAGAGGCACTGGTTCCAGAAGAACGCCAAGCTGTGCCGCTATGTACTCGACCGGGTGCGCGACGAAGGCCGGCTCAAGGCCAGCGACTTCGTCAGGGCCAGGGGCGGCTGGTGGGAGTGGTCCGATGAAAAGAAGGCCCTGGAACAGTTGTTCCACGAGGGTGAACTGATGGTCAGCCACCGCGAGGGCTTTCAAAAGGTCTTCGACCTGCCGGAGCGGCTGCTGCCCTCCCATGTCCAGACGGACACCGCCAGCGACCTGGACTACGGCCGTCACCTGGTGCGGACCTTCCTGGGGGCGCAAGGCGTCGGGCGGTTGGAGGAGATCGCCTACCTGCGCAAGCACGACAGGCCGCTGATCGAGGCCGCGGTGGAGAAGATGCTGAAAAGCGGCGAGTTGCTGCCCTACGGGAAGGCGCTGCTGTTGGCTGAGGACGAGCAGGCCTCGCCATCGAAAGCGCCGCGCAAGGTGCGCCTGCTGTCCCCCTTCGACCCGCTGGTGCTGCAGCGCAAGCGCCTGAAGCGGCTGTTCGGCTTCGACTACCAGTTGGAGTGCTACCTGCCCGCGCACAGGCGCCGCTACGGCTACTTCTGCCTGCCGATCCTGTACGGAGCCCGGTTTGCCGGCGTGGTGGACCTGAAGGCGGACCGGGAGGCGGGGCTGCTGCGCATCGAGGCGCTGCACTGGAACGAAAAACCCGGTTCGGGGCTCGAAGCGAGCTTCAAGCGGGCACTGGGGAAGTTTGCCCGCTTTCACGGGCTGGCGGATTACAGCCTGACGACCACGTAGACCTCGCGCCCGTCCCGCTGGGTCGGTATGAAATAGTCGATGCCGTAGCGGTAGTACTGTACGCCATTGATCACTTCCGCCGTATAGCCGGCGGGCAGTGTCTCCAGTACCTCGCCCGGCGTATAGGCGGAGGAGGTGCCGGTAGTGGGCGCCGTGGTGACGGTGACTCCGGCCGGTGGCGGCACTACCACATAGGCGTGGCTGGCTGGCTGCCACTGGTAGTAGGTGTTGGCATTCTGGTAGTAGATGGCGCCGCCGATCTCCACGCGCACCGCGCTGGCCGGCAGGGACACTACCGAGGCGCCCAGCGGGGCCGATACCACTACATAGCCGGACGGGGCCGGCCGGTAGAAATGGCCGCCGTGGTAGTAGTAGGGGCGGCTGCCGACGGCCAGGCTGACGTAGCCGAACGGCAACACCGGCGCGACGAAGCCAATAGAAACCCGCGGGCCCCAAGAGCCGCGGGAATAGTAGCGCGGGCCGTGGTAGCGGTGTCCGTGCCAGTGCTTATAAGGGCGGTGGTAGCCGTATTCACCGCGCTCATAGCCGCGCGGCGAGGCGTCGGCCGGCGGGCTGAAAGCGAATGCAGCCAGCGCCAGCAGCGCTGCAGCCCCCATCAGTGTTTTTAACGTCTTCACGGTCTCTCCAGCGAAGCGATTACTCACTTAGATTAAATTTTAACCCTTGTGAGTCCGCCTTCGCCACGCCGGTGGGTTAAGAATTGTCAAAAATGTGCCTGGCTATACGGTCAGGCTCTGCGGCTGCGCTGCATGGAAGCCTCGTAACCTACACGCATCCGCCATTTTCGCCAGCGGAGGTCCGTTCGAGCACTTTCCAGTCCCGGCCGGACAGGCGTTCCTTGAAGTCCTCGTAGCCGAATTCCCTGACGATTTTCAACTCGTCGGTTTTCGAATTCCACAGGGCGATCGCCGGCAGCGGTATACCGTTGAAGGTATTCGTCTTGACCATGGTGTAGTAGGCCATCTCCTCGAACACCAGCCGGTCGCCGACCTTGAGCGGGTCGTTGAAGCTGTACTCGCCGATGCTGTCCCCGGCCAGGCAGCTCTGGCCGCCGAGGCGGTAGTCGTGAGGCAGTTCGCCGGGGCGGGCGGCGCCGGTGATTTCCGGGCGGTAGGGCATCTCCAGCACGTCCGGCATATGGCAGGTGGCGGACGCGTCCAGGATGGCCTGGTTCTGGCCGTTCCAGGCGATATCCACCACCTCGGCCACCAGTATGCCGGCAAACAGGGAAATCGCCTCGCCGGGCTCCAGGTAGACCTGCACCTGGTGCTTGTCGGCGAAGCCGTGCACCGCGTCCACCAGTTCATCCACCTGGTAGTCGCAGCGGGTGATATGGTGGCCGCCGCCGAAGTTGATCCACTCCATCTGCGGCAGCAGGTGGCCGAACTTCTCCTCTACCGCGGCGATGGTGCGCTGCAGCGGTTTGAAGTCCTGCTCGCACAAGGTGTGGAAATGCAGGCCGCTGATGCCGTCCAGGTCCTCGCTTTCGAACAGCGAGCGCACTATGCCCAGGCGCGAGCAGGGCGCGCAGGGGTCGTAGAGTTCCGTGTGCCCCTCGGAGTGCTCGGGATTGATGCGCAGGCCGAAGCGCAGCTCCGGCCTCTCTCCCTGTGCCTGCAGGCACAGGTCCTTGTAGCGCTTCCACTGGGAGAAGGAATTGAAGATCACATGGTGGGCGAACTGCAGTATTTCCTTCAGTTCATCCTCCTTGTAGCCGGCGCTGAATACGTGCACCTCTTTACCGAGGTCCTTTCCGCCGTATTCCTCATAACCCAGCCTGGCTTCGTACAGACCGCTGGCGCAAGTGCCGGACAAATACTCGGCGACGATGGGGCCGGTGCTCCACATGGAGAACGCTTTCAGTGCGGCCAGTACCTTGGCGCCGCTGCGCGCCTGCGCATCGGCCAGCACTGCTAGGTTGTCGCGCAGCGCCCGCTCGTCGACGACGAAGCAGGGGGAGGGGACGCGGGTGGGGTCGAAGTTGCCGAAATAATCTATGCGGGGAGTCAGATCCATAAGCTGATTCTTTAATTACACCAAGGTCAGATGCGAAGGGCCTGATGCCGGAACTTCTTTGCGGGACTGTCTGCGAGAGGGACCTCGCAGACAAGCCTACAGGGACGTATTTACGGCGTGTCCCGCAAAGAAGTTCCGGCAGCAGGCCCGCCCGGTAATTGCCGAATACCAATGACTTACTGGAACGGCTTGTCCAGCCAGGTCTCCTGCCACGGCAGGCCGTACTGGTTCAGGTCGTGCATAAAGGGGTCCGGATCCAGCTGCTCCATATTCCACACGCCCGGTTTCATCCACTTGCCCTCCAGTATCATCTTGGCGCCGATCATGGCCGGCACGCCGGTGGTGTAGGAGATGGCCTGGGACTGGACTTCCCTGTAGCACTCCTGGTGGTCGCAGATGTTGTAGATGTAGTAGATCTTCTCCTCGCCCCCTGTCCTGTCTTTAGGAATGCCGCGGATGATATTGCCGATGCAGGTCTTGCCCTTGGTCAGCGGGCCCAGACTGGCCGGGTCCGGCAGCAGCGCCTTCAGGAACTGGATGGGCACGATTTCCTGGCCCTGGAATTCGATCGGCTCGATACTGGTCATGCCGACGTTCTGCAGGACTTCCAGATGCTTGAGGTAGCTGGTGCCGAAGGTCATCCAGAAGCGCGCGCGCTCGATCTCCGGGAAGTGTTTGGACAGGGACTCCAGTTCCTCGTGGTAGAGGAGGTAGATGTCCTTCTTGCCAATATCTTCGGGAAAGTCGAATACGCGCTTCTCCTCCATCGGCTTGGTGGTGACCCACTCGCCGTTTTCCCAGTAGCGGCCGTTGGCGGTGATCTCGCGGATATTGATTTCCGGGTTGAAGTTGGTGGCGAAGGGCAGGCCGTGGTCGCCGGCGTTGCAGTCGAGGATGTCCAGGGTCTTGATACGGTCGAAGTGGTGTTTCTTCGCGTAGGCGGTAAACACGCTGGTCACGCCCGGGTCGAAGCCGCTGCCGAGCAGGGCCATGAGGCCGGCTTTTTCGAATTTATCCTGGTAGGCCCACTGCCACTTGTACTCGAACTTGGCCTCTTCCGGCGGCTCGTAGTTGGCGGTGTCCAGGTAGTGCACGCCGGTTTCCAGGCAGGCGTCCATGATGTGCAGGTCCTGGTAGGGCAGGGCGACGTTGATCACCATGTCCGGTTTGACCTTCTCGATCAGTTTCACCAGTTCCGGCACATCGTCCGCATCCACCTCGGCGGTGTCGATTTTGCGCGGCAGCATATCGGCGATCTTGTCGCACTTGCTCTTGGTGCGGCTGGCGAGGGTGATATTCTCGAATACTTCTTCGACCTGGGCGCACTTGTGCGCAACCACCTGGCCGACGCCGCCGGCGCCGATAATCAGTACATTGGCCATAAAAATCTCCTTATTTTGCGAATCGGTTTTGGATGTGCGGATTCCCCGAATCTAATGCACATCCTGTAGGAGCGGCCGGTGGCCGCGATCTGAGGCTGTCCCATGCGGATAGTCCGATCGCGGCCACCGGCCGCTCCTACCGCACATTCCTGCAAGCCCCTTCTCGAAAGCGCCCGCGGCTATTTCTCAAAATAGGTATAACCACTCATGCTGGCAGTATAAGTGTGCAGTATCTGCTTGCGCTGCTGCGCACTGATCCTGCCCTCCTTGACCGCCCGCTCCGCCAGCTTGCGGAAACGCTCGAACAGTTCCTGCGGCTGGTACTCCACGTAGCTCAGCACGTCGGCGATGCTGTCGCCGTGGATCTCGCGGCTGTAGTCGAAGCTGCCGTCGTCGTGGATGCGCACGCTGATCACGTTGGTGTCGCCGAACAGGTTGTGCAGGTCGCCGAGGGTCTCCTGGTAGGCGCCCACCAGGAAGGTGCCGAGGATATAGTCCTCGTCGTTTTTCACTTCGTGCAGCAGCAGCGTTTTCTGCTCCTCCTGGCGGCCGATAAAGCGGTCTATCTTGCCGTCGCAGTCGCAGGTGATGTCGGCGATAATCGCCGAGCGGGTCGGCGCCTCGTCCAGGCGGTGTACCGGCACCAGCGGGAACACCTGGTCTATGGCCCACATGTCCGGCAGCGACTGGAAGACGCTGACGTTCGCATAGTAGATGTCCGACAGTACCTCCGGCAGCGCCTGCAGGTCCACCGGTACCTCTTCCGCCTCGTCCAGCAGCTTGCGGATCTGCTGTGCGCCCTGCAGAAACAGGTTTTCCGCGTTGGCGCGCTCGCGCAGGCTGACCTGGCCGTGCAGGTACAGGGAGCGCACCTCGTCGCGGTAGTAGAGGGCGTCGTTGTAGCTCTCCTGCAGGTTCTTCGGGTTGACGCTGCTCACCGCGTCCTGCAGGTTGCGCAGCATCGGGTGGTCGTCCTCGCCCACCACCGTGTGCTCCAGTTGCACCGGTTCGAAGCGGGTGGTGTCGAGGATGTCGAACAGCAGTACCGAGGAGTAGGCCACTGTGGCGCGGCCGGATTCGGTGATGATCACCGGGTGGGCGACGCCCTCGCTGTCCAGGGTGCCCATGATGGCCTCGACCACGTCCACGCAGTACTCGTCAAGGGAGTAGTTCTTGGAGTGGGTGTAATTGGTCTTGGAGCCGTCGTAGTCCACCGCCAGGCCGCCGCCCAGGTCCAGGTAGCCCATGGCCGCGCCTTCCTCCACCAGGTCGGCATAGTAGCGGCAGGCCTCCAGCACGCCGGTGCGGATATCGCGGATGTTCGGCACCTGAGAGCCCAGGTGATAGTGCAGCAGCTTCAGGCAGTCGAGCATGTCGTGGTGGCGCAGCTGGTCCACCATGGCGATCAGGTCGTTGCTGCCGAGGCCGAAGATGCTGCGGTCGCCGCTGGTGGCGTTCCAGTAGCCGCCCACCTTGGAGGCGAGTTTGACCCGCGCGCCGATGTTGGGGCGCACCTGCTCCCGCTCCGCGCAGCGGATGATGGTGTCCACCTCGGAGGGCGTCTCGACCACGAAAAATATCTGCACGCCGAGGCGCTGGGCCTGCAGGCCCAGGTTGATAAACTCCTCGTCCTTGTAGCCGTTGCAGATGATCAGGGATTCGGTGTTGTCCAGGATCGACAGCGCCGCGATCAGCTCCGCCTTGCTGCCGGCCTCGAGGCCGTGGCTGAACGGGCGCCCGGCCTTGGCGATCTCCTCGATCACCTGGCACTGCTGGTTGACCTTGATCGGGAAGACGCCGCGGAAGACGTTGCCGTAGCCGCAGTCGACGATGGCGCGGGCGAAGGATTCGTTGATGCGGGCTATCTGTGCGTCGAGCAGGTTTTCGATGCGCAGCAGCAGCGGCAGGCCGAGGCCGCGCTCGGTGGCGCCGCGGGCGATGTCCATCAGTGACACGCTGCATGTCTCGCCGGCCGCGCTTTCCACGCGAACGGTGATTTCGCCGGCTTCATTCAGGTCGAAATAACCGGCGCCCCAGTTGCGGATTCCGTAGAGTTCTGCGGAGTCTTCGCATGTCCAGTCTTGTACTTGTCGCTGTTTCATGGCGCCTGTTCAGTTGGTGAGTGGCGGGGCGCGAATGTTGGGCCCAGAGGGGCCGGAAAGCAATAACTATAGATAAGAAAAGCGCTATTTTTTAGCGGATTAAAGTTAAATTTTTATTCGGTTTCCGGCGTCTCTTTTGTGATCCCATTTTCTGAATTTTTATTCAACTTTATCGGGGTGGTGGCAGGGACTGGGCAATGGCGGGCGCAAGAAAAAGCGGCCCGGGGGCCGCAGAAGTCAGGGTGGTAAATGGGAAAGGATGGATCAGAGGAAGATGCCCGGGTTCTCGACCACGCGGTAGCCGCGGCCATCCCACAGGTAGTAGGTGTCGTAGACAACGTAGTAGTTGTAGCCGCCGAAGACCACGGTCACCGCGCTGGCGGGCAGGCTGTAGACGATGGCGCCGATTGGCGGGGGCGCTACCACATAGCCGTGGGTGTGAGGGCGATAAAAGATGCCGTCACTGTAGAAGAAACCCAGGCCGCCGACGCTGATGCTCACGAAGCTCCTCGGCAGGTGGCGCCAGCGGTAGCCATAGCCGTAGTGGGACGGGCGCCAGCGCGGCCTGTGGTGGCGGTAGCCGGTGCGATAGATGGGCCGGTGCGGCTTGTGGTGGTAGGCCCAGGAATAACCGCGTTTGTGGTGGCCGCGGTGGTGGTCCCGGCCCCAGTCGCGGCGGTCGTGTCCCCAGTCGCGGCGGCCGTGTCCGTCTCGGTCATGGCGTCTGTCGCGGTCGTCGCGCCTGCCACCGTGGTGATGATCGCGATCGCGGCGGTAGTCGCCGTTGCGTTTCTGCGGGCGATGCTGGCCGTTGTGGTGTTCGCGTCTCTCGCCCCGGGCCTTGCGCTGCTCCTTGTCGTAGGCGCTCTGCAGGGCGGAACCTTTGCCGTGGGATTCGTGCTTGTGTCGTGGCTGGTGGTTGGCCTGGTGCCCGTGCTTCCTGTCGCCGGACCTGCGCTGTTCCTTGTGATAGGCATTGTGCAGTGCTGACCTATGGGAATTGTCAGGCTTGCCGCGATGGTTGTGCCGGTCGTCGCGGTCGGCCAGGGCCGGGCCGGCGAGAAGCAGCAGGCCCGCGGTGGCAATGGCGATGGCTGTCTTTTTCATGGTGCTTTCTCCCGAGCTCTGATGGCTCTTTTTTGAGCGCTGATGGCTCTTTTCTGAGCGCTGATGGCTCCTCTTTCCAGTGCCGCCGGGCGGCTTCTCGTACTGTGGGAGTCAGTTTGCCCGCCGCGGACTGAATCCTTCCTGAACCGAATCCATTTATTTGCCCGGCGTCGCCGCGGGTCGGGTCGTCAGGGAGGGAAACCGAGTGATTGTTCTGTTTTTGCCGATTGGCGGCAGATCGCCACCAGTTAGCCACTCTTTTACCGAAGTTTGCCCGGGGCGCTGCTCCGTCCGTATTGTCCCTGCGGGGCGCAGTGAGTATGATGCCGCGCTGGTTCAGTCACAGCGGTAGTGATCGCGATGCAAGTCTTCCACCACGTGGCCAGCCTGCGCGAGGCGCTGGCGCAGGCCCGCAGCGACGGCAGGACCGTCGGTTTCGTGCCCACCATGGGCAATCTGCACGACGCCCATATCGAGCTGGTCAAGACCGCCCGGCAGCACTGCGACCTGGTGGTGGTGTCCATCTTCGTGAACCGGTTGCAGTTCGGCCTGAACGAAGACTGGGACAAGTACCCGCGCACCATGGAGCAGGATATGGCGCGGCTGCGCGCGGCGGACTGCGACTTCCTGTTCCACCCGGACGAGAGCGAGATCTACCCGAACGGCATGGACGAGCAGACCCGCGTGACCTGCCCGGCGATGACCGATGTCCTCTGCGGTGCCAGCCGCCCGGGCCACTTCGAGGGGGTCACCACCGTGGTGGCCAAGCTGTTCAACATCGTGCAGCCGCACAAGGCGGTGTTCGGTATCAAGGACTTCCAGCAACTGGCGGTGATCCGCCGCATGGTCGAGGACCTGTGCATCCCGGTGGAGATAGTCGCCGCGCCGGTGCACCGCGAGGCGGACGGCCTGGCAATGAGCTCCCGCAACAGCTACCTCACGCCACAGGAGCGCCCCAGGGTGCCGGTGCTCTACCAGTCCCTGACCTGGGCCAGGGAGCAGATAGAAGGCGGCCGCCGCGATTTCGCCGAACTGGAAGCCGAGGCGAAAAAGCGCATCGGGGAGGCCGGCTTCCGTGTCGACTACTTCTCCATCTGCAACAGCAAAGACCTGCAGCCGGCCGCGGACGACGACCGCGGGATCACGATCCTCGGCGCCATCTACACCAGCGCTGCGCGCCTGATCGACAATCTGTCCCTGGAACTGTGAGGAGGAGAGGCGAAACATGCAAATCGAAATGCTGAAAGGCAAACTGCACATGGCCGCGGTGACCCAGGCCGAACTCTGGTACGACGGCTCCTGTGCCATCGACCAGGACCTGGTGGAGCTGGCAGGCCTGCGCGAGTTCGAGAAGATCGATATCTACAACGTGACCAACGGCGAGCGTTTCCACACCTATGTGATCCTCGCCGAGCGCGGCTCTGGCATTATCTCGATGAACGGCGCCGCCGCGCGCCGGGTGCAGGTGGGCGACCGCGTCATCATCGCCGCCTATGCGCAGTTGAGTGAGCGGGAAGCGGACGGCTTCAAGCCGAAGCTGGTCTACCTGGATGAGAAGAACCAGGTGGAGCGCAGTACCAATACCATCCCGGTGCAACTGGCTGAGGCATAAAGCGGGATAAAAATATCCTCACCCTGTAGGAGCGGTGGGGCGGCCATCCGCTGTTGGCCGCGATCGAACACCCGGGAATATGCCGCACACTGATCGCGGCCAACGGCCGCTCCTACGACGAACCGCTCTTCGTGGATGGCGTAGAACGTGTTCCCTTTGTGCCAGCCCAGCGGGGGTTTGCACGCAATGGGGCACTTTGGCGGTGGAAGCCGGCCGCCGCCGGGCTATGATGATGGGTTAGAGCCGGAAGCCACGCCGTTTGCCGGCTCACGGTCACATTGCGGCAGACCGTCCTGATGGCCGCGCCAAGAATACTAATAAGGGAGAGAACGATGTCAGAAGTGCATATCCGCCCCGTGCCCGCAGACTTTGCCGCCAGCGCGCATATTGGCGCGGACGACTACCAGAGGATGTACCGCCAGTCGGTGGAGGACCCGGACGCCTTCTGGGCCCAGCAGGCCAAGGACTTCCTGCAGTGGGAGAAGCCGTTCACCCGGGTGGTCGAGCAGGACCTGAAACGCGGCCACGCGGCCTGGTTCGCCGACGGCCAACTGAACGTCACCGTCAACTGCATCGACCGCCACCTGCCGACCCGTGCCGAGCAGACCGCGATCCTCTGGGAGGGCGACGACCCCGCCGACAGCGAAAAGATCAGCTATCGCCAGCTGCACGAGAGCGTCTGCCGCCTCGCCAACCTGCTGAAGACCCGCGGCGTCCGCAAGGGCGACCGCGTCTGTATCTATATGCCGATGATCCCCGAGGCCGCCTATGCGATGCTCGCCTGCGCGCGTATCGGCGCCGTGCACTCCGTGGTGTTCGGCGGCTTCTCCCCCGACTCATTGAAAGACCGTATTCTCGACTCCGACTGCCGCCTGGTGATCACCGCCGACGAGGGGGTGCGCGGCGGCAAAAAGGTGCCGCTGAAGGCGAACGTGGACAAGGCCCTGGCCCACTGTCCCGACGTGCACACTGCCATCGTGGTCAAGCGCACCGGCGCCAATATCGACTGGGACAGCAAGCGCGATATCTGGTACGCCGAATCCGTCGCCGGGATGAAAACCGAGTGCGCGCCGGAGCCGATGGACGCCGAGGACCCGCTGTTTATCCTTTACACCTCCGGCTCCACCGGCAAACCCAAGGGCGTGCTGCACACCACCGCCGGCTACCTGCTGATGGCCACCATGACCTTCAAGTACGCCTTCGACTACAAGGAAGGCGACGTCTTCTGGTGCACTGCCGACGTCGGCTGGATCACCGGCCACAGCTATATCGTCTACGGGCCGTTGTGCGCGGGCGCCATCAGCCTCATTTTTGAAGGTGTGCCCACCTACCCGGACGCGTCCCGCTGCTGGCAGGTGGTCGACAAGCACAAGGTCAATATCTTCTACACGGCACCCACCGCGATCCGCGCCTTGATGGGCGCCGGCGACGACTATGTGACGAAAACCGACCGCAGCTCGCTGAAGCTGCTCGGCACCGTCGGCGAACCGATCAACCCGGAGGCCTGGGAGTGGTACTACCAGGTGGTTGGCGACGAGCGCTGCCCGATCGTCGACACCTGGTGGCAGACCGAGACCGGCGCCCACCTGATCACGCCGCTGCCCGGCGCCACACCGCTGAAACCCGGTTCGGCCACCTTCCCCTTTTTCGGCGTGCAGCCGGCGCTGCTGGACGAGAAGGGCAGGGAAATAGAGGGCGAAGGCGAGGGTGCGTTGGTGATGAAATCCAGCTGGCCGTCGATGATCCGCAGCGTCTTCGGCGACCACCAGCGCATGATCGATACCTACTTCTCCACCTTCCCGGGTTACTACTTCACCGGCGACGGCGCCCGCCGCGACGCCGATGGCTACTACTGGATCACCGGCCGCATCGACGACGTGCTCAATGTCTCCGGCCACCGCCTCGGTACCGCGGAAATCGAGAGCGCGATAGTGCTGCACGACGACACCGCCGAGGCCGCGGTAGTGGGCTACCCCCACGATATCAAGGGGCAGGGCATTTACTGTTACGTCACCCTGAAGTCGGGTCACGAGCCCTCGGAAGAGCTGCGACAGGAACTGATCGGCCTCTGCGTCAAGGAGATAGGCCCCATCGCCAAGCCGGACATCATCCAGTGGGCCCCGGGCCTGCCGAAGACCCGCTCCGGCAAGATCATGCGCCGCATACTGCGCAAGATCGCCTGCAATGAGCTGGACAGCCTCGGCGATACCTCGACGCTGGCGGACCCGTCGGTGGTGGACGAGTTGATCGAGCACCGCGCGAATCGTTGATCGCGTTTGCGCTTTCGAGGCCGGGCAATGCCCGGCCTGTTTGTTTGTGCGGACCGGAAAAGGCCGCTACAGTGGGGCACCGCCCTCTGCGTCGCCAGCGGGAATTTGGCCGCAACAAAGCGCAATTAAAGAGAGAAACTATGAACCTGCACCAATGGAAGGCCGCCGTTTTCGCCCTCTGCCTGCTCCCCGCGGCAGCGCTGCTGGCCGCCGACAGTGAAACGGGAAAAAACAACTACGACCAGAAACTGGCCGCCGAGCTGGGCGCCGACGACTACGGTATGCGCCGCTATGTCTTCGCCTTGCTCAAGGCCGGCCCGAAGCGCGACCAGGACAAAGAAACTGCCGCCGAGCTGCAGCGGGCTCACATGGCCAATATCCAGCGGCTCGCGGAAGAGGGAAAACTGGTGCTGGCCGGTCCTTTCCTGGATGGCGGCGAGCTGCGCGGCATTTACATTTTCGACGTGGCCAATGTGGAGGAGGCGCGCAAGCTGACCGAAACCGATCCGGCGATACAGGCCGGCCGGCTGGTGATGGAGCTGCATCCCTGGTACGGCTCGGCGGCGATCGGGAAACTCAACGAATTCCACGGACGCATCGCCAAAAAAATCCGTGACGGCCATGAAATAACAGGCCGCGTGATGCGCAGCGCCTTTTCCGCCGAGGCAATCTCGACCAGGATATCGGCGCGCTTTTTTGACACGCTTTTTTTGATAGAACCCGGCACGCACTTTATTTCCCCCGGGGAGCGAAAAACATGCACCAGTACCTGAAAGCCAGCGAGTATATCGACTGGCAGCATCCTGCGATTTTGACCCGGGCGGAACAACTGGCCGCCGGGGCGCCGGATGAGGAATCCCTCGCACGCCGCTGCTATGTATTTGTCCGCGACCAGATCAGGCACAGCTGGGATTTCAGGGAGAACCCGGTCACCTGCCGCGCCTCCGACGTCCTGCAATACGCGACCGGCTTCTGCTACGCCAAAAGCCATCTGCTCGCGGCCCTGCTGCGGGCCAACGGCATTCCCGCCGGTCTCTGCTATCAGCGGCTGCGGCTCGAAAACGGGGGTTTCTGCCTGCACGGACTGAACGCCGTCTACCTGCAGCGGCACGGCTGGTACCGCGCAGACCCGCGCGGCAATACCGGTGAAATCGCGGCAGAATTCCTGCCGCCGCAAGAAAGGCTGGCATTTTCGATCGCCGCCGAAGGCGAGGCGGACCTGCCCGGCGTCTGGGCGGAGCCGCTGCCCCCGGTGGTCGGAGCGCTGGAAGGTGCGGGCAGCTATCGGGAGCTGGCCGAAAACCTGCCGGACGCGGAGGCGAAGGATCTCGAGGAGGTGATTTGTGACTACTGAAATCCATCGAGGGAGCTGCCACTGCGGCGCCGTCCGCTTTGAGGCCGGCGGTCCACCCAAATCCGTCGGCCGCTGTCATTGCGACAGCTGCCGTCGCACCACCGGCGGGGCCTTTTCGACCTGGGTCGGGTTCAATGACGACCAGGTTAAATGGCTGTCTCCCCCGGCGTTTTATCGCAGCTTCGAAGGTGTCAAACGCGGTTCCTGCAGGAACTGCGGCACGCCGCTCTCCTACCAGGGGGAGCAGTGGGCCGGTGAGACACATTTCCTGATTGGCGTCTTCGACGATCCCCGGGTGTTCGTGCCGGGCGGCGATGCGTTCAAAGAAGAGGCGCTCTCCTGGTGCCTGTCGGAGGAGTAAAGGCGACAGCGCCTATCGCTTCTAGGAGAGAATGGGTTTCCACTTTGTCGAGCGGTGCCGGTTCGGCGAAGATGCGTGTTTTGTCTATCGTCTAAAGCGCACAGATTGGCAGAGCAATTGATCTGAGGGAAGTTTTGCGTGAATGAACAGCAGTATCTCTGCGAGCACTATAGATTCAACGCCGAGCAGCGCCTGAAGGGCTTCAACTTCTTCGTCGTGCTGTCGATATTTGCCGAGGGCGGCATCTTCACCGCGGTGGAAAAGGGCTTCCACCCGCTGAGCTTGGCGCTGCTCGGCGGCTTCGTGGTGATACTGTCGGCGGTCTTCTGGCTGGTGGATGCGCGCAGCCGCGAACTGCTGGGCCTGGCGGTGCCCGCCCTGAAGCGGCTGGAGCGGGACCTGCCGGAGAGCAGCCGCATTTTCTCCCGCGACAGCGCACAGAAGGGCACCATTGTCCGCTACACCTTCGCGATCCGCGCGCTGCTGATCGGCCAGTTCATCTTCGGTGCCGGTGTGGCCTGCTACGGGCTCTATCACTGGGTTTTTTCCCGGTGAATCCGCACAACCTCGGTTCCCGCCTGCCGACCCTCGAGGGCGACGGCCTGGCGCTGCGCTGGCTGACCGCGGCGGACCTGCCGGCGCTGGCGGCGATCTTTTCCGATCCGCTGGTGGTCCGCTATATGGCGACGGAGCCGCTGGACACGGAGGCGGCCGCCGAGCAGTACCTGCAGTCGATCCACGAGGGTTTTCTCGAGGGGAGCCTGTACCAGTGGGGGATAGCGCTGGACGGTGAGATCGTCGGCACCTGCACCCTGGCCGGTATCGACCGGAAAAACCGCCGCGCGGAGATCGGCTTCGCGCTCGGGCGGAAACACTGGGGCCGCGGCCTGATACCGCGCGCGCTGCCGGCGCTGATCGAGTTCGCTTTCGGGCGGTTGCGCCTGCACCGCATCGGCGCCGACACCGACCCGCGCAATACCGCCTCCATCCGCGTGCTGGAGAAGCTCGGCTTCCGGCGCGAGGGGCTGCAGCGGGAGTGCTATTTCCAGATGGGCGAGGTCCAGGATGCATTGCTGTTCGGCCTGCTGCAGGGCGACTGGGCGGCCTCCGGATACCGCCCCCGAGGCTGACCGCCGTGACCACTGTGCACGGCTTTGCGCCGATAGCCGCGGCCGATGCGACACGCCTGATCCTCGGTTCCATGCCGAGCGTCGCCTCCCTGCGGGCGCGGCGGTATTACGCGCACTCGCGCAACGCCTTCTGGCGGATTATCGCGGCGGTGCTGGAGCTGGACCCCGGGCTCGACTACGGGCAGCGCTGCGCGATGCTGGTGAAAAATCGCATCGCACTCTGGGATGTGCTCAAGACCTGCACCCGCTCCGGCAGCCTGGACTCGGCGATTGTCGAATCGTCGATCGTGCCGAACGACTTCGCCGCCTTCTTCCAGTCCCATCCGGACATCACCCGAATCTATTTCAACGGCGCCAAGGCGGAGCAGATGTACATAAAACATGTGCTGCCGAACCTGCCCGGGGCTTTTGCCGATCTCCCTGCCCGGAGGCTGCCGTCCACCAGTCCCGCCCACGCCGGGATGTCCTTCACTGGCAAGCTGGCGCGGTGGCAAGTCATTTTGCGCGATAGATAGCACGCCGGGGGCGGGCGCGGCCCAAAGCGGGTAGTGCTATAACTAACCGAACGGCGGATGGGAACAGACGCCTTCGCGGCTGGCTGGTGCATTGCATTGGCGGTCCGCAGAGACGCCCCGCAGCCAGGTTCTGGAGAGTACTATCATGCTGGACCATATCGGCATACACGTTCACAGCTACGAGCGCAGCAAGGCGTTCTACCGGCTGGCGCTGGCGCCGCTCGGTTACGAGCTGGTCTTGGAATACGCGGACTGGGCCGGCTTCGGCTGGGCCGACAAGCCGGATTTGTGGATCAAGGGCGGCAAGAGCACTGCGCCGAACCTGCACATCGCCTTCCGCGCCGAGGACCGGGACACGGTGCGCGAGTTCCATCGGGTCGCGCTGGAGGCCGGCGGCGTGGACAAGGGCCCGCCGGGTGTGCGCGAGAAATACCACCCGGACTACTATGCGGCCTATGTGCTGGATCCGGACGGGCACACTATCGAAGTGGTCTGCCATATACCTGGAGACCTGGAGGAGTAACCGTTGACAGCCGTCGGCCTGACGGTGCCATTGTTCGACGCGACGGAAACACACGCCCAAGGCGCGGTGGATTGGGCGCTGCGCGACGAATACAATGCCAGGCTAAACAGCAATAGCCGGGCGCGAAATCGATGCGGGATGTTTTCATTACCGGGAGCGGCAGCTTCCTGCCCGGTCCTCCGGTGGATAACCGGGAAATAGAGGGACGTATCGGCCTGCTCGGCGGGCAGAGTCGCAAACTCAAGGTCCTGGCACTGCGGCAGAACGGCATCAAGACGCGCCACTACGCCATCGACGCCCAGGGCAATTACCTGTTCACCAATGCGCAGATGGCCGCCCATGCCATAGGGGCGGCCTGCGACTCCGCGCGCCTGGACCCGGGGAAGCTCGAATACCTGTCCTGCGCCACCACCCAGGGCGACCTGCTGGTGCCGGGCCATGCCAGTGCGGTGCACGGGGAACTGGGCGGCAGCCCGATGGAAATCAGCACACACCAAAGTGTCTGCGGCAGCAGCATGATGGCGATCAAGTCCGCCTGGCTGAATCTCCGCGCCGGCGAGCACAGTATCGCCGCCGCCAGCGGCAGCGAGTTTTCCAGTCGCTGGTTCCAGCGGGATTTCTACCGCGGAATGGATTTCTCGCAGATGAGTCCGGAGCAAGCGCTGCAGTACGAATTCCTGCGCTGGACCCTGTCCGACGGCGCCGGCGCTCTGGTGCTGGAGGCCGAGCCGGAACCGGGTCGCCCCTGCCTGAAAATCGACTGGATCGAGCAGAAATCCTTCGCCGACCGCTTCCCCAACTGCATGTACGCCGGTGCCCGGGGCAACGGCCCGGAGGAATCCCGGCCCTGGGCCCACTACGGCTCGCCCGGCGGCGCCTACGAGGACGGTGCCATCCTCCTGCGGCAGGATTTCGCCCTGCTGGAGCAGATGTTCCCGGTGTGGGTGGGCTATTTCCTCGAAGTGCTGGACAAACACAGACTGTCGCCGCGGGATATCCGCTATTTCCTGCCGCACTACTCGGCCCGCTCCCTGGGCGAGCGGATGAAGGCGCTGCTGACACGCTCCGCGGCGATGATTCCCGAGGAGTGCTGGCGCAATCACCAGGAAGAGGTCGGCAACGTGGGCTCGGCCTCCATCTTTCTGCTGATCGACCGGCTGCTGAAGGAGGAAGCGCTCCAGCGCGGCGATCGGATACTGTGTTTTGTGCCGGAGAGTGGCCGCTGCCTGGCCGCCTTTATGAGTCTAACGGTCGTGTAACGGGGAGAGTGCTATGGAAGTAGTGGAGAACGAATCAGCGGCGGTGATCCGGGAACTCGGCAAAATCTGGGCGGAGTTCGAGGGGCGGCTGGTGAAGGTGCCGATCATCGCCCGCGCGCTGCGCGGCGCTCTGCGGCTGGAGGACTACCGGCTGTTGCTGCACGATCACTACCAGCAGGTGATCGACGGCTCCCGCTGGATCGCCCGCGCGGTGTCGTCCATCGGCCGCGAACACCTGGAACTGCGCTCGCGCTTTCTCGAACACGCGCGCACCGAGCACCGCGACTACGAAATGCTGGAACAGGACTACGCATCCACCGGCGGTGATATCGCAATGCTGCGCCGCGGGCGCAAGAACATCGGCTCCCATGCCCTGTCCGCCTGGATGTTCCAGCGGGCCAGCGCCGCGGACCCGCTGGACCTGCTCGGCGCCATGTTTATCATCGAGGGGCTGGGCAAACACTTCGCCGGGATTTTTGCCCGCGCGCTGCAACAGCACCTGGGGCTCGAACCCCGGCAGCTGTCTTTTTACCGGTATCACGCCGAGCACGACGAAGATCACCTGGGCGAGCTGCAGGAGGCGCTGGAATCCGGCGTGCTGCAAGCGGATGGCATGGCGGAGCGGATACTGGAAACGGCGCGGGTGACCGGGCGCCTTTACCTGCTGCAATTGGAAGAGTTGGGTAATTATTAAGAACGGCTATGAGCTGGAACAGCGATTTCGAAAACGAACGGATCGACCGCCGCGACCCGAACCCCTGGCTGGCGCTCTACCTGGACCGCAGCCTGCCGATCCACGAGCCGGCGAAAAAGGCGCTGCTGGCCGGCAACAATACCTGGTCGCGGCGCCTGTTGCTGCCGGTGGTGCGGCCGCTGGCGCGGCTCAGCATCGTGCTGGTGCAGCTGCTGCGGATTGTGATTCCGGAGCGCTGGAATTCGTCGCGGCTGCTGCACAACACCATCTACTGGGGACTCAAGTATTTCGTCCGCCGCGACGCCAACTACCTGATACTGCGCCACTTCCATATCGGCACCGAACTGTTGCAGTTTATCGCCGATAATATCGACGGTATCCGGATCGAAAGCACACGGCCCCTGCGCCCGAACAACCTGCGCGACCTGCTCGACGACACCTTCCTGATCCACGACCTGAATATCTACAATTTTATTGCCGAACTGAACGAACAGTTGCGCCGCGACAACCGGGATATCGCCGCTGTCGCCCAGTTGGATTTTTCCGCGATCACCGATGGGGAATTTGCATTGGAGCCCGGTGGGAACCACGCCACCAATGTGCTCGACCTGCAGACCGCGATAGAGATGTACACGCCACTTTACGCGCTGTTTCTCTCCGACCACGATTTCTGGCGCGCGAGCAATTCCCTGCAGCTGGACGAAACCATTTCCATCTATATAAGTAAACTACTGAATAACGGCACGGCCCTGTCGCTGGTGAGCAACCGCCACCCGATGGTGCCGCATTCGACGCTGCAGGCCGGCTTTCGCCTGATGCTGCACGGGCTGGATGCGGAGCTGCTGCACGGTTACCTGCGCAGCCTGAAAGTTGCCGCAGAGGCCGCCGCGGCGGTAGAGGCGCAGCCGGAAACTGCTTGATGGTGGCGACGCATATGGATGCGCCACGAGGGACCTGTCGAAAGAAAACTGGCGCGAGGTGAGGCGGTATGGAACCCGGCAGCAGAGCAAGGCTGCTCAAACTGGCCCTGGTAGTCGTCGGCCTGGTTTTTATCTTCGGCATCTACCCGATGATGATGTGGATCTGGCCCTCAGGCTGGGGCTGGACACCGCGGCAGCCGGAATACGAGCAGATGATTCTGGGGATCTATGCGACCCTGGGGGTCTTCCTGATTCGCGCGGCAAAAGATCCCGCGGCCAACGCCAGCCTGATCTGGTTCACGATATGGTCGAGCATAGTGCACGGCGGCATCATGCTGGTCCAGGCGCTGGTGGACGAGACGGAGCGGGCCAACCTGCTCGGCGACGTGCCAGCCCTGTTTCTGGTGGCGGCACTGCTCTGGTACCTGACGCCGAAAAAAAGCCGCGCCTGACCTGTTCGGACCGGGAAAATCACGGCAAAACCTCCGCTGTTTCCGTTTTTATTGCCGGGTGAACGCGTTGGCCGGCAGGTACTGCTCGCGCACCAGGTCCCGCAGCTCCTCCCAGGGTATGGTCAGTTGCACCGGGCCGAGGACGTAAGGCCCCAGGACATAGACGCCGTACAGCAACACCAGGCCCTCGTCGCCGAGGCGGAAATCCTCACTGCGGCGGAAGGGCCACATCTTGCGGAACTCCCGGTTGGCCCCGGGCTGGTCGTCCAGCCAGCGTTGGTGTGCCGCCCGGGCCTCCCTCCAGAACTCTCTCTCCCTCCCCCCCTGGATTATCTGGTCCAGGGATACGGCTTCGCCGGTGGCCAGGTCCCAGTTGAGCCAGTGCACGCTCGGCATGCCGTGGGCGCCGCCGGTATAGAGATAGCTGTTGATCTCCACCGTGAGCAGGTTGCCGCGACGCGACAGGCGCCTGGCCTCGCCGGTGAGCTGCCAGGGGGCGCTGCTCACCCCCTCCGCCTGCGCCGCTTCGGCGAGAAAATTGTCCGCGACCTCTTCCAGGCTGGTAGCGGATGTCTGGTCCTCGCCGTTTCCCTGCAGCTGGCGGATCAACAGCCGGCGCACGGTTCTGTTCAGAGCGGGCCTCTGCTCAAAGACTTCGCGGCTGACGGATACGGCGGCGCAGTCCTGCCCCGCAGCGCAGCCGCTCGCCCGCCGCTCGAAAGTTTCCAGTTTGGATTCCAGCTTGCCGATGGGGGCGCGGCTGTCCGTGGCGTCCGGCTCCCGATCCCGCGCGCCGTCGCAGCCGGCCAATGACAGCAGCGCGGTGAGGGCGGCGGTGGCGGCAATGGCTGTTGCAGCGGTCTTTCCTGTCGGCATGGCGGTTCCTTGTTTGCTCGATTCGGGCTGGAAGTGCGTGCGGCTTGCCTCAGGGCAAGCTTAGGGTCTGCGCCCAGCAAATTCGACCTCTGTGCCACCATTGCTAAGCGGGCTGCCCAGGGCGCGAGCTGCCGAAGAGCTGGACGCCAATAAAAATCTATTTATGCAATTTATTTTTGCTATCAACTGTTAAAAATAGGATTGCTGTTTCCTATCAGAGCGATAATTAAGTCTAATTTCTCCCTTATTGTGCCTCCCTATAGGCTTTGGCCGTTCAATAAGTAAATTTCAATAAACAAAGCTAAAAGGAACGCAAATCCCATGTTTAAGAAAACCCTCCCGCTGGCGGCGGCACTGGCCGCGGCCATCTCGGCCAACGCCGGCGCCGTAGAGGGCCCGTCCAACAAGGATTGGTGGCCCGAATTGCTGGATCTTTCCGCCCTGCGCCAGCACGATGAGAAATCCAACCCGATGGGCGAGGACTTCGATTACGCAGAAGCTTTCAATAGCCTCGACCTCGACGCGGTCAAGAAAGATATCGAACAGGTGCTGACCACCTCCCAGGACTGGTGGCCGGCCGACTACGGCCACTACGGCCCCTTCTTTATCCGCATGGCCTGGCACGGCGCCGGGACCTACCGCGTCTACGATGGCCGCGGCGGCGCCGGCGGCGGCCAGCAGCGTTTCGAGCCGCTCAACAGCTGGCCCGACAATGTCAGCCTGGACAAGGCGCGTCGCCTGCTGTGGCCGGTGAAGCAGAAATACGGCAACAGCATCTCCTGGGGCGACCTGATGGTGCTGGCCGGCAATGTGGCGCTGGAATCCATGGGCTTCGAGACCTTCGGCTACGCCGGCGGCCGCACCGACGACTGGGAGCCGGACACGGTTTACTGGGGCTCCGAGCGCGCGTGGCTGGGCGATGAGCGTCACTCCGGCAACCGCGAGATGAAAAAGCCCCTGGCCGCGGTGCAGATGGGCCTGATCTACGTCAACCCGGAAGGTCCCAACGGAGTGCCCGATCCATTGCTGGCCGCTGCGGATATCCGCGAATCTTTCGGCCGCATGGCCATGAGCGACGAGGAAACCGTCGCCCTGATCGCCGGTGGCCACACCTTCGGCAAAGCCCACGGCGCCCACAAGCCGGAGGAGTGCCTGGGGGCCGAGCCGGCGGCGGCCGACTTGGAAGAGCAGGGCTTCGGCTGGAAGAACAAGTGCGGCAAGGGCCACTCCGAAGACACGGTCACCAGTGGCCTGGAAGGTGCCTGGACCGCCAGCCCAACGATGTGGAGCAGCCAGTACCTGAGCAACCTGTTCGCCTTCGAGTGGGTGAAGAGCAAGAGCCCGGCGGGCGCCACCCAGTGGGTGCCGAAGAATGCCGAGCAGCTCAAGTTCGTGCCGGACGCCCACGTCAAGGGCAGGACCCACGCGCCCATCATGTTCACCACCGACCTGGCGCTAAAGTTCGATCCGCAGTACCGCAAGATCGCCAAGCGCTTCGCCGAGGACCCGGAAGCCTACCGGCTCGCCTTCGCCAAGGCCTGGTTCAAGCTGACCCACCGCGACCTGGGGCCGCGCGCCCTCTACCTGGGTAAGGAAGTGCCGCGGGAAACGCTGGTCTGGCAGGACCCCATTCCCGCAGTGGACTACAAGCTGGTCGGCAAGGGCGACATCAGGGAACTGAAAAAAGAGATCCTGAACAGCGGCCTCAGCGTCCCGCAACTGGTGCGTACCGCCTGGGCCTCCGCTGCCACCTTCCGCGACACCGACAACCGCGGCGGCGCCAACGGCGCGCGCATCCGCCTGGCACCGCAGAAGGACTGGGCCATCAACCAGCCGCAGGAACTGCAACAGGTCCTCTCCAGACTCGAGAAAATCCAGAAGGCGTTCAACGAGGACAACCGCAGGAAACAGGTTTCCCTGGCGGACCTGATCGTCCTCGGCGGTGTCGCCGCCATCGAGCAGGCCGCGCAAAAAGCCGGCTACGACGTCGAAGTACCCTTCCAGCCAGGTCGCAACGACGCCGTCCAGACGCAGACCGACGTGCAGTCCTTCTCCTTCCTGGAGTCTCACGCCGACGGCTTCCGCAACTACTACGACAGCGAGAGCCACCTGCCGCCGGTGGAGATGCTGGTGGACCGCGCCGATCTGCTCTCCCTGAGCGTTCCGGAGATGACCGTGCTGGTGGGCGGCATGCGCGCCCTGGGCGCCAACAACGGCGATGCCAAAAACGGTGTTTTCACCGATCGCCCGGGCGCCCTGAGTAACGACTTCTTCGTCAACCTGCTCGACATGTCTACCAAGTGGTCCAAGTCCGCCAGGGAAGATGGACTCTATGAAGGCTACGACCGCAAGAGCGGCAAGCTGAAGTGGACCGCCACCCCGGTGGACCTGGTGTTCGGCTCCAACTCCGAGCTGCGCGCCGTGGCCGAGTTCTATGCCCTGAACGGCAACCAGGAGAAGTTCGTCGATGACTTCGTCGCGGCCTGGACCAAGGTGATGACCCTGGACCGTTTCGATCTCAAGTAATCCAACCCTCACAGGATGGACCCTCGCCGCAAGTGGATTGCGGTAATAGCTCAAGTTTCGGAGTTCACAGGGATTGGTAGCCCTTGAAGGCGGCAGCTTCGAGCGGCCCTGCTGCCGGTGGTCACCTGGCAAAAAACCTCATCGGTAAACATTTGCCAGGTGACCACCGGCAGCAGGACCTCGCGCAGTGCCACCCGCCAGCTTGCTGCCCTCGGCGTGAACTCCGAAACCTGCCGGCGCCTTTCCCCGCCGCCGTGGTCGCGTTAGCATAGCTGCCCTATGTAATGCCCGGGATAGGTTATGCCCCAAAGCCACCACCCCTATGATGCCCTCACTCCGGATGTGGTTATCGACTGCGTCGAGAGCGCCGGGCTGATCTCCGATGCGCGCATCTTCCCGCTGAACAGCTATGAAAACCGCGTCTACCAGGTGGGCATCGAGGACGGCGAGCCGCTGATCGCCAAGTTCTACCGCCCTGGGCGCTGGAGCGACGAGCAGATCCTCGAGGAACACCAGTTCACCCTGGAGCTGGCGGCGGCGGAAATCCCGGTGGTTGCGCCGCTCGCGTTCGACGGCCGCACACTGATGGAGGCCCAGGGCTTCCGCTTCGCCCTCTTCCCGCGCCGCGGCGGCCGCCAGGTGGAGCTGGACAACTTCGAGCACCTGGAACAGGTGGGCACCATGCTCGGGCGCATCCACGCCATCGGCAGGGCCAGGCCCTTCGAGTTCCGCCCGGCGCTGACCCTGCAGCACTTCGCTATCGACAGCCGCGAATTCGTCCTCGCCGGCGACTTCCTGCCGCGGGAGAACCGCGAGGCCTACGAATCGATCACCGGTCATATCATCGAGCGGATAGCGCCGCTGTTCGAGCGCGACTGGCAGACACTGCGCCTGCACGGCGACTGCCACAGCGGCAACTTCCTGTGGCGCGAAGACACCCCCTGGTTCGTCGACCTGGACGACTGCCTGACAGGGCCGGCGATCCAGGATATCTGGATGCTCATTTCCGGTAACCGCGCCGAGCAGACCGCCTACCTGGACGCGGTGATCGAGGGCTACGAGACGTTCGCCAGCTTCGATCCGCAGGAACTGCAATTGATAGAACCGCTGCGCTGCCTGCGCCAGATGCACCACGCCGCCTGGCTGGCGCGCCGCTGGCGGGACCCGGCCTTCCCGCAGGCATTTCCCTGGTTCAATACCCCGCGCTACTGGGCGGAGCATATACTGGCACTGCGCGAGCAGCAGTCGGCGCTGCAGGAGCCACCGCTGACATTGGGAGCGGTGTAAAGTGCAAACGAGCGAGGGCACCAAATTTTTCGGCTAGCGCAATGCAAGGCCCCGCCGCCGGTGGCCATATGGGAAATATTTACCGATGAGGTTTTTTGCCATATGGCCACCGGCGGCGGGGCCGATCGAAGCTGCGAACCTGAATTTGATATGGAGTCTGTACAGATGGAAGCGATTCGAACAAAGACCGAAGCGGGCGAACTCTGGCAGCAGATCCGCACCGACGTGGCCCAGCAGGTGGAGCGGGAGCCGATACTGGCGAGTTTCCTGTACGCCACCATACTGAACCACGGCACGCTGGAATCCGCCCTCAGTTTCCACCTGGCCAACAAACTCGACAACGCGGTGGCGCCGGCGCTCTTGATCCGCGAGGTGATCGACGAGGCGCTGGACGCGGACCCGGCCATAGGCCGCGCCGCGCGCGCCGATTTGAGCGCCGTCTACCAGCGCGACTCCGCCTGCAATTCCCTCTACGAACCCTTCCTCTACTTCAAGGGTTTTCACGCCCTGCAGGCCTACCGGGTGGCCCACTGGCTGTGGCGTCAACAGCGCCGCTCCCTGGCGCTCTTCCTGCAGCACCGCATCTCGGTGGTGTTCAGCGTCGATATCCACCCGGCGGCGCAGCTCGGTGAAGGCATACTGTTGGATCACGCCACCGGTATCGTGATTGGCGAGACCGCGGTGGTGGAAGACAATGTGTCGATCATGCAGTCGGTGACCCTTGGCGGCACCGGCAAGGAGAGCGGCGACCGCCACCCGAAGGTGCGCCACGGCGTGCTGATCGGCGCCGGCAGCAAGGTGCTCGGAAACATTGAAATCGGCGAGTGCGCCCAGGTCGCCTCCGGCAGCGTGGTGCTCAAGTCGGTTCCGGCGCACAAGCTGGTGGCCGGCGTACCGGCGCGGGTCATCTGCCGTGCCAGCTGCGAAGAGCCGGCACTGTCGATGGACCAGTGCGCCCTCACCCTCCTCGACAAAGAGTTGCCCTGAGCTCTATTTTTTGCCGGCGAATGCGTCCGACGGGTCGCCGGCAGCCGCTATCCTTACAGCCATGAAATACAGTCTCAGCGCCAAAAACCTCGTGTGCCGCAACCTGGAGGACCGCGCCGGTTACTGCGCCGGCCTGCTGAATCCGGACCATACAAAAGAAATCACCGGCGTGCTGCGCAGCGACAGTGGCCTGTTGTCGCACACCTTCAATCTGGCGGTGACCAATACGGTGATGCCCACGCGGATCCTGCAGCGTTTCGTCGTCGACTACTTCGCCGAGCGCCACAGTCCCTTTACCCTCTGGCACAGCGCGAACCGGCCCCTCGACGACGCCGGGCTGGCGGAGCTGGGGCTGAAGCGCAGGGAGTCGATGGTGGCCATGGCGGTGGAGGTACAGCGCCTGGCGGAAGATGACCAACTGCCCGAGGGGCTGAAGGACAAGCTGGAAATAGCGCCGGTGGCGAACGGGGAACTTGGGACCTACGGCGATATACAGGCCGCGGCGTGGAACGGCGCGCGCGAGGGGCCGCAGATCAAGAAGTTCTACCACCTGCTGCAGGAGACGCCGGAACAGAAGCGCAGCCGGCTGAAATTCTTCCTCGGCAGGCTGGAGGGCGAGGCGGTGGCGGCGGGTTGCCTGTTTGCATCCGCCGACGCGCTCGGCTTCTACGACCTGGTCACTCTGGAGGACTACCGCGGCCGCGGCATCGGCAGGGCGCTGTTCCACCACCTGGTGGGCCAGGCGCTGTCCAGCCACCACAAATACGCGGTGGCACTGGCGCCGCCGAACCGGCAGGAACTGCTGTTGGAGGCCGGTTTCTTCGCCGTTGGCGAGGTGGCGCAGTACCGCTTTGAGCCCTGATTCGTATCCACTGCGAATCAGGCGCGCTCGAGAGGAAAGGCGATCACCTCTTCGATGCGGGAGTAGCCCCCCGCCAGCATCAACAGCCGGTCTACCCCCAGTGCCACCCCGGCGCACTCCGGCATGCCCGCCGCGAGCGCCGCCACCAGCCGCTCCTCGAAGGGATAGACGTGCAGCTTGTGCTGGGCGCGGTAGCGGTGATCCGCCCGGAAGCGGCGCAGCTGCTCCTCGGCGTCGGTCAGTTCCCAGTAACCGTTGGCCAGTTCCAGCCCGCCCACATAGGCCTCGAAGCGCCGCGCCACCGGCGTGCCGTGATCGTCCGCCACTACCTTGGCCAGTGCCGCCTGGCTCGCCGGGAAGTCGTACAGCAATGTGATGCCCCCGCCCATCGCCGCTTCCAGGCGGTGGCTCATCAGCAGGTCCAGGCACTCGTCACGGCTGGCGGGCACAAAGGACAGCTCCAACTCCCGCGCGACGCAGGCGCGCAGTTCGCTTTCGGAGGCGGCGTGGGGGTCCAGCCGCAGTTCGCGCAGGAACAGCTCCCGGTAGCTCAGGAACTGCACCTGTTCCATTCCCAGCACCAGGCCCAGCAATTCGCCCACCTCCTTCATCAGGCGGCGGTCGTCCCAGCCGCAGCGGTACCACTCCAGCATGGTGAATTCCGGGTTGTGGCGGCCGCCGGCCTCGCCCTCGCGAAACGCCTTGCCAAGGTAGTAGCAGTCGCCAAGACCCGCGGCCAGCAGGCGCTTGAGACCGAACTCGGGGCTGGTGGCGAGGAAGGCGGGTTCGCCGTTGCACAGGGCGGTGATCGAATCGATATGGGGATCGCTGGTGGCGCGGCGGGACAGCGCCGGCACCTCCACTTCCAGCACAGTGCGCGCGGCAAAGAAGCGGCGGATCTCCGCCAATAGCGCGGCGCGGCGGCGCAGGGCGGCGAGAGAGGCGGTGGGTTGCCAGGAATTCTCTGTCATCTATTGGAGGACCTTGTAGGAGCGGCCCATGGCCGCGATCAAACTTTCCGGTTGCCCCGGACATCGATCGCGGCCATGGGCCGCTCCTACAAAATAAAGGCAGGGATCAGTCTTCCTTGGCCCGCCCCAGGTACTCGCCGGTGCGGGTGTCGACCTTGACGGAGTCGCCGATCTCCAGGAACAGCGGCACCTTGACCACGGCGCCGGTGGTCAGGGTGGCCGGCTTGGTGCCGCCCTGGGCGGTGTCGCCGCGCAGGCCGGGATCGGTGTCGGTGATCTCCAGGATCACGTGGTTGGGCGGGGTCACCGCCAGCGGCGCGCCGTTGTACAGGGTCACGGTGCAGACATCCTGCTCCTTCAGCCACTTGGCGGCGTCGCCCACGGCCTCGGCGCTGGCCTGGTGCTGTTCGAAAGTGTCCGGCTCCATGAAATGGTAGAACTCGCCGTCGTTGTACAGGTACTCCATCTCGCGGTCCATCACGTCGGCGGACTCCAGGGACTCGCCGGAGCGGAAGGTGCGTTCCCAGACGCGGCCGGTCTTCAGGTTGCGCAGCTTGACGCGGTTGAACGCCTGGCCCTTGCCGGGTTTGACGAACTCGTTTTCCACGATGGAGCAGGGGTCGCCGTCGAGCATGACCTTGAGACCGCCCTTGAATTCGTTGGTGGAGTAACTAGCCATAAAAATGAAAATCCCAATGTTCGTCGGTTGATGCCGGCGGATTATACAGGAGCGCTGCGCCCTTCACGAACTGGGGCTTTCAGCAGTTCCCGAGGCAGTATTCCGCCGGCAGTTCCACCGGGTAGAGGGCACCGCTGAAGGTGGCGACGATGGTGACCGCCAGCAGCAGGCCCAGCGACATGGCGCCGGCGGCGGCGCGGTCCAGCGTCTGTGGCGGCAGGCGCCGGCGCAGCAGCCAGCGCAGGCCGCAGGTCAAATGGGTGAAGTAGGCCAGTACCGCGAGGCTGTAATAGGGCATGAAGAAGGCCGGGTAGGCGCCCGGCTGCAGCCCTGCGGCGGCGAAGTAAAAGTTGGTGTCCAGGCCCTGCGCCGCCCTGCCGTAGAGCACCGCGCCCAAATGGAAGAGCAGGAAGAAGGCCAGGTAGGCCCCGGAGAGGGCCTGGGCGCGGTCGAAGAAACCGCGCCGCTGGCCGCGGCGGCGGATCAGGAAGGTGATGCCGGAACCCACCTGGAAGAGCACGCAGGCCAGCAACAGTGGCTCCACCAGCGAGGCCCGGTAGACCTGGCGGTAGTTCCGCATGAAGGCGATATGCGCTTCCACCCCGCCCAGCGCGGCCAGGTGGTTGGCCAGGTGGAAAACCACATACAGGCTGATCAGCAGCGCCGAGAGGCGGTGCAGCCGGTGCAGCATCAGCCCAGCGGGTCCACGCCGCCCGCGGACAGGGCCCGCAAGACCCGCCGGGCATAGTAGGCGAAGGTGGCCTGCACGCGTCTCTCCTGCAGCACCCAGTCGTGAGCCTCGCGGGCCAGTGCCGGATCGATATCGCGCACCTGCCCCGCGGATTCGGCCAGCAGCTGCAGGCGGGCAGCCCGCTCGCACTGGATGGCCAGCACGCAGGCCTCCTCCACGGAGCGGCAAGCCACCACCAGGCCGTGGTGCGCCAGCAGCGCCGCGCGCTTGTCTCCCAGTGCCGCGGTGATGATCTCGCCCTCGTCGTTGCCCACCGGTACCCCGGGCCACTCCGCCAGGAAGGCGACGTCCCCGTGCAGCGGGCAGGTGTCCATGTGGGCGGCCTTCAGTGGCCGCCCGAGCATCGACAGCGCGGAGACATGCAGCGGGTGGGTGTGCACTATGCAGCGCACGTCCGGCCGCGCGCGGTAGATCCAGGAGTGGAAGCGGTTGGCCGGGTTGGCCATGCCCTCGCCGGACAGCACCTCCAGGTCCTCGTCCACTGCCAGCAGGTTGGAGGCGCTGATCTCGTCGAAGCCCAGGCCGAGGCGCTGGGTGTAGTAGGTTCCCGGCGCCGGGGCCCGCGCGGTGATCTGGCCGGCCAGGCCCGAGTCGTGCCCCTGGGCGAAGAGTATGTGGCAGGTGAGCGCGAGCCTCTCGCGCAGGGACCAGTCGGGCGTGTCGAGATGCCGGTGCATCCTTTCCTTGGCGCGATCGACCAGTTCGCCCTTTTCCATCGACAGGGTTTCCCCCGGGGTTTTCTCCGTGGTCACGATTGTCTCCTCCGGCGCTTCACGCGGGAATGGCCTCGGGCTCCGCAGTGGCGCGCAGGCCCTGCGCCCGCGACTCGCGGAAGGTCGCCTGGATGGTGTCGAAAAACCGCAGCCGTGCCTCCACCAGGTCGCTGCCGGCGCTGAGCATGATATCCAACCGCGCGGGATCGGCGCTGGCGATGTTCACCATGATGTCGCGAATGGTTTCGGCGTGGCCGTCGTCGCACTCGATGTGCAGCAGGAAGAACTCCAGGTCCCCGTCCGTCGCGCCGCAGGCGCGGAAGCCGGCGACTATGTCGGCGTAGAGGGCCGGCACCAGTGCCTCGGCACCCAGGCAGAGGGCACCCAGGCCCGCGCTCGGCTCCGGGTTGCGGCAGTGGCGGAACATGGTGTCGATCAACTGGCGGGTGCCGGGCAGAGGGGCGGCATCCCCGGGGCGCACTCCGAAGCGGTCCAGCATGTCGCGGTAGATCAGGTGGTGCGGCCGGGGGCTGCCCGGCTCCAGGCCCAGTTCCTCGAACAGGTTGTCCGCCAGCGCCAGGACCTCGTCGTTGCCGGGCAGGTTGGCCATCAGCGCGCACAGGTAGCGGGTGAAGTAGCCGCTGTAGAGGCCTTGCTGGGCCAGGAATATCCGCAGTTCTTCCAGCGGGACGCGGCCTTCGCGGCAGCGCCGCAGAAAGGGGTGCGAGCGAACCCGTTCGACCAGGGCGCTCTTGGCGGCCTCGAGTAATTCAAGCTGCATATCCATTGGGGATTGACTCCTTGTGACGTCCGGTTTGTGTGTGCCTTGCCGCCAAGCGGCGTTTTTGTTTACCTCTGGTTGTTGTGTCCGTGCGGGTGCGCCCTGTCACGAAATGGAAAATTCGTTCTCCTCTTTGTCATTTGCTTGCGCTACTATCGGGCCGTTCTGTGAGGGAATGCAGAATGGTTTTTTGAATTTTCTCTAGCTTTTGGAGGAAGAGACCTTGTGCCCGCAAAAGGAAGTGGTCCGGGCCCTGCCTGACCTTTTGGCCGCGCAGACCATCGACCAGGTGAAAGACCGGGTCCAGCGATCCGTCAGCGCCATCGGTTTCGATTTTTTCCTGATAGGCCTCGAAAGCCCCTCGCCCGGCTGCGCGGGTTACGGTGTGCAGACCAACTACCCGCGGGACTGCGTGGAGCGCTACAGCCGCCTGCAGTGGCTGGCGCGCGACCCGGTGGTGCGCCACTGCCGGCGGTCGCCGGTACCGATGATCTGGCACCGGCAACATTTCCCCGGTGAGGCGCGCGAGCTGTACGAGGAGTCCGCTGCCCACGGCATCGCCACCGGTGTGGCCACAGCGCTGCGCGGCGCGCGGCACAGCCGGGCGATGATGATCTCTGTCGCCAATGGCGCGGACTACGATACGCGGCTGCAGTCCTGGCTCACCGAAACCATGCCCACCGTCCAACTGCTGGCCTCCTACGCCTACGAGGCCATAGTGCGCATCGAGGAGGCCGGCGCGGCGGCGGATGTGGGCCTGACCCCGCGCGAGGGCGAGTGCCTGCACTGGGCGGCGGCCGGCAAGACCTCCTGGGAGATCTCGCGCATCCTCGGCTGTTCCGAGGCGACGGCGAATTTCCATTTCCGCAACATCATTCATAAGCTGGGTGTCTCCAATCGGCGCCAGGCGGTGGCCCGCGCCCTGTCCCTGGGGTTGATTCGCCCCTAGCCCCGATGGCTAGCCCGCCAGCACCGCGCCGGCCCTGGCCATTGGGCGACCCACCAGGCCGCGCAGCTCCTGTCGCTTGATTTTCCCGCTTGGCGTGGTGGCGATATCCTCCACCAGCTCTATGCGATCCGGGCGCAGCGCGCGGGGGTGCAACTGTTCACGTATGCGCTTCATCAGGTCGTTGACCAGTGCCGTAGCCGCGTAGCCGCTGGCGTCGGCCACGACATAGGCGCGCAGCCGGGTCAGTCCCTCGGCGGTCTCCAGGGGCAGGGCCGCCGCCTTGATCACGCGCCTGTCCGCGAGCAGGAATTCTTCCAGTTCCTGGGGGCTGACCCAGTGCCCGGCCACCTTGATGCGCTCGCTGTCGCGGGAGACGAAATGCAGCCCGGCGCCGTCGCGGGTGAAGAGGTCGCGGGTGTCGAAGGGGGTCGCCGCCTCCTGCAGCAGACCGCCGCCACCCGGGGCCAGGTAGCCCAACATCAGGCAGCCGCCGCTGATCGACAGGGAGAAGGCGCCGTCGCCGTGAGGCGTCTCCATGTAGTGGAAGCCGCCGACGCGCTGCAGGGCCTGCTCGCTGTCCGTTCTGTCCGCGGCTTTCTCCGATAAATAGGGTGCAAAGGTTTCGGTGGTGCCGATGGAATCCAGCATCTGCGAGCCGCTCCAGGCCTGCCAGCGCTCGCGGATCACTGGCGGCAGCCGCTCGCCGGCGGACAGGGACAGGCGCAGGGCTTCCAGCCGGTAGGGGCGGGCGGCGCGGGACATCAGCAGGTGGTAGAGGGTGGGCACGGCCAGGAAGACGCTGACCGACTCGGCCTCGATCGCCTCGAGGAAGTCCGTGTGCTGCCGCCACTCCGGCAGCAGTACCGCGGTGGCGCCGCGGCTCAGGGGCACGTGCAGCCCCTGCAGACCGAAGGAGAAGAAGGGCCCGGTGCTGGCCAGCACGCGGTCGTCGGCGCGAATGTCCCACAGGGCGCGGCTGACATTGCGCTCGAAGGCCCAGAAGGCGCGGTGGCTGTGCACGCACAGCTTGGGGCGGCCGGTGGAACCGGAAGTGGCCAATACCAGCGCCGGGCGCCGGTCCAGGTCGGCGGCCAGGTCGCTCACCTCCCCCAGTTGTCCCCGCACCGCGCCGGCGGCGGCCAGCGCCTCCGCCGAACTCATCGCCTCGGCTTCGTCCAGGGGCAGCGCCGTCCTGTCCGCCAGCACCAGCGCCGGGTCGAAGTCCTCCCAGAGGCCGCCGTAGTGATCCGCGGGCAGGGCCGGATGCACCGCGAACGGCAGGTGGCCGGCGCGCATGGCGCCCAGCCAGTAGACGATGTTTTCCAGCGTCGCCGAACCCACCAGGGCGATGCGCTGCTGGCTGCGGCTGCCGGCCAGGCGCACGTTCAGCTCCTGCGCCGCCGCCAGGCTGCGCTGCTGTAGTTGGCGGTAGCTCAGGCTGCGGCGGCCCGCGGGGCCGCTCTCCACCAGCGCGGGGTGATCGCCGCGACCGGCGCGGACGTGGCGGTCGACCAGGAGGTCGACGCATCCGGGACTGGAATCGATAGGAATCACGGTCTTGTCTCTCTTTTTTCGTTTCTCGGTTTACCGGGGCTTCCCGGCTCAATTCACGGCGCAAGCCGGCACAAGTGCCGGACCGACAACCCCATCGGACCAGTTACACCGCCAGTTCCGTTTGCTCCCGTTGCGCCAGGGAGCGGGCGAAGTCGATAGCGGAGGTGCCGCAGCGGAAGACGTGCAGCAGGCGCCGCAGGGTGGCCGCCGGCGCGGCTCGCTGGAACACGTTGCGGCCCACGCAGATGCCTCCGGCGCCGTGGCGCACCACGGCTTCCGCCAGCCCGATCAGCGCGCCCTCGTCGGCCAGGGTGCCGCCGGCAAACAGCACCGGCGTGTGGTTTTGCACCCCGTCCAGCAGTTGCGGGATGTCATCCAGTTGCGCCGGCGCCGCCACCTTGAGGGCGTCCACGCCGAGCTCCACCGCGGCGCGCATAAAGTGGCGCATGCGCTCCAGCGCGCGGCCGTCGGCTCCGGTCTTGTCGTACACCATGTTCAGCACCGGCAGTCCCCAGGCGTGGGCCTCGTCCACCACCCGGCCGATCAGGCGCAGGTTGTGGGACGCGGTGGCGGCGGAGAAATTGGTCTGCACGGAGACGGCGTCGGCACCCAGGCGCACGGCGGCTTCCACCGTGGTCACCAGCTGCTTCAGGTCCGGTTGCTCGTCCAGGCTGACCGAGCCGTTGAGGTGGATCACCAGGCCGCAGCCGAGACTGCCGCCGATGCGCTCCGCGAAACCCTTGTGCAACACCACGCCGGTGACCACCTCGGCGGAGAGCCAGCGCAATACGTCCTCCGGGCGGCTGATGCCGGGTATCGGTCCCATGGTTAGGCCGTGGTCCAGGGGCACCACCAGGGCCTTGCCGGACTGCGGGTCGAGGAAGCGCTTCCAGCGCCGTTTGCGTGCCATTTCAGTCATTGAAATTTCTCCTTTGCCGCGAGGGCGGCGGTTAGGCGTCAGAGAGCACGGCGCGAATCGGCCGTCTCAAGATCTTGCGGGTGGGAATGGCGCTGGCGAATGCCGCGATCAGTACCACGCCCACTACCGCGGCCACGTAAGTGGGCGCCACCCAGGCCAGGTCCACCGGCACCGCATTGCTGGACCCGGGCGGCGTCCACATGATCTGTGCCTCGCGCACCGCCCAGACGATGGCGGCGGTGATGCCGATGCCGGCGAGCGATGCCCCCAGGGCCAGCCAGCAGTTCTCCAGCGCAGTCAGCGCCAGCACGAAGGGGCGCGTGAAACCGAGGCTGCGCAGGGTCGCGAACTCCCGCGCGCGCTGGGAGAAATTCATGTAGCTGGCGTTCAGCAGGCTGGTAAAGCCGATGGCACAGGCGATCAGGGCGATGAAATTGAGGAAGCCGCCGAGCACCGCCTTCACCTGCTGGTAGAAGGCGGCGCGATCGGACCACAGGAAGACCTCCACGTCCCCGAGGCCGGCATCCGCCAGCCCCCCGGCGATACGCTGCCGCGCTGCGGCGATGTCGGCGCCCTCTTCGAGCAGCAGGTGGTATTCGCTCACGTCCGAGGTGTTGAGCAGCGCCTGGGCGTCGGCCATGGGTATCACCACCAGGCGGTCGTTAATCTCCTTGATGCCCCAGTCCATGATGCCGGTGGGCGCGGCGCGCACCGCGTTGACGCGCGCCGTGCCGCGGGTGGTGGCGGTCAGCTCCAGCGGCCCCGGCGGGCACTCGAGCGGCCGCGATTGCGGCGTGTCGCCGGGCTGCAGCGGCGCGAAGCCCACGTCCGGCACCTGGCAGCCGAGGATGGCGGCCAGGCCCTGGCCGAGCACCAGGGGCTGCGGGCGCGTCTCCATCCACAGCGGCGTGCCGGCGACCACGTCGTACTCGTAGGCGGGACCCTTGATGGCGCGTATGGCCTGCACGTCCTGGCCGATGCCGGCGAAGATGGTGCTCACCCGGGCGTTCGACACCATGCCGGAGATGCGCAGCACCCGGGCACTGGCAGCCAGCTGCGGCTCCGCCGCCAGCACCCGGTCGATCTGCGCCTGGATGGCGGCGGTGAGCGGCAACTGGCCGGCGCCCTCCACCTGGCGCCCCAACGGGGAAGCGGGCCGCTCGATCACCAGGTGGCCGCGGGCCCCCCAGCGCATAAAGGCGTCGCGGATCAGCTCCACGTTGGACTGCATATAGCCGGACAGCAGGCACAGGGCGAGCACGGAAACACCCATCACCACGAAGGTGCCGAGGGTTTTGCGGCCCTGCCGCCACAGGTTGCGCAGGGACATGGTCAGCAAGAGTTTGACGGTCATGGTTGCGCTCCTCTAGAGAGTCATCAGTGTGTCGACGGTGAACAGGCTGTCCGGCGGATCGGCGGGAGATATCCGCGTGTACTCCAGCAGGCTGTAGCGCTCGGGGAAATTCGCGTTGACGATTTTCATGTGCGACACGAAGGGCCGCTCCTCGCCGTCCACCAGCACCCGGTTGCCGTACTCGAAATGGGCCACCTTGAGCGGCATGCCACTGGCGGTCAGGAACTCCGCCCTGACCGCCAGGCGGCTGCGCTTGTCGAGGTAGTAGAGGATGGCTTCGTAGGTGGCGCCGTCGGTGGCGGCGGTCAGCCTGAGCTTGTGGCAGGGGGTGCCGTCCAGCTCGGCGCCGCCTAGGTACTCCGGCGTATAGTCGCGGGCGTACTGGGTGGCGGCGATGTCGCCGTTGGCCGCCTCGCCCACCAGCCGCTGCTGCGGGCTGATGCTCACCGGCTTGCGCAGGCCGGGCTTGGCGTACCACATGGCGCGGGAGGCGATCAGTATCTTCTCGCCGCGGTAGCGCCGCGGCGCCGTGGTCATGGCCAGGGCGCGGCCGTCGCGCACGGCGATGTCGTAGTCGGTATCGGTGCTGCCGGCGGGGTCCTCGGTGTGGATGCTGAGCTTCCACTGGTAGCTGCCCCAGCCGCCGCGGGCCAGGTCCGCCTGGCGCAGCCACTGGCGCATCGTCTCCTCGTCCGGCGCCAGGGTTGCCGAGACCTCGTCCATCGCCGGCGTTTCCGGGGCTTGCGCCGGCGCCAGCAGCGGCACGGCCAGCAGCAGGCAGGCGGCGGGGGCCAGCAGGCGGGTCAGGGGCACGCCGCGGCGGCCGGGGCGCACCTCGCCACCGACCCGCTTGCGCGCGGTGACCCGCGCACCCAGGGCGATACCGGCGCCGGCGCCGGCGATGGCGATCAGGGCCCAGAGCGGCGGCAGCGCCAGCGCCAGGGGCGCCGGCTCGGCGATGCGCGGCAGCTGGGTCTCGACGCCGGCCAGGCGAAGCGCGAACATCACCGCGTAGGCCAGCGCGGCCGCCAGCAGCGCCGCCGCCAGGGTGGTCAGCAGGCTCTCGCGCAGAAACAGCCCGGCGATGCGCCCGCGGCCAAAGCCCAGTGAGCGCAACATGCCGATCTCGCGGGTGCGGTCGGCGACGTTCATGGCCACCGTGTGCTGGATGGTGGTGAGCGCGATGGTGAAGACCACCAGGCCGGTAAAGGCGAACACCATGTTGAAGAAGCCCATGAAGCTGGTGTACAGCTGGCCTATCTGTGGGTGGTTCCAGGTGGTGACCTCGAAGCGCCCGGGCGCCTGCCGCTCCAGCTCCGCGGTCAGTTGCTCGCGGAAGGGGCCGCTGTGCGCGCGGTCGTCCAGTTGCACCACCACCCGCGATACGGCGTCCGTGTCGTACAGGGATTGCAGTAGCGCCAGCGGCGCCTTCAGGCCCTTGTCTTCTATGGCCTCGATGCCGGTGGAGAAGTCGCCCACCAGCGGCGCCTCTATCGCGTTCATGCGGTTGGCGTAGGAGGCGCTGAACAGTTGCAGGGCCGCCCCCTTACTCGGGTAGCCGAGCAGGTCCTGCAGCTGTGTTGTGAGCAGCAGGCCGTCCTCCGGCGGGGGTGGTGCGGCCAGCGGGCTCCGCTCCTGCAGGGCGGTTTCGAATTGCGGGTCTATGCCCCGGGCCAGGAAGACGGCGGTCTCGTCCTCCGCCTGCACCACGCCGACGCCTACCAACTGGTTGGAGGCGCGCAGGAAATGCGGCAGTTCGGCCGCCGCGCGGTGAATCAGCGCCTGGTCGGCGATGTCCAGGGAGTACTGCGCCGGTGTTGCCGCCAGTTGCTCGGGGCCGTCCTTGCGGTACACCTGCACATGGGCGTTGGCGTCGCGGTAGATGACCACCGAGGCCAAGGAGCCCTCGACGAAGCGGATATAGCCGAGGAACATCAGCACCGCGAACAGGCCCGCGGCCACGGCGATGACCGTGGCCAGGGTGCGCCGGCGGTCGCGGTAGAGGTTGCGGAGAGCCATGGACCACATCACGCCACCTCGCTGTCGCCGGTCTGCAGGATGGCGGCGCCGGCCTTTTCCGCCCCGCCGGACAGCTGGCCGTCGCGCAGTTCCACCACGCGGTGGACGTGTTGCAGCAGCCGCTGGTCGTGGGTGGAGAAGACGAAGGTCATGCGCCGCTCGGCGTTGAGCTGCTTCATCAGTTCCACCAGGGACAGGGCGCTGGCGGTGTCGAGGCTGGCGGTGGGCTCGTCGGCCAGGATCAGCTTGGGCTCGGTGACCAGGGCGCGGGCCACCGCCACCCGTTGGCGCTGGCCGCCGGACAACTGGTCGGGGCGAAAGTCGGCGAAGCGGGTCAGGCCGACGGCGGCCAGGGCGGCGCAGGCGCGCCTATGCATCTCCGCCTTGGTCAGTCGGTGCAGGTACAGCGGCAGCATCACATTCTCCAGCGCGGTCAGCACCGGCACCAGGTTGAAGTTCTGGAAAATGATGCCGAAGCTGCGGCTGCGCAGCTGGTCCAGGGCGCGGTCGTCGAGGCCGCTGACCGGCTGCCCGGCAATGCGGATCTCGCCGGAAGTGGGGCTGTCCAGGCAGCCGATCAGGTTCAGCATGGTGGTCTTGCCGCTGCCGCTGGGGCCGGTGATGGCGACGAAGTCGCCCTTGCGCACGGCGAAGTCGACGCGGTCGAGGGCGGTGACCTCCACCTCGCCGAGCCGGTAATGCTTGGTGACGGATTCGAATTCGACCAGGTTCATCTCTTCTCTCCTTAAATCGCTGTCGTTCTCAGAAAAAGGCATCCAGGGCCAGGTAGGCACTGCGGGTGACCGGCTGGCTCATTTCCAGCGCCTCGCCGGCGCGGCTGCGGGACAGGCCCAGGTAGACGGTGGCGGCATCGCCGGGGCTGTAGGAAAGCTCGGCGAAGGTGCTGGTGCTGGCGCGGTCCAGCCCCTGCAGTAGCCGCGCCGTCAGCCCCCAGCGGCGGTCGCCGAACAGCTTCGGCCAGGTGGTCTGCAAGAGGGCGTAGCGGCGCTGCACATAGGGGTGCAGCGGGCGGTTGCGCGACGGGCCGCGGCCGGCGGAGGGGAGGGCGGCGAGTTGGGGATTGCGCAGTTCGGCATCGCTCTGTGCGTAGCCGTTGTAGATCAGTTCCAGGCCCGTTTCGGCGCCGGAGGCGGCGCCGTAGCGCAGGTTGAAGACGCCGTCCCAGTGCCAGCGCCCGCGGTTCTGGGCCAGGCTTGCCGCGCTGCTCTCCGTGTCCGCATAGCCGCGGGATGCGGCCAGTTCGGCGCCGATGGTCCAGGCGTCGCCGAGACCGTGCTGGAAGTAGCCGCCCACGTAGGGCTGGAAACCCCCGCCGCCGCCGGCCGCGGCACCGAGCGTGGTGATCTGCCCCTCGACCCAGTTCCACTCGGCGCGGGCCAGGCCGAAGGCGCCGCCGCTGTCGATGCCCTCCAGCGGGTCCAGGCGCGGGTCCGCCAGCAGCAGGCTGGCGCGGCCGCGCGCCGACAGGTCGGCGCTGGCGAAGGCCATCGGCTTGCCGGGGATGTCGCGGCGCGGGGTGATGGCGCCGTTGTCGGGAAACAGGCGGTTGGTGGGGCTGTACAACAGCGAGGGCCCCCAGCCCTGCAGCCGCTTGCCGGCGCCGATGCGGGTGCCGCCGTCCAGTTCGAAGAGCAGGTAGCCCTCGGCGAGCCAGTCCGGCTCCGGGTCCGGCATGGCCCGCGGGCGCTCGTCGTCGGCCAGGGCCAGGCGCGGCTTCAGCACCAGGCGGGTGCCGTCGCAAGGTTCCGAATTGCAGCGCAGCTGCAGGTCGAGGCGCAGCTCGGCGGCGCTGCGCTCGGCGCGGTCACCGCGTTCCCAGGAAGCGGACAGGGGGGCGAAGAGGCGCTCGCGCTCGCGGATCAGCTGCAGCGTCAGCTCGTAGTCGGCGCTCCAGGTCTCCCGCTGCCCGCTGCTGTCGAAGGCCCAGCCGTCGTCGCCGGCCGCCGGGGCGGCGATGAACGGGGCTGAGGCCGCGGCGAGCAGGGCCGGGATCAGGCGGTTTGCAGTGCGCCGGCGTCGCATGGAGCCTTCTCCCTGGTCTCGCTCTGCTGCGCCTGCAGCCGCTGGTTGTAGCGCTCGCGCAGGCGCCGCTTGAGGGTCTTGCCGGTGGCGCCGATGGGGAATTCCGACCAGTCGACCAGCCACAGGTGGGCCAGCCGCTGCTCCCCGGGCAACTGGGCATTCAGCGCGCGGCGCAGTGTCTCGCCGTCGGGGATGCGCGCATCGGCGCGGGCCGCCACCACCGCGGCGGGCACCTCGGGGCCGTCCGCCCGCGGACGGACGCCGAACACGCAGGTGTCCAGCACACCGGCCTGCTTCAGCACTATCTCCTCCAGCGGCAGGGTGTAGACGGGGCCGCGGGCTGTGTGCATCACGTCCACCTCGCGGTCCAGGTGCACCACTTCGCCGTCCTCCCCCTGGCGCACCATGTCGCCGGTGAACCACCAGCCGTCGCGGGTCGCCGAGTAGAAGACGTCGTGGGCGTTCCAGTAGCCGCCGAACATGCTCTTGCCCTTGATCATCAGCCGGCCCACCTCGCCTTTCGCCACCGGCGCGCCGTCGGCGTCGGCGATCTTGATCTCCGGGCCCAGGGGCGTCCTGCGGCCCACGCGGCGGCCGAAGTGTTTGGTCCAGGGGGTGGCGATGCGCAGCAGCGCGGCTATGCCCACCTCGCTGGAGCCGAGGCCGTCCACGAACAGGGAGCCCTTCACCGGGATGCCGAGGCGGGTGAAGAAGGAGCCGTGGGGAATCAGGGCGCGCTGCTGCACCTCGTGGCTGGCGTCGGCGGTGGTGCCCCAGATGCGCAGGCTGTCCAGGGGCTGTTCGGTGACGCCGGCCTCCAGCAGGCGGGTGTAGGTGATGGGGAAGCCGAAGAAGACGCTGGGTTTGCGCTCGCGCAGCAGTGTGATCAGCCCCGGCGCGGCCAGTTCGCCGTCGACGATGCAGCGCACGCCCATCAGCAGCACGCCATAAAGGTACAGGTGCGACACCTGGTGGTTCAGCGGCAGGGCGAAGCAGGCCAGGTCGCGGGTGGAGACCGGGTTGAACAACACGATGGAGCGTAGCGACTGGGCGATGCCCTCCTGTTTCAGGATCACGCCCTTGGGGACGCCGGTGGTGCCGGAGGTATGCACGATGTAGAGGGGATCGGCGGCGCCGCGGCCGCGCTCGGGCGCCGGCGGCAGGGCCTCGCTCAACAGGCCGGCCAGGCTGTGCACCCGCGTCGCGGCGCTGCCGGCGTGGGGCGGCGCGTCCGCCAGCACCACCTGCCGCAGGTCCGCGGGCAGCTGCTTCTCGCTCAGCGCCGCCAGCTTCTGCCAGCCGCCGCTATCGGTGACCAGCAGTTTGGCGTCCATGCGTTTCAGGTAGCCGGCGGCGATGTCCGCGCTCACATTGACGTTGATGGGCACGGCGATGGCGCCGATGCGCAGGGCGGCCACGGAGAAGAGGAAGTAGTCGAACTGGTTGGCCTTGTAGATGGCCACCCGCTCGCCCTCCTCGACACCCAGGTGGTGCCAGCAGGCGGACAGCCGCTTGACCGTGTCCAGGATCAGCGGTGCGCTCCAGTGCTGTTCGCGGCTCCAGGCCAGGGGCTGGGCCAGTTCCACCAGTGCGCGGTCGCCGTGGCGGCGCGCGGCGAATTCCAGCGCCCGGTCGACGCGGTCGTCCCAGCGGGCCAGCAGGGTCAGGCGGCCGAAGTAGCCGAGGCGCGCGGCGGCGAACAGCAGGTAGCCGAGCAGCAGGGTGGCGATAGTGGCGATTGCGTAGCTCATCATCTTGGCATCATCTCCGCGGTGGGGATTCCAGTTCGTCCAGCAGTTGTCGCAGGGCACCGAGGAAGGGCGCGGCGAATTCCCTGTGGATGTCGCTGAAGGCCGCGCGGCGGTAGACCAGGTCCAGCTGCATGCGGCCGTTGACGGTGGGGGTGTAGAGAATGAAGTCGTAGGGCGGCACCAGGCAGCCGAAACCCACATAGCTCTGGGTGCCGTGCTGGGGCGAGCCGAAGGAGGAGAAGTTCTCCTCGATGCGCCCGGGGTTCGAGTAACAGGCGTTGGTGCCCTGGCACAGGTTCAGCAGGCGGCGCGTGGGGCCGCGCAGTGGGCGCAGGCGCAGCAGCGGCAGCAGTGTCTCCAGGCGGCCCAGCTCCGTGCCTATCTGGCGGTCGCCGCGGGCGCGGCCGAAGGCAGCGTGGACGCTGTGTATCAGTGAAGCCGTGTCCTGGCCGACGCGCAGGCGGATGCCGCTCGGCACCAGGTAGTTGCGGAAACTGCGGTCGTAGCGGCGTTCGATCAGGCGCCGCAGGCTCACGGCGCAGGTGATGCGCAGGTGGCCGTCGGGGCGCCGGTCGCCGGAGGATTCCATCAGCCGCGCCAGCGCTGCGCACAGCAGGGTGTTCACCGTGACGCCGGCACTTTTCGCCGCGCTGACCAGCCGCCCCTCCAGTTCCCGCGGCAGCAGGCTCTGGAAGAAATCCAGGCGACCTATGTCCGGGTCGGCGCCGCCCTCCCAGCGCTGCCCGCGCAGCGGGACCTCGAAACCGGCGTCGTGGCGCAGCAGGTCCGCGGCGACGCTGCCCAGGGCGCGCAGCCAGCGGCTCCCCCGGGAGAGGGGCCGGTACCAGTCGGGGCGTATCTCCGTCAGGGGCGCGAAAGGCAGCTCGCCGGTGGGGGGCGTGGCGCCGGGCACGCCGGTGATCAGGGCGTAGTAATCGATGATCCTGCGCAGCAGCAGGCAGTCGCTGCGGGCGTCGGCCACGCCGTGGTGGCTGTTCAGGTAGACGCAGGAGTTGTAACCGCCGTTGCCGGTGACCAGCAACAGCTGCAGCGGCGGCCGCTGGCGCCACTGCAACCGCCGCGCGAAGCTGAAATCCATCAGCAGCCGGCGGAAGGCGGCATCGTTGAAGTCGCAGGGGGCCGCGTACTCCAGGTGTTCCACCCAGCGGTGGGCGGCGGTGTCGCAGGCCCGCAGCCGACCGCTTTCGGGGCGGGTGTGCAGCAGCGGTATCTGCGCCACCGCGCGGCGCACGCTCTGCTCCAGCGCCTGCGGGTCCAGGCGGCCGCTGACGATCAGTACCTGGTTGGTGTTGGTGTTGGCCATCTCCCCCAGGTGCACGAACACTTCGGCCAGGGCGTCCAGGGGGCGGCCGCCGCGATCGGCGGCGTCCGCGGGCGCGGTGGTGGTGAGGCTGGTCACGGTGCGGTTCCTCAACTGGCTTCGGCGACGGCGGCCCGGGGGGCTTCGCCCGCCGCGGTGGAGTCGTCGGCGTACCAGCTGCACAGGGCGTAGAGTTCATCGCGGGACAGCGGCTGCACCGGCTGCTCGAGACCGATGGCGGCGTCCAGGCGGGCGCGCTCGAACTGCCACTCGGTGCGCGCGAAGGGGCGGTTGGGGCCCACGGCGCGGTCGAACTTCTGCTCCAGCGAGGTGGTGGGTGCACCGAGGCGGGCATCGACGCCGGCCACCTGGCCCCAGATACGCACTATCTCCTCCATGCGCACATGGAGGCCGCCGCTGCTGTGAAACACCTCGAAGCCGTCGCCGCTGTGCTGGCGCAGGGTCAGGGAGCAGGCGTCGGCGCACAGCCGGTCGATGGGCACCAGGTCCGGGCGCGTGTCCGCCAGCAGGTCCACGGTCAACTCCCGGTGGCCGGCGCCGGTGATGGCGATCATGGCGTCCTGGAACATGTAGAAGCCGAAGCCGTTGCGGTGGGCCCAGCCGGTGTGACGGTGGCCCACGACGATGGTGGGGCGGAAAATGGTGACCGGCAGGCCGAGGCGCTGCTGCAGCAAATGCAGGGACTGCTCGGTGCTCCACTTGGTGACCTGGTAGGTGTTGACCATGCGGCTCCTGGGGTGCAGCTCCTCGCGCACCGGGCCGCCGTCCATGCCCGCCACATAGGCGGTGGAGACGTAGTAGTAGCGGCGGCAGTGGGGGGCGCAGCGCACCGCGGTCTCGTACAGGCGCGCGCTGTTGCCGACGTTGGTGTCGAAGGAGACGCCCAGCTTGTGGGCCGAGTAGCTCATCTCCGCGGCCACGTGCCAGATCTCGGTGATCTGTTCCAGCCCGGCCCCGGCCAGGTCGTTTTCCAGATTGGCGAAATCGATATCGAGCACCCGCAGGTGGCTCTCCACCGCGCCGCTCACATCCAGGCCGCAGCCGTGGGCGGCGGTCAGCACCGCGTTGATGGTGCGCACGCCGTCGGGATCATTGCGCGACACCGCGGTGACATGGGCGCCGCGGGCCAGGAAGCTCGCCGCCAGGGCGCTGCCGACAAAGCCGGTGACGCCGGTAATCAATACCTGATGCACTTCAAACTCCTTTTCGTTTCCGGTTGATGGCGATGCGGGAGCGGCGCCGGGCAGTGGCGCCGCCTCCCGGGTGGAATCAAAGTTCGATGATGTGCTCGTCCACCTTGACGCCCACGTGGCGGCCCGGCTCGGTGCCGAAACCGAGCACCCGGTCGCCGGGCTTGAGCTCGGTGACGTTCAGCGGCTTGGCCTTGTCGGAGAAAACCCGCACGTGCCAGTCGTCCTGCATGATGATGTTGACCTTGCGGTTGTCCGGGAAGCTGGCCTCGATCAGCAGCAGCGGGCGTATCTCGGTCTTGGTGCGGCCCACGTACACCTGGCGGGTCTCACCGCGGGCATTGACCGTGGTCAGCTGGCTGCCGGCGCGCAGCTCGCTGATGTAGCTGGTGCGGTCGTTGCTCTGGAACACATAGCTGTGCACCGAGGCGGCGTTGATGCGGAAGGGGCGCAGTTCCATGTACGGCAGGTGGAAGACCTCGGGGCAGCAGAGGATGCCGCCAGTGGAGGTGGAGCCCACCAGTATGCCCTCGTCCGGGTTGAACATATGGGTGGTGTCGATGCAGGCCCGGTAGCCCAGGCCCAGGTGGGTGATGCGGTCGATCACGCCCACCTGGATGTCAATCTTCGGCGACGCCTGGGCGTCCATCCTGCCGGCGAAGCGGTCGAACTGCTCCATGGTGGTGAAGGAGGCCAGCACGCCGTCGCTGCCCAGCTCCAGTACGCCGAGGGCGATGACCGCGTCGTCCACGTCCTGGTGCACCTCCTTCAGCAGCACCGTGTTGGTCTTGTGCAGTTCGGCGATGACCAGTTCCAGGGGGATATTGGTCGGGTCCTTGAAGGACACCATCAGGTGGTCGTAGTGCATACCCAGGTGGAAGGAGGCGTGCAGGCTGGCGGCGTTGTCCACATGCATGCGCAGGCTGGTGCGGAAGCCGGCCTCGCGGGCCGCGGCCAGCACCTGCGGCTTGTAGCTGGAGACCACTGCGACGGCTTTTTTGTCGGCGCCGTCGTCGAAGCGCTCGGCGAACCGGGCCCACTCGTCGATGGTCTCCAGGTGCAGCACCCGCTGCAGGCGCGGTGAAACCGCCTGGTGCAACTCGTCGAAATTGTCGGCGTAAAACACTATGCCGTTGTAGCGCCCCTGTCCCAGGCGCTGGACGATGGCCTGGCGGGTCTCCCCGTCCAGGGCCGACAGTACGCGGGAGTCGTACCAGAGCACCGGTTCGCGCGCCTGCGGCACCTCGGTGGTGACCGGGAAGAGCGCGGTGTTGGCGGGCGCCGCCGGCTCCAGTGGCGTGGTGGGTTCGCGCTTCTGCGGCGCGGCCTTGGCGGCGCCGTTCTTGCGGGCGGTTTTTTCCGCGGCGGGGCGTTTGCTCTCGACTTGTTCCATGGCGGTTTCCTGATAGCGGTTGAGTAATTGACCGGCGGCCGCTGGGCCCGGGAAGCGCCGCGCAATCCAGCGGGAATAGGCGCGGGTACAAGGGGGAGGGCGACGCACCTGCCGGGGGCTTCCCTGCGCACAGCCAGTGGCCGTTTGCATCGACAGGCAGACTATTTAAGGGGGGAGGGCGCGTCACCTAGCAGAAATATCAGGTGCCTCTGCCTGGTGCCGATGTTAGGGCCGGCTCTGGTCGACAAATCGCCGCCCGGATCCCGCCACCCTGTTACAATGCGCGCTTTTAGTCCTGGACCCTATGACACAGCACCCAGTCGCCACCGGTGAAATTCCCGCACACGAGAGCCGCCGCTGGCAGGAGGACATGGCGGACCTGGTGACCGATCCGCGGGAACTGATCGAGCTGCTGCAACTGGACCCGCAGCAGTTGCCGGCTGCGTTCGCCGCCGCCGGCGAATTCTCCCTGCGCGTGCCGCGCCCCTTCCTGAAGCGCATGCGCCCCGGCGACCCGCGCGACCCGCTGCTGCTGCAGGTGCTGCCCGGCGCGCCGGAGCTGCAACCCAGACCGGGCTTCAGCGCCGATCCACTGCAGGAGGCGGCGGCCAACCCGGTGCCGGGGGTGGTGCACAAGTACCGCGGCCGTCTGCTGCTGATCGCCGCCGGCCAGTGCGCGGTCAACTGCCGTTACTGTTTCCGCCGCCAGTTTCCCTACGGCGACAACCACCTGAGCCGCGGCCAGTGGCAGCGGGCGCTGGCGTACATTCGCGCCCGCGGCGAGGTGCGCGAGGTGATCCTGAGCGGCGGCGACCCGCTGGTGCTGAACGACCGCCAGTTGGGCTGGCTGGCGGCCGAACTGGCGGCGATACCGCAGCTGGACAAGCTGCGGGTGCACAGCCGCCTGCCGATCGTCGCGCCCAGCCGCGTCAACGACGCACTGATCGCCTGGCTAACTGGCTCGCGCCTCACGCCTGTGCTGGTGCTGCACTGCAACCATGCCAACGAGATTGACGGCGAGGTGCGCGCGGCGCTGCAAAAGCTGCGCGGGGCCGGGGTGACCCTGCTCAACCAGGCGGTACTGTTGAAGGGCGTCAACGACAGCGCCGGGGCGCTGGAAAACCTCAGCGAGGCGCTGTTCGCGGCCGGCGTGTTGCCCTACTACCTGCACCAGTTGGACAGGGTCCGGGGCGCGGCCCATTTCGAAGTTGAGGATGGCCGCGCGCTGCAGCTGGTGGCGCAACTGCGGCAGCGCCTGCCCGGCTACCTGGTGCCGAGACTGGTGCGGGAGATTCCCGGCGAGGCGTCGAAATCGCCGCTGTTAGAGCCTGTTTAAAGTCCTCGACAATTGGGACTCGGCGCGAGGGCCGGGTACGGTGCCTCTTTCCGGGACACGCTGTGAATACATCCATGTACGCTCTCCACGGCCATCCATGGCCGTGAACGGTCCCGGAAAGAGGCCCCGCACCCGGCCCGGCAGGCTTAGCGCAAGACTCTAAACAGGCACTAAAGAACCTGCCTGGACTCCCGCGCGAAACCGCCCCGAAGTCGTTTTTTGTGACTCCAAAGTCCGTTTCCACTTCGACCCAAACCCGTGATTTCAGGGGGATTCCGGTTTGTGTGACCTGGGTCGCTTTTGCCGAAGGCCCCGCCTTCCCGCCCTTGTGGGCCACCGTGGCGGCCGCCTAAACTAGCGTGCTCGCGGTGGCGGTATCACCGTGCTTTGGTAGGCAAAAGAGCAAATAATGAGCAGCAACGACACTATCCGACTTCTCCTGATTCACGACACCCCTTCCGAGGCCCAACGCCTGGTGAGCATGCTGCACAATGCCGGCCGCCCCAACCGGGCGCAACAGGTCGCCAGCGAGGCGGTGCTGGCCAAACTGCTGCAGGACAAAACCTGGGACCTGCTGATCGCCGCCGAGGGCAGCAAGCAGGTGCCCCCTCCGGTGGCACTGCGCACCATCAGCAAACTGCAGAAAGACGTGCCGGTGATACTGCTGACCGAGCGCAGCGGCGCCCAGCCCGCGGTCGAGGGGCTCAAGCTGGGCGCGCGCGACGTGGTCACGGTGGACGAGGACCAGCACCTGTTGCTGGTGATCCAGCGGGAAATGGCTGCCCTGGCCGGCCGCCGTCGGGCGCGCCTGCACGACCGCCGCTACCACGCCACCCTGCAGCGGGCCAAGGAACTGCTGGACAGCTCCAAGGACGCCATCGCCTATGTTTCCGACGGCCTGATCGTCTACGCCAACGACTCCTTCGCCGAGCGCCTGGGCTACAAGAGCAACGAGGATGTGGAGTACCAGCCGCTGATCGACCTGCTCGCCGGGGGCGAGCAGGAAGCGGCGCGCGAATTCCTGAAACAGTGCGCCATCGACAACGACGAGGTGGAGGCTCGGGAGTGGAAGTTCACCGCCAGGACCGCTTCCGGCACGCCGCTGCCCACCCGTGCCGAAGTGCTCTCCACGGTCTACGACGAGGAGCGCTGCCTGCAGGTGCGCATCGCCGCCCGCGGCGGCGACACCGAGCAGCTGGAGGCGCAGCTGAGCGACATCAAGAACCGCGACCCGCTCACCGGCCTCTACAACCGACAGCACTTCCTGCAACTGCTGGGCTCGGCGATCAAGTCCGCGGCCGGCTCCCAGCGCACCGGCGGCCTGATGTTTATCGAGGTGGACCGCTTCGAGGAGACGGTGCAGAAAGTCGTGGGGGTGGCCGGCGCCGACGCGCTGCAAAAGGCGATTGCGCAGCTGCTGCAGTCCAGCCTGCGCCGCGGCGACGTGGTGGCGCGCTACGGCGAGGAGAGCTTCTGCCTGCTGATGCCGGACACCAACCCGGACAGCGCCGAGCAGCGCGCCAAAGAGATAGTGCAGAAAATTTCCGACACCATTTTCGACGCCGCCGGCAAGACACTGCAGGTCACCGCCTCGGTGGGCATATCGCTGCTCAGCGAGGCCTCCGGCAACGCGCAGAAGGTGCTGGACCAGGCGCTCTCCGCCCACGACCAGGCGCTGAAGAAGGGCGACAAGGGCGGTGCCGTGGCCCTCTACGAACCGGACACCAACCAGCAGGGCGACGCCGACACCTACCACCGCGCGCGGGTGGTGCAGGCGCTGGAAGGCGGTAACCTGAAGCTGCTCTACCAGCCGATCCTCAGCCTGCAGGGCACCGGCGAGCAGATGTACGAGGTGCTGGTGCGCCTGGTGGACGGCAAGGAGCAACTGGCGCCGATGGCCTTCCTGGAGGCCCTCGGCGATGCCGGCCTGTCCAGCAAGATGGACCGCTGGGTGATACTCACCGCGATCAAGGCCGCCGCCGCCCAGCGCGCCAACCGCAAGGACGTCTCGCTGCTGCTGCATATCACCGCCGCCTCCCTGGCCGACAGCAGCCTGCCCGCCTGGCTGGGGGTGGCCTTCAAGGCCGCCAAGGTGGCGCCCAAGGCGGCGGTGTTCCAGCTGCGCCAGGAGGACATCACCAGCAACCTGCACGCCGCGCGCGATTTCACCCGACAGGTGCAGGAACTCGGCTGCCGCGTGGCCATCTGCCACTTCGGCACCGGACTGAATCCCTTCAAGGCGCTGGAACATGTGAAGGTGGATATCGCCAAAGTGGACCCGTCCTTCGTGCGCGAGGTGCAGGACGAGGGCGAGAGCAGCGATACCCTCGCCAACCTGGTCAAACAGCTGGGCCAGGCCAACACCAAGGTGATCGTGCCCCACGTCGAACAGGCCAGCATGCTGCCCACCCTGTGGCAGACGGGCACCGACTATATCCAGGGCTACTACGTGCAGGCCCCCGCGGAGGAAATGAACTTCGACTTCAGCCTCGACTGACCCCCGGTTGACGGACAGGGACGTCCGCACCGAATTCCCCTTTCCCTCCCCTCCGCCGGGATATCCTTGTCCGCATTGATGAAGCACATCCCTGTGCCCCACCCGCTTCGCGGGCAGCCTTCGGCTGTGCAAATCTGCTCCCGGCAGATTTGTCCGCATTCCGCATTCCGCACTGCTCAGGTATCCTGTGCGGCGATTAAACAAGTACAAAATTTCTGGAGCCATCCCATGTTGCCCCGATTACTCTGTACCGGCCTGTTTGCCGGCGCCCTCGCGCTGGCCGGCGGCTGCTCAAAACCTGAACCACCTTCCGAGCCGGCCGCCAAAGCCGAAGAGAGCGTGAAGAAAGCGGCCGCGGAAAAGACGCCGCAGTCCGGCGTGGACTACCACTCCTTCGCCAACACCGATAATTTCCGCATCGAGCACATCGACCTGGACCTGACGGTGGATTTTCCGCGCAAGGTGCTCGAGGGTGAGGCCAGGCTGCGGATCAAGCGGCTCGGCAAACAGAATCCGCCACTGGTTCTGGACACCCGCGACCTGGAGATCGAAACGGTCAAAGCCGGCCACGGCGAACCACTGGAGCCGGTGAAATTCTCCCTGGGGGAGAGCGACGACCACCTGGGCAGGCCGCTGGAGATCGAACTGCCGGAGAACGCCACCACCGTGGCCATCCGCTACCGCACCTCGCCGGATGCCTCCGGCGTGCAGTGGCTGGAACCGCAACAGACCGCGGGCAAGAAGCATCCCTTCCTGTTCACCCAGGCGCAGGCCATTCACGCGCGCAGCTTCGTGCCGCTGCAGGACTCGCCCCAGGTGCGCATTACCTATAACGCCACCATTCGCACGCCCAGGGAACTGCGCGCGGTGATGAGCGCGAATAATGATCCGCGGGCGGAAAAGGACGGCGTCTACGAATTCGAGATGCCGCAGCCGATTCCCTCCTACCTGCTGGCGCTGGCGGTGGGCGACCTGGAGTTCAAGCCCATGGGCGAACGCACCGGTGTCTACGCGGAGCCGCCACTGCTGGATGCCGCGGCGAAGGAGTTCGAGGACACCGAATCCATGCTCGAGGCCACCGAGCAGGTTTACGGCCCCTACCGCTGGGACCGCTACGACCTGCTGATACTGCCCCCCAGCTTCCCCTTCGGCGGCATGGAGAACCCGCGCCTCAGCTTTATCACGCCCACCGTGATCGCCGGCGACAAGAGCCTGGTGGCGCTGATCGCCCACGAACTGGCCCACTCCTGGTCCGGAAACCTGGTCACCAACGCCAGTTGGCGCGACCTGTGGCTGAACGAGGGCTTCACCACCTACCTGACCAACCGCATCATGCAGAACATCTACGGCGACGAGCGCTACCGCATGGAGATGGCGCTGGGCTACGACGACCTGCAGGCGGACCTGAAGGACAAGCCGGACAGCGACGAGATCATGGCCATAGACCTGCGCGGCCGCGATCCCGACGAAGTCTTCTCCAATATTCCCTACGAAAAGGGCTCCCTGTTCCTGTACGAGCTGGAGCAGAAAGTCGGCCGCGAGGCCTTCGACCAGTTCCTGCTGGACTACTTCAACCACTTCGCCTTCCAGAGCGTCACCACGGAAGATTTCGTGAAGTACCTGAACGAGACGCTGCTGAAGCAATACCCGGACAAGCTGGACGCCGAGCGTATCCGCCAGTGGATCTACGAACCGGGCATTCCCGCCGGCGCGCCACATCCACAATCCGACGCCTTCAGCAGAATCGATCCGGTCCGGCAGCAGTGGCTGGATGGCGAGATTGCCGCCGAGGACATCGACACCAGCGGCTGGACCTTCCACCAGTGGAAATACTTTCTCGACGGCTTGCCGGAAAAATTGAGCGAAGCGCAGTTGGGAGAACTGGACGAGGCCTTCGGCCTGACCGGCTCGAAGAACAACGAGGTCGCCTTCAGCTGGCTGATGATCGCGGTGCGCAACCAGTACCAGCCCGCCTACGGGCGCCTGGAGGATTTCCTCACCGGCATCGGCCGCAACAAGTTCCTGCGCCCGCTGTACCGCAACCTGGTGGAAACCGGCCAGGGGGATCTCGCCAAGCGCATTTTTGAAAACGCCAAGGCCGGCTATCACCCGCTGACCGTTAAGGTGAACAGCAAAATTATTTACGGCGAAAAAGAAGATTGATTGGATTCGCCGCGGCGGTGATGGGAACGCTTCGCGTTGCCCATCCTGCTCAAGTTTCGGCGTTCGCGCCGAGGGCAGTAAGCCGCGGGGTGACACTGCGCGAGGTCCTGCTGTCGGCGGCCACCTGGCAAATGTTTACCGATGAGGTTTTTTGCCAGGTGGCCGCCGACAGCAGGGCCGCTCGAAACTGCCGCCTTCAAGGGCTACCAATCCCTGTGAACTCCGAAACTTTAGTGCTTAATCATCGGGCCCGACGGTAGGATGATGGGCAAAGGCGCGTAGCGACCCGCCCATCGCGAGCCTTGGCGCCATTCAGAAACCCCACGGAAAGGTGCCGGGCGGTGCCGCCTCGCTGGCCGCCTGGATATGCAGGGGGTGCAGCGGCCGGGTTTTCTCCAGGTGCAAAAAGGCATCGTAGCGGCGTGCCAGCTCCGTGGGCACATACTGGAAGCGTTCGTAGTCCGGGTTGTACACCACGCCGATGGCGCGATGCCCGCGGCTCTGCAAAAAATCCTCCCTCGGCTCCGCCTCGTCCAGCAGCAAGAGCCCGTCGCCGCCCAGTGCCCGGTGCATGGCGTCCTCCCAGGACGCCTCCTGCGCCTCCGGCAGCGGCATTTCCTGCCGCTCGGCGCCCCAGGCCCCGCCGGCGATCACGCTGCCGCGGTGGCAGCCGAAACCCACCAGCCGCACCCGCTCGGGCCCCCACTCCTCGCGGGCCAGTTGGCCGATGTTGTGCATTCCCTCGCCCTGCATGTCGGTGGCGCGGGCGTCGCCGATATGGGTGTTGTGCGCCCAGACGATGCCTTTGCTGTCCGGGCCGTGGTGTTGCAGCAGGCGGTTGAGGGTTTCCATCATATGGGTGTCGCGCAGGTTCCAGGAGCCGGGGCCGCCGATCACCATGGTGCGGTAGTAGCGCTCGGCGTTCACCATCACGTGGGCGTTCTGCTCGGTGTCGAAATCGCCCTCGGGGTCCGTCTCGAAACGGGGGCGCCGGTGCGCCAGCCGCAACAGCAGGCCGATCACGGCATCCGAGCAGTCCCGGTGCGTCCTGGCCGTCTGCCACGCGTAGCGCTGCTCATCGCGGCCATAGGGCTGGAAACACTTGAACACCTGCTCGGCGAGGGCCAGGGACTGGGGGTCGTTGCGGCGCACGTGGCCGATGATCGCATCCAGGGATTCCCACAGGCTGTACACGTCGAGGCCGTAGAACCCCACCCGCTGCCCGCGCCCGGTATTGTGCCGGCGCAGCCATTCGGCGAAGGCCACCATCTCCCAGTTGGCCCACATCCAGGTGGGCCAGCGGTCGAAGCCGCGCAGCACCGAGTCGGCCCGCTCCCCGGACTGGGGGTAGGCCTTGACGTAGCGGTTGACGCGATAGCAGTCGGGCCAGTCTCCCTCCACCGCGATAAAGTCGAAATCCTGTTCCTCGATCAGCCGCCGGCTGATGGCGGCGCGCCAGAGATAGAATTCGGAGGTGCCGTGGGATGCCTCTCCCAGCATCACGATCCGCGCCGGTGCCAGCTTTTCGATCAGCGGATCCAGGTCGCTGCGACGGTGCAGCGGGCGGTGCAGGTCGCGCAGGTGATCGAGGAGTGGTTCACTGTCTTTGCTCAATGCGGTCATGGATCCGGTCACCGGCGGGGGCAAAACAAGCGGGGTTTTATGAGAGGATAGCGCCACCACCGCTGTCTCGTGCGGCCAACTCGTGTGGTCAAGTTCGTGGCATCCTATTCTACGTGGTGCTATCCAGCGCGGAACGCTTTGCGTAAGCTGCAGTCGGACAATAACCGGCGCGAGTGAAGGGAGGTGCTTATGTGGAATCGGATCATTCTTTTGCTGTTTTTATCACTGCTGATCGGCAGCTGCGGCAACCATGTCTGCACCGATGACAACCGGCCGCGCCCGCCGCTCTTCCCCCACGCGATGACGTGATCGGTTTTCCCTGTAGGAGCGGCCGGTGGCCGCGATCGATGCCGGAGAAATCCCACAGATCGATCGCGGCCACCGGCGGATGGCCGCCCCGCCGCTCCTACATGAGCCTTTCCACTTGCGAATCGTTCAGGCCGAACAGGTACAGGGCCGCATCCAGCCCGAAACTGTCGATGGACTGGGGCGCCTCCAGGCGCACCTTGGGTTTGGGATGAATGGCGATGCCCAGGGCGCCGAGATTCAGCATCGGGATATCGTTGGCGCCGTCGCCGACCGCGATCACCCGCTCCAGGTCCAGTCCCAGTTCCTCCGCCATCCGCTGCAGCAGTTCCCGCTTGCGCATACCGTCGACAATCGGCTCTATCACGCCGCCGGTCAGGGCGCCGTCGTCAAACTCCAGTTGGTTGGCGTGCACGAAATCCACCGGCAGTTTCTCCCGCTGCAGGTAGTTGGCGAAATAGGTGAAGCCGCCGGACAGTATGGCGGTCTTGCAGCCCAGGGCGCGCAGGGCGCGCAGCAGCCTGTCCGCGCCCTCCTTGAGCGGCAGCTGCGCGGCGACCTCCGCCAGGCGGGTTTCGGAAAAACCTTTCAGCAGCGCCATGCGCTTTTTGAAGCTCTGGCGGAAATCCAGCTCGCCGCGCATGGCCGACTCGGTGATGGCGGCCACCTGCTCGCCGATGCCGGTGATCTTCGCCAGTTCGTCGATCACCTCGGCGTCGATCAGGGTGGAATCCATATCGAAACCCGCCAGGGCCGGCACCCGCTGGCTCGCGCCCGGCTGCAGCACCAGGTCGGCGCCGAGTTGTTCCGCCAGCTGCAGGCAGGCGTGCCTGGCGGGGGTAAATTCGATATCCGCCTCAATCTGGAAGCGCAGCACGGTGCGCTCGCGGCGCCGTGCCAGGGTGTCCACGGCGACCACCGGCCACCCGCGCCCGGCGAAGAATCGCAGCAACTGCTGCAGCTGCGACAGGCTGGCGGCCGGGGAGAGCAGGGTGACGCACCAGGGCGCGGTCACCGGGGCCGGCTCGCGGGCGGGCGGGGCCAATTCGCGGCTGGTGATGTCCTCGAAGGGCGCGCCGTGGCTGGACTCCACGCCCAGGCGCGCATCGCGATGCTCTGCCGGGTCGTCCAGGCGCCGGTACTCGAGGTAGCGCAAGGTGCAGTCGATCCGGGCCTGGGTTATCTGCGTCAGGGGCAGGTGGAATTCTTGTGAGATAAGGCGGTCACCCATGGTACTTGTCCCTGCAGTGTGAAGAAAATCGGGGCGCATTATAGCTCCTGTGGCATTCTTCGCTAAAATCGCTGCAATTCGCACAACGACAAAAATCGCACGTCCCTATGTTCTCCTCCCCGCTTTTCGACAAACTGTCCGGATTTATCGCCGCGCTGCCGCAGCGCAGCCGGCAGCAGCTGCTGGCCGCGCTCATCTGGCTGGTGCTGGCGCTCTTCTGCACCCTGGCCCTGGGCCATTACTACGGCCAGCAGAAATCCGTCGCCATAGAGCGGGACAGAGCCGAGGCCCGCGCGGCGGCGGCCTTCCTGGCCGGCCAGAGCCTGGAGCGTATCGTCGCCGGCGACCGTATCAGCATGCAGCTGTTGGGCCAGCAACTGTTGGCACTGCCGGCGATCAGCGGCATCTCCGTGCAGGACGTGGAGTCCAACGCGCTGGCGCAGGTGGGCGACCCCCAGGGCGGCGAATCGGTGACCGCGCCGGTGGTACTGCACGACAGCATCGCCGGCAGCGTCACGGTCAATTTCGTCCCCGGCGGCGGTGTCGGCTTCCCCTGGGCCAGCCTGCTGCTGTGCCTGGTGTTCGCGCTGCCCTTCAGCGCCGCCTGTGCGCTGGCCGCGGGCGCGCTTTCCCCGTTGTTCTCTGGCGCTTCGGCCGCGGGCGCCGGGCGCCGCAGCCTGCCGGTAGCGGAGGCGGTACCGGCAACCCGGCCGAGGCCGGAGCCGGAAATCGCCGTGGGCCTTTATATCCGCCCGTTAAACTGGGCGCAGCTGGGCAATCAGTTGAGCCGCAGTGCGCTGGAGGGGCTGCAACTGGAGCTGGAGGAGCGGCTGCAACTGCTCGGGCGCATTTACGATGCCAGACCGCTAAAACACGCCGGCCCGCAGCGGGGGCTGGGCTTCTGCGGTGACGACGCCGCCTTTCGCGCGGTCTGCTGCGGCCTGTTGCTGCGCGAGCTGCAGGGCGCCAGCCGCGCCACCGGCCTGCAACTGGGGCTGGCGGTGGTGCCGGCGCAGCCCGAATCCTTCGACTTCTCCAGCGAGCTGTTGCTGGCCCAGTCCCGCGGCCTGTCCCTGCACCCGCAGTTGCTCGGGGACCAGTCCCTGCAAGGGCGCATAGAGCAGCACGGCGCCAGTTGGGGCGCCGAGGTGACCGGCCTGGTGCCGAGCTACCAGAAGTTGCTGGACAACCAGCTGCGCCAGTTGTTGAACGCCTGACCCTTCCCCTGGCTTGCCTCCCTTAGAGCCTGTTTGAGATCTTCGAAAAACCGGCCTCCGTGCCGGAGCAGGGTGGGGTACCGCTTTCCGGGACACGCCGTGCATCCATCCCTGGAGGCTTGTCGGCGAGGTGGCCCAGCCGCTCCAGGCATTCGCGGCGCCTTCGGCCCCTCTCGCCAACAGTCCCGGAAAGCGGTCCCCCACCCAGCTCTGATCGCTTCTTGCGAGATTCCAAACAGGTTCTTAGTGACCCGCACCCGGGTTCTGGTCTGTTTTTGTTGTAAAGTTGACGTTTACGTTAACGTAAACTGTTGCTAGGCTTCAACGCGTCCCGAGGGAGTTGCCATGAAAGTCAGAGCCGCCGCCAACGCCGCAGAGCCCGCCAGCTACAGTATTTCGGAGCTGGCGCGGGAGTTTGATATCACCACCCGCACCATCCGTTTCTACGAGGACAAGGGCCTGCTCAATCCGGTGCGGCGCGGCCAGACCCGCGTCTACAGCCCGGAGGACCGGGTGCGCCTGAAGCTGATACTGCGCGGCAAGCGGCTGGGTTTCTCCCTCGACGAGAGCCGGGAAATCATCGACATGTACGACCCGGCCCACGGCAATGTGGAGCAACTGCAACGGCTGCTGCAGCAGATAGAGCAGAAGCGCGCGCAGCTGAAACAACAGCTGCGTGATATCCAGAGCCTGATGGGCGAGCTGGACGAGGCGGAGGCGCGCACCCGCGCGGCGCTTTCCTCCGGCGAACAACAGAACATCGACAACTGACGAGAGTTTATCAATGGAGTCGCTATGAACACGGCCTACCCGACCCTGAATTTCGATCTCGGCGAGGAGATCGATATGCTGCGGGACATGGTTTACAAGTTCTGCCAGGCGGAGCTGGCGCCGCGCGCGGCGCAGATCGACGAGGACAACCTGTTCCCCGCGGATATGTGGAAAAAGTTCGGCGAGCTGGGCTTGCTGGGCATGACCGTTGAAGAAGAGTTCGGCGGTTCCAGCATGGGCTATCTCGCCCACGCGGTAGCCATGGAGGAGATCTCCCGCGCTTCCGCGTCCGTCGGCCTGTCCTACGGCGCCCACTCGAACCTGTGCGTGAACCAGATCCGCAAGAACGGCACCCCGGAGCAGAAGGCCAGGTACCTGCCCAAACTGTGTTCCGGCGAACACGTGGGCGCCCTGGCGATGAGCGAACCCAACTCCGGTTCCGACGTGGTCAGCCTGCAGCTGCGCGCGGAGAAAAAGGGCGACCGCTTTGTCCTCAATGGCAACAAGATGTGGATCACCAACGGCCCCGATGCCAACACCTATGTGATCTATGCGCGCGCCGAGCCGGGCATCAGCTCCGGCGGCATCACCGCCTTTATCGTCGAGCGGGACTTCCCCGGTTTTTCCCGGGCGCAGAAGCTCGACAAGCTGGGCATGCGCGGCTCCAACACCTGCGAGCTGGTGTTTGAGGACTGCGAAGTGCCGGAGGAAAACATCCTCGGCGAACTGAACGGCGGCGTGCGCGTACTGATGAGCGGCCTCGACTACGAGCGCACCATCTTATCGGGTGGCCCGGTGGGCATTATGCAGGCCTGCCTGGACGTGGTGGTGCCCTATGTGCACGAGCGCAAGCAGTTCGGCAAGGCGATCGGCGAGTTCCAACTGATGCAGGGCAAGATCGCCGATATGTACGCGGACCTGAATGCCAGCCGGGCCTATCTCTACGCGGTGGCCAGGGCCTGCGACCGCGGCGAGGACTCGCGCAAGGATTCCGCCGCGGTGATACTGTTCACCGCTGAGCGCGCCACGCAGATGGCCCTGCAGGCGATCCAGACCCTGGGCGGCAACGGCTACGTCAACGAGTACCCCACCGGCCGCCTGCTGCGCGACGCCAAGCTGTACGAGATCGGCGCCGGCACTTCGGAAATCCGCCGCATGCTGATCGGCCGCGAGTTGTTTAACGAGACCCGCTGATTTTCTCCCCTCCCCCGCTTGCGGGGGAGGGGCCGGGGGAGGGGGTGAGCCGCAGTCAAAAAATCCCGAATGATGACGCTGTAGGAGCGGCCCATGGCCGCGATCGGAACAGCCGATTGGTACAGAGCCCGAGCTATAGATCGCGGCCATGGGCGGACGGCCGCCCCGCCGCTCCAACAAAAACCTTTTCTCTGAAAAAACGAATCAGAGTTTATGAACCAATTGCAAAGCAAAATTAATCCCCGCGATGCCACCTTCGCCGAAAACCGCGAGCAGATGCAGCAACTGGTCGCGGACCTGCGCGAGAAAGTCGAAAAAATCGCCCAGGGCGGCGGCGAGCGCGCGCGGGAGAAACACCTATCAAGGGGCAAACTGCTGCCGCGGGAGCGTATCGACGCGCTGTTGGACCCGGGCAGCCCCTTCCTGGAGTTCTCCCAACTGGCCGCCCACGAGGTCTACGGCGAGGCCGTGCCGGCCGCCGGCATCATCACCGGTATCGGCACCGTCTCCGGCCAGCCCTGCGTGATCGTTGCCAACGACGCGACGGTGAAAGGCGGCACCTACTACCCACTGACGGTGAAAAAACACCTGCGCGCCCAGGCCATCGCCGAACAGAACAATTTACCCTGTATTTATCTCGTCGACTCCGGCGGCGCCAACCTGCCGCGCCAGGACGACGTCTTCCCGGACCGCGAGCACTTCGGCCGCATCTTCTTCAACCAGGCCAACCTGTCGGCGCAAAACATCCCGCAGATCGCCGTGGTGATGGGCAGCTGCACCGCCGGCGGCGCCTATGTGCCGGCGATGGCCGACGAATCCATCATGGTCAAGGAGCAGGCCACCATCTTCCTCGCCGGCCCGCCCCTGGTGAAGGCCGCCACTGGCGAGGAGGTATCCGCGGAGGAACTGGGCGGGGCCGAGGTGCACTGCCGCAACTCCGGCGTTTCGGACCACTACGCCAACAACGATGTGCACGCGCTACAGCTGGCGCGGCGCTCGGTGGCGCGCCTGAACCGGGTGAAGAATCCGGGCCTGGATATCCAGGAACCCATCGAACCGATCTACCCGCCGGAGGAAATTTACGGCGTGGTGCCGAAGGACGCCCGCCAGCCCTACGACGTGCGCGAGATTATCGCCCGCGTCGTCGACGGTTCCGGGTTCGACGAGTTCAAGGCCCTCTACGGCACCACCCTGGTCACCGGCTTCGCGCGTATACACGGCTACCCGGTGGGCATAGTGGCCAACAACGGCATCCTGTTTTCCGAGAGCGCGCAGAAGGGCGCGCACTTTATCGAGCTGTGCGCTCAGAGAAAGATTCCGCTGGTCTTCCTGCAGAACATCACCGGCTTTATGGTGGGCAGGCAGTACGAGGCCGGCGGCATCGCCAAGCACGGCGCCAAGATGGTGACGGCGGTGGCAACGGCAAAAGTGCCGAAGATCACCATACTGATCGGCGGCTCCTTCGGCGCCGGCAACTACGGCATGTGCGGCCGCGCCTACGATCCGAACTTCCTGTTTATGTGGCCCAACGCGCGCATCTCGGTGATGGGCGGCGAGCAGGCCGCCGGCGTGCTGGCCCAGGTCAAGCGCGACCAGATGGAGGCCCGCGGCGAATCCTGGCGCGAGGAGGAGGAGCGGGAATTCAAAAAGCCGATCGTCGACGACTACGAGCACCAGGGCCACCCCTACTATGCCTCCGCGCGCCTGTGGGACGACGGCGTCATAGACCCGGCGGACACCCGCCGCGTGCTCGGCCTGTGCCTGGCCGCCGCCAGCCACAAAGCGCCGGAGGAGACCAAGTTCGGCGTATTCCGCATGTAGTAGGAGCGGCCCATGGCCGCGATCGGATTCCAGAGAATCCGGATAGATCGATCGCGGCCATGGGCCGCTCCTACAGGTAATCGAGAAGGCGCGCAAAAATTTAAGGATCCAAATATGACCATCAAACTGCTCACCGAAATCGACAGCGAAGGCGTGGCCACGGTCACCCTGAACCGGCCGGAAATCCACAATGCCTTCGACGACAAGCTGATCCGCGACCTGGGTGAGACCTTTGATCGCCTGTCGCAGAACCCGGCAATCCGCGTACTGGTACTGGCGGCGAACGGCAAGAGCTTCTCCGCCGGCGGTGACCTGAACTGGATGAAGCGCATGGCGGATTACACCGAGGATGAAAACCGCAGCGACGCCGCCACCCTGGCCGCCATGCTGCACAAGCTGGACACCTTCCCCGCGCCCACCATTGCGCGGGTGCAGGGCGACGCCTTCGGCGGCGGCGTGGGTCTGGTGAGCTGTTGCGACATGGCGGTGGCCAGCGAGCGCGCCAGCTTCTGCCTGAGCGAAGTGAAAATAGGGCTGCTGCCCGCCACCATCAGCCCCTATGTGATCAACGCCATAGGCGCGCGCCAGGCGCGGCGCTACTTCGTCACCGCCGAGCGCATCGAAGCCGGTCGCGCGCGGGAGATCGGGTTGGTATCGGAAGTCTGCCCCGAGAGCGAACTGGATCTGAACGTCCAGAAGCTGGTCAACGCGATTACGGACAATGGCCCGCACGCGGTGGCCATGTCCAAGCAACTGGCCATGTCCATGTCCAACCGGGTGATCACCCAGGAACTGCAGGCGCAGACCAGCAACCTGATCGCCGCGGTGCGCGTGTCGCCGGAGGGGCAGGAGGGCCTGAGCGCATTCCTGGAAAAACGCGCTCCCAACTGGATGCGCACCTGAATCCGCGGATTCAGGTGCGAGGAATCACTTTCGGGCTTTTTATGATTCGCAAATTACTGATTGCCAACCGCGGCGAAATCGCCTGCCGTATTGTCAAGACCGCGCGCCGCCTCGGCGTGGCCACAGTGGCGGTCTATTCCGACGCGGACGCCGACGCCCTGCACGTGCAGCTCGCCGATGAGGCGGTGCGCCTGGGCCCGGCACCGGCGAAGGATTCCTACCTGGATATCGACAAGGTGCTGGCGGCGGCCGGGCACACTGGTGCAGACGCCATCCATCCCGGTTACGGTTTCCTGTCGGAGAATGCGCGCTTCTGTCGCGCCTGTGAAACCGCCGGCATCCTCTTTGTCGGCCCGCCCGCCGGCGCCATCGAGGCGATGGGCTCCAAGTCCGCCGCCAAGCGCATTATGGAGGAGGCCAAGGTGCCGCTGGTGCCCGGCTACCACGGCACCAACCAGAGCGCGGATATTCTCGAGGGCCACGCCAACCGCATCGGCTACCCGATACTGCTGAAGGCCGCCGCCGGCGGCGGCGGCAAGGGCATGCGCCGGGTCGACAGCGCGGCGGAATTCCACAGCGCCCTGGCGGCCGCCAGGCGCGAGGCGATGAACGCCTTCGGCGACGACCTGATGCTGCTGGAGCGCTATGTGCTCAGCCCGCGCCACGTGGAAATCCAGGTGTTCTGCGACCAGCGGGGCAACGGTGTCTACCTGTTCGAGCGCGACTGCTCGGTGCAGCGCCGCCACCAGAAAGTGGTCGAGGAGGCGCCGGCACCGGGGCTCAGCGAAGACCTGCGCGCGCGCATGGGCGAGGCGGCATTGCGCGCCGCCCACGCCATCGGCTATGTGGGTGCCGGCACGGTGGAGTTCCTGCTGGACGCCAGCGGCGCCTTCTATTTCATGGAAATGAACACCCGCTTGCAGGTGGAGCACCCGGTCACCGAGATGATCACCGGCCAGGACCTGGTGGCCTGGCAACTGTCCGTCGCCGCCGGCGAGCCGCTGCCGCTGGGCCAGGACGACCTGTCCATCCTCGGTCACGCCTTCGAGGTGCGCATCTACGCCGAGGACCCGGACAACGACTTCCTGCCGGCCACAGGAAAGCTGGTGCGACATCGCCCGCCAAAGGAGAGCGAAAGTGTGCGCGTGGACACCGGCGTGCAGGGCGGCGACGAGATCAGCGTGCACTACGACCCGATGATCGCCAAGCTGATCTGCCACGGGCGCACGCGCAGGGAGGCGCTGGCGAAACTGGACCGCGCGCTGCAGCAATACCAGATTGCCGGCGTGCGCCACAATATCGAATTCCTGCGCCGGGTCATCAACCACAGGGCCTTTGCGGCCGGTCGTGTGTCCACGCATTTTATCGAGGACCACGAGTCGGAAATCCTGCAGCGGGAACGGCAGCTGACGCCGCTGAAATGCGCCGCCATCGCCGGCTACCTGAACCAGCGCGAGATACGCGACCTGCGCGCGGCCGCGCCGCGCGCAGATAGACATTCGCCCTGGCACCAGGGGGGCAGCTGGCGCTGTAACCTGGTCAGCGCGCGCCGCCACACCATCGACTACCGCGGCCAGCAGGCGGAAATTTCATTCGTCGCCGGGGGCGGGGCTGTGCAGTGGCGCTGCGACGCCCTCGAGGGCGAAGCCAGAAGCGGCGAGATCCGCGTGTTGGACGGGCGCGACCTGGCGCTGGTGGACGGTCGCCGGGTGAATTTCTCCACGGTGGATACCGAGAACGGCGGGGCCATCTTTATCGACGGCACCCAGGTGGAATTCAAGCTGCTGCCACCCCATCTTGGCGAGGGTGGCGATCGCGCCCACGGCCTGGAGGCGCCGATGAACGGCACCATCATCGCGCTGCTGGTGGCGGCGGGCGCGCAGGTGGAGAAGGACCAGCCGCTGCTGGTGATGGAGGCGATGAAGATGGAGCACACACTGCGCGCCCCCGCCGCCGGCACCGTGCAGCAGTTCTTCTGTGCCGAGGGCGAACTGGTGGACGGCGGCAGCCTGCTGATCGACTTCGCCGCAGAGGAATAAAGATGGATCTGCCCCGAAAGGTAAAAATGGTGGAAGTGGGCCCCCGCGACGGCCTGCAGAACGAGAAGCAGCCCGTCTCTGTCGACACCCGCATAGCGCTGATCGACAGGCTCAGTGCCAGCGGCCTGCCGTCCATCGAGGCGGGCAGCTTCGTCAGCCCGAAATGGGTGCCGCAGATGGCGGCGAGCGAGGAGGTGCTGGCGGGCATCCACAGGAAACCCGGTACCCTCTACAGCGCGCTGACACCGAACATGAAGGGCTACGAGCGCGCGCTGGCGGCGAAGGCGGACGAGGTGGCCGTGTTTGGCGCCGCCTCCGAGGCCTTCACCCGGAAAAACATCAACTGCACCATCGCCGAGAGCCTGGAGCGTTTCCGGCCATTGTTGGCGCGGGCGCAGGAGGACGGCATTCCGGTGCGCGGCTATGTGTCCTGTGTGCTGGGTTGTCCCTACGAGGGCGAGATAGATCCGCTCAAAGTCGCGGAGGTGAGCGGTGCGCTGCTGGATATGGGCTGCTGCGAGATCTCCCTCGGCGATACCATCGGCGTGGGCACGCCGGAGGCGGCCAAGCGCATGATCGAGCAGGTCACCGCACGGGTACCGGTGGAGAAACTGGCGGTGCACTTCCACGATACCTACGGCCAGGCGCTGGCCAATATCTACGCTGCACTGCAGATGGGGGTGGCGGTGGTGGACTCCGCCGTGGCCGGTCTCGGCGGCTGCCCCTATGCGAAGGGCGCCTCGGGCAATGTGGCCAGCGAGGATGTGCTCTACCTGCTGAACGGCCTGGGCATAGAGACGGGCGTGGACCTGCAGTTGCTGGCCGCGGCGGGCGACTTTATCTCCGTTGAGCTGGGGCGCGAGAGCAATTCCCGCGTGGCCAGGGCATTATCAGGGACCGGGGACTAGGGACTGGGGACTGGGGACTGGGGACTGGGGACTGGAATGCGGCCCCTGGGAACGCCGAGCTCCAGCTCGGCATTGCGGCCAACGGCCGCGATCGGCGGGGCCTGCGGCCCTCTGCGGAGCTGGAGCTCCGCGTTCCCGGCCCCGACGCAGAGAATCTGCTAAGATCGGCGCATCCATTCCTCCGCAACGAATTTTTGCCATGAAGCTACTGCGCCTGTCCCTCATCTCCCTGTCCGGCCTGGTTGTCGCCACCGCCCTGGCCGCGCCTGGATTTATCGGCCCCAAGGTGGAGGAAATCTGGAAGCAGCAACTCGGCAGCCTGCAGGGCGGCAGCACTGCGGAGTACCGGCGCGGCTGGTTCGGCGCCGAGACCGATACCGAGCTGGCGGGTCCGGACGGCCGCACCCAACTGCACAGCGATATCCAGCACGGCCCGCTGCTGTTCACCGCCGGTGGCCCGCGCGTCGGCCTCGTCTACAGCGAGACCCGCCTGTCCCCCGGACAGCTGGCGCCGCAGCTGCGTGCCCAGTTGGAGCAAATCTACGGTCGCCTGGAGCAGATTCCGCTGGTGCTGGAATCCCTGGTGGGCGCGGACAACCGCGTGCTCAACACCCTGCGCCTGGAGCCTTTCAGCCGCAGTGACGCCAACGGCGAACTGGAGTTCGAGGGCGGTGCCGTGCTGGTGGAGACCGATTACACGGGCAGCTTGCTGAGCGGCACCCTGCAGCTCGGCACCATCCACCAAGCCCGCGGCGGCCAGGAAACGCTGTACACCGAGCCGGCCACCGGTGAATTCCAGTTCGTGCCCGGCAAAGGCGGAGAGGCCACCCTCAGGCTGCCGCTGCTGCGCGCCGAATCCGAATCCGGCCCGTTGGAGCTGCGGGATATCAGCCTGCAGCTGAGCCTGGAGCAACTGGCCGCCGGTGCCCTGAAGCTGATTACCGACCTGCAGCTGCCCCAGGTGCAGTCGGCCACGCCGGTGACCTCCCTGCAGCAGCAGATGACCGTGCCGAAGATAGCCGCAGCGGACCTGCTGTACTACCTGCGCGCGCTGGCGCCGGCTAAGGAACGCAACTGGGCGCAGACGATGGGGCGCCCGCTGCAGCTGCAACAGCAACTGGCGGTGCAGTCCCACAACGGGCCGGTGCTGGTGGATGCGGATATCGACTGGCGTGGCGGCCAGCCGGTGCAAGGCGATGTGAACAGCTGGCTGCGGCCACTGACCGGCACCATGACCTTCAGCGCGGCGGAGCAGGCGGTGCTGCAGTCTCCGATGGTGGGCCAGGCGACGATGCTGCGCCAGTACGGACTGCTGTTGGAGAAGGGCGGCGAGTTGCAGATGCACCTGCAGGTGGATCGCGGCCAACTGCAGGTCAACGGACAGGAGCTGCCGGCGGATCTCTTTCTGCTGGCCCTGACCGGCAAGTTTTAAAAACCCAAGTTTCAGAGTTCACAGGGATTGGTAACCCTTGAAAAAGGCAGTTTCGAGCGGCCCTGCTGCCGGTGGCCACCTGGCAAAAAACCTCATCGGTAAACATTTGCCAGGTGGCCACCGGCAGCAGGACCTCGCGCAGTGCCACTCCAAAACTTGAGTAAAAAGAATCATTTTTGATAACTACTCACCCCCGGAACCGCACCGATTTGGAGGGCTCCACAGGAGGTGGGTAGTTGCCATTTTTGTAGGAGCGGCCCATGGCCGCGATCAATGTCCGGGATTCCCAGATAGTAGGATCGCGGCCACCGGCCGCTCCTACAGGAAGTACATTCGGGACCTGAATCAATAGGCCGGGCGATTGTCCGCCAGCGTCAGCCAGCCGCGGATCACCCGGTAGACCGCCCAGATCCAGGCGATGCCCAGGAATGCAAAGCCGATCAGTATCCACACGGTGGCGGTGCCGATCACCGTCCATAGCAGCCAGAACCAGAAAGTGCGTATCTGCCAGCGGAAGTGGGATTCCGCCAGGGTGCCGCGCACATCGCCGCGCTTGAAATAGTTGATCAGCACGCCGATAAAAAACGGCACGGCGGTAAACAGGCTGATGGCCTGGATCAGGTAGACCAGGGTGGCCAGGTCGCGGCCGCTCTGCTCGCGGGCCTCCTGGGTGCGGGTGGGAAACTGCTCGGACATGGTTCTTTTTCTCGAGGGAATTCCAGTCCACTATATTGCGGGCATTGCAGGCGTTTTCAATGGCAGGCCCCACAGCATCATCTTGCGAGTCCCGAGTCCCTCACTTCAATGCCCTCTCAGTGTGCACATTCTGCTCGCGCCAGGCCTTCAGTTGCTGTATCGACGCGCGCATCAGGTTCAGCAGTTCGGTGCGCTGGTGGCGGCAGTGCTCGCGCTCGCTGTCGATGGCCAGGCGCGCGGCCATGGCGCGCAGCCGCGCGGCCGCGGCCTCGAGGCCGAACTGCTCGGCGGTGGTGGCGAGGTCGCGGGCCTGCTGCCCGGCGTCCGGCCAGTGGCGCCCGGTGAGGGCGCTGGTCAGCGCGATGGTCCTCTTCGGCAGGGTGGCGATGCAGTCGCTGAGCAGCTCGGCAAATGACAGATGGCCCAGGGTATCCCGCTGCTGGCACAGGGTGCTGGTGTTCAGCATGCGTGTGGGGCGTGCCGGTCGCTCCCCTGCGGCGGCACTGGCGCGACCCAGGGCCCAGTTAAGCAGCCGCTGCAGTTGGTGGTCGGACACCGGCCTCGCCAGCACACCGGTGAGGCCGCGATTCCGATAGCGCTCCTTGTCCCCGGCGCGGGGCTCGCTGAGCAGGGCGAAGATCGGCAGTTCGCGCCGGTTGCCGCGACGGATCTTCTGCGTCGCCTCGACGCCGTCCATCAGCGGCAGGTGGCTGTCGATCAATACCAGGTCGAAGTGCTTCTGCAGCGCGGCGGTGGCGCCGTCGATGCCGTTGTTCGCGCGCTGGACCCGATGGCCGCGGGCCTCCAGGGCGCCGCGCAGGGATTCCTGGGCGTCGTTCTCCACCAGCAGTATGGACAGGCTGGCGCTTTCCGCGGCCGGCAACTCGGCGGGCAGTTTCAGCTCCACGGTTTCCAGGCTGCCGAGGCGCTGCACTTCCTCCAGGGACCTGGTCGCGCGTTGCAGTTGGTGCTGCGCCATTTCCACCCATTGGGCGGACTCGGCGTCGCCGCTGCGCTCGAGTCGCTTGAGCGTGCTGTGCAGCGTGTCCAGGGGCTGGCGCAGGCGATGGCCGATGATTGCCAGCAGGTCGGACTTCTCCTGGCGTTGCAGCTCGAGGCTTTCACGGGCCCCGGCCAACTGGCGTTCGCGGGAGGCCAGTTCGCTGCCATAGGTCTGCAACTGGTGGTGGATCTCGCTGTTGTCGTGCCTCAGTGCCGCCGTCCGCTGCGCGCCCTCCGCGATCTCCCGGCGCAACCGCAGCCACAGCGCGAGTGCAACGGCGCAGGCCAGCAGCAGCGCGGCCCCGAGTATCGCGGGCCAGAGCAGTGCGACCCGGGTATCGGTCAGGGAGATGGGGGCCGCGGCGGCCGCGGTCGGGAGCAGGGCGGCGCCCGGGAGCAGGCGCGCGGGACGGATAGTGCGCGCGCGGGTGCCGGGTGGGGTATCCCACCGGCGGAAAATGGTCTCGTTCATCCTTGTTGCCACTTGTGTTGGCGCGGGCTAAGTCCGGCAGCCCGCGTTGGGGTTATCGGGAAATATCTCCTTGGATCTCAGCTCGGTTTGATACTGCAATCCGGCGGCGCATACAAGTGAAATTTACCGCGATTCCAGGAGTGTAATGTACGTGAGTACTAACTGGAGAGCGGCGCTCGGGGCGGGCGCGGATGGGTGGACCACCTGCGCTGTCCTCCATCAGTTTCACCTTTTCACGATCGGGCTGTTCATGGAAATAGCGGCCTGCCGGGCGCTCTGGCCCGAGGCACCCGGCCTGTCCCGCTACCGCGGTGTCATGTCTCCTGCGGCTGCTCCACCACCCGCAGGTAGGGCCGCTGTTCGTCCCAGCCGCCGGGGAACAGCCCGGCGGCCTCCTCGTTGGACAGGGAGGGCACAATGATGCATTTGTCCCCCGCCTTCCAGTTTACCGGCGTGGCCACCTTGTACCTGTCGGTGAGCTGGAGGCTGTCTATGGTGCGCAATATCTCCTCGAAATTGCGGCCGGTGCTGGCGGGATAGGTGATCGTCAGGCGGATCTTCTTGTCGGGATCTATCACGAACACGGTGCGCACCGTGAGGGTGTCGTTGGCATTGGGGTGGATCATGCCGTAGAGGTCGCTCACCTTGCGGTCCGCGTCCGCCAGTAGCGGGAAGTTGAGCCGCTGGCCCTGGGTAGCCTCGATATCCCCGGCCCAGTTCCGGTGGTCTTCCAGCGGATCCACCGAGAGGCCGATCACCTTGCAGTGGCGTTTCTCGAACTCCGGTTTCAGTCGCGCCACCTCCCCGAGTTCAGTGGTGCACACGGGGGTGAAATCCTTGGGGTGGGAAAACAGCACGCACCAGTGGTCGCCGATCCACTGATGGAAATGGATGTTGCCCTCGGTGGATTCCTGGGTAAAGTCCGGTGCCGTATCGCCGAGGCGCAGGGTTGCCTGGATGCTCATGGTTCTCTCCTTTTCGCTGTGCGAATTTCGATATGAAGCCATGGTATTAAACGCCGGCCACTATGGCGGGGCAATGGCGCAAACGCGGATTGGCGCCTCGCCCTTTCTGCAGTCAATCAGAACGCAATCTTCTCCAGCACCAGGCTGCCGATCGAATAGCCCGCGCCGAAGGAGCAGATAACCCCGCGATCCCCGGGCCGCAGGTCGTCGCTGTAGAGGTTGAAGGCGATCACCGAGCCGGCGGAGCCGGTGTTGGCGTAGCGGTCCAGCACGATCGGCGCGCGCTCGATGCTGGCGCCGTCGCCCATCAGTTTTTTCGCGATTAGGTTGTTCATATTGATATTGGCCTGGTGCAGCCAGTAGCGGCGCACCTCCGCCGGTTCGCTGCCGGTCTCGCGCAGGTGATCCTCGATATGCGCCGCGGCCATGGGGCAGACCTCCTTGAACACCTTGCGGCCGTTCTGGTGGAACAGCTTGCCGGGGCCGAAGGGGTCCACGTCGGCGGCGCGGGCGGTGTAGCCGAAGTTGGAGCGGATATTGTTGGAGTACACGGTTTTTGCTTTGGTGCCGAGAATCTCCCAGGCGGTATCCACCGCACAGCTCTGGCGTCGCTCCACCACGCTGGCCACGGCCACGTCGCCGAAAATAAAGTGGCTGTCGCGATCGGTGAAGTCCACTTGCGGCGAGGTCAGTTCCGGGTTGATCACCAGCACTGCGCGCGCGGCGCCGGAGGCAACCGCGTCCACCGCGCGCTGCAGGGAAAAGGTCGCCGAGGAACAGGCCACTTCCATATCGAAGGAGAAGCCGTCGATACCCAGCGCCCCCTGTATCTCGATGGCGATGGCCGGATAGGCGCGCTGCAGGTAGGAGGCGCCGACGATCACCATATCGATGTCTTCCGGTTTCCTGCCGGCCTTCTCCAGCGCCAGCTTCGCCGCCTTCAGGCCCATCTCCGCCTGCAGGCAGAGCGCATCGTCGGTGCGTTCCGGCAGGTGGGGGCGCATGCGCTCCGGGTCCAGGATGCCCTCGCGGCTGACCACGTAGCGGCTCCTGATGCCGGAGGCCTTCTCGATAAATTCCGCCGAGGACTCCGGCTTGGCAGTCAGCGCGCCGGCGTCTATTTCCGCGGCGTGCTCGCGGTTGTACTTCTCCGCATAGGCGTTGTAGGCGTTCACCAGTTCCTCGTTGCCGATGGATTCCGGCGGCGTCCACAGGCCGGTGCCGCTGATCACTATGCCCCGTGGCAGCGTGTATTCACTCATCGCTGAATTCCCCGACTCGCGGCAGATGGCGCGCGAGCGATTGTTCACTCTTTATTACGTTAGCAGTGCCGGCCCCGCTTGAGACGTAGGTACCAGCCCGGTAAAGGGGAGCTATTGTGACGGGATTGCCCTTTTGGGTCTATGTTCCGTCGGAATGGCGGGTCACGGGGTCCTGGCCAGCGCATAGGCGCTGACCCGCGCGGCGCCTGCCTCGAGCAGGGCGCGGGCGGCGGCCTCCAGGGTGGCGCCGGTGGTGATCACATCGTCCACCAGGCCGATATGCAGGCCGTCGGCACGCCCGCGCACCACAAAGCTCTCGGCCAGGTTGCGCAGGCGCTGGGCGCGCTTCAACTGCTGCTGGGTTTCCCCGGCGGCAACCTTGCGCAGCAGGCGCGCATTCACCGGAATTCGCCAGCGGCGGCTCCATTCCTCAGCGATCAGCTGCGCCTGGTTGTAGCCGCGGCTCCAGTAGCGCCGCCAGTGCAGGGGCACCGGCACCAGCAGGTCCGGCATTTCCTCCCGCGGCTGGATATGCCCCGCGGCCAGTTGCGCGAGGCTGTGGCCGGCGGCCAGGTCGTTGCGATATTTGAATCGCTGTATCAACTGGCCGACTGGGAAGGCGTAGTGCCAGGCGGCGCGGGCGCTGGCGAAGCTGGGGGGCTGCTGCAGGCAGCGGGGGCAGTCGCCCGCCGACGGCAGCGGCAGCGCGCAGCGGCGGCAGGCACTGTGCAGCCACGGCAGTTCGGCGGCGCAGGGCGTGCAGAGACCGCCGCCGTCGGCGCCGTCGCCGCACAGCAGGCAGAGCGCCAGGCGGGGCGAATAAGAGCGTGACGAGAAGTGTGAAAAGAATCTGTAAACCATTCCCTGGCTCTTTGGTTGACAGTGATTCGGCCCCGGCTACACTGGCGGCTTCGAATACCAGCTGTAGGAGCGGCCGGTGGCCGCGAACCGGGTCGGAGAGTTTCTTGCAGTCCGATCGCGGCCACCGGCCGCTCCTACGGGGACAATAATTACCGGGGAGAGTAAGCCCAGTGACCGCCGCCCAGCAAATGCCCGCCGCCTCTTTTCAATACAATAAGAGTCGCCACGACTGGACCCGCCAGCAGGTACTGGACCTGTTCGCGCTGCCGTTCAACGACCTGCTATTTACCGCCCAGCAGGTGCACCGCATCCATTTCGACGCCAACCGGGTGCAGGTCAGCACCCTCTGCTCCATCAAGACCGGTGCCTGTCCCGAGGACTGCGCCTACTGCCCGCAGAGCGCCCGTTACGACACCGGCCTGGAGCGGGAGAAGCTGATGAAGGTGGAGAAGGTGCTGGAGGAGGCCCGCGCGGCCAAGGCCGGCGGCGCCACCCGCTTTTGCATGGGCGCCGCCTGGCGCTCGCCGAAGAAGAAGGACATGCCCTACGTGACCCAAATGGTGCGCGAGGTGAAGGCCCTGGGCCTCGAGACCTGCATGACCCTGGGCATGCTGAACGACGATCAGGCGCAGGCACTGGCCGGCGCCGGCCTCGACTACTACAACCACAACCTGGACACCTCCCCCGAGTACTACGGCGAGATCATCACCACCCGCACCTACCAGGACCGCCTGGAGACCCTGGAGCGGGTGCGCGCCGCGGGCATGAAAGTCTGTGCCGGCGGCATCATCGGCATGGGCGAGGGGGAAAAGGACCGCGCCGGACTGCTGATGCAGCTGGCCAACCTGCCGGAGCACCCGGAATCGGTGCCGATCAATATGCTGGTGAAAGTGGCCGGCACGCCCCTGGAGAGCGAGAAGGACCTGGACCCCTTCGAATTTATCCGCTGCATCGCCGTGGCCCGCATCATGATGCCCAAATCCCACGTGCGCCTGTCCGCCGGCCGCGAGGCCATGAGCGACGAGATGCAGGCCATGGCCTTCCTCGCCGGCGCCAATTCCATCTTCTACGGCGAAAAGCTGCTGACCACCGCCAACCCGGAAACCAACAAGGACATGCAGCTGTTCCAGCGCCTGGGCATCCAGCCGGAGGAGTACCAGCAGTACGCCGACGAGACCGAGGTGGAGGCCGAACTGACTGCGCAGATTGCCGACCAGCGGAACGATCCGTATTTCTACGACGCGGCAAAATGACCTTGAAAGACGTCCTGCGCCGGCGCCTCGACGAGCGGCGCCAGTGCAACCTGTACCGCGAACTCAAGACCCTGGACTCGGCGCCGGGGCCGCGGGCCGTCGTGGACGGGCGCGAGCTGCTGACCTTCAGCAGCAACGACTACCTGGGCCTGGCCACCCACCCCGATGTGATCGCCGCGCAGCGGGACGGCGCCGGACTGGGCGCCGGCGCCACCGCCTCGCACCTGGTCAACGGTCACCTGAACATTCACCAGCAGCTGCAGGACACCATTGCCCATGTCACCGGCCGCGAGGCGGCACTGGTGTTCTCCAGTGGCTACATGGCCAATGTGGGCGCCATCTGTGCGCTGGTGGGGCGCGGCGACAACATTATTTCCGACCGGCTCAACCACGCCTCCCTGATCGACGGCGCGCGCCTGTGCGGCGCCGCCAGCCTGCGCTTCGCCCACAACGACCTGGAGAGCCTGGAGCGGCAGTTGCAGCGCGCGGCGCAAAACGGCGGCAATACCCTGGTGGCGGTGGACGGCGTCTACAGCATGGACGGCGACCTGGCGCCGCTGGCGCAAATGGCGGCGCTGTGCCGGGAATACGGCGCCTGGCTGATGGTGGACGAGGCCCACGGTTTCGGCACCATGGGCGGGGTCGTGGGCCGCGAGGCGTTGCCGCTGGCCGGCAGCATTGCCGCGGCGGGACTGGGCCAGGACGCAGTGCCGGTGATGATGGGCACCCTGGGCAAGGCCGCCGGCAACGCCGGCGCCTTTGTGGCCGGCCCGCGGGAACTGATCGACTACCTGGTGCAGTTCGCGCGGCCCTATATCTACACGACGGGCATGCCGCCGGCGGTGGCCGCCGGCGCCCTGGCCGCCATCGAGGTGATGCAGCGGGAGCCAGAGCGGCGCGAGCGTCTCAGCCGCAATATCGGGTTTTTCCGCGCGCGCGCGGCGGAGCTGGCGTTGCCGCTGGCGGAATCCGCCAGCGCGATACAGCCGCTGATGCTCGGCTGTGAAACAACGGTGATGACTGTCGCCGCCGAGTTGCAGCAGCGCGGTTTCCTGGTCGGCGCCATACGCCCGCCGACGGTGCCCGCCGGCACGGCGCGCCTGCGCATTACGTTGAGCGCCAATCACAGTGAGGCGCAGATTGATCAATTGCTTGCGGCCCTGACCGAATCCCTACACACCATTCCCGCAACAGCCGCGGTGGCACCGTGAACCTGGTCTTCGTGCATGGCTGGGGGGGCGACGGGCGTATCTGGCAGCCGCTGATCGATGTGCTGTCGGCCGGCCCGGAGGGCGGACACCAGCTTGGCCCGTACCGCTCTATAACCGCGCTGGAACTGCCCGGTTTCGGCGGCAATTCCGGCCGGCCCTGGCCCGGTGATGAAGTGCTTCTTCGGCAGCTCTACGGGCAACTGCCGCAAAACTGCCTGCTGGTGGGCCACTCCCTCGGCGGCATGCTCGCCGCGCGGCTGGCGGCACTGCCCGGGCAGGAAAAACCCGGACAGAAAAAAATAGCCGCGCTGGTCACGATTGCCGCCAACGCCAGCTTCGTGCAGCGCGGCGACTGGCCGGGCATGAATCCGCAAACCTTCACCGCGTTCCGCGAATCGATGGCGGGCGAGCCCCAGGCGACCTGGGAGAAATTCTGCGGCCTGCAGGCCCGCGGCGACGGCGCCATGCGCGCCGTGTTGAAGCAATTGAAAAACTGGCGCCCGGCGGAGATCGGCCCCCAGTGGCGGCATGCTCTCGACTGCCTGGGGCGTCTCGACAACCGTGACCTCCTGGCGGCGCCGGAAATCCCGGCATTGCACCTGTTCGGCGAAAAGGACGCGCTGGTGCCCGCCACAGCGGCGGAAAAAACCCGTGCGCTGGGCGCCACCGCCGAGCTATTGAGCGGCTGCGGCCACGTGCCGCAGGTTTCCAGCCCGGCGCTGGTGGCGGAAAAAATCCACCGCTTCGCGGCGGGCCTGCGGCCCGCAAGCGGAGTTGGAACTCCGCGCTCCCGGGTCCCGAAATCACCAGTCCCCAGTCCCCAGTCCCCAGTCCCCAAATCCGCCGTGGCCCGATCCTTCGGCCGCGCCGCCGCCGGCTACGACGCCGCCGCCCACCTGCAGCGCGCCGTGTGCCGCCAGCTGCTCGCCGAGGCGGACAGCGTCTGGGCGCCGCAGACCATCCTCGATCTGGGCAGCGGCACCGGCTACGGCAGCGAACTGCTGCGCCAGCGCTTCCCGCAGGCGCGGATCATCGCCCTGGATCTGGCCGAGGGCATGTTGCGGTACGCGCGCCAGCGGCGCCCGGCGGCGGATTTCCACATCGCCGCGGATGCGGAGCGGCTGCCGCTGGCGGACGGCAGTATCGACCTGGTGTTTTCCAGCATGGCCCTGCAGTGGTGCTATCAATTGCCGCAGCTGTTCGCAGAACTGAACCGGGTTTTGGCGGGGGGCGGTCGCTGCCTGCTGGCGACCCTGGGGCCGGGTACGCTGCGCGAACTGAAAGGCAGTTGGGCGCGGGTGGACGGCGGCGTACACGTCAACCGCTTCCTGCCGCAGGGCGAGTGGATGGGCGCCGCCGCCGAAAGCGGGCTCCCCGGCGAGCTGCGCGCTGAGGAGCGGGTATTGCACTTTGACAATGTGCGGCAGCTGATGCGCGAGCTGAAGACCATCGGCGCCCACAATGTGAACCGGGATGCCGGCCGCGGGCTGATGAGCAAAGCGAAGTTGAGCGGCCTGGAGCGGGCCTATGAAAGGCTGCGCACCCCCGCCGGCCTGCCGGCCAGTTACGAGGTGATCTACCTGAAGCTGGCGAGAGTTGCCGGGGCGACTGAGAACTGCACCGTAGGAGCGGCGGGGCGGCCATCCGCCGGTGGCCGCGATCGGATTATCCGTTAACGGAGAGCCTGATCGCGGCCACCGGCGGATGGCCGCCCCGCCGCTCCTACAAGGTGTTTAATATTACGAGTCCCGAGCCCCGAGTCCCGCGATCAGGGATAGATATCGATCGGCGTCGGCGTCTTTACCAGCGCCCAGATCTCGTCCATCTCCCGGTTGGTCACGGCGATGCAGCCGTCGGTCCAGTTTACGCTCTGCAGGTACTTCTCCATGCCCTGCCACTGCGGCTTGATGCCGTGGATCATGATGTCGCCGCCCGGGCTCACGCCCAGCCTGCGGGCGCGGGCGCGGTCGGCGGCGTTGGGGTAGGAGATGTGGATCGAGCGGTAGAAGCGGCTGTTGGGGTTCTTCCAGTCCAGGGTGTAGCGGCCCTCCGGGGTGCGCTCGTCGCCCTGGCGGACCTTGTGGCCCCTGGGGTTATCGCCGAACACCACCTTGTAGCTCTTGACCACACGCTCGTTGCGAATCAATTGCATCAGGCCTTTGGACTTGTAGACGACCACGTGGTCGACGGGTTTGATGGCGGCGGAGGCGAACAGCGGCGCCAGCATCAGCAGGGCAAAAATCAGGTATCGCATGGTTTCAGCAAGCAGATTTGAAGGGTTATCAGTTTTTCCTTGGTCCAGATCGCTTCCCTGCCGTTGTTTTTCCCGCAGTGGGAAATTTTTTTTGACAGCGTTGTCTCCCGCCGTCAGTCCGGTTCGGGCCAGGGCAGGCTTTTAGGTCATTATCCTAACCCCATCCCGAAAGCGCTCTTTGTATTGGTTGAAATTCGAGCTGTTTGGGTAATTTATCATCAAGTAGACGACCTTTAAAGAGGCGTCAACAAAAAATGGAGGTTTATCGTGCCCCAGTGCTATTTCGTCGCCGGCACCGACACCGAGGTCGGCAAGACCTATGTGACCGCGGCACTGCTCGCCAGTGCCGCGAATGCGGGCCTGAAAACCGCCGCGGTAAAACCGGTGGCCTCCGGTTGCGACTGCACCCACGAGGGGCTGCGCAACGCCGACGCGCTGCTGCTGCAGGAGGCGATGACCCTGGACCTGCCCTACCAGCAGGTGAATCCCTTCCCGCTGGAACCGGCCATAGCGCCGCATATCGCCGCGATGGAGGCGGGCAAGCGGTTGGACGTGGATCGCATGGTCGGCATCTGCCGCGGCGTGATCAGCGCCGGTGCCGACCTGGTGCTGATCGAGGGCGCCGGGGGGTGGCGCACGCCGCTGGGACCGCGAAGCTTTCTCTCGGACCTGCCGCGGGAACTGGATATCCCGGTCATTCTGGTGGTGGGCATGCGGTTGGGCTGCATCAATCACGCGCTGCTGACGGCCGAGGCCATCCGCCGCGACGGCCTGCAACTGGCGGGCTGGGTGGCGAACTTTTTATCTCCTGTGTCGATGGCGCGCCCGGACGAGAACCTGGCCACCCTGAAGGCGCTGCTGCCGGCGCCACTGCTGGGCACCCTGCCGTTCGACGAGGCCGCCGACTACCGCAGCGCGGCCGAACACCTGGACCTGGCCCGGATGGCGCTAAATTAAGGCTTGGGGCGGGCCGACACAGTTGACAATCCCCCACCGCGCACCTAGATTCAAACAACTGTTTGAAACCACCGAATGAGGACCGGGAGCATGGCCGATTACAAGGCGCCACTGCGGGAGATGCATTTCCTGCTGCACGAAGTCTTTGCCGCGGACCAGCTCTGGGCGCGCCTGCCCGGGCTGGCGGACACCGTGGACCGAGAGACCGCGGACGCGATCCTGGAGGAAATGGCCAAGCTGGCCGCCAACACCCTGGACCCCATCAACCGCAGCGGCGACGAAGAGGGCTGCCACTGGAACGACGGCGTGGTGACCACGCCGGCGGGGTTCAAGGAGGCCTACGCCACCTTCTGCGAGGGCGGCTGGTGCGCGCTGCTGGGCAACCCGGAGTACGGCGGCATGGGCATGCCGAAGATGCTCGGCGCCCAGGTGGAAGAGATGGTCAACTCCGCCAACATCTCCTTTGCCCTCTACCCGGTGCTCACCAACGGCGCCTGCCTGGCCATCGACGCCCACGCCAGCGAGGCGCTGAAACAACAATACCTGCCGAAGATGTACGAGGGCACCTGGGCCGGCGCCATGGACCTGACCGAACCCCACGCCGGCACCGACTTAGGGCTAATCCGCACCCGGGCCGAGCCCCAGGCCGACGGCAGCTACCGCATCACCGGCAGCAAGATTTTTATCACCGGCGGCGACCAGGACCTGTCCGAAAATATTGTGCACTTGGTGCTGGCCAAGCTGCCCGACGCCCCCAAGGGGCCGAAGGGCATCTCCCTGTTCCTGGTGCCGAAAGTCCTCGTGAACGAGGACGGCAGCCTAGGCGAACGCAACGCGGTCAGCTGCGGCTCCATCGAGCACAAGATGGGCATCAAGGCCTCCGCCACCTGCGCGATGAATTTCGATGGCGCCCAGGGCTGGCTGGTGGGCGAGGTGAACAAGGGCCTCGCCGCCATGTTCACCATGATGAACTACGAGCGCCTGGGGGTTGGCATCCAGGGCCTGGGCGCCTCCGAACGCTCTTACCAAAACGCGCTGGAATATGCCCGCGAGCGCATCCAGAGCCGTTCGCCGGCGGGACCGCAACAGCCGGGCAAGGCCGCGGACCCGATCATCGTGCACCCGGACGTGCGCCGCATGCTGCTGACCCAGAAAGCGCTGATCGGCGGCGGCCGTGCGCTGTCCACTTATGTGGCCCGGTGGCTGGATATCGCCAGGTTCGGCGAGGGTGAGGAGAAGAAAAACGCGGAGGCCATGGTCGCGCTGCTCACGCCGGTGGCCAAGGCCTTCTTCACCGACAAGGGCCTGGAGTGCACCGTGCTCGGCCAGCAGGTGTTCGGCGGCCACGGCTATATCCGCGAGTGGGGCCAGGAGCAACTGGTGCGCGACGTGCGCATCACCCAGATCTACGAGGGCACCAACGGCATCCAGGCCCTGGACCTGGCGGGCCGCAAGACGGTGGCCAACGGCGGTGCCCTCTTCAATCTGTTCGCCGCGGACCTGCAGCAATTTATCGATGCCGAAATCGACCGTGAGGAGATGGCCGAATTCGTGCGGCCGCTGGCGGAGGAACTGCAGCGTCTGCGCGAGACCACGGAAAAGATGCTCGCCGCGGCCAAGGACGACCCCCACGTGCCCGGCGCCGCCTCGGTGGAATACCTGCACCTGTTTGGCTATGTGGCCTACGCCTACATGTGGGCCAGGATCGCCTCGGCGGCACTGCCAAAGGCGGAGCAGGACGGTTTCTACCTGGGCCAGGTCAAGACCGCGCGCTTCTTTTTCGCCCGCCTGCTGCCCCAGACCCGCGCCCTGGCCGCCAGCGTCGACGCCGGCAGCGCCACCCTGATGGATATTGGGGAAGAGTTTTTTTGAATGCGGGTAACTACTCACCCCAACAGTCCCCTCTCCCCCTTTGGGGGAGAGGGTTAGGGAGAGGGGGCACTGATCGAAGCCCCCTCCCCCGCAAGCGGGGGAGGGGAGAGTAGTTACGAATGCGGAATGATGAATGCGAAATGCGGAATCGCGGGGTATGATTCCGCATTCATCATTTCGCATTCCGCATTTATGAGTAACCTCTCCGACGAAGACCAGGACAGGGTCGACAAATACCTGCGCAGCGGCGTCAACAAGGTGGAGCGCAAACCCTTCCGCCCGCTGCTGCTGTTGCTGGTGATCGTCGGCGTGCTGACCCTGCTGTCCCTGCTCAGTCTCTTTATCGCGCGCACCAAGGGCGTGGTGTGAATGCGCGGGCCGCAAGAATCCGAACGCCCGATGGCGGGCCGATGGCGAAAGTACTGATCGTCGAAGACGAAGCCGCAATCGCCGATACCCTGGTCTATGCCCTGCAGGCCGAGGGCTTTGCCACCCACTGGGTGGCGGTGGCCGGCGAAGCGCTGGCGCTGCTCGAGAACGAGGCTTTCGACCTGGTGATCCTGGATGTGGGGCTGCCGGATATCAGCGGTTTTGAAGCCTGCAAACGGCTGCGCCGTTTCTCCGAGGTGCCGGTGATCTTCCTCACCGCGCGCGACGGGGAGATAGACCGGGTGGTGGGGCTGGAAATCGGCGCCGACGACTATGTGGTGAAGCCTTTCAGCCCGCGGGAGGTGGCGGCGCGGGTCAAGGTCATCCTCAAGCGCGTGGCGCCGCGCACTGCCGCGGAGCCGTCGGCGGGCGAGCCCCTGGGGCCTTTTCGCGTCGACCTGCTGCGCTACCGGATTCATTTCCACGGCCAGTTGCTGCCCCTGACCCGCCACGAATTCCGCCTGCTCGAAACCCTGCTGGACCAGCCCGGGCGGGTGTTTTCCCGCGAGCAACTGCTCGACGCCCTGGGGGTGGCCCCCGAGGCCGGCTACGAGCGCAATATCGACAGCCATATCAAGAGCCTGCGCGCCAAACTGCGCGTCGTGGCACCCGCCGCCGCGCCCATCCAGACCCACCGCGGGTTGGGTTACAGCTGCTGCCTGGAGCACTGAAATGCCCCTGGGCGTGCGCATCTTCGCGGTCTACTTCCTGTTCGTCGGCCTGGCCGGCTGGTTCGTGCTGAGCACGGTGATGGATGAGATCCGCCCCGGCGTGCGCCAGTCCACCGAGGAAACCCTGGTGGACACCGCCAACCTGCTGGCCGAAATACTGCGCGACCAGGTCAGGGCCGGCAACCTGGCGCAGAGCCACCTGCCCGCCCTGCTGGAGGCCTACGGCCGGCGCCAGCCGCAGGCGAGCATCTGGGGGCTGACCAAGAACCAGGTCAATCACCGCATCTATGTCACCGATGACCAGGGCGTGGTCCTGCTGGATTCCACCGGCGGGGCGGTGGGCCAGGACTACTCGCGCTGGAACGATGTCTACCTGACCCTGCGCGGCGAGTACGGCGCGCGCTCCACCCGGGAGGACCCGGACAACCCGGACTCCTCGGTGATGTACGTGGCGGCGCCGATCCGCGATGACGGGCGGATCATCGGCGTGGTCTCGGTGGCCAAGCCCAATCGCACCCTGCAGCCCTATATCGAGCGCTCGCAGCGGCGCCTGGGCTGGCTCGGCGCCGGCCTGATCGCCCTCGGGCTGCTGGTCGGCGCGCTGCTGTCCTGGTGGCTCAGCGCCGCCCTGGGCAAACTGACCCGTTACGCCCAGGCGGCCAGCGAGGGGCGCCGCGCGGAGCCGCCGCAGCTGCCCGGCGGCGAACTGGGGCAACTGGCGGCGGCGGTGGAACACATGCGCACCGAACTGGAGGGCAAGGCCTATGTGGAGCGCTACGTGCACACCCTGACCCACGAACTGAAAAGCCCCCTGGCCGCCATTCGCGGCGCCGCCGAATTGCTCGGTGGAGAGCAGCCCGACGGCGAGATGCCGGCGGCACAGCGCCGGCGTTTCACCGCCAATATCCAGCGGGAGACGGCGCGCCTGCAGCAACTGAGCGAACGCCTGCTGCACCTGGCCCAGGTGGAGCAGCGGCAGGGCCTGGAGGAGCGGGTAGAAGTGCCGCTGGCGGCCCTGGTGGACGAACTGCTGCAGGCCCAGCAGGCGCGCATCAGCGCCGGCGACCTGCGGGTGGAGCGGGCGCTGGACCCGGCACTGCGGCTGCGCGGCGAGCGCTTCCTGCTGCGCCAGGCGCTGGCCAACCTGCTGGACAACGCGCTGGACTTCACCCCGCCCGGCGGGCTGCTCCGCTTCAGCGCCGAGCGGCGCGGGGCCTTCGTCGAGTTCTACCTGTTCAACCAGGGTGCGGCGATTCCCGACTATGCCTTATCGCGCCTGACCGAGCGCTTCTACTCCCTGCCCAGGCCCGGCGGCGGTCGCAAGAGCACCGGCCTGGGGCTCAACTTCGTGCAGGAAGTGGCCGGGCTGCACGGCGGCGAGCTGGCCGTTGGCAACGTGGAGGGCGGTGTGCGGGTGAGCCTGAGCCTGCCCGGTGTTTGAGCTGCCCACGAAAATTCCACACAGTCTCCATCCTCCCTCCATCGGCTCCCCACATTGGCGGTTCAGACTCCGGGCCATCCACAACCGCCACGGAGTGCCGAACCATGAACCGACCCCTGTTCTACAAACTGGGCGCCATCGCCCTGCTGACACTGCTGCTGCTGATTCCCCTGAGCATGATCGGCGGCCTGATCGGCGAGCGACAGCAATACCAGCGCGAGGTGTTGCAGGATATCGCCCGCAGTTCCAGCTACAGCCAGCAGATCGTCGGCCCGATCCTGGTGCTGCCCTACGTCAAAACCATCCGCGAATGGAAAACCCACGAACAGACCGGCAAGCGCTATGAGGAAGAGCGCGAGCAGAAAGGGCGCCTGTACTTCCTGCCGGAACGCTTTGCGTTCGATGCCGAGTTGAGCACCGAGCGGCGCGCGCGGGGTATCTACGAGGCGCTGCTGTACCACAGCGACAGTCGCGTCAGCGGCCTGTTTCGCCTGCCGGCGCGCCTGGGCCTGGGCGACGACCTCGACCAGTACCGTTTCGAAGCGCCCTTTCTCTCCGTCGGCATCAGCGATGTCCGCGGCATCCGCAACGACCTGCGCCTGCACCTGAACGGCCGGGCCCTGGAGTTCGCCCCCGGCAGCGGCACCGCCATCCTCGGCAGCGGGGTGCACGCCGTGCTGCCGGCGCTGGACCGCGAGGGCGGCCAGGCCCTGGAGTTCGCCTTCGACCTCAAACTGCAGGGCACCGAGCACCTGAGGCTGGTTCCGGTGGGCCGCGACAGCCGGGTGATGCTGAGCGCCGACTGGCCGCACCCGAGCTTCGTCGGCGAGTATCTGCCCAGCCGCCGCGAGGTGACCGACCGCGGCTTCACCGCCGAATGGCAGACCAGCTTCTTTGCCACCAACCTGGAGGAGGCGCTGCAGCGATGCGTGCAGGGCGGCGAATGCCAGAGCCTGCTAGGGCGCAGCTTCGGTGTCAGCTTCCTCGACCCGGTGGACCAGTACCTGAAGACCGACCGCGCGATCAAATACGCCCTGCTGTTCCTCGCCCTGACCTTCGCCGCCTTCTTCCTGTTCGAAGTGCTCAAACGCCTCGCGGTGCACCCGGTGCAGTACGCCCTGGTGGGGCTGGCGCTGGCCCTGTTCTACCTGTTGCTGCTGTCTCTGTCCGAGCACATCGCCTTCGCCCGCGCCTACGGCCTGTCCGCCGCCGCCTGCGTGGGCCTGATCGGCTTCTACGTCAGCTTCGTGTTGCGCAGCTGGCGCCGGGGCCTGGGTTTTGCCGCGCTGCTGGCGGCGCTCTACGGACTCCTCTACGGCCTGCTCAGCGCCGAGGACTACGCCCTTCTGATGGGATCGCTGCTGGTGTTCGGCGTGCTCGGCGGCTTCATGGTGCTGACCCGCAACCTGGACTGGTACAGCGTGGGCCGCGGCTCGCCGGAGCCCGCGTAAGAACCTGTCTGAGAGCCTGTTTAAAGTCCTCGACTATTGGGACTCGGCGCAGGGGCCGGATACGGTGCCTCTTTCCGGGACACGCTGTGAATACATCCCTGTACGCTCTCCACGGCCATCCATGGCCGTGAACGGTCCCGGAAAGAGGCCCCGCACCCGGCCCGTCAGGCTTAGAGCAAGACTCTAAACAGGCGCTGATAGCTTCTTGCGAGATTCCAAACAGGCTCAAAAAGTTGATGGCGCGGCGTCGCGGGCGCCGTTAAACTCGGCCGGGGCCCCGCTTCCGGGGTTCGCGTCGCTCGGACGGTTCCGGGCGCTTACGTGTACAGAGGCAACCATGAGCCAAGATTCCAGCGCGCCGCCGGTGCGCCGCTTTTCCCGTATCGATCGTCTTCCCCCCTACGTCTTCAACATCACCGCCGAACTGAAGATGGCGGCGCGCCGGCGCGGCGAGGACATTATCGATTTCAGCATGGGCAACCCCGACGGCCCCACGCCGCCGCATATCGTCGACAAGCTGTGCACCGTGGCCCAGCGCGAGGATACCCACGGCTATTCCACCTCGAAAGGTATCCCGCGTTTGCGCAGGGCCATCGCCCACTGGTACGCGGACCGCTACCAGGTGGAGATAGATCCGGAGGAGGAGGCGGTGGTGACCATAGGCTCCAAGGAGGGCCTGGCGCACCTGATGCTCGCGGCGCTCGACCACGGCGACATGGTGCTGGTGCCCAATCCCAGCTACCCGATCCATATCTACGGCGCCGTCATCGCCGGCGCCCAGGTGCGTTCGGTGCCGCTGGTGCCCGGGATCGATTTCTTCGTCGAGCTGGAGCGGGCCATCTGCGAGAGCATTCCCAAGCCGAAGATGGTGGTTCTCGGCTTTCCGTCCAATCCGACCGCCCAGTGTGTCGAGCTGGATTTCTTCGAGCGGGTGGTGGCCCTGGCGAAGCGCTACGGCATCCTGGTGGTGCACGACCTGGCCTACGCCGACATCGTCTACGACGGCTGGCAGGCGCCCTCGATCCTGCAGGTGCCGGGCGCCAAAGAGGTGGCGGTCGAATTTTTCACCCTGTCCAAGAGCTACAACATGGCCGGCTGGCGCGTCGGGTTCATGGTGGGCAACCGGGAACTGGTCAACGCCCTCGCGCGCATCAAGAGCTATCACGACTACGGCAGCTTTACCCCGCTGCAGGTGGCGGCGATTGCGGCCCTGGAGGGGGACCAGCAGTGCGTGCGGGATATCGCCGAACAGTACCGCCAGCGCCGCGATATTTTGGTAAAGGGGTTGCACGAAGCCGGCTGGATGGTGGAACTGCCGAAAGCGTCCATGTACGTCTGGGCCAGGATTCCCGAGGCCTATCGCCCCATGGGGTCGCTGGAGTTTTCCAAGAAGCTGCTCGCCGATGCCAAGGTCTGTGTATCGCCGGGTATTGGCTTCGGCGACTACGGCGACGACTATGTGCGCTTTGCGCTGATCGAGAACGGCAACCGGATTCGCCAGGCGGTGCGGGGGATCAAGGCGATGTTCCGCGCGGATGGGTTGCTGCGGGCCGGTTGAAATCTCCGCATTGACCCCTGACCTGTAGGAGCGGCCCATGGCCGCGATCTGACTTCCCGAGCACTCTGGAATCCGATCGCGGCCAACGGCCGCTCCTACAAGGCTTCGCCCAATTTCAGAATGGCCCGCCACTCCCTGGCCGTCACCGGCTGGATCGACAACCGCCCCTGTTTCACCAGCACCATTTCCGCCAAGTCGGGATTGCGCTTGATCTCCGCCAGCGCCAGCGGCCGCGGGAATTTGCCCTGCCATTTCACGTCCACGCAGTACCAGCGCGGTTTGTCCCCACTGGCCTTGGGATCGAAGTACTTGCTGTGCGGGTCGAACTGGGCCGGGTCCGGGTAGGCCGGTCGCACCACCTCGGCGGTGCCGGCGATGGCCGGCACCTTGCAGGCGCTGTGGTAGAAGAGCACCCCGTCGCCCACCGCGACCGCATCCCTGAGGAAGTTGCGCGCCTGGTAGTTGCGGATGCCGTCCCAGCGGCCGGTCCGGGCCGGTTCCGCGGCCAGGTCGTCGATGCTGTATTCGTCCGGCTCGGATTTGAATAGCCAGTAGTTCATGCGGCAGTCCGTCCCCATACTGCGCCCGGCGGTGTTTCTCCCGGCGGGCGCCTGCATTAGTCTGTTCCATTGATTGAATCGCAACGGGCATTTATGGGCAATACCGCATTTCAATGGCTGTCGGCGCGGCTCGCCACGGAGCGCTGGCAATACTGGGCGCTGCAGCTGGCCGGCTGGGGCGGCTATACGCTGCTGACCTTCGTCGGCAGCTTTTTCTGGGTCAAGAACCACTGGCTGCACTCCAGCTATATCGCCGTGGCCACCGCTTCCGGGGTACTGCTGTCGGAGGCGATGCGCCGCTGTTTCCAGAAGCTCTGGGACAAGCCGCCGGCGGCGCGCCTGTTCGGCACCCTGTGCGTGGTGTTGCTGGCGGCGCTGCTGTGGGCGGCGATCAAGTTCGGTGGCTCCCTGTGGCTCTACGGCAAGGAGAGCGACGAGCACCCGGCGGTGCTGGCCATCTACTGGTTTTCCTACTCCTTCATGATCATGCTGACCTGGGCCGCGCTCTACTACGGCATCAAGTACTACCAGGCCTCCCAGACCCAGCAGGAGAAGACCCTGCGCGCCGAGTCCATGGCTCACCAGGCGCAGCTGAAAATGCTGCGCTACCAGCTCAATCCGCACTTCCTGTTCAACACCCTGAATGCGATTTCGACACTGATCCTCGACAGCCAGGGGCGCACCGCCAACGATATGGTCATGCGCCTGTCCCAATTCCTGCGCCACTCCCTCGACAACGACCCCATGCAGAAGGTGACCCTGGCCAAGGAGGTGGAGGCGCTGATGCTCTACCTCGACATCGAGAGGGTGCGCTTCGCCGACCGCCTGGGAGTGAACCTGGACCTGGAGGGCGAGTCGCCGCGGGCGCTGGTGCCCAGCCTGCTGCTGCAGCCGCTGGTGGAGAACGCGATCAAGTACGGCATCTCGCAGCGGGAATGGGGCGGCGAGATCACCATCAAGGCGCGGGTCTTCGCCGGCGAACTGCTGCTGGAAGTGAGTGACAATGGCCCGGGTATGCCGGAGGAGGACCTGGCGCGGCTCGGTTCCGGCTACGGCGTCGGCATCCGCAATACCTGCGAGCGCTTGCGGGCCCTCTACGGCGGGGAGCAGAAGGTGCGCTTCCGCAACCGCCCGGAGGGCGGCCTGGCGATACATATCCGCATTCCCTATGAACAGTAGTTCCAGGAACAGGAAGACTCTATGACTGGTACGGACTCTCTCAACAAGGCCGCAGGTGTTCTCAAAGCCATCGTCGTCGACGACGAGCCACTGGCGCGGCGCGGCCTGCGCCTGCGCCTGCAGCAGATGGACAACGTGGAGGTGATCGCCGAGTGCGGCAACGGCCGCGAGGCGCGCGAGCGCATCCTGGAATTGCAGCCGGACGTGGCCTTCGTGGACATCCAGATGCCCGGCGTCAGCGGCCTGCAACTGGTGCAGCAGATCCCGCCGGAGCAGCTGCCCCAGGTGATTTTCGTCACCGCCTACGACCAGTACGCGGTGGAGGCCTTCGAGGTCAACGCGGTGGACTATGTGCTCAAGCCCATCGAGGACCAGCGCCTGGCGGTGGCCCTGGCGCGGGTGCGGGAGAAGCTCGCCAGCGCCGATATCGCCAGCCAGCGCGAGCAGCTGCTGGAGGCGGTGGCGGACCTGACCAAGGAATCCCCGGAGGCACTGGAGCAGAAGCTGGTTGCCGGCACTCTCCAGGGCAGTGAGTGGGGCGGCAGCGTCTACCCGGAGAAAATCGCCATCAAGGACTCCGGCAAGATCACCCTGGTGCCGGCCCGGGAAATCGACTGGATAGACGCCGCCGGCGACTATATGTGCGTGCACGCCAAGGGCGAGACCCACGTGATGCGCATCACCATGAAGGAGCTGGAGCAGCAGTTGGACCCCAGGGTGTTCCAGCGCATCCACCGCTCCACCATCGTCAACCTGGGGCGCGTGCGCGAAATCTGTGCCCATATCAACGGCGAATACCATTTGGTGCTGAACAACGGCGAGCGCCTGAAGATGAGCCGCAGCTATAAAAATAAAGTGCAGCATTTCCTGTGATTTCGGGCGCCGCCGGCAGCACCAAATAAATTGGGGATCGACTTCCGCAGTGAGTAGACTTCCGAGCACAATTGGAAGAGGAGGAAGTCCCATGCGTTTTCTGATTCCCTTGATACTGATGTGCGCTCTCGCTGGCTATAGCCAGGCGCAGGATCGGCTGCGCGAGCTGCCCTCCGGTACCGCCCAGGTACAGGTAATGGGGCAGACATACTACCAACACGGCAACACCTTCTACCGCTTTCATCCCCAGGGCGGTTACTACTATGAGGTGCAGCCACCCAGTGGCCTTATCCGGGACGAGCGAGGACACTATTACCGTCGCGGTATGGATCAACCGCGCATCGGCACCGAGGAGGGTTGCCGTAACTTCGCGGCGGAGCGCGCCAATCGCAATCCGTCCGTCGGCGGCAAGGTTTATATCGCCGAGTTCAACCGCTGCATGAACATGATCCGTCAGCAGTAGGCGACCAGGAATATTCGTTCCCGCGTCGACACCCCGTCGGCGCGGGAACGGATTTTTGTGTGGGCGCACATCGCTGTGGCGCGGGGGAGAGTAAGCCGCAGGCCCGCTGACAGGAACCTGCTTGCGGGCGAATGAACGGGGCCGCCTGCAAGCAGGCTTCTACAGGCGCCATCCTACATCCGGTTTAGAAGTCTGTTGGCCGCAAGCCTATTGCGCGGCGGCCGCAACCGATTAGCCTTGCCCCATCAATGAAAAAAACAAAAAGGTCCAGGGTATGGCGCTCACCAGTGCAGCGTTGAAAAACCCCGCCGCCACCGCGGTAGCCGTGGTCCTGGCCGTGCTGCTGGGCGCCTTCTTCGCCAGCCGCCTGCCGGTGCAACTCTTCCCCGATATCGAAAACCCGCAGATCACCATACAGGCCGGCTGGCGCGCCGCTTCGCCCAAAGAGGTGGAGGCGGAAATCGTCGAGCCGATCGAGTCGGTGCTGCAGGGGCTCACGGGCCTGGAGCAGATGCAGGTCAACGCCGGTCGCGGCGGCGCCTGGGTGAACCTGGAGTTCGCCATGGGCACTGACATGGACAAGGTGCTGATCGACGTGATCAGCCGTATGGGCAGCCTGCCGCCGCTGCCGCGGGACGCCGAGCCGCCGCGGGTGATGTTGGGCGGCTGGGGCGGCGACGCCACCGCGCTGACCTATTTCTTCCTGCAACTGCTGCCCGGTAACCCCCACACCATGGCCGACTACACCGGCCTGATCAGCGACGTGATCCGCCCGGAGCTGGAGTCGGTACCCGGCGTCGCCAGCGTCGAGGCACAGAGCGGCTCCGCCGATCGCGAGGAACTGCAGGTGGTTTTCGACCCCTGGAAGGCCGCCGAACTGGGCATTCGGTTGCCCGCGGTCACCGGCCAACTGGCCTCGGCGCGGGACGTGTCCGGCGGCTTCACGGATGTGGGGCGGCGCCGCTATACCCTGCGTTTCGCCGGCGAATACGATCCGGAGACGCTGTCCCAACTGGTGCTGGAGTGGCGCGATGGCCGCCCGGTGCGCCTCGGCGATATCGCCGAGGTCAGGGTGGATGCCTCGGAGCGCCGCGGTAGTGCCACCCAGAACGGCAACCCGGCGGTGGCCCTGCGCATCAACCGCACCAACGACGCCAACATGCTCGCCACCCTGGAGCGGGTGAAGGCGAAGGTCGCGGAACTGAACGGGAAAACCCTGGTGCAGGAAAAACTGGTGCTGGTCCAGTCCTTCGACGCCTCGGTGTTCGTCTATCGGGCCCTGAACCTGCTCGGCGGCAACCTGCTGCTCGGCGTGCTGCTGGCGGTGGGGGTGCTCTGGTGGTTTATGCGCCGGATGCGCGCCACCCTGATCGTCGCCGCGGCCATCCCCATTTCCCTGCTGGCCACCTTCGTTGTGCTGTCCGCCGCCGGGCGCAGCGTCAATGTGATTTCCCTCGCCGGCCTCGCCTTCGCCACCGGCATGGTATTGGACGCGGCCATCGTCGTGCTCGAGAACATCGTGCGCCTGCGCGAGAGGGGCCTGGGCGCCCGGGAGGCATCCGAAAGGGGCGCTGGCCAGGTGTGGGGCGCGCTGCTGGCCAGTACCGCCACCACCGTGGCCATCTTCCTGCCGGTGTTCTTCCTGCGGAGCGTCGAGGGGCAGGTGTTCGGCGACCTGGCGCTGACCATCGCCGTGGCGGTGGTCTTCTCCCTGTTGGTGGCGGTCGCCGTGGTGCCGGTGGCGGCCCGCCAGTGGCTGCCGGAGATCTCCAGCGAGGACCGCCTGGCCGGCCTGTGGGAGAGGATCACCGCCAGGGTTATGTCCCTGACGGCCACGCCGGCGCGGCGCTGGAAAGTGATCGGCGGGCTGTTGTTGTTGCCGTTGCTGACCACCTGGCTGCTGCTGCCGAAGCTGGATTACCTGCCGCCGGTAAAGAGGGATGCGGTGGATGTGTGGCTGAACTTCCCCGCCGCGACGAATACGGAGACGGTGGAGCGGGAGATCGTCGCCGAACTGGACCGGCGCATGGCGCCCTATATGCGCGGCGAGCGGGAGCCGGCACTGAAGAACTACTACATCCTCTCCTGGCCGAACGGCGGCACCATGGGCGTGCGCGTGAAGGACATGGACAGGGCCGGGGAGATGGAGCGCATACTGCGCGAGGAAGTTCTGGTGGACATCCCCGACTTCCAGGGCTTTGCCGCCCGCGGTAACCTGTTCGGCCAGTTCGGCGGCGACCGGCGCATCGCCCTGCACCTGCAGTCCCGCGACGCCGAGGGCCTGATGAAGGCCGCCGCCCGCGGCGTGGACGTGATTGGCGAGGTAATGCCCGGCGTGCCGGTGCAGCCCAACCCGGGCCTGTCGCTTTCCGAGCCGGAGCTGACCGTCTACCCCAACGACCGCGCCATGCACGAGCAGGGCTGGAACCGCCAGGACCTGGGCAACCTGGTGCGCGCCCTGGGCAACGGCTTGTATGTCGGCGAATATTTCAACGGCGAGAAGCGCCTGGACGTCATCTTCAAGGCGCGCGAGTGGCGCACGCCGGAACAGCTGCAGAACACGCCGCTGGTCACCCCCCGCGGCGACATAGTGCCGCTGAACCAACTGGCCAGTGTCGAGCGCACCGTCGGCCCGGGCAGCCTGCGGCGGGTGGACGGCCGCCGCACCATCACTCTCAATATCGTGCCGCCAGACGACGTCTCCCTGGAGGAGGTGCGCGCGCAGATAGAGGCGGACGTACTGCCGCAGATACAGGCCGCCATGCCCGCCGACGGCGGCATCCTGGTGGGCGGCAACGCCAGCGACCTGGACAAGGCACTGGTGTCCCTGTCGCAGAACTTTGTGCTGGCCCTGCTGATCCTCTTCCTGCTGATGAGCGCGCTTTTCCGCTCCCTCAAAGACGCCGGCCTGGTGCTGCTGACGGTGCCGCTGGCCACGGTGGGCGGCGTGCTGGCGCTGCAGTTGCTGAACCTGATCGGCTTCCAGCCCCTCGACCTGCTGACCATGATCGGCTTCGTGATACTGCTGGGGCTGGTGGTCAACAACGCGATTCTGCTGGTGCACCAGACCCGCGCCGCCGAGGACGAGGGCGCGACCCGCGTCGAGGCGGTGGAGCAGGCGCTGCGCCTGCGCCTGAGGCCCATTTTCATGAGCACCTTGACCAGCGTCTTCGGCATGCTGCCCTTATTGATTGCGCCGGGCGAGGGCAGCGTCATCTACCGCGGCCTGGCCGCGGTGATCGTCGGCGGCATGGCGGTCAGCACCCTGTTCACCCTGGTACTCTTGCCGGCGCTGCTGCAGACCGGTCGCCTGCCCCTGCCGCAATTCGCGCGCCTGCGCGAGCGGCTGGTTGCGAGGAATTCCCTATGAAAAAAATATCCCAACTGCCGAATGGCACTGAATCAAGGGAAAGCCACCCTGTGGCCGCCCCGCCGTTCCTACAAGGGCCATCGGGGCCGCGCTGGCGCCATGCACTGCGCACGTTATTTTTGACAGTGGTGTTCTCTCCCGGGGCACTGGCACAACAGGAAGAGGCGGCCGTCACCGTCGACCGCGCCCAGTTGCGCGAGATGGCGCCCAGCCAGTGGTCCGCCGGCAGGGTGGTGAGCCGCCGCGATATCCGCATCTCGTCGGAACTGGACGGCGCGCTGGAATTCGTCGCCGAGCCCGGCAGCCTGGTGAAAAAGGGCGAGCGCCTGGCGCAGCTGGACGCTACCCACTGGAATCTGCAACTGCGCAACAGCGACAGCCGCATCGCCCAGCTGCGCGCGCGCCTGAACTACCTGGACGCGCAGCTCGAAAGGCTGCGCAAACTGGCCGAGACCAACAGTACTTCCCGTTCGGCGCTGGAGGAACAGCAGGCCGAACGCGAGGCCATGGCCCAGGACCTGGTGGCGGCGCAGATAGAGCGGGATCGCCGCGCCTACGAGCTGTCGAAGACCCGGATCAGTGCCCCCTTCGATACCCTGGTGGTCAGCCGCGAGCAGCAGGCTGGCGAGTATGTGCGCACCGGTACCCAACTGCTGCGGGCGCTGGATATGTCGCAGCTGGAAGTGGAGGCGGATATACCGCTGGCGTCGCTGCCGCTGCTGCGCGCCGGCGATGCCATCGCGCTGCGCAGCGATGCGGTGTCACAGGTGGAGGACAGGCGCGCGGCGAGCGGCGAACTGCTCGAAGGCCGCGTGCGCCAGTTGGTGCCGGTGGCCAGTGACAACTCGCGTCGGGTTAAACTGATGGTGCAATTGCCCCCGCAGTCGAGCTGGATTGCTGGCATGCCGGTCCAGGTGGCGGTGCCGGTGGCGGCCGTACAGCAGGCGCTGGCGGTGCCGCGGGATGCGCTGGTACTGCGCAACGGCGATGCCTTCGTGTTTCGCGTCGGCAGCGACAACAAGGCCGAGCGGCTGCCGGTGGTCACCGGCAGCGGCGACGGCGAGTGGATCTCGGTGCGCGGCGACCTGAGCGACGGCGACCGCGTGGTCGTGCGCGGCGCCGAACGGTTGCAGCCGGGCCAGGCGGTCAAGGTACTGTCGGAAGTGGCGCGGGAAGGTGAGGGGGCGCAGGCTTCTATTCTCTGACTTTCTAAGAACCTGTTTGAGATCTTCGAAAAACCGGCTTCCGTGCCGGAGCAGGGTGGGGTACCGCTTTCCGGGACACGCCGTGAATCCATCCCTGGAGGCTTGTCGGCGAGGTCCCTCTCGCCAACAGTCCCGGAAAGCGGTCCCCCACCCTGCTCTGATCGCTTCTTGCGAGATTCCAAACAGGTTCTAACAGCGCGACTGGGGATAGTGTCCTCCGCTGAGTAAACTTCCGGTAGTTTACAGCAGCGCGGAGGTCGCCATGCGCTACGCCATTGCACTCCTGTTCAGCTTCGCCGTCACGCTCGCCTGGGCCCAGGACCGGGTGGGGCAGCTGCCTTCCGGCGCCTCGCAGATCCTGGTGCGCGGCGAAACCTATTACTACTCGGGCGGTTCCTTCTACCGGGAGGGCAAGGGCGGCTATACGCGCGTGGAGCCTCCGCTGGGCGCGCGGGTGCCCAGTGTTCCCGGTGACAGCGGCAGCTTCACCCTGGGCGGCGACCGCTATTTTGTCGCCCCGGGCGGCACCGTCTTCCTGTTCGATCCGGGCGGGGACGACTATGCGGTCGTAAACCCGCCTCCCGGCTGGCGCGACTACTACAGGGCGCCGCCGGAACGCCGCTCGCTCCCGGCGCCGCAGATGGCGCAATCCCCCCCGCCCGTGGAAGTACCCCGCGCCTACCCGCGGCCCGGTCCCGGATACCGCACCGACGGTTATTACGGCGGGCGCAACCTCGGCTACTACGGCCGCTACGGTTTCCGCGACGATATTGACGACGAAAGCTACCGCGAGCGCCGGTCGACCTGCCGCCGCATCGCCGACGATCAATCGCGCCGTGGCGGGGTCGGCCCCTACCGCCGCCAGCCGGGCGGCTACTGGGACGAGTTCGAGCGCTGCATGAGCATGCGCTAGCCTGTCGCAGGCGGGTATGCATCTCTCCGCAAGCCGTTTCGCTTTTCCCACCCTGAGTGCGGTTTTCAGCTTCTAGCCCGGGCTAGGCTTTAAGGAGTCTCTCCTGTAGTTGCGCCGAGGGAAGGCCATGTCGAGGAATAGGGATTTTTCCGCACTCTGGCGGGGCGGGCTCGCCCTGCTTTTTGCACTGTGGCTGGCGGCCTGTGGTGGCGGCAGCGGTGGAGGCGACGGCGACGGCGGGGAATCGCCGGACCCGGGCGAAGGGGTGGTTGTCTGTGAAACCGGCGATGTGCCCGCGGATTCCGGCCAGTGCGGCCAGGTGTTTATCGGTTTCAGCGACCTCGAGGGGGACTTTATCCGCTACCGGGTGGATATCGTCGCCCTCAGCCTGTTCAGCGCCGACGGCGTCCGCATCGAGGTGCTGTCGGGCAAATACACCGTCGACGTGATCCAGTATCGGGCGCTGTCGGAGCTGGTCGCCGCCGCGACGCTGCCGGTGGGCAACTATGTGCGCGCCGAGATCACCCTCGACTATAGCGACGCGGATATCCGTGTGGACGTGGCCGGGAAGGCCAGGAAAGCGCGGATAGTGGATGCCGAGGGCCGCAGCGTGCGCGAGGTGACCCTGGCCCTGGAAATCGATCCCCTCAACCAGCCGCTGGTGGCGCCCGGACTGCCGTTGCTGCTGCAGTTGGATTTCAACCTGGCGGCCTCGCATATCGTGGACACCCTCGCCAAGCCGCCCATCGCGCAACTCTTCCCCGTCGTCACCGCGGAGTTCGATCCGCTGCAGCTGAAGGCGTTTCGCCTGCGCGGCCCCCTGATCGCCGCGGACGAGCGGCAGGTCTCCTTCCGGATTGCGGTGCGGCCCTTCAACCGCACCCGCGGGCGCCTGGGGGGGGTGGATATCCACATCCGCGGCGAGACCGATTGGGAAATCGACGGCGAGTTCTTCGCCGGCTCCAGTGGCCTCAGCGCCGCGGTGGCGCTGCCCGTCGACACCCTCACCCTGGCCTTCGGCCGCTACGACCGGGCGGCGCGTATGTTCATAGCGGAGCAGGTGTTCGCCGGCGGCAGCGTGCCCGGCGTGGCCCTGGACGCGATCGAGGGCCTCGTGCTGGCGCGCAGCGCCAACACCCTGACCCTCCTGGGCGCGCGGCTGGTCTGTACCGACGGCAGCGTCGCTTTCCGCGACCGCGCCATACTGCTGCTGGGTGACAACACCCTGGTCAGCAAGCCCGGCTTCCCGCTACAGCAGCTGACCCCCGGCGCCGTCTCCGTGGGGCAGCGCATCACCGCCCTGGGAGTCTGGGACCCCGGCGAGAAACTGCTGGATGCCACCGCGGGGCAGGTGCGGTTGCTGGAGACCCGGCTGGACGCCACCCTCAACAACCGCATCGACCTGGAACTGGCGGTCACCGCCCTGGAGTTCGGCGGGCGCGACGCGGCACTGTTCGATTTCACCGGCACTGGCAAGACGGCCGCCTGGGACGCGGACCCGGCCGGATACCTGGTCGATGTAGAGTCCCTGAGCCTGCCCCTTCTGGCGCTGAATGCGCCGCTGCGGATTGGCGGCACTGTCGCCCCCTTCGGCCGCGCCCCCGCGGATTTCGAGGCGGTGGCGGTGGGGAATTTCGTCGATGGCGGGGCCCAACTGATGGTGACCTGGATTGGCGCCGGCAGCATCGACGCCTTCGTCTCCCTGGATGCCAACGGCCTGCAGCCCAACCTCAATGCGGATTTACTGGGGAGCGAACACTTTATCCGCCGCGGCGCCGTGCTCACCGACCTGCTGGCGCTGACACCGGTGCCGCGGCTGGTGCCGGTGCTGGAGGGCGGCCTCTACGCCCTGGCCCAGGGCGACGTGATCACCCTGTATTCGGACTTCGGCGACTTCGCCACCGACCTGGACCTGCGCATGGACCTCGGCGCCGCGGTGAAAATACTGCACGCCGAGGGCGGCTACCGCAGCGGCGCCGCCAGCATGACGGTGACCGGCCTGGAGGTGGTGCTGATCGACTAGTGTCTGTCCCGCCAACCCTACACTGAAATGACGGACTGCTTTTCCTCCATTCACACGGCGCGCAGCAGTGGCCGCACACTGCAGACCATACTGCTCGTCCTCCTGCTCGCCGCCGGCTCCCCGTTGGCCGGCGCCCAACTCCCCGGCAAGAAGCCCGAGGCGTTCGAGCCGACCATTCCCGAGTTCACCTCGCCCTCCGCAGACTGGTGGAGCGGCTGGACAGGCGCCACCCGGGCGCAGCGCGAGCAGTGGCTGCGGGAACTGAGCCAATCCTGGGATCAATGGCGCGAGAAGCTCCCCGAAGACGAGGACCTGCGGAAGCGGGCGGCGGCGGTGGGCGACGCCCTCAAGGGCGTGGAACTCACCTGGCAGCAGCAGGTCGAGCTGCAAAAGGTGACGGTGCTGCCGGAGGTCGAGTTCCCCGACAGCCCGGATGTACTGGCCTGGGCCAAGGCGGACGCCGCCGTCAGCCGCGGCCGCCGGCGGCTGATCGGGGTGCAGTTGGAAGTCCGCCAGTTGGACGACACCCTGGGTCAGTCGCTCAGCCAGCTGCGCAAACAGATAGTCCGTATGCGCGAAGAGGACGGCGACAAGGCGGAAGCGGAGTCCACCGCCCTGGAGCTGCTGCGGGCGCAGATCAACCACCTGAACATCATCGAGCAGCGCGAATTCCTGGAGCGGCAGCTGGGCGCCTGGCGGGAGCAGCTGGCACTGGCGGAAAGCAAACTGAAGCGCATGCTCGGCGAGCTGCAGTTCAGCGCCGAAGCGGCCAAGGCGCTGGAAAAGGATATTCGGGAACAGGCGGGAAAGGCCGAGAAACTGGCCGAGGAGCGCACCCGGGTACAGGGCAGCGCGGTGCAGTCCACCGATCCCGACGCCAATATGAAAAAAGACCTCACCCTGATGGAGCTGGAGGTAGACCTGCTCGAGGGCCAGTTGAAGAAGCGCAAGGCCGAACTGCTGCAATCGATCAACAGCGTCCTCGGCGAGGGGGAGGAGGAGCCCACCCTGGTGGTGAGCCGCGATCTGCTGGAAACGGCGCGCGCGGTGATCGACGGCACCTCGCGGGAGCTGAATATACGCCAGCGGCAGGTGGTGGCCTGGCGCGGCGAGGAGGGCGAGGACCTGAGCCGCTGGTGGCGTTACTTCGAGCGCATCGACAGCGGCCTGGGGCGCGCCAACGACCTGATCGAGGATATATCGCGCTACGAGGCGGCGCAGCTGCAGGTCTACAAGCGGCGGCAGGGCTGGTGGGCCACGGTGCGTGAGCGCACCGGCTATATGATCAGCCGGGCCTACCGGCGCTGGCGCCAGTTGGCGGACTACCAGTTGTTCACCGTGGCGCAGAACCCGATCACCCTGCGCCAGATCGCCAAGATCATTTTCGTGCTGGTGTGCGCCTGGCTGGTCTCCGGCTTCACCCGCCGTTTCCTCAATCGGCTGGTGCGCAGGAAGCGCGCCAGCGAGCAGTCGATGTATACCCTGGGGCGAGTGCTGCATTACAGCATCATCGCCGTGGCGCTGGTGATCGCCCTCGCCATGCTGGGTCTGGACACCTCCAAGCTGGCGCTGGTGGCCGGCGCCCTGTCGGTGGGTATCGGCTTCGGCCTGCAGGCGATTTTCTCCAACTTTATTTCCGGGCTGATATTGCTGCTCGAACAGCCGCTGCGGGTGGGCGACCTGGTGGAACTGGAGTCCGGTGTCTTCGGCCGCATCCGCGACATCAACGTGCGCTCCACCCGCATCACCACCCGCGACAATGTGGACATCCTGGTGCCCAACTCGGAGTTCGTCACCGGCCGCGTGATCAATCACACCCTGGACGATCCGGTGCGCCGCATCCACGTGCCCTTCGGCGTGGCTTACGGATCGGACCCGGACCTGGTGCGGGAGGCGGCCATGGTGGCCGCGGAGCGGGTCAACATCACCCACACTGACTGGAAGCGCAAGACCGAGGTGTGGCTGATGGAGTTCGGCGACAGTGCGTTGAACTTCAAGCTGGTGGTGTGGGTGAACAGCAACATGGTGTCGCCCCTGGGCGACCCCTACGCACTCTACAACCTGGAGCTGCTGCGCGAGTTCCGCGACAAGGGCATAGAGGTGCCCTTCCCGCAGCGGGACCTGCATCTGCGCAGCTGGGAAGCGCCGCTGCCGATAGCGCGGCGGAGAGAGGGCCAATAAAAAGCCTGCCACCACCGGGTGGCAGGCTGATTGGCTGACCCCTAAGAGCCTGTTTAAAGTCCTCGACTATTGGGACTCGGCGCAGGGGCCGGGTACGGTGCCTCTTTCCGGGACACGCTGTGAATACATCCCTGTACGCTCTCCACGGCCATCCATGGCCGTGAACGGTCCCGGAAAGAGGCCCCGCACCCGGCCCGTCAGGCTT
>Ga0207773_100012_pt1 | contig 215491 bp, 177 predicted proteins | sample TtaePargueraPR_2_FD_187281 | JGI IMG/M metagenome (GOLD analysis project Ga0207773, IMG submission 187281) | Aerobic enrichment media microbial communities from Bioluminiscent Bay, La Parguera, Puerto Rico - Tt and M1 (3) (SPAdes) | ecosystem: Environmental > Aquatic > Marine > Unclassified ... | reverse complement strand
AGGTCTTCAGGCCAGGCTGGCTATCGGGGTAGCCGGGTAATCCGGCGAGGTACATCCATTCACCAGCAAGGAGGGAAGAAACACTTCATGCACATTTGACGCGCGTATCGTTGGCTTCAATAACAGGTCAAGGGTCGCGCTCGCCCGTAAAAAACCAATCTCCTACCATCCCGAGCATCCTGCTCACGCGTGAAAAAGATATTTGCATATAGAGTGCCACCTTGCGGCTTCGGGCTTGTTCAACCAACTGGATAAGATCGCGGCTTCGCGCGATCTATCCTTATTCGTTATGTGTTGAATTCATCGATCAATACTTCCATGGTTTTAGCTAGGAATGTGATCCCTGGATCTTGTTCGAAGTTTTGGACTTCGACTCTTACATTTCCCCATTGCCTTCCTGAAACACCTACTACGACCATTCCACTCAAGCTACCAGAGAAGTCTTGGTCTATTTTGAGATTCGATACCATTTCAAATCTAAGTTTTCTTTTCAGTCCATCTCTATTTTGTATAGACAGTTCAATTGAGCTGTTCGAGTAATCTTCAGGATCGAGATGGTAGTTCAGGTCAGTAAGATCTGAATTGGTGAATCCTGATAGTAGTATCGGCTCGTTCATCTATCGTGCTCTGTACACATAACGTTGCCAGCAGAGGCGGCCATAGCGCTTTTTGCGCGAAGCGCATTGCGTAGGCCGTCCTGCGGAGGCGCGCAGCGCCGGAGCGTACTGCCTGGCCTTGTTAACTGCCTGTGAGGCATTGGAACACACCTGATACTGAGGCAGGGAATTTTTCAGCCTCGTACTTTCCATTTGCCAGATTTAGTGACGGTGCGTCACCGTACGACTCATTCCTCTCAGCGTATCGAATAATTTTGAATTCTTTGAAATCACATTTCTCGCCAGCTTTTTGAAGCCAAACCGACCTGACATTTGAAAAACTTTCCCCGTCAGGAACTGAAAGAGAGAGATCTTCCATTTTCCCCGGTATCTTTTTCTCCATTGGAACAATAGCGTATGCCTGTCCAACCAAGGAGCTGAGGATAATTGCATTTATATACTTATTCATTGTTCGATCATTTTGCAGTTAACGCCGCAATCAGCCGCAGCTTAGTTTGTGCGCTTTTTGCGCGATAGTGGGAGCGCAGCGACCGCGCGAAAAGTGCACAAACTTAGCCGTCGGCTGCATTGCCTAGTTAAGGAGGGCCCTGAGCGACCCTCAAGTTTTGTTCCCGTGATAGAAATAAACCAGCCTTGCTTGCTGGTGATACCCTGTACCCCAAAGTGGAGAATTTAGTGATGCAACGCTGCCATCTTTAGCTACTTTTATTTTAGCTCTGGCATATGCTACGAATTCCATTACCCCCTCATCCAAGCAGGCTAAATCCTCGAGGAATTCTTTACCTGTAAAATTTTTTCTTTTGAGGCCATAGTGTTTCGATGACCCAGTAGGGATAAGAAAAAATTCATCGTCATCGTCCCATTCGAACGCTTCTACTTCCTGTAATTGAATCTGTCCGGACCCATCTTCCAAGTAACTAGCAAATGCTATGCCATATTCTTCCGCTTGTGGATGCTCTTTGAATATCGACTTTAAATCTTCAACGATGTGCTGTACGAGCATCAACTCTCCTTAACGTTGCCAGCTGGGGCGGCCTGCGCTGTTTATGTGCGCAGCGCATAGCGTAGGCCGTCCCGCGGAGGCGCGCAGCGCCGGAGCGTACAGCCTGGCCTTGTTAAAACTTTTGGCCTGTATACTCCCACCAAGGTTTCTCACCATCAATTTTCCACCAATATGGATCATGACTACCCCTAAACTGCTCCTCATAAATCTTAATTAGACCAAGAAGTTCAATTGGGTTGTCTGCTACGACCTCACGATCACCTTTTTTGGCATTCCACTCGTATACTTCTTGCTCAGATGAAGTGGGTAATTTTCTAGTTTTTATCTCCCACCCGAGTTTTTCAGCTACTCGTATAGCTGTGCTATATACATTTGGATTTCTGACAATGGTCATGTGGGTACCGAGTTTTAACAGTTTATTCAAAAGCGTGTGCATATTTGGATACGGTATCCGCAAATAGGAATTTGTGTCTATATCTAACCACATGTGTATACATCTGACCACCGCCTCGGTTGGTGCAGGCGTACCAAATTTCGGGTGCTCTCTTTGGGAAGGCGAAGTCTATTTCTTGATCACCAGCGAATCCAGAAACAACCTCACCGCCGGATGCTCCGTCGCACTCCGCTTGAACGTCGCCGCATTCTGAATCCGGTACCGAAACCGCTCCGGGTGCAGTGCCAGCAGCTCCCCACTCTGTACATACCGCTCCGCCAGATACTCCGGCAGAAAGCCCACAAACTGCCCCGACAATATCATCGCCAGCCGCGCGGCCATATGGTTGGCGGTGGATTTGTGGGGGAACAATCGGTACAGATGTGCCGCTCCGGAGAGCACGGCGTGGCTGGGGGCGGCCAGTTCCTGTTGGGTTAGCAACTCCTCACTTACTTCCTTTTCATTGGCCAGAGGGTGCTGGCTGCCGCAGTAGAGCAGCGACTGGTGGTGGAACAGGGGCCGGTAGTCGAGGCCGGGGCGGCGGGAGTGGAGCGGGTTGATGCCGACGTCGGCGCGGCCGGCGAGGATTTCCAGTTCCAGTTCCTGGGGGGCGGCCAGTTGGACGTCCAGCTGCAACTGCGGGGCCTGTTCGCGGATGAGGGCCAGGGTGGCGGGTAGGTCCAACTGGGGGATATCCAGTACGTCGTCCGGCAGCACTATGCGCAGGCTGCCGGTGAGGCTCGACTGGATGGCGTTGACCTGGCTCTTGAAAGTTTCCAGGTGGCCGTCCAGTTCGGTGATGGCCTGGTAGACGGCCTCGCCTTCCGGGGTGAGCTTGAAATCGGCGCGGCCGCGGGATCGCAGGCACAGCGGCATGCCAAGGCGGGCTTCCAGGTCGGAGAGGTGCACACTGATGGTGGAGCGGCTGATGTTCAGGGCCACCTCGGCGGGGGCCAGGCCGCCGGCGCGGACTATCTCGCGGAAGACGCGGAGGAGGCGGAGGTCTATGTCGGTGAGGCGGCCGCCTATGGCGTTCTTTGATTGGCTCATGGTTTCGGGGCTCGTAGGTTTGGGGTGGCCGTTGGCCGATAAGGCGGGCCTGCGGCCCGCTTGCCGAGCTGGAGCTCGGCGTTCCCAGGGGGAGGTGCCTACAGGTCACTGCAGGCATTGGTGCCAGCTTAGGGGAAAGTTTGATATTGGTAAATTTTAGTTGGAAAGATACTACTATTCGCCGCCGTCGGCAGGGGCCAGAATCGCCGTAACTGCTGTTAAGACCAATGATTGCAAGGAGGTTTGAGGTGGAGCTGGCCAATCGGGGTTTGTTGAGGTTTCAGAATTATATCGATGGCGAGTGGCGCGACGGGGCGTCCACCATCGAGGTGCGGGACCCGGCCAACGGTGAACTGCTGGGCCGGGTGGCGGACGGCGGTGCCGCGGACGCTGAGGCGGCGGTGGCCGCGGCCAGTGCGGCCTTCCCGGCCTGGAAGAGCAAGACCACCGGCGAGCGCGCGGCGTTGCTGAAGCGCTGGTATCAGCTGGTTGTGGACAACGCCGACGACCTGGCGCGCATCCTGACCCTGGAGCAGGGCAAACCGCTGGCGGAGGCCAGGGGCGAGATACTCTACGGCGCCTCCTATATCGAGTGGTATGCAGAGGAGTGTCGCCGCGCCTACGGCCAGACGATTCCCACCCACAACCCGGCCATGCGCCTGAACACCCTCCGCCAGCCGGTGGGCGTGGTCACCTGCGTCACGCCGTGGAACTTCCCCAACGCGATGATTACCCGCAAGGCGGCGCCGGCGTTGGCGGCGGGTTGCACGGTGGTGATCAAGCCGGCGGCGGAGACGCCGCTGTCCGCCCTGGCCCTGTGCCAGTTGGCTGAGGAGGCGGGCCTGCCCAGGGGCACCATCAATATGGTGGTGGGATCGAACGCCGCGGGTATCGGCAGGGTCTTGACCCAAGACCCGCGGGTGACCAAGTTCACCTTCACCGGCTCTACCGCCGTGGGCAAGCTGCTGATGGCCCAGTGTGTGAGCACCGTGAAGAAGATGTCCATGGAGCTGGGCGGCAATGCGCCCTTTATCGTCTTCGACGACGCGGACCTGGACACCGCGGTGCGCGCCTGCGTGGCCACCAAAATGCGCAACGCCGGCCAGACCTGCGTGTCCACCAACCGCATTTATGTGCACGAGGCGGTGCACGACGCATTTGTCGGGAAACTGCGCGCGGCGGTCGCGGAACTGAGAGTCGGCCACGGCTGCGACGAGGGTGTGACCGTCGGCCCGCTGATCCACCGCCGCGCCGCGGAGCGGGTCAACGGCTTGGTGCAGGACGCCATCGCATCCGGCGCGACAGTGGCGTTGGGCGGCGATTACCTGCCCCACGGCGAAAACTACTTTGCGCCTACACTGATTACCGGTGTCACCGATGGGATGCGCATCGCCCGGGAGGAGATTTTCGGTCCGCTGGCGCCGGTGCAGAAATTCACCGACGAGGAAGACGTTATTCGCCGCGCCAACGCCACGCCCTACGGCCTCGCCGCCTATGTGATGAGCGAGAATATCCGCCGTGCCAACCGCGTGGTGGAGGCGCTGGAATACGGCATGGTGGCCTGCAATACCGGTGTCTTCTCCACTGCGGTGGCGCCTTTCGGCGGCTGCAAGGAATCCGGCATCGGCCGTGAGGGCGGTGTCGAGGGGATGGCGGAGTTTTATGAGACCAAGTATTGCTGTTTTGGGGTTTGATTCTGCCGGAGGCCGCACGGTGGTGGTGTAGGAGCGGTCCGGCCGGGAGCGGCCCACCTATGCGAGTGTGGAAAAGCCCGATCGCGGCCATGGGCCGCTCCTACAGGGTGAGCCAACTCACTGGGAAAGATTTCAATTTAAATTTTGCGGAGCAAAATTATGTCCGAACTGAAAACCGAAGCCTTCTGGATGCCCTTCACCCCGAATCGCACCTTCAAGTCCGCGCCGCGGATTGTGGAGCGCGCCGAGGGTATCTACCTGACCGAAAAAAGCGGCCGCCAGATTATCGACGCCACCGCCGGCCTCTGGTGCTCCAACGCCGGCCACTGCCGCGCGGAAATCGCCGAGGCGATTCACCAGCAGGCGAAGAAACTGGATTACAGCTCCATCTTCAACTTCGGCCACGAACTGAGCTTCGATTACGCCGAGCGCCTGGTGCAGCACACCCCGGACGGCCTCAACCACGTGTTCTTCGGCAACTCTGGTTCCGAAGCGGTGGAGACCGCGCTGAAAATCGCCCTGCAGTACCAGCGTGCGCGCGGCAAGGGCACGCGCACCCTGTTTATCGGTCGCGAGAAGGGTTATCACGGGGTGAACTTCGGCGGTATCTCCGTCGGCGGCCTGCCGCCCAACTACCAGACCTTCGGTCAGCCGGTGAAGTCCAGCCATCTGCGCCACACCCTGGACATCGAGCGCAACGCTTTCAGCCGCGGCCTGCCGGAGCACGGCGTGGAACTGGCGGAAGACCTGGAGCGGCTGGTGGCTTTCCACGGCGCCGACCAGATCGCCGCGGTGATCGTCGAGCCCTTCGCCGGTGCCGGCGGTGTGATAATGCCGCCGAAAGGCTACCTCAAGCGCCTGCGCGAGATCTGCGACAAGCACGACCTGCTGCTGATTTTCGACGAGGTGATCAGCGGCTGGGGCCGCCTCGGCTCCGCGTTCGCGTCCATCGAGTTCGATGTTACCCCGGATATGATCACCTCCGCCAAGGGCATCACCAACGCGACCGTGCCCCTGGGCGCGGTGTTTGTGAAAGACGAAATCTACAAGACAGTGATGGACGCGGCCCCGGAAGGCGGAGTCGAGTTCTACCATGGCTACACCTACTCGGCGCACCCGGTGGCCTGCGCCGCGGGCATGGCGACCCTGGATATCTACGAGCGCGAGGGCCTGCTGACCCGCGCCGGCGGTGAAATCGGTAAGCACTGGGAAAACGCCCTGCACAGCCTCGCCGATCTCGACAATGTGATCGACGTGCGCAACTACGGCCTGGTGGGCGCCATCGAACTGCGCGCGCCGGAAAACCTGAAGGGCAAGTTCGGCGGCAAGGCCTCCGGCCTGGCCTGGGAGGCCGGTGTGATGGCGCGGGGTATCGGCGACGCCCTGTGCATGTCGCCGCCGCTGATTATCGAAGCCCATGAGATCGATACGATCGTAGATAAGCTGCGCGGCGTGATCACCTCGCTGGCATGATACCCGCGCTATTGCGCACGGGTGTGAATCAATCGCTACACTTATCAAGCGGCCCGTGGCCGCGACCGCAGTCCGTGCAGAGTCGACTGCCCGGTCGCGTTCGTGGGCCGCTTCTTATTTCAGGTTTGGAAAAAAATCCTAAAAAACTGGGGATTCGTGGCCGGCGACATTTAAATGCCAGTCGAAACAGTTGTGCAAGCGGAGACCTGGGCATGCCTACCGAGCCTACAAACCCTGCCGCCCGTCTTTCCACCCGCCCGATTTTGCAGGTGCTCACCGGGAACTGGTGGCTGCTGCTGTTGCGCGGCGTGGCCGCGGTGCTGTTCGGAATACTGTGTTTTGTGTGGCCGGGCCTTTCACTGCTGACCCTGGTGGTGCTCTTCGGTGCCTACGCCCTGATGGACGGCTTTCTGTCCCTGATCGCGGCGGTGCTCGGCCGGCACAGGTCCACGCCCCTGTGGTGGCTGATCGTTGCCGGTCTGGTCAGCGTTGCCGCGGGCATAGTGACCTTTCTATATCCGCAGATCACCGCCCGGGTGCTGGTGATATTTATCGGCACCTGGGCCCTGGTGCGCGGTGCCTTTGAAATCATCGGCGCGCTGATGATGCGCAAGGAATACGAGAAGGAGTGGCTGCTGATTGCCATCGGCTTGTTGTCCATGCTTTTCGGCATCGCTATTCTCGCCAACCCCGGTGCCGGTGCCCTGGCCCTGGTGTGGCTGATCGGCGCCTACGCCATCCTGCTCGGCCTGCCGTTGATCTGGCTGGCGTTCCGGCTGCGCAGGTATCGAAAATCCTGAACGGGTATGTGGGAATGCGGGTAGATTGATCGCGGCCACCGGCCGCTCCTACAGGGTTCTTTCGTCGTTTCGGCGCAGGGCGAAACCCGGGTGCCATCGAACTGGATGCCGGCCTGCGCCGGCGTGACGACAGCGCTCCGTCGGCGTAGATCGATCGCGGCCATGGGCCGCTCCTACAAGGGGTTCTTTCGTCGTTCCGGCGCAGGCCGGAACCCAGGGGGCATCGAACTGGATACCGGTCTGTGCCGGCGTGACGACAGCGCTCCGTCGGCGTAGATCGATCGCGGCCATGGGCCGCTCCTACAAGAGGTTCTTTCGTCGTTCCGGCGCAGGCCGGAACCCAGGGGTCATCGAACTGGATACCGGCCTGCGCCGGAATGATGACAACGCCCTGTAGGAGCGGCCCATGGCCGCGATCGGAGCCTGAAAGAACGCCTCAGTTGGCCGCTTGCGGCAGCGCCCCAACCAGCGCCTCCCCCTTCTCCCGCAACGCCATACACAGCTGTATCTGCTCCTCCGTTTGCGCCAGGCTGCGCTGGTAACCGGGCGCCAGCTTGCCGTGCTGTTTGAACAGCTGCTGCACCTGGCCCAGTTTCTCTTCGTCGCAGAAGGCGCGGGCGAAGGCCGGGGTCTGGCGGCGCCACTGTTCCGGGATTTTTTCCACCACCTTCTCGAAATTCCGTTGCAGCCACTGCCAGTGTTCGTCCCGCACCGCCGGCTCGGCCAGGGCGTGCTGGATCAGGCCGAATGCCTCGCGGGAGCCCATCTGGTCGCCCAGTGCCAGCTGGTGGATTTTATCCAGCTGCTTCGGGTTGTCGCTGCTGCCGATGGCATTGGCGCTGGCGTTGTCGAAGCGCGGGTCGTCCAGTTCGGCGCGCGTTTTGATCAGGTGGTCAAGGAAGTCGTCGCCGGCGTCCTGTACCGCCGCGGTCAGCGCGGCTTCGTAGAGGTCGGAATCCAGGGCCTGCGCGTCGCGCTCGCGCTTGAAGCCGGTGAAGGCGATGGCCTTGTCGGCCAGCGTCCTGCGCGCGTCCGCGTCGCCGGCGGTGAGCGCCATAAAGCCCAGCAGTTCGCTGTACAGCAGCTGCTCCTCGCTGTCCGGGCTGCCAGCGGTTTTCTCGAGTATCGGCAGGTAGAGGTTCTGGGTGAAATTGAGGAACGCGGGTTTGTCCTTCCCGGCCAGGTAATTGTGGCGGTATTTCTGCAGGTAGCGCAGCGGTGCCACCACCACCTGGCGCTTGTCCGCCGCGGCGGACTGTTGCACCACTTCCAGTAACAGGGCCTCCGGCAGCTCCCCCGACTCGAAAGCGGCGAAGGCGCTGTCGATGATGGACAGCTGTTCGCTGGGCGAGAATTTGTCGAAGCGCTGCACCAGCGCCCGCCACTGGTCCGCGGCCAGGGACCAACGGTAGTAGCCGCTGCCCTGGGCGTTCGGCAGCAGCCACTTGGGGCAGCTGCCGCCAGGGATTGCCACTTCTTGTTCCACATCCGTCAGCATCAGGCACTGCTGCACACCGGCGCTGCTGCTGAAGCAGAAGGGAATACTCCAGTGCCGGTCCGCTTCGGGAATCGGCGAGCCGAGCGGCTTGTAGCGGCGCTGGCGCACCCGCAGTTTTGCCTGCCCTGTCTCCGCGCAGTCCACCACAATATCCAGTTGCGGAACGCCCTTCTGCTCCACGAAGCTGCGGAAGGTGTCCGTCAGTTCCGGCGTGTTGGTCTCCTCGCCGATCACCCGGTAGAAGGCCGGGGAGTCGGCCACGCCATCGGCGAAACTTTCGATATAGCGGCCCAGCGCCGGGCGGAATTTGTCCGCGCCGAAGTAGCTGTCCACCATATGGATAACACCCAGGCTCTTGGAGTAGGTGATGGCGTCGTAGGCGTTGCGGATATTGTGGTTGTCGGTGACCGGCTCGCGGATGGCGCGGGTGCTGGCCAGGGAGTCCAGCTGCATGGCACTGATCGCGCGCACCGCGGCATTCAGGTCGTGGCCGCCGCGGGGCTCGAAGAGGGTCAGCGCCAGCGGCGTGCCCCAGGTGGCGAAGCCCTCCTTCAGCCACAGGTCGTCCCACCAGGGCGGGGTGACCAGGTTACCGAACCACATATGGGCGATTTCGTGGGCGTGCACGCCGAGCAGGTCCAGGCGCGCGCCGGGGGCCGGTTTGTCGCCGACCAGGATGCGCTGCTCGCGGTAGGTGATTGCGGCGGAGAGTTCGGTGGCGCCGCTGGGCCACTGGGGCGCGGCGACGATATCCAGTTTCTCAAACGGATAGGGGCGCTGCAGTTCCGTCTCGAAGATTTCCACCATGCGCGGGGTGATATCGAGGATGTAATTCATATCGCCGCCGCGGCCCTTGCGCGCGAAGCCGCGCAGCGGAATCGGTTTCTTGCGGTATTGGTTGGCCGGAATCGCCGGACGCTCGACCACGTCGAAGGGGCCCACGGACAGGGACAGCAGGTAGGTGGACATGGGGCGGGTGGTGGCGAAGGTGACCTTTTCCAGGCCCTCGCCGGCGGGCTCGCGCTTCACCTCGGCGCCGTTGCTGATCGCGGCGTAGCCCTCGGGTACGGTGAGGCTGATAGTGAAGGGCGCTTTCAGGCCCGGCTCGTCGAAGCCGGGCAGGTACTTGCGGGCCTGGATGGATTCGGATTTCGCCAGCGCATAGGCTTCGCCCTGCTCCTCCACCTTGAACAGGCCGGCCAGGTTGCGGTCGTAGTCGGCGCTGTAGTCGATGCGCAGGGTGAAATTGCCCGCGGGTAGCTTCTCGGCGAAGCCGACCGCGGCCACGCCGCTGTCCAGCACTTGCCGGTATTCGGCGGGCACCTGCCTGCCGTCGGGGAGGACCGCCGTTATCGCGCTGACGTCCAGGTTTTTGCCGTGCAGCCAGAGATGGTCGGCGGCGTTGGCCATCGCGATATCGATTTCCACTTGGCCCGTGAAGGCGTCGCGGCGCGGGTCCAATAGCAGGTCGAGGCGGTAGGCGGTGGGGCGCACGCCGTCCGGCAGCCTGCCCGCCGGCGCTTTGCTGTAATCGATGTTCTCCCCGGCCGCCGGCTCGGCAGTCACTTCCGCGGTGGGCTTGGCTTTGGTTTCTGCTTCGGGTTTTTCCGCGGCCTTCTCGGACGGGCCGCAGGCCGCCAGCGCCAGCAGCGGCACGGCCAGCAGGCTGCGCAGGATGGTTTTCTTCATGATTTCCCTGTTTTTCCGGCAAATAGTATTTCGGCCGCCATTGTAACGGCTCGGGAGGGAATGCCGAAGGCAGCGTGCTGCGGGTCGCTGGATTCCGGCCTACGCCGGAATGACGAGAGAATAGGAAAGTAAGACTTGGCGTCGTCATTCCGGCGCAGGCCGGAATCCAGGAACCTCTGGGTTTCCCGATTCCACCTGCACCGAAATGTCCTCTTATTTACCCGAGTTTCGGAGTTCGAGGTCTTGCAGACGGCACAAGCCAGAGCGGGGTGCGCCCTTCTGGGACTGTCTGCGAGAGGGACCTCGCGGACAAGCCCCCATGGATGGGTTTACGGCGTGTCCCTGAAGGGCGCACCCCGCTCTGGCTCCCGGAACTTGAGTTATCTAGAGATGCGGCACCGTCAGCCTGGAAACCCGGTCACCGCGGTAGGGTATTTCAATCTCGTAGTTGGTATCCGCGGGCTTCTGGTAGATCAGCCCCTCGGTATCGATCGCCAGGGTCACCCTGTGCCCCGGGGGTACGTCGTAGCTGGTGGTGAAAAACTCCACGGCGATTTTCTGCGCCTGGCCCACCGGCGCATCGCGCAGGGTGATCGGCGCGTGGGTGATCAGCCGGCCCATGCCGAGAAGGTCCGTGTCGTAGAGGTGCAGGTGCAGCTGCACTTCCGGCTTGCTCGGTTTTATCCACAGTTCCAGCGCCGGTGTGCCGCGGATTTTCAAAGTGCGCCACTGCAACGGCGACTGGTACTCGATGGCGTAATAGCCGTTGATGGCGGGCATGTAGGTGTACACCGGGATGCCGAACCCTTCCAGCGCGTCGGACACGATCGGGATGCCGGTGCCCGCCGCGGTGTCGGCGCCGCCGTGGAATTCGTTGCTCCAGTGCCAGCCGGAATAGGGACTGCTCTCCAGGCTGCCGTTGCCGAAGTGGGTCAGGCGCGGGTGCAGGTACCAGTGGCTTTGCTTGCGGGTCACCGGGAAATCGTCGAACTGCTCCAGGTGATTGCTGATATGCACCGTCATGTCCACCTTCGGCTCGCTGTCGATGCCGTTGGCCTCGCCCTTCAGGTAGCGGTCGAACCAGCGGAAGCTGGTGGCCCAGATGTGGCCTTTGTTGCCGCCGAGGGTTTCGGTCACCACGTGGGTGCCCGGGTTCAGCAGCAGTTTTTTCGGGCCTTCCAGCAGCGTGTAGAGATCCGTCATGCTGTTGGGCTTGAACAGGTAGTCGGCGAAGTTGTTCGACATCAGCACTGCGGTGTTGTTGGCGTTCAGGGCGTCGACGAATCCCAGCGCCGAGCGCTCGGCGCTGAACTCGATCACGCCGTCGATGTCCCGTCCGCTGCGCAGGTCGCTCCACACACGATCGACAATCGGCTCGCGCTTGAAGGCGGTGTTCACCAGCAGCGTGCCCCACACCAGGTTCACCGTCTCGTTCGGGTAGAGGCCCTCCACCACGTCGGACCAGCCGGAGAGCGCCGCCACCGCGTCTACGCGCGGGTCCGCCGCCGCGGCCAGCAGCGAGATGCCGGCGCCGTAGGAGATGCCCGCCATGCCCAGTTTGCCCACCGGGTGGTTGGCTTCCAGCCAGTCGATCAGCACACCCGCGTCGGCGAGGCTGTTGGCCCCGGCCACATCCACCAGGCCGCCGGAATGGCCGAAGCCGCGGGTGGAGTAGCTCATCACCAGGTAGCCGTTTTCCGCCAGCGCTTTGGCCTGCCGCAGGTACTGGTGCTTGTCCAGGGCCCAGCTGTTGGTGAAGAGCACCGTCGGGTAGCCGCCGGCGGGGGGCGGAGTGTCCGGCACGAACAGGTTGGCGTCCAGTGGAGTGCCGTCGAAGGAGGGGATATCCAGGTCGGCAAGGAAGTGCGGCGCGGCCCAACCCTGCGCCGCCAGCAGGGCGCCGCCAAGCAGCGCCGGTAGCGTTGAAGTTTTCATCGTTTCTCTCTCATCGAATCCATGGTTTATTGTTGTGACTGGTCGTCCATACATGGTCACCTGTTCAATATAGGAGCCGGCGGCCCCGGCTGCACAGCCAGGCGGGGAAACCGAGAGGTGGGTCTCGGTCATTGACACTTGTGGCATCCGCCCGCAGAGCGCGAGAACGCTTGGCTGCGTGGCGTTTTAAGTTCGAAAAAATCCAACGGAAGCAGGGGGGTGACCTAAAATTGTTCTTTTTTTGTACAGTAAAAACCGGTAGTGTGTTGGCTTCCGCGTCCCAGGAGGGCGCAAAGCAAGATCCGCCACGGAGGGCTCAGCAAAAACGACTCGGTGGCCAGAACTATGTTCTCTCGCACTCTCGCATTGTTGGTAATTTTTTCCGGTTTTTTCGTCGCGGCCTGCGGTGCCCAGCACAACCTGGGCGAGGAAACCTGGTATCAGGTGGACAGCGATAATTTCCGCATCGTCACCAACGGCGATCCCGACGCGGTGAAAATCCTCGCCGCTGATCTGGAGCGCTACCGCGTGGTCGCCCTGAAATTGCTCGGCACGGCGTCGACCGCCCGGGACAAAAAACTGACCATCTACGCCGCCGCCGATCGCCAGACCTACGCCGGCCTGGTCGGCGGGGAACTGGCGGACGTGACCAATGGCCTCTACGACACCACCGCCGAGGGCAGCTATGCGCTGGTAAACCTGGACGGCCGCACCGGCGAACGCCAGCTGGCGGCGCGGGAGTTCCTGTTCCACGAATACACCCACTTCCTCAGTTACAACGGCAATACCACCCACTACCCCTACTGGTACAGCGAGGGTTTTGCCGAGTTCATGTCCACCATGACCTTCACGGATAACGGCGGCTACCAGCTGGGCGCCGTTCCCCAGGAGCGCGCCATGACCCTGCTGTTCACCAGCCCCATGCCGCTGGAGCAACTGTTGCGCGCTACCGTTTACAACACCCCGGACGAGGAGAAGCCCGGCGTCTATGCCAGCGGCTGGATGCTGGCCCACTGGCTGATCATGGAGAGTGGCAAGGCAGATGAATTCAAGGACTACGTGAAAGCCTACAACAGTGGTGCCGACCCTGTGGCTGCGCTGGAGAAGTCCCTCGGCATGTCCGTGGCCGAGATCGACAAGCAATACCAGGCCATGTTCGAGAGCGGCAGCTTCGACATGGCCAGTGGCCCCATCCCGGCGGATTTCCGTGAGGCCAGGCCGAAGGTGCACCAGCTGTCAAAACAGCGCGCGGTGGCGGAGGTTGCGCACTTCATCGTACAGTCCGGCTACAACCTGGAGAGCCTGCACGCACTGGTGCAATATGCCTACGCCAAAGGCATCGCCAGTCCCGAACTGACCGCCATCCAGGCAGATGCGGAAACCCGCATTGGCAACTTCGAACGCGCCGGGCAACTGCTCGCCAGGGTGCCGATGGCGGATCGCAGCAAATACTGGTACCTGAAGACCGATGCCTGGCTCAATCTCAACCGCCAGATCAACCTGCCGGGCGAGGTGCGCGACCGCGAGAACCTGGAGAAGGCGCGCGACAAGTTCGTATTCCTGGTCAACAACGATTCCGACACGGCCACCCATTGGTTTGGCCTCGCCATGAGTATGGAAATGCTCGGCTATCCGCGGGAGAAGTACGTGGAAATGCTCGAACAGGCCTACCTGCGCGCGCCGCGCGAGATGCACATCGCCCAGTGGCTGGCGCGCGAACTGTATGAGCAGAAAGACGCAGAATACTTCGCCCGCGTCGCCCAGCCCCTGCTTCTGGAGCTGGGCAGCGAGGAGGAGTACCAGCAGATGAAGATGATGCTGGCGGAACTGCAGCCCAAGGCCAAGCGGAAGGACAAGGAGCAGACCCGGCTGGCGCAGAAGGAAGGTTAATTCCGCAGAAACAAAAAGCCCCGCTCGAGAGACCGGGGCTTTTTTATTTCCCATCGGTACCCCGTGGGAGGGAGCGGAACGCCGGCGCGTTCAGGGAGAGGTGACCGATACATCCTCCTGATGAATGCCTCGCTGTATCAGGTACCGCTGTGTCGATGCCACCAGATAGCAAAGCAGCAGGCTGACCAGATTGATGGATACCGGATTAAAGGCCTCCGCCAGCAGAGCCGGCTTCACCAGCGCCACATCCAGCAGCAACACGACGAGCAATGCGGCCGCCGCATAAACCGGCAGCAGCGACCGGCGGTAAAAGAAAATCGCCAAAGCCAGCAGTATTTCCATGACACCCGCCACCGGGGACAGGATGTCAGCGGGAATTCCCGGATTGTGCAGCGCCACCAGCTCCCGCTCGATGGTGCTGAGCCACAGGATCTTCGGCACCAGCCCGTGATACAGGAAGACGAACGCCAGTCCGGCGCGGGCGAGCAGGTTGATCTTCACCAGGCTATTCAGCATCGTTCAGGAACCTCTGATCGTGATCCGGGGCCGGCAACAGGCAGCGATCGTATCTGCCAAACAGGCGATAGCGGTTCAGCGCAATACGATCATAGAACCAATCCCTTATCGCGCGCGGCACCAGCCACAGAACCCTCGTGCCGGTCCAGGGGAAACCCAGCTTCGCCGTGACCCTGAGGAAGGCCTCGCTCTTTTCGTAGGGCGTGTAGCGCTCCACATACAACATGGTGTCGAAGTGATCGGTCGGCATACCGAAGTGTTCCAGGATCTGCTGGCCTTGCGCTGATTGGACGCTGGCCAGCCGGAAAATCCGCTTTTTGTCGTGCCTGATAATGAACCGGCTCCAGGCATTGCATAACCGGCAGACGCCGTCGAAGAGTATAAGGTTGTCTTCAATGCCGATGATGGATGAAAGTCTGTGGGAATTCCCGACGTTGGTCATATTGCTAAACCTGCTTGGCCATGCCCCGGTAAGGAGTCAGCATCTCCTGTCACTTCCTGAGATCAGGCCTCGATCTTGTAGGTCTGTGTCTTCACATTCTCCCAGGAAAACCAGCCGATTTTCTCGCCATCGACAGATTGGTATTTCACCTGCAGCCAGGGGTATTTCTTGACCGGCGTGACATACTTGCCGAGCACCTTGAGTTCCTGGGCATTGAGTATCTCGCCGATCTCTTTGCCAAAGGAGCCCAACAGGCCGCCGGGGTGATCGTCATACACCTTGAACGCAACATTCTCGCCGGAAACCCTGGATTTTAGCAGTATGGTGTCGCTGATATCGATCCGGCCGAAATCGACCGCGGTGGACAGTATCTGTGCCGGCTCTTCCGGCTGCACCTCTTCGAATGGCGCTGCGTCGCCGTTCAATTCGGACGTCTGTGCCACTTTCATACTGGAGGCCGGCACGGCATCCACCGCCGTGCTTGCGGGCCCGCGGGCGAGCAGCTCCTGCCTGATCTCCGGGTCCTCGGGCGGGGCTTCGTTCAGGCGCATCTTGTCGGAAAATAGCCCCAGCGAAATCACGACTACCTGCACGATCAGCACCTGGAACAGGCGCTGCTGCTGTTTGGGATTCGGGATTTGGATGATGCCCACCAGTGCCAGGCAGGACGCAGCGGAGGTGAAGGCAAATACAGCAACGACCACCCAGGAAATTACGATTAACGGTTCCATGGAAACGGTTTCCCTGTTTTAAAGAGTTATCTTTGTTGTATCGGGACAGCCCCGATGTACCTCCCAAAACCACACTTTGCGGGCTCCCCGGCCCGTTTATATAACGTAACCACAATGCTTGGCCATAGCGCATCGGCTGGCTTGCCGTGTCGAATTTCCATTGGTGAGGATTTGGTCGCGCCAATCGTGGCATAATTCTCCACCTACAAAAAAAAACATTTAGGGATAGATAGAAGCGTGCATTACAAGTTTGTGGCAGCTCTGGTTTTCACTTGGTTGGCACTCCTGGCCGCGCCCGGATGCGAAAAACCGCGCGAGCACAGCGAACCGGTGTCCTCGTCATCGCCACCGCCGTCGCCGGAGCAGCAGACGCCGGAACAACCGGCGGTGGAGCCGGCGCCGCCGGCATTCGAGAATTACCTTGAGCTGGGCGATCTGGCGGAGATTCGCGCGCGGGGCGTGCTGCGCCTGCTGGCGCCGCGGGGCCAGGAAGACGACGCCCTGCCCCGCGACGGCCTGCCCGGCAGCGAGTGGCGGCAGCTGGCGGAGCGGTTCGCGCGCAGCCGCGGGCTGGAGCCGCAGTGGATCTACGTGGACAGTTTTGCGGACCTGATCCCGGCCCTGGTGCAGGGGCGCGGCGATGTAATCGCCAGCAATTTTTCCCGCACCGCCGAGCGCGCCGAACAGGTCGCCTTCACCCGCGCGCTACAGTATGTGCGCGAACTGCTGGTAACCCGCGGTGAGACCCGGCCGCATGGGGCCGATGCGGAGCCGCTGAGGGTGGCGGTGCGCCGCGGCAGCGCCTTCGCGCAGACCCTGTCCACTGGCGAACACCGGGACCACTATGCCATCGCCTATGTGGAAGAGCCGGTCGATCACGACGAACTGCTCGCCGCCGTATCCCGCGGCGAGTACCCGGCCACGGTGATCGACAGCAATCTCGCCGACGCGCTGCTGCCCTCCTACCCGGATCTGCAGGCCAGCCCTGAACTGCAGTCCCAACGCGCCATCGCCTGGGCCGTGCGCCGCGAGGCGGTGCGGCTGGAGCGGGCCCTGAACGAGTTCTTTACCGCCGAGCACCTGCTCGCCGACCGGCAACAGCAACGCCCTCTGCGCGACTGGGCGGAAATACAGCGGAGCCGCACCCTGCGCGTGCTCACCCGCAATCATCCCGCGTCTTATTTTATGTGGCGCGGCGAACTGATGGGTTTCGATTACGACCTGCTGAAGCAGTTCGCCCGCGAGCACAAGCTGCGCCTGAGCATGGTGGTACCGGGGCCCGATGTGGACCTGGCCGAGGCCCTGAATGCGGGCATGGGCGATATGATCGCCGCCTCCCTGACCGTCACCGAATCCCGCCGCGCGCAGGGGCTGGTCTTCTCGCGCCCCTACCTGGCGGTGACCGAACAGGTGATCGCCGCGAAAAGGGCGGGGCAAAATGGCCTGGAAACACCGGTGGCGGAGCTACTCGCCGGCCAGCGGATCGCCGTCAATCCGCTCAGCAGCTTCCACGCTCATCTCAATGCACTGAGCCGCGAACAGTCCGCGCCGTTGGAGATAGTCCCGGTGGAAGGCGCCACCACCGAGCAGCTGATCGATGCCGTGGTGCAGGGAGACTACCCCTATACGGTGGCCGACTCCCACCTGGTGGCGATAGAGCACACCTACCGCGATGACTTCGCCGTGGTGGGCGAACTGCCGGGCGAGCGCGAAATCGCCTGGGCGGTACGCCGGGAGCAGCCGCAGCTGCTCGTGCGCCTTAACGGCTTCCTGAAAAAGCACCACCGCGATCTCTTTTTCAACGTCACCTACAACAAGTATTTCAAGGAGGCCAAGCGCATCCGCCGCCACCAGCGCGAGCGCCTGCGCACCGTCGACCAGCTTTCCCCCTTCGATCCGCTGGTGCGCAGGCACGCGGGCAGCGCCGATCGGGATTGGCGCATGGTGGTCGCACAGATGTACCAGGAGAGCCGGTTCAACCCGCGCGCCGAGTCCTTTGCCGGCGCGCGGGGCCTGATGCAGGTGCTGCCGCGCACCGCGCGGCAGATGGGGATCGACAACCTGTTCGAACCGGAAAACGGCATACGCGCGGGCGTCACCTACCTGGACTGGTTGGAGCAGCGCTTCCCCCGGGATCTGCCCTTTGACCAGAAAATCTATTTCACCCTGGCCGCCTACAACGCCGGCCACGGCCACGTCCGCGACGCGCGCAATCTCGCCGCGCGCCTGGGCAAGGACCCGGACCGCTGGTTCGGCAATGTGGAAGAGGCGATGCTGATGCTGTCCCGGCCGGAGTACTACCGCCAGGCGCGCTTTGGCTATGTGCGTGGGCGCGAGCCGGTGAACTATGTGCGGGAAATTCGGGAGCGGTACCTGGGATACCTGTCGGTGGCCAGAAATGATCATTGAGCGGGGGATTCTTTTCTTCCGCTCCGATAACCGGTTGGCCGTTCAGTAACGCGGCGGGCTCCCGGGAAGTGCATTGTCTCGCAGGATGCCCCCCTATTCATTGCACCGGTAACCGAACAGGTCGAGGCCCCTGTCGAGATAGTCGGCCAGTAATGGGTGGGCGATCAGGTACTCCGCGGTTTCGAAGTTCCAGCTGTCAGCGGCCTGCTCGAGGGCGTCCCGCCACTCCCCTTTGCTGTAATCCCCGCGGCCCAGCCACAGCAGCGCCACCACCTCCTGTTGTTGGTCGGGCTCCAGGTCTTCGACGATGGCCTTGAATTCCTGGAAGGTGGCGTCATCCGCGTGGCTGGCCAGCATCTGGACCGCCCAGTCCCCGCTGGGATTGGCGGGTTCCTCCGGTATGGAGACCTCTTCCTGGGCGTGGAACTCCCGCGCCAGGTCGATCAGGCGGCAGATGGTGTCGGAACCGATGTTGAGCATGGCGTCCTCCCGTGGCTGGGTGCGGCTTTTTACTCAAGTTTCGGAGTGCCAGGCGTCCCCGCGCCGGCTCCCAGAACTGAACTCCAAAACTGGAGTTTTAAGACTAGCCCGTAATTATCGAGGTCCCCGCCCACGTCATCGTTGTTTTTGGCGCACATAGCGACGGCACATTAGTTACCGCGACCCGGCCATGCATGGCATTGAAAACAGCGCGCCAATCACCGACTACAGGTTGAAACTGGCACACCCGGGTCGCATCTGGATCGCCAGGAGGAAGTAACAAGTAGTGACGAATTAGGTTCCCTTTATTGCGGATTATTTCCACAGAAGCCGAATTCCGTCGAAGCGCCGGATTCCGGTGTGGCGTTCCAGGAAACCCTGGAAGCGGTCAGTACCGCGCCGAGTGTAATCATGCCCGGCTCTTACCAACCAGCGGATAGCTTGAGAAAAAGGAAGTGGAACATAATAAAAATAGCCAGGGAATTTGGTGCGCAAACTATTTCACGGAATCTGTGTTATGCGTTGATGGTTTGGTTAATCGATAATATTTTGCTGCCGTTGAGGCTACGGGAAGCCTCACTGACATTTCCAGATCCAACAGGGCCGGGAGGGACCCGGCCTGGGGCTTTCAATACGCTTTATAGGGCAAAAATTTCCCCGACAGTACGACGTTCACCCGGTCCCCTTTCGGGTCCTCCTCCCGCTGGATATCCAGCGAAAAGTCGATGGCGCTCATGATACCGTCGCCGAATTCCTCGTGGATCAGTTCCTTGATGGTACTGCCGTAGACATTCACCACTTCGTACCAGCGGTAGATCAGCGGATCGGTGGGGACCGCCGTGGGCAGCGAGCCCTTGTAGGACACGGCCTGCAGCCAGGCCTGGGCCTCATCCGGCAGGTCGAAGATCTCGGCCACGATTTTGGCCTGTTGTTCGTCGAAGGTCATCTGGCCCAGGCAGGCGGCGGTGGTCCACTCCTTGGAGAGGCCGACGGCATCGGCCACCTGGGTCCAGGAAATACCCTTGCGGACCTTGGCGGACTGGATCATCCGGGTTACGTCTTCGCGGCTGTCGATCATGATTGTTCTCCTTGCGGAACGGGTTATCGGAGTTGGTAGAGAAGCGCCAGAATGGCGAGGAACTGCAACAGGGCCAGACCGCGCCAGAAAGCCACCGGATTGCGCTCTATCAGCGGTGGGCGGCTGCTGGCGAGGAAGGCCTTGTTCGGGTGGCGGAAGTCGTAGAGGAATTCCGACAGGTGCTGGTAGCGTTTCAGCGGGTCCGGGTGCACGGCCTTTTTGAGGGTGGCATCCACCCAGGCGGGAATCTCGCTGTCCTCGTCCAGCACGCTGCGGTAGGCGAGCCGCCGCTGGGCTGCGCGGCTGCGCGCGCGGGCCACGTCGGGGCCGTAGGGAAAACGCCCGCACAGCAGGTGGTAGGTGAGCACCCCGAGGGAAAACAGGTCCGAACGGGCCGAGGGGGCCTCGCCGATAAAATATTCCGGCGCGGCATAGAGGGCGGTGCCCTGCAATTGGTCTCCACCGCTGGCGCCGGCCAGTTCGCCCAGGCCGCCGATCCGCGTGGCGCCGTAATCGATGATTTTTACCGTGCCGTTGCGGTCGATCAAAATGTTGTCGGGCTTCAGGTCCTGATGCAGCATTTCCATGCGGTGCATGGCCTGCAGGCCGCGGGCGATCTGCTCGACGATGCCGCGAACACTTTCCAGGTCCGGCCTGGGGTTGTCGCGCAGCCACTGGGCCAGGGTCTGACCCTCGATATATTCGGTAGCGGTATAGAGATGGCGCCGCTCCCTGTCCGCGGGTGCCGCCCTGAGCAGGTGCACGCTGTTCACCCGCCGGGCGATCCACTCCTCCATCAGGAAGCGTTCCAGGTAGGCGGGGTCGCCGCTCGTATCGGTAGCCGGGGTTTTCAGCAGCACACGGGCAGCCGTCTGCGTGTCCTCGGCCAGGTAGGCATGGCTGCGATTGGAGGCGTGGACCTCGCGCAGTATGCGATAGCCGTCCAGCTCGTCGCCGGGACGCAGTGGCGGTGGCAGCGGCAGCGCGTCCGCCTGCTGCTGCAGGGCCAGCGTCTCCCGGCCGGCCAATGCCTCCACGCGCACGATCTGGATCGACAGGTTGTCGCCGCTGCCATTGTCTAGTGCGGCCTGGACGATGGCCCGCGCCGCGGCGTCCAGGTCGCCGGCGGATTCTCGCAGCTGCCCGATGATCAATTCCGCAGGCACGTGTTCGTAGACGCCGTCGGTGGCGAGAATAAAGAACTGGCCCTCGCGCAGCGGAAGACTCCGGTATTCCGGCTCCCCATTTGTATCGGCGCCCAGGGCGCGGCTGAGATAACTCTCCTCGGCGGAAAACCAGGAACGGTGGTCGTTGGTCAGCTGCTCCAGGGCCTCTCCCTGTAAGCGATACACGCGCGTATCGCCCAGGTGGAACACATGGGCCGTGTCGCCCTGCAGCACCAGCGCGCTGAAGGTGCAGACATAGCCCCTGTCCCGCTCGAAGCGGTAGTGGCTTTGCCGGGTCTGGGTATTGAGCCAGGCGTTGATGGCCGTGATTACGTGGGTGGCGGCAGTGCGCACCGACCAGGCCTCGGAGGTGCAGTAGTAGTCTTCGAGGAAATTCTTGACCGCGGTTTCGCTGGCGATATGGCTGACATCGCTGCTGCTGATGCCGTCGGCCATGGCCAGGGTTACGCCCTTCAAGGACAGCAGCGGCTGCTTCGGCACCATGGCGCCGTGGAAGTCCTGGTTGAGGGCCTTGCGCCCCTCGCTGGTGCACTGGCCGATGGATACCCTGAGCTGGCCGCTGGACTCCGGGGCGTTTACCCCGGCGGCGGCTGCCGGCCGGGGCTGCGTTGCGTCCATTGCCGTCAGCTGGCCAGCGCCGGCTTCGCGCTGTCGCCGCCAAGGTTGCGCTTGGGCGCGGTGCGCACGTGGGTGCTGTACAGGGTCAGTCCGGTAAAGGCCAGGCCGCCCACCAGGTTGCCGAGCGCGGTGGGGATCTCGTTCCAGAGGAAATAATCCATCACCGAGAATCCGCCGCCCATCAGCATGGCCGAGGGAAACAGGAACATGTTCACCACCGAGTGCTCGAAAGTCATAAAGAAGAACAGCATGATCGGCATCCACATGGCCAGCACCTTGCCGCTCACGTGGGTGGAAATCATCGCGCCCACCACGCCCATGGACACCATCCAGTTGCACAGCATGCCGCGAATGAAAATGGTGAACCAGCCGGCGGCGCCGTACTCCGCGTAGCCCAGGGTGCGCGACTCGCCGATACCGGCGATCTTCTGCCCCACGACACCGGGCTCCACCGAGAAACCGTAGGTAAATACGAAGGCCATCATCAAGGCCACGGTCAGCGCCCCGGCAAAGTTGCCCAGGAACACCAGGCCCCAGTTACGGAGAATCCCTTTGATGGTGACCCCGGGCCGCCGGTCCAGCCAGGCCAGCGGTACCAGCACGAACACACCGGTGAGCAGGTCGAAGCCCATCAGGTACAGCATGCAGAAGCCCACGGGGAACAGCACCGCGCCCAGTAGCGGACTGCCGGTAGTGACGGTGACAGTGACCGCGAACACCGCCGCCAGCGCCAGGATAGCCCCGGCCATATAGGCCCGGACCAGTGTGTCCCGCGTGGACATAAAAATTTTTGATTCACCGGCGTCGACCATTTTGGTCGCGAATTCCGATGGAAGTAGATAAGCCATGGTGTTTCCCCCAAAAATTTGGAATAACAGGAAGTTTCCAATCGATACCAATGACAGCGGGTGTTTCCCCGATGCACAAAAAAACGGCGCCCCCCGGCGGCTGCGCTGCAGCCGGGGAAGACGCCGTTGTCCGTGGAAACTGGAGTATGTCGGGTTGTCGCCGCCTTGAGCGCAAGCCCTGCAGAAAATGGGAGCAAGTTCCGTGCCATCAATAGAGGACGTCGCGGCGATTACACACTGCGGCTCCCAAGACTCCTTTTGCAGATGGGGGAACTCTTGCGAAAAGGTTTTACGGCGCGCACCAGCGGACGGTCACAGCGCACCAGTGCGGTGCGGCAGCCACTGGCGCAACCGCTGCTTGAAAACATCGCCCGTTTCACGGGAAGACGCGGCCAATGGTATGGTTGCACGATGGTCTCTATCCCCTCAGCTATCAACGAGAGTAACAATGACGTACCGAGCAGCTTGCCTGTTTTTGTCCATTCTGGCGTTGGCCGCGTGTTCGAAACCCGAAGAGAACACCGCGCAAATCGATCCCGAGCGCCTTTCCAGTATTGTGAAAGTCCTCGCCTCGGAGGAGTTCGGTGGGCGCGCCCCCGGCACCCCGGGCGAAGACAAAACCGTTGCCTACCTGATTGAAGAGTTCAAATCCCTGGGCCTGGAACCCGGCGGCGAAAATGGCACTTGGACCCAGACCGTGCCCATGGTCCACACCCAGGTGAACACCCCGGCTCCCATGTTCCTGAGCGCCGGTGGCGAACGCTATTCCTTGGTACAGGGCGAAGATATCGAAGTCAGCACCCTGCGCAATTTCGCCGATATCGAGATCCACGACGCGCCCATCGCCTTCGTCGGCTTTGGCGTGGACGCCCCGGAGCGGGACTGGGACGACTTCGGCAATATCAACCTCGGCGGCAAGGTCGCCCTCTTCCTGGTCAACGACCCCGACTTCGCCGCTGGCCCGGGCGAACCGGCGGCGAGCCGGTTCGGCGACCGGCGCATGACCTATTACGGGCGCTGGGCCTACAAATTCGAGGAAGCCGCGCGCCGCGGCGCCCTCGCCGCGCTGGTTATCCACGAGACCGAGGCCGCCGGCTATCCCTGGAGCGTGGCTTCCTCATCGCCGGGCGAAAACTACGCGCTGGCGCAAAGCGGTGAGAGCAAACCGCCCGTCACCCTGCAGGGCTGGCTGCACAACGACGCCGCCGCCCGCCTGCTCGAGCGCGCCGGCCTGGACCTGGACGAACTGCGCGTGAAAGCCCGCTCCCCGGAATTCAAAGCCTTCGATCTGGAGGGAATCACCTTCAACGCGGACCTGTCGACAACGGTTGAAAACATCGAGAGTCGCAACGTGTTGGCCCTGCTCCCCGGCCGCCAGCGCCCGGACGAACTCCTAATGGCCTCCGCCCACTGGGATGCCTACGGCAAAGGCGAACCCGACGCCCAGGGCCGCACCGTGCGCCCCGGCGCCAACGACGACGCCCTGGGCACCGCCGGCGTACTGGAACTCGCACGGGTGCTGAAAACCGGCCCGGCACTGAAAAGAAGCGTACTCTTCGCCGTGTGGACCGGCGAGGAAAGCGGCCTGCTGGGCTCCCAGGCCTATGCCGCGAAGCCGCTCTACCCCCTGGAAAAAACGGTAGCCAACTTCACCCTGGATATACTCCAGACCGCCGGTGCCGCGCGAGACATCATCCTGGTCGGCAAAGGCCAGAGCGAACTGGAAGACGACCTGGCCCGCGCCGCCCGCGCCCAGGGCCGCACGATCACCCCGGAATCCCTGCCCGAAAACGGCCTCTTCTACCGCGCGGACCACTTCTCCATGGCCCGACAGGGCGTACCGGTGCTGCTGATCATGGGCATTGCCGGCGGCGCGGACCTGGTGGAAGGCGGCCGCGAAGCCGGGGAAAAATGGATCGCCGACTATGTGGGCAACTGCTACCACAAAACCTGCGACGCCTGGGACCCGGACTGGGACCTCACCGGCGCTGTGCAGGATATCTCCGCGATTCGCATGATTATGAGTGATCTGGGCAGTTCCAGCCGCTGGCCGGAGTGGAAGGCGGGTTCGGAATTCAAGGCGATTCGGGATAAAAGTGCGGCGGCGAGGCAGTAGTTCATTTCAACACTGGCTGCGCCGTTCCGGCGGCGCGGCCATCTCCCGCGAATTTTTGTGGGTGACGTAAATAGAGAAATGGCGGGCTATCCTACCGAAGAGTAGATAGGGGGAGGCCTCGTCACTATACTCGTAACGCTGTTTATCACTATGAGCAAAGGAGGCTGCCTATGGAGGCTGAACTGGAAGCTCGGACAAAGGTGGAAGGGCTGCTGACCGAGGTGCAGCTTGATGAACTGCGCACCGCCTTACCAGAAGAGTATCAACATCTGGATGAGTTCGAATTGGTGAAGGCTATGACTGCGCATGTCGAAGAGGCATCAAACTCGGTTCGACGCGCCCGTTTCGTCGTCCGCAGCGCTATCCGTGCGGTTAGGACCAAAGAGCCATTAACCCTCACTGAGCACGAAGCCAGTCGCATCAGTACCTGACACAAAATAACAAGGAGCCTTGCCTGATGCCAGATTGGGCCATGTACATCGCTAAAGTAATAACTCTGGTTGACGATGTAAAAGGGCTGGAGGACGACATAGAAAACCTCGCAAAAGAGGTGGTGCAGGTCAACAGCCGTGTTATCCGCGTAGAGACCCGATTAGAAACTATACTTGATACACTCGACCGCTAACCGTCAGTAACTTACAGCTCTTTGGAACCTCGCCGTGTGCGGGGTTTTGCGTCTTTACTTACGGACCTGCCGGCTGTCAATGTGCGTTATTCCCTTTTTCTTAATTTCTCGACGAGCAAAAGCTTATTTGATCAGATCATTATCCATCTGTATGTTTTATCTGGTGGTGGACGCAAGGCTTGACCCCCTCTCTTCCGGATTCGAATCGCCGAACTCATCCAGTATCCGGTGAAAGAGACCATTCAGTTGATTCATTTCCGCAGCCCTTTCGGGCAATTGACTCCTGTAGCCTTCCAGCCGAACCAGTTCGCTCTCGATGAAGAGATTCAGACTCTGGACCGGCGGAGCCAGCTCTTTCTCGAGCGCCACCTTCTTGCGCTCCAGCAGCGCGTGAATATCTGCAAGCAGTGAGGAATCTTCAATCAGGGTCAACAGTTTGTTGAACTCGATTGGCGCAGCCTCGCCATGGCGCTCCAGCCAGCGCACCGCCAGCAGGGGACGGAGCACGTAGAAATACTTCTTAAGCGGCACCAGATCGCGTTTCAGGTAGCCGCGATAGTTTGTCTTCGCCATGCTGCGGTAGTGGTGGACGCCTTTGTCTGGCGAGTAGACATCCGGCATCAGCTCGCGGATGGCATTGGCGAAGTTGTTGCGGTCCAGATAGGTAATTGGCGATTGTACCCACTCCACAAAAGCGGGGTTGGATTTCCAGAAGAGTTTCAGGGCCTTGCGTATATCCCAGCCGTTGAGATCGATGTCATCGACGATTTCATACTCGATTACATCGCGCCTGTCTTCCAGGTCCACCGACAAATACCAGTCTCTCCGGTGGGCGTAGATAAAGCGCACGTCGTAGTCGCTGTTCGGTGAGGCGAAGCCCCAGGCGCGGCTGCCGGACTCGATCGCGAGTAGGATCTTTACATCGTGTTCGCGTTCCGCGGCGTGAAGCCGTCTTAGGATTTCCTGCTTTATAACTGGATCGATCATTTATTTCTTACAAATTGTCGTAAAAGGGGGCAAGAGGGTCGGCATCCCACCGGTACCCCTGCCATCACAAGCGCTTATCGGTATGACATCAAACCAATATGTGTTATATCACGCCAATGTGAGTCGCTCCAGCTGGTGAGGGTTTCTGTGGCGAATGGTCTGAACCATAAGCTGTTCGTTTCTGCTTCCAATCAACTTCGCCATAGCGGAGACGTACAGTGGGGGCATACTATGGGGAATAGCGAGCACCTACAGAGGGTTTGTTCAAGAATCACACAGTTCGGGCGCCCGTATAGGACATTCCGACAAGGGGACATCCGTATTATGCTTAAATCTTTCACCCTTTCCATCGCGACCGCCTTCCTCGTCGCTTCAATGGCTCCCGGATATGCAGGTACCGAGCCGGATCAGCCAGCGGCCGCGGACGGGACCTGGATACCACTGTTCAACGGCAAGAACCTGGATGGCTGGACGCCCAAGTTCCGTGGGCGCGAACTGGGCGAAAACTATCGAAACACCTTCCGCGTTGAACATGGTGCGCTCGTGGTTTCCTACGATGAATGGGACAAGTTCGACGGCGAGTTCGGCCATCTCTTCTACAAGGACAAATTTTCGCACTACCGCCTGCGCGCGCAATACCGCATCGTTGGTGAACAAGTACCGAACGCGCCTTTCTGGGGGCTGCGTAACAATGGCCTCATGGTTCACAGCCAACCGCCGAACACCATGGGCATCGACCAGAACTTTCCTGTCTCCATTGAAGTGCAACTGCTCGGCGGGGATGGCGAAAACGAACGTTCCACGCTCAATGTCTGCACACCTGGTACCAACATCGTCATAAACGACAAACTCATCACCGATCACTGCACCCCTGCCACCGTCAAGAAAACCTTCCACGGTGATCAATTGGTCACCGCAGAAGTGGAAGTGCGCGGGGGCAATGTCATCCGCCACATCGTCAACGGCGAAGTGGTGATGGAGTACGAAAAGCCGCAACTGGACCCCCAAGATGCCGATGCAAAAAAACTGATCACCGGTGAGGACCTTCTACTCCGGGAAGGCTATATCGCGATCCAGGCGGAAAGCCATCCCACCGTGTTTGAGAAGATTGAGCTGATGGTGTTAGAGCCCTGCCCTGTTCCGGGAGACGGAGGAGCTTGTCGGCCAGACGAATAGGACGCGGCCTCGCGCGATCTTTCCTTATTCGATAGGTGTGGGATTCCGGTTGGACGTGACTTTATCAGTACAGCTGAATATCCCGCTGAACCAAAAAAATTCCAACTGTTAACAGAAAAAATAGAATCGGAGTTATGGCGGGGATATTTAGTTTTAAATGTTCATGTTGCGGGAAGCAGCATGAAGGCTCTCCCAGCTTTGGTTTCAAGGCTCCTGATCCTTGGTTAGGTCAAACTGAAGAAGTGAGAGAGAAGGGTAAAATCGGTGATGATCTTTGTTATTACTCAGATGAATATGGTGCCCACTATTTTGCAAGAGTCATTATAGAGGTTCCAATTCATGGTGTTTCAGAGCCTTTTATGTGGGGTGTATGGGTGTCCCTTAGTAAAGAGAGTTACGAACACTACATTTCTACTTGGAATGAGCCCGATACTGGAAGGGCTTACTTTGGCTGGTTTTGCAATAAATTGCCTTACTACGAAAGTACTCATTCATTGGCAACTGATGTTCATCCGCAAGCGAACGGTGCGCGTCCATACATCTGTTTACACGCAGTGGATCACGAGTTTTACTATGATTGCGTGAATGGTATTAGTATTGAGAAAGCGCAAAAAATTGCAGAGGTGGCGATTCATGGATAACGATATTAAACGCGGGGACGGCCTTTCTGTTGGGGGTTCGCCTCAACTACAGGGGCGTGCCTTTTGGTGCCGTTAAATTTTTCTCATGAGCTGGAAAGCATTGGTGCAATTCGGCGGTCTAAGGCAATCCAGGCAGCCGCCAATTATAAATTTTATAATCGGTATGGGATTGCTGTTTGGCCTTATTCCCTGGCTGCTGTTAGACGGAAGATTTCTTCTCAAAAAAGGGGATTTCAGACCTGAAGAGATTCTTTTGGTGGTCAAGGATCAGCCTGTGTTCTTCTGGATATTGGCTTTTTTCTCCGCAATTTGTGGTGTTATTTGTCTGCTTTCAGGTATTGAGGACTATAGAGGAAATGTGCGAGCCCAAAAGCTTAACGAGCGCAAGCAGTGAATTCCGACCCTCAATAGGCATCTGCGGTGCGTAACGTGATAGTTGCGCCACTTTTTATTCTTGTGTTTCGGCCACAAGCCTAGGCGGCCCCAAGTGCTTTGCAAGGAAGCCAAGCAGCTTTTGACGATAAACCACAGGCTCAAACCGTTGTAGATCAACATGTGCCGCACCTGGTACCGCCCAGAACTCCTTCGGTTCTTTGGCTGCGGCGAACAGGCGTTCGGCTTCTTCGATAGGCGTGTGCTTATCTTCCATGCCGGCCATTACCAGCACCGGACCATGGAATTGGCCGATGCGGCTGATAGGGCGAAGATCCTCAGGATCTATGCCCAGCCGGGGTTTTAACTGCAGGGTGAGAAGAGGTGCGAGGAGGGCGCCGGCCTCACCCAGTCGGAGTTTTAACCGGGCAGCTACCGCCTCATCAATCGTGGGATAAACCGACTCCAACACGAGCGCATCGACTTTAATTGGCTCCTTTCCAAGAAGCGCCGCTGCGCCACCCAGCGACTGGCCGAGGGCTCCTACCTTTGAGCACTTGAAGCGGGACCGCAGGAACGAGACTGCCGCTCGTGCATTCGATGATTCGCGGTAGCCGAAGGTAATATGCTCCCCTGGACTCTCGCCGTGGGCCTGGAAATCAAACAGGAGCGCAGAGTAGCCAGCCTGCCGGAGCAACCGCGCGCGCTCAATCATGCTCCGGCGATCTGAGCGGACTCCGTGCATGAGAAGGAGGCACGGAGCGTTTTCACCTGCGGGTACGAACCAGCCTTTGACTCCGGCGAATTCGACATCAACAGTGTTCAGATCGGCCGGCGCTGGTCCAATGGGGCGAACGGCGGGTTCTGACAGTGCCGAACCTGCCAGGTAGCTAGTGCCTGCACATGTTATCACCATAGTCAGCGTTAAAGTTAGCAGCGCTCTCCGCATTCCGTTTCCTTGTCCCCAACCCTTTTATTTTTCTCTATAGATCAAGGTCAAAATCTGCGCCTTTATGTTTGATAATACGGGCAAGAAGCCTAAACATCCAAAGAAAGATTTCAATTGGAAGTTCAATGATCAGCTCCAGCCAATCAAGAACCGTATTATCATCTTGCCTCTGGCCCCGTTTTTTACTCGGCCAGAATGCATAGGCAAGGAAAAAACAAATGAGCGCCCCTGCTATATACACCCAGCCAAATCCCTCGAAGATAATTTCTAATGATAAGGCTATTCCAACAGTAAAAAGTATTATGCTGACTATTTCTCTAAATCCATTCATGAAGTTTTAGCGTCCGTAACAGTGAGGATGCCCCATTTTCTGCCAGGATTGTATCCAGCTGAATCTATTTTCGACAAGGGAGTCAAAAAAAATAGGTCCTTGGCGATGAGTTGCGTACGATTGAGTATTAATGCGTAACACTCCGTTGCGACAAATGTTAAATTATTCGTTCCATAGGCGAAAAGCTAATTCAAAAATTCGAACTGGGCCCCGGATCGAGTCCGGGGTGACGGTGCGGGTCAGTCGGTCCTGGCTTCACCAAGCCGTTCGGACATCGCCACACACCACTCACTCTGCTGCCTACGGTTCTTCAACACCCGCCCCAGCGCGGGCATCAGTGCCTTGTTCTCTTCCAGGGCCCGGCTGTACTGGTCTATCTCCGTCTGATGGCAGGCAATCGGAAACAGCATTCCATAGGCCTTGTTGTACAGCGTATCGGCAGTGGCGCTGACCTGCGGCACGGCGCCGAACAGCGGTGCACTGAAGTCGCGGTACAGGTTCAACTGCTCCGCCGGGAACAGCGATCCGGCGGCGGCGCGGATCTGGCTGAGTTTGTACTGGTCGCGTTTGTTGAGGATATTGTCCAGCCACGTCTTTTTGGTTTCCGGTGTCGGGCGTATGGCGCGGGCGCTGATGGCGTAGTTCTGGGCGCGGTCGGTGTTGTCGTCTCCCAGTTCCCGCTCCACCAGTTTTTCGTAGTCGCCTTGCAGGTGGCGGTTTAACAGGACGATCAGTTGCCAGCGCTTGTCCTGGTCGATGGGCAGGCCTTCGATTTCCAGTTCGCCGGAGAGCAGCCGGGCGGCGTTGTCCAGGGACTGGTCGCTGTGGGCGATTTCGGTGAAGGCCTGGAACCAGGTCTTTTGCGCGTCGCTGTCGGCGGGGGCGCTGTTGAGTTGGGTCCAGGTGAAGTTTTCAATTTGTTGTAAACGCGCCCGGCGCTGGGCTTCGGGCAGGTCCATGCGGTAGAGGTAGGCGGTGGCGGCCTCCAGGTGGTTGCTGATCAGGCGGATCATGTTGATATTTTGCTCGGCGCCGGCATTGTTGAGGGCGAAGTCGATCCATTCGGTCAGCGGCATTTTGGCGTCGGTGACGCTGTCGAACAGGCTCTGCCACAGCATCAGGCGGGTAAAGGCGCTTTCGATGGCGTTGATGTGTTGGGATACCTGGGCGATGGATTTGTCGTCGAGGCGGGTTTTCACATAGGCCCAGTCCTCGTCGTTCAGGGTGAGTATCTGTGGGCAGGGCTGGCCCCGAGCTTCCCTGGCGTCGGTGCTGGCGCCGTTGTAGGTGACTGGCACTGCCGCCACGCGGGTCATGGCGTCGCCCTGCAGGCGGTAGATGCCCAGCTGGATTTTCTGTTCGCGCAGTACCGGGTGCGCTTCCGGCGCCGTTTGCGCCACGGTCAGTTGGGTGATTTTGTCGTCGCTGCAGGTGTAGCTGGCGGAGATGGTGTTTACGCCGGCCTTGTAGAGCCAGTCCCGGGTCCACTGGTCGAGGTTTTCGTTGGCGGCCTTGCCCAGGTGGCCCATAAAGTCCTTGAGTTCGGCGTTGCCGTAGGAGAAGTCCTTCAGGTATTGGCTCACACCCTGGCGGAAGGTTTCCTTGCCGAGGTAGTGGGGCAGCTGCTCCAGTACTGAGCCGCCCTTGCCGTAGGTGATACTGTCGAAGTTGGAAAAGGCCTCGGCGGTGTTGGGCACCGGCACTTCAATGGGGTGGGTGGTAACCAGCTGATCCGCCAGGTAGGCGGATTGTTTTGAGCGCAGGTAGAAATTCTCCCAAACATCGTCGAACTCGCTGTTTTCCGACAGGGCGAGTGAGGCCATATAGGTGGCGAAGCTCTCCTTCAACCACAGGCCATTCCACCATTGCATGGTTACCAGGTCGCCGAACCACATGTGCGCCATTTCGTGGGCGATGACGTTGGCGAGCCTTTGCCGCTCGGCCTGGGTCTTTTCGCCGCGGGACACATAGGCCTCGTTGAAGGTCACCGCGGCGACATTCTCCATGGCACCGATGGTGAAGTCCGGCACGATCAGCTGGTCGTATTTGCCGAACGGGTACTCGATACCGTAGTACTTCTGGTAGAAGGCGAAGGCCTGCTGGGTGAAGGTGAACCAGTCCTGCGGCTTCACGTTTAGCGCCAGTGTCTTGCGGGCCATCAGGCGCAGCGGGATATCTCCGGCCTTGCTCTCCCACACCACGAAGGGGCCGGCGTGCAGCGGGAAGATATAGGTGGAGAATTTCCTGCTGGCGGGGAAGTGCCAGTGTTTGCGCCCGTCCGCCCCATCCTGAAGCGTCTCGATGTTTTCTTCGCGAACGGCGGTCACCACCTGCCAGTCCGCCGGGGCCTTGACGTCCAGGGTGTAGCTGGCCTTCAGGTCCGGCTGGTCGAACAGCGGCGCGAAGCGATTGGCCTTGTAGGGTTCGAAGTGGGTGTAGAGATAGACGTTGCCGTCCTGCGGGTCCTGGAAGCGGTGCAGGCCGGAGCCGTCGGTGGAATAGGGGTGGGTGTAGTCGATGGCGATGCGGTTCTGGCCCTGCCGCAGCTGCTGCGGGGCGATGCTGATGAAGTAGCCGTTGTAGTCGAACGGGATTTCACGGCCGTTGACGCTGACGGATTTCACTTTGCCGCCGGTAAAGTCCATGGTGAGCGGCTGCTGCAGCGGCCGGGCGATTTCGGTATCGGCGATCACGCGGCCGGAGAAGGATTTGGATTCGCCGTCCAGGCCCACGGAGATGCGGTAGTCCACGTTGGCGATCTGCCGTTTGCGCAGGGCGGCGTAGTCGGCGGTGAGGCCGGGGGCGTCGGCGCGCTCCAGAGGCAGGATCGTTTCCGTTGCGGCCGCGGTGGCGCTTTCGATTTCGACGGTTTTCTGTGTGGGTAGCGTTTTCTCGCCACAGTTTGCAATCAGGGCTGCGCATGCGCACAGCAGCGCGGTGGCGAGTTTTCTTTTGATGCGCATCGAATTCTCCGGCGGGTGGGGGTGGTTCAGGGTATTGCGTCGACCGCCTTATTTTCCTGTTCCGGTTATATCACGCTCGCCGATACTCTGCATGGTCAGAGGGTGCTTACTATCCGGTGTGTTGAACGGCAGGTTTTTTAAAGCAGCTCCAGGTGTGGGTAAATAAAAAAGGCCCCGCGGGGCCTCAATAAAAAGCGGGTTGCCGGAAATGATCAGCTCCGCGCATCGCTCGCGGCCAATCGCCCGCGCAGTCGGGTCCGCAGCCAGTCGCGGATGCGCCCACCGAGTGCGGCTATGTCCACGCCAATGGCATAGAGCGACGGCACCAGCAGCAGGGTGACGAAAAAGGCCACGAAGACCCCGAACGCCAGGGCCACCACGATGGGCTGCAGGAAGGCCGCCTGGATGCTGCGTTCCAGCATCATCGGCATCAGGCCGACAATGGTGGTGACGGTGGTCAGCAGGATCGGCCGGAAGCGCGCCATGCCGGCTTCCACGATGGCTTCCAGCGGTTGCATGCCCTTTTCCCGCAGCCGGTTGCAGCAGTCCATCAGCACCAGGTTGTCGTTGACCACCACTCCCGCGGCCGCGGCGATACCGAAGTAGCTGAATATCGCCATGGTCATGCCCAGCACCCCGTGGCCGAAGATGGCGCCGACGAAGGCGAAGGGAATGGCGACCAGGATCAGCAGCGGCTGGAAATAACTGCGGAAGGCCACCGCCAGCAGGCTGTACATGGCGAAGAAGGCCATGGTGTAGAGGCCGATCACCTCGCGGATAAAACGCTTCTCGCCCTCCGCCTGGCCCACGGCGCCGCGGACGATGCCCGGGTAGCGCTTTTCCCACTCGGGGAAAAAGTTTTCGTTCAGGTCCTTCATGATGTCGCCGCGCACATCGTCTTTCAGGTCGGCCATGACCCGCGCCGCGCGGTTGCCGTTCCAGCGCTGGATGCGCTTGATGCCCGGGGCGTATTCCAGTTCGGCCACCGCCAGCAGAGGCACTTCGCGGCCGTCGGTAGTGCGCACGCGGAAATCCTTCAGGCTCTCGATGGAGCGGCGCGAGGCCTGCGGGTAGCGCACCATCACTTTCACGTCCTGGCCCGCCCGCGGCAGCCGCTGCACCTCCTCGCCGAAATAGGCCTGGCGCACCTGGCGATTCACTTCCGCCAGGGTCAGCCCCAGTTTGGTGGCACCGGGCCTGAGGGCGATGCGGATTTCCTCCGAGGCTCCCTCCAGGTTGTTGCGCACGTCGTAGAGGCTCTCGTAAGTGCGCAGCTGGCTTTCCAGGTCGGCGGTGGCGGCCCGCAGTACCTCCAGGTCCGGGTGGCGGATGGAAAGTTCGAAGCCGGGGCCATCGCCGCCGGAGGTGTAGTGCACCGAGACTTCTTTCGCATCCGGCACGTCCCCCATCAGTTCTCGCAGGCGCACCGCGGCTTCCTTGGCGGACATATCGCGCACTTCCGGCGGCGCCAGTTTGACGATGGCCATGACGCTGTCGCGGCGGGAGCGGGTATACCAGTTTTCGATCAGCACGCCCTCGCCGCCGGTGCGCTGGTTCACCTCGTCTTCGAGACGTTTCTCCGCATCCTGCATCTGTGCCAGCACTTCCAGTGCGCGGCTGTAGGGGGCGCCCTCCGGCATCACCACGTTCACGACGATCTCGTCGGACTCGATGTCGGGCATAAAGCTTTTCTTCACCCAGCCGCTGCCGAACATGCCGAAGCCGATCATCAGCACCGAGAAAAAAATACTCAGCGTCAGGTAGCGGCGCTCCACCGCCCAGCCGCCGATGCGGCGGTAGTGGTTCTGCGCAAAGTGCACTATGCCGTCGGCGATGCGCTTCTGCATGCGCCCGAAGCGCCCCAGCTTTGTGCGCGGCTTCAGGCTGCTGAGGTGGGCCGGCAGTATCAGCAGGGACTCGATCAACGAGAAAACCAGGGCCAGCACCACCACCCAGGTGATATGGCGGGTGAACTCGCTGGTGGAGCCGCTCAGGAACAGCCACGGCAGGAAAGCGAGGATGGTGGTCAACACCGCGAAGATCACCGGCTTGGCCACCAGCTGCGCGCCCAGCACCGCGGCGCTGAGGTCGCCTCCCGGATGTTGATGGTCGGGGTTGTGGGACTCGGTGTGGATGCTCTCGCCCACCACGATGGCATCGTCCACGACGATACCCAGCACCAGCAGGAAGGCGAAAGTGGAGAGCATATTCAGGGACACGCCCACACTGGGCAGCAGCACGAAGGCGCCGGCGTAGGCGGTGGCGATACCCATCGCCACCCAGAAGGCCACCTTCGGGCGCAGGGTGAGCAGCAGTACCAGCAGCACCAGCACCAGTCCCTGCACCGCGGAGCTGCCGATGGTGTTGAGGCGGCTCTTGAATACCTCGGCGTTGTCGGTCCAGAGGGTGAGCTTGGCGCCGGCCGGCAGGGACGCCTGGCGCTCGGCGATCCACTTGCGGATCGACTCCGAGGCGGTGACGATATCCATGGTCTCGGTGGTCATCACCTGGATCAGCACCGCCGGTTCGCCGTTGAGGGTGGCGAGAATCTCGTTGTCCTCAAAGCCGTCCACCACCCGGGCCACGTCGCCCACGCGGATGGTGCCGCCGTCCGCGGTCTGGCGCACGATGATGTCCGCGAAGTCCTGCTCGGTGTCCGCCTGGTTGCGCACCTTGAGCTGGTAGCTGCCCACTTCGGTGCGCACGGTGCCGGCGGACTGGTTGAGCGAGTTGGCGCGAATGGCGTCGGCCACTTCCTGGAAACTCAGGCCGTAGCGGCGCATGGCCAGTTCGCTGACCTCGACGGATACCTCCTCCCGGCGCGTGCCGAACAATTCCACCACGGAAATGGCGGAGAGGTTGGCGACCTCGCGCCGCAGCTGTTCCGCCAGGCGTTTCAGCTCGCGCTCGCCCAGGTCGCCGTGCACCGCCACGCGGATAAACTCCTCGCGGTTCACCCACTGCTGCACCTGGGGCGGTTCGATGTCCCGGGGCAGCGAGGAGATGCTGTCCACGCGGATCTTCACGTCGTTCATAAAGCGGGAGAAGTCGACGGTCTGCTCCGCGAGGATATACACCTCGCCCAGCCCCTCCGCCGAGGTGGAGCGGACCCACTCGATATTGTCCAGGTCGCTGACCGCCTCCTCGATGCGCGCGACTATCTGCTCCTCCACTTCCTGCGGCGCGGCGCCGGGCCAGGACACTACTATCTGCAGGCCGGGAAAGCGCACCTGGGGGTCCATTTCCCGCTCCATGGCGCCGAAGCCGAAGAAGCCGGCCACGAGAATGCCCACCATGGCCAGGTTGGCGGCGACACTGTTGCGCGCCCACCACTCGATCAACTTGTTCATTGGGGCGCTCCGCTATTGCTGGGAAAGAGTCTGGGCCAGTTGGGTGACGGGCTGGACTTCCATGCCGTCCACGGCGTTGGCGACGGTGGAAGTGACCACCCGCTCGCCGTCCGCCAGGCCGGAGGCGATCACCACCCGGTCTTCGGACGTGGACAGGACCTCCACGGTGCGGATATCCAGGCGGTTGTCTTCATCCACCACATACACCTTGTCGGCGCTGCGCAGCGCATCCCGCGGCAGCACCAGGGCGCGGCGCTCCCGCACCCCCTCCGCCTCGGCGGTCACGAAGAGCCCCACGGCCAGGGGCACGCCGTCACTGGCGCCGGCGCCGTAGGGATCGGCGACCTCCGCCACCGCGTAGATCAAACGGGTCTGTTGGTCCACGGCGGCCTGGGTGCGCACGATGCGCCCCTGCCACCGGTGTTCTTGCGGACCAACTTGCGCCGATAGGGTTACCCGCGGGCCCGGGTTCTTTTCCGTAGCCACGAAGCCCATGGGCAGGTCCAGTTCCAGCAGCTGCGAATCCGTCAGCGGCAGGCGCACTTCCACCCGGTCGGTGGCAAAGGCACGGCCGAGGACGGTGCTGGCGGTGACATACTGGCCCACGCCCACATCCCGCCGGATCACCCGGCCGCGGAAGGGCAGTTTGATTTGCGTGCGCGCCAGATTCAGTTTCGCATCGGCGAGTTCGGCTTTGGCGGAGCGCAATTCGGCTTCCGCCTCCGCCACCTGGGGTCGATTGACCTGCAGCGGGGTGGGTTTGCGCCCCGGCTTGGCGGCCTCCCATTGCTGCCGCTTAATGGCGGCGGCCGCGCGGGCCTGCAACAGCACCACTTCGGCGGCCGCCACGCCGGCCTCGGCGCGGGCCAGGGCCAAGCGGTAGTCGGCGTCGTCCAGCTGGATCAGGGTCTCGCCGGGTTCGAAGCCGGCGCCCTCGGCGAATTTTTCAGAAATGGCGACAATACGTCCGGCGACCTGTGGCGTCAGGTCTATCTCCGTGTGCGGCCGCACCTCGCCCTGGGTGCCCACCGCCAAGTGCACGGCCTGCTCCCGGGCTTCGGTGTAGAGCAGCGACACCAGGCGCTGTTCCTCCTCCTTTTTCTCTGGCGCCGGCTTGGCGGCGCTCATGATCTGCACAACCCCAAAACCCAGCGCCAGCACCAATACGGGCGCGGCGGCTTTTAGATATTTCTTATTCATCGGTCTCATCTGCGTGGAATGCGAAGTCCGCCAGCGGTGCGCGCTGGCGCCTGGTGGATGCCATGAAATCACTCTGCGGTACGGCGGCGAGTACCCCGGTAGCGAACAGCGTTATTGACGGCGCTGGGGGTGGGTTTGGATGCAGTTGGCGTGAAAAAAAGAGAACAAGAAAGGTGGCGTGGATACTTCGTTAGCTCAAGTTTTCACACCGGCAGCAGGGCCGCTCGAAACCGCCGCCTCCGCGACAGAGCATCTGCGGATGGGTTGCGGGGATGCGGTTCTGCGAGGCGAACCTTGCGTTCGCCCGCTCCGGGATCAACCGCGGTATTTCTCCCGATAGGCCCCCGGCGCCAGGCCGGTCCATTTCTTGAAGGCGCGGTTGAAGGCGCTGGGTTCGGAAAAGCCGAGGCGCTCGGCGATTTCCGCCACCGCGGTTTCCTGTTTTTTCAGCTGGTAGACGGCCATGTCGCGGCGCACCGAATCCTTGATGTCCTGCCAGCTGTTGCCCTCTTCCTTCAGGCGCCGGCGCAGTGTCTGCGGCGAGGTGTAGAGGCGCGCGGCCACATCGTCGAGGGACAGGTTCTCGATGCTGTTCTGGCCGTGCAGTATGCGGCGGATGCGGCCGGTGTAGCTGTTGTCGGATTTGTACTGGGCCAGCAGGCACTCCGGGGCGCGGGCGAGGAATTCCGCCAGTTGCTGCTCGTCGCGCACCAGCGGCATCTGCAGGTAGCGGGTGTTGAACACCAGGCAGGTCTCGCGCTGGTGGAAGTAGTGCCGGCAGGGGAACATGTCGCTGTAGTCTTCGTCATACTCGGCTGGCGGGAAGGCCAGATGCACCCGCTCGAGCAGTATGGTGCGGTCGATCAGCCAACTGAAGAAGCGCAGCCAGATCAGGGCCAGGGATTCGACGAAGATCTGGTTGGGCAGCTGCTTGTGGTTGCCGTGGTGGAACAGCAGCCGCGCCTCCTCGCCGTCCTCCACCAGTTTGATCTGCAGGTCATCGCTGACCATGGACACGAAGCGCCCGGAGCGCAGCAGCGCGCGGCGCAGGTTGGGGCAGCTGATGCAGGCGTGGCCCATCATCGCGAAAGTGCCGGGCAGCCAGGGGCGGGCGAGGAAACCGCCGGACTCGTCCGCCAGCAGGTCCCACTCCCGGCGCAGCAGGTGTGCCACGCGCTCGCGGGGGATGCGGTTGTCCGGGTTTTCCAGCAGTGTTGGATCAATCTCTGAATCCAGCAGCAGCTGCCGGCAGTCCAGCCCGCCCGCCTGCGCCCCGGCCAGCTGGGCCTGCACCGCGGCGGCGAGAATACCCGGGTGTGCCTCTCGCTCGATTTGCGTTTCTGTCTCCACTGTCCTGTCCCCAGTCGATGTGGATTGGACTCGGGATTATGCGCAATGCGACGGCGAAAGTCAGGTTTGAATAAACGGCGATCAATGACTGAACGGGCACCGGTTCTTGGCAGCGGCACGGCATCCGGGTTTGGGGTTGGGGCGAGGCTGTGCTACAAACAGCCAAAGTACAACAGGACAGCACGATGAATCTGGAACTGGAAAGCCAGCTCAACCCCACCATCTGCCGGCGCATGCTGATCGCCCACCTGGTTGAGACCCTGCCGAAGCCCAACAATCCCGCACTGGAGGAGGCCACCGGCTGGCCGCGGCGCACGGTGCAGGACGTCATCGCCAAGGGGCTGCCGGGTCACGGCACCCGGGTGGAATTCGTACAGGAGGGGGTGCGCAACAACGACGGCTATTACGTACTGCGGGACTGGGGTTCTTTCGACAAGGCGTGGGTGCGACAGCACCTGGCGGAAATCTGCCGGGTGTTGCAGGTCGATTTGGGCTGAGTGGCTATATCACCGCGGCGATAGTAGAAAAATCCTGTCACACGACTTCCGCGATAAAAGCCGATATGATGCCCGGCAAAAATTTCATTTAACGCTTTCCTCGGCGTTTGCAGGAGCTTCAATTACCCGTGGAAATCGATCTCGAGGCGGTTCAGGAACTGGCCCCGGACCAGGCGTCCCTCAACGCCGCCCAGAAACTGCTCAAGCCGGCGAAATGGCCCGTGCGCGGCTTTTCCCGCGAAGTCCGCGCGATCTGGGGGCAGTGCCAGGGTTCCGGCTCCAAACCCTATTTCACCATGGCGGACCCGGTCGATCACGGCTACAAGTGCACCTGCCCATCGCGCAAATTCCCCTGCAAACATGTCCTCGCCCTGTTGTGGCAGTTTTCCGAAGCGTCCGCCGATTTTGCCGAAGCCGAACACCCGGAATGGGTTCAGGACTGGTTGAGCCGGCGGCGCAAATCCGGCGGCCAGGCCGCAAAGGAAAGCGACGGCGACAAGCCCGCGGCTGAAAAAAGTATCCGCCGTGCGGGGGCGGAGGAGAGCCCCGCGCTGTCTGCGGAGGAACAGCGCAAGCGCGCCGAGGCCAGTGCGCGCCGGGCGGAAAAGAGCCGCGCCGCGACCCGCAAGGCGGTCTCTTCGGTACTGGAGGAATTCAGCCTGTGGATCGACGACCAGCTGCGCACCGGCGTGGCCAACCTGATCCGCGATATCACACCCCGCTGCCGCCAGATCGCCGCGCGCCTGGTGGACGGCAAGGCCGCGGCCCTGGCCGCGCGCATCGACGAGTTGCCGGCCAGAATCCTGCGGCTGGAAGGCGAGGCGCAGCTGGAATTCGCGCTGAAGGAACTGGGCCAGTTGGTGTTGCTGTGCCGCGCCTGGCAGGCCGACCCGGACGATCCCGATACCCGGCGCAGCGTGATCGGTGCGGAAAACCGCGACCAGCTGTTCGAAGCCAGCGGCGCGCTGCGGGCCAGTGGCACCTGGCTGGTGGCGGGGGAGCGCACGGAAAACCGCCGCGACGGGCTGATCGCCCAATCCACCTGGCTGCTCAACACCGGTGAATCCGGGCAACCGGTTGCCCTGTTGCAGGACTTTTTCCCCGCATCGGCGGGCCGCGGCAATACGACCCCGGGCGTCGGCCGCCAACTGGAGGGCGAGGTGCTGTTTTACCCCAGCCGCGCTCCGCTGCGGGCCATTCTGTCGAACTTTCGCGAACTCGAGGCCGACGCCTGCCGGCCCTGGCCGGCTTTCAGCGACGATCCCCTCTCACTCTGGCATCGCGGACTGGCCGGGATGCCCTGGCTGGAGGAGGCGCCCTGCCTCCTGGGGCCCGGGCGCCTCTGTACCGATGCCGGCGGCAATTACTGGTGGCGGGGCGGCGAGGGGCGCGCGCTGCCGCTCGCCAACCAATCCCTGCCGCCCTTGCTGACCGGCGCGGAACTTGAATCGGCCTTCGCCCTGTGGAACGGCCTGCGGGCGGACCTGCTCAGCGCCCATACCAGCGGATGGGGAAGCGTCGCATGCTGAACCGGGACGACGCCGCGCAAATCCAGCAATTGGCGAGCCAGCTGCACAAGCGCTGGACCATCGGCGACGGGGAAACCGTCGACGACAGCCAGCTGCCCGAGGCCTGGCGCGCGCTGCTCGCGCAGGGCGACGATAGCCGGCGGCGGCTGTCCCTGCTGTCGCTGCTGGGACAGCACCAATTGTTCATGTACCGCCCCGAGGCGCCGGAGCTGAAGCGCGGCCGCGATTTACCGCGGCTCGAATTGCCCACACTGCCGGATTCCCTGCGCCCTTCCTTCCGGCGCCTGGCGGAGCAGCTCGGGAAATCGGGCGGGAGCGGCCGCCTGCTGCAGCTGATGGCCCGGCGCGGTTACAGCGCACATCCCGCCGACTGGCTGCCGGACGCGGCGGCCGATACCGATATTCCCGACCTCTACACCCCCTGGCGGCACTGGGCAGTGCAGGGACTGGCGGAGCAAACCGAAATAACCGCGCTCGACGAGGACAGCTGGGCGGAATACGCCCCGGCGGAGCGGCTCGCGCTGCTGGCGGAAATGCGCCGGCGAGACCCGGCCGCAGCGCGGGAACTGCTGCGGGCCTGCGCTGGCGGTGAAGCGGCGGAACAGCGCACACGCCTGCTGGAAGTGCTGAAAATTCATCTCGGTGGCGACGATATCGATTATTTGCGCAGTCTCGCCGCTGACCGTTCGCAAAAAGTCCGGCTCCTGGTTTTGCAGCTGCTGGCGCGCCTGAACGCCGTGGACGCCGACACCGCCGCGGGCCTGGACCTGGCGGAGATGGACAGGCTCGCCGAAGGCTTCCGGGTGAAAAAAACCGGCCTGCTCAAACGCGGCGTCGCGGTGGTGCCGGAGAAACTGAAACCCGGCAAGCGGGCCGCGCTGCGCCTGCAGCAGTTGTCCGCGGTGACCTTCCAGCGCTTTGCCGAAGTGTTGGGCATAGCGCCGCTGGAACTCGCCGGCGGCTGGCGTTTTGCCGACAGCCCGTCGACCGAGAATGCCGCCTTCGTCGACTGCGCCCTCGCCTCGGCCACGGACGCGGAGCTGGCGGCCCTGCTCGACAACCTGCTGAAGGACTGCCCGCCCGACCAGTTGGGGCTGCTGCTTTCGCCACTGCGGGAGCGCCTCGGCCGCGCGCAGAAACTGGCCGTGTTCGAGCGGCTGCAGGGCAGCAAGGGACTGTCGCTGCACGACTGGGAGGCTTTCCTCCGCGGCGCCGATATCGAGCTGGCCTGGGACTCCCTGCACAGGAGCCGCGCCGGCAGGGCGCTGATGGCCGGATTGCGCGGCGAAGTGGACCGGGAGAGCTACCTGGACGAGGCCGACCTGCGGCGGCAGGTCGACGCCCTGGCCCTGCTGCTCGATCGGCGGGGCGCGACATCCGCCCTGGAAACACTGACCCAACTCGGAATGCTGCGGGTGGACCCCGCGCTGGAGTTGCTGAAATTTAACGCCGGGCTGGCCGGGGAAAAGGCCCCCGGCGCGCCCCAATAATTCACTTCAGGATCGCCCTATGAGCAACATTCTTCGCCAGCCCGCGGAAGTCGTTTACCAGGCCGAACTGGACGCGCTGAAAGCGCAGGACAGCGGCAACAAACCGGAAAACTGGCAGCTGACCCCGCAGGCCGTGGTCACCTACATTCTCGGCGGCAAGGCGCCCGACGGCACCCCGGTGTGCCCCAAATATATCGGTAACCGCCGGCTGGTGGAGACCGCGGTGGCGACCCTGGCCACCGACCGCGCGTTGCTGTTGCTGGGCGTGCCGGGCACCGCCAAGTCCTGGCTCTCGGAGCACCTGGCGGCGGCGATCTGCGGAGTCAGTACCCGGGTGATCCAGTGCACTGCGGGCACCGACGAGAACCAGATCCGCTACGGCTGGAACTACGCCCGCCTGCTCGCCCAGGGCCCCAGCCGCGAAGCATTGGTGCCGACCCCGCTGTACCGCGCCATGGAGGCCGGCAGCCTGTGCCGGCTGGAGGAACTCACCCGCATGGGGTCCGACGTGCAGGACACGCTGATCACGGTGCTGTCGGAAAAGATGCTGCCGATCCCGGAACTCAACGACGCGGTCTACGCCCAGCGCGGCTTCAACGTGATCGCCACCGCCAATAACCGCGACAAGGGTGTCAACGAGCTTTCTTCGGCCCTGAAGCGCCGCTTCAACGTCGTGGTGCTGCCGCTGCCGGACGACATGAAGGAGGAGATCGGCATCGTCTCCCGGCGGGTGCAGGAAATGGGCGATTCCCTCTCCCTGCCGCTGCCGAAAAATGCCGCCGCGGAGATCGAGAAAGTGGTCACCATGTTCCGCGAACTGCGCGGCGGCGAGACCCTGGACGGCAAGATCGCGCTGAAGACCCCGAGCGGCAACCTCTCCACCGCCGAGGCCATCGCGGTTGTGGTGGGCGGACTGAGCCAGGCCAACTGGTTTGGCGGCGGCGAACTGAAAGCGGAGGACATCGGCACCAACCTGGTGGGCGCCATCGTCAAGGACCCGGTGCAGGACAAGGCCGTACTGGAAGAGTACCTGGAGACGGTGCTGCGCAAGCGGCGCGATTTCTCTGCCTACTACCACGCCATGAACGAAGTGCTGTAAGGCGCCCGCCATGCCCGCCAGTGACATCCACTATTTTGGTATCCGCCACCACGGCCCCGGCTCCGCCGGCCGCCTGCTGTCGGCGCTGGAAAAGCTGCAGCCGGCGGCGGTGCTGATCGAGGGGCCGGCGGACTGCGGCGAGTTGCTGGCACTGCTGGCGCACGCGGAAATGCGTCCGCCGGTGGCGCTGATGGCCTTTGCCAGCGAGCACCCCGTCTGCAGCCTGCACTATCCGTTTGCGGAGTTTTCGCCGGAATACCAGGCCGCGCTCTGGGCCCACGGCGCCGGGGTCCCCGTTTCCATGATCGACCTGCCGGTGGCGGTACAGCTGGCCGGGGCGGTGGCAGCGATCGAATCGCCGCAGGGGGATGGGGATGAGGAAAGCGCGACGGCCCCCGAAGTCGCGGTGCCCGAGGCAGAAGAGCGGGGCGGTGACGCGCAGCCTTTCCCTATCGAGGCCCTGCGCACAGACCCCATCGGCTGCCTGGCCGCGCTCGCCGGCTACGAGGACGGCGAGTCCTGGTGGAACGACCTGATTGAGCAGAACAGCGACAGCGACGAGGGCCTGTTCCACCAGGTCGCCGAGGCCATGGCCGCGCTGCGGGAGAGCATGCCGCAGCCCGCCGGCAACGCCCGTTTGCAGGGCGAACTGGAGCGGGAGGCGCAGCGCGAGGCCTTTATGCGGCTGGAAATTGCCCGCGCCGCCAAACAGTGCGACGGCCCTGTTGCGGTGGTGTGCGGCGCCTGGCATGTGCCGGCGCTGCAACAGCGGGTCGCCGCCAAGAGCGACCGCGAAGTGCTCAAGGCGCTGCCGCGCAAACTGCCGGCCAGCAAACTGCGCCTGGCCTGGATTCCCTGGACCTCGCCGAAACTGGCGAGCCGGTCCGGTTATGGCGCCGGCGTCGATGCGCCCATGTGGTATCAGCACCTGTGGCGCAACCGTCGCGCGCCGGACTGGCTGGAAAGCTGGCTGACCCGGGTGGCCCGGCACCTGCGCGAGCAGGGCCAGACGGTGTCCACCGCCTCGGTGATCGAGGCCGCCCGCCTCTGTCGCAGCCTGGCCGCGGTGCGCGGCCGGCCGGCCCCGGGTATCGAGGAGATCCGCGATGCGGTGGTGGCCTGTCTCTGCCACGGCGATCCGCTGCAGTGGCGGCAAGTGGAAAATGCGCTGCTGCTGGGCAGGGCCGTCGGCAGCATCCCCGCCGAGGCGCCGCTAGCGCCGCTGCTGGAGGACCTGCAGCGGCAGCAGCGCCTCTGCAAGCTCAAGCCGGAACCCCTGCCGCGGGAGCTGGCACTGGATCTGCGCAGCGATTCCGGGCAGGCGCGATCGACGCTGCTGCACCGGCTGAATATTCTCGAAGTGCCCTGGGGGCGCCCGGCGGGCAGCGGCAACAGCCGCGGCACCTTCCGCGAATACTGGCAGCTGCAGTGGGAGCCGGAGTACGCCGTGCAGCTGGTGGAAAACCTGGTGTATGGCTCTACGATCGAGAGTGCCGCCAGCGCCAGGGCGAGCGGGGAACTGCTGGCGGAGAAACAGCTGCACAAACTGGCGGCCGGCATCCGCGCCTGTCTCGAGGCCCAACTATCCGGCGCCGCCGACACCGGTCTCGCGCGCCTCAGCGAGCGCGCCGCACACACCGGTGACAGCTTTGAACTGCTGGCCAGCATCCCGGCGCTGGTGGATATCAGCCGCTACGGCACGGCGCGGGAGCTGTCGCTGCAACACATCGGCGAACTAGTGCAGCGCTTACTGGCGCAGGCGACGGTGGCGCTGCCCTATGCCTGCCGCAACCTGGATGACGAGGAAGCGCAGCGCTACCACCAGTGCCTGCAGCAGGCCAACCAGGCCATTCCCCTGGCGGAACTGGACGAGACCATGCTGGCGCAGTGGACCCGGGCGCTCGAGTCGGTGGCGCTGGAGCGGCAGTCCAGCCCGCTGCTGGCGGGGCTCTGCGCGCGGTTGCTGTACCAGGCGGAGAAAATGCCCGCGGAGGCGATGCAGTCGCTGTTCCGGCGCGCGCTCTCCCCGGCCATCGCCACCGCCGACGCGGCGCGCTTTTTCGACGGCTTTTTTACCGGCGCGGTACAGCAATTGCTCTACGACGAGCTGCTGCTGGGCGCGGTGCAAAGCTGGCTGCAAACCCTGGAAGGCGAAGAGTTCGTACACTACCTGCCGCTGTTCCGGCGCCTGTTTGCCGACCTGGATACGGTGGAGCGGCGGCGCCTGATGGACACAGTGCTGCAGGGGCGCAAAGAGGGCGCGGCCGGGCGCGAATTGGCCGCCGACCAGCTGCCGCTGTGGACGGCGCAGTTCGAGCGCCTCGGCAAACTGCTGCGGGGAGAACAACATTGGTACCACTGAGCGAACCCGATATTGCCGGGGAGGCCGGCGAGGCGCCGCAAAAGGCGGAGCGGCGGGAAATGGAGCGCCGCTGGCGGCTGATACTGGGCGCGGAGGACGGCGAGTCCGGCAGCCTTTCCGCCGGCGACCGGCGCCTGATGTCGGCGCTCAACGCACTCTACGGCGGGGGCGACGGGGAGCGGAAAAAGGGCCGCGGCAGCCTGTCGCGCTCGGCCCCCAGTGTCTCCCGCTGGCTCGGCGATATCCGCAGCTTTTTCCCCAGTTCCGTGGTGCAGGTCATCCAGCGCGACGCCTTCGAGCGCCTGGGCCTGAAACAGATGCTGATGGAACCGGAATTTCTCGCCGCGGTGGAAGCGGATGTGCACCTGGTGGCCGACCTGGTCAGCCTGCGGGACATCATGCCGGAAAAAACCCTTGATACCGCGCGCGAGGTGATCGCCAAGGTGGTGCGGGAACTGATGGAACGGCTGGAGAAAAAAACCGCGGAATCCATTCGCGGCGCCGTCAACCGGTCGCGCCGCAGCTTCCGCCCGCGCTTTAACGATATCGACTGGCCGCGCACCATCGGCGCCAACCTGCGCCACTACCAGGCGGAGTACCGCACGGTGATCCCGGAGAAACTGGTGGGTTTTATGCGGCAACAGCGCCGCATCACCGATCTGGACGAGGTGATCTTGTGCGTGGACCAGTCCGGCTCCATGGCCACGTCGGTGGTCTACAGCTCCATCTTCGCCGCGGTGATGGCATCCATCCCGGCCGTGGCCACCAAGCTGGTGTGTTTTGACACGGCGGTGGTCGACCTGACCGAAGAACTGGAGGATCCGGTGCGCGTGCTGTTCGGGGTGCAGCTCGGCGGCGGCACCGATATCAACCAGGCGGTGGCTTACTGCGAAGGCAAAATCGAGCGGCCCGGCAAGACGCACCTGATCCTGATCACCGACCTGTACGAAGGGGGCAATGCCGGCGAGCTCAGGCAGCGCGTCGCCAACCTGATCCGCCAGGGCGTCAATGTCATCACCCTGCTGGCCCTGAGCGACGACGGCCGCCCCTCCTACGATGCGGGCCTGGCCGCGGAGTTTGCCACCATCGGCAGCCCCGTATTCGCCTGCACGCCGGAGCAGTTCCCGGACCTGATGGCGACGGCGCTGAAACGGGAGGACATACTGCAGTGGGCGGCGGATATGGGTATCAAATGTGTTCGCAGCGACGACTGATCCGAATGCCGCTAAGTTAAGCGATAAGGTCGATGCGAAGGGCCTGATACCGGGGGTTCTTTGCGAGACTGTCTGCGAGAGGGACCTCGCGGACAAGCCCCCATGGATGGGTTCACGGCGGGTCTCGCAAAGAACCCCCGGTAGCAGGCCCGCCTCTACCTTAACTTAGAGGCCCTTTCCGGCCGCGGCAAATGGTTTCAGGCTATGGTTGCGGCTGCTGCTGCAGGATCTTGTTGACCCTGTCCACCAGCGTCGGGTCCGATTTGAGGCTGTTGGCTATCTGCTGGTACTCGTCCTTTGTCAGCCCGGTCTGCTCTATCGCCGCGATCATTTTCCCCTGCGCTTCCCGGTTGATCGCCTCGGCTTCGTTGACGTCCGCCGCGGCCTTGAGCTTGGGGGCATACTCGCGGCTGAGCAGGACTATGGCCCGGTAGGCGTCGGCGAACTTCTGCAGCTGCGGCTCGCTATAGGCAACCTTCTGCGCGGTGGCCTGGGCGGCGTCGGATTGCGCCTGTGCCAGGGGCATGGCCAGAAGCAGTGCGAGCGCGGCGAGAACAATGGCTGGTGTTTTCATTGTGCACCTCAAATAGGTCCGGGGACGCTTTTGCTGCTGCGGGAGCGCCCAGCGTCACAAAGGGGCTTGCCCGGATTTCGGCGAATGTCCGGACTACAACTTCAGTCTTTTGCCGATGCAAAAGTGAGGTGTTGTCAGCTCAGGTTAGCCAGTTTCCGCCGGGTGTTGAGTTATTTGCCGCCAGTCGTGCAAATTTTACCGGGCGCGATGCCGGCCGTCAGAACAGGCCGAGAAATCGCTTGCGCCTTTTCAGGGACTTCTCGCAGCTGTTCAACTGGCGCTGGTAGCTCTGCGCGCGCGCGGAGACTTTGTGGGAGACCTGCTTCAGCCAGGCTTTATTTCTAAAAGTCCGCCGATTGAAGCCGCCCTGTCCCTCATGGTAGGCGAGATAGAGGTGGTAGGTATCGTCGGCTTTGATGCCGCACTGGCGCGCGCTGGTGTTGTTGTACCAGCCGACGAAGTCGATGGCGTCGCCGAAGTCGTCGCGGTCGGCGCCGTAGCTGAAGGTGGCGCGCTGGTAGCCGCGCCAGGTGGTGCCCAGCGCCTGGGGGTAGCCGTAGGCATCGGAGGGGCGCGGGCCGGGGATAAAACCGAGGATCTTGGTGCGCGGTGGGCGCGCATCGTGCACGAAGCGGGATTCCTGGTGCAGTATCGCCATCAGGGTCGCCACCGGCGAGCCCCACTGCTCCTCGGCGTCCTTGGCCTCGCCGTACCAGCCCTTCTTCTCGCGGAAGATGGAGCAGATATCGTCGGGATTGCTCGGCGGGCTGGTGGCGCAGCCCGCGGTCAGCGCCGCAACAGCGAGGGACAGGGAGGCGAGATTCCGTTTGTTATTGTTCCACATGGCGAAGCAACTTATTCGGCGCTAAAGGTTTTGACCCCGGAAGTGGTGCCCAGCAGCAGTACGTCCGCCGGGCGCCGGGCGAAGAGGCCGTTGGTGACCACGCCGGTGATATTGTTGATCGCCTCTTCCAGGGCCTGGGGCTCTGTGATCTTCAGATTGTGCACATCGAGGATGACATTGCCATTGTCTGTGGTCACTCCCTGGCGGTAGACGGGGTCGCCCCCCAGCCTGACCAGCTCCCGCGCCACCAGCGAGCGCGCCATCGGGATCACCTCCACCGGTAGCGGGAAGTCACCGAGCACCGGCACCCACTTGCTTTCGTCGGCGATGCAGACGAACTCGTCGGAACAGGCGGCGACGATCTTCTCTCTGGTCAGTGCGGCGCCACCGCCCTTGATCAGCTGCAGTGCCGGGTTGGCCTCGTCGGCGCCATCCACATAACACTGGATGCCGTCGACGCTGTTCAGGTCGTAGACCGGGATGCCGTGGGACCTGAGCCGATCGGCGGAGGCCTCGGAGCTGGCCACGGTGCCGTCGAACTGGCCCTTGAGCTCCGCCAGGTAGTCGATAAAGAAATTGGCGGTGGAGCCGGTGCCGACGCCGACGATGGAATCGGCTTCCAGTTTGGGGGCAATGTAATCGACCGCGGCGCGGGCCGTGGCCTTTTTCAGTTCGTCCTGGGTCATACTGTGGTTGGTTTCCTGTGCAATTATTTTTGATTAAATACCGTCGGAGCGAGAAAATTTCGCGCAAAGGCGGCGTTTTGGTGGTAAATATGCTGGCGGAGGATTACACTGGTGTGCCGGTGTCGCGCCTCACACAGCTCTGCCAGAGTGCATACTGAAAGCTGTCGCGCACAGAGTTAACCCGCTGTTTTTTTTACCGCCACGGCCGCCGAATTACGCCATGCCCAAGTCCTATATCAAACGCATTCTAGACGCGCGAATTTACGATGTCGCCCTCGAGACGCCGCTGGAGCCCATGCGCCAGCTGTCGCACCGCTTCAACAACCGCATCCTGCTCAAGCGCGAGGACCTGCAGCCGGTCTTCTCTTTCAAGGTGCGCGGCGCCTACAACAAGCTGTTGCAGCTGCCCGCCGAACAGCGCGCCCGCGGCGTTATCGCCGCCTCCGCCGGCAACCACGCCCAGGGGTTGGCGCTGGGGGCAGCGCAACTGGGGGTGCGCGCGACCATTGTGATGCCGAAGACGACGCCGCAGATCAAGGTCAATGCGGTGCGCATGCGCGGCGCCGAGGTGGTGCTGCACGGCGACACCTTTGACGAGGCCGCGGCACGCGCGAAAGAGCTGGTGGCCGAGCGCGACCTGACCTTCGTGCACCCCTACGACGACCCGGATGTGATCGCCGGTCAGGGCACCGTGGCCATGGAGCTGTTGCGCCAGCACTCCGGCAACCTGGATGCGGTGTTCATTCCAGTGGGCGGCGGCGGCTTGGCCGCGGGCATGGCCGCCTATATCAAGTACGTGCGCCCGGAGGTGAAGGTCTACGCGGTGGAGCCGGAGGACGCGGCCTGCCTGAAAGCGGCGCTGGACGCCGGCGAGCGAGTGCGCCTGCCCCAGGTGGGCCTCTTCGCCGACGGCGTCGCCGTGGCGCAGATCGGCGAGGAGACCTTCCGCGTGCTGCGCGAGACCCTGGACGGGGTCATCACCGTGACCACCGACGAGATCTGTGCGGCGATCAAGGACATCTTCGAGGACACCCGCTCCATCGCCGAGCCCGCCGGCGCCGTGGGCCTGGCGGGGCTGAAGAAATTTATCGAGCAGAGCGGCAGCCGCAACGCCGCCCTGGCCACCGTGTGCAGCGGCGCCAATACCAACTTCGACCGTCTGCGCTATATCAGCGAGCGCACCGAGATCGGCGAGAAGCGCGAGGCGGTGCTGGCGGTGACCATCCCCGAGCGCGCTGGCAGCTACCTGCAGTTCTGCCGCGACCTGGGCGATCGGGCCATTACCGAATTCAACTACCGTTACGCCAACAGCGGCGAGGCGCATATCTTCGTCGGCCTGCAGGTGGCCGCGGACGCGGACCGGCACCAATTGGTGGAGAAGCTGCAGGCCGGGGGCTACCGGGTGACGGACCTGACCGACAACGAAATGGCCAAGCTGCATATCCGCCATCTTGTCGGCGGTCGCGCGCCGGGGCTGACCGACGAGGTGGTCTACCGCTTCGAGTTCCCCGAGCGCCCCGGCGCGTTGCGCAAGTTCCTCGAACAGCTGGCTGGGCGTTGGAACATCACCCTGTTCCACTACCGCAACCACGGCGCCGCCTACGGTCGGGTGCTGGCCGGGCTGCAGGTGGCGCCGGGAGAGCGGGAGCAGCTCAGGGAACTGCTGGACCAGCTGCAGTTCCCCTTCTGGGACGAGACGGACAATCCCGCCTACCGCTTCTTCCTCGCCAGCTAGCCTTCCCTGGCGTTACCGTTCCGTGTCCGGCCAGGCCGTGGCCCCGTCCCGTCATCCCCGGCGGGTCGCCAACGCGCGCAAAACCGTGTTTTGTCTGCGCGCGGATCCGCCTGTAGACCAGGGCGGTGGGTCTGTCTAACTTTTTTCTGCAAAAACGCGACAGGACTCACAAAAAACACCCGCGTACCGGTTACTATTTCACCGCTCTTAAAGTATCTTCTCAGCTGTGGAACTTTTGCGTTGAGCCGAATCTAACGTGAGGTAAAGCACGCATAACAAGAACATCGATCATACAGGATGGTCCCCATGAAACCCGATGCACTGACAATCGCCGTGGTTGTCTTTGTCGCGGGCGTACTGTTGAGCAGCACCGGTCTGACCGAGGTTTTCGCCTCGGATCCGGAACCGCCGGCGGCTCTGCAGCAGGGCGTGGTGACGCGCTAGCCCGCAAACAAACGAAAAAGGCCGGACGCAGTGGCGTCCGGCCTTTTTCGTTTGGGGGGGACAGACGGCCTGTCCCACACTCCCTCTGACCTCTGACCTCTGACCTCTGACTCCTGTCACCGGCAGCGATAGATCCGCTCCTCGGTCACCACTGCATCCAGCGGTATATCCCAGCTGTCGGTGGGCAGCTCCGGCACGCACTGCAACTGGTGGGCGGCGCCGATCAATGCGGGGCCGGCGCCGCGCAGCAGCCGCTTGAAGGCGAAGGTGCGGTCGTAGAAGCCGGCGCCCATGCCGAGGCGGGCGCCGCCGGGGGTAAAGGCCACCAGGGGCACCAGCACCAGGTCCAGCTGCCGCGGCGACTGGCTGTGACCGCGCTGCGGCTCGGGAATGCGAAAGCGGTTGCGGTAGCTGGGCGGGCAGCCGTGCCAGCGGCGAAAGCGCAGTTGCGGGTGCGGCTGTGCCGGCAGCACTGGCAGGTAGAAGTACTTGTCGGCAAAGCGTTTCACCAGCCAGCGAAGATCCAGCTCCCCGTCCATTGGCCAGTAGATACCGATATGCTTCGCGCGCTGCATGCGCGGGCTGCGGCTCAGGTGAACGGCGGCGGCGCGGCCGTGCTGGCGTTGCTGGTACACGCTGAGCCCGCGCCTGGCCGCGCGGATGCGGCGACGGAGCCGCGCCTTTTCGGATCGGGCGTTGCTTTCGGTCATGGGTCGGGAAGACAGGGGGGAGAAAAAATAAGGAACCCCGGGTATGCGGCTGAAGACGTAGCCTTGAACCGTGAAGTTCAAGGTGGCGGCCTCCGGGATACATAAGGCTTTCCGCTGCGCGGCGGACTTGCGCACCAGCACCCGCTGGAAACCGCCAGGGTAAGATTATCGGCTCGAGGACATAGTCAACTGGCCAACACCCCAGGGCAAGGGAAGTATAACGCGTGGTGTCGTAAAAGGCTAAACGGGTTGCCGGCGGAAATGTGCGGGAGGGCGAATTGTCAAGTCGCGTCCGTGTCGATTCCGCCCAATGCGGACTGGACCTTTTCCTGCAGCCGGTCCAGCATTTCCTGTTCCAGCGGCACGCGGGTGAGTTCCGCCTTGGCCTGGATCAGCTCGTGGGCGATATTGAGCGCCGCCATCACCGCGATGCGCTCCAGGCCGATCACCGAGCCGCTGGCGCGGATACGCGACATGCGTTCGTGCAGCAGGCGCGCGGAAGCCTGCAGTTCGGCGCGCTCGTCTTCCGCGCAGGCGACGCGATACTCCTTGTCGAGTATGGAGACGGTTACGGTTTTCGGTGCTGAGTCACCCATCAGGAATCTTGCGCTAGGCCCTTGAGGCGGTTGATCATGGCTTCGACCCGCGAGCGGGCGGCCTCATTGTTTTTTACCAGGCGCTGGCGCTCGCGCTGCCACTCGGCCTCCTGCCGGCGCAGCTCGCGATTGTCGTCGGCCAGCTGCTGGCAGCGGGCGATCAGGGAATCCACAGTGCTTTCTAACGCTTGCAGCTTATCCATAATTTCCTGACGTCGATGGTGCTGGCAACGCTACAGACTGCGCAGGCCGGGCTATTCCGCTACTATATTGCCGGCGTATGGGTGGGTCAATCGCCCCACCCGCGCAGGCAATCACAAAATTGTCCCCCGATCGTCGGCGGCTGGCCGCCACCGAATATTGCTGGGCAAACTCTGACCATATTGGAACAATACTGAGCGGTAACTATGACGCGCGCAGGCAACGATTTTGAATCCCTGGCCAATGCCATTCTCGCCGCCGGGGGCCAGGCCGACCCCAGCGAGCTGCACGGTTTTGTCTGCGGCGTACTGGCCGCGGGCGCCAGCCCGGATAAGAGCCGCTGGCAAAAGGAACTGGCCGGACTGCTGGAACTGGACGCGGTGCCGGCGGACCTGGACCGGGATTTCCTCCAGTTGGCAAAACACAGCCGCCAGCAGCTGCGCGACAGCAATTTCGATTTCCAGCTGCTGCTCAGTGAGGATGAGGACATAGGCGCAAGGGCCCAGACCCTGGGCCACTGGTGCCAGGGCTTCCTGCACGGTTTCGGCGTCGGCGGGCACAAGGGCAGATTGCAGCCGACCAGCGCGGAGGCACTGCAGGATATCGGGGCCATAGCGCAGGTGGATGCCGATCACGCGGAGGAATCCGAGGAGGCGGAAAACCAGCTGCTGGAATTGCAGGAATACGTGCGCGTGGCGGTCATGAATATTTTTACCGAGGTCGACGGCGCCGACAGGGTCGGCGGCGGTCCCACAGTGCACTGATGGCCGACTCCACAAGCGCAGCCTTGGGTATTGCCAAGGCGGAATACACCCGCCGCCGCGCGCGCCTGATCGCCGGCCTGGCGCCGGGTGGCCTGGCCATAGTGCCCTCCGCGCGCGAGCAGCTGCGCTCGCGGGATACCTATTTTCCCTTCCGCCAGGACAGCGACTTCCTCTACCTGACCGGCTTCAGCGAGCCCGAGGCGCTGCTGGTGCTGGTGCCCGGTCGCGCCCAGGGCGAGGCGCTGCTGTTCTGCCGCGAGCGCGATGCGGAAAAGGAAATGTGGGACGGCCCGCGCCTGGGCCCGGAGCGCGCCGCGGCGCACTGCGGTCTCTGCGACGCCTTCCCCATCGGCGACCTGGACGACATACTGCCGGGCCTGCTCGAGGGCCGCAGCCGTATCTACTTTACGATGGGGCGCTTCCCGCAACTGGACCGGCGCCTGCAGAGCTACCTGCAGGCCATAGACGCGGCGCCGGGCAGCGGCGGCAGCCCGGAAATGGTCGACCTGGACCACCTGCTGCACGACCTGCGCCTGGTCAAGAGCGCCGCCGAGCTGCGCCTGCTGGCACGCGCCGCCGGGATCACCGCCGAGGCGCACCGCCGCGCCATGACCCGCTGCCGCCCCGGCCTGTATGAGTACCAACTGGAGGCGGAGATACTGCACTGCTTCGTCGCCGCCGGCGCGCGCGAACCGGCCTACCCGACCATTGTCGGCGGCGGCAGGAATGCCCTGGTGATGCACTACTGCAGCAACAGCGCGCCACTGAAAAGCGGCGACCTGGTACTGGTGGACGCCGGCTGCGAATACCGCGGCTATGCCGCCGACGTGACCCGCACCTACCCCATCAACGGCCGCTTCAGCGGCGCGCAGAAAGCCCTCTACGAAATCGTGCTGGCCGGGCAATTGGCGGCCATAGCGCAGGTACAAGCGGGTAACCACTGGGACCAGCCCCACGCCGCCAGCGTGGCAGTGATCACCCGGGGCCTGGTGGACCTGGGCCTGCTCAGCGGCGATGTCGACGGACTGATAGAGTCCGGTGCCTACCGCCGTTTCTATATGCACCGCGCCGGCCACTGGCTGGGCATGGACGTGCACGATGCCGGCGATTACCGGGTGCACGGCCAGTGGCGCCAGTTGGAGCCGGGCATGGTGATGACGGTGGAACCGGGTATCTACATAGCGGCGGACGACACGGGAGTGCCGGAGCCATTCCGTGGCATCGGCATCCGTATCGAGGACGATGTGGCACTGACCAAAAACGGCCCCGAGGTACTGTCGGCGGCGGCGCCCAAGACCATTGCGGATATCGAATACACCATGCGCGAGGGGGTGGGGAGCCAGGAGTGGCCCCCGATGCAGGAGGAGCTTTGGTGAACGAACAGAAAGTGGATGTTGCCATCGTCGGCGGCGGCATGGCCGGGGCCAGCCTGGCGCTGATGCTGGCCCGCTACTGCCCGCGGTTGTCGGTGGTGCTGCTGGAGCAGCGACCGCTGCCGGACGCGGGTGCCAGCATACGGTTGCCCAGCTTCGACACCCGCGCCACTGCCATCGCCGCCGGCAGCCTGCAGGTCTTCGCCGAGTTGGGTCTCTGGCCGGCGCTGCGCGCCTACTGCGCCCCCATAGCGCGCATCCGGGTCAGCGACCGCGGCCGCGCCCTCGGCATGTCCATGACCGCCGAGCGGCGGGCGCGCGCCAGCTTCGACGGCATGCTCGGCGCGGTGATCGAGAATGCGGCGCTGGGCCCGCTACTGCACAGGGCGCTGGCAGAGACCGGGGTGCGACTGCTGGCGCCGGCCCAGGTCGGCGACGTGCGGATGGGCGCGGACGGCGCCAGATTGCGCTGGCGCGCCGGCGAAGGGGGCGCCGAGTCGGAACTGGGCGCGGCGCTGCTGGTGGTGGCGGATGGCGTCGATTCGCCCCTCTGTCGCCGGCTCGGCATCGCCACCGAGCGAATCGAGTACCGCCAGCGGGCGCTGGTCACTACAGTAGGGATGCAGCGGGACCATGGTGGCGTGGCCTACGAGCGCTTTACCGACGCCGGGCCCATGGCGCTACTGCCGCTGCCGAAACGGGACGGTCAACACCGTATGGCACTGGTGTGGACCTGCGCCGAGGAGGAGGCGCGGTCACTGTGCGAGTTGCCCGCAGGTGAGTTTGCCCAGCGGCTGCAGCGCGCCTTTGGCTGGCGCGCCGGACGCATAGCGCGCACGGGCAGCCTGCACAGCTATCCGCTCAGCCTGTCCCTGGCGCGGGAGCAGTGGCGCCGCAACCTGGTGCTGGTGGGAAACTGCGCCCACTTCCTGCACCCGGTGGCCGGCCAGGGGTTCAACCTGACCCTGCGCGACTGCTACGGTCTGGCGCAGGCACTGGCCCGGGCGGATTTGGCGTCGAATTCATCCTTGCAGCTAGACTTGTTGCAGGCATACGGCCGCGAGCGGCGGCTGGACCAGCAGCTGACCATCGGCTTCAGCGACCGCATACCGCCGCTGTTCGCCTCCTCCAGCGCACTGGCGCGGGGGGTGCGCCAGGCGGGCCTGCTGGGACTGGCGCTGGCGCCGCCATTGCGCGCCAGTTTCGTCGGCCAGGCGGCGGGTTTTGGGCTTTAATTAGTCTCCATCCGGTCCCGGGCCCGCAGGGAGGCTAAAGTGTCCTGCCGGGGCACAACAACAGAGAAATCCCATGAAAAGACAACGGCTGGATATCGCGATCGTCGGCGCCGGCATGGTGGGCATGGCCCAGGCCGCGCTGCTGGCGGTGCGCCATCCGGAACTGCAGGTGGCGCTGCTGGAGGCGGCCAGCGAAGTCTCGCAGGTACCCGCCGACAGTTACGACGCGCGCGTGGTCGCCCTGACCCAGGCCTCCCGCGAACTGCTGGAAGAAGTGGGCGCCTGGGAAAAAATCGGCGCCCGCGCCTGCCCCTACACCGAGATGCGCGTCTGGGATGCGGAGGGCACCGGGTCCGTGCGTTTCAACAGCCGCGACGCACAGTTGCCAAACCTCGGCCATATCGCCGAAAACAACGTGGTGGTGGCGGCGCTGCGCGCGCGCCTCGAGGCGCTGCCGAATGTGGAGCAGGTCTTCGGTTTCCGCCTGGAGAGCTGGTGGCGCGACTGCGGCCTCTGGCACCTGCAGCCGCGCCGCGACCGCGTCAATGCGATCGAGGGGCTGGAGGAGAGTGGCGAGATACTGCGCACCCGCCTGCTGATCGGCGCCGACGGCGCCCGCTCCAAGGTGCGCGACCTGCTGCATATCCGCTCCCAGGACACCGACTACCACCAGACGGCGCTGGTGTGCGTGGCCCGCTGCGAACAGCCCCACCGGCACACCGCCTGGCAACGCTTCCTGGGGAGCGGCCCCCTGGCCTTCCTGCCCCTGGCCGGGCTCGGCGACGAGAATTGCTGCGCGGTGGTCTGGTCGGCGGATGAGGCATTGGCGCGGGAACTGGTGATGCTGGACGACGCCGCCTTCGCGCTGAACCTGGAGAAGGCCATCGAGAGCAGCCTCGGCAAGGTGGAGGCGGTCAGCGAGCGCTTCTCCTTCCCATTGCGCGCGCGCCACGCGGAATCCTACTACGGCCCCGGCGCGGTGCTGGTGGGCGACGCCGCCCACAGCATCCACCCGCTGGCGGGCCAGGGCGTAAACCTGGGCCTGCAGGATGTGCGCGTGCTCTGCGACGAGATAGACCGCGCCCTGAAGCGCGGCCTGGAACCGGCGGACGCCTCGGTGCTGGCCCGCTACCAGCGCCGCCGCCGCGGCGACAACGCCGCCACCCTGAAGGCCATGAGTACCTTCAAGTCCCTGTTCGGCGCCGGCGACCTGCACTGGCGCTGGCTGCGCAACACTGGCCTGAGCTTGGTGGACGCCAGCCCGCTGTTGAAGAAGCGTATCATCCTGCGGGCCATGGCGGTTTAGTCTGAAAGAATAACTTCCCTCCCCCGCTTGCGCGGGGGAGGGGTTGGGGGAGGGGACAGCCATGGACTCGCACTACCGCTAATTAAAGGCCCAAACCTTGAGCCATTGGATACCCATCTACCAGTTCCCCCTCGATAAAGACCTCATCGAGCTGGCGCGGTTTATTCGCCGTCACCGCCTGCCGCTGCGCATTGCCGAGGAAAACAATCACCAGGTTTTATCCACCCCGGATCCGCAGCTGAGCGAATTCCTGGTGCCGCTGCTCACGCGCTGGGAAGCTGGCGAGATAGATCTGGCCAGGGTGCAGCTGAAGCCGGTTGAAGCGGAAGAGGCGGCGGAGGGGGAAAGCGCTCGGGCAGGGGCGGTCAAAGTGGAAGCGCGCAGCGGGAAAGAAAGCGAAGAGAAAGAAAAGCTATCGCCACTGCCGAGCTGGCCCTTGCACAAAACACCCCTCAGCCTGGCCCTGATCGCGCTCTGTTTCATCGGCTGGCTGCTGCTGCGCAACGACCTGGCTGGGTCGCTGCTTATTTTTCCGGAGCGCGGCGGCGACTTCCATCTGGACAATATTCCCCGGGCCCTGGGCGGTTCCACTCTCGCCTGGCACTGGGCGCAGGGTGAGTACTGGCGCCTGTGGTCGCCGGCGGCGGTGCATTTCTCCCTGCCCCACGCCCTGTTCAATGCGCTGGGCATCTGGATTCTGGGGCGGCCGCTGGAGGCGCGCGCCGGCACCTTGCCATTCGCGCTGCTGGTTTTTGCCAGCGCGGCGGTTGCCAACCTGGCGCAGTACTTGTGGTCGCCGCAGACGGTTTTCGGCGGCATGTCCGGTGTGGTCTACGCGCTGGTGGGGGCCGTCTCGGTGTTGCAGCGCTGGCGGCCGAAGTGGCGCGATGTGCCCGCCGGCATAGTGGCGCTGGCGATAGGCTGGTTGCTATTGTGCGCCACCGGCCTGGTGACTTATGTTATCGGCACCGGTATCGCCAACGCCGCGCATATCGGCGGATTTCTCTGCGGCCTGTTGCTGGCGCTGGTTTACTGTCTCACCGGCGGCGCACATAATTTTTCAGACGAGCCGGCTTCCGCCTGAATCTCTTTATGATTTTACTGATTACCTACGTCCTGATCGCCCTCGGTTTTTCCTTCCTGTGCTCCATTGCCGAGTCGGTCATCCTCAGTGTCACCACGCCTTACGTCAGCCTGCTCGAGCGCGAGGGACACAGGGCCGGGCGCCTGCTGCGCCGGCTCAAGGAGGACATCAACGCGCCGCTGGCCGCGATCCTCACCCTCAACACCATCGCCCACACCGCCGGTGCCGCCGGCGCCGGCGCCCAGGCCGCGGCGGTGTTCGGCAGCCAGTTCCTGGGGCTGGCCTCGGCGATTCTCACGCTGCTGATTCTGGTTTTTTCCGAAATCATTCCCAAAACCCTGGGCGCCCTCTACTGGCGCCAGCTGGCGCCGCTGACCGCCTACGCGCTGCGCCTCCTGGTCTGGGCCCTGTATCCATTTGTAAAGATGTCCGAGTGGCTCACCCGCGGCCTGTCCCACGGCCCGACGCTGACCGGTTTCAGCCGCGACGAGTTCGCGGTAATGGCGGAGCTGGGCGAGGCCGAGGGGCAGTTGGAGCGGCGCGAGTCGAGCATTCTGCGCAACCTGTTTTTCACCCTGCGCGACCACTCGGTGCGCGAGGTGATGACGCCGCGCACCGTGGTCTATTCCCTGTCCCAGGATTCAACCGTCGGCGAGTCCTACGAGGATGTGGAAAAGAGCCGCTTTTCCCGCATCCCGGTATATGAGCACGGCGACCCGGACTGGGTGGTGGGCTTCGTGCTCAAACAGGAGCTGCTGCTGGCATCCGCCAAGGGCGAGCGGAGCAGGGCGCTGACGGAGTTCCGCCGCGATATGCTGATGCTGCCGGAGACCGCCAGCATCTACCAGGTTTTCCAGAAGATGCTCGCGCGCCGGGTGCAGATCGCCGCGGTGGTGGACGAATACGGCAGCCTCGAGGGGCTGGTGACTCTGGAAGACCTGCTGGAAACCCTGCTCGGTGAGGAGATCGTCGACGAGGCGGACAAAACCCCGGATCGCCAGGAGGTGGCCAAGCGCCTGTGGCGGCTCCGCTCCAAGCGCTACGGATTGAGGGTGGACGAAGGCGCGCGGGAGGAGCATGATACGAAGGACGCGGGCGAGGATGTCGACAGCGAGCAGCGCCGCTCCGGTGGTTGAAACTCGTACCTCGACAGGACACATGGGAACCCCGCCCCGATCAATCGGTCTCAGAATCAAGCGGTTTTCTGGAATTGGCATAGTGCGAACCGGGATTTTCTTTTTAATTCTCCAGTCCCTGCTGTTGTGCGCAGCAGCGCAGGCTGAGCCCGGTGCGACGAACGCTTCTCACGTCGACTTTGCAGTCGCTTTTCCGGCGGACGCCAGCAAGGATGTGTTTGCGGATGACTCCGAGGGCGAGGAGGATTCGCAAAAGACCGCTGACTCCGCGCTAAGTCTGTGTGAGTCGGCCGCACCCAACCTCTTTCCCGTCCGGCATGTGCCGCAATCCCCTCGCCGTGACGGCCACGGTATTCGCGCTCCCCCTCTCTTGGCATAACTCCACTTTTATTTCTCTGATCCCGGTCTCTGCATCCCAACAGCGCAGTGGCCATCGATTTGCCTGCGCGTCCGCGGGGCGCGCTTCACAGTGAGTTATCGCCATGAAAAACCTGAATTTCTTACAGCTGCAACATTTCGACAAGCTCGTTTTCCCGGAGGATTTCAGTGAGCTGACCCTGGATTCCCCCGCCCTCAGTTTTGTCTCGGACTTCAAGAGCCACCACCCCACCCTGCTGACTCCGTCGGTCTCCGCTATGCACGCCGCGCAGATCATGCACGCGGGCCACTTGAGTGCGGTGCTGGTGATCGACAGGGAGAGTGTGTTTACCGGCCTGCTGACGGCGGAAGACATCAGCTACCAGCGCGTCATGCAGCGGGTGGCCGCCGGTGTGTCGCGCCATGACCTGACCGTCGGCGACCTGATGCGCTCGCGCAGCGAACTGAAGATACTCAGCTACCAGCAGGTGGAGAGATGTAGTATCCGCGAGGTGCTGGAGGCCATGCGCCGCCACGGCCAGCCAGACTGCCTGCTGGTGGACCTGCACAATCACCACATGCGGGGGCTGATCAGCGCCTCAGAAGTGGGCCGGCGCCTGCACGCCGACATCAGCATTGATTCGGTGCCCACCTTCGCCGATATCCAGCGCGCGGTGGCGCCGACGCACTGAACTGAAGTTCTCAAATGGCCACCGGTAGCAGGCCCGCCCCCAAGCCCTGTTCAGTGAGTTAAAGGGCCGGGTCGATACTGTCGCCGAGGCTGTTGTTGACCCGGAACCAGCCGGTGACACTGTAGCGCGGCCGGTTGACCGGCAGTACCTCGTGGGGGAACTCCTCACTGAGGAAAACCACCATCTGCCCGAAGCGCGGCGCCACCTTCAGAAAGGGTTCCACCGACGGTGCGCCGCCGCCCTCCGGCGGGTAGATCGCCAACTCGCCGCCATCCCGCGGCTGCCAGTTGGGCGTCAGGTAGAGCACCGTGCTGAGCACCCGATTGGTGTTGCCCTTGAAGGCATCCAGGTGCTTCCTGTAGAAGGTGCCGCGGTCGTAGTAGGCGTAGTGGCACTCGTAGTCGAAAAGCCCCAGGAACAGGCGCCGGTTCAGGCCCAGGCGCAGGCTCTCCATCCAGGCCAGGTAGGCGGCCACCGCCGGGTTGGAACTGTCCAGCCAGAAGATCTCGTCGCCGCGCACGAAGCGGTTCAGTTGGTGGTCCTCCTCGCGACCGATACCGGCGCGCTTGAAGCGCTCGCGTTCGATGGATTTGAAGTGGCGCAGCAGGCCGCCGAGCATCGCCGGCGGCAGTGACGCCGGCAGCACTATATAGCCGTCGCTGCGCAGCGCTGCGGCGATGGTGGCCATGGGGTCGCCGCCGCGGGGGCCGGAGCCGCGGCCCTTCGCGATGGCGGAAACGGTGGTGTTCAATAAGGGAGTCTCGGCCTGCGGCGGGATGCCGCCCGTGGGGATGCGCTCTTATACCGCCAACGGCGTTGGCGGCAAAGCTTTTTTGCATGTCTAGCGTATTTTGTTGCCATCCCCGAATCTTTGGCGGCGGGAGCGATGCGATGCAGGTTTTAGTCCCGGCGCCTGCTAGTCTTGCAGCACACCGCCATCTGGTAACGCCGGCGGCGCAACCGCTAGAATACGCGGCTTTCTTACCTGACAGATCGAGAACAAAAGATGGGAAACAGAACGCCTCTGTATGACACGCATGTCGCCATGGGCGGCAAGATGGTGGACTTCGGCGGGTGGGACATGCCGCTGCACTACGGTTCCCAACTGGAGGAACACAACAAGGTGCGCACCGACGCGGGCATGTTCGATGTCTCCCATATGACCGTGGTGGACCTGGACGGCGACAGCGCTCGCGACTACCTGCGCTACCTGCTGGCCAACGACGTGGCCAAGCTGGACGGCTCCCTGGGCAAGGCGCTCTATACCGGCATGCTGAACGACCAGGGCGGCGTGATCGACGACCTGATCGTGTACCTGCGCGATTCCGGCTACCGGTTGGTGGTCAACTGCGCCACCCGCGAGAAGGACCTGGCGTGGATGAACAAACAGGCGCAGGGCTTCGACGTGACCTTGACCGAGCGGCCGGAGCTGGCCATGGTGGCCATCCAGGGCCCCAATGCGCTCGAAAAGGTCAAGCAGGTGATGGGCCTCGAGTGGATCGCCGCCATCGACAGCCTGAAGGTGTTCCAGAGCGTGGCCCGCGGCAGCTGGTTCGTGGCCCGCACCGGCTACACCGGCGAGGACGGCCTGGAGATCATGCTCGCCGGCGAGGACGCCCCTGGATTCTGGCGCGCCCTGGCCGACGCCGGCGTGGCCCCCTGCGGCCTGGGCGCCCGCGACACCCTGCGCCTGGAGGCGGGCATGAATCTCTACGGCCACGAGATGGACGAGGACACCTCGCCGCTGGTCGCCAACATGGCCTGGACTGTTGCCTGGGAGCCGGAGGACCGCGAATTTATCGGCCGCGCCGCCCTCGAGCGGGAGAAGGTTGGCGGCGTGAAGGAAAAGCTGGTTGGCCTGGTGTTGGAGGAGCGCGGTGTGTTGCGCGCGGAACAGCCGGTGCTAGTGGACGGCACGGAAGAGCGCGGTATCATCACCAGCGGTACTTTTTCCCCCACTCTGGGCTACTCTATTGCGCTGGCGCGGGTGCCTGTCTCCGTCGGCGATACCGCCCAGGTGGAGATACGCAAGAAGCTGGTGCCGGTGAAGGTGGTGAAACCCTGCTTCGTGCGCAACGGCAAGTCGGTGATTTGACGGTCGCCACTAACCATTCAGGCCGGGCTCGAGTTCTAAGTCGGATGTGAAGGGGCTGATGCCGGGGGTTATTTGCGGGACTGTCTGCGAGAGGGACCTCGCGGACAAGCCTACAGGGATGTATTTAGGGGGGGCGCCTAGCCCGTGTCCCGCAAATAACCCCCGGCAGCAGGTCCGCCCCAAAGCCTTGACCGAGCATCATTCAGGCCGGGCCCCGGTATTCGAAACTTGAAGTAAAAAATACACAATCGAGGGATCACAGAATGAGCGAGATTCGCAGCGAACTGAAATACCTGTCCAGCCACGAGTGGGCGCGGCTGGAAGAGGACGGCACCGTCACCGTCGGCATCAGCGACCACGCCCAGGACGCCCTGGGCGATGTGGTCTACGTGGAGACCCCGGAAGTGGGCAGCACCCTGGCGGCCGGCGACGAGGCCGGTGTGGTCGAGTCGGTGAAGGCGGCCAGTGACATCTACGCCCCGGTTTCCGGCGAGGTGATCGCGGTCAATGAGGCCCTGGAAGACGCCCCGGAAACCGTCAACGCCTCCCCCTACGACGACGGCTGGTTCTTCCGCATCAAGCCCAGCGACGCCAGCGAACTGGACAATATGCTCGATGCGGACGCCTACCGGGCCGAGAGTGAAGAGTAATTTTTAATGCGGAATGCGGAATGATGAATGCGGAATACGCGGTTTTACGCCGCGCATGCCGATGGGTGTGCGGGGCGCGACCAAGCTTCTGAAACGGGGTTGACGGTCACATGTGATCCGCACACCATTCCGCATTCCGCATTCCGCATTCCGCATTCCGCATTCCGCATTCCGCATTCCGCATTCCGCATTCCGCATTCCGCATTCCGCATTCATGAGGCGCGTCCCTGCGCCTCACCCGCTTCGCGGGCAGCCTTCGGCTGTGCAAATTTGTTCCCGACAAATTTGTCCGCATTCCCTTTACCTTCCCCCCTCCGGCTGCAGCAGCGCCTTCAACCCCAGCCCCTGCAGAAAATTCTGCACGTCTCGCTCAATCTCTTCCGGGGCCTGCATCTGCAATACCCGCTGCAGCAGTTCGTCCGCGTCCGGCCTGTTGATCGCGCGCAGGGCCGCCTTGACCCGGGGCAGGTTGGTGGCGTTCATCGACAGCACGTCGTAGCCCATGGCGACCAGCAGCAGGGCGCCGCCGGGGTCGCCGGCCAGTTCGCCGCAGATGCCCACCTTGGTGTCGGCGGCGTGGCCGGCGACCACCACCTGGTGCAGGGCGCGCAGCACCGCCGGGTGCAGGGCGTGGTAGAGATTGGCCACGCGGCTGTTGTTGCGGTCCACCGCGAGCAGGTACTGGGTCAGGTCGTTGCTGCCCACGGAGATAAAGTCCGCGCGGGCGGCCAGCTCGCGGGCCTGGTAAACCGCCGAGGGCACTTCGATCATGATGCCCAGGGGCGGCATGGCGATGTCGTATCCCTCCTCCAGCAGTTCGACGTGGGCGCGCTCCACCAGTATGCGCGCCGCCTCCAGTTCGCCGATGCCGCTGATCATCGGCAGCATGATGCGCAGGTTGTCCAGGCCCTGGCTGGCCTTCATCATCGCGCGCACCTGGACCAGGAAAATTTCCGGGTGATCGAGGGTGACGCGGATGCCGCGCCAGCCGAGGAAGGGGTTGGTCTCCTCGATGGGGAAATAGGCCAGGGCCTTGTCGCCGCCGATATCCAGGGTGCGCATGGTCACCGGGCGCGGGGCGAAGGCCTGCAGCTGCTCGCGGTAGATTTCCCGCTGCTCCTCCTCCGAGGGGAAGCGGTCGCGCAGGAGGAAGGGCACCTCGGTGCGGTAGAGGCCGACCCCCTCGGCGCCCCGCTCCAGGGAGCGCACCACGTCCGCCATCAGGCCGGTGTTGACCCACAGGCGCACCCGGTGGCCGTCGGCGGTCTCCGCCGGCAGGCTCGCCAGGTGGTCCAGGTTGCGCGCCAGTTCGCGCTCCTCGGCCACAATACAGTCGTAGCGGCGCCGGAGTTCCGCTCCCGGGTGCACGTGCATCTCACCGCGGTAGCCGTCCACCACCACGTCGGCACCGTCTATCTGTTCGTAGGGCAGGTCCTGTACGCCCATCACCGCCGGCAGGCCCATGGCGCGGGCGATGATGGCCACATGGCTGTTGGCGGAGCCCCTGAGCGACACCAGGCCGACAAGCTTTTCCCGCGGCACCTCCGCCAGCACCGCGGCGGTAACCTCCTCGCCGATCAGTATCGTATTGTCCCCGTAGTCGCGCTGGCTCTGTTGCTGACTGCGCAGGTGCACCAGCACCCGCGCGCCCAGGTCGCGCACATCGGCGGCGCGGTCGCGGAAGTAGGAGTCGGACATGGCCTCGAAGCGGCGCACATGCTCCAGCATCACCTCGGCCCAGGCGCGGGGGGCGCTGACCTGCTGGCGGATGCGGTCGCAGACCTCCACCGCCAGTGAGCTGTCGTCGAGCATACTGATATAGGCGTCGAAGAGGGCGCGCTCCTCGCGGTTCAGCTGGTCCTTGAGGCGCTCGCCCACGGCGCGTATCTCCTCGCGGGCGTTGGCCAGGGCCTGGTGGAAGAGCTCCAGTTCGGTGTCCACGTCGATACAGCAGGAGTAGGGCACCGTGGCCAGGTTGGCCTGGGGCGCGACGATATGCACGCGGCCTATGGCCACTCCGGGGGAGGCGGCGATACCGCTGAACTTGGCTTCGCGCCGTTGCTGGCCGATGGTGGCCAGGGCGCCGGTGGCCTCGGCGTGGGCGATGACCCCGGCCAGCTGCGCGGCCAGGGTAACCAGGAAGGCCTCCTCGCCCTCATCGAAACGGCGCTTGTCCGCCTGCTGGACGACCAGGACACCGAGCACGATGCGGTGGTGGATGATGGGGGTGCCGAGAAAGGCGGAAAAGCGTTCCTCGCCGGTGGAGGGAAAGTACTGGTAGGCGGGGTGGGCCTCGGCCTGCTCCAGGTTGATGGGCTCCTCGCGGGTGACCACCTTGCCCACCAGGCCCTCGCCGGGGGCCAGGTGCACCTGGCCGACCGCATCGGGATTGAGGCCGCGGGTGGCCATCAGCACATAGTTACCCGACGGCTTGTCGCGCAGGTAGACGGAACAGACGCGGGTGTGCATCACTTCCCGCACCCGGCGCACAATGATATCCAGCACCGCGGGCAGGTCCCGGGCCGCGTTGACTTCCTGAACGATACTGCGCAAAGATCCGAGCAAAGGCCTGTCCTCGCCATCCCATGGAATCAGTTTTAGGCTGCCACCATTCTGGACAACAGCGGGGCCGGCCGCGAGACCGACCACGAAGTCATTCGTGTTCTCGCAGCCAGTGTCTCTCCAATTGTATTTGCTGCGGGGCCAGTTCGGTCAATGCGCGCCGATATACTTCGCGCTTGAAGGTCACCACCTTGCTGAGCGGGTGCCAATAACTGACCCAGCGCCAATGGTCGAACTCCGGCTTGCAGCCGTTGTTGAAGCTGATCGTGCTCTCCGGCGCCTCCAGTCTGAGCAGGTACCACTTCTGCTTCTGGCCGATACACAGGGGCTCGGCGCGCTTGCGGATCAGCCGCTGTGGCAGGCGGTAGCGCAGCCAGCCGCGGGTGCAGGCTATCATGCTGACCTGATCGCGGGTCAGGCCCACCTCTTCATAGAGTTCGCGATAGAGCGCCTGCTCCGGGGTCTCACCCGGATTGATACCGCCCTGGGGAAACTGCCAGGCATCCTTGCCGCCCACCCGTCTCGCCCACAGCGCCTGGCCGCGGGCATTCAGCACAATGATACCGACATTGGGGCGGAAGCCCTCGGCGTCGATATTGCTGCTGTTGTCGCCACCGGGTCCCCGGTTCTTTCTGTTACTGACGGGGTTGTCGGTGTGGTTGGACTGCTTGGCGGACCTGCGGCGGTTCTTTCGCCCGGCTTGCGCCGGTTTTCCGTCGCCCAAAATACCGTCCTCGAATCTGTTGCGCGCGGTCACTTACCGCGCATGCTTGTTCCGCATTGTTCCACAGCGGGGGGTATTACGGCAATTCGGTGAATTTGGTCGGTGTGCAGCGCGTCCCGGCGGGGTAAAATTGCCCGCCGGCTGAGGCTCAGCCCCAGCGTGAATGGCGGTCGGCGGCGGCCCGTGTTCTTTTCCCGGATCCCGGGGAGTGCTATGGCGCCTATAATTACTAGCGGAGTTTGCAGTGCACCTGGCAATTTTCGATCTCGACAATACCCTGATCGGCGGCGACAGCGACCACGCCTGGGGCGAGTTCCTGGTGGAGCGGGAGCAGGTCGATGGCGAGCGCTACCGCTCCGCAAACGACCGCTTCCTGGAGGACTACCAGCGCGGCGAGCTGGATATCTTCGCCTACCTGGAATTCGCCCTGGAGCCGCTGGCCCAGCTGTCCCGGGGGCAGCTCAACAACCTGCAGCGGGCGTTCATGCAGGAGGTGGTCAGCGAAATCTGGCTGCCGCGCGCGGAAGAGTTAATCAGTCGGCATCGCCGCGAAGGCCACCATATTATGATCATCACCGCCACCAACCGCTTTGTGGTGGGGCCCATCGCCGCGCGCCTGGGGGTGGACACCCTGCTGGCCACCGAGCCGGAGGAAGTGGAGGGCCGGTTTACCGGCCGGGTGGTGGGCGAGCCCTGCTACCGGGGCGGCAAGGTGGTGCGCCTGCGTCAGTGGCTGGCGCACAACCCGGGGTACGATGGCTCCGAAAAGTGGTTCTACAGCGATTCCATCAACGACCTGCCGCTGCTGCAGCAGGTGGATCACCCGGTGGCGGTGGACCCGGACGCGCGCCTGCGCGCCGAGGCCGAGGCGCGCGGCTGGCCGGTTATCAGCCTGCGCGACTAGCGGAGAATGTGCCGCAGAACGAGCTTTTTTGGGGAATTTTGTGAGCGGAAATATGCAGAGGCGCGGTAAGTTTGTGCTGCTGTTTGTGCTGTTGGCAGGGCTTCTGGCCTGCGAGCCCAAACGCGTGGAGCAGGTGCCGACCGAGCGAGCGAAGGCTGTCCCGCAGGAATTCGACGAGCGGGCGGCGGAAGCGCTGTCCCTCGGCATCTGGCAGGCCGGCCAGGCGCAGCTGATCGACGCCCAGGCGGCCGTCGGGGCGCTGGAACGGGCCGTGGCGACCCTGCTGGACCAGCCCAGCGAGGATCACCTGGAGGCGGCCAAACTGGCCTGGCTGGACGCGCACCGGGAGTTCGCCGCGGCGCTGCCCTACATCCAACTGGCCTTCGCTCCCGCGGAGCTCAGGAGTCAGGGGCGGGCGCTGCTGCTGGCGCTGGACAGCTGGCCGGTGCAGCCCGGTTACCTGGACACAGTGCCCGGCTACTCCGACAGCGGTATCGTCAACGACACCGCCATAGAACTGACCCTGGCCAACCTGCGCAAGCAGCACCGGCTGACCGCGCACGAGGAGGCCAGCACCGGCTTCCACGCGATGGAGGTGATGCTCTGGGGGCCCACCAGCGAGCGCAGCGCGGCGCAGTTCGCCGCGGTCAGCGAGGGCGAGAAACCCGAGGCGCTGGCGACCAACCGGCGGCGCGAGCTGACCCGCCTGATCAGCCGCGGTATGGCGGAGGACCTGGATGGCCTCGCGCGCCGCTGGCCCACCGCCGCCAATGACCTGTCGCGCCACTACCTCGCCCTGGGCCCCGCCGCGCGCCTGCAGCAGATACGCGCTGCGCACACGCGGGTGCTGGACGAGGAGCTGCTGCGGCGCCTGCCGGAGAGTTCGGAGAGCGACGTGGAGAGTGGCCGCGCGGCGGATTCCAAGCAGGCCCTGCTGGCGATGCTGCGGACCCTGCAGGCCAACTGGGTGCCCACCGAGGGCGGCGGCTTGGCGGAGCTGCTGCTGGACCGCCACCAGGCCAGCGCCCTGGAGCAGACCTTCGTCCAACTCGAGGAGTTGCTGCTGAAGATGGAGGATCCGGTGGAGCTGGCGGAGCTTGCACAACTGGCAAAGGCGCGCCAGCTACTGGAGCAACTGGCCGGGCTGATGTCGGGCACCACCAGTGTGCCGGTGTCCGAGGAGGAGATAACACCGGTGAGCCTCCCTTCCGTGGAGACGCCCTAGCCCGCACGGGTGTTGTCGGCAAATTGGCTCGGCGGCCCGCCGCGATACTGGTGCCACAGGCGCCGTAGCTGGCGCGCCGATTCGTAGCCCAGCGCTTCCGCCACCTGGTCCACTGTCCTGTGCCCCTCGCGCAGCAGCTGTTCCGCGTGGGCCAGCCGCACCTGCTGCAAATAGCCTTTGGGTGACAGCCCCAACTGCTCCTTGAACAGGCGCGACAGGTGCCGCGGGCTCAGGTGTGCTTCCTCGGCCAGCGCCCGCACCGTCCAGGGATATCCCGGATTCTGCAGTATCCGGTCCTGCAGCCGGTGCAGGCGCTGGTTGACGTGATTGCGGTGCTGTAGCCCGATATCCAGTTGCGGGTCCCTGCCGCTGCGGCGGTGATAGAGCACCAGATCGCGGGCCACCGCATTGGCCGCCCCGTAGCCCCAGTGCTGCGCCACCAGGTGCAGGCACAGGTCCATGCCCGAGGCGATGCCGGCGCTGGTCCACAGCGGGCCCGCATGGGTGAACAGGCAGTTCTCCTTCACCTGCGCCGAGGGCGCCAGCCGGCGCAGTTCATCCAGCAACTGGTGATGGGTGGTGCAGGGCTTGCCGTCGAGCAGGCCGGCGCGTGCGGCCAGCAGGGCGCCGGAACAGATGCAGGCGGTCAGGTCGGACTGGGGCTGCGCCCGCGCCAGCCAGTGGGCCAGCTCCCCGCCGGCACCGCTGTGCAGTAGCTCGGGGGACCCGTGGCAGCCGATGACCAGCAGCCAGCTGCACGGGGGCAGCGTCTGCGGTAGTGCCTCCAACTGGTGCAGCGGCAGCCCCTGGGCCGCACACACTTGGCTGGAACTGGAGATATAGTGGGGCCGTGCGGTCCCCAGGCTCGGGTGTGTCAGCACCTGGGCTGGCCCGGCCAGGTCCAGCAGGTGCACGCCGGGCGGCAGCAGGAACCACAGGTGCTCAGGTCGTTGCGGCGGCGAAGTCGGCCACTCGGGCGATGCGGGCAAAGCGGTTCTCCAGTACCAGTTCGGTTTTCAGCTTGATGGCGTCGGCATCGAAGACAGTGCCGCTGCCCTGGTGGCGCATGGGGAAGGTGTGGGTGGCGTCGGTGACGAATGTCACCCCGAAACCCAGGTCGCTCGCCATCCGGGCGGTGGTCTCGCAGCACTGTTCCGTGCGCAGGCCGGCGATCACCAGCTGTTCTATGCCTCGATCCCGCAACCACTGGTGCAGGCCGCTGTCGGTCAGCGCGTTGTGCACCCGCTTGCGGAATTCCGCATCCCCCTCCCGCCTGTCCACACCCGCCATGGTTTTGACCAGCGGCCCGGCCGGGTCGAAGGGGCTGTCGGCGCGCTCGTGCAGTATGTGCACCACCGGCCAGCCCCGCGTGCGGGCGCAACCGATCAGCAGGTTGAGTCGCTCCAGGTAGCGGTCGAAGCCGGCATCGTCCCAGTAGGGCATATGCCGGAAGGAGTCCTGGACGTCGATGACCAATAGGGCTGTTTGTGCCATTGCGGTTCTCCTGTGTCAATTGAGGACAGGATCTTATTCGCACGTAGTAGCTGTAGCGCTGGTGTTTTTGGGCGCATAGCGGGTATTTTCGGACATCGACCAATAAAAAAGGCCGCCGGATTGCTCCGGCGGCCTTTCTGTCTTCTGGCAACTGGCTTCTGTCCTCTGGACTACCAGCGGCGGACCGGGCCGGTGTCCACGTGTACGAAGTTGCTCTTCGGGTAGTAGCCAACGCCGCCCGCTTTCAGGTCCAGCGCCGCCCGGCGCAGCTTGGACAGCGGGACACCCGGCATGCGGATATCCAGTGCCATGCCGCGGGTATGGTAGCTGCGGCGGGCCACGCCGCGGCCGGCGGCGCGCAGTTTCTCGTTGGTTTTCACCGAACGGTAACCGGAGATGATCTCGACCTCGCCGTTAAAGTTCAGCTTCTCCTTCAGCTTGTAGACAATGTCGAACAGCTTCGGGTCCATGCGCGTCACTTCGTTGGCGCGGTGGTCGCGCAGCAAGCGGTTGAACTGCTTGAGGCCGCTGCTTTTGTAGCCACCGTTGGACCAGTAGGAGGCGTTCAGCCTCTCCCCGGTGTGCAGGTTGCGCATTTTCAGGGAGCGGGATGCGCCCACTTTTGCGAAAGTCGGGCCGGCGGTGACCGCCGCTGCAGTTGCGCAGGTCACAGCCAGGAATCGACGTCTGGATGGATTTTTCATACCGGTTTCCGCCTCGTCGTGTGTCTCTTTTCAATCGCCCTTGGCGCTTCTGACGTCGCCGGGCACGGGAAGAAATGTACAAAAAATAACCTGTGGTTACAAACCAATCCCTGTTAATTCTGAAATAATCGAAAGGCAGCTTTGGCATTTTGTTTCTCCATAAACTACCCAAACTCCCAGCTGCGCCCTCCCGTGGTAAAGGAGGGGAGGGAAAATAGACGACAGCGTTGTCATTTTTGGGGATAGGTGGGGAAAAAATTTTTTTGTGACTATTGGGTGCGATTAATCTTCGAAACGGTTGGCGGGGGGGATTCCGCGCGGCCAGGGCGCGCAGCCGCTGACCGCTAATCCCCCATCACTTGTCGAGATGGTAAATATCGCGGCGGAATTGGGGGCGCCCGGCGTTGTCCACCCAGGCAGTGATATAGGTGATAAAGAGGCGCGGCGGTTCATCCACCCTGACGTTGACCGTCTCGTCGCCGGTGGTCGCCTGGGCGATGCGGGTCCTGTCCCAGCCCTGGGCGCCCAGCAGCGCGTAGGCCAGCTCCTCCGGCCGTTCGAGGCGAATGCAGCCGTGGCTGAAGGCGCGCTCGCGTATCCCGAACAGGCTCTGGGCCTGGGTGTCGTGCAGGAATATCGCCTGCCGGTTGGGAATTACGAACTTGACCCGCCCCAGGGCGTTGCCGGGACCGCTGACCTGGCGCAGGGTGGCGTGGCCGTGGGCGGCGCGGGCCAGGCTGTCGGTTGAGATGGGCGAGGTGGCGCCGCTGCGGTAGTTGACCACCCGGTAGCCGCGCCGGTGCATGGCTTGGGGGTTGTCGCGCGCCTTGGGCAGCATCTCGGTGAGCAGGATGCTGCGGGGCACCGTCCAGGTGGGGTTGAAGACGATATTGGTGATGCGGCTCTTCAGCACCGGGGTGCGGCTGCTGGTTTTGCCAACTACGGTCCTCATGCTCAGCCTCACCAGTCCCTTGTCCACCAACTGCAGCCGGAAGTCGGGTATGTTGATCAAAACATAGCGCCCGTCGGCGGGAAGCCGCAGCCTGCCCCAGCGATCGGCGTTCAGTTCCAACTGGCGCGCGCGCTGCGCCGGTGGTACGGCCAGTTCCGCCAGGGTGCGGGGGCCGGCGATGCCGTTGGGTTCCAGGCCGTGGCGGCGCTGGTAGTTTTCCACCGCCCACTGCAGGGCGCCGTCGTAGTGCCCGGGGTCGCCCGCGCCGGCGGACAGGGGTCCCGGCAGCCCGCGGTAATCGCCGTAGAGCTTGAGCAACTGGCGCAGGCGGGCCACCCGTTCGCCCCTGTCCCCGGGCTGCAGCGGCTTGCCGTCGGCGAGGGGCTGCCACTGTGCCACCAGCCGTTGGTAGCGGTCCGCGGCCCGGCGCAGCTGTTCGCTGGCGCCGGCCGGGTCCGGGACCTGCACCGGCTCCGGGATGCGCACGGCGCCGGCCAGTGGCGGGGCTGTCGATACCGCCAGGGCCAACAGGGCCGCCAGCCAGGGGCCGGCCCGGCAACGGGCAGGGTTGTGTGCCATGGCTCACTCCGGCCGTTGGTCTTTTCTCTGTTCTGTGTTGTCTCCGGCGCCCTCGGGGCTGTCGCGACCGTAGATGTCCGGGCGGAATTGCAGCAGTCCCTCCTCGTCCACCCAGGCGGTCCAGTAGGCGATGTAAACCGGGATCGGGTTTTCCAGCTCCACGCCCCGGGTGCGGCTGCTGAGGAGGGCGCGCTCGATACGGGCCTCGCTCCAGTTGTTTTGCTCCGCCAGCATCATGCGCGCGAACTCCAGCGGCTTTTCCAGGCGGATGCAGCCGTGACTGAAGGCGCGCTGGCTGCGCCTGAACAGGTGCTTGCTGTTGGTGTCGTGCAGGAAGATGGCCTCCCGGTTGGGTATCACGAACTTGACCCTCCCGAGCGCGTTGCCCGGGCCACCCTTCTGCTGCAGGGTCACTTTGCCGCGGCGCACACCGGCGATATTGCCCCTGGTGAAGGGCACGGCCCGGCCGCTGTGATTGACCAGGCGGTAGCCGTTGGCGCTCAGGCTGGCGCTGCCCTTGGGCAGCAGTTCGCGCAGGGCGATGTTGGGCGGCACCCGCCAGACGGGGTTGAAGATTACACGGGTCATGCGCGTGGCCAGCTGCGGCGTCTTGAACTTGGGTTTGCCCACCACCACACGCATGCTGAACTGTTCCTCTTCCCCCTCGATCAGGCGCAGGCTGAAGTCGGGGATATTGACCAGAATGTAGCGCGGGCCCAGGTCCTTGGGCAGCTGTCCCCAGCGCGCGAGATTGGCGGCCAGGGTCCGCACCCGCTCCGTCGGGCTGACATTCAGTCGCGCGCGGGTGCGCTCGTCCACCAGGGCGTCCTCCTTGAGGCCGTGCCGGCGCTGGAAGCGGCGCACCGCCTCTTGCAGCGGCTCGTCGTACTCGTCGGCAGCGCTGTTCCCGTCTGAATAATCATCCTGGCGATAGTCGCCGTACAGCATCAGCAGGCTGCGCAGCCGCGCCACGCGCGGGTCGCGCATTCCCGGCGCCAGTGTCTGCCCGGCGTCGAGGGGCCGCCAGGTATCGTCCTCGGCCAGGGCGCTGTAGCGCGCCAGCTCCTCGCGCATCAGCGCGTACTGGCGGCCGTAGGGCGTGTAGGGGTCGATGGCGTCGATCCCCGGCGGCACCTGCCCGGCCCGGCCCTCCGCGCTGGCCTGGGGCAGCTCCGGGGCCAGGGACAGCGCCAGGATCAGGGCCAGGGCACTGCAGTGATGGGAAGCACCGCGACGGTGGGCGCGGTGGTGCGGGAAGTGGTTGCCAACACCCATGGGTCACCCCTGTAAGCAAGGTTGTCCTTGCCCACATTGGTAACCTGGGGGGGGGAGGGGGCGAAATACCTTTCGGGAATATGGGGGAGAATAATGCGGAATGCGGAATAAACTGCCGCTACCCTTTTTTACCATTCCGCATTCGCATTTATCACCACTGGTTCGCCGCCAGACCGTCCTTGCCGTAGATATCGGGGCGGAAATTGAGGCGGCCCTCGCCGTCCACCCAGGCGGTCCAGTAGGTGATGTAGACCTTGACCTTCTGCGACAGCTTGATTTCGGTGGTCTCGTCGCCGGTGGTCAACTGGTCGATGCGCCACTGGTCCCAGTCGCCCTCTGGCCGCAGCAGCGCCTCGGCCAAGTGGCGGGGCTTCTCCAGGCGCACACAGCCGTGGCTGTAGTCGCGGTCGGTCAGGGTGAACAGGCTCCTGGCGCGGGTGTCGTGCAGGTAGACGTCGTGCTTGTTGGGAATCTCGAATTTCACCCGACCCAGGATATTGTCCTCGCCGCCCAACTGGCGCAGCAGGTAGGAGCCGGCGCCGGCCGCGGACAGGTTCTTCGGCGTCAGGGGCAGCAGTTCGCCGCTGCCGCTGACCACCCGGTAGCCCATGTTTTCCATGCCGGAAGGGTTGGAGCGCGCCTTGGGGAGCAACTCGTTGACCAGGATGCTGCGCGGCACTGTCCAGGTGGGGTTGAAGATCACCTTGCTGACGCGGGTGGTCAGTTCAGGGGTCTCGTGAATCTTCTTGCCCACCACCACGTTCATCGACAGCTTGACCCTGTCGTTCTCCACATAGTGCAGCTTGTACTCGGGCACGTTGACCTGTACGAAGCGGCTGCCGAGGTCGGCCGGCAGCCGCTCGCGGCGGCGGATATTGGTTTCGACGATCTGCGCGCGCGCGGCCGGGGACAGGTTCAGGCGCTTGCGGGTCTCGCGGCCGACGATGCCGTCCGGCCGCAATCCGTGGCGGCGCTGGAAGCGCAGTACCGCCTCGTGGAGCCGCTGGTCGAACCTGTCGCTGTTGGCCTCGCCGCCGTAGCTGTAGTAGTCGCCATACAGGGCCAGCATGTTGCGCAGCAGGGCCACGTTGGGATGGCGCGCGCCTATGGTCATCGCCGGGCCGGCGGGCAGCGGACGCCAGCGGCCGCTGGCGGAAATGCCGCGCAGGCGCGCCAGTTCGTCGCGCAGGGCCAGGGCGTCGCCGCCGTAGGGGGTGTTTTCCTCGATATAGGGGCCTTCGCTGTTCTCCGGTACCCGGCCTGTCGGCGGCAAACCGTCCCGGTTTCCCTCGGCCTGGTTGGCGTAGTTGCGGATGTTGTAGGTGCGGTTGTTGTAGCTGCGGCTGCCCCAGGTCGAGTAATGACGCGAGCGGTTGATGCCGCGCCCGCGGCTGTTGTAGTAGCGCTCGCGGCTGTTGTTGTAATAGCGCTCGCGGCTGTTGTTGTAATAGCGCTCAGGGCTGTTGTCGCGAGTGTTATAGCGGCGGTTGGCGGCGTCATTGCCCCGGTAGTAGCCGCGGAAGTACTTGCGCCCGCTGGGATTGGGGGAGGTCTGCCGCGGCGCGCCGAAGCGCGCCAGGCGGAAGCCGCCGTCGGTGTGGTAGACGGGGGTGATATCCCGCGGTGGGCGGCTCTTGGGGTTGAGCTTGTGCAACTGGGTGTCCTGGGCGTAGGACACGAAGGCGTCGGTCAGCAGCACGTCCAGTACCGCCGCCATCTGCAGTCGCTGTGGGGTATCGCGCAGGATGCGGTCGAAGTAGCCCAGGTGGTAGCGGTAGTCCACCATGCTGCTGGGGTTGCCGGAGCTGGCCGCGGTGAGCTGTTTGAGCAGGTCGTTGGCGGTGTCGCTGAGGCTGTAGTTGTCGAACCACAGCAGGCGGTAGTCGGTGCGCCGGTAGATGCGGCGTACCGCGGCGGGATTGAAGATGGGGTCCTGGGCCGGCCAGGCGTCCGGGTTCTCCTCCAGCCAGTGCACCAGATGTGGGCGCACGGCATTCTCCGGCAGCACCGGCACCGTCTCCCGGTTGGCGGCAAAGGCGTAGTAAAGGGCGAAGACGCACAGGCTGCCGAGGGTCAGCAGCGGCAGCGGTGATTTGCGTGTGCGGCGCTCTGGGTTGAAATACGACATGGTACCTCAGCGATACTGCAGGGCCCGGTTTGCCGGTCGGCGAGCCGGACGCCAGATCGTTCATACCTTCCCAACCTGCGGCGGACCGGTCCTGTTGTTCGTCGATCGGTATCGACAGCCCGCCTGTGTCATGCGTCCCGCGCGACCTTCCTTTTATATAGACCGCTGCTCGAGCCACGTTGCGCGTAACTCAACCAAATTCGGTCTGTGGAAATAAGTATGGCAACAAATCGGGGATTTGCTTGGCGTTGGATTCATTTGACGTTAGGGGGGACTGGTGGCGACTCCCCACAGGCTGGCGCGCATCCACTCCCTCTTAGCTGAGGCGGAAGTGACGCAGTGGTCCCGCTGCCTCGCCGGATTCGTAGTTCTGCTCCCAGAGCCGGCCGACGCCGCGGCTGTCGATAGCAATCAGGGTGCTGCAGCGGGTGCCATAGCCGCTGGTTTCGCCGGTCGCCGCGGTGGAGGGGAAGTCATTGCGGCGGTCGATCTGCACGAATATCGGCGACAGGGCCAGTTCCAGCTCCGGGCCCACGCCGGTGTCGGGCAGGGCCTCCGCCGGCGCGGGAGTCCTGTCCCGCAGCAGCGCCAGGGCCGGGCGCACGAAGGTGTCCTCGTCGATTTCGCCGTCCATGCCCGCCAGCAGCCGCGCCACGCCGGCCCTGCCTGTTTCCACTTTGGGCCAGGGGGCGTCCGGGGCGCCATTGGAGATGCCGTGCACGCCGGCCGTGAAGGAGAAGGGGCGGTGGCGGTTGCCGGCACAGACCAGTTCGCTGTCGGCGCCGAGTTGGAACATCAGGGCGTTGAAGCCGCGGTAGCGCTGGTCGTCCAGACACACGGCAAAGTCGCCCGGTGCGGCGTTTCCGCGCAGGAAATCCCGCGGGATATCGCCGCGGGACCGGGGGTTCAAGGGCGTGGGAACCTGAGGCTCGCGGACATTGGTCACCGCCGCCGCGCGCCCGCGGGCGATGCCCGTCCAGGTGCCGCCCCCCTGCAGGTCGCGGCCGGCAATCAGTCTTTCGCCTTTCCAGGGCGCGACCGGTGCCGTGGGCCTGTCGTAGAACTCATCGCGGTTGGCCAGCAGCAACAGCGGGTATTTCGGGTGGCAGCGGTAGGCGAACAGAACTAGGCACATGGTGGAAATGCGGAATGATGAATGATAAATGCGGAATGGTAGCGGCGACAGTTAAGGTTGTCCGCATTCATGAAGTGCGTCCCTGCACTTCACCAGCTTCGCGGACAGCCTTCGGCTGTGCAAATCTGCTCCCGGCAGATTTGTCCGCATTCCGCATTCATCATTCCGCATTACTCTCCCTCTGTTTAGCTGGTAACATTTCGCCCAACTCAACGCACTTGCCAATAACTGTGAAGTCCCCATGATTCCCTACCCTGAAATCGACCCGGTAGCCGTGGCCATTGGCCCGCTGAAAGTGCACTGGTACGGGCTCATGTACCTGGTCGGCTTTGTCGCCGCCTGGTGGCTGGCGCTGAGGCGCGCGGCCAAGCCCTGGTCGCCAGTGATCAAGTCGGAGGTGGAGGACCTGATCCTCTACTGCGCCATCGGCGTCGTGGTGGGCGGGCGCCTTGGCTATATGTTCTTTTATAACTTCGGCGAGCTGCTGGATGATCCGCTCTCCCTGTTCAAGGTGTGGGAAGGGGGTATGAGCTTCCACGGCGGCCTGATCGGTGTGATGCTGGCCGCGACCCTCTTCGCGCGCAAGATAGGCACCACCTTCCCGGCGCTGATCGATTTCGTTGCGCCGCTGGTGCCCGTCGGCCTCGGCCTCGGCCGCCTCGGCAATTTTATCGGCCAGGAACTCTGGGGCCGGCCCACCGACCTGCCCTGGGCCATGGTGTTCCCGCGGGACCCGGAACTGCTGCCGCGCCACCCGTCGCAGCTGTACCAGGCCGCCCTCGAGGGGCTGGTGCTGTTCCTGGTCCTGTGGTGGTTTTCCAGCAAGCCGCGCCCGCGCCTGGCGGTGGGCGGCCTGTTCCTGACCCTCTACGGCATCTTCCGTTTCTCGGTGGAGTTCGTGCGCGAGCCGGATGCCCATATCGGTTTCGAGTGGTTCGGCTGGATGACCCGCGGCCAGGAACTGAGCCTGCCGATGATCGCCGCCGGCATCATCCTGTTGATATGGAGCTACCGCACCCAGCCGCTGCCCCAAGGCCGTACCCAGGCGAAGGGAGGGGCGCAATGAAGCAGTATCTCGACCTGATGCGCCATGTGCGCGATAACGGCACCCGCAAGAGCGACCGCACCGGCACCGGCACCCTGAGCGTGTTCGGCCACCAGATGCGCTTCGACCTGGCCGAGGGCTTCCCCCTGATCACCACCAAGAAATGCCACCTGCGCTCCATCATTTACGAGTTGCTGTGGTTCCTGCGCGGCGATACCAACATCGCCTACCTGAAGGAAAACGGTGTGCGCATTTGGGACGAGTGGGCCTCGGAAGACGGCGACCTGGGTCCGGTATACGGCCGGCAGTGGTGCTCCTGGCCGGCGCCGGACGGTCGCTATATCGACCAGATGCAGCAGCTGCTGGAGCAGCTGAAAAACCGCCCCGATTCGCGCCGCCTGATCGTCAGCGCCTGGAACCCCGCCGACCTGCCGGACGAGGGGGTATCCCCGCAGGCGAACGCGGCCGCCGGGCGCATGGCGCTGGCACCCTGCCACGCGCTTTTCCAGTTCTACGTCGCCGACGGCAGGCTCTCCTGTCAGCTGTACCAGCGCAGTGCCGATATCTTCCTCGGTGTGCCCTTCAATATCGCCTCCTACAGCCTGCTGACCCTGATGATTGCCCAGGTGTGTGGCCTGGAGCCGGGGGAGTTTATCCACACCCTCGGCGACGCCCACCTCTACTCCAACCATATGGAACAGGTGGAGGAGCAGTTGAGCCGCCGGCCGCTGCCGCTGCCGCGGATGCACCTCAACCCCGAAGTGACCGACCTCTTCGCCTTCCGCTTCGAGGATTTCGAGCTGTGCGGCTACGAGGCGCACCCGCATATCCCGGCACCGGTGGCGGTGTAAATGAAAGAGATCCCCATAGCCCTGATCTCCGCGGTGGCCCGCAACGGCGCCATCGGCCGCGACAACGAACTGCCCTGGCGCCTCTCCGGCGATCTGCAGTTTTTCAAGCGCACCACCTTGGGCAAGCCGGTCGTTATGGGGCGCAAGACCTTCGAGTCCATCGGCCGGCCCTTGCCTGGGCGCGACAATATTGTGATCAGCCGCGACCCTGACTGGCGCGCCGATGGGGTGGCTAGTGCGTCGTCCCTGGAGCGGGCGCTGGAAGTGGCCCGGCAGACCGCCGCCGAGACAGGCGCCGACGAGGTAATGGTGATCGGCGGAGCGCAGATCTATCGCCTGGCAATGCCGCTTGCGGCGCGCCTGTATATCACCGAGGTGGAGGCCGAGGTTGCGGGGGATGCCTTCTTCCCGGAATTGGATGACCGCTGGGGCGAGACCAGCCGCGACTGTTACCCGGCATCGGACAGGGATGAATATAGCTACTGCTTAGTTCAGTACGACAGGTTGAAATAAAAACAGCTTGATTAAAAGTTGATCAGTCTGGTAAGTTCCACCACTGCTCACATCGAGAACGTCGCTGCAAATGGGTGCATGTAACTCGGGGTTGTTACCCGGTTGTTACTTTGTTACCCAAGCAGGCCGGTGCTGTCAATCGGCATTTGAATAATCAAATCGGCTGTTTACAATGTGCGGCTCTTAGCTGTCTTCAAACCAAAAGCACACCGCGTTGTGGCAGCTAACTCATCGCGACCATGTTGTGAAATATTGAACCCACTGGGGGGTCTAATGAAAACCAAGCGATTCATGGCTGTGGCGCTGACCACTGCGCTGTCTGCCGGCGCGCTCTACGGCAGCGTAGCCACTGCGGATACTCTCGATAACGTTCTCGCCGTCGGCCAGCAGAAGACCACTGCTGCCCAGGCTTCGCAAAAGCGTATCGACAAGATTGCCGAAGAGACCAGCAGCCTGCTGCAGGACTTCAAGGTGGTCAACAAGGAAATCGACGGCCTGCGTGTCTACAACAGCCAACTGGAAAAGCAGTTGGCCAACCAGCTCGAAGTGATCAACGAACTGGACGAGTCCATCGACAACGTCACAGTGATCGAGCGCCAGATCCAGCCGCTGATCCTGCGCATGCTGGACGGCCTGGAGCAGTTCATCGAACTGGACATGCCCTTCAAGCTGGATGAGCGTCTGGCCAACCTCGAGGGCGTGAAGAACAATATGGACCGCTCCGATGTCACCGTAGCGGAGAAATTCCGCCAGGTACTGGAGCTGTACAACTTCGAAGCCGAGTACGCGCGCAAGATCGACAGCTACAACGACACCCTGAACGTCAACGGCCAGGATCGCGAAGTCAACGTGCTGCAGATTGGCCGTATCGCCCTGTTGGCGCAGACCACCGACTCGAAAATCTCCCTGGCCTACGACAAAGGGCAGAAGGCCTGGACTGAGATCGATGCCGGCGAGTACCGCCGCGCCATCATGAATGGCCTGAAGATCGCCAAGAAGCAGGCTACCCAAGATATTATGACCACGCCGATTCCGGCTCCGGAGGCAGCGCAATGAAAACCTCTATCGCCAAACGCGTATTAATCGCAGCAGCGGCTGGCCTGATCAGCGTCTCCGCCGTTGCCCAGGACAAGGCCACCTCCCTGGACCAGCTGCTGAAAATGGTCCAGCAGTCCAAGGTTGCCGAATCCAAGGAACACAAACAGCGCGAAGCTGAATTCCGCCGCCAGAAGGCCAACCAGCAGGCCCTGCTGACCCAGGCGCAGAATACCCGCGCCTCAGAGGAAGCCCGCTCCGAGCGCCTGGAAGCCAAGTACAAGGAGCAGGAACTGGCCGTGCAGGCCAAGCGCCAGCAGTTGGACGAGCGCATGGGCTCCCTGAAAGAACTTTTCGGCCACATGAGCTCCACCGCCGGCGACCTCCGTGCCAATATCAATACCTCCCTGGTCTCCGCCCAGTATCCGGGCCGCACCGAGTTCCTCGACAAGTTGCTCGCGAAAATGAGTTCCAATACCAAACTGCCCACCATCGAGGAAATCGAGCGCCTGTGGTTCGAAATGCAGCGCGAGACAGTGGAAGCGGGCAAGGTCGTCAAGTTCACCACCACCGTGATCAAGCCCGACGGCGAGCAGGTGGAGCAGGAAGCCGTACGTGTTGGCAACTTCAACATTGTTTCAAACGGCAAGTACCTGGAAATGAACGATTCCCACAAGTTGGCCGAACTGATCCGCCAGCCCGATGGCAAGTTCCAGAGCATGGCTGCCGATCTGCAGGCCGCTACCTCCGGCTTCACCGCCTTCGGTGTCGACCCGACCGGTCCTACCGGCGGCTCCCTGCTGAAGGCCATGATCAACAGCCCGAGCCTGGTTGAGCGCTGGCACCAGGGCGGCATCGTGGGTTATATCATCTCCGGTGTCGGTGCGGTTGCCATGCTGTTGGCCATCTTCCGCCTGATCGTACTGTCCGGCGTAAGTGCCAGGGTTAGTGCCCAGCTGCGTTCCTCCAGCCCGAACACCAACAACCCGCTGGGTCGCGTTCTGGCCGTGGCGGAAGAGAACAAGGGTGTGGATGGCGAGACCCTGGAACTGAAGATGGAAGAGGCGGTGCTGAAAGAGCGCCCGGCCATCGAGTCCGGCCTCAACCTGCTGAAGATCATCGCCATGGTGGCCCCGCTGCTGGGTCTGTTGGGTACCGTGACCGGTATGATCATCACTTTCCAGGCGATCACCATCTTCGGCGCCGGCGATCCGAAAGCCATGGCGGGCGGTATCTCCTCCGCATTGGTGACCACCGTTCTGGGCCTGATCGTGGCCATCCCGACCGTGCTGATGCATACCATCGTGAACGGCCGCGCCAAGCGTATCCTGCACATCCTGGACGAGCAGAGTGCCGGTATCGTGGCGGAAAACACTGAGCGTAAATAAGAGGAGGCGGCAACATGCACGCATTGAATGACGCATGGGCCGCCGTCAACGCCTTTATGGCGTCGGGCGGGCCAGTACTGTTTCTGATCGCCGGCCTGACCTTCTTTATGTGGACGCTGATTTTCGAACGGGTCTTCTACTTCCACAAAGCGTTGAAGACCGACGTTCAAGGTGCGGTGGACCAGTGGGAGGAGCGCAGCGAGCGCAAATCCTGGAATGCCCACCGCATCCGCGAAGCGCTGATTTCCCGGGTATCCGAGAAGATCCAGGACAATTTGGACATGATCCAGGCCTGCGTGGCCCTGGCGCCCCTGTTTGGGCTGCTGGGCACCGTCTGGGGTATGATCAACGTGTTCGAGGTTCTCGCGATCACCGGCGGCGGTGATGCCAAGCAGATGGCCAGCGGTGTCTCCATGGCAACTATCCCGACAATGGCGGGCATGGTTGCGGCACTGTCCGGCGTATTTGCCAACACCTACATCGCCCGTAAAGCGGAGCGCGAAACCCAGCTGCTGGAAGACCATCTGACGATGGATCACTAAGGCACCACAGGCGGCGGATACGGCCAGAGGCTGATTTGCCGCGAAGGTTTAGCCAACCCAGAAACTTCCGCCGGGGCCCTCCGCGGGCCCCGCCGAGAAAGTTGCTAAGAGAGTTGCTATGAGCAGAAAACAAAATACGGCAGAAGAAGAAGCAGGTGCTATCGACCTCACGCCCATGCTGGACGTGGTGTTTATCATGCTGATCTTCTTTATCGTCACCGCCACCTTTATCAAGGAGCCGGGTGTCGATGTGGTGAAGCCGGAAGCGACACAGGCTGAACTCAAAGCCACTTCTATTCTGGTAGCGATCAACGAAAACGACGAAATCTGGATTGCCAAGGATAAAGTCGACGAGCGCCAGGTGAAGCTCACCCTGGAGCGTCTCTACGCGGAAAACCCGAAGGGGTGGTTGGTCATCCAGCCCGATAAGAAGGCGAGTATCGAGAAGGTCGCCCTGATTGCGGACGCAGCCAGGAGAATCGGTATCGAGAAAGTTTCGGTCGCGACAGAAAAGAGTTAACAGCTATGAATCCGGTAAGACTATTAGGGGCGGGTACGCTGGCGGTAGCCACTACCTTCGGCCTGATCTTCACCATGCATGCGCTGATCGAGGCAAACCTGGGGGCTCCCAAAGAGGAGGACCAGATCAAGGTTGCCGACGTGGTGATGCCTGAGCAGAAGATCGAAACCCAGTACGACACCAGGAAACCGGACAAGCCCGACGAGCCGGAGACCCCGCCGCCGGAAATGCCCGAGCCCGAGTTCGACCAGCCGGACCTGGACGACGCCATCAACATGTCCGCGCCGCGCGCGAGTGCAGACCTGAAGATCGGCGGTCTCGGCGGAGCCTTCAGCGAGGGCGATTACCTGCCCATCGTGAAGGTGCAACCGCAGTACCCGCGCCGCGCGCTGCAGCGGGGTATCGAGGGCTATGTGATCGTCGAATACACCGTGACCACCAATGGTTCCGTGCGCGATCCGAAGGTGGTGGAGGCCTTCACCCTGGATGGCAATCCCACCAGCATCTTCAACTCCGCGGCGCTCAAGTCCGCGCTGAAGTACAAGTACAAGCCGCGGGTGGTCGACGGCCAGGCGATCGAAGTACCTGGTGTAAAAACCAAGATCAGCTTCAACATGGCCAAGAACTAAAGGGGACGCATATTATGAATATGACGACCATGACGAAAGGTTTGTCCAGGTTCGTCCTGCGCAGCTCTTTGCGAACTGCCGTGGCACTGCCCCTGATGTTGGCGCCGGCGGTGAGTGTCACCATGCTGGAAGCGATCGGCGTCTCCGCGCCCTTTGCCAAGGCCGAGGCGGCCGAGCAGAAGACGCGCAAGGTACCTTCGATGCGAGAAAACGTGTCGAAAAAGCTGGGTAAGGCACAGGAGGCCGCGGACGCGGAGAACTGGAATGGAGCCCTGGCCGCGCTGCGGGAGATGGAATCCGACAAGGACAAGTTCAACGGTTACGAAACCGCGATGATGTACTACTTCTACGGTTTCGTGTACTACAGCATGGAGCGTTACAAGGAAGCCGTCGGTGCCTACCAGAATGTGCTGCGGCAGGGCCCGGAAAACCTGCCGGAGGCCCTGGAAGTCAATACCATGTTGACCGTGGCCCAGCTGTACTTCGTGACCGAGAACTACGATCAGGCACTGGTCTATTTCAACAAGTGGTTTGCCACCGCCGATCCGGCGCAGATCACCGCGGACTCCTACGCCATGCGCGCCCAGGTCTACTACCAGAAAGGCGACCAGGGCAAGGCGTTGTCGGACATCAACACTGCCGTGTCGATGTACGAGAAAGAGGCCAAGGTGCCGAAGGAGAACTGGTTCGGCCTGCAGCGCTACCTCTACTACGAGAAGAACGATTACAAGAAAGTAACCAGTATTCTCGAGAAGCTGGTCAAGCACTACCCGAAAGCGGAGTACTACAAGCAGCTCGCGGGTATGTACGGCGAGTTGAAGCGCGAGAAGGACCAGCTGCATATGATGGAGGCGGCCTATCTCGCCGGGGCCCTGCAGAAAGAGAAAGAGCTGTTGAACATGGCCTATCTCTTTATGGGGCACGAAGTGCCCTACAAGGCCGCCAAGGTGGTCAGGAAAGGGCTCGACGAGAAAAAGATCAAGCGTACCTCCAAGAATCTGGAAGTCCTGGCACAGGCATACCAGATGGCCCAGGAGCTGCAGAAGTCGATTCCCGAACTGGAGGCCGCGGCCCAGTTGTCTGACAAGGGTGAAATCTATTCGCGTCTGGCCGGTATCTACCTGGACCTGGACAAGAATGATAAAGCCATTGAAATGGGCGGTAAGGCACTGAAGAAGGGCGGCGTCAAGCGTCCGGACCAGCTGCAAATCGTGCTCGGTATGGCTAACGCCAACCTGAAGAGGTACGACGCCGCTATGAAGCACTTCAAGGTGGCGAAAAAGGACGACCGTTCCAAGAAGTTTGCCGACCAGTGGATATCCTTCGTCGAGAACGAAAAGGAGCGCGAGGAGCAGCTGGCAATTTAAAAAGTGCCGTTCTCCCCGTTGCAAAGGCCGCGCAGAAATGCGCGGCTTTTTTTTGAGTTGAATCCGGTTTTGATCAAAAAATAAACTTGCAAGTGCGAATTATTTGCAATTTTCCCGAAGTCGGCTTATTAATAGAGACAGCTGATCAGCTTTTTCCAACACCGGTAATTGTTTACCGATTCGACACCCTAACAATAAATAGGAGAGGTGTTATGGATAGAGCTTACTCGCCACTTTCCACTACCTTGGCCAATCCCTTCGTTTTTTCCCTTCACCGATTCGCGCAGTACGGCCGCAGTTTCACCTTGGCGGCGGCGACCACCGTGTTACTGGTGTTCGCCATGAGCCGCTTGATCGCCACCGATTACGTGGCGCCGCCGGATGATCCGCTACCGAAGGTGCAGGAGGTTGTGCTGCCGGAACTGAAGCGCACGGAGGAGATAGTGCAGCCGCCGGTAAGGCCTGTGGATCCGCCGCCGCAACCGGTGGCGCCGCCGATTGAAACCCGGGTGACGAAAGTGGACCCCACCATCACCATCGCACCCCCGGCGCCCACCGACGACGACGGGCCGACCATCAGCGTTAGCCGGGATCCGCTGCCCTTCTTCAAACCGGCACCGAATTATCCCCGTGCAGCACTGCGCCGGGGCATCGAGGGCTATGTGGTGGTCGAGTTCACCATCACAAAAAATGGCAGCGTCAGGGATGTGCGCACGGTGGCGGGCTACGACAGCGCCGGCAATCCGACGGATATCTTCAATCGCTCCGCGGAAGCGGCGGCGGCCAGGTTCAAGTACCAGCCGCAGTTGGATGACGGCGTGCCGGTGGAACGCCACGGGGTGCGCAACCGCATTACCTACAAGATGGCGGACTAACCCAGCCCTGTAGGAGCGGTCCGGCCGGGAGCGGCCCATGGCCGCGATCGGAGGTCGGGTTCTTCGATAGTCCGATCGCGGCCATGGGCCGCTCCTACAATCAGGAATATCTCCCTAATCGATTTCCCGCACCGCACCGCGATCGGCGCTGGTGGCCAGCAGCGCATAGGCCTTCAGCGCCTTGCTCACCTTGCGCGGACGGACCTCCTCGGGTTTCCAGGCATCCGCGCCTTTCGCCTGCATCGCCGCGCGGCGCCGCTGCAGTTCCTCGTCCCCGATCACCACTTCGATAATACGCGCCGGGATATCGATACGGATGGTATCTCCATTCTCCACCAGGCCGATGGTGCCGCCGGAGGCCGCCTCCGGGGATACGTGGCCGATGGACAGCCCGGAGGTGCCGCCGGAGAAGCGCCCGTCGGTGATCAGCGCGCAGGATTTCCCCAGCCCCTTGGACTTCAGGTAGCTGGTGGGGTAGAGCATCTCCTGCATGCCGGGGCCGCCCTTGGGGCCCTCGTAACGCACTATGACAGCCTCGCCGGCTTTCACCTCGCCGTCGAGGATGTGCCGCACCGCGGCGTCCTGGCTCTCGACGATATGGGCCGGTCCCTCGAAATGCCACAGTGCCTCGTCGACACCGGAAGTCTTTACCACACAGCCGTCCGGGGCCAGGTTGCCGAACAACACCGCCAGGCCGCCCTCGGCGGAGTAGGCATGCTCAACGGAGCGGATACAGCCGTTCTCGCGATCGCCGTCCAGGCTGGGCCAGCGAGTGTCCTGGCTGAAGGCGGTCTGGGTGGGGATGCCGGCGGGGCCGGCGCGGAAGAACTCGTGTACCGCATCGTCGTCGGTGCGGCGGATATCCCAGCGCGCCAGGGCCTCGGCGAGGGAGCTGCTGTGCACCGTCGGCAGGGAGGCATCCAGCAGGCCGGCGGCCTCCAGTTCACCCAGGATCGCCATGACGCCACCGGCGCGGTGCACGTCCTCGATATGGTATTTCTGCGTGTTCGGCGCCACCTTGCACAGCTGCGGAATCCGGCGCGACAGGCGGTCGATATCCGCCAGGGTGAAGTCAACCTCGCCCTCCTGGGCCGCAGCCAGCAGGTGCAGGATGGTATTGGTGGAGCCGCCCATGGCGATATCCAGGGCCATGGCGTTCTCGAAGGCGGCGCGGTTGGCGATGGTGCGCGGCAGCGCAGTCTCGTCATCCCCTTCGTAGTAGCGCTTGGCCAGGGCGACGATCTCGCGGCCGGCGCGCAGGAAGAGCTGCTCGCGGTCCGCGTGGGTGGCCAGCAGGGTACCGTTGCCGGGCAGCGACAGGCCCAGGGCCTCGGTCAGGCAGTTCATGGAGTTGGCGGTGAACATACCGGAGCAGGAGCCGCAGGTGGGGCAGGCGGAGCGCTCGTACTCCGCCACCGTCTCGTCGGAGGCGGAGTCGGTGGCGGCGATCACCATGGCATCCACCAGGTCGAGCTTGTACTCAGCCAGCTTGGTCTTGCCCGCCTCCATGGGGCCGCCGGAGACGAAGATTACCGGGATGTTCAGCCGCAGCGCCGCCATCAGCATCCCGGGGGTGATCTTGTCGCAGTTGGAGATGCACACCAGGGCGTCGGCGCAGTGGGCGTTCACCATATACTCCACCGAGTCGGCGATGATCTCGCGGCTGGGCAGGCTGTAGAGCATGCCGTCGTGACCCATGGCTATACCGTCGTCCACGGCGATGGTGTTGAACTCCTTGGCCACGCCGCCGGCCCGCTCTATTTCCCGCGCCACCAGTTGGCCCATGTCCTTCAGGTGCACGTGTCCCGGCACGAACTGGGTGAAGGAGTTGGCGATGGCGATGATCGGCTTGTGGAAATCGTCGTCCTTCATACCGGTGGCCCGCCACAGGGCGCGGGCACCGGCCATATTGCGGCCGGCGGTGGAGGTACGGGAGCGATACTGGGGCATGGTTTGAATCCGGCTGTACAAAATGGGAGCGACAGTTTAGCAAAAAACGGCCCTGTCAGGGATGGTTTCGCGCAGGCCGGGCTAACCGCACCCATATCTAGGATGCGTGTTTCGCTAAAGTTCTATCGGCGGAAGGATTATTGCGCCGACCGCTTACGCAAAACCCCGTGGCTCAGACCATCTCTCCGTCCGCCAGGGCGATGTTCCTGGAGGCGCGCTCTGCAAACCTGGCATCGTGGGTCACCATGCAAATGGTTTTACCGTCCGTATGCAGTTCATCCAGCAGGTCCATGATCGCGCCGCCGTTGTAGGAGTCCAGGTTGCCGGTGGGCTCGTCCGCCAGCAGGATGGAAGGGGAGTTCACCAGTCCCCTGGCCACGGCAACGCGCTGTTGCTGTCCCCCCGATAGCTGGGAGGGGTAATGTCGTGCCCGGTGTTCCATGTTCACTTTTTTCAGTTTCTCCATCACCAGTTCACGGCGTGTTTTCGGCGCGATTTCGCCATAGATGAGCGGCAATTCGACATTCTCGAACACCGTCAGGTCGCCGATCAGGTTGAAGGCCTGGAAAATGAAACCGATCTCCCGGTTCCTCAACGCCGCGCGCTGGTAGACGTCGAAGTCCTGGACCTGGTGATCCTTGATTTTGTAAGAGCCGCTGGTGGCGGTATCCAGCAGGCCGATGATGGACAGCAGGGTGGATTTCCCGCAACCCGAAGGACCGGATATGGAAATGTAGTCCCCTTCCTCTATCGTGAGATTGATGTTGTGAACGGCACGGGTTTCCATTTCTTCGGATTGAAAAATCCGGGAAATGCCCTCCATTTCGATCAGTTTTGTTTTAATTTTCATATCCATCGTTTATCTCCCTAATCAGTATGCAGAGCCATGACCGGATCCAGCTGGCTGGCTCTGTTGGCCGGCAGCAGCATGGCGCCGAACACGGCTGCCGTCAGCAGCAGGGTGCTGAGGGCATAGACACCGGCGTTCAGCGCGCTGGTCCGGTAAAGAAAGTCATTCAGGGTGGGAGCGCCGAGACCCAGCAGGGCGAGCCCGGCGGCGAGCCCGGCCAGATACATTTTCAGCCCCTGTTTCAAAAACAGGTCGCGCACATGCTTCGGGTTTGCGCCGATCGCCATCCTCACGCCGACCTCCCTGAAACGCTGGTTGACATTGAAGGACACCACCCCGATCACACCGGACAGGGTCATAACTGTGGCAAGCAGCCCGAACAGGCCGACCAGGATGGCGATGAGCCTGGGGGTCGCCAGCCATTGCGACTTGATCTCCCGCAGGGTGTTGATGCCGGCCACCGCCTGTTGGGAGTCGAGACCGTGGATCAAATCGGTTACGTGGCCCCCGAGCGTCTGCATGTCTGCCCCGCTTTTCAGAAACAGGTCGATGCGGCTGGTTGGAAACTGCCGGAAACTAACGTACACCGCCGGCCCGGGTTCCCGGTCCAGCCCCCGGGAGCGGACGTTCCCGACCACACCGACGACCTCGTGCCAGGACTGCCCGCCGTCCATGGAGATGCGCTGGCCGATGGCGTCCCCGGCTGGAAAATGCTGTTGTTCGAAGGCCCGGTTTATCAGCAGGGCGGCGGGTGCGTTTTCATCGTCCGCCGCGGTCAGGAAGCGCCCCCGTCGCAGCGGGATATTCATCAGGCGATGGTAGTCCGCCGTGACCACAGAGATTTCGGTGGTGGCCCTGGCGCCGGCGTCGGTGGCGACCCTGCCCTCGATGTCGAAGGGCCTGGCCCCCAACAGGCCGCTCTGCAGCGGCGTATCGGAAGCAATTCCGGCAATGTCGACGCCGGGCAGGTTTCGCGCTTGCTCCAGCAGCCGCGTGCCGAAATCACGCACCTGCTGGTTGTTGGCGTAGTTGCTGAAATTGAGATCCATACTGACTACCAGCACCCGGTCGGGGTCGAATCCCGGATCCTCGCTGTTGAGGCGGTAGAGGCTGAGCGCGATCAGGGCCGCGGTGGTCAGAATCACGAACGACAGCGCAAACTGCACTACCAGCAGCAGTTGTCTTCTTTTATTGCCAGCGGCGGAAGCGGTGACCTTGCCGCTGCTTTCCTTCAGGGCCTTGTTGATATCGCGGCGGCTGAAGGCCGACGCCGATCCGCTGATGATGCCGGTTACCACCGCCACCGCCAGGGAAAACAGGAAAACCGTTCCGTCCATTGCAATTTCACTGGCGAGGCTGGTATGGCCGGCGGCGAATTCGGACAACAGGCTCAAGCCGGGGTAGGCGACCATCAGCCCCAACAGGCCGCCGGCCAAGGCGAAGAGGATGCTTTCGGTCAGTAACTGGCGGGCGATGCGGGAAGGATTCGCGCCCAGCGCTTCACGGATCGCCAACTCCTGATTGCGCGCCGCCATCCGGACCAGATTCAGATTGGCCACATTGGCGCAGGCGATGAAAATAACCAGCACCGCGATGCCGAGCAACAACAGGAAAGTAGCAGCGGATTCTCCCACCATCTCGTCCTTGAGCGGGCGCAGACTGGCGCTGTAGCCCCGCTGCTCGGAGTAGGCATCCGGATAGCTCGTCAGCAGGCGCTGCGCCACGGTGTTGACGTCACGGCTAGCCGCTTCCAGGGTCACGCCTTCCCGTAATTTTCCGAACACGCCGGACAACATCGCCATGCTCCGGTTGTTGATCATCATCTCACTGGCGCGGAAGGGACAGCTGGAAGCGGTGACCCAGATATCGTTGTCATCCGGAAACGCGGGGATGGGAGGCAGGACACCGATCACGGTATGGATGGCATTGTTCATCTCAAGGGTGGCGCCGACGATGCCGGGGTCTGAATTGAACTGGGTTACCCAGAAATCATTCGACAGCACGATCAGGGGCTCCGAACCGATCTCGTCCTCCCCCGCGGTAAAAGTGCGCCCCAGAAGCGGCCGGATACCCAGCACGTTGAAATAATTCCAACTGACCACTCCGGTCTGCACCCGCCTGGGATCGCCGTGTCCCAGCAGCGTGAACTGCATCGAGTGGTACTCCAGAACATCGCTAAACACTGAGCTCTGATCGCGGTAATCGAAGAAACTCTGCACCGAAGAAGGCACGTTGGCGCGGCCCACTTCCGGCTCATTCTGCTCTATCCTGACCAGGCGTTCCCCGTCCGCATAGGGCAGCGGCGCGAACAACACGTGATAAGCCATACTGAACATCGCGCTGTTCGCGCCGATGCCCAGAGCCAGGGTCAGGATAATCAACAGCGAGGTTCCGGGTCTCTTCAACGCGTTGCGCCAGGCGAAGGCAATATCCTGTTTCAATTTATTCACGATTTTTTCTCTTCAGGCAATTTACTCAAGTTCGAAGTCCAGAAGGTTGGGTGTTGCACAGCTCCGGGCCGTCTGGCCCTTTGCGGGACCTTCTGCGGCCATGGATGGCCGCGGAGAGCGTACAGGGATGTATTCACAGCGTGTCCCGCAAAGGGCCATACGGCCCGGAGCCCCCGATTGGAACTCCGAAACTTGCGTTACGATCAATCCGCAATTTTGATTTCCGTCTGTTCGTCGAACTGGCTCATGTCCGACAACACCACCGAGTCGCCGGGCTGAAGACCGCCCAGCACCTGGATGCGGTCCACGGACCCGATGCCGACGCTGACGGCGGTTTTTTTCAGGAGGCCGTCGCGGCTCCTCACTACGAACAGATCAAGGGTGCTGTTTTCCCGGCTGAAGACCGGTCTCGGCATCACCAGCGTACTGTCGATGAAGTCGGTTTCGATGACGCCTTCGACCCGCAGGTCCGGCCTGGCGCCGGGGAGCATGGCGCCGGTAAACGTCGCGTCCACCAATACCACGCCGTTCTGTACCGCGGGATCGATGCGGGAAATGCGGGCGCCGACACGCTGGCCGCCCGCCGCTATGGCCACCGGCTGGCCCAGCCTCACGCTGCTGGCCTGGCTTTCCTGCACCCTCAGCTCGGCCTTGAGATTATCCTCGCGCGCCACCCGGGCCAGCAGCGCGCCGGTGGCGACCCGCTCCCCCACCTCGAACGGAACCTCCTGCACGATGCCGTCGATACCGGCCACAACGGTGAGGCCATCCAACAATTCCCGCTGCAGTTGCACCTGCCGCCGGGCCCGTTTTATTTCCGCCTTGTTGGCCAGGATTTCCGCTTCCTGCAACTGGCGCAGGTGAGCCAGCCTCTGCCTTTCGGTCTCGAGTTGGGCTTTCAACTGTTGCTCGAGCAGGACCGATTCCCTGGTGTCGATGGCGGACACCACACCTTCCAGTTCCCTGTTCAGCTCCTCGTTCGCCTCCTTCCTGAATCGTGCATTCTCATATTGCGCCTCGATCTCCACCACGAACGCCTTCTGGGACAGCTGGTCCCTGAGCAGGCGTTTTTCCAGTACCAGTGCCCGGGCCTGCAGTACCTCCAGCTCGAGCAATGCGGTATCGAGATTGCGTGTCAGGGTGGGATTGCTCAGCTTCATAAGCACGCTCGAGGCCGATACCTCTTCACCCGCCTCCACTGCTATCTCCTCAATCCGCCCGTCCACAATGGCGGCGATCCAGCGCAGCTCATTCGGCACCAGCGTCCCGGTGGCGCGCACCTCTTTGCTCAAGCTATCCGTGGAGACGCTGCCGGTGACCAGGTCGTTGAGGTCGATAGCGGGGGTATCGTTGCGTAAAGAATCCCAGGCATACGCAAAGGCCGCCAGCAAGGAAAGCAGCAGCGCCGCTTGCCGGATCCTGCCCGGCCCGCGTCTTGTCTTCTCAGGAATGTCCATGGCAAATTCCACTACCCGCTTGAGTCTTCAGCCTATTGCGGTTGTGAGGGGAGGTCGCGGTGAAATCGGCCGGGCGCAGGTGGGAGTAGGCGGGTTGCAGAAAAGCGGGATGTAACTCCTCTCCCCTCCCCCGCTTGCGGGGGGAGGGGCCGGGGGGGGGGTTTTCGATCAGCCCCCCTCTCCCTAACCCTCTCCCCCAAGGGAGAGGGGACTGTAGGGGTGCTCAGATATCGGCCCGCAGCCTGGCATACAGCACATCCCGGTAGCTGCGGCTGAGCTTCAATTCCGTGTCGTCCTTCAATATCACCCGGTAATCGCCGCTGTCGTTGGCCACCAGCTCCCGAATGCAGTCCAGATTGACCAGAGTCGAACGGTGGATGCGCTGGAACCCCTGCCCAGCCAGCTTGTCTTCCATCGCCTTCAGGGTGATTCTGACCAGGTGGGTCCTGTCATCGGTGTAAATGGAAACGTAATCGCCGTCCGCCTCAACCCATTTGACGTCGTCCGTCTTGATGAAATACACGTGTCCGGCGCAGCGGACCATCAGGCGCTCGGGCTTTTTTCCGCGATTCTGGTCGAGGCCGGTGATGTCGGAAATATCGGACAACAGCGCACTCAACTGGTTGCTGCGCCGGAAAAGCCGGCGCCTGGCCAACTCGGCTTTCACTCTGTGCAGGCTTTCAAGGAAACGTTCCTCGGCCAGGGGTTTCAGCAGATAGTCCAGGGCGTGGACCCGGAAGGCCTCGATGGCGAATTCATTGTACGCAGTGAGAAAAACGGTAAGTGGCATGGTGCCAGTGCCGATCTTCTCGATCACCTGGAAGCCGTCCAGGCCGGGCATGTCGATATCCAGAAACACCAGGTCGGGATCCAGCTCCCTGATGGCGTTTACCGCTTGCAGACCGTCTTCGCACTCGGCGACTATCTCCACATCGGGGTCTTTCGCCAGCAACAGGGCCAGGCCTTCGCGGGCCAGGGGCTCGTCGTCCACCACGATCGTTCTGATCTTCATAATCCTGAATCCGTGACCTCATGACGGCGCCGAGCGCAAGCTCTTGACGCCACAGCGAATTTTCCTCAGTCGGCCGTAATCACCGATACGCCACTCCTTCGGAAAATCCACTGTGACGCCAATATCTTACGCTCTGCATCCGCCCTGAGGTCACGGATTCAGGATACGACGACTTCAGCCAACTCACTTTCCTGAAGCGGAATGTCGATCGTGACCTGCACCCCGACGCCCTTGATGCCGTCCAGTTTTATGCTGGCGTCGCCAGCGTAGATCTGGCGCAACCGGTCTCTCACATTGGACAGTCCTATGCCCACCCTTTCGGTGGCCGACCCGGAGAACTCGTGCCCCGAGCCGGTATCGGAGACCTTGATCTTCAAGCGGTTGTGCCTGGCTTCCAGTGTTATTTTCAGTTCGCATGGGCCGGGTTTCCTGCCGACGCCATGCTTGATCGAATTCTCGACGATAGGCTGGGTGATCAGCATGGGGACCACGTAATGCCTCACCGATTCCGGGATCTGGTAAATAACCTTCAACCGATCGCCGATCCGGACCTTCTCGATATCCAGGTACTGCCTGACCATCTCCATTTCCCGCTCCACCGTCACCAGCTGCGTCGCGCTCTCCTCCAGGGTCTGGCGGAAAAAGCTGCTCAGACGGTCGATCATAAGGCCGGCCTTCTCCGTGTCCTGCTTGCGCACCAATACTGAAATCGAATTCAGGGTGTTGAACAGGAAGTGGGGGTTTATCTGCATCTTCAGGGTCTGCAGTCTGGAGAGGGACAACTGGTTCTCCATGCGCACAGCATCCACTTCCTTTTGTCGGGCCAGGGCATAAAAATGGCGGATATTCTGGCTGGCCACCACCACGGCATAGATAAAGACGTCAAACAGAAATACATCATCCCCGAACAGAAAATGTCCCGTGTGCTGCCAGGGCGCATAGGTGGCCACTTCGGCGTCCATCGAGTTCACATGGTGATACAGCATCGCGCAAACGAAGCCATGTGCGAAGATCAACAAAAACATCAGGCCCAATTGCGCCAGTATGGATCGAACCCAATTATGCGGTGTAACGGGAACCGCGTTCACCAGGTAAAGCATAACGGGCACCAGCGGAACCCACGGCACCCAGAAGTACAGCGTCCAGTAGTTGATCGAGGACCATGACTGAAACACATACTCCCGCACGGTCAGGAGCCCGGACAAAGCCCTCAGGTTCCAGTAGATCACGGTGCCGAGCCAGATGCAGATCAGGACAAGGGCGCTGTTCTTCAACAGCAAACGGTAAGAGTTGTTCATCGCGGTTCTTTTTTTGCCGATATCGCCAGCTTAATAAAAACCCGGTTACACTCCATAACGGAAGATTATGAACAGGTTCTTATTGCGCCGACAGCCGCTTGCGCAAAACCCGCGAATTGCGCTGGATGTTGTACAGCGACTGTCGCGATGCCGGCAGGTCCTGCACCGCCACCTGGGTGAAGCCCTGCTCGATAAACCAGTGCTCCGTCTGGGTGGTCAGCACATAGAGCTCGTTCAGCCCCAGCACACCGGCCTGGCGCTCCAGGTGGTGCATCAGTTTGGCACCGCGGCCGCCGCTTCTAAACTGCGGGTGTATGGCCACGCAGGCCACCTCCGCGGCGACGGTTTCGCCGCGCTCGTCCAGCATCGGGTAGAGGGCCGCGCAAGCCACCGGGGTGCCGTCCACCTCCACCAGGGTGAAGTGATCTATCTCGGCCTCCAGTTTCTCCCGCGAGCGGCGCACCAGGATGCCCTGTTTCTCCAGCGGGCGGATCAGGCCGAGGATGCCCCCCACGTCCTCGATGCGCGCGCGGCGGACCACCTCGTAGCTGTCGCGATAGATCATGGTGCCGGCGCCCTCGCGACGGAACAGCTCCTGCACCAGTGCGCCGTCCTGGGTGTAGCCCAGAAGGTGGGTGCGGGTGGTGCCGGCATTGCAGGCGGCGATGGCGCAGCGCAGCGCCTCGCTGTCCACCCGGGCGGCCAGCTGTTCCGCCTGCACGATACTGAGTTCGTTCACCGCCTCGCCGTTGACCAGCAGTTGCGGCGCCTCGCGAAACAGCACCAGCTTTTCCGCCCCCAGCGCCCGCGCCGCTTCCGTGGCCAGGTCCAGGTAGTTCAGGTTGAACAGCTCGCCGGTGAGCGAGGTGCCCAGCGGCGACAGCAGCACCAGGGCGCCCTGTTCCAGCGCGCGCTCGATGGTGTTCACCTCCATGCGCCTCACGCGGCCGGTCCAGCGCAGGTCGACGCCATCGAGCACGCCGATGGGGCGCGCGGTGACGAAGTTGCCGGAAATCACCTTCAGCGCCGAGCGCGCCATGGGCGAGTCCGGCAGCCCCTGGGAGAAGGCGGCCTCGATATCGAAGCGCAGCTTGCCCACGGCGGCCTTGATGATTTCCAGGGTCTCGCGATCGGTCACGCGGACATTGCCGTGAAACTGGTTCTCGATCCCGCGCTCGGCCAGGGCGCGGTTCACCTGTGGGCGCGCGCCGTGCACGACCACCAGGCGCACGCCCAGGCTGGCGAGCAGGGCCAGATCGTGCACCAGGTTGCGGAAATTCGCGTGCTCCAGGGCATCGCCGGGCATCGCGATCACCAGGGTGCGGCCGCGCAGGTCGTTGATATAGGGCGCGGCGTGGCGAAACCAGTTCAGGGAGGCGTTGTTGTCGCTCACTTACTTGATATTCCGTGTGTTTATTGGCGATTGGAGAATATACCGTAATTTGGGACTCGGGACTCGGGACTCGGGACTCGGGACTCGGGACTCGGGACTCGGGATTGGGAAAGAATACCAAAGCTCAACGCGAAGACCCCGCTTCCGTGGGCTGTTTGCGGGACCTTATGAGACAGGGACGTCGATTAGAGCCTACAGGGATGTATTCACGGCGTGTCCCGCAAACAGCCCACGGAAGCGGGGGCGCCCCGAAACCTGCTTACGGAGCACTTGCAGGTTTGATCGCGGCCATGGGCCGCTCCTACAGGAGGTGCGCGGTGAGAATTACAGGCAGAATTTCGCAATCAAACCGCGCAACACCTCCACCATTGGCTCGATCCGCTCCTGGCCGAGATACTCGTCCGGCTGGTGCGCCTGGTCGATGTCGCCGGGGCCGAGGACGATGGTGTCTATGCCCATACTCTTGAAGTAGGGTGCCTCGGTGGCGAAGGCGACGCTCTCTGCGCTGTGGCCGGTGAGCTTCTCCGCGGTTTTTACCAGTTCGGAATGGATATCCTGCTCGAAGGCCTCGGTGCCGAGAAACAGGGGGGCGTATTCCAGTTGGATTTTCTCGTCTTCGATACAGGCGCGCAGTCGCCGATCCAGTTCCGCGCGCAGCTCCTCCAGCCGCATACCCGGTAGCGGGCGCACGTCGAACTGCAGTTCGGTGTAGCCGCAGATGCGGTTGGGATTGTCGCCGCCGTGGATGCAGCCCAGGTTCAGCGTCGGCACTGGCACTGCAAAGCCCGGGTTGTTGTAGCGGCCCTGCCACTCGCCGCGCAGTTTCAGCAGCTCGCCCATCGCCCTGTGCATGGCCTCCAGCGCGTTGGCGCCCAGTGCCGGGTTGGAGGAGTGGCCAGACTGGCCGGTGATACGCACCGCCTCCATCATCGCGCCCTTGTGCATGTGGATCGGCTTGAGCCCCGTGGGTTCTCCCACCACCGCGTAGCGAGCTTTGGGGCGGCCAGCCTTGACCAGGGCGCGGGCGCCGGCCATGGAGGTTTCCTCGTCGGCGGTGGCGAGCACAATCAGCGGCTGCTGCAATGGCCTGTCGACAAAGGAACGGGCCGCCTCTATGGCGATGGGGAAGAAGCCCTTCATATCGGTGGCGCCGAGACCGTAGAAGCGGTTGTCCCGATCCAGCAGCTGGAAGGGGTCCGACCGCCAGCGGCCCTCGTCGAAGGGCACCGTGTCCGTGTGCCCGGCCAGTATCAGGCCGCCGTCGCCCCTGCCCAGAGTGGCGATCATATTGGCCTTGTCCGGCCGGCCGTCGATCGGCATCAGTTCCACCGCGAAACCCAGCGTCTCCAGCCAGGCGGCGAGCAGCTCTACCACGCCGCGATTGCCCATATCCAGTTTGGGGTTGGTGGCGCTGACACTGGGGCAGGCCACCAGTTGCTGCAGCTGCTGTTTCAGGTCCGGTACCGCTTTGTTGGCCATGGCTTGTTACCTGTAATTTGCTTCCCTGTGGTGTGCCGCGCAGCTCATTGATGATGACCGCAGCGACGTGGCCATCTTCTGCGGCCTCGATGGGCACGCTTCGCTTGGCCCATCCTGTGAAACTGCCGCGCTAACGTATAACTTGGTGCCAGTTCAGATCTCGATTTCTCCGCGCAGATAGGTCACCGCCCTGCCGCGCATCAACACCCGTTCCCCCGCCAGTTCGCACTCCAGCTCGCCGCCGCGCGGAGAAATCTGCCGCGCACTCAGGCGCGTCTTGTCCAGTTTCCCCGCCCAGAAAGGGGTGAGCAGTGTGTGTGCGGAGCCGGTCACCGGATCCTCGTCTATGCCGATGGCGGGTGCAAAGAAGCGGCTGACGAAGTCGCAGTCGAAGTCGTCCCCGGGGGCGGTGCAGATGACACCGCTGTACGGCAGCTGTGCGACGGAGCGCAAGTCCGGCTGCAGCCGCTCCACCTGCACAGCGCTGGAAAACTCCAGCAGTATCATATCCCGGTTGCCCTCGCAGGCCAGGGCGCGCAGCGGCGCTGCGCCCAGGGCGGCGTGGAATTCAGGGCCCAGGGGGATCTCGCTCGGCGGCTGTGCGGGAAAGTCCAACTCGATCAGCTCGCCCTTCCGGCGCACGCGCAGTTCGCCGCTTTGGGTGAAGAAGAGTATCTCCTCCTCTAGGCTGCCCAGCTCTGTCCACATCAGGTGCGCCGCGGCCAGGGTGGCGTGGCCACACATCGGCACCTCCGCCGCGGGAGTGAACCAGCGCAGCTCAAAGCCCCGGTCCAAGGGATTCGCGGCGGGTACGGTAAACGCAGTTTCGGCGAGATTGTTCTCCGCGGCAATCGCCTGCAGCAGTTCGTCCGCCAGCCACTGTTCCAGGGGCACCAGCGCGGCGGGGTTGCCGCGGAAGAGTTTGGAGGTGAAGGCGTCGGCCTGGTAGATGGGCAGTTGCATGGGAAAGTCCTTTTCGAGAGGCAAATAAAAAGGGGAAGCGCCCCTACGCCTCTTTCTTGGGGCTTCCCCTTTTTATCAGAGCCGGCAGTCGGCGGCCAGCCATCTCTCTACCCGAATACACCCTTGAAGAAAAAGAAGAACAGGATGGCAATACCGGCGCCAGCGGGCAGGGTGATCACCCAGGACACGGCAATGGTATTGATCATGCGCAGGTTCAGGGCGCCGATTCCCCGCGCCAGACCGACACCCAGCACGGCGCCCACCAGGGTGTGGGTGGTGGAGATGGGCAGGCCGGTGCCGGAGGCCAGCACCACGGTGGAGGCGGCGCCCAACTCGGCGGCGAAGCCGCGGCTCGGGGTCAGCTCGGTGATCTTCCTGCCGATGGTGGCCATCACCTTGAAACCGTAGGTGGCGAGGCCGACGACGATGCCCAGGCCCCCGAGCAGCAGTATCCAGGAGGGCATGGTGGCCTTGGCCACCACCGCGCCACTCAGCACCGTGTTGACCACCGCCGCCAGCGGTCCGACGGCGTTGGCCACGTCGTTGGAGCCGTGGGCAAAGGCCATGGCGCAGGCGGTGAACACCATCAGGATGGCGAAGACCCGCTCCACATTGGCGAAGCGGTTGTCCTTTTCCCGCGCCGGGTCGCGCTTGATGCGTTTCAGCATGGCCACGCCGATACCCATGACCAGCAGTCCCACCAGCGCGGCGATGCCCGCGTCCTGGATAAAGCTGAGTTCGATTTTCGCATCTTTCAATACGTGCTTGAGGCCCTTGGTCAGGGTGACCATGGCGATCATCCAGCCCACCGCGAACATGTAGATGGGGATGTAGCGCTTGGCATTGCTGAAGGGATCCTCGGTATTGAGGATCAGCCGTTGCACGCTGCGGAACAGCAGGAAGGAGATGGTGCCGGCCAGCACCGGGGAGACCACCCAACTGGCGACGATGGAACCCACCTTGCCCCAGGCCACCGCGTCCGCGGAAATGCCCACCGCGGAGAAGCCGACGATGGCGCCGACGATGGAGTGGGTGGTGGACACCGGCCAGCCGAGGATGCTGGCGATCATCAGCCAGGTGCCGGCGGCCAGCAGCGCCGACAGCATGCCGTAGACGAGCAGCTGTGGCTGGCTGGCGAAGACTTCCGAATCGATGATGCCCTTGCGGATGGTGGCGGTCACCTCGCCGCCGGCCAGGTAGGCGCCGGCGAACTCGAAGATCATGGCGATAACGATTGCCTGCCGGATGGTCAGGGCGCGCGAGCCCACCGAGGTGCCCATGGCGTTGGCCACGTCGTTGGCGCCCACACCCCAGGCCATAAAGAAACCGAACACGCAGGCGAGGATCAGCAGGATACTGCCGTATTGAGTGAGAATTTCCACGATTAGCCCCCCCCCTAACGCGCCAACAACAACTGCAATCGGTTGCCCACGCTGTGGGCGCGGTCGGCCAGGTCGCCGACCCATTCAATGACCCGGTAGAGGAACATCACGTCCACCGGTGGCAGGTCTTTTTCGATCTTGAACAGGGCCGCGCGTATCTCCACTTCCAGCTTGTCGGACTTGCGCTCCAGTTCGTCCAGCTCCTCGGTCATGCGCTGGGCGATGTCCACCTCGCGCCCGGCGAAGCCGCTCTCCAGCAACTCGTCCAGCTCGTTGATGGCGCGCAGGGCCTGGTAGGAAGTGGCCACGGCGCTGTCGACGAACGTCTTCATCAGCGGCTGCAGCCCGGCGGGAATTTCCATCTTGCGGCCGACCGCCAGGCCGGCGATGTCCTGGGCGGTATTGGCGACCTCATCCTGGGCGCGCAGCAGCTCCAGCAGGTCCGAGCGGGACACCGGCATAAACAGGCTGTCCGGCAGGTGCAGGCGCAGGTCCCGCTTGATGTCGTCGGCGCGGTTCTCGCTCGCGGAGATGCGCTGTTGCACCTTCTCCGCTTCGGCCAGGTCGCCCCGCATCAGGGCCTCGAAGAAGGGGACCAGGTCTGCCGAAGCCTCGTGGGCCGTGGCCATATGCTTCTCGATCGGCTTGATCGGCGAGCGGCCAAACAGGTTGGCGATATTGGACAAGGGCATGGTCAGCTCCTTATTTCAGGGTCCGGATTGGGGCTCAGGGGGCAAAGTGGGCGGCATGGTACCCCAAGTTGCGGCAAAATCGGTAATAGGGCGGGAATAGCGCACTGTTGCCATCCGCCGATAGGGCTACAATGCGCCGTCGACACCAAAAGAATAGAGATGGACTTTCCCTATGGCAGTGAGCAGAGCGGCGGACAGATTGCTGGATTTACCGGGATTGCTGGAGGATCTGGTATCCCAGGGCTACGTGAGCCGCCCGGACGCCAACCGCCTGATCGGCACCCCGCGCACCGCCGAGCAGGCGCAGATGCACCCGCTCAGCTATATCGCCAGCTGCGAACTGGACAACCAGAAGCGCCCGGGCAAACTGCTGGACGCGGCCACCCTGACCCAGTGGCTGGCGGACACTTCCTCCCACGGCCTCTACCATATTGATCCCCTCAAGGTGAACGTCGGGGCGGTCACCGAGGTGATGAGCTTCCAGTTCGCCAAGCGCCACCAGATCCTCTGCGTGGAGGCGAGCCCGGAGATGCTGCTGGTGGCCACCGCCCAGCCCTACACCAGTGGCTGGGAGGAGCAGCTGGAGCACACCAGCGGCCGCGCGGTGCAGCGGGTGGTGGCGGACCCGGCGGATATTCAGCGCTACTGCGTCGAGTTCTACTCTCTGGCCAACTCCATCTCCGGCGCCAGCGGCCTCAAGGGCAGCTCCGCCGCCGGCAACTTCGAACAGTTGCTGGAGCTGGGCAAGCTCAAGGACCCCGACGCCGACGACCAGCACATCGTCAATATCGTCGACTGGCTGCTGCAGCACGCCTTCGACCAGCGCGCCAGTGATATCCATATAGAGCCGCGCCGTGGCATAGGCCGCATCCGCTTCCGCATCGACGGCGTGTTGCACCCCATCCACGAACTGCCGGACCAGGTCAACGCGGCGGTGACCAGCCGCCTGAAGATTCTCGGGCGCATGAACGTGGCGGAGAAGCGCAAGCCCCAGGACGGCCGCATCAAGACCAAGCGCCCGGACGGCAGCGAGGTGGAACTGCGTCTGTCCACCCTGCCCACCGCCTTCGGCGAGAAGCTGGTGATGCGGATCTTCGACCCGGAGGTGCTGGCGCGTTCCTACAGCGACCTGGGCCTGGGCGGCGACGACCTGGCGCGCTGGCAAAAGATGCTGTCCCGCCCCAACGGCATAGTGCTGGTCACCGGCCCCACCGGCTCGGGCAAAACCACCACGCTCTACACCGGTCTCAAGCAACTGGCCACCAGCGAGGTCAACGTCTCCACCATCGAGGACCCCATCGAGATGGTGGAGGAGAGCTTCAACCAGACCCAGGTGCACCACGCCATCGGCCTGGACTTCGCCGCCGGCATCCGCACCCTGATGCGCCAGGACCCGGACATCATCATGGTGGGCGAGATCCGCGACCTGGAAACGGCGCAGATGGCGGTGCAGGCGGCGCTGACCGGTCACCTGGTGATCTCCACCCTGCACACCAACGACGCCCCCACCGCGGTCACCCGCCTGCTGGACCTGGGCCTGCCCCATTACCTGCTGAAGTCGACCGTGCTGGGTGTCATGGCCCAGCGCCTGGTGCGCACCCTGTGCCCGGCCTGCAAACGCAAGGACAAAATCAGTGAGGAGGACTGGCAGGCCCTGGTGCGCCCGTGGAAGGCGCCGCTGCCGGAGGCGGTCTACCGCCCCGAGGGCTGCCTGGAGTGCCGCAACACCGGTTACCGCGGGCGCCAGGGCATCTACGAAATACTGCCGTTCACCGAGTCCATCCAGACTCTGGTCACCGCCGACTGCGACCTGCAGGTCCTGCGCCGCCAGGCCATGCGCGAGGGCATGAACAGCCTGCGCCTGTCCGGCGCGCGCAAGGTGGCCGCCGGCATCACCACCGTGGCCGAAGTGCTGCGGGTGGCGCCGCCGCCGGATATTGCGTTTTAACCTGGGGGCGCGGAGCTCCAGCTCCGCATCGGGCCGCATGCCCGCTCTCCCGCTTGCGGGGCAAATTTGCCGGGAGCAAGTTTGGACGCCGAAGGGGCGAGGAGTATGGATAGCTCGAGTCACAGTCGCGCGAAAGGCCACCGCCATCAGCGCCTTCGCATTGCACATCGGAGTTCTTTCCCCTTGTAAGAGCGGCCGGTGGCCGCGATTAGGAAGTCGAAAATGCCACTACGATTTGAATCCTGCCCACCACAATTCCAGCAACAACTCGAAGACCAGTGGTGCCACTGGCGCGAATCTGCGGGGGAGGAGCTGGCTGCAAAAACCAAAACGCTGTTGAAAGATGAACCCTTGCAGAGGGGCTTGGCCCGCAGCTTTATCGGCTCGGATTTCTTCTACCGCCAGTGCTGCCGACAGCCCGAACTGCTGCCCCAATTGCTGCAGGGCAAAGACCTGGGCCTGGCCGTGCTCAATATCGACCAATTCGACAGCGAGGAGGTCCTGGACCGGGCCCTGCGCCGGCTCAGGAATTCCGTTATCGCCGAGGCCATCTACCGAGACTTCGCCGGCCAGTGGGATATCCCCCGGGTCTGCCTGCGCCTGACCGAACTGGCGGAGGCGTGCATTCAGGCGGCGCTCGCCTGGCACCACCGCGAACTGGCCGCCCGCTACGGCGAACCGCGGGACGCCGACGGCAATGCCCAATCCCTGGTGGTGCTGGGCATGGGCAAACTGGGCGCGCGGGAGCTGAACCTGTCCTCTGATATCGACCTGATCTTCGCCTATCCGGAACCCGGGCACACGGATGGCGACAAATACCCGGAAAAGCAGAGCCTCGAAAACCAGAACTTCTTCCAGCGCCTGGGCCAGCGGTTGATCAAGTCCCTGGACGCGGTGACCGCCGACGGCTTCGTCTTCCGCGTCGATATGCGCCTGCGCCCCTACGGCGACAGCGGCCCCCTGGTGAGTCACTTCGCCGCCCTGGAGGACTACTACCAGACCCAGGGGCGGGAGTGGGAGCGCTACGCCATGGTCAAGGCGCGCCCGGTGGCCGGCGACGAAGCCGCCGCCGCGGAGCTGATGGAATTACTGCGGCCTTTTACCTACCGCCGCTACATCGACTTCAGCGCCATAGACGCCCTGCGCGAGATGAAGGCGCTGATCCAGCGCCAGGTGCGCGCCCGCGGCCTGGCCGACAACATCAAACTGGGCCGCGGCGGTATTCGCGAGGTGGAGTTTATCGCCCAGGCCTTCCAGCTGATCCGCGGCGGCCGCGAACCGGCCCTGCGCGAGCGTCACCTGCTGAAACTGCTGCCGCAGCTGGAGAGTGACGGCCACCTGGAGCCCGGGGTCGCGGGACACCTGGCGGATGCCTATTTGTTGCTGCGCCGGGTGGAACACGCGCTGCAGGCGGAGCGCGACCGGCAGACCCAGACGCTGCCGGGGGAGGACGAGCGGCGGCAGAAACTGGCCTTCGCCCTCGGCCGCAAGGACTGGGATCAGTTACTGACGGAGCTGGCGGCGCAGCGCGCGGTGATCGAGCGGGAATTCGACGCGGTCATAGCGCCACCGGAGGAGTTAGCCCCGCCCAGTGCGACGGAGGAGTGGGAGGGCCTCTGGGCCAGCTGCGCCGGCGAGTCCGCCGCGGAGGCCAACCTGCAGACCCTGGAGACCGCCGGCTTTGCGCCGGCGCGGGAAGCGCTGGACTTGCTGGCGGACCTGCGCGGCGCCCCCCTGGTGGCAACCCTGCCCACGGCGGCGCGCGAGCGCCTGGATCAGTCCATGCCGCTGCTGCTGGCCGCGGCCGCGCGGGAAGCGCAGCCGCTGCTGGCACTCACGCGGGTGCTGCCGCTGGTGCGCGCCGTGCTGCGCCGCAGCGCCTACCTGGTGCTGATCAACGAAAACCCGCCGGTGCTGGAACAGCTGCTGCGCCTCTGCAGTGCCAGCCCGCATATCGCCGGGCAACTCGCGAGCCACCCGCTACTGCTGGACGAACTGCTGGACCCGCGCCGGTTGCTGGCACCGGCCAGCGCCGCCGACATCGCCGACGAGCTGCGCCGCGAGATACTGCGGGTGGATCCCTCGGATCTGGAGGCGCAGATGGAGGCCCTGCGCCACTTCAAGCAGAGCCAGAGCCTGCGCATCGCCGCCCAGGAGGTCAGCGGCGCCCTGCCGCTGATGAAAGTCAGCGACTCGTTGACCTGGCTGGCGGAGGCGATACTGCAGCAGTCGCTCGCCCTGGCCTGGGCGCAGCTGGTGGAGAAGTACGGCCTGCCCGAGGGCGCGTCACAGGAGGACATGCGCTTCGCGATCATCGCCTACGGCAAGCTCGGCGGCCTGGAACTGGGGCACAGCTCGGACCTGGATATCGTCTTCGTGCATGACGCCGACCCGATGAAAAACACCAAGGGCGCCGTCGGTATCGACAACCTGCGTTTCTACACCCGCCTGGCCCAGCGCCTGATCCACATATTGCAGACCCGCACCCTGAGCGGCCCCCTCTACGAGGTGGACACCCGCCTGCGCCCGTCCGGCAACTCCGGCCTGCTGGTGACTTCCCTGGCGGCCTTCGAGAAGTACCAGCGCGAGAGCGCCTGGACCTGGGAGCACCAGGCGCTGGTGCGCGCCCGCCCGGTGGCGGGCAGCGCGCGGCTCGGCGCCGCCTTCGAGCAACTGCGCCTGGAGTTGCTCTGCGGGCTGCGGGACGAGAAAAAATTGCGCGGGGAGGTGGTCGCCATGCGCGACAAGATGCGCGCGCACCTGGATAAGAGCAATGATAAGAACTTCGACCTGAAGCAGGGCCCGGGCGGTATTGTCGACATCGAATTTATGGTTCAATATGCAACATTGGCCTGGGCGCACAAAGCGCCTTCGATAGTGCGTTACACCGACAATATCCGCATTCTCGAGAGTCTCAGCGACACGGGCCTGATGCCGGCCCACCAAGCCGAGCATCTGATCGACGCCTACAAAGCCTACCGATCTGAGGGTCATCGCCTGGCACTACAACAATTGCCGGGAGTGGTTAACGGTGACCAATTCACAGCGGAAAGAAAGACCGTTCAAACAAACTGGCAGCAATTGCTCGGCTGAGGGCCTGCTGCCCGATTAAACTGTTTTTCAGGATCTGTAGGAGTTTCCCATGTCTTTTGCCGACCGCGACGGCGTTATCTGGTTTGACGGCGAGTTGGTTCCCTGGCGCGACGCGCGCGTTCACGTACTTACCCACACACTGCACTACGGAATGGGCGTCTTCGAGGGCGTGCGCGCCTATCAAACAGAGAATGGCGGTACCAGCATCTTCCGCCTGCAGGATCACACCCGGCGGCTGTTCCGCTCCGCCAAGATCATGAATATGCCCATGCCCTTCGACGCCGAGCAGCTGAACGAGGCGCAGAAGCTGGTGGTGCGCGAGAACAACCTGAGCGAGGCCTACCTGCGCCCCATGGCCTTCTACGGCTCCGAGGGCATGGGTCTGCGCGCCGACAGCCTGCAGACCCACGTGATCGTCGCCGCCTGGGAGTGGCCCAGCTACATGAGCCCGGAGGCGCGGGAGCTGGGGATCAAGGTGAACACCTCCTCCTACACCCGCCACCATGTGAATATCAGCATGTGCAAGGCCAAGGCCAACGGCAACTACATCAACTCGATGCTGGCCCTGCAGGAGGCGATCCGCAATGGCTGTGAGGAGGCCCTGCTGCTGGACCCGGAGGGCTATGTGGCCGAGGGCAGCGGCGAGAACATCTTTATCGTCAGCGACGGCACCCTCTACACGCCGGAGCTGACCTCCTGCCTGGACGGCATCACCCGCAACTCGGTGATCCAGCTGGCGCGGGAGTGCGGCTACCAGGTGGTGGAGAAGCGCATCACCCGCGACGAGGTCTATATCGCCGATGAGGCCTTCTTCACCGGCACCGCCGCCGAGGTGCTGCCCATCCGCATGCTCGACGGCCGCACCATCGGCGCGGGCCGGCGCGGCCCCATCACCAGGCGCTTGCAGGAACTCTACTTCGACGTGGTGCAGGGCCGCAGCCAGGCGCACCTGGGCTGGCTGAGCGATGTCTCAGCCTCCAGCCTCGGGGATACCGGCCGCCTGGCGGCGGTCTAGGGCGGCATCCGCCGCGCTGTGCGACCGCTCACATTGCGTTCTACTCTCTGTAGAGCCGCCAACTATCTTTTCGTAGAATAGCGCGATTCCGACCGCCGCTTCGCCGGCGGTCGGACGTGGTTGTTTTCATCCGCACCGCCGCTATACACACAGCGGCACTGCCCCGCCCATTGTCATCGCTCCAGCGACCGGGATCGCCGGCGCTTGCCGCGGGCTTCCGGGAGGCATGTCGGAAAAACGCGCAGGGAGGGCCTGCAGCCAGGACAAAAAATGACATCGGCGGGCAAAAGGTTCGGCGACAGATTGCCGGAAGAATTTCCGGTGTCTCAGTAGCTTTGGGGGCGGGTATTGATTTCTCTGGCGAATATTTCCGGGTGTCTGTCGAATGACGGCCGACTTGGCAGCGCAACTGCCTGCTGGGTGGCGGCAGGACGCGCAACCACCCTGGCCGTGCTCTATACCCAGACCCGCGCCATGTGGCTCGGCTTGATCCTGGTGGCTGTTGCCCTCGCCGCGGGCGGCCTCAATGTTGCCGTGCGCAAATACGGATCGAAAAGCTGGCCGCTGTTCCTGTTCCCCGATTAGCAGCTACGGTCTTTCTCCATGTTTCAATACTTCCTGAAAAAACGCCTGCAAAAACACGATGCCAGGAACAACCTGGCGCTCGAGTCCATGGTGCGTGCACAGTTGTTGATGCAGCAGGCGCTGGACAGCAATGAGTCCGGCGTGGGCAATGATAAAGAACACGATATCGTCGTTTCCCTCACTTCCTTCGACAAACGTATCGACGATGTCTACCTGGCCATCGAGAGCCTGTTCCAGCAGTGGGTGAAAGCGGATGCGATCGTGTTGTGGGTGTCCGCTGAGCACTTTCCCGACAAGGTACTGCCGGAAAGCCTGGTCCGGCAGCAGCAGCGCGGATTGCAGGTGCGTTTCGTCGAGGACCTGGGACCCTACACCAAGTACTTCTACGCTTTCGACCAATTTCCCGGCAGCCTGGTCATCACCGTGGACGACGATACCCTCTACCCGCCGGACATGATCGACCAGCTCTACCGCGCTTACCTGCGGGAGCCCACGCATATCCACTGCCTCCGGGCCCACAAAATGGTCCTGGACGGGAGGGGAGGCCTGCTGCCCTATCGCGATTGGCAGCTGGATTGGCGCTGGGGCGCCGACGAGCCGGCGCCCTGGCAACTGGTGTTTCCGACGGGCGTGGGTGGCGTGCTCTATTTTCCTGGCTCCCTGCACGAGGACGCCTTCAACAAGGACAAGTTCACGGCGCTCTGTCCGGGCGCGGACGATGTGTGGCTGAAGGCGATGAGTCTGTTGAAGGGGACCCCCTGCAGCAGGGTGGTGGACCCTCGTGACTGGAGTCGGCGGTTTTTAACCGTGGGCGGTTCGCAGCTGGTGGCTCTGCAGGATGAGAACTGGGGCAGGCAGGGCGGCAACGATGGCAAGATCCGCGCGGTGTTTGACGAGTACGGGCTCTACGAGCTGCTGAAGTGATGCCTTGCCCGAATGCGCAGGGCCCGCCCCACCCAGGCCTTGAGGGGGCGGGGCCTCTGGTTTCAATGGCCCGACAACCAAGTTCCCGCTACCCGCTTATACCTTCACCTGCGGCCGGCCGACGCAGTAGTACTCTATGCCGTCGCGGGCCAGTTGTCTCGGGTCGTACAGGTTGCGGCCGTCGAAAACGACCGGTTTCTTCAGGCCGGAAGTCACCGATTTCACGTCTATGGCTTTGAACTGCTGCCACTCGGTGGCGACGATCAGGGCGTCGGCGCCGGCCAGGGCGCTCTCTTTGGTGCCGCACAGTTGCAAATCCGGGCGCACACCGTAGATGCGCTGGCACTCCTCCATCGCCTGCGGGTCGAACGCCTGCACTTTGGCCCCGCGCTCCCACAGCGCTTCCATCAGCACGCGACTCGGCGCCTCGCGCATATCATCAGTGTTGGGCTTGAAGGCCAGCCCCCAAAGGGCGAAGGTCCTGCCGCTGAGATCCTCGCCGAAGCGCTCGCAGATCTTTTCCAGCAGGTAGTGCTTTTGCTTGTGGTTGCGCCCTTCCACCGAGGTGAGGATGCCGGGGGCCAGGCCCAGTTTTTCGGCGGTGCTGATCAGCGCTTTCACGTCCTTGGGGAAACAGGAGCCGCCGTAGCCGATACCGGGGTAGATGAACTGGTAGCCGATGCGCGGGTCGGAACCTATGCCTTGGCGCACCTGTTCGATATCCGCGCCGACGCGGTCGGCGATCTCCGCCATCTCGTTCATAAAGCTGATCTTGGTGGCCAGCATGCAGTTGGCCGCGTACTTGGCCAGCTCGGCGCTGCGCACGTCCATGGCCATGATTTTTTCGTGGTTGCGGTTGAAGGGCGCGTACAGTTGGCGCAGGGACTCCGCCGCCTCCGGGCTGTCGGTGCCGATGATGATGCGGTCCGGGCGGGTGCAGTCGGCGACCGCAGAGCCCTCCTTGAGGAATTCCGGGTTGGAGACCACGTGAAAAGCCAGGTCTTTCCGGTCGCGCTTTTCCAGTTCGCCTTTGATGGTCTCGCGCACCTTGTCGGCGGTGCCCACTGGTACCGTCGATTTGTTGACGACAATCTTCGGCTCCTCCATCTGCCCGGCGACGGTCCTGGCCACCGCCAGCACGTGGCGCAGGTCCGCGGAGCCGTCCTCGTCGGGCGGTGTGCCCACGGCGATAAAGATGATCTCCCCGTGCTCCACACCGATCCTGGCGTCGGTGGTGAACTGCAGGTTCCGGGTGGACAGGTTGCGCTCCACCAGCGGTGTCAGGCCCGGCTCGTAGATGGGGACCAGACCCTTCTTCAGCGCCTCTATCTTGCTCTCATCGATATCGATACAGATGACGTTGTGACCGGCTTCGGCCAATACCGCCGCTTGAACCAGGCCCACATAGCCGGTGCCAAATACAGTTACATTCATTCGCGTGTCCCAACTTCGGTCGATGAGGTAATGGATAAATTGCTGGTACCAAAGCGCGGGGATTGTACCCGAATTTGATGAAAATGCCCGAATGGGGCCGGGACTTCGACTGCGCCGGGCTACTGGGCTATGCTTCCACCCATTCCCGATAGTTTGAGGCTATTGCATTGCATTTGACGGTCTGGCGCTTCCTCGACGGCAACCGCGCCCACGAAAAGCAGAGTGCGGCACTGGTGACTGGCCTGCGCGAAAGCTTTGCCGGGCGTGTGGACGCCTTCGATATTCCCCCTGCGATTTCCGCCTCCCGGTTGCTGCTCAGTGATCCTTCGGAACTGCGCGACCTGCCTCGGCCTGACTTTTTGGTCGGCACCGGCAGCGGCAGCCGCTGGCCGATGCTGGCGGCGCGCCGGCGCTACGGAGGCCGGGCGGTGCCGATCAACCTGCCGTTGCTGCCGTTTCGCTGGTTCGATTTCGCCATAGTGCCGGAGCACGACCGCCCACCACCGCTGGCCAATATCATCCTCAGCCAGGGCGCGCTGACCGAGCCGCTGCCACTGGACAGTGTGCAGCCGGGACGTGGCCTGATACTGCTTGGCGGACCGAGCAGGCACTTTTCCTGGGATGCGCAGTCGCTGCAGCAACAGGCACAGCGGCTGTTGGAGGCGCCGCTCGAATGGCACCTGTCCGACAGCAGGCGAACGCCGGCGGGCACCGCGGAGCAGTTTTCCGCGGCCGGGGTCGAGGTGCTGGACTGGCGCTCCTGCCCGCCCGGCTGGGTGGGGGAGCAGATGGCCGCCGCAGAGCAGATCTGGGTTACCGAGGACAGTATCTCCATGGTGTTCGAGTCGCTGCAGAGTCGCGCCCGCGTCGGAATCATCCGCGTACCGGGCAAGGGCCGCGCGAACAAAGTGCGCGCCGCCGTGCAGAGGCTGGTGGATCAGGGGCTGGTCACTGACCGGGTGGAGGAGGTATCCGCACCTTTCGAGCCGGCCCGCGAGCCGCTCAACCAGTACCTGCTGTGCGCACGGGCCCTCTTGCATCGCTGCGGCCTGCCGGTCCGCTGAGTTCAAATCAGTGCGAACGCTTTAGCCCGCGGGCTTCAAACTTGCGCCAGGGTACCTGCTTGTCGGAGATCTCCCACTCCACCCGCAGCCACATCCGTTCGATGCGCCGCTCGATGTAGCGCTCGGCAAAATAGCCGGATATCTCCGGCAGCGGCAGGAAGGCGGCGCTGCCCAGGCCGTCGATCAGGTAGAGTTGCAGTTGCCCGCGCTCCTCGCGCAGCACCAGGTTGTGCGCGATCAGGTTCTTGGTCAGCACCCTGTGCCGCAGCAGCCAATCGGCAAAGCACTGCAGCGATGCGCGTACTTCGTCGTCCAGGCCGTGCCGGTTCAGGTACTGGCGCAGGGTCGGTGCCGGTTCTTCCCCGCTGTCGAGAATCATATCAGTGACCGCACCCGGCCCCAGGCTGGTTTCCTGAATGCCGTACCAGCGCGGCAGGTGCTGCCACAGGGCTTCGTCGTCGCGTTGCAGGGCGCGCTGGGCGTAGCCCTCCAGTTCGCGCAGGTTATCGTCGAAATAGTCCTCGCCGCGCCAGCGCTTGTACCAGCGCGCGCGCGCGAGCAGCTCGGCGGTACGCCCCGGGCGCATTACCTTGACGCACAGCGTCGGATTCTCCGGGTGACGGAAGCAGAAGCGGTTGCCGCCGCTGGCAAAGGGCTCGCTGTGGCTCAGGTCAATCACCCAGGGCCTCCCGTTCCGCCAGCAGTGACCGGTAGATCTCAATGGTGTGCTGCGCCTGCCTCTCCAGGGTAAATTCCGGTGTGAGTTGTGCCTTTGCGGTGGACTTTTCCAGCAGCCTGCAAACCGTTTCGAGGAGTGCATCCGAATCGGACTTGTCCACCAGCCCGCGGGGAAAACAGGCGCGCAGGGATTCCGCCGGGCCGCCGATATCGTAGCCCGCCACCGGCGTGCCGATGGCGGCGGCCTCGATCACGGTGCGGCCGAAGGGCTCCGGGCGCTGGGACAGGTTCAGCACCAGGGCAGACTGCTTGTACCAGTAGCGGATATCCCCGCGGTGGCCGACAAAAGTCACGCGATCCTCGATTCCGAGATGGCGCACCCGCTGCTTCAATTCTTCCTCGTAGTGCGCCTTGTTCGGCTCGCTACCGCCGAGGATCACCCCCTGAATATCCGTGTATTTATCGCCCAGGCGCGCGATCAGGTCGATAAAGTCCTCCTGGCCCTTCCAGCGCGTCAGGCGCCCGGGCAGCAGCAGCCAGCGTTTGCCGCGCAGCGGCGGGAATTCCGCACAGGTATTGTCCAGCCAGCCCTGCGGCAGCTGCAGTTCGGGAAAAAACTCGCCCGTGTCCACGCCGCGGTAGACGACGACCGGTGGCCGCTGCAAATCTTTCGGGTAATTTTCCTGCAGGTAATCGCGCACACACTCGGAAATGGCAATCACCTGTTCGCTCTTCGCCATGATGGCGCTGTAGCGGTTGATCGAATAGAGGCCGTGGGCGGTGCTGACCAGGCGCGGGCGCGTGGCTGCCGGCATTTTTTTCCAGGCCAGGTATGTCAGCCAGGCCGGCACCCGCGAGCGCACGTGCAGTATGTCGGCTTGCAATTCGCCCAGCAGTCTGCGCAGCGGGCGTACCTGCAGGAGGCTGGCAAGGGATTTTTTGTGGATCGGCATGGCGATATGCCGCGAGCCCTCGCGTTCAAGTTGTGCGACCATGCGGCCGCCGCTGGAAATGACAATGGACTCGTGCCCGGCGGCTACCAGGGCGCGGGCAAAATCCACGGTGCCGCGCTCAACCCCGCCCGAGTTCAAGGCGGGCAGCAGTTGCACTACCTTCAAAGGCTCAACTCCGATTGCAGAAGCTGTAATTGTCCGGTCGATGGTATGATGAGAGATTCCCGGAAAGGGCGATCATTATAGGCAGCGGAGCCGCATCGCGTACAGGCGGCGGCCCCGGCCCGAGGCCAAAGGACTAGTCGAGTTACATTTCCCACCTATGCGCACTCTCTACACCTGGTTATTTCGAGCCGCCATTCCCCTGGCCCTGCTGCGCCTGTGGTGGCGCGGACGGGACGATCCCGCTTATCGCAAGCGCTGGCGCGAGCGCTTTGGTCGCGTGCCGGCGCGGGAGCGGCCGGGCTACCGCCGCCGCTGGTACGAGCGCTTTGGCGTGGTGCCGGCGCGGCAGAGCAAGGCGCCGCTGCTGTGGATACACTCGGTATCCATGGGTGAAACCCTGGCGGCAGTGCCGTTAATCAGGGAACTGGTGGCGCGCCACAGCGATTGGCAATGGCTGGTGACCACCACCACGCCCACCGGCTCCCAACAGGTGCACGACGCGCTGGAGCCGCTGCTGGGCGGGCGACTGCTGCACTACTACCTGCCCTTCGATCTTCCAGAGTGCTTTGCCCCCTTCCTGAATGCGTTGCGGCCGAGCGCCCTGGTGTCCATTGAAACCGAGCTGTGGCCGAACATGCTCGCCAGTTGCGCAGAACGCGGTATTCCGTCCCTGCTGGCCAACGGCCGCCTGAGCGAAAAATCCGCGAAGGGCTATGCCCGCTTTCCCGGATTCACTCGCTCCATGCTCGGCAACCTGACGCGGGTGGTCGCCCAGTATGCCGCCGATGCCGAGCGCTTCGCGGCGCTCGGCCTGCCGCGCGAGCGGATAAGGGTGACCGGCAATATCAAGTTCGACCTGCATATCGACAGCGGCCTGGTCAGCGAGGCGCAGGCGCTGGCCCATCAGTGGCGGGGACCGGGTCGCCGGCCCATCTGGCTGGCCGCCAGCACCCATGCCGGTGAGGACGAAATCATTCTCGACGCCTTCGAGACGTTGCGTCGGGAATTTCCCCAGTTGCTGCTGGTGCTGGTGCCGCGCCACCCACACCGCTTCGACCCGGTGGCGAACCTGTGCCGGGAGCGCAACCTGAAACTGGCGCGACGCAGTGACCGCCGCGCCCCGGAACCGCAGCAGCAGGTATTGCTGGGGGACACCATGGGCGAGCTGCTGAAATTCTACGGCGCCTGTGACCTGGCCTTCGTGGGCGGCAGCCTGGTGCCGGTGGGCGGGCACAATATGATCGAGCCCGCCGCCTGGGGGGTACCGGTTGTCTGCGGCCCCCACCTGCGCAATTTCTCTGCGGTTTCCGAGTTACTGAGGGAGGCCGGTGCGCTGGAGGTGACGGAGGACGCCGGGCAACTGGCGCTGCGGGTCGGCCAGTGGTTGCGCGATGAAAGTGCGCGCCGTGCCGCCGGCGAGCGCGGGCGCAAGGTGGCGGAACAGAACAGCGGCGCCCTGGCGAGGTTGGTGGAGGAAATCGAGGGGCTGATGCGCGGCGCCGGTTCCAGTTGAGGGTGGCCGGTGGCGGCCCTGCTCCGGCACAGAGGCCGGTTTTTCGAAGATCTCAAACAGGTACTTATAGCTCCGAGGTGGCCTTGCGCACCCGGCTGCGGATTCGCGTATTGAGCCTGCTGCCGGTGTAGCGCCCCTTGCTGATATGGCGGATGCGGTAGACGCCGGGAATCTCCAGCGGTTCTCCCCGGGTGCCCAGCAGCCAGCGGAAGGCGCGATCCTCGTGGGCCTTGCACCATTTTTCCGCCGGCTTTTGATAGTAGCTCAGACTGTCGCAGTAGCCGGCGGCCCTGGCGATATCGCCGTGGGCGATCTGCAGCGGGCCTGTGGCCCGGGTGCGTCGCTGCTCGACAAAGCGGGAATCGTCGATATCCACCACCCGCAGCTGTTCCGGATCGAAATTGAACATGGGGTCGTCGTCCGCCAGCAGAGTGGTGATCCGCTCGCGGGCCGGGAAGACCAGCGCATCCCTGCGCGCCTGCAAGGCGTCCGCGAGCCCGTCCAGGCAGCCCTTGCGGAACATGAGGTCGCAGTCGGTAAACCAGACCCAGTCCGCGCCGCTGTTCAGGGCCGCCTGGTTGCGGCCTATGGCGCGGCGAAACAGGGAGGTCTTGGGCAGCTCGCGCCAGTTCCAGGTGACGCCGGGCACCCGCTGGCGGGAAAAGAAATCGAGCAGTGCGCGGGTGCGCGCATCCTCGCCGTTGTAGTAGACGGTCATGGTGACCCGCGCCCTGGTCGGCGGATACAGAACCAGCGAACTCAACTGGTAGGCCAGGAAGTGGGCGTACTGCCAGCAGTGGCTGACGATCTCGATATCCAGCACGCCGGTGCGCGCCGCCCGCTCGCTCTCCGGCGGCAGGGGCTTCTGGAACAGGGAGGCCGGTACCCAGCCGCTGGCGGCCAGGCGCAGGAAGCGGCCGACCAGCGGGTCGTACCATTTCGGGGTGGGCTGGGAATTGTCCATAGCTGGGTGGCGCAGTGTCTCGGAAGGTGGTTGCTTTGCTTCGGGCGCTTTAAGTCTGGGGCCGGTAGCCGGCGTCCAGCAACTGCTGTATGCCGCAGGGTGTCTCGATGACCCCTTCTTTTGCGTGGCGGAGGCGCATGGCCCTGTTGCGGGCGACTATGTCCCGGTGCGCGTAGCCGCGGGGGTGGTCCAGGTGCACACAGATGGCATCGTAGCGCACATGCCGCGGCTTGATGCCGGCGTTGGCCAGGCGCACGCCGAACTCGCGGTCCAGTCCGCCCCAGGCCATGCGCTCGTCGAAACCGTTCACCTTGAGGATGTCCTCCAGCCACACGGAGGCATTGGCGCCCTTGAGGTTGCAGGCGGTGGGGGTGAGGCGGTTCAGCAGCGGGGCCCAGCGGGGGCTGGCGCGCAATTTCATGGTCTTGCGGCGGCTCTTCAGGCCGTGCTCCCGTAACCACGGCAGTTCGAAGCAGCGCCCGCTGAGGATGTCGTCGCGGGTGATCGCCTCGCTGGCGCCCATGGGCAGCTTGAAGTAGCTGCCGGACAGGAAGTGGCCGGGTTCGGCGCGGCGCTTGTGCACGGCGAGGAAGTCCCGGCGTGGCACGCAGTCGCCGTCGGTGAAGACCACGTAGTCGCCCCGGGCGTGGAGTACGGCCTTGTTCAGTATCCGGCACTTGCGGAAGCCGTCGTCCCGCTGCCACACGTGGCGGATGTCGAGCCCCGTCTCGGCGCGCAGGCGTTGGACCAACTCGGCGGTCTCCGGGGTGGAGCCGTCATCGGCGACGATGACTTCCAGTGGCAGTTCCGTCTGGCAGCTGTAGCCCCAGAGCACCTTTTCCAGCCAGCGCGGGGAATTGTAGGTGGTCAGTATCAGGGACAGATTCATGGGGCCAGTTCAAACTCCCGAGGGACTGATTGGGGTACAATGCGCGGCCGGCGGCCGCTTGCGGCGGCAGCATATACCATCGGTTCAGGTTGTTAAACATCAATTCAATGCACATTTTCGTCTTTTCCTACAATCGCGGGCCTTTCCTCGACAACTGTATCCGTTCCATCGAAGTCTGCGCGCCCGAGTGCCGGCTGACGGTCATCGACGACGGCAGCGACGACGTAGAGACGCGCGCGGTACTCGAGCGCATTGGTGAGCGGCACAGGGTCCTCTCCAAAACCGCCGACACCGGGCACAAGCTGGGCGGACTCTACGCCAATATGCAGGCGGCCTACGAGGCCGCCGGCGAGGACGAACTGATCTGCTTCCTGCAGGACGACACCCAGATGGTGCGCAGGCTGACGGAGGAGGATATCCGCGGTTTCCAACGGTGCTTCGAGGCGGACCCGAAACTGGGGTTTATCTCCCCCGCCTTTGTGCGTGCCATTTCCCTGAAGCGCCCCGCGGACCGGGATTTCCGCTTCGACGAGCGCTCGGGCCTGTGGTTCTGGTACCCGAAAAAGCGTTCCACCGGGACCTGGTTTTCCGCATTGTTGATCGCCAGCACCAGGCGCCTGCGGGAGGTGAACTGGCACTTCGACGTGGGGGAGTCGGTCAACAACCGCAAGGCGGCCGGTCTCTTCTGTCGTATGGGGCGACTGCGCGCGCCCTTTGCCATGTGGCTGCCCAACGGCCGTGCCTACCGGGGCAAGCAGAAATCCCTCGCCCTGCGCTACGGGGAGTGGCGGCGGCGCTGCGGTATCTATCCGCTGGAGTTTATGGCCGAATCCGAGGTTGGGGCGCTGCGCGGTGCTGAACCGCCGCGGCTGCCGGTGGCTGAGGCACTGCTGCGAGTACGGGGGGGCAGCCTGAGAGAGCCCTGGAGTTACGATCCAATGCAGGGCGCGCCGCTGCTCAAGCTGTTGGACCGGCTGGAGCGCAAACTGCGCGCGGGCGCCTCCTGACCCCTGTAGTTCGTGACCTGGCGGGTGTATTGAGTCAATTGTGGGTCACCTGCCCCTTGTTTCTTCTGCTGCCAGGCGAATTCCCGAGGCCCGGCAGGAATTGTCTCAGCGCTGAAGTTGGCGTTAAAATGGTCAGCTACGCTCGCCACAGGCCACTGGAGCGCTTCCGCGCGGTGTAAAAAGCCGTAAGATTGTGGTGAAGTGCCCCCATGGGAGGTTCTCTACATGCAAAGGCAGGTGAGGTGGCGTCGCTAGGGATGGCTTCCAATCAAAAAAAAATAGCAAGAGCGAAATTTTTAAACGAGGAAGCTTGGGTGGGGTATACACAATTACAGCGCGGAAACGCGTGGTTTTGCTATGACGACGAGCTGCTGGACCAGGATTGCGGCAGTCTGTTCGATAGCGAATGGCTGCAAGCCCACGGCTGCGGCTGCATGTCGGAGCGCGGCAAGGCGCTGATGTTCGAGCATCGGGGCCTGGAGATGGTGTTCAAGTGCTACCGGCGCGGCGGCATGATCGGGCGTTTCGTGGAAAAGTCCTACCTGTTCGACCGGCTGGAAAACACCCGTATGTGGCGGGAGTTTCAGTTGCTCAGGGAGATGCGGGACATGGGGCTGCCGGTACCCCGGCCCGTGGCGGCGCGTTGTGTCAGGGGCTCGTCCCTGGCCTATAGCGGCGAATTGATTACCGAGAAAATCGCCGATTCGAAAACCCTGGCTGAAACCCTTTGCCTGGCGCCGCTCAACGATGAAACCTGGACCAGGCTGGGAAAACTGATCTCCCGCTTCCACCAGCGGAATGTCTACCACGCGGATCTCAACGCCAACAATATCCTGTTGACCTCCTGCGGCCAGATTTACCTGATCGATTTCGACAAGAGCGAGATACGCTCCCGTCTCCGCGGTCGCGATGCCGGGGCCAATGTCCGCCGGCTGCGGCGCTCGCTGTTAAAGCTGCAGGGCAAGGTGCCGGTGTTCCATTTTTCCATGCGCAACTGGCAGTCGCTCGAGAATGGTTATGCAAAAGACCGTACCCGCTGGGATTTGCGCAGCGTCGCGGTCAGTTGAACTCCGCGGTCAAACTCCGTATCAAATCCCGTAATAGTCGCGATACCACTCCACAAATTTCGCAACTCCCGTCCTGATATCGGTGGTGGCCCTGTATTGCAGCGCCTTTTCCAGGGGGGCCGTGTCCGCGTGGGTGTCCAGGATATCCCCTTCCTGCTGCGGCAGGTATTGCCTGATTGCCGCGATACCGAGGCTCTCTTCCAGTGCATCGATATATTCGCCGAGCGGCGCGGGAGAGCCGTTGCCGATATTGAAGATGCGGTACGGCGCATTGCTGCTGGCCGGGGATGGATTGTCGCTGGACCAGGACGGGTCGGGTACTGCAATGTCGTCGCTGGCCCTGACCACGCCCGCCGCTATGTCATCGATATAGGTGAAATCCCGGCTGTGGTGCCCGTTGTTGAAAACGGGAATGGGCTCTCCGGCCAGTATCAATCGGGTGAACTTGAACAGCGCCATGTCCGGGCGCCCCCAGGGGCCGTACACGGTGAAAAAACGCAGGCCGGTGGTCGGCAACCTGAACAGGTGGCTGTAGCTGTGGGCCATCAGCTCGTTGGCGCGCTTGGTGGCGGCGTAGAACTGCAGGGGGTGGTCGGCGCCGCTGGTTTCGCTGAACGGCATACTGGTATTGGCCCCGTAGACGCTGCTGGTGCTGGCGTAGCTCAGGTGGGCTGTGCCGGCGTGGCGGCAGGCCTCCAGTATATTGGCGAAGCCGACCAGGTTGCTCTCGGTATAGGACGCCGGGTTTTCGATCGAGTGCCTTACGCCCGCCTGGGCGGCCAGGTGGATGACCCGATCAAAGCTGTGGTTCTCGAAGCATTCATCGACAAACGACCTGTCGGCGATATTCCCCTTGAGGAATTCGTATTCCACGCCGCGTTCGCCGGCGGTGTGCTCCAGGACTTTTAGCCTGCCTTCCTTCAGGCTGGTGTCATAGTAGTCGTTAATACTATCTATCCCTACGACACTGTCCCCCCGTTCCATCAGTCTCTTTGCGACGTGGAAGCCGATAAAGCCCGCGTTGCCCGTCACCAGACACTTCATTGAGTACCTCGACACTGTCTCTGATTCGCCGGACTTCCCGGGGACCTGGCCCGCTGTTCCGTTCCGGTGCGGCATTATACTCCAACATACTCCACACCGACGAAAAAGGGCCGACACATGGTATCGGCCCTTTACACGCTGGTTGCCTGGAGGCCGGCGCGGCCCCGGCTCTATTTGCCCGGCGAGGGTGTGACGCCGGCTTCCGCCACCCGGGTCACCGGCTGGACCGGATTCAGCTTGGTCTCCAGCTGTTGCAGGTCGTCGGGTGCCAGCAGTCCCGCCACCCGCTTCAGGCTGAGGGTGTTGAGGATGTAGTCGTAGAGGGCGTTGGCGTAGTCGGTCTGGTTCTGGAACAGGGTGCGCTGGGCCAGCAGTACGTCGACGATATTGCGCGTGCCCACCTCGTAGCCCGCCCGGGTTGCGTCCAGGGCGCTCTTGGCGGATATCACCGCCTGCTCGCGGGCGCGGACCCGGGAGACATCGGTCACCACCGCGCGGTGCAGGGTGCGGGTGTTCTGTATCGTGTCGCGCTCGGCCAGGTTGCGCAGGTCCTCGGTTTGGAAGGCCAGGTTGCGTGCCTCGCGGCGGCTGGCGCTGAGACGGCCACCGGTGTAGATGGGCATGCTGAAGTTGATCGCCGCCAACCTGGTTTCGTTGGTGTCGTCGATCGGTATCGACGATTCCAGGCTTTCACCCAGGGCGGGAAAAGTGGTCGTCGAGTTGCTGTCCCCGTCGTCCTCGACTTTCTGGTAGGAGAGGGAGCCGGTCAGGGTCGGCAAATGCTCACTGGCGGCGGCACGGGCGCTGAAGCGGGCGGCCTCGGCGGCCAGGCGAGCGGCCTTGAGGTCGAAGTTGTTGGCCAGGGCGAAGTCCACCCAGGCGGCCCGCTCCGCCGGCTCCGGGGGCGCCACCGCGAAGCTTTCCTCCAGCGGCGCGACCGAATTGTGATGGGTGCCGGTGAGTACGGACAAAGCGTCGAAATTGCTCAACAGGTTGTCCTGGGCGGTGAGCCTGCGGGCCACGGCGCTGTCGTAGGCGGCCTGGGAATCGTAGACGTCGGTGATCGCGGTGAGCCCCACCTCGAAGCGCTGCTGGGTCTGCTCCAACTGCTTGGCCAGGGCTTCCTCTTCGGCGAGGGCGGCTTCCAGCACGTCGTGTGCGCGCAGCACATCGAAATAGGCGGTGGCCACGCGCAGCATCATCTCCTGCTGGTTGGCGCTGAACTCTGCGGTGGCCTGCTCGCTGGCCTTGATGCCCTGCTTGTAGCCAAACCAGGCTGGTAGGTCGAAGATGGCCTGGTCCAGGCGCGCGCCGTAAACACGCCTGTCGAAATCTCTGTCCCCGCTGGTTTCGGTGTCCAGCAACTGGTTCGTGGTCGAATCGAACGAAAGGCCGACGGATGAAGAGTCGATGCGGTACTTGCTGGCCTCGGCGGTCGCGTTGATCTGCGGCAGCAAGGCGGAGCGCCCCAGGTTCTTCGCCTCCAGCCCGGCTTCATAGGCGGCGCGGTCCGCGGCCAGCTGCTGGTCGTTGTCCAGTGCCTGCAGGTAGATTTCCCACAGGGTATCGGCCTGGGCCTGCATGGCGCCGAGGCCGAGCACGGCGGCGGCAATCGGGGCCTTCAGCGCAGTGATAAGATAAGTTTTCAGCGGGCGCAGTTGGCTGCCTCGCGCTGCGATGGGTTCACTTCTTTTCATTGGTCTCAACTTCCTGTGGCGGGTGCGGTCTTAAAGCAAAAGGTGCTGCCAGTCTCCCCCGGTGGCCTCCATCCGGTTTCCGGACGGAGACCACAGCAGTCGCGAGAGTGTACCCGGGGCCCGTGAAAGCGTCGAGGCGACGCCCGGGGCTTTTTGGTATATCTTCGTTAAACCGACGCGAATGTGCGGTTACTGGCGAGCTTTCGGCCATTTTTGGGAATAGCGCTGCAGTTCCCGAATTGGGCCTCAGTGCGGTAATTCAATAGACGCGGCTGCAACCGTTTTGGATGCGGCAAACATTGTGCAGAAAAAGGCAAGGATCCCGGCTAGATGCAAAACGGGCCCGACGAGATGCAGATTCGGTGGCAGCGCGCCTGCCACGAGTGCGACCTGCTGTTGACCGGCGCCCTGGCGCCGCCGGGGCAGAAGTTGGTGTGCCCGCGCTGCAATGCCACGCTTCATCGCAATGCCAAAAACAGCATTCGCTACACCGCGGCGCTCAGCCTCACCGGACTGCTGCTGTTTGTTCCCACGGCGACCCTGCCGCTGATGCACTTTTCCATCTTTGCCCTGGGGGCGGAAAACACCCTGCTGAACGGCGTTATCGCGCTGTTCGAAGCGGGCTATATCTGGCTGTCTTCACTGGTGCTCTTCTGCAGTGTGTTGGCACCGCTGGGAAAATTCCTGCTGCTGGCCTTTATCTGCTGGGGCAGCGCCTGGGCTTTCCTGGATCGCCCGGTTGCCGCGGCGGTGCGCTGGTACCAGCACCTGAAGGAGTGGGGCATGCTGGACGTGTACATGCTCGGCATACTCGTGGCGCTGATCAAGATGAGCGACCTGGGCAAAATGGAAGTGGATACCGGCCTCTACTGCTTCGTCGCCATGATGCTGGTGGCCAACCTGACCACCCTGAGTTTCGATCCGCACGCGGTCTGGGCGCGCATGTCGCGGCGCCGGCAGCGCGCGGGCGGAACCGCGGCGGGGGAGTTGTCGTGAACCAGCCGCAGAAAGCGCTACAGCAGGGGCTCACCTGCTGCCTCTCCTGTCACCAACTGGTGCAGCTGCCGACCTCCGGCCGCTGTCGCTGCCCCCGCTGCGGGGGGCGGGTGCACGGGCGCATCGACGGCAGCCTGACGCTGACCTGGGCCCTGACCATCACCGGCGCACTCCTGCTGCTGCCGGCCAATATCCTGCCGGTGATGACGGTGATCTATCTGGGCTCCGGCGAGCCGAGCACCATTATCAGCGGCGTCATGCAGCTGTATGACGCTGGCCTCTGGGGCATTGCGCTGATCGTGTTCGTCGCCAGCATCGCCGTGCCGGTGATGAAGCTGGTGGGGCTGGCGCTGTTGCTGGTGCAGATACAGCTGCGCCTGCCCCTGGTTCCGCTGCAGGCGATGAAGCTCTACCGGGTGGTTTCCGGTATCGGCCGCTGGTCGCTGCTGGATCTGTTTATGATTTCCATCCTGGTGGCGTTGGTGGACATGGGGGCCGTTGCCCAGGTGGCCGCCGGCCCCGGCAGCACCGCCTTTGCCACGGTGGTGGTGGTCACCATGCTGGCGGCGCGCTGTTTCGATCCGCGCCTGATCTGGGACCAGTACGACCGGCGTTGGCCCGGCGGCAACAGTAGGGGAGCTGCCGGGAATGGCTGATGGTTTTTCCCCTGGAGAGAGGCCCCCGGAAGGCACAGACTTCGGCAACGGCCCCCAACAGGGGCTGGCCCGGAGCAGCCGTGGCCTGCCGTTGGTATGGCTGCTGCCGCTGATCGCGGCGCTGATCGCCGTGTGGCTGCTGTACCGGGATTTCACCCAGGGGGATATTAGAGCCACCATACTGTTCCACTCCGGCGACGGCCTGGTGAAAGGCAAGACGGCGGTCAAGTACTCCGGCGTGGACATCGGCGTGGTGCAGGATTTCCAATTGGTGCCGGATGCCCCCGAGTTGGACGGTGCCGACGGCGTGCTGGCGGAGGTGGACTTCAATCGCAGCGCCGAGCACCTGCTGGTGGAGGGCACCGACTTCTGGGTGGTGAAGCCGGAGTTCACCATCACCGGCGTGCGCGGCCTGGAGACGCTGGTGTCCGGGAACTATATTGCCCTGGAGCCGGGCAGCGGCGCGCGCAAACGCCAGTTTACCGCCCTGGACAAGCCGCCGGCCATCGTGCGCGGCGAGGGCCTGCGGGTGGTGCTCAAGGCGCCGCGCCTGGGCTCGCTGAACCGCGGCTCGCCGGTCTACTACCGCCAGCTGAATGTCGGCCAGGTGGAGGACTACCGCTTGGGCAACGACGACAACGGGGTGGAAATCGACCTGTTCATCCGCCGCGAGTACGCCCACCTGGTACATCGGGGCAGTCGCTTCTGGAACAGCTCCGGCATCTCTATCGAGGGGGGCATCGGCGGCATCACCGTCAACATGGAATCCCTCGCCGCGTTGGTGGCCGGCGGGGTCAGCTTCCACACGCCAGAGGAGCAGCGGCAGTCGCCGCTGGCGGTCAACGGCACCGAGTTCAAACTGTACAAAAGCTTTTCCGCCGCGGAGGCGGGTATACCGGTGACGCTGAACTTCGATCGCGGGGTCAGTGTCACCGCCGGCAGCACCCAGGTGTACTACCAGGGCATCCAGGTGGGAGAGGTGAGCGCGGTCAAGGCCAACCGCCAGATAGACGGCATGGAGGTCAAGGTGCTGATGGACCCGATCACCGACGACCTGCTGAGCGAGAATACCCGTTTCTGGCTGGCGCCGCCGACCCTGGACATCGCCGGTGGCCTCAGCGACCTGCTCAAGGGGAGTCGTATCGAGGTGGACCTGCGCCGCGGCCAGCGCTCCCAGCGCACTTTCGACGCCCGCGCCTCGGCGCCGCCGATGGACCCGCGGGTGCCGGGCCTGCACCTGCGCCTGACCGCGCGCAGCCCCGGCTCACTGCAGCGCGGCGCCTCGGTCTATTACCGGCGCATCGAAGTGGGCAAGGTGCAGGGCATGGAGCTGCGCCAGGACGGCGAGGGCGTCGAGGTATACGTGGTGATAGAGCCGCGCTACGCGCACCTGGTCAATGAGGAGTCGCGTTTCTGGAATGTCAGCGGCCTGCGCGCCAGCGCGGGGCTGGGCGGTGTCGAGATCGAGGCGGATTCGCTGCTGTCGCTGGTGCGCGGCGGCATCGCCTTCGGCAGTCCGCCGCAGGCGCGGGAGACGGCCGCCCCGGCCGGGAACGGCGACCGCTTCCGCCTCTACAGTAGCCGCGAGGCGGCACTGGAGGAGGGGGTGACCATCCACATCTCGCTGCCGGACGCCGAGGGTCTCAAGGAGGGGGCTCCGCTGCGCTACAAGGGCATACAGGTGGGGGAAATCACCCGCCTGCGCCTGGAGCCGGACCTGGGCGCCGTGCGCGCCCGCGCCAAGCTGTTCCACCGCGCGGAACACTTCGCTCGCGAGGGCACGCGCATCTGGGTGGTGTCGCCGGAGATAGGGATTCGCAGGGTGGCCAACCTGGACACTTTGATCACCGGCCGTTACCTGGCCCTGCAGCCGGGCTTCGGCGGCGAGCAGACGGAATTCACCGCCAGCCTGGAGCCGCCGCGGGAGGACCTGGCGGACACCATGAGCCGCCCGGGCCTGACGGTGATCCTCGATGCGCCGCGGCGCGGCTCCCTGGTGGCCGGCAGCCCCGTCTACTACCGCCAGGTGCAGGTGGGTGAGGTGACCGGATTCGCGCTTGGGGAACTGGCGGACCGGGTTTACATCTATGTACATATCCAGCCCCGCTATCGCACCCTGGTGCGGGAGCACACGGTGTTCTGGAATGCCAGCGGCGTGGAGGTGAATTTCGGCCTCAGGACCGGGCTCACGGTCAATACCGAGTCCACCCAGGCGCTGCTCGCCGGCGGTGTCGCCTTCGCCACCCCGGAGGCGCCGGAGATGGGGCGCGAGGTGGAGTCCGGCAGCCACTATCCGCTGTACCCTGAGGCCAAGCCGGAGTGGTTCCGCTGGAGTCCTAAGATAGAATTGTATGGAGCCGCCGGGCCGGCCCCAGTCAAATAAAGGCAACGGAGTCGAAAGGGAGTTGTTATGCGTATCGCACTATTGGGCCTGCTCGGGCTTTTACTGCTCGCCGGCTGTGAGGATATACAGGTTCAGCGCGTGGAGCCCGCGGGCGCGCCCGTGGCCTTTTCCACCTACGCCTGGGGCCAGGCGGCGCTCTCCGATGCGCCCGAAGCCTCGGCGCAGCTGGTGGAGCTGGACCAGGATATGCGCTCGGTGGTCACTGCCGAGCTGCGCGCGCGCGGCTACCGCGAGGTGGACGACGCCGCGCGCGCGGATATGATCGTGGACTACCAGGTAGCGGTGGTGGAGGAACAGTTCGCCGGCGATCCCACCGATCCGAGCTGGGATGCCCAGTTCGACAACAACACGCCCGAGGGTGTGGTCGAGCTGCCCACGCGCACCGGTGCGCCGCGGGTGACCCTGACCCTGGGCATAGGCCGCGCCGGCAGTGCGCCCATCTGGGGCGGCAGCGCCACCAAGCTGCTGACCCGCCCGGAGGACGCCGCGGAGCGCCAGCGGGTTATCGGTACCGCGGTGCGGGAGCTGTTGAAGGACCTGCCGGCGGCTTACTGATTTCATCAAAACGATAAGGACGAAACCTTTGGTACGGATGCCGGGTCTTCAGCAATTCAGTATTAGGAGAGAGGCATGAGTGCCATTTTACGGGCCACCTTTTGTGGCGTTCGGGACGGTTTGTCGCATTCGGGGCTGTTCCTGCGCTCAGGGCTGTTGGCCCTGGCGGTATTGTTACTGGCGGGCTGTGTGTCCGCGCCGCGGGTCGCGGTGGACTACGATCCCCAGGTGGATTTCTCCAGCCTGCACAGCTATTACCTGCTGGAGCCCCTCGCCACCGGCCCCGTGTCGCCCCTGGAAATCAAGCGCGCGAAGCAGGCGGCGGACGATGCGCTGCGCCAGCGCTATATGTCGGCGGATAGCGCCGAGAGCGCGGATTTCCTGGTTAGGGTTCAGTTGAATTCGGTGGAGAAGGTCGCAGTCTACGATGACAGCCTGGCCCTCTACGGCGGCTACCGTTTCTGGGGTTTCGGCTGGCGCGCGCCCCTGCACGTGCGCCAGTACCGGCAGAACACCCTGGTGATGGATGTGATGTCGGCGGACAACTCGCCCCTGTGGAGCGGCACTGTGCCCTCCGCCGCTGACCGCTTCGACGACCCGATGCAGAGCCTGCAGCAGTTGCGGGAGGAGATGGCGCTGCTGCTGGGCCGCTTCCCGCCCCGATAACCGGATTTCCTCATTCCCTGTAGGAGCGGCCGGTGGCCGCGATCGGGCTCAAGGGAAATCCCCCGCCCAGATCGCGGCCACCGGCCGCTCCTACAGGCTAGCGTCCCTTTATCATCAATTGTTGGTAGAGCTCCACATAGGCGCCGACAATATGCGCCTTTGAATAACCCTTCGCATACACCTCCGCGGCTCCCTCGATCAGGCTTCGGCGCAGCTCTGGGTTATCCAGCACCGAGCGAATGGCCTTTGCCAGCGCATCCGCGTCGTCGATCGGCGTCAGCAGGCCGCTCTGGCCGTCGCTGATGGCCTCGCCGGGCCCCTGGGATCTGGTCGCGACTATGGGGCAGCGGTGCGCCCAGGATTCCATCACGATGGAGCCGAGCCCCTCGTGGCGCGACGGGCACACGAACAGGTCGGCGGTTCTCACCAGCGCGGTGACATCGGTGCGCCAGCCGAGGAAGCGCACCCGCTCGTCCAGGCCCAGCTTGCGGCACAGGGCTTTCAGTTTCTTCTCCTCCGGGCCGGTGCCGGCGAGCCACAGGATCGCGTTGGGGACCTGCGCCAGGGCGTGCAGCAGCACGTCGAACGCCTTGTTCACGTGCAGGCGGCCGGCGGCTAGGATCAGCTGCCGGTCGCTGGGGGTGTCGAAGCTGTTGCGCGGCAACGGCTGCACCGGCGTCTCGTCGGCGAAATTGGGGATGTGGAAGATGCGCTCCCTGGGCAATCCGCCGTCGATCATGTGCTGGCAAATGCCCTTGCTGATGCCGATCCAGTAATCCGCGTGGCGGTAGTACTTGAGGTTGTAGTAGTGGCCCAGGCGCGCCACCAGCAGGTAATCGTCCGAGTGGGGCGTGATGATGGTGGCGCGGCCCATCCAGGTCATGACGATTTCCGGCCGCCAGTCACCCAGTGCCTGCCGGTAAACCTTCCTGCCGCGGAAATCCAGCTTGCCGCCGAACTTGAAACCCTGCGTCTCCACGGCGTTGTTGCGCAGCGACCGAACGCGGTGGTCGTGGTTGCGGATAAACGCCTTCTCGACGAGCTCGGGGCGCTCGTTGAGGCCGCTCACCAGGCGCACAAAAAAGTTTTCCGCTCCGCCGTGCTCGGCGCCGGCCAGTACCTGCGCCACTCGGATTGGTTGGTTGCTCATAGTGGAACTGCTCAGTGTGTGTTGTGCGGCGGCGGGCTACTTGAGTGTGCCATCCAGCGCGATATCCCGCGCCCACACATAGTCGTGGCTGAAGGGCTGCAGGGTCGCGGCCTCTACGATGTACTGGGCGTAGAGCCGGGAATTCATTTCGGTCTGGAAGAATTCCCGCGCACGCGCCGCCCAGGCACGGCGCTTGGCGTCGTCGGCGTGGAACTCGCGGATCTTCGCCAGCAGGTCCCGCTCGTCGTCGAAGTAGACCACGCTCTCCGGCGACAGCAGTTCGTCGAAGTGCAGCTTGTTGCTGGTGAACTGCAGTATGCCGTTGCCGGCCAGTTGTGCCATGCGCGCGGAGGAATACCAGTAGTGGGTATCCTGGCGGTTGAAGTTCAGGCCCATTTTCGTCTGTGCCAGCGCGCGGTCGTAATCGCGCCCCCACACCGGGGGTTCGCCGAAGCTGCCGTAGGTCTTGAAGTTGAGCGAGTCGCCCAGGGCATCCTTCAGGTTTTTGACCATCTGCAGGCGCTGGGTGAAGTTGTTGCTGTTGCTGCAGAACAGCAGGTCGATGGGCAGGTCGGTGCGCTGGGCGTTGTCCAGGTTCTCGATGGCGGGGTCCACCGGGTTGGGCATGTGGTAGAGCCTTGCACCGATGCCTTCAAAGATGGTCAGTTCGCGCCGGCCGGTGGAGACGAAAACCGCATCGGCCACCTCGGCGCGATGCCTGATGCGCTCCACGTTGCTGGGCACGAACAGTGGGTCGTTGTTACAGTGAACAATGACGCAGTTGGGCTGTTGCCGCTTGATCGCCTTCAGTGTGTCGTTGGTGATCATGTCGCAGTGGCCGGCGATCAACAGGTCCGGCTCGAAGGCCTCGACGGTCTCCAGCAGGCGGCGGTTGGCCCTGCCGGCGCCCAGGTCGCGAATGCCCAGCGGCGCCTCGAAGGCGGCCACGTCGCGGTCGCTGAAAACCTGGGTATAGTGATCGTTTTTGATCAGGCCGAAGGTCAGCTTCTGTGCCCAGCTGACCCGGGTCTTGCCGTAGCGGCGCAGCTGCTGGTAGGCGATATGGAGCACTCTCATAGGGTGCGGTCTCTGTACATCCAGGTTAAAGACAGCAAGTGGCTGCCGGGTCACGGATTTTTCCAGGCGGCAAAGTATAACAGTTGCCCGGCAGCGAGATAGTTCGGCGCCAAATTCCACGGGATGCGATAATGAAGACAGTGAACGAGAGCGACGGCAAAACGGATTTGTCCCCCCAGTTTACCCGCGACGCGGTGGATATCGTTTCCCGCACGCCGGTTTTCCAGGGGTTTTTCACCATGCTGCGCCTGCGTCTGCGCCACCGGCTGTTCCGCGGCGGCTGGAGTGCCGAGTTCGAGCGCGAGCTGTTCGTGCGCGACCCGGCGGTGGGGGTGCTGCTCTACGACCCCGCCAACGACCTGGTGGGGCTGATCGAGCAGTTCCGCGTCGGCGCGCTGGAGCGCCCCGGCGGTCCCTGGTGCCTCGAGGTGGTGGCGGGTATGGTGGAGAAGGGCGAGCCCCTGGAGGCCGTGGCCAGGCGCGAGGTGTACGAGGAGGCCGGCCTGGCGGTGGAGCGACTGCACTTTATCCGCAGCTATATGCCCAGCCCCGGCGGCAGTTCGGAGCGATTGCACCTTTACTGTGCCCTGGTGGATCTGGGCGATGCCGGGGGCCACTTCGGACTCGAGCACGAGAACGAGGACATCCGCCTGCGGGTCTTCCCGTGGCAGGCGGTGCAGGAGGCGATGGAGCAGAGCGGTCCGGCCGGGAGCGGCCCCGACGGCTGCCCGATCGACAACGCGGCCACGGTGATCTGTATCCAGTGGCTGCAGCTGAACCGCCCGAACCTCGGCGAAACTTTCGCCGGATAACCAGTCACCGAAGATTTCGTTTATTTGCCCGTAGGGGCGCGCAAAGTGAGATCTGAATCACGGCGACAATAGAATTGGAGTGCCGATAATGGCCCTACTGACCAAAACCGGGGCAGATGCCGGACAAGGGGTGCGCAGAGGCGCGGATCTGTCGCGAAGAGACCGTCAAAAGCCGGTCCATCGCGTCGATCTGCCGGCCTATCACGCCGACTGCGATGCCAATTACCTGCGCCTGTGCAAGCTGCTGCCGGAACTGGCCAGCAGGCGGTGCTGGCGCTACCAGATGCCCCACGGGGCCCTGGAGCTGTCGGTTCTGGAGCGCTCCAGGTACACCACGGAAGTGTGCCTGAGTGCCGAGGCCGGGGTTGGCGAACCGCGCTGGATGGCCCCACCGCAGATTATCGTGCGCCTCTACCACGACGCGCGCATGGCGGAGGTGGTTGCGGTCGACGGGCGCGGGCCCGTGGGGGGCAATGGAGTGGATAACGCCTACCCCAACCCGCGCATGCAGCGCGCGGACGAGCGGCAGCAGGCCAACCGTTTCCTCAGTGAATGGCTGGGCCACTGCCTGGCGAACGGACGCGCGGAATTTGAATTGGTGCTGGACGGCCGGCGGTTCTAGAATCGCCGGCGCGCACAGGGATGTGAATACAAGGTGAGCAAGTGAGTGTAGAGTCAATCGGGTCCGTACATCGCCTGGTTCAGTTTACCGACCCCCATATCGGCGGGCGGCCGGACTACCAGTTGCTGGGCCTGGATACCGGCCGCACCCTGGATGAGGTGCTGCGCACGATGGCGCGCGAACAGCCTGGCGCGGAGCTACTGGTTGCCACCGGCGATATCAGTGCCAACGGCAGCGAGGCTGCCTATCGCCGCTTCCTGCAGAAAATGCGCGCGGTGCGCACGCCCTGGTATTGGCTGCCCGGCAACCATGACAACCCTGCGCGCATGAAACAACTGGCCCCGGGCCGCTGCGCGGAGGTGGTCGCGCTGGGCAGCTGGCGTCTGCTGCTGCTGGACACCAGTGTGGAAAACCAGATCTGCGGTGGCCTCAGCGACGCGCAGCTGGAGCGGCTGCAGTTGTTGCTGCGCGAGTACCGCCAGCACCCTGTGATGATCCTGATGCACCACCAGCCGGTGCCGGTGGGCAGCGACTGGATCGACGGCCATATGCTGCGCCAGGGTGGCGAGCGCTTCCTGCAGATTGTCGGCGGCTCCCCCCATGTAAAGGCCCTGGTCTGGGGCCATGTGCACCAGCGGTTCGACAGCCGCCTCGCCCGCACCGGCCTCGAAGACCTGGGCCTGCACTCGACCCCCTCCACCTCGGTGCAGTTCACCCCCGGCAGCGGCCCCTTCGCGGTGGACGACGAAATGCCCGGCTACCGCTGGTTCGAGCTACACGACAGCGGCAACTACACCACCGGGGTGCAACGGGTCAAAGTATCCGAATACCGCGTCGATCTGGCCTCGGGGGGCTACTGAGTCCCCGCTTCCCTCGCCGGCCGGCCACTGGTCGGCGCCGTAGCGCCGCCCGGCGCATTTCTCTCTTTTCAACCTGCCTTTCCTGACCAGTCGCCTTACAATGGGGCTTCCACTTGGTTACAGGAAGTTCTGGATATGCGTAATTTTCCCCTGCCGTTCGTCTTGTTTTCCCTGTTATTGCTGGCCGCCTGCGCCCAGCGGCCGCCTGTGACGGGCCAGTCCCTCAGCGCCGGCGCCGCCGCCGATGGCCTGCAGCCGCGCAGCAGCGGCCTGGATGAGGTCGCCGCGGCATTCGCCTTCGACCTGAGTGGCGCCTCCGTCTATGTGGCGCCGGTGCAGGTCGACTACAGGAAGCGGTTTTCCGCACCGGGCTCCCTGCGCGCGCGCGACTACGAGCTGGACGCGAAAGACCGGCAAAAGCTGGATGCGCTGATGGCGCAGACCTTCAGCGAGAAATTCCTCGCCCCGCGCAACAGCCACCTGGCGGAGAATCCGGCCAATGCGGACTACCGGCTGCAGCTGAGCCTGGAAAACTTCTCCCTCGCCGCCCCCCTGGAGCCCACCGCCTGGTTGTGGCGCGTGTACACCGAGCAGAGCGCCTACGGCGTCCTGAGCGGGACCCTATACGATCGCAACGGCAATGTAGTGATGCGTTTTCGCGACCGCCGAGACATCGGCGATCAATACGGAGCCCTCAGCGGCCCCGGGCGTTTCGAGCGCTTCACCAGCGTGCCCTTCTGGGCCGATATGAAAGTCGATATGCGCCGCGCTTTCGCCAGCCTGGACAAATCCCTGCGTTAACATTTCTCGGGACTTGAAAGAATAGCTCCCCTCCCCCGCTTGCGGGGGGAGGGGTTTGGGGGAGGGGGGGCCGGGCCGGAGTTCCGATCGCTCGCCACGGCCCCGGCCAAGGGCGCTATAATCCCAGCCCATGTCCAAACCAGAGCAAAAAACCAGGCCGCTGCTGATCTACCTGCACGGCTTCCTGTCCTCGCCGCAGTCCTTCAAGTGCCAGCTGATGCGCGAGCGTCTCGCCGCAGAGCATCCGCGCATCGTCTTCTGCGCGCCGCAGATATCCCCCTACCCGGAAATCGCCAGGCAGTCGCTGGTGGGGCTGGTGGAGAACTTCCTGCGCGAAGGTTGCGGCCCCATCGGCCTGCTGGGTAGCTCCATGGGCGGCTTCTGGGCCAGCTACCTGGCGGAGCGCTACCAGCTGCCCGCGGTGCTGGTGAACCCGGCGGTACACCCGGCGCGCTTTATGCCGGACTACCTGGGGCAGACATTGAAGCCCTACAGCGGCGAGCCGCAGGAGTATCGCCTAACCGGGGCCGACGTTGATACCATGCGCCAACTGGAAGCCGAGCTGCGGCGGCCATTGCGCGGCCGCTACTGGCTGCTCGCCCAGCGCGGCGACGAGACCCTCGACTGCCGCGAGGCGGAGGATTTCTACCGCGGCCAGCGCCAGACCATCGAGGACGGCGGCGATCACGGCTTCCAGGGCTTCGCACGCTACTGCGAGCCCATCGTCGAATTTTTATTTAACCCGTAGGCGCACCCCCGGGAACGCCGAGCTCCAGCTCGGCAAGCGGGCCGCAGGCCCGCCCATGGGCTTCTCCTACAGGGCAAAAAACCGATTAAGTTAACGAGCAGTCAATAAAAATATGGCCAACTATTCCGCCGAAGACATCGAAGTACTCACGGGCCTGGACCCGGTGCGCAAACGCCCGGGCATGTACACGGACACGACGCGCCCCAATCACCTGGCGCAGGAAGTGATCGACAACAGCGTCGACGAGGCCCTTGCCGGCCACGCGAAAAAAATCGAAGTGGTGCTGCACAAGGACCACTCCCTGTCCGTCAGCGACGACGGCCGCGGCATGCCGGTGGACATACACCCGGAACAGGGCCGCCCCGGGGTGGAAGTGATCCTCTCCACCCTGCACGCCGGCGGCAAGTTCTCCAACAAGAACTACCAGTTCTCCGGCGGCCTCCACGGCGTCGGCGTGTCCGTGGTGAACGCCCTCTCCAAGGTGCTGGAAGTCACCATCCAGCGGGAGGGGAAAATCCACCGCATCGGCTTCCAGAACGGCGACAAGGCCTCGGATCTGGAAGTGATCGGCGAATGCGGCAAGCGCACCACCGGCACCAGCGTGCGCTTCCTGGCGGACCCCAAATACTTCGATTCAGCCAAATTCTCCGTGCCGCGCCTGCGCCACCTGCTGCGCGCCAAGGCAGTGCTCTGCCCCGGCCTGACGGTAACCTTTATCAACGAGCAGGACGGCGAATCCGACCAGTGGTTCTACGAGGACGGCCTCAAGGACTACCTGGCGGGCGCCAACCAGGGCTGGGAAGTCCTGCCCGCGGAGCCCTTCGTGGGCAGCTTCGCCGCCTCCACCGAGGCCGCGGACTGGGCGGTGCAGTGGCTGCCCGAGGGCGGCGAGGTCACCGCCGAATCCTATGTCAACCTGATTCCCACCGCCCAGGGCGGCACCCACGTGAATGGCCTGCGCGCCGGCCTGCTGGAGGCGATGCGCGAGTACTGCGAAATCCGCAACCTGCTGCCGCGGGGCATCAAGCTGGGCCCGGAGGATATCTGGGGCCAGTGCAGTTACGTGCTTTCCGCCAAGCTCGCCGACCCGCAATTCTCCGGCCAGACCAAGGAGCGTCTCTCCTCCCGCGAGGCCACCGCCTTTATTTCCGGCGTGGCCAAGGACGCCTTCAGCCTGTGGCTCAACCAGCACACCGAAGAGGGTGACCACCTCGCCGAACTCTGCATCGGCAACGCGCAGAAGCGCCTGCGCTCGGCGAAAAAAGTCGCGCGCAAAAAAGTCACCCAGGGCCCCGCGCTGCCCGGCAAACTGGCGGACTGCTCCAGCGGCGACACCGCCCGCAGCGAACTCTTCCTGGTGGAGGGCGACTCCGCCGGCGGCTCCGCCAAACAGGCCCGCGACCGCGAATTCCAGGCCATCATGCCCCTGCGTGGCAAAATCCTGAACACCTGGGAAGTGGACTCCGCGGAAATCCTCGCCAGCCAGGAAGTCCACGACATCGCCGTGGCCCTGGGCGTGGACCCCGGCAGCGACAATCTTGAAGGCCTGCGCTACAACAAAATCTGCATCCTCGCCGACGCCGACTCCGACGGCCTGCACATCGCCACCCTTTTGTGCGCCCTCTTCCTGCGCCACTTCCGCCCCCTGGTCACCCACGGCCACGTCTACGTCGCCATGCCGCCGCTGTTCCGCATCGACATCGGCAAGGACGTCTACTACGCCTTGGACGAAGCGGAAAAGCAGGGCATCCTCGACCGCATCAGCGCCGAGAAGAAAAAGGGCAAGATCCAGGTCACCCGCTTCAAGGGCCTGGGCGAGATGAACCCCCTGCAACTGCGCGAAACCACCATGGACCCGGACACGCGCCGGCTGGTGCAGCTCTACATCGATGCCGGGGATGACAGCAACCAGTTGCTGGATATGTTGCTGGCGAAGAAGCGCGCGGGGGACAGGAAACAATGGCTTGAAAGTAAGGGGAACCTTGCCGAAGTCAGCTGATGGATAATTCCCACCTCAGGGGGCGGAGATGGGATTCCTGGGATGCCGATCGGAATCCCGGGATGAATATGAGACGATGTAGACTCCGCTCTGTTATTGATGCGCTCAGAAAACATTCACCAATAATTCGAGCCGCGTACCAAATAGAGGAAAATTCATGGAAGAAGATCGTAGTCGCTACGATGTCGTCTTCTCGGGAGAAGCGGTCCCGGGGGTGTCATTGGACGCCGTTAAGCAACGCCTTGCCGCTGCATTGAAGGCTTCGCCGGGTAGTGTCGATCGGCTATTTTCCGGTGGGGCCGTTTGCCTCAAAAAAAATATTACTCTGGATAGGGCGAAACGGATACAGCAACAGTTGCGCAGCCTGGGTGCGGTGGCCAAGGTGGAAGCCGTTGCCAAATCTCTCGACTTCACGCTCGAGGAGATTGAACCTGTAAGGCCCACTCTTTCTCCAGTGAATCCTGCCCCCTCACGCTATTCGAATGAGGTGAAAGAATACAGTGCGAAACCACTCGCTGACGCACACGAATCTGTCACCAATCGCGAAGACGTAAGTGTCGCATTATGGGAGCGGCTGTCCCTGCAGATTGTACTTTTTGTGTTGCTATTCGCCGTAGGGATCGGGTTTGTGGCTATTTTTTTTCCATGGCCGGACGGCGTTTGGCGTCGCGGCTTTTTTGTCGGACTTCTCCTGGTGCTTTTCTCCTATCGACATATAAAGTCGAACATTTAATGGGGGTAGATAATAATGGAAGGATTACAATTTTTCCGAAGTCTTGCATTGATGCTGATTCTGATGCTGGGCGGATGCGCAAATCTGTCTTTTGCCAGTATTTACAGCTGGGTAGATGAAAATGGAAAAGTTCATTACACCGACCAGAAACATAAGGTAGAGGCCAATAACACAGAGGTAGAGGTGGTAAAGGTGAGGGACAAATACAATGTCCCGCAAGTGGATGCGCTAGAGCCGATAGGCTATTCGGGTGTGGAGCCGAACCGCACTGTAGCACTCTCTTCCATGATCCTGGGGCTGGACGGATCGGATAGCCGGGAAGTGTTGATTGGCCGTGTCACCTGCGGCAAGGCGATAGACCTTTATTGGCAAGAAGGTCAGGTGGATCTAGCGTCTCCCGCGACAGCACAGCCTGTCGTTGAGGTCTTTCGGAAAAACGGGTACGCCGCAGAAAATACGATAGGTGGCAGCGTCAATCCGGTTCAGCTCGCTTTAACGGCTGAAATCACCGCTCTGAAAATCAATTCCTGCCCCGTAAGGTTCAACAGCAGTATTTCCCAGGTCGCATCCTATGTGCGTATCAACTGGAAAGTCTCTGACCCCCTGTCCGGAAAAGTTGTATATCAGGGAGAGACAAAAGGCGGGCACAATGGGTCACGCAAACCGGCGATTCGAGATGGTATTTCCCTGAGTATTCAGGAATCATTTCGCTCTGCTGCCAGGAACTTGCTCGCAGACGAAGTGTTTGTGGCCTCCCTGAAACCATTGGCTGAAAACCAGATCAAGCCTGCGTATGAAGATGAATACACGATCGCACTGAATTACGGTCTCGGACGAAGTTCGTTCCGTGTCAGGGCAGACTCCCTGAAAAAGAATTCAGTTGTCATCAAAACCGAAGCCGGTCATGGAAGTGGGGTGGTGGTAAATGGTGAAGGTTTTGTGCTGACAAACGCGCACGTTGTCGGTGATGCGGCGAATGTCGACGTATTGGTGGGTAGCAATACATTTCACGGTGTGGTCATTCGTCGAGATGAAGTCCGGGATGTTGCATTGATTCGTGCTGAAAAAATTCGCCATTTGCTGAAAGGCGTACATTTGGCTGCCGAGATGCCTGTTATAGGCGATGAGATTTTCGTTATTGGTACGCCCCTTTCCATGCAAAATAGTCAGACGATCACGAAAGGCGTGGTATCGGCATTCAGGGAAATCGACCGGGTATCATTCATCCAAACTGATGCCGCCATCAACCTGGGTAACTCCGGCGGGCCAGTATTCAATGAGCAGGGCGAGCTGATCGCGCTGACCGTTGCCGGCATGTTCACCCGCGAAGGTGCCAATTTATCGATCAACTATCTCATTCCAATCGAGGACGCGCTGAAGCGACTCTCGATCACTAATGTTACCTATAAGAATTCAATTGTCGAAGCAATATCCAGAAAAGCGGGGGTTGATGTGTCTGATCCTGCCGGAAAGAAAACAGGTGAGTCTATCGATAATACTGACAGCAATAAGAGCGAGCACTGGTATCTTGCAGTTTATAATTGGTTAAATGCGCCTATCTTCTAAAAGCCGTGAGATGACCTGAGGCCTTTAATGGGAGAGGGCGGGGCAAGGAGCGATTACACAGGAGCTGCTTCGCGTTGCCCGCTAGTGGATCTTCTTCCAGCGATGCACCCTTGTTCTACTGTTCTTCCATGGTGATCAGGGTGCGCAGAGTTTTTGGCCAGTTGCTTTCGAGGGTGATTATTTGTTGATGAGCGAACACGGATCCTTCTGCCTTATCTGGAAGCGGTCGAAATTTCCGGCAATGTGAACGCTTTTTCCTCTCTGACGTGGATTTGACGCACCAGTGGCGCACCACTGGCGTACACAATAGGGTAACTTCACGTAAATCTGTCTGGTCAATTTACGTGGAGGTTACAGCCGGACATATGTACTGGCGGTACGTCCTGTACCGCCTCCGCCTTTCCGCCGCTTACTCCTGCCGCGTCCAATGCTGATTGTTACCGCCCGCGTAGCTCCAGGTACCCACGTTGTCGCCGGCGCTGGTGCCGTAGCCGTCGATAACCTGAGTGGGCTCGGCGGTCACGCTGATGGAGCCGTTGCCGTTCAAGGTAAAGCGCTGGGCATTGCCGCCGTTGCACGTCCAGATCATGATGTTCGCGCCGTTGGCATAGACACTGTTGTTGTCCAGGCAATAGCGGGGGTCGTGTTTGCTGTGAATCAAGCCGGTATTCTGATCGTAATACCATTTCTGCCAGTTGCCGTCGTTGCAATGCCACTGCAATACATTGGTGCCGTTTACCATGTTGGCGTTGTCGATGTCCAGGCACAGGCCTGAGGCGTTGTTGATATATTCCAGGTACTGGCCTTCCGTTCCCGGGTTGGAGGCTTTCAGGCTGGCTTCGGTAAAGTCCGGGTAGCCGTCGGGTTTGTAGGTGTTGAGTTTGTTCAGGAAGTTGCTGTGGTTGACCGGTAGGTTGGCGTCGCCATAGTCGAAGTTGTCCAGCAGGGTGCGCATGACTTCGTTGTTCCAGCCGTCACCGTAAAATTCGTACCAGCTGGTAATCGCCGGGGTAACGAATACGCCGTAGGGGTTTTCCGCCACTTCGTTGTCCTTGGCCAAACGCAGGGCGTGGGTGGAGACGCCGTCCTTGTGGTAGACGAATTTCATATGCCCATTGCCGTCCGTCGGAATCTCCGCAGCGTCCAGTGTGACCACGGTGCGGTGGTAGCTGTAGCTGCCGTGGGTGACGCTGCCGTTTATTGTCCAAACGGCGGCGAATTCCCAGTCGTGGCGATGGCCGCTTTCAATGCCTTCGAATAACTGGTCCTTTTCGAAATAGAGCGCATAGAAGTGGCCGCAATAGCTGGCGCCGCCGCTGTCGATGCAGGCGTAGCGGTGCACGGTGTTGGAGATGTCCATAAAGTTGGTGGAGCTGCAGGAACCGTCCAGGCTGCCGCTGGGCTTGAGTCCGCCGTTGATGTCGCCGTTGCGGCTGATGCCGGCGCTGGGGTAGCAGCCGTCGCCGTCAAAATCGAACACCGGGGCAATGGATGCGGCGTCCACAAAGCTGGGCAGTGCCTGGTCCAGTCTGGCAAAGTCGCTTGCCAGCGCGGGTGTTGACGCCAGCAGCGCCAATCCGAATGACAAACCAAAGATCTTCAGTTTCATAAAAGGCTTCCTGTCAGTGTGTGAAATTTGAAGGAGAGGGGGCTGATAAATGTTCCGGTTACGCCTGTTGCTAACCGGCAGTGACAGTGGTTATCCCTGTCACTAACCTAGGAGACCCTCTGGCGGATGAGAAGGGGACAGGGTTAAATACGATTTAATAAATATGTCACGGTAGATCGTTGTGACGCACAAAAAGAAGCGGCGGTGATGTCCCCTTTTGCTCAAATGTAACGTTTATATGTCAGAAGCTGGGGAGTCGTTGGAGTCAGTTGGCTCGGATAATGCTGTGCCGTTACAAAACTGACATATTTGCACTGTAGCATAAGGTGGATTTTTTGCCCTTGAAGTAAGGCTGCCGGGTTACCACGAGCTACCGTCCTATGCCGATCCTGAATCCCCAGAAGACAATATCCGACAGGTTTGAGCAGAATCTTGTCCACAACCGGGAGGCGTTGCGCCGCTTTATTTCGACCAAGGTAAGAGACCATCAGGAGGTGGACGACCTGTTGCAGGAAACCCTGGCGAGGACACTGCGCAGCGCCGATCGCAATCGCGTGACAAACCCTTTCGCCTACGCGATGCAGGTGGCGAAAACGGTGGTGGTCGATTACTGGCGCAAAGAGCGTGGAGACCCGGTTGCCGAGGACGTGGTTGACATTGCTGATGAATACTGCCCCGTTGAAAAGCAGTCGCAGCATCAACGCCTCAAGGATCTGGTCGAAATCGTTGAAGCCATGCCGGAGTTGCGGCGTGACGTGTTTATGCGCCGCCGCCTCGACGGGCAGACGCGGGAAGAAATTGCCGCTGCCCTGGGTATGAGTGTCGAGGCGGTAAAGAAGCATATTACACGTGCGATGGCCGACCTGGCTGCGGGTATGGAAGCAAAGGGCTGGGTCGACTAGACGCGATTTCGCAACTGCAGGAACCCCCGGGCAGGCAAGGGAAATTAACCTGGCGCCGAATTATGCGTCGGGTTAGTGGAAGATAGTTTTATATGAATTCAAAAATAGGACCTCTCATTTGGGCGCAGGCCGCCGACTGGTGTGAGCGGCGAGACGAGCTGGACGCTGAGGGCCGGGCGGCCCTGTGCGACTGGCTGGGAGCGGATTCTCAACACCGCCGGGCCTATGAATTCCTCTGCGCCGAAATGGACAGTGAGCTTCTTCAACACAGCCTGGAGAAGGTGCGAGCGGGGCAGGCGGAAAATGTGGTTCGTTTCCCCGGCCGGCAGAGGCGGTCAGCCCCGGCTGTGCCCGGTCTCCGGCCTGTCACCGGCGCCCCTGCCCGTGAAGGGAGGGGCAATGCCCGCGCTGGCCGTGCGCCGCGCTGGGTTGTGGGCCTGGCCGCCTGCTTGGTGATCGCAGCACTGTGGCTGCCGCAGTTGCCGACCTCGCGCCAGGAGCCGCAAGCGCCCGCTGTGGCCTTTGAGGAAAGCACCACCGCCAGGGGGGAGACCGGGGAGCTGCACACCGCTGACGGCTCGCGTCTACATCTCAACGCCGATACGCTACTGGCGTACCGTGTTGCGGGAAGTGAGCGCAGGGTGGAGTTGCGCCAGGGCGAGGTGTTCTTTGAGGTGGCCCCCGATCCGGACAGGCCCTTTGTCATTACGGCGGGCGCTTCGCGCATTGAGGTCCTGGGTACCGTTTTCAACGTGAATCGCCTCGGTCACCAAGTGGAAGTACGTGTCTACGAGGGGCGGGTACGGGTTGCCGCCGCCGGCAACCTGGAGCTGGCCGCCGGGGACTCCGTCCTGGTGGACGGGCGCCGCCTGGGGGCCGTGACGCAGTTCGATCAATCTGCGGGGCGGGCAGACTGGATGCAGAATTGGCTGGACGTGACGGAACAGCCATTAAAAGATGTACTGTTGCAGCTGCAGCGCCACTCCCGGCGGGACATCGTCCTGGCCGATATCCTTTCCGCGCGGCAGAAAGTCTCCGGCCGCTTCCGGCTCGATCAGCCACGGCAAAGCCTTGAGCTGCTGGCCGACCTGCAGGGGCTCGAGCTGAGAGAGGAGGCCGGCCGCTACATCCTGTCTCGCTAGTGTCCTGTACAGGACACTACCATTTAAAGCATTTGTCACAAATGGGCGCTAGGCTGGCGCCGCTATGCGGTTTCAACCTCCCTTTCGCTTTCCTCAGGGTCGCAGCTTCAAAGGCCAGGCTTTCGCTGTGCTCGTGGGGTGGAGTGCGGCGGGCCCGTCGCTGGCTTCGCCGCCTTCAGGGGCTGGCCTGACGGACCTCGGAACCTGTGCCCCCGATGGCCGTACAGACGGGGCTGGCATACCGCTGTCCGATGTTGTCCGGTTGCTGTCTGGCCGCTTTGACACGGCGATAGTGACACTCGCCGGCGGCTACTGCCTGCCGCTTACCCCAACGGATCTTTCGCGCTATCTACAGGAGGCTTCTCTCCTGCCGGTACTGAACGGGGTATTGTCCGCGAGCGACCTGCGTGCCAGGCAAACTTCTTCCGGCGTCATTGTCCATCTGCGCGAGGGGGGAGAGCCGGAACCGGACGGGCGGGGGCAGGGGATAGCGGAGGTCGTTGTGCACGGCCGGCAGAACCAACTGTCGGATAAGCCGCTGGCCAGGTACCAGAGCCACGGCATCGTGGAAACGCTGGTGCCGGCGGACTTCAGCGCCGTTGCCGACCGCAATCCTGCGGAAACAATGAACCGCCTGCCCGGTGTTGCCATTACCCGGGAAGGCAGCGAGGGCCGCCAGGTTTCCGTCCGCGGCATGAATGCGGATGCCACGCGGATACAGCTGAACGGCATGGAAATCCTGGCCACCGGGACTTCGATAGATGCCCGCGGCGCGCTGAATCGCAGTCGCAGTTTCGACTTCAATGTATTTGCCCTGGACGCTTTGCAGCAGGCCAGCTTGTACAAAACCGTGAGCGCGGATCAGGCGGAGGGCGGCATCGCCGGTACCATTGACCTGCAGACGCCACAGCCGCTCGATATGGCCGGGCAGCGGGTATTCAGTGTGCAGGCTGGCTACAACACCAATGCGGCGCAGGCGGCCCCGGAGGGGCGGGGGTTGTGGGCTGAAAGCTGGGCCGGTGGCACCCAGGCTGCGCTGGTGTCGTTGATGTACGGTGAACACCGGGCTCAGGAGGTCGGCTTTTCCACCGTGCGCTGGAATACGGGAGGCTGGGATCTGGGTAAGGTGAACCCGGATATTCCCGACGATTGGGTGTCTCGCCTGAACGGTGAAGGCGACGATGCCCTGTTTCGTTCGCGTTACAACCGCTACGACATTCTCAGCCGGGAACTTGAAAAAGCCTCTGTGCTCGCCGCCTGGCAGTATGAGCCCAGCGATGGATTGCGCTTGTCGCTCACCGGAATCAGGGCGGAACACCGCCTGAACATGACAGAGCGGCACCTGGACAGCGCGGGTTTGGGAGCAAATGATGTCCGCGGTATCGCCATCAATGACCTTGTTATCGATGGCAACGATATCGTGTATGGGGATTTCTCCCACGTGGATATCCGCTCGGAGTTGAACGTAGAAAAAAACCATACGGAATTCCAGCAGCTGACGGCCCTGGCAGAGTACCGGGTCCAGCCGGCCTGGCAGGTCCGCGGCGCTTTCGGTTATTCCCACTCGGCCTTCGACAGTCCGGTACATGACAAAATCTGGTTTGAAGCCAATGACCGGGATTTCTCCTACGACTACCGGGGCAATGACCGCGTTTCGCGAAACCGCTATGGTTTTGATATTAACGATCCCGACCAGTGGCAGCTCTACCGGGTGGCTGCCAGGGAAGACCGGGTCGATAATCGATTTCGCCAGGCAGAGATTGACAATGTGTTCGACCTTGCCAGCGGCGTCAATATTGACCGGGTGAGTGCGGGTGTCAGCTATCGCCAGTACCATCATACGGGTGAAACCTTCCGCAGCCATTTCTACGACGTGCGCGGCGACCGTGTGGCAGGCCTGTTTACCTACGCGGACTTTGCCGGACTGGGTGTCGATGGGACGCCGGCCCGGTGGCTCACTCCGTCCCCGACGGCGCTGGAGCGACTGTCTGTGAGCGAACGCAGCCCGGCCGCCGACCTGGGCAGTCTCTTCGACGTGCGCGAAACCACCTGGGCCGGGTACCTGAAATGGGAGCGGGAGTGGAATTGGCGAACGAACCAGGTCCGCTTTGACGCGGGGTTGCGATACAGTGCCACGGCGCTACACAGCGAAGGCCTGTTGGTCATCGATACATTGACAGGGCCGCGCGAAAGCCGGTCGGACTACGAAATCTGGCTGCCTTCTTTGAATTTATCCTCCACCTTTGGCGAAAACGGGTTGGTGCGATTTTCGATCGGAAAAAACATTACCCGTCCCGCTGCCGCGGATTTGCGAGCCAATATCCAGGTCGATTCCAGCGAGGGCGTTATTACCCAGGGCAATCCCGGACTAAAGCCGTTGGGGGCGACCTCTGCCGATGTGTCTTTCGAACGATATTCGAGCGACTTTGAATCCATGGTGACGCTGGGATTTTTCTACAAGAAAATTGAAGATTATATCGTCAGTCAATCGAATGTTTTTTTCGGGCTGCTGCAGGAGCCTGATGGCGGTGTTCAGGTCGAAGATTACACCGTAACCCAGCCGGTCAATGGCGACAGTGTTTATTTACACGGGGTGGAGCTTTCCCTGGTCCAGGGGCTGGACCTGTTCCCTGGTTTGCTGGAAAGCAGTTCCCTGATGTTTAACTACACCTATAGCGATGCGAATACCGATTACTGGATTGATGGCAAAAAAATAAGGAAACCGCTGGCCGGTTTGTCGAACTCTTCAGGCAATGTGGTTTTCAGTGGAGCGAGAGGACGCTGGCAGTTCCAGCTGTCGGCGAATTACCGGGATCGGTATTTGGTGGAGGCACCCAGTGCGAACGGTAACGATGAGTCCGGGGTGAATGCATCGGTCTATGGTGATCTGGCGATACATTACCAGCTTGACGACAACCTGGTGCTGAAGTTTTCAGCGCTGAACCTTACCAATGCGCCGCTCGACCAGTATGTGGATTCATCCGATAGAGTGTACAGCTATTCCAAAAGCGGGCGCGACTATTTCCTGGAAATTGCCTGGCGGAAATAGTGATCTTCAATTGACAGTTTTGTGACAGTCCTGTCACAAAAATAACCAAAAACCTTCATAAAAAAGCCTGTCCCCTTCCTGATCCAATCCCTGTCTACCTAAGAAAAATTTATCGGTTAACTCCCTGTTTTGATCTTAGGAGACTTTGAAATGTCGACCAGAAACCTCTCCGGCGGGAATACTTTTCGCCTGAAAAAATCCAGTTTGCTGGCGGTGTCCATCGCGGCCGCAATCAGCGGGTCGGGCGCCAGCGCCGAAGAGCTGCTGGAAGAGATTATTGTGGAAGGCTTCCGCGGCACCCTGGTAAAGAGCCGCGACCTGAAGCGCGATGCGGTGGGCACCCAGGACAGCATCGTGGCCGAGGACATCGCCGACTTTCCCGACCTGAACCTGGCGGAATCCCTGCAGCGCATCCCCGGCGTCACCATCACCCGCGATGGCGGCGAGGGCCGCCGGATTGCCGTGCGCGGCCTGGATTCCAATTTCGCGCTGGTGCAACTGAACGGCATGGACGTGCTGGGCAATACCGACACCGCCATGGACAGCCGCTCCCAGGGCAGTCGCGACCGGGCGTTTGATTTCAACCTGTTCGCATCGGAACTGTTCAGCCGGGTTGACGTGAAGAAGTCCTACTCCGCCAGCCAGGACGAGGGCGGTATGGCGGGCAATGTCGGCCTGCGCACCGCCAAGCCATTCGATTACGAGGGCTTCAAGCTGGCCGTGTCCGGGCAGTTGGGCAGCAACGAACTGACGGAAGACACTTCCCCGCGGACGGCCCTGCTGGTCTCCAACACCTGGGAGAATTTCGGTGCCCTGGCGTCGGTGGCCTACAGCTCCCGCGAGACCCTGGAGCAGGGCGTCAACACCTACCGCTGGCGCCGCCGCGCCGATGACAACGGCGAGGCCTCCATCTACGGCCCGGGCGTGACCGCCGAAGAGGAAGCCGCCATGCGCAACGGCGAAGTTCTGGCTGCCCGCGCCGCTGGTCGCCTGTCCGCCTGGTACAACGACCAGGAACGCCTGGGTATCACCACCGCATTCCAGTTCCGCACCGACAGCTTCGACCTGACCCTGGATATGCTCTACGGCGAACTGAACAATGCCCGCGACGAATACCACCTGAACCCGCGCGGCAACGAGGGTTCCATGGCCTACGGCGCCGGTGTGACCACCAACGATGTGACCATCGTGGATGGCGTGCTGCTGGCCAGTGACTACTCCGATACCAACATCAACGTGGAGAGCCGCGATCACCAGGTCGATACGGAATTTTCCCAGGTGGTCCTGAGCGGCAACTGGCACCTGAGTGACAGGCTGACCTTGCGCGGCCTGGTCGGCAACGAGACCTCCGACCTGGATGTGTACAGCCTGAAGGTGTACACCGAAAGGCGCGGCGACTTCAGCTTCGATTACACCCGCGACATCATGGACCCGGTGATTGCCTATGGCCAGGATATGGCCGATGCCAGCCAGTACTGGCTGGAGGAGATCGATATCTTCGGCAATGTGAACGAAACGGAAAACAATACCGTCAAGTTCGACCTGGATTACATGCCCAATGACACCGACATGCTGCGGGTGGGCGTTTCCTTCAAAGAACTGGAGAACCGTACGCTTCAGGAAGACAGCAACGATATTCTTAATGACTATGACAACGGCCAGGGCTACGCCGACCTGCTGGACGACAGCCTTTTCCGCACCATGTCCGGCAACGAGACCGACTCCTGGGCGGTGGTGGATGCCTATGCCGTGTTGAACAGTGGCCTGGTCACCAGCCTGAACAGCGCGGGCGATAATGATCCACTGTCGGTCAGTGCCGATATCGGCGATTCCACCAATCGGGTCCAGGAAGAAACCACCAACCTGTACGTGGAATATGAATGGGACCGCCAGTTGGGCGCAATTCCCTTCCGCGGCAATATCGGCCTGCGCTATTACGAGACCGATACGGTCTCCGACTACTCCCAAAACGACCAGCTGCTGACCCTGGACCGCACCTACGACGGCCTCTTGCCGGCAGTGAACCTGGTGTTCCAGCCCAGTGACGACACCTATGTACGTTTCGGCTGGAGCCGGAATATCACCCGCCCCTCCTACGGCGATCTCTCCGGAGCGCCCCGGGTGAGTGCGGACAGCGGCAGCCTGGAAGTGTCCGGCACCAACCCAGCACTGGAACCCTACGAATCGGACAACCTGGATGTCGGTTACGAGTGGTACTTTACCGACGCGGGCTATGTGGCGATTGGCTACTATCGCAAAGACCTGGACGGCTATATCGTCCAGCAGACGGAAATGATGCCGTTCGCTGACACCGGCGTATCCGCCTCCCTGCTGCCCGAGGGCTATACGCTGGATTCCGAGGCCAGGGTGACCCGGGCAGTGAATTCGGAATCGGCAACCCTGCAGGGCATTGAGCTCACCCTGCAGCGGGATTTCGACTTCCTGCCGGCCCCCTTCAACCAGATGGGCGTGGTGGGCAGCTATACCCGCGCCGACGGTGAGGTGAGTTACTACGCCGGTGGTGAGCAGCTGGGTACCACCGACTTCCCCAACCTGTCGAAGAACGCGGGCAATATCACCCTGTATTACGAGACCGACGTCTGGGGCGCCCGCCTGTCGCAGTCCTATCGCAGCGATTACATCCAGCATGCCAGCGATGGCGGTGACGAGGACTACCGCGGCTTCCTGTCCTCGACCTTCTGGGACCTGAGCGCCTTCTACAAGGTGAACGACCGCCTGAAGCTGACATTGGAAGGCTCCAACCTGACCGACGAACTGGATCGCCAATACTCCAGCAAGGACGGTGTGAAGCGCCTGTACAACGTCACCAACAGTGGCAGGACCGTTTACCTGGGTGCTTCCTACCAGTTCTAAGGCCGGGGAGATAGGCAGTGAACATGAAAACCATTGGCGGAGTGTTCGCTGCCTGCTTGTTTTTCACTGCGTCGGCGTTGGCGGACAAGCCGGCGCTTTTGCCGGAAAGTCGTTTGCTCTATTCCCACAACAGCTACCTGTCGACGGGCGAGCGCTGGCAGGGCATGACGGTAGCGCAGCAACTCACCGCCGGGATACGTATTCTGGAATTCGATATCTGGGACACTTCGGGGCGTATTGCCCACGATGCAAAAGGAGAGAGACAACACTGCTACTGGATCGCGGAATGCCTGGCACAGGTTGACCGGTGGTCGAAAGCACATCCGGAGCACAGCCCCGTCCTATTGTTGTTTGAACTCACCCATGAGAATGGGAAGGCCGGCGGCGAGCCATCCATGGCGGCGGAGATCGTTCGGGGGAAAATCGATGCGCTGTTTGAGGCCATTGATCCCCTGTCCGCGCAACAGCGAACCGTCACCTATGGGCAGAGTCTGCAGTCGCTGGCGTCACTGCGGGGAAAGCTGCTGATCGGGGTTTACCGGAAATTCAATACGCAGCTGTTCCACGCTGACTATCCGGACGCATCACCGCGCCGGTCGCTGGCCATCAGCGATGCATTGGGGTTACTGCCACCGCCAGCGGATAGCGATACGGATTACGCCGCGGCGATGATTCGCCACTCGGTGTTTCTCGCACCGCGCTGGCTGGGCAAGGACAGTCATGGCGTCGCCGACCGGGACTGGCTGGGCGAGCAGGCCCTGCGCCGGCGGTTTGCGTCCTCCTCGGGCGAGGGCAATATCCTGCGGCTGGTCAAGCAGGACGACTGGTCCTACCGCTCGCCACACATCCAGCCGGGCGATTTCCTGATAGCCCACTTTCTTCCCCTGCCGCCGGATACCGGTGTCGATCAGGTATTGTCAGAGACCCGGGCCAACGGCCTGGGAGTTGATTCGGCGGCGACCCTTCTCAGAGAGGGGGCCGCCCTCCCGCCTGCACCGAAATAAGTCGATCCGGGCCCTGTGCAGTGCCCCGTGATCAATATGAACAAAACGCCCAATATCGCCTTTACATTTCCCCTATCCCCGGTGGGGGTTAACTTCAACTATCCGGATTGCCGGTGGAAATAGCTTCATCACACGGCTACCCGGTGCGCTACGGCGTATCCAAGTAAAACGATAAAAAGGCGAATATGATGAGAATCTCCACCTCCGTGGGGCTGGTCTGTGCCGGCCTGTGGCTGGCCAGCGGTGCGCAAGCCAGCGACGACAACCAGAACCAGCCCAACCAACCAAACAGCGAATTCAATAGCAAGGTCGTGGTGCCCAGCCCGGGTGAAACCGTACCCGCGTTCTGGGAAAACCTGGAAATGGGCGGCCGCTTGCAATTGGATTACAACCAATTCGACGGCGCCTACAACGCCGTTAACGAGGGCCGCACCGGTTCCAATCTCTTCCCCCGCCGGGTGCGGGCGTATATCGAATCCGAGCAGGGCGACTGGGACTACAAGTTGCTGATGGAGTTCGCCGAAGAGGCGGAGATCGTGATGGCGCGGCTGCGCTACAGCGGCTTCGATGGCGGCCCCACCATCCAGCTCGGCAAGCTGCGCGAGGATATCTCACTGGAGGCGCTGTCCAGCAGCAAGCACCTGGTGATGATCGAGCGCAGCAGCCTGGCGAACACCGTGTCTCCCTTTTTCCGCTGGGGCGCCTCGGCCTACCAGTACTTCCCCTCCACCGGCCTGCGCTACGCCTTCGGCGTCTACAAGAACGACGCCTTCGGCGGCAGCGGCGAGGATGATTACCAGGACCTCGACTACGCCAGCAGCGGCCGCCTGACCTGGGCGCCCTGGCGCGACCCGGGCAAAGTGCTGCACCTGGGACTCTGGGGCTCCTACCGGGAAATGTCCGGCGACGAACTGAGCCCCGCCTGGGCCAGGGGCGAAGTGCGCGAGACGCCGGTGCGGCTGGTGGATTACGCCGCTGGCGGAACCCCCGTGGCAGTGGATAACCTGACCCAGCAGGGCCTGGAACTGGCGGCCCAGTGGCAGGGCACGCTGTTGCAGGCGGAGTACGGCCGCCGCCGGCTGAATACCACCGACCAGTCCTCGCCGCTGGATGGGGAGGACTTCGACGGCTACTCCCTGACCCTGAGCCACTTCCTTACCGGCGAAACCCGGGAGTACAGCGCCGGCCAGGGCGTCTTCAAGCAGCCCGCCGGGGTACGCAATGCCTGGGAAGTGGCGACGCGCAGTTCACGGGTGAACGCCAGCAGCGCCACCCAGGGCACCGACGTCACCACCCATACCCTGGGCGTTTCCTACTACTACGACCCTAGCATCAAATTCGCGCTCAACCTGGTCCGCTCCCGGGTCAGCGGCCCCGGCGCATTCGCGCTGGTAGGCGACGAGCGCGACGGCAATTCCCTGGTGCTGCGCGCCCAGTATCTGTTCTAGGAGGCCGCCATGATTGCATTTCCGAGTCCGACAGGGACCATTCAGAGGAAAACAACGATGCTGATGAGAATGCCACTCAAGCTGTTCGCCGCCGCGACCCTGGCGCTGACTTCCAGTATGGCCATGGCCTTTGAGCCGCAGGGCAAGGTCGAATGTCTGGCGCCCGCCGATCCCGGCGGCGGCTGGGATTTCACCTGCCGCAGTATCGGCAAGGTGCTCGAGGATCTCGACCTGGTGCCGCGCAATGTCCAGACCATCAACATGGCCGGGGCCGGTGGCGGGGTCGCCTATGCCCACACGGTGAGCAAGCGGGCCGGTGACGAGCAACTGCTGGTCGCCGCTTCCACCGCGACCACCACGCGCCTGGCCCAGGGGCAGTTCCACGGAATGAATGCCGATATGGTCAACTGGATCGGCGCCGTGGGGGCCGATTACGGGGTCATCGGCGTGTCGAAGGATTCCAAGTACCAGGATCTGCCGGCACTGATGGATGCGCTCAAGAAAGATCCGCGCAGCGTCAAGTTTGCCGGCGGCAGCGCCAAGGGTGGCTGGGACCACCTCAAGGTGTTGATCGCCGCCAAGGCGGCGGGCGTCGAGAAGCTGCCGCGTATTCCCTACCTATCCTACAACAACGGGGGTGAGGCCATGACCCAGGTGGTCGGCGGCCACGTGGATGCCTTTACTGGCGATATCTCCGAGGCCCAGGGGTTCATGGAATCCGGCGATTTGCGTGTGCTGGCCGTACTCTCCGAAAAGCGCCTGCCCGGCGATTTCTCCCACATTCCCACCGCCCGCGAGCAGGGGATCGACGCGCTGGGCCCCAACTGGCGTGGCTTCTACATGCCGGCGGATATCTCGGATGAGGCCAGGCAGTACTGGATCGATGCCATGGATACCATCTACGACAGCGAGGAGTGGCAGAGCGTCATGGCCCAGAACGGCTTGATGCCCTTCCACATGAGTGCTGGCGAGTTCGAGAAGTTCGTCAAGTCGCAGATTCAATCCATTGAAGATTTGTCCAAAGAAATAGGGTTGATTCGGTAATGGCCATCAACGACCGCATCTTCGGGGTCCTGATGATCGTCCTGGCCGTCGCCTACGGCTGGGGCGCGAGTCAATTCCCCGAACCCTTCGGCGGGACCGAAGCCGTCGGTCCCGATACCTTTCCCATGCTGTTGGCGGTGGTACTGGCGCTCTCGAGCCTGTATATGGTCGTGCGCCCCGATCCGGATAACGCCTGGCCGTGGAGCCGCACCGGGCTGGAGCTGATCATCGCCGTGGTGGTGCTGGTGCTCTACGCCATGCTGCTGCAGCCGTTGGGATTCATCCTCAGTACCACCCTGGCGGTAGGCACCCTGTGCTGGCGCATGGGCGCCCGTGCGGCCAGGTCGTATATCGCCGGAGCCGTTGCCGGCGCAGCGGTGTTCCTGCTGTTCAATTTCGCGCTCGACCTGTCGCTGCCGTTGGGTCTGCTCGAGTTCCTGGAGGTGCGCTGATGGAAACCATGGGCTTTCTGATCGAGGGGTTCGGCGTGGCGCTGGCCCCGCATAACCTGATGTTCGCCCTGCTGGGGGCCTTTCTCGGCACCCTGATCGGGGGGCTTCCGGGACTGGGGCCGGCCAATGGCGTGGCGATTCTGATTCCGCTGGCGTTCAGCCTGGGCCTGGCGCCGGAGACCGCGCTGATCATGCTCACCGCGGTCTATGCCGGCGCCATGTATGGCGGACGCATTTCGTCGATCCTGTTGAACATCCCCGGTGACGAACCGGCCATGATGACCTGCCTGGACGGCTATCCCATGGCGCAGAAGGGCAAGGCCGCCGAGGCCCTGGCGATCTCCGCGGTGGCCTCGTTCGTGGGCAGCCTGATCGCCACGGTCGGCCTGATCCTGCTGGCGCCGCTGTTGGCCAGGTTCGCACTGACCTTCGGGCCGGCGGAGTATTTCGCCCTCTTCCTGCTGGCCTTCGCCACCCTGGGCGGGATCACCGGCAAGAACCCCATGAAGACGGTGGTCGCCGCGGCCATCGGCCTGATGATCGCCACCGTCGGCATCGATAACACGGGCGTCCAGCGCTTCACCTTCGGGGTCCTGGAGCTCTACGAAGGGGTGGACTTCATCATCGCCATCGTCGGCCTGTTCGCCATCTCCGAGCTGCTGTTCTTCATCGAGGAGCGGGCCGGCGGCGGCAAGGCGAAGATGGTCGTCAACAAGCTGAAGCTCTCCTGGAAGGACATCCGCGAGATCATGCCCTCGAGTGTCCGCGGTGGGGTCCTGGGCTTTATCGCCGGGGTGTTGCCGGGCGCGGGCGCCTCATTGGGCAGTTTCATCAGCTACACCCTGGAGAAGCGGGTGCTGGGGCGCAAGGGCCACTTCGGCGAGGGCGACCCGCGCGGTGTCGCCGCTCCCGAAGCGGGCAACAACGGGGCCTCCAGCGGGGCCCTGGTGCCCATGCTGACGCTCGGCGTGCCGGGCAGCGGGACCACCGCGGTGCTGCTGGCGCTGCTGATCTCGTTGAACATTACACCTGGGCCGCTGATGTTCACCCAGAATGCGGATATCGTGTGGGGCGTGATCGCGGCGCTGCTGATCGGCAACTTCCTGTTGCTGGTGCTCAACATCCCGCTGGTGGGCATCTTCGTCCGGCTGCTGTCGGTACCGCCGATGTATTTGCTGCCGATCGTGACCATGGTCGCCTTCGTCGGCATCTACTCGATCAGCAACACCACCTTCGACCTGTACTTCATGGTGGCCTTCGGGGTGGCCGGCTATGTGTTCCGCAAGCTGGAGATCCCCCTGGTGCCCATTATCCTCGGCCTGCTGTTGGGGCCGGAGATGGAAAAGAACCTGGGGCATGCCCTGGAACTGTCCGACGGCGACTGGACGGTGCTGTGGAGCAGCGGCCTGGCCATCGGCCTGTGGACCTTCGCGATCGCGGGGTTGGTCCTGCCGTATATCCTCGGCCCCATCCTGCGTCGCCGCATGCGGCAGCAGGTGGGCGTCGCCGCGTGATGGTGGGCTTCCGGCCCCGCGCTGAGGTTGAGTTTATGAAGGCGTCAAATAGCATAGACGCTGAATAACGCGGCTGCGCAAATATTGAACAGGGCGTAGAATGCGACAGATGTCCGCTTCAGACTCGCCCCGCACGCGGGGCAATATCGTGTTGTTCAAAAATCTCCCGACCGCAATCGCCGGCATGGGACGCTGGCGTATTCAACGGCTGGAATCCCGGCTGATCCTCTGGGTGCTGGTGTTCAGCCTGCTGCAGGTGCTGCTCTTTGCCGGTGCCGGCCAGTACCTGCTCGAGCGCAGCGTGCGCGAGGAAGCCGGCAGCAAGGCGCTGAACCTGGCGCAACTGGTGGCGGAATTGCCGCAGGTGCGCGAGGCCCTGGAGGCCGGGGTGGGCTCGCGCCGGGGCGACGCCCTGGCGGGTTCCATCGAACAACTGCGGCGGCAGACGGACGCGGACTTTATCGTCGTCGGCGATACCGGGCTGCGACGCATGTCCCACCCGAAACCCGACCGCCTGGGCAAGACCATGCAGGGGGGCGACAGCCAGGAGGTACTCGCCGGCCGCTCCATGATCTCCTCCGCCCGGGGCTCCATGGGTTTTTCCGTGCGCGGCAAGGCGCCGGTGCGCGCTGCCGACGGCCGGGTCATCGGCCTGGTGTCCGTGGGCTTCCTCGACCGCTCGATGGAATCCGTGCTCGCCGGCCGCTACCTGCAGTGGCTGCCCGCGGTGCTGGCGGTGCTCCTGGTCGGTGTGCTGTCCTCCCTGTGGATGGCCCGACGGCTGCGCGCCGCCCTGTTCGGCTGGCAGCCCCACGAAATCGCCCGCCTGTTCGCCGAACAAAACGCCATTCTCGATACGGTGCGCTCGGGCATCGTCGCCCTGGACCCGGACGGCTGGGTGCAGAAGAGCAACCGCCGGGCGCGGCAACTGCTGGGGGTGAAGGAGCCGGCGGAGGGCCGGCTGCATCTGCGGGACCTGTTCCCCGAACAGGCGGAATTCCTGCTTGAGAACCGGGAGCAGGTGCTGGACGGCGTGGAGGTTTTCGCCGCCGGCCAGGAACTGGTGCTGTTCCGCCGCCCGCTGCGGGTGGCCGGCGCGGTGCGCGGCCTCTTCCTCAGCTTCCGCCCCAAGGACGAGGTGGCCCAGGTGAGCCGGCAATTGGCCCAGGTGGAGGCGTTCGCCGAACTGCTGCGGGTGCAGACCCACGACTATTCCAACAAGCTCAACACCCTGGGCGCGCTGATCCAGATGGGCGCCTACGACAAGGCGGTGGACCTGATCGGCCTGGAGAGCCGGGGGCACCAGTCCGTGGTCAACCGGCTGCTGGAAAGCGCCGGCGAACCGCTGCTGGCGGGCCTGCTGCTGGGCAAATACCACAAGGCCAAGGAGCAGGGCGTGACATTCGAGGTGGCCGAGGAGAGTGCGCTGGAGGGGGCTTTGTCCGAAGTCCTGCTGGACCGCCTGGTGTCCATCCTCGGCAACCTGATCGACAATGCCGTCGAAGCGGCGCGTAGCGGGCCGGGACAGCCGCCCCGGGTGCGGGTGACCTTCGACGACCTGGGCGATAATCTGGTCTTCGACGTGGAGGACAGCGGCGCCGGCCTGGGCCCGGAGCGGCTCGAGACCCTGTTCCGGCCGGACTATTCCTCCAAAGCCGGCCGCGAGCACGGGGTCGGGCTCTACCTGGTGAAAACCTACGTGAGTGCCCTCGGGGGCACCCTGGAAGTGGGCCAGGCGGACCTGGGCGGCGCCCGTTTCACGGTTTACCTGCCCCGGCCGCCGGAGGAAGAGGAAGCAGCGCAATGACCTATTCGGTGGTGATCGTCGAAGACGAAAATGAGGTGGCCAGCCTGCTGGCGGAATACCTGCAGCGCGGTGACGATATCCGGGTCACCGCGGTGGTGGGGGACCTGGCCGGGGGCCGTGCGCTGCTCGAGCGATACCAGCCGGACCTGCTGCTGCTGGACATCTACCTGCCCGACGGCAGCGGCCTGGACCTGCTGGCGGAACTGCGCGCCGCCGGCCACAGCTGCGAAGTCATGATGATCACCGCCGCCTCCGAAGTGGCGTCCCTGGAGCGGGCGCTGCAACTGGGGGCCTTCGATTTCCTGGTCAAGCCGGTGCTGTTGCAACGCCTGGACCGTGCCCTGAATACCTTCCTGCAGCGCCAGCGCCGTTTGCGCGGGGCGCCGGCGGTGACCCAGTCAGTCGCCGACGCCATGTTTTCCCGGGAGGGAGAATCCGCGGAGACCGCGGCCCCCGGCCATCCCCGCCTGCCCAAGGGCATCGACGCCCTCACCCTGAACCGGGTGCGCGACGTTCTGGCCGAGTCGCCGCGGGACTTTCTCAGCGCCCAGGAAATTGGCCAGCGCGCCGGCGTCAGCCGCTCCACCGCACGCCGGTATCTCGAGTACCTGCTCACGCGCCACGAACTGGAGGCCGACCAGGCCTACGGCAGCATCGGCCGGCCCGAGCGGCGTTATCGGCCACTGGCCCGCTAGCTATTCCTCCTGGGGCCCGCCGCCGATCAGTTTCTGAATACTGGAAAAGTCCAGTTCCCCGTTCCCCGCCAAACTGTGCAGGTTGTACAGGTTGCGCGCCAGCGAACCCAGCGGCGTGTAGGTTTTGCTCTCCGTGGCCGCCTGTTGCGCCAGCCCCAGATCCTTGCACATCAGTTTCACCATAAAGCCGCCCGCATAGTCTTTACTGGCCGGCACATTTTCCATAACCCCCGGATAGGGATTGTATTTCTCCAGCGACCAGTTGGCGCCGGAGCTTTTCAGCATGATCTCCGACAGCACCTTCGGGTCCAGGCCGTTGTCCACGCCCAGCTGCAGGGCCTCGGCGGTGCCGATCATATGTATGGCGAGCAGCATGTTGTTGCACATTTTTGCCGTCTGCCCGGCGCCGGCGGGGCCGGCGTGGAAGACGTTGCTGCCCATCGGCTGCAGTACCTCGCGTGCGGCTTGCACGTCGGTCACCTCGCCGCCGCACATAAAACTCAGGGTGCCGGCAACGGCGCCGGCCACGCCGCCGGATACCGGCGCCTCTATCGCGCGCAGGCCGCGTTTTTGCGCTTCCGCGATCAGGCGTTTGGAGCTGGATACGGCGATGGTGGAGCAGTCGATGACCAGGGTTTTGAAGTCGATATGGTCCAGCAGTCTTTCGCCGTCGATATACAGCGCCTCCACATCCTCGCTGTTCGGCAGCATGCTCACGACAAAGTCGGCGTCGGCGATGGTTTCCAACGGCGAGGCCGATTTTTTTACGCCGTGTTTTGCGGCCAAATCCAGTAACTCTGCCACCGGATCGAAACCGTTTACCGCAAAGCCCGCCTTGACCAGATTCGCGGACATGGGGCCGCCCATATGGCCGAGGCCGAAAAATGCCACTGTCTTGCTCATGCATGTCTCCCGAAGAGTTATACCTCGCTAATTCGCCCGTCATACCGGCGCAGGCCGGTATCCAGTTTCGTGGCACCTGGATTCCGGCCTGCGCCGGAATGACGAAAATATTTGGAGTCCCGAGCCTGCTTATTTCAACTGAATGGTCATATTCGGGTGCTCCGCGTGCTCGATATCCGTATCGAACCAGCGCGCGGTCACCGTCTTGGTCTCGGTGTAAAAGCGCACCGCCTGTTTGCCGTAGGCGTGCTGGTCGCCGTAGAAGGAGGCGCGCCAGCCGGTGAAGCTGAAAAACGGCAGCGGCACGGGAATCGGCACATTGATGCCCACCTGGCCCACCAGAATGTCGTGCTGGTATTTGCGCGCGGCGGCGCCGCTGGCGGTGAAGATGGAGGTGCCGTTGCCGTAGGGGCAGTCGTTGATCAGCTGTATGGCGTCCTCGAGACTGTCGGTGTTTACCAGGCAGAGCACCGGGCCGAAGATCTCGTCTTTGTAAATGGACATCTCCGGCGTGACGTCGGCGAACAGCGTCGGCCCCACCCAGTTGCCGTCCGGGTAGCCCTCCACCTTGGCATCGGAACCGTCCAGCAGGAGGTTGGCGCCTTCGTCCTTGCCCTTGGCGATATAGCTTTTTACCCGCTCGCGCGCCGCGGGCGAGATCAGCGGGCCGAAATCCGCCTCGGGGTCTTTCCAGGGACCGGGCCTGACCTTGGCCATGGTGTCGCGGATTTCCGCTATCCACTGCTGCGCCTCGCCCACCAGCACGACGACGGAAATGGCCATGCAGCGCTGGCCGGCGGCGCCCACCGAGGAGCCGACGATATTGTTCAGCACCGCCTGCTTGTTGGCGTCCGGCATCACCACCATATGGTTCTTGGCGCCGGCGAAGGCCTGTACCCGCTTCAGGTGTTCGGTGCCGGTGCGGTAGATATGCTGGCCCACCGGAACGGAGCCGACGAAGGAAATGGCCCTGATATCCGGGTGCTTGAGCAGGAAGTCCACCTGCTCCCGGCCGCCGTGCACCACCTGCAGTACGCCCTTGGGCGCGCCCGCCTCCGCGAAGAGTTCCGCCAGCTTGCAGGGCGTGATCGGGTCCTGTTCCGACGGTTTCAGCACGAAGGTATTGCCGCAGGCGATGGCCATGGGGAACATCCACAGCGGGATCATGGCCGGGAAGTTGAACGGGGTGATGCCGGCGCAGACACCCAGGGGCTGGGTGTAGGAGTAGCAGTCGATGGACGAGGCCACGTTCTCCACCGTCTCCCCCATCATCAGCGCGGCGACATTGGCCGCCTGTTCCACCACCTCGATGCCGCGCCAGATATCGCCCTTGGCGTCCTCGAAGGTCTTGCCGGTCTCCTCGCAGAGGATTTCCGCCAGCTCCTCCTGGCGCTGCTTGAGCAGTTCCTGGTACCTGAGCATCAGTCGCGCACGACTGGGCACCGGCGTCCTGCGCCAGCTCTGGAAGGCGGCCTTGGCGGTGTCCACCGCCCGTTGCAGTTCGTCCCTGGTGGTGTAGGGCGCCTGGGTCAGCACCTCGCCGGTGGCCGGGTTGAGCACGTCGAGCCACTCGTGACTCCGGGACTGTATCCAGTCGCCGTCGATATAGACGGGGAGCCTGATGGGAATCGTCTTGTCCATGGGGTTTACCTGGCGGTCTGTGCATGGACAGTTTAGGCGCAAGCGCGGCGGGGAACAGAAAAGCGGCGCGCCTCTTTCGAAAGCGCGCCGCGGATTTCCTCTTACTGCCCGTTAAGCGTCAGCGGGTGTGGGCGGCCCGCCGCTCCCTGGCGGATCGCTGAGCGGCCGCCGTTTGCTGCAGATCCAGGGTATAGGTCAGCAGCGTATAGTCCCGCGGGTCCGCCTCGCACTCGAAGCCCATTTCCCCTGCGAAGCGCTTGACGCGGACGTTGTCCGCGGACTCGATGGAGTAGATCCGTTCGAGCCCGTGTTCGCGCGCCCTGTCGATCAGGCGTTGCAGCATCCGCTTGCCTAGGCCCAGGCCCTGCCAGTCGTCGCTGACCACTACCGCGCACTCTGCGGCGCGGCCGTCGTCATCCAGCGCGTAGTGGGCCACGGCGACCGCGCGCTGCGAAGCCCCATTGTCGTCGATGGCGATAAACGCCTCGTGCCGCAGGTGATCGTTGTCGGTGAGCAGCTCGAGCAGCTTGGCGCTGGCCTTGCAGCTCCCACCGATAAAGCGGTCGCGGCGGGACTCCGGGGACAGGCTTTCGATCAGCTCTTTCTCCAACTGGCCGTCACTCCTGCAAATCGGCCGGATCAGCACTCGGCGCCCATCGCCGAGGGTTACCCTTTCCGGCGTGTGCTCTTTGCCTTTGTCGCTAGTCACCTTCTCCAGCTCCCGACTGCCATCGCAGTTTGTTTGATAAAAGTTCCTCGACAGAAATTGAATTTCCACTGAGCCTGCGGCCACTGATGGTGGCCGTGACTGAATCCTATGGTGGGAGCCGGGCGACCCCAACGGCTGTGGGAATATTGAAGCAAATCGTTTAACCGGTCTTTGGGCTAGAACGCCAGGGTATCTGCGAAATAAAAACTATACAGTCAGGGGCGGTGTGTTATAGTGCCGTCGCTGGTCCGAGACCGGCAGCGTCATCTGTAGGTCGGCGAGCCGCCGGCAACCCCCCGGAATTTTTTCCCAAATTCTTCCCGGAACCCTCTACTGAATGCCGCACCATGCCGGGGTGAGCCCCGGTCAATTGACGGCGGTGCGGGTCCTCACCTGGGATTCGCCAACTCCGAATTTTCTTCGCGCCCGCAGGGGCGGAACTGTTTTGATTGCGCCGGAAGCGCAACTCGAGGTTTTTTCTATGTTATTTGAAGATCTGGGCCTGGCCCAGGAAATTGCCCGCGCCGTAGCGGAGCAGGGCTACAGCAAGCCCACGCCGATCCAGGCGCAAGCCATTCCCGCGGTGATGCAGGGCGGCGACATCATGGCCGCCGCGCAGACGGGCACCGGCAAGACCGCCGGCTTTACCCTGCCGCTGCTGCATCGCCTGTCCAAGGGCGAGCGGGCGCGCAACGGCCAGGTGCGCGCCCTGGTATTGACACCGACCCGCGAGCTGGCGGCCCAGGTGTTCGACAATGTGCAGGGGTACGGCCAGTACCTGCCGCTGCGCCACGCGGTGGTGTTCGGCGGGGTGAAGATCAATCCGCAGATTTCCCGCCTGCGTGGCGGTGTGGATATTCTCGTGGCTACCCCCGGCCGCCTGCTGGACCTGCACGGCCAGGGCGCGGTGCGCTTCGACAAGCTGGAGGCGCTGGTGCTGGACGAAGCCGACCGCATGCTGGACATGGGCTTTATCCACGATATCAAGCGCATCCTCAGGATACTGCCGGCCGAGCGCCAAAACCTCCTGTTCTCCGCCACCTTCTCGCCGGAGATTCGCGCGCTGGCCAAGGGGCTGGTGAAAGATCCGCTGGAAATTGATGTGAGCCCGCGCAACACCACGACGGAGACGGTACAGCAGAAGCTGCACCCGGTGGACAAGGCGCGAAAGCCGAAACTGCTCAGCCACCTGATCCGCGAAAACAACTGGCACCAGGCGCTGGTGTTCAGTCGCACTAAGCACGGCGCCAACCGCCTGGTGAAGCAGCTGGAAGCGGACAATATCCGCGCGGCGGCCATTCACGGCAACAAGAGCCAGAGTGCGCGCACGAAAGCCTTGGCAGATTTCAAATCCGGCAAGGTGCAGATACTGGTGGCCACGGATATCGCCGCACGCGGTATTGACATCGACCAGCTGCCGCAGGTGGTCAACTTCGACCTGCCCAATGTGCCGGAGGACTATGTGCACCGCATCGGCCGCACCGGCCGCGCCGGCGCCCGCGGCCAGGCGGTGTCCCTGGTGAGCGCGGACGAGATCAAGCAGCTGCGGGATATCGAGCGGCTGATCAAAAAGCCGATTCCGCGCGAGGAAATCGAGGGGTTCGAGGTGGATCATTCGCTGCCGGAGTCCGGTGGCGGTCCGCGCGGTGGGCAGGGTCGCAGTGGCGCGGGGCAGAACCGGGGCGGCAGTTCGCGCGGCAACGGCCAGGACCGCGGCAACCCGGCACCGCGTGGCGATGCCCAGCGCCCGCGCCGCCGCAGAAGGCGCCCCGCGCGCACGGAATCCGCCTAGTTCATTGTCGATGACCCTGTCTTGAATTGATCCCTTCCTGACTCGTCATCCGCGCAGGACTTGACCCGGTATCCAGGCTTCCATGGCACTGGATTCCGGGTCGAGGACGGGATGACGACAGATTCACTCAGCTCCTCTTATCGCCGCTCAACAGCGCGGCCATATTCAGGCAGCGCTGGTTTTCAAAGCGGCGGTTTTTCAGCGCCTTCTCCAGCAGCGGGTTCAGGTCTTTCCCGCTGTCCAGGATCTCGCTGACCTGCGCTATGCCTTTCTCGCTGCAGCTCAACGGGAAGAGGCGGCTGAAGGTGCCGATATATTCCGGGCTGTTGGTGGCATTGGCGGCGTCGATGGCGCCGACGATGCGCGCCAGGTTGGCCTGGAACAGCCCGGACTGCTCGCTGGGAAACATCGTGTAGGCGGCGGCCTTGAGCTGACTCAGTTTGAACGCATCGCGGCGGTCGATGATGTTGTCCAGCCATTTGGCTTTGGCTTCCGCTTGCGGGCGCACGGCTTCGGCGGAAATCGCGAAGTTGCGCGCGCGGTCGGAGCTGTCCTTTTCCAACTCGCGTTCGATGGCCCCCTGGTAGTCGCCGTACAGGTGTTCGTTCTGCAGCACCACCAGGTCCCAGCGCATATCCGGGTCCAGGGCCAGGCCTTCGATGGCCAGCTTGCCGTTCAGCAGGTTGGTGGCGCTGGCCAGGGCCTCGTCGCTGTGGGCGACTTCGGTGAAAGCGCTGAACCAGGTTTTCTGCGCGTCGCTGCCGGCCTTCGCCTCTTGCAGCTGTCGCCAGATGAACTGCTCGATGGCGAGTTGCAGCTCAGCGCGCTCGGCATCGTCGAGCGCAACCTGGTTCAGGTAGGTGTAGGCCGCGGTGAGGTGTTTGGAGACCAGGCGCACCACGTTGATGTCTTCCTCCGCACCGGCGTTGTCGAGTGCGAACTGCACATACTGGTCCAGCGGCAGCTTGGCGTCGTAGACGCTGTCGTACAGGCTCTGCCACAGCATCAGGCGGGTGAAGGGCTGCTCGATATCGTTGATGTGCTTGGACATGTTGTCGACGGATACCGGGTCCAGGTTCACCTTCACAAAGCCCCAGTCGCCCTCGTTCGGGTAGACGATCTGCGGGCAGGCCTTGCCGACCGCGTCCTTCACCTCGGTGTCTGCGCCCTTGTAGAGTACCGGCAGCGCGTCGCCGAGCACCATCCTGCCCCCTTCCATACGGTAGAGGCCCACCTGTACCTGCTGCTCGCGTAGAGTGGGGTAATCCATCGGCGCCGTCTGCGTCAGGGTGAGTTTGCTGACCTTGCCGCCTTCACATTGAAAGCTGGCCTCGATGGTGTTCAGGCCGGCCTTGTACAGCCACGCCTGCTGCCACCCGCCCAGGTCCTTGCCGGCGGCCACACCCAGGTGGCCCATAAAGTCGTCCAGGGTGGAGTTGCTGTAGGACAGGTCCTTCAGGTACTGGCTCACGCCCTGGCGGAATTCCTCTTTGCCCAGGTAGTAGGGTAGCTGCTTGAGGATGGAACCGCCCTTGCCGTAGGTGATGCCATCGAAGTTGGCGAAGGCCTCGTCGGTGTTTTTCACCGGCAGCTGGATGGCGTGGGTGGTGGGCAGCTGGTCGGCGTGGTAGGCCCACTGCTTGGTGCCCAGGTAGAAGGTCTGCCAGTTATCGGTGAACTCGCTGCTCTCGGTCAGGGCCAGGTTGGCCATATAGGTGGCGAAGCTCTCGTTCAGCCACAGGTCGTCCCACCAGTTCATGGTCACCAGGTCGCCGAACCACATGTGGGCCATTTCGTGGGCGATCACGTTGGCCAGGCTGTTGCGCTGGGCGCGGGTCTTTTCACCGCGGGAGACCAGGCGTTCGGTGAAAGTGACCGCGCCGACGTTTTCCATGGCGCCGGCGTTGAAGTCGGGCACGATGACCTGGTCGTACTTGCCGAACGGATAAGGTACGTCGAAGTATTCCTGGAAGAAGGCGAAGGACTGCTTGGTGAATGTGAACCAGTCCTCCGGCTTCACGTATTTCGCCAGGCTCTGGCGCGACATCAGGCGCAGCGGGATGCCGTCGGCGTCGTCCTTCCACACATGGTAGGGGCCGGCGTGCAGGGAGAAGACGTAGCTGGAGAATTTCCTGGTGGTGGGGAAAGTCCACTCGCTGAACTGTTCGTCCAGCGCTTTCACCGCGCTCTCGCGGGTGGCGGAGACCACCTGCCAGTCTTTCGGTGCCTTCACCGTCAGGGTGTAGGTGGCCTTCAGGTTCGGCTGGTCGAAGTGTGGGAACAGCTGGTTGGCATCATAGGGTTCGAAGTCGGTGTACAGGTACACCGCGCCGTCTTCCGGGTCCTGGAAGCGGTAGAGACCGGAGCCGTCGTTGGAATAGGGGTGGCGGTAGGCAACGGTGATGGTGTTGTCGCCGTCGTGGAGATGCTCCGGCGCTATGGTGATGAAGTGGCCGTTGTAGTCCACCGGCACGTCCTTGCCGTTCACCCTGAGGGAGTCTACGGTGCCGTCGCCGAAGTCCATGGTCAGCGCCTGCTTGGGCGCACCTCGCAGTTTGGTATGGGCGGTCACAGTGCCGGAAAAGCGGTCGCCCCTCTTGTCCAGGGCGACGGATAAGGTGTAGTTGACGTCGGCGATCTGTTGTTTGCGCAGCTTGGCGTAGCGCTCGCTCAGGGAGGCCGTGTCCTCGCGCACCGCCTCGGTCACTGCCGGGCTGGATTCGGCCTGTGCAGCCTGGTAGCCACCGCCCTGGCCGCAGGCGGCCAGCAGCGCGCTGCACAGCAGCGTCACGGTGAATTTTCCGGTTCTGATCATGCATCACCTCACTGGGATTTCTGTATACCCGGGCTTGGCCGGGACCGATTGTTGGAAAAGCAATCGGGCCTTATAGCACGATGAAAAGGGTTTGGCGGGCACTTCGTCGTGCCCAGGGGGCGGGTTATCGCGGGCTAGTGAATGTTGCGGTGGTGTGTTTCCAGGTGGGATATTTGACTGAAAATAGGGCCATTCCTAGCGGAAGATGTGCCGGCTGAGAAGGCGGAATCGCGCGGTCGGCGTGGGAATCCAGGGCAATCCCGACCGTCCGCAGGCCGATACCGCGGGGACGGGACTCCCCGGACTCTGTTCACAGGGACCCGGAGCAGAATCCATCGTTTCCTATATTCCTGCGGTGGCACCCGCTGGTCGTTGGCTGCGTTCCCCCGCCAGGCCCCCGTCGAGCAGATCGAATATCCCTTCCTCCCGCAGTACGCGCATGCCGAGCCGCTGCTCGGAAATGCCGGGGCGCAGGAGGTAGTCGAAGTGCAGGCGGTCCCCGCTTTCCACAGCCTCGAAATAGCGACAGTCGACCTGGCCGCCGGTAACGCCCAGGTGGTCGTTCAATTCGATATGGTGGGAGGAGAACATGAACAGGCAGTTCTCCCGGGCCGAAAAACGCTCCAGGATGGCCAGCGAAGCATCGAAGGCGTCCTTGACGTTCGTCCCCTTGAAGGGTTCGTCCATCAGCGCGACCACCCGCTGGCCCTCCGCCACAGCCTGGGCAACCGCTTTTACGCGCAACGCCTCGGCCCGGAAATAGCTGACGCCCCGACGCAGGTCGTCGGTCAGTGAGATAGAGCTGAAGAGCCACTGTACGGGCGCAAAGCGGAAACGACTCGCGGGCACGCCCATGCCCAGGTGTGCGAGGTAAAGCGCCGTGGCGAAGGCGCGCAGGTAGGTCGTCTTGCCGGCCATATTGGGACCGGTCAGGAAGAGCACGCGGTTCTCCTGGTTGAGTTCGACCGGATTGGCCACCGCTTTCTCCAGGTAGGGATGTACGAGCCCCTCGGCATGTACGCGCAACGGCCCCTCCTCGATACGCGGCAGGACGAACCCATACTTGCGGGTGGCATCCGCCATGGCGACAAGCGCATCCATTTCGAAGATAAGGGCCAGCAACCGGGTGATGGTCGCTTTCTCCTGCACGCGCAGCACCTGGTCGAGGCGCAGCATCCGCCAGGTTCCCCAACCGCCGACGTCGTAGTCGGGCACCTGTGACAACTTCGGGCGGGCGAGCAGCTTCCGCATTTCCCTGACCAGGGGACGCAGCTCACCGGCCGAACGCGCCAGTTCAGCCTGGTCGATGAAAACGCGCAGCGCCTGGACCAACCTGCAAGTCGCCTGTACGCCACGGACGATACTGAAGTAGTGGCTGTCATGGTTGAACCATATCTGGAAGACACCGAGGGCGAAGTCCAGCTGGTTGCGGTAATCCAGCGCTGGCAGTATCTCCTGCATATAGGCTTCCGTACCACCGGTCACGTAAACGGACGGCAACTCCGCGAAGACCTGCCGCTGGGCGGTGATAAAGGCAATGGCTTCCTGTGTGCTGCGTATTCGGGCCGCGACCGACCAGGGGCGCTCCATCCGCCGCCGCAGGGTTGCCGCGCCGCCTGAGGTGCGCGAGAGGTTACAAAAATCGAAAAGGCTGGCGTCGCCCGTTTCAGATTCGAAGATCTCCAGGTCCTTGAAGGTGTGCTCATCGAGGCCGAGAAATTCGGATTCTATGCAGGGGTGGGACATGAATTGCGATTCCATACAGGAAAAAGGAATGGCGAACCAAGATGCATTCGCCCTGACTGATCCCGGCTGTTGTGAATAGTGTTTTTATTACTCATGTTTCGGAGTTCACAGGGATTGGTAGCCCTTGAAGACGGTAGTTTCGAGCGGCCCTGCTGCCGGTGGCCACCTGGCAAAAAACCTCATCGGGAAACATTTACCAGGTGGCCACCGGCAGCAGGACCTCGTGCAGTGCCACCCTGCGGCTTACTGCCCCCGGCGTGAACTCCGAAACTTGTTGGACACCGGTTAGATTCTGGCACAAAGAAAAAGGGATAATTGCAATTATTGAGTCCGACGTAAAATGAGACGGATGATTTTTGCGTCAAAATCTTGCCCTGGCCGGGTTGCAAGAAGCGAACCGCGCTGCCACGCCCTGTTCATTCTCTCCGCCAGGGACAGAGCCGCCTGGGCGAAGGGGCACAAGATCAATCACTGATCGGGAAAGGCGGCCATCTTATCCCTTGATCCACTATGAGGCGGTCTATAATTCCATCTTGTAGGCAGGATAGTCCTTGCCAGCAGTTGGTCATTGAGCGAGATTTCCGGAATCGGGCAGCATTCGCGAAACAATTGGATTGGATGTCGATATGAGAAAAACCCAATGGTACCTGATTTCGTGGGTAGTGATGATGGCCTCTGCTGGTCTGTCTGCGGAAGAAATGAAAAGTGAAAACGGCTATCTTGTGAATATAGACGAAAGGACCGTCTCGAATTCGAATTATCGAGAGGTGCTCTTCACCGCTCCCCGCAGTCAGCTTGTGGTAATGTCCCTGAAGCCGGGTGAAGATATCGGAGAAGAAGTGCACGATGGGATAGACCAGTTCATTCGTTTCGAAGAAGGCGAAGGGAAGGTTGTCCTCAATGGAAAAGAGCATCATGTCAAGGCTGACGACGCCATGGTGATACCGGCCGGGGTCCGGCACAATGTCATTAATACATCCGACAGCCGGGATTTGAAACTCTATACCATATACAGCCCACCCGAGCACAAGGATGGAACCCTTCACAAGACCAAAGCGGAGGCGATGGCCGAGCACCACGAATAGACTGCATCCGGCCACAACCTCTCAAGGAGCTTCTGACGAGTCACCGGAAGGACGGCATGGACTTGTTCAGAAGCTTCTTGAACAACGATTTCCTCCTTTCCACTTAAGACGCCCCCAGGGAAGCCATGTTGGACTACAAGCTCTACTATTGGGATTTACCCTTTCGAGGAAACTTTATCCAGCTCTTCCTGGAGGAGGTGGGCGCGAAATACGAACAGCACGACGCCACGGATATTTATCCGGAAAGGAGCCTGAAAATCCGCAACCCGGGAATGGCGCCGCCGTATCTCTACGAGTGCAAGAGCAAAACCTACTTTGCGCAGATGCCCGCCATCCTGATACACCTTGGGAGGGAGTACGACTATCTGCCCAAAAGGGCGGAAACCCACACGCTGGCCTTGAAAACGATTCTGGACTGCAACGATGTGTTGATGGAAATCACCAACTACAATGGGGCGATGATGTGGACGGAAAGCAATTGGGATGAATTCCGATACAGTCGTTTGCCCGGTTGGATGGAGATCTTTGAAAAAACCGGGCTGAAACATGGCTTGAAAGACGACAAAGGGTTCCTGCTCGGGTCCACCATCTCAGTGGCCGATATCGCCACCACCGCCCTGTTTGGAACAATGATTCATTCTTTCCCGGAACTGGAAGAAGACCTCCAGGAAAACGCCCCGCATATTGCCGCGCTTTGCAAGAAAGTCGAGGCGCGCCCGCCTATCCGTCGCTTCCTGGAGCTGCAACGACGTGAGTATGGCAACGGCTACTGCGGCGGCCAGATCGAAAGGTCTTTGCGGAAGATGATTGAGAGATAACTTGGGTCGATACGGCAAAAAGAGCCCCGAATCGAGCTGGCGCCATCAGGCCGCCCGCGAATTGGCCTCCGCCTGGCTCGCCAGATACTCGTCGTAGGTGCCCTGGAAATCGATCAGCTCCCGGTCCTTGATTTCAATCACCCGGGTCGCCAGTGACGACACAAACTGGCGGTCGTGGCTCACGAAGATCAGTGTGCCCTCGTAGTTTACCAGGGCCTTGTTCAGCGCCTCGATGGATTCCATATCCAGGTGGTTGGTCGGCTCATCCAGGATCAGCACATTGGTATCCATCATCATCAGCTTGCCGAACAGCAGGCGGTTCTTCTCGCCACCGGAACACACCTTCGCCTTCTTGTTGGCATCGTCCGCGGTAAACAGCAGCCGGCCCAGCATGCCGCGCACGGCCAGGTCGTCGTGCTTGGGGGTGCGCCACTGGGACATCCACTCGAAGATAGTCAGGTCACTGTCAAAATCCGCACTGCTGTCCTGCGGGCAGTAGCCGACCTGCGCATTTTCAGCCCACTTGATGGTACCGCTGTTGGCCTGGAGTTCGTCCACCAGGCAGCGCAAGAAGGTGGTCTTGCCTACACCGTTCTCGCCGATCACCGCCAGGCGCGCACCGGCTTCCAGAATCATCTCGCCGCCGGCAAACAGCGGTTCGCCGTCAAAACCGTGGGCCAGGCCCTCCAGTGTCAGCGCCTGCCGGTGCAGCTTTTTGCACTGCTTAAAGATAATGTATGGGCTGACCCGGCTGGACGGCTTGATCTCCTCCAGCTTGATCTTTTCCATCTTCTTGGCGCGGGAGCTGGCCTGCTTGGCCTTGGAGGCGTTGGCGGAGAAGCGGTTCACAAAGCTCTGCAGCTCTTCCAGCTCGGCGCTCTTCTTGGCGTTCTCCGCGTGTAGTTGCTCCTGGATCAGCGTCGAGGCCGCGACAAAGTCCTCGTAGTTGCCGGGGAAGATACGCAGCTCGCCGTAATCGATATCCGCCATATGCGTGCACACGGCATTGAGGAAGTGGCGATCGTGGGAAATGATGATCATGGTGCTCTTGCGCTGGTTCAGCACTTCCGACAGCCAGTGGATGGTGTGGATATCCAGGTTGTTGGTCGGCTCGTCCAGCAGCAGGATATCCGGGTCCGCGAACAGTGCCTGCGCCAGCAGCACCCGCAGCTTCCAGCCGGGCGCCACCTGCTTCATCAGGCCGAAGTGCAGGGATTCGTCGATGCCGGCCTCCAGCAGGATCTCGCCCGCACGGCTCTCCGCGCTGTAGCCGTCCAGCTCGGCAAACAGCACCTCCAGCTCGGCCACGCGCATGCCGTCTTCCTCGCTCATTTCCGGCAGCGCGTAGATGCGGTCGCGCTCCTGCTTCACAGCCCACAGCCGCGTATCGCCCATGATCACCGCATCGACAACCGTATAGTCCTCGAAGGCAAACTGGTCCTGGCTCAGGGTGCCGAGGGTACAGCCGGGCTCGATGGAGACGTTGCCGGTCGTGGGGGCCAGGGCGCCGCTCAGGATCTTCATAAACGTCGACTTGCCGCAGCCATTGGCCCCGATCAGGCCGTAACGGTTGCCATTGCCGAACTTGGCGGAGATGTTCTCAAACAGCGGCTGGGCACCGAACTGCATGGTGATGTTGGCGGTGGTGATCAAGAGCGTATTCCTGGGCTTGGGCAAGGGAGCTGTTAGCCAGCTTCGCCTTGGCGGAGACGTACAGCGGGGGGCGCACTATAAGGGGTTGGCACCGAAGTGTCGAGAAATCCGTTCAATAATCGAGCAGTTCGACTGCCCGCCAGGGCGTCGCAGTCTCTTGTCAAAGCGTGCATCTGCCCCCATTGATTGATTTCCCCACTGTAACTACTCTCCCCTCCCCCGCTTGCGGGGGAGGGGCCGGGGGAGGGGGCTTCAACCGGTGCGCCCTCTCCCTAACCCTCTCCCCCGCAGGGGGGGAGGGGACTGTTGGGGCGAGTAGTTAACCCCCATTTATAAGTTGAAGTTCATGCCGAATGCCGCCGAACCCGCCGCCAGCTCGCCAGTGGAACAGCCGCCGGTTAACAGCCCCACAAGCATGGCTTCCCGCGAGATGCTGGCGGCACTCTGGCAGTTTATGCGGCCCTACAGGAAAACCCTGTTGGGCGCGGCGGTGGCACTGGTGTTTACGGCCGGTATCACCCTGTCCATCGGCCAGGGCGTCAGGTTGCTGGTGGATCAGGGGCTGACCGGAGACTCCAGCCGGGCCCTGGCCCACGCCGTCATGGTGCTGCTCGCCCTGGCCTGCCTGATGGCCATGGGCACCTACGTGCGCTTCTACCTGGTGTCATGGCTGGGAGAGCGTGTGGTGGCCGACCTGCGCAAGGCGGTGTTTGATCATATCGTTACCCTGCACCCCAGTTATTTCGAGACCAACCGCAGCGGCGAGATCATGTCCCGCCTCACCACGGACACCACCCTGCTGCAAAACATCATCGGTTCCTCCTTCTCGATGGCGCTGCGCAGTGCGCTGATGTTTGTGGGGGCGCTGATCCTGTTGCTGTTCACCAATCTCAAGTTGAGCCTGATCGTATTGGTCGGCGTGCCCCTGGTACTGCTGCCGATCCTGCTCTACGGCCGCCGGGTAAGGAAACTGTCCAAGGCCAGCCAGGACTCCATCGCCGATGTGGGCAGTTACGCCGGTGAGATTATCCAGCACATCAAAACCGTGCAGAGTTACACCCGTGAGCCCTATGAAAAGCAGGCGTTTGCCGGGGAAGTGGAAACCGCGTTTAACGTCGCCAAACGGCGGGTGCGCCAGCGCGCACTGCTGATCGCGGTGGTGATACTGCTGATGTTCGGTGCCGTCGGCGGCCTGCTGTGGGTGGGCGGCAACGACATGATCGCCGGACGCATGAGCAGCGGCGACCTGGCGGCGTTCGTGTTCTACGCGGCGATGATGGGCTCCGCCGTGGCGACCATTTCCGAAGTGTACGGCGAGCTGCAACGCGCGACCGGCGCCACCGAGCGGCTGATGGATCTGTTGCATGTGGAATCCGAGATTCCGGCCGGCGCCGGTGGTGCCGAATCCGGCCAGCTGGCAAGTGCATCCAGCGCCCTACCCAGTGCCCAAGTCGCCTTCGAGTCCGTCGATTTCAGTTACCCGTCCCGCCCCGATCAGCCCGCCATACGCGGCTTGAGCCTGAACGTGGAAGCCGCCAAGAGCCTGGCGTTGGTCGGCCCTTCGGGCGCGGGCAAATCGACGCTGCTGGAACTGCTGCAGCGGTTCTACGACCCGCTGGGCGGGCGCATCACACTGGATGGCGTCGACATCCGCGAGATGGACGCCGGCACCCTGCGCCGGCAGATGGCGGTGGTGCCGCAACAACCGGCGCTGTTTACCGCCGATGTCTGGTACAACATCCGCTACGGCAAACCCGGCGCGAGCGATGCAGAAGTGATCGCGGCAGCCAGGGCGGCCCACGCCCATGAATTCATTGAACAATTGCCGGATGGCTACAACAGCCACCTGGGCGAGCAGGGCACGCGCCTGTCCGGCGGACAGAAACAGCGCCTGGCCATCGCCCGCGCGATCCTCAAAGACCCGAGGATTCTGCTGCTGGACGAGGCGACCAGTGCGCTGGATGCCGAGAGCGAATACCACGTGCAACAGGCGCTGCAGGCGCTAATGAAAGACCGCACCACCATCATTATTGCCCACCGGCTGGCGACGATCCTGCATGCCGATAGTATTGCCGTGCTGGACCAGGGGCGGCTGGTGGCGCAGGGTAGCCATCGGGAACTGATAGAAATCTCACCCCTGTATAAGCGCCTGGCGGAGCTGCAGTTTCAGGAGCCTGGAGGCCATGAGCTCACCGCCCGGTAGAGGGCGGCTTTTGGCGAAGGCTATCCAGATACCCTTGGTTTTCTTTGGGTGCTCCATGCCAATAATTTTATGGCGGTGCATGCCTTCTTCTAAACTCATGCGCATTCCTCGGCTTCACGAATACGTTCTTGCCGTTGCTGCTCTTCTTGCAACACCGCTCTGATTTCTTCCAGTACGCCATCTACATCCGCACTGTCGTCATCATCTTCAAACTCGCCAGTGAGCATTGAATTGGGGGTTAAGTTCCCCTCTTCGAACAGCGCCCACATTTCTTTGGCGTATTGCGTGTGCAATAAGGCGGGTGCAAACTCGCCATAATAGCGGCGCATATTGTTGACGTCGCGGGCGAACAATTCCTGTGCGCTATTATTGGCGGCGGCATTAACAGCTTGCGGTAAGTCGATAATCACCGGGCCGTAATCATCAACCAGCACGTTAAATTCGGATAAGTCCCCGTGTACAATCCCTGCGCAAAGCATGAGCATAATGTAATGCATCATGAGAGCGTGGTCTTCAATCGCCTGTTCTTCCGACATCGTCACGTCACCGAGCCGTGGTGCGACATCGCCCGACTCGTCGGTGACTAACTCCATTAATAATACCCCATCGACACAACCGAAAGTTTCGGGCACCCGCACACCGGCATTGGCCAAGCGCGATAAAGTATCGACTTCAGTATTTTGCCAAATCTCCTCCTGTTGTTGGCGGCCGTAGTTTGAACGCTTCTTAATGGCACGTGCTTGGCGGCCGCCACGCACTTTTCTCCCTTCCTGATACTGTGCGGCTTTCTTGAAGTTGCGTTTGGTTGCCTCTTTATAGACCTTGGCGCAGCGGATATTGTCACCACAGCGGACAATAAAAATGTCGGCTTCTTTGCCGCTCATCAGGCGGCTGATAACTTCATCGATTAAACCGTCATCGGCGAGCGGCTGTAGGCGTTTAGGGATTTTCACGGGTTGTCTGCAATGAGTGGTTGGTGGTCAATTTTGCTGTATCGAGATATGTATGCATTGTGTGTCTTCGGGGCAAGTCAATGATTCCTGTCTGAGTGCCGGTCTTTGTATAGGCGCTCGGTGGAGTTGCAATTTGTTAGTCAATAATTTGCGAAATTGGTCCCAGGAAAACATGACAACGCTTGTTCAGCCCCCGGCCTTTACGCAAACATATACCGAATTTGTGGACTCTCTATCTTGAAACGGGTTATAAAAAGAAATCACATGTGACTCGACAGTCTCAAAAACCGTCCTTAGCAATGCCTCAAAACGTTCCTCCGGCAGGTTTTGCGACCACATGGCAAATACGCCTCCGGGCTTAAGCTGCTCTGCCATAAGCGCCAGGTTTTCGCTGGTATAAAAGCTGGCATTGGCCGCATTCAGGAATTCGGTCGGGGAATGGTCGATATCCAAAAGAATGGCATCAAACTTTTTGCCTGCGCTGTCCGGATCAAATCCCGTACCCGGGGCTGTGGCCAGATCGAAGAAGCTGCCGTGCACATAGCGGTTTCGTTTGTCTGCGTTGAGGATTTCCCCCAGCGGTACAAGTTCATCTTGATGCCAGCCTATGACCGTGTCCAGGGCTTCGACGACAAGCAACTCGGCAATCCGCTCGTCCTTCAGTGCCGCCACGGCAGTATAACCCAGACCCAGCCCGCCAACGACAACACTGAGCTGGTCGCCCTGCACTTCCGCCAGGCCAAGGGTAGACAGGGCCTCTTCAGCCTCGACAAACATGCTCGACATCAAAAATTCTTCGCCCAGCTTGACTTCGTAGATATCCCTGTCTCCGAGTGCCGGAATACGCCGCCTGCGCAGGGAGATCTCCCCCAGGGCGGAGGCTTGACTATCAATCTCTTCAAATAATAGGGACATCGTTGGCTGGTCCTGAGGTGGCCGAGTTGTGGGCGCGGGTATCGAGAGCAGTGTACAACATTTGTACAGGTTCGGGCGAAGTATATGAATCAGCCAGGGGCGCCGCGGTCACTACGGAGAGGGCGAGGCCGATCAGAAGAGTCTTCATGCGGTGATCAGAGCGCATAGCGGCCGATATAGTGCGCGATAGCCATAAGCCGCGATTTGCCGCTGAACTCGAAGCGCACCCTGCCCAGCTCTGAGAAGTAAAGCTCCAGCTCACTGTCGATATCGAAGGTGCCGGACGTCTCCACCGAGTAGGCGACGATATTCTTGTAGGGCAGGGAAGTGAAATCCTTCTTGCTGCCGGTGATGCCCTGCACATTGACCGCGATAATGCGCTTGCTGGTAAACACCACGCCGTCGCGCATGGATTTGTAGGAATCCAGCACTTCCTCGCCGTCGAGCAGCAGTGGGGCTACCTTCTCCGCGTAGCCTGGGTTCTGTTTGAGTTTGAAGAGGCTTTTGTTTTCGAAGTCGATCATTTTTCTGGTTGCCAAATTTGCTTATTCTTAACGGGACTATGCCTAAAAAGGAGGCGGGTGACCTCACCGGGCGCACGCAAATCAGTGGCCGCCCCAGGGGCTTTGCTTGCAGAAAGTCGCTATGTACAGCGCCTCCACCTTACTGCGCGCCCAGGGCGTTTTGCGCAAAAACTTGAGGCTGGACTTCAGCGACGGATTGCTCTTGAAGCAGTTGATATCGATCCGCTCCGCCAAACCGTCCCAACCGTAGTGGGCCTCCAGCGCTTCGACGATGGTAGCCAGAGTGATACCGTGGAGCGGGTTGTTGGGTTGAGAATCGGGCATCTTGACTACCTGGCTGGGGGGCTACTCGTCGACATATTCAATGGTGTGACCGGATTGTACGGGCCCGTCCACCCATTGATCTATAGTAACTTTCTACAGAGGCTTTCTACAGTACCTCCTTATAGCAACCCTAGGCCAGATTAGCCACTGTGCGGGATGCCGGCCCTGGCACTGGCTCAACGGGCACCGGAACGGCGCTGTCCGGCACGCCGCCTGGCCGAACTGGATGCCCGCCGGCCCGCTCGGCAAATTTATTCAAGGAAACTTCGTCCCCCTGTCGAATTCCGCCGGCTCCGTTCGACCAACTGTCGAATACACGGCGTACAGTAACAACACCAGCACCAGTACTGACCAGGAGAAACACCATGAGTGGAGCCGTACGACTTCACCGCGTCCTGCGCGCACCGGCCGAGCGCGTCTATCGCGCCTTCCTGAATCCACAGGCGATGGCCAAATGGCTGCCACCAGACGGCTTCTATGCCGAGTTCGAGCACCTGGATGCCAGGGTGGGCGGCACCTTCAAGGCCTCGTTCACCAACTTCACCAACGGACAAAGCCATGCGTTCGGCGGTGAATACCAGGAACTGGTGGAGAACGAACTGATCCGCTACACCGATACCTTCGACGACCCGAACCTGCCCGGCACCATGAACGTTACGGTCACCCTCAAGACCGTGTCCTGTGGTACCGAACTGACCGTCGTGCAGGAAGGCATTCCCGACATGATTCCTGTTGAAATGTGCTACCTCGGCTGGCAGGAATCGCTATCGGCACTGGCCCGCCTGGTAGAGCCGGAAATCAACCAGTAACAACTATCACCGGACAGATAGCGGAACTGAAGATGATCAAACTATACGGAACACCACCCACCCGCGCACTGCGCGTAATCTGGCTGCTCAATGAACTGGGCCTGGAGTACGAAATGCACCCGGTGGATCTCCTGAAAGGCGAGGCTCGCCGCGAAGACTTCCTGGCCCTCAACCCCGCCGCCAAAGTCCCGGTACTGGTGGACGGAGACCTCGTACTGACGGAGTCCGTCGCCATTCAACTCTACCTGGCCGAGAAGTACCCCGAAGCGGGATTTATTCCGGAGTCACTGGAAGAAAGGGCGCAAATGTATCGCTGGAATTTCTTCCTCGTGACCGAGATCGAGCAGCCCCTGTGGCGCATAGCGCGGCACACATTCGTGTATCCGGAGCACAAGCGATTGCCGCAGGACGTCGAGCTGGCGAAACGGGAGTGCAGGGAGATGGTGGCTGTACTTGAGCAGCATATGCAGGGGCGTGAATTCATCGTTGGCGACCGGCTGAGCGTGGCCGACTTCAACGCGGCCTATACGCTCGACTGGGTAGATGAGGAGAAGCTGCTCGATAATGCCCCGCGCTTGAAAGACTGCCTGCAGGCAATGTACGCCCGCCCCACTGCGCCAATGAGGATTGCCGAGGCATTTGCGGCGATGGAAGGGTAAGTGATCAAGCAGGGTGCGCCATGCGCACCGAAAGACACAACTCGGCAGATAACAAAGAGTCGGCGTGCACAGCCCACCCTGCAGAACCTTGCGCCGTAGGAGCCTGCTGGAAAAAGAAAAATTGTATCCCCGATGCAATCAATCCTTCGTCATGACCAGCAGCCTCTCCGCCTGGTGGCGCAACTCGGCCCGCAAATCCGATGGCGTAAGAATCTCGAAGGTAAACGGCAGTCGCACCAGCTGCGCGGCGAACCAGTTCAGGCAGCCGGTGTGCGCGCGCCATATCACCGCATTCCCTTTGGGGGTCAGCAGGCCCAGTTCGTCGCCGAGCACTGCACTGGCGCTCGCAAGGTCCGCATGCAGCAATAGCTCCACTTCAATACCTGAGTCCATGCTGGCAAAACTGCTGGTGAGATAAGCGGCGGCATCGAAATCCTGTGGCCGCTGGAAGGGGATTTCCAGTTGGCGCAACTGCCGCATGCGGTCGAGGCGGAAGGTGCGCAGATCCACGCGCAGATGGCAGTGGCCCACCACGTACCAGTGGCCGCGGCGGAACACCAGGCCGTAGGGGTCGAATTCGCGCCGCGTCGCACTCTCGTTGCCGTTACTGCTACCACCGGCGTAATCGAACACTGTGCGGCAACGGTTTTGAGTGGCGGCGGCCAGGGTTGCCAGCGTCGCACTGTCCGGTGCCGCCTTCGGCACCAGGTCCAGGGTGACGCTGTCATTGAGTGCGCGCAGTTGCTGTTTCAGTTTCTGCGGCATGACCCGTTCGAGCTTGGCCTGGGCGCTAGCCACTGCGGTGGAGACTTCGCCCACACTGAGGCTGCGTGCCGCCAGCAGGCCGAGGGAGATGGCCAGGGTCTCCTCGTTCGTGAACATCATCGGCGGCAGCTTGTAGCCGGATACCAGCCGGTAGCCGCCGTGACGCCCGCGCTCGGCAGTCAACGGAATGCCGATCTCCTCCAGGGTGGCGATGTAGCGGCGCAGCGTGCGGCCGTCCACGCCGAGCAACTGTGCCAGCTTGCTGCCACTGGCGTTGCCGTGGATCTGCAGCAGCTCCAGCAATGCCAGCACACGTGTCGTTGGATTCGACATAAATTTGCATCCCGCTTCATTTATTAGGGCGGAATATAGCCTATTTAACGGTTACAGTGCTCGCGTTCAGATCACAAGCCCTGACAAATCAAGAAACGAAGAGCAACGGAGAGCAGCCATGCAAGATGAAGTCATTCTCTATACCAACCCTCAATCCCGCGGTCGTATTGCACGCTGGATGCTGGAGGAGGTGGGAGCGCCCTACAAAACGGAGGTGCTCGAATACGACGGCAGCATGAAATCGCCCGCCTACCTGAAGATCAACCCCATGGGCAAAGTACCGGCCATCGTGCACCGCGACCAGGTGGTGACCGAGGGCGCCGCCATCTGCGCCTACCTGGCGGAAGCTTTCCCGCAAGCGGGACTGGCGCCACTGCCGGAAGAGCGCGCCAGCTATTACCGCTGGCTACTCTTTGCCGCCGGGCCACTGGAGGCGGCGATTACCGACTTCAAGACATTCGGGTTGGAACCGGATGCGCAGAAGCAGAAGATGGTGGGCTACGGCAGTTACGCCGCGGTGCTCGACAACCTTTCAGCCTGGCTTGTGGACCACACCTTTGTAACCGGCGAGCGCTTTACCGCCGCCGACGTCTATGTGGGATCGCAGATCAACTGGGGTATGCAATTTGGCACCATTGAAAAGCGTGCGGAATTCATCGACTACGCGCAGCGGGTAACAGACCGCGACGCCTACCATCGCGCCATGGAAAAAGATGACGCACTCGTGGAGACTGTTTGATGAAGAAGACATACCAGGGCAGCTGCCACTGCGGCGCAGTGCAATATGAGGCGGACATCGACCTGAGTGCCGGCACCGGCAAATGCAACTGCTCCATTTGCAGCAAGACCCGCGAGTGGGGTGCGTTGATCAAGCCGGGCGATTTCCGCCTGCTGCGGGGCGAGGAGGCGCTCAGCAACTACCAGTTTGGCAGCAAACAGGCCCATCACCCGTTCTGCAAGCATTGCGGCGTGCGCCCGTTCGGCAAGGGGCATGTGGAAGAGATCGGTGGAGACTATGTCTCCGTCTTTTTGTCGACGCTGGACAACGTCACCCCGCAGGAACTAATCGATGCGCCGATTCAGTATTTCGATGGGCGTAACGACAGTTGGCAAACCACACCAGCGGAAACCCGACACCTCTAGGCGTTAGGGCCGGCTTTACTTTGTAGACATCCCTGTCGCCGAGCGCGGGAATACGCCGCCGGCGCAGGGAGACTTCCCCCAAGGGTGAGGCTTGGCTATCAATTTCTTTAAATAATTCCGACATAGTGGATTCACATTAAACTAACGTGTCAGAATTTTATTCTGCTCCCATTGGATGAACTATCAGTTACTTATCCTTTTTCTTAATAATCATTGTCGTGCATTCTTTCAATAATTCATTTTCTGCCTTGATTCTTTCAGCAAAAACATCTTCTTGTAAATAAATTGTCGGCATCGGAAAGCTTGACTTGTACAAATGGCACTCGGCTGGTTTTTCAGGCGAGCGGTCGAGGAAAACCGAGATATCGTCGCCACTCCCTACAAAATCCATTGATATCTTATAAGGGACATTCTTATGAACAATCACCGTAAGGCCATTCTCACCGATTCCTCTTATGTTCATTTTGCAAAGTCCCTGCTCCGCAAGTGCTCTCAGTTCTTCTGCATGCTTTTTATCCATGGGCATCACCTCAGTTATATAAAAACCATTTGACTTAAATAAAAGATTGTATAGCTTAACCGAAAGGCGCCTTATTTTATCTAAAAATATCTCAGGAATACACGGTTTCAGTACAAAATCGTCCATTCCCGCCTCAAGGCACGCTTCTTTGTGGTGTTCACTGGCTGTCAGAGCGAGAATAGGGAAATAGCCGCCAATTTTCCTTATGACCCTAGCTGCTTCAATGCCATTCATCTTTGGCATGTCGACATCCATCAAACAGAAGTCATACATATTCTTGCTTCTTTTGACGTACTCTACTGCTTCCTTTCCGTTTGAAGCAATATCACATTTGTATCCAAATTTCTCTACGATACTCTGGTGAATCATTTGAAGCATCGGATTATCATCAGCGATTAGAATACGCATTCCCTATTCCTTTTCCCGAGTATATATCACCCACTACAAGGATTGCCGGACCCAATCCCTTTGTCTGAGCTACCATGACATGGACATGTACGAAGCTAATCAGTACCAAAGAGATTGAGATTGTTCGGGGTTTTCTTTACTTTTTGGGTTTTTCATCACGAACAGACTCACAAGTCCAAAGCCCCCGCTTTTCTCGATGACGCTTAACATCTTCCGGAAAGAGATCGTTCACTCTTAGTCTGTAGTTATTCAGTATTTCCCGTTCATCATCGATCATGTTGAATCGATCAATGATCACATCTGTCGGGCCAATTTCGCAACCTATCCACTTTCTTTTTTTTAGCTCTGCAGCCATGTAAGTGGTTCCGGAACCACCGAAAGGATCAAATACTAAATCACCTTCATCAGACGCCATTTCGATGATCCTGTCCAGAAGCTTTAAAGATAACTCATTAGCGCCTTCTCGTCGTTTGTACTTAGCATGTCTTACAGGGGGAATGTCTGTCCAAATGTCTGTAAGATTAACACCTTTTGGGTTCATTTTATCTTTGTAGCCCCCATAATCCTTTAAGTCGCCAAAGCACTTAGGGCAGGTTTGCATAGGCAGCCTATCTGGATGGAAGACATTCGATTTATTTCCTTTTACGTAATACAAAAGTGAATAGTGAGACGGATACAGTCTTCCTTGTATGGGCAAGCTAAATTTGATATCAACTCCTATCCAATTTCTGAACGTAAGGCGCGATTCCAGAAAACCTGTTAACGCGGCGTTCCACTTTGGGAGATTCCACAGGAAAAGGGCGCCACCAGGTTTAAGAACTCTTATACACTCTTGAAGCCATTCTTGACACCAATGCAAGTATTTTTCGGTTTTCAAATTATCATTTATTTTTGATGGGTATAGCTTATCCAGATTGAATGGCGGATCTGCAAACACTAAATCCACGGAATCACTTTTCATAGTATCTAGAAGGTTTAGGCAGTCACCCTGATAAAGCTTCCCCAATCGAGTTTTAAATGCCAATTCACAGTCAATATTTTTTTTGTCACTGGTTGGGGAATGCTTCTCCAGAATTGGATAAATCTCATCTGCAAATTCCTGTACTGCTTCCAGTACATCCTTGTCCAAGCGCCCCATTTTCAACTTCAGCAGAAGTTCGGTTATCTCCGCAGCTTTGGTGATCGCACTTAGGTCTTTTCCCGAAGGCAGGATGTTATGCTCGTTATAAAATTTGAGCCGATCTGAGGGAACTCCCGAAGCCTTTGAAAATCGGCCCAGATTTCCCCCTCTTCCCGGCCGCACCCCAATCGCATTGAAAAATTGATCTGAATAACTCACGTAGAGGCCCACTAATTGGTTTGGTCGACCGAGTATAACAGCATCATTGCCAGATTTGTAGACTATAGTCCGTCGACCATAGTCGTCCACATCCGCAGAATCAGGCATCGAAGGGAGATGCCATGAAGCCAGAAGAAGCATTCGGTCATGTATTGAAGGCTGCTAGATCAGACCAAGGGCTAAGTCAAGAGCAACTAGCCTTTAAATCTAACCTGGACAGAACTTTCATATCCATGCTGGAACGAGGTCTGAGACAACCCTCTCTGACTTCCATCCTCTGTATCTCCGCATCTCTCGGGATTCCCGCAGATGAACTCATAAGGAAAACAATGGAGATTATGGATGAAAATCACCAATCGTGAAGTTCTGATTAAATCTGGCTTATTGCCCCAGTTGGACCACATCTTAGACGAAGTTGAAACAGCTATCGCTAAGGTAACTTGGCCGGTCAATAGCAGCACCTTCAGTATAAACCCCACTCCAAAGGGAAACGGAGTCAAGCCGATAAAAAATGCCTGTATGGCTCACCTAAAATCCCGAGGATGGGAGCTGGAAAAAAGGCTGAAGATGCAAATGGAAATGAGCCCAGGGCCTATTGATGCAGTCAAAACTGTCGGGGGGCTTCCATTCGCCTTGGAATGGGAAACTGGAAATATTTCGTCATCCCATAGAGCTGTGAATAAGATTGTGCTTGGAATGCTGGAAAGGGTATTGACCGGTGGGATATTAATATTGCCTTCCAGAGAAATGTACAAGTATTTGACGGATAGGGTAGGTAATTTTCAAGAATTGAAGCCATACTTTAACGTCTGGAAAAATTTCAATATCAAGGATGGATTTCTTGCCGTTATTGAAATTGAACACGATTCTACGGATAGTAACTCGCCGTTGATTCCAAAAGGAACAGACGGCTGGGCAGATGTCAAAAAATAGAAGCGGCAGACATTTGTCTCTAAGAAAAAGCCCGGTAAAGCTCCGGGCTTTTTAGTCATGCCGTGTCATTTGTTGATGCGAATTCACTTGGCATTTGCATCTGGGTGCTTGTTTCGCTGTAACTTAAAGGGCTCTGCTTTCCTTAATTCGCCTCGCCGTCGAGTATAAGTGGACTACCCTTTCCGCGTAGTCCAGGTTTTGTTTGAGCTTGAAAAGGCTTTTTTTCAAGACCGATCATTTTGTTCGCTCCCAAAGTTTATCTATTTTGGTTGATCAATGCGGCGATATTTTATCTGGCCACAATGTTCTCCAATATTCATATGAACCCAATATTCATAATTCGACTTTCCAGTTTTTGGGTGTCTTACCTATTATGGATATATCTGATTGATCAAAACTGCGTTGATTCGCAGTGTGGAAATACTGTTGGGATGAAGTGTTTTTGAGCCGTGAGCAAGGTCATTGCGAATTTTATGGGCGCTCGCAGCGATAGCTTTAACCCTATCCAGAATGGCGAGAACCTCAGAAATTTCTTCTTCACTAGGTTCATCTATCGACATGTAAGGTTCTTTATTAAAATTATGTTTTTTTGATTTGTCCATCATTTTTTTAATCTCGGCATTGCGCCTTGCGACTTCATAAAAATCAGGAAAGCCTTCGTTAGTAATCCACTTTTCCTTCTTCGCATGCTGCATTAGATCGTATAGTGATGGTGGGCGGTTTTTCTTCGATTTTTCATCTGTGGGTTTTTCAGTTTGATAACGTTCCCGCAAGGCCATTTCTAACGCTGAAAAGGCTACCAACTCTGAAACCTGATGGAACCGATAAACAAACCACGAATACAGAGATAGATTTTTTGCAGTCTCGAAAAGTTGGCGCACATCAAGAGGAGTAGACCTATTAAGTGCAATTTCCTGTAATGCAGCATGACGATCTTCTAAAGTGGAAGCAAAGGATTCCTGCCGATCATCCGGTTCGTAAATTTGGGCGAGCGGCTTTAGTGGATCTTGCAGTTCATTGTGACTAGTCATTATTCCAGTATCCAGCGCTATGATTAATGAGTCAGATCAAAGATTAATGAGATCGATTAGGGTAGATTAATGGGGTAAAATCAAAATAAGGCACTAATTTATTTTGTGGAATATCATGCCATAGTGTTGATCCGACCCTATTTGTTTTTCATAATTATTTCGGTAGTTTTATGCATAAAACTTTAATCTTACCCTAACAATAAGCCACTAGAGGCAGGTTCTGAGAATGTACACAAATGCCCCTACTACATTGGAAAGGAAAATTGCTACCATAATTTTCGTCGTATGGTCTTTAAGTTGATTGCTTGATTTATTTGATTTTATAGAGAGAGTCTCCCACCCAAATGTTTCTCCAAGTGCGAACTCATGTTCCACGCGAGAAATATAATCTGCAATCCTGGTTATGGCTCTGTGCTGACAAATCCATTTGTAAATAAACATAAGAGTAATTAGTGTGGGGATAAAAATAACCACGTATTGGAATTTGTATAGAGAATAAGATGAACTATAAATCCATGCCCAAGAACCACCAGAGAAAATGAGTGCATACTTAATGTCACTTTCAATGAGGCTGATTCTCGACCGTATTGATTCTCGAAGTCCATTCACTTCGTGGATCAAAAAATCATGACGCCTTTTCATATGCTTTCCTTGGCTCCTTAACGTTGCCATAACCGGCAGCCGGAGCGAAGTGCAGGCTGTCCGGCGCTGGCAGGCGCGAAGTTTATGGTTCGTTATCCACAGCACATCATCAGTTGAATAAATAGCAAAATTGACCAGCCGCCAATAAAAAGAAGAGATAGCAGAGTCATGTTGTAGCTTACTGAAAGTCTTCTAAGTGTTTGACGGTCAATCCACCGCTTAAACCAGTCCGGACGACTCGATCTGCGGTTAATATGGTTCTCAACGTCTGAACGAAGAAGGTCATCATCAGCAGTGAAGAAATTTAGATTTGGAGCTACCTGTTTTTCTTGGATTCTTAATCTTTCCTCCCATCGCGATTGCCAAAATTTGCTCCCCAAATTAACTCTAAACCATAACAAAGATACAAATGCTCCAAAAATTGAAATGGCAATTGCATAAACATTGCCAACCTTGAAGAAACCAACGGCCAATGCAGTATTCAGAATTAGAAAATAATTCGATCTTTGCCAAAATAAGCCTATCTCAAGATTTCTAGTTTCAATTGCAATCTTGTATAAATCTTCTTTTGAAGGTTTTTCTGTCTCTCTTTTATTCCAGCTCATGAAAATTCCCTTAATCCTTAATGACTAACGCCTAGGTAACCGGATGCTTTCCGAGGCTCTACACTTAATCTGAAATCTTTAAATGGTGGATTATGCGAAATGACATTATGAATGTTCACTAGACAGATTGCTTTTTTAATTAAATTGGTTTTTACCGATTTCTAGATTTCGCAAGTTATTCAGAGGTTCTATTTGTTTGATTTTTCTTATTGTTGATTTTTTTCTGGTTATGGATGAATAAATCATACCATGAAGATGTTTGTAGTAACTGAAGGGTTGCTGCTACTGCAGAAATAAGTGCGTAGATGAAAATTAAATAACCTATAAACGCACCAATACTGCAAGCGTAGTAAAACCACTCGCCTGAAAATCGCAGTATAAAGCTATCTTGAGGGAGGCTAAAAGCATAAGCACTGGCAAATAGTGCTGATAATATTGAAGCTATTTGAAGCAATATAAAATGTACAAAGGCTGCATTGACAGACATGAACGGTGACGTGTCGCCCTTTTCATTGGCGCCGCTTATCAACTTTCTAAAGTTCTCATCTCCCATTGCAATCCACATTGCATAGCCGCCTAGTGAAAAGCCAAGTACATTTGGCATAATATCTAACACTATTTCCCACCAATTTGAGTTTAACCAGTGTGGTGCTAATAGTATGGTTATGATTATTGATGAATGGAAGTAGCGACTGGAAAATAAGGCTTTCCAGCCACCGTAATATTTCCAGTATCTAAGAAATATGTTCTCTTCCATTATTTTTTAAACCAGGATAGAACTTCATCTTTAACTGATAGTACCTTGGAGATAAACATGTCTGATCCTAATTCAACAGATGGATCAAAATAAAATTTGTCTTTCCATGGGTGTTCAGATGTTTTGTACTCAATAGGACGGTCTTCTTCATCCCTGCCTTTCGCCAGCACAGATCCAAATTTGGCAGCAATGTTGGAAAGAATTTTTAATTCTTTGTCTATTTTGATGGATTTATTGGGTATCGCTTTGTATTCTTGTTCTTGTTCAGCGATGTTTAAGTCGTTCATCCGCTTTAGCACTTCTTGTTCTGCGGCGCTTTGTTCATCCGGGTTTGGTCTTCTAATTATTAAGTCTAGACGTTCGAGCTTCTTCATTCCTAAAGCCTTATTAAGCTTGTCTACAGAGGGAATCGGAGTGACATCTATTTTCCCGAATCTATTGGCTAGGTATGGGTCATTTAGCACTCGGTCTATAAGAGTGGATGCGGATCTGCTGCCGAAACTATGACCATCATAATACTGTTCATAGAACATGATGTGTTCTTTGGGGAAAAATATGTAGCTAAATCGAGATGAGTTCGGTTTTAAATTATCCGGAATAGAGATTTCTTTTATTTCTTCATCTTTTGCCGAGTCAATTGTGTCCGTATTGAACCAGTCGGCGGATTTGTCGATTTGTGTGAATCTATAGATGTCGCCATAAAGCGGCCCTAGCTCACCATATTTCTCTTTGTCGAGCGGATTAGCCGATGTGATCATGCCATACTTGTCAGATTGAATGTTTTTAACAAGCTTCTTGCGTGAGGCAGCCCGGAGTAAGTCAATATATTTTTGTGGAGAATGAGGGTGCATCGTAATGTTAATAGCCCCAACTTCTATTTTTTTTTCGTGAGCCAATTTAGTACTCCTGAGTTTTCGTTTTTCTTACTGACATGAGTAGATGATCGATAGTGTGATCGGTATCTCATGTGTTTAGAGTGTAGTTTATATCATGAGTGAGGCGGATTCGGGAGGTGCGTAGCGAATCACGATGTGAGTGTGTACTAACCTAGCCTCGCTAGAGATTGAAGCTACCAGTTATTGGTGTGGTCGTTTTCGCTAGTAAGACTGCCTAGTTGAATCTGCTCCTTCAGATATAAAGCCACTAGGTTCGCATTTTTCTCCGGTCGCCCAACGCCATCACTCCTGCTATCTTCCCGTCCATAACAACGCACAGGAATCCCCCATGCTCAGGAACCTCACGGCCTCCATGGCCCTGCTGGCCGCCGCCTCCATCCCGGCCCTCGGCCTGCTGGGCTGCGACCGCTCCCAGCCCGAATCAAAGCCTCAATCTGAACAGTCGTCCCAATTCGCCATCGACTACCAGCAATTCCAACTGGATAACGGCCTCAAGGTCCTCTTCCATATCGACCGCTCCGACCCGGTGGTGGCGGTGTCGCTGACGGCCCATGTGGGTTCGGCGCGGGAGAAGGTCGGGCGTACGGGGTTTGCGCATCTGTTCGAGCACCTGCTGTTCCTGGAGTCGGAGAACCTGGGCAAGGGCGGGCTGGATGCGATGAGTGCGCGTATCGGCGGTTCCGGGGCCAATGGGTCCACCTCCCGCGACGTCACCAACTACTACCAGACGGTGCCCAGGGACGCGCTGGAGAAGATGCTCTGGGCCGAGGCGGACAAGCTGGGCTGGTTTATCAATACGGTGACCGAGCCGGTGCTGGCGAAGGAAAAGCAGGTGGTGAAGAACGAGAAGCGCCAGAGCTATGACAACCGCCCTTACGGCCACACCCAGTACGTGATCGACCGCAACCTCTACCCGAAAGGGCACCCCTACAGCTGGCAGGTGATCGGCTCGCTGGAGGATCTGCAGAACGCGACCCTGGCGGATGTGAAGGCATTCTTCCGCCGCTGGTATGTGCCCAATAATGTGACCCTGGTGGTCGCCGGCGATTTCGATCCCGAACAGGCCCGCGCCTGGGTGCACAAGTACTTCGACGAGGTGCCGGCGGGCGAGACCATCGTGCGCGCGCCCAAGCAGCCGGCGGTATTGAAGGCGTCGGTGCGCCGCTACCATGAGGACAACTTCGCCCGCGAGCCGGCGCTGACGCTCGCCTGGCCGGCGGTGGAGCGCTACCACCCGGACAGCTACCCGCTGGCGGTGCTGCTGGAATACCTGTCCGAGGGCAAGCGCGCGCCCCTGTACCGGGTGCTGGTGGAGGACCAGCAGCTGACCGCGGGCGTGTCCATGGGCAGCTACGATTCCGAGCTGGCCGGGCAGGTGCAGCTGCAGGTGCACGCCTTCGAGGGCCGCGAGCTGGATGATGTCTATGCGGGTATCGAACAGGCCTTTGCGCTGTTCGAGCAGGAGGGTATCGCCGCGGAGGATCTGGAGCGCATCAAGGCCGGGCAGGAGATCGGCTTCTACAACAGCCTGTCCAGCGTGCTGGGCAAGGGCTTCCAGCTGGCCCAGTACCAGGTGTACACCGGCGATGCCGGCTATGTGGGCGAGGATATCCGGCGCCTGCTGGCGGTGACCGCGGCAGACGTGCAGCGGGTGTACCGCAAATACCTCAAGGACAAGCCCTTTGTGGCGGCGAGCTTCGTGCCCCGCGGGGAGAAAGCCCTGGCGCTGGCGGATTCCACCCCGGCGCAGGTGGTGGAGGAGCAGATAGTTGCCGGCGCCGAGGCGCAGTTCGATGCCTCAGCGCAGGCGGACTACAAACGCACCCCGTCCACTTTCGACCGCACTAAAGAGCCTTCCTACGGCGAGCCGGCGCAGACCGCGGTGCCGCAGGTATGGCAGCAGACACTGGCCAACGGCCTGCAGGTCTCCGGTATCGAGAGCGGCGAGGTGCCCACGGTCAACTTCAGCCTGGTGATCGATGGCGGCCAGCTGCACGAGCAGCCGGGCAAGACCGGCGTGGCCAACCTCACCGCCATGCTGATGGAGCGCGGCACCGCCAAGCGCACCCCGGAAGAACTGGAAACGGCGATCCAGAAACTGGGGGCGGGCATCAATGTCTCCGCCGGTGAAGAATCCATACGCTTCGATGTCACCACCCTGGCGCGCAACTTCGAGCCGGTGTTCGCGCTGGTGGAGGAAATGCTGCTGGAGCCGCGCTGGGATGCGGACGAGCTGGTGCTGGCGAAGAAGAGTGTCGGCAGCCGTATCAAGCGCGCCGCCGCCGAACCCAATGCCATCGCGAGCAAGACCTTCGCGCGCCTGCTGCACGGTACGGACAGCATTCGCGGCTACAGCCTGCTCGGCACCGAAGAATCCGTGGCCACCATCACCATGGACGACCTGCGGGCCTACCACCGCGACTACCTGTCGCCATCGGTGAGCCGCGCCCACGTGGTGGGCGATATCGCCCGCGGGGATTTCCTGGAGGCGACGCAATCCCTGGTGAAGCGCTGGCCGGCCCGCGCAGTGAAAATTCCCGATCCCGAGTCCGCGCCGGCCGCGCCGGGTATCTACTTCGTCGATGTGCCGGGCGCGAAGCAGTCGGTGCTGCGCATTGGCCGCCCGGCCATGTCCGCGCTGTCCGCGGATTACTACCCGGCGGTGTTCAGCAACTACATTCTCGGCGGTGGCGGCTTCGCCTCGCGCCTGATGCAGCAGCTGCGCGAGGGCAAGGGTTACACCTACGGCATCCGCTCCGGCATTTCCGCCGGCAGAACCCGGGGCGAGTTTGCGATCGCCACCGGCGTGCGCGCCAATGTCACCGCGGAATCGGTGCAGCTGATTCACGACATACTTCGGGACTATGCGCCCACCTACAGCGAGACGGACCTGGAGAACTCGCGCTCCTTCCTGATCCGCAGTAACACCCGCGCCTTTGAAACCGCGAATGCCAAGCTGGGCCTGCTGGAAAGCATGAGCCGCTACGGCTGGCCCGCCGACTATGTGCGCAGCCGCGAGGCCATCAGCAAAGCCATGACCGTGGACAAGGTGCGGAAGATTGCCGAAACCTATATGCAGCCGGATTCGATGATCTGGGTGGTGGTGGGCGACCGCGCGACCCAGTTCAGCCGGCTGGAGGAGTTGGGGCTGGGTGCGCCGACGCTGCTGGATGGCGGGGCGTCGACGCAAATAGCGGAGCTGTCCGCGGAGGAGTGAGGGCGCGCCTGCCCGGGAAATTCCGGCCCGGTCAGAGCGCCAGTTCGCCGTTGACCCCGGCGGCCTCGACGAACACCGGGTCGTGGGAGACCAGCAGGAAACTGCCCGGGTAATCCCGCAGGGCGGTTTCCAACAGGCGGCGGGAATCCAGGTCCAGGTGGTTGTCCGGTTCGTCCAGCAGGAGCAGGTCGGGGGCGCGGCTGCCGCGGGTGGTGGCCAGCAGCGCCACCTTCAGCCGCTCGCCGCCGCTCAGGGTATTGAGCGGGCGCAGGGCTAGGTCGCCGCGCAGGCGCATACTGCCGAGGGCGGTGCGCCAGTAGGTGCTGTCTTTGTCCGGGTGCAGTCGGCGCAGGTTGTCCAGTGCGGAGCCGCGGCTGTCCAGCAGGCTGAACTCCTGGTCCAGGTACAGGCAGTTGCCGTGCCGGTGGCATTTGCCGGCGGCGGGCCGCAGTGCGCCGCTAATGACCTTCAGCAGGGTGGATTTGCCACTGCCGTTCGGGCCGGTGATATGCCAGCGGGCGCCGCTGTGCAGTGTCAGCGATATCGGTTCCTGCCGGCCGTAGGGCAGGCGCAGGTTTTCCAGGTGCAGGCGCGGGCCGCCGCGCAGGCCGCCGCGGGTCATCGCCAGTTGCTGAATGCGTTGTTGTTCCAGCGCGCTTTTTTCCTTGCCCCATCTCTGCTGCAAGCGCTCCTGCTGCCTGGCGAACTTCTGTTTGAGTTTGCCGAGGCTCTGGCCGGCGCGCTCCTTCTGCGCATTCAGTAGCAGTTTGCTCTGGGAACCGCGATTGTTTTCTCCCTGCCGTTGTCGCTGCGCGGCGCGCTGTAGCGCTTTCTGCCGCTGGTGCTCGGCATGCCGTATTGCTCTGCGGGTATTTTCCTCGCGCTGTTCGGCGCCGGCGAGTTCCGCGTCGCGCACCCGGCGGTAGAAGCTGTAGTTGCCGCCGTACTGCCGCAATCCGGATTGTCCCAGTTCGAACAGGTTTTCCATGCACTCGAGCAATTCGCGGTCGTGACTGGCGACTAGCGCGCCGCCCGGGTGCTTCTGCAATTGCGCCCGCAGCCACTCGCGGCCTTGCCGGTCCAGGTGGTTGCTGGGTTCGTCCAGCAGCAGGTAGTGATCCCGGCGCATAAACGCGGTTGTCAGCGCCAGTCGCGTGCGCTGGCCGCCGCTCAGTTCCGAGACCGGAGTCTCCAGCGGACAGGCCAGGCCGGCGGTATCCAGTTGCTGTTGCCAGAGTGAGGGCAGGTGCCATTGGTCCGCGACGGCGACCAGGTCTTCCCCGCTGCCGCGCCCCTGTTCGATGCGCTGGAAACGGTCGAACAGGCCGGCGCAATCCAGGGCATCCACGACTCTGGGGCCGGGCAGGCGGGCCAGCTGGTCCAGCTTGTAATGGGGGCAGTGCCATTCGATACCGCCGCTGTCCGGCGACCAGTGCCCGGCCAGCAACTGCAGCAGTACGGACTTGCCGCGGCCATTGGGGGCCACCAGGCCGCCGATGCCCGGGGGCAGATTGGCGCTGAGGCTGTCGAGGATGGGGTTCCCGTCCAGTGCGAGGGAAACTCGAGTGATGGTGCAGATCGCCGGCATGGGGCCCTCCGGGTGTCGGAGCGGGCGGCGCTATGCCGTAGTGGGCGGTTCGGAACGGCCTTCGCGCTGCCTGCCACAGGAAATAAACAGCTCCAGCGGTGGAGCCAATCGATATCCGGTGTTTTGCAGGGCTTACTTCATCGGCGTAGGGCGTTCCTGTCGGGGACTGTGAGGCGTGAATAGCCGGGAGCTTAGTCGAAGGTGGAGCGGGACGCAATGCGGCCTCTCCCCATTGTCAGATGCCGGTCTATTCGCCCGGCCAGGATGTTCCGCCGCGGCTGTGTAATTCCTCGATTTCGTCATTCGAATAGCCAAGGCCGCGCAAAATGTCGCGGGAATCGCGGCCCAGTGGCGCACCGGCGGTGGCTGTTGTCGGTTTGTGCCCGTCGAACACAAAGGGCGTGTTGATCTGCGCGATGGCGTCGCCGCCGTGCAGGTCTCCCGTACACAGCATTCGCCTTTCCCGCAACAGCGCGCTGCCGGTGGCCTCGCCGAAATTCAGCACCGGTTCCACGCAGGCATCACCATCGGCGAACAGCCGCACCCAGTCTGCCTGGGTGCGGGTTGCGATGGCCGCGGCGATATCCCGTTTGAGTGATTCCTGCTGATCGGCCTCTAGTACTCGAGCCAGCCATTCGGGGTGCCCGAGGGTGGCGAAGAACTGTTGCGCGAACTGCGGCTCCAGGCTGCCCACGGACAGGTAGCGGCCGTCGGCGGTGCGGTAGTAGTCGTAGTAGCTGCCGCCGTTCAGCAGCTCCCGCTCGATTTCCGGATCGCCGGCACCGGCGACGCGTTGGCGCCGCTGATGGCGTTCAGGGCGAAGGCGCAGTCGGTCATGCTGATATCGATGCGGCTGCCCTCGCCGCTCTGCTGGCGCCTGTAGGCGGCGGCGAGGATGGCCATGGCGGCGTGGTGGGAGCCGCCGGCGATATCGGCCACCTGGGTGCCGGCGAGGCTGGGGCCGCTGTCGGCGCGGCCGGAGTGGCTGGCGAGGCCGGACAGGGCCAGGTAGTTGATGTCGTGGCCGGCGCGGTCTTTGAGCGGGCCCGTTTGGCCGTAGCCGGTGATGGAGCAGTAGATCAGGTCTTCGCGGGTTTGCTTCAGGGATTCGTAGCCGAGGCCGAGTTTTTCCATGATGCCGGGGCGGAACTGTTCCAGTATTACGTCGTATTCCGCCAGCAGGCGGCGGACTATCTCGCCGGCTCTGGGGTCTTTCAGGTTCAGGGCCAGGGATTTTTTGTTGCGGTTGATGGTGGCGTGGGCGGCGGATACCGGGTTGTCTTCTCCCGCCATCGGCGGCAGGCCGCGGAGTATGTCCGGGCGGGTGGGGGATTCCATGCGCAGGACTTTGGCACCCAGGTCGGCGAGGAGCATGGTGGCGTAGGGGCCGGGGAGGAGGGTGGTGAAGTCTAGGATTTTTAGGCCTTTTAATGGGCCGTTATAGTTTTGCATGGTTTGATTTTTTGATTGAGTATTTTGTTGTCGTCATACCGGCGCAGGCCGGTATCCAGTACGGAGGTATGTGGATTCCGGCTTGCGCTGGAATGACGAAGCATTGTGCCTGCGGCCCGGCCCCCCTCCCCCGGCCCCTCCCCCGCAAGCGGGGGAGGGGAGCTATTCTTTCGAGTTGCGGGGGTTAGTCCTTCAGCATCTCGCGGGAGATAATCAGTTTCATGATTTCGTTAGTGCCGGCGTAGATGCGCTGTACCCGCGCGTCGGCCCAGGCGCGGGCGATGGGGTATTCCCACATGTAGCCGTAACCGCCGTGCAGCTGTACGCATTCGTCCAGCAGCTTGCACTGCAGTTCAGTCGCCAGCAGCTTGGCCTTGGCGGCGGTGGCGGCGTCGAGCTGCTTCTCGTAGTGCAGTTCCATGCAGCGGTCGATGAAGACGCGCAGGGCGGTCAGTTCACTGTCCAGCTCCGCCAGTTTGAACTGGGTGTTCTGGAAGGCGGCGATGGGTTTGCCGAAGGCCTTGCGCTCGCGCACATAGTCGACGGTCCAGCGCAGGCCGGCCTCGGCGTTGGCGATTGCACCGATGGCGACGCCGAGGCGCTCCTGCGCCAGTTCCTGCATCAGGTAGGCGAAGCCCTGGCCCTCGGCGCCGAGCAGGTTTTCCGCCGGAACCTTGACGTCGTCGAAGAAAAGTTCGGAGGTGTCCTGGGCCTTCATGCCGACCTTTTCCAGGTTGGTGCCCTTCTTGAATCCGGGAAGGTCGGTTTCCACCAGCAGCAGGCTGACGCCGGCGGCGCCTTCTTGCGGATTGGTCTTGGCGACAACAATGACCAGATCGGCCAGCTGGCCGTTGGTGATAAACGTTTTGGAGCCGTTCAGTACATAGTGGTCGCCGTTTTTGATCGCGGTAGTGCGCACATTCTGCAGGTCGGAGCCGGTGCCCGGCTCGGTCATCGCGATGGCGGTGATGATCTCGCCGCTGATGCATTTGGGCAGGTATTTCTGTTTCTGCTCCTCGGAGCCGTAGTTGACGATATAGGGCACGGCGATATCCGAATGCAGCCCCCAGCCGATACCGGTGAGTCCGGCGCGGGAAATTTCCTCGGCGACGATGGCGTTGTAGCCGAAGTCCAGGCCCAGGCCGCCGTATTCCTCGGGAATCTGCGGGCAGAGGAAGCCCATCTCGCCGGCCTTGTTCCACAGGGCGCGGTCCACCTGACCGTCTTTTTCCCACTGGTGGTGGAAGGGGGCGGCCTCCTTTTCGAGGAACTTGCGCACCGTATCGCGGAACTGTTCGTGTTCTTCGTTGAAGACGGTTCTTGGGATCATGGGTTTTCTCCGGATTTATTGTTTTCGGTTTGATGGGCACGCTGCGCTTTGCCCATCCTACGATTCTTTTCTCTGTAGGAGCGGCCCATGGCCGCGATCGAGGTATGGGATTCCTCGGAGTCCGATCGCGGCCATGGGCGGAAGGCCGCCCCACCGCTCCTACAAGGGGTTAGCCATCTGTCAGGGCCCGATTGGATTCCGCCATTTCCTGCAGCATCTGCGGCGGCGCGAAGCGCTCGCCATAGTGCTCCGCCAGCTGCCGTGCGCGCCGTTCGAATTCCGCCGGGCCGCACTGGTTGATGTACTGCAGGGCGCCGCCGGTCCAGGTCGGGAAGCCGATGCCGAAGAGGGAGCCGATATTGGCTTCGCGCACGTTGCGCAGCACTTTTTCCTCGTAGCAGCGCAGCGTCTCTATGGCCATGATAAACAGCAGGCGCTCTTTCACGTCCTCGACGGGCGGTTGTTCGGCGAGGGGGAATTCCTTCGCCAGCCCGGCCCACAGGAGTTTCTTCCCGCCTTCAGGATAGCTGTAAAAACCGCCGCCGGCGGCCTTGCCGGCGCGGCCCAGTTCCAGCATATGGTCGATCACCTTATCCGCCGGGTGTGAGGGCGCGCGCTTGCCCTCGCGCTGCAGGTCGGTAACGGTCTGCTGACGTATCTTGCCCATCAGTGTCAGCGACACCTCGTCACTGACCGCCAGCGGGCCCACCGGGAAGCCGGCCAGGGCGGCGGCGTTTTCGATGGTGGCCGGGATCACACCCTCGCCGAGCATGGCGATGCCCTCGTTGGTGAAGCAGCCGAAGACCCTGGAGGTGAAGAAGCCGCGGCGGTCGTTGACCACGATTGGCGTCTTGCCGATCTGCAGCACGAAGGCGAAGGCGCGCGCCAGGGTGAGGTCGTCGGTCTGTTCGCCGCGGATGATTTCCACCAGCGGCATCTTGTCCGCCGGGGAGAAGAAGTGCAGGCCGATAAAATTCTGCGGCCTTTGTGAAGCTTGCGCCAAGCCGGTGATCGGCAGGGTGGAGGTGTTGGAGGCGAATATGGCGCTGTCCTCCAGCTGCGCCTCCGCCTCGCGGGTGACCTGTGCCTTCAGTTCGCGGTTCTCGAACACCGCCTCGATAACCAGTTCGCAGCCCTGCAAATCCTGCGGATTTCCAGTGGGTTGAATGCGTGTGAGTATTTCGTGCATGGCCGTTTTGTCGGTGCGGCCCTGTTGCAGGCGCTTCTGCAGGGACTTTTCCGCATAGCCCACGCCTTTCTCCGCGACCTCCAGCGACACATCCTTGAGCATCACATCGACGCCCTTGCTCGCGCAGGCGTAGGCGATGGCGGAGCCCATCATGCCGGCGCCGAGAATGCCGATCCTGCCGATGGGCGCCGTTTCCCGGCCGCGAGCGCTGAGTAAGTCGAGCGCGCCCTCGGGGAGCGAGGCGCCGGCCTTGATGGCATTGAGGCCGAACCAGAAGGTGCCGATCATGTTTTTCGCCACCTGGCCGCAGGTGAGTTCGACGAAGTAGCGGGATTCGATGCGGGTGGCGGTGTCGAAATCCACCTCGGCGCCCTCGATCACCGCCGCCAGTATCGCCTCCGGCGCCGGCAGGCAGCCTTGGGTTTTCTGCTGCAGCATCGCCGGCGCCACCATCAGCAGCTGGGCATTTTTGGCCTGGGTATTTGGGGAATAGGTGGCGTCGCCGCCGGGCATGCGGTAGCCGGGCCTGTCCCAGGGCTGCTGGATTTCGGCGTTGGCGAGAATAAAAGCGCGCGCGTGTTCCAGCAGCTCTTCGGGGCTATTCGCCGTCTGGTGGATCAGGCCCGCCTCCAGCGCCTGCCGGGCGCTGACCTGTTTGCCCTCCAGCAGGTAGGGCAGCGCATCCTGGAGGCCGAGCAGGCGCGACATGCGCACGCAGCCGCCACCGCCGGGCAGCAGGCCGAGAGTGACTTCCGGCAGGCCGATCTTTACCCCGCGGTCGTCCAGGGCAACGCGGTGGTGGCAGCTGAGCGCCAGCTCCCAGCCGCCGCCGAGGGCGGCGCCATTGATCGCCGCCACCACCGGTTTGCCCTGGGTTTCCAGCCAGCGCAGGTCCGCTTTCAGGGATTCGCAGTATTCGAAAAATTCCCCGGCCTCTTCGCGCCTGGCTTTATACAGCCAGTTGAGGTCGCCACCGGCAAAGAAGGTGGATTTCGCCGAGCGCACGATGATGCCGGTGTAGTCGTCTTTTTCGAGGCGCTCTCTCGCCTCGTGCAGGGACTCGGCAAAATCCCGGTCCATCACATTGGCGGAGGCATTGGGATTGTCGAGGATCAGGTGGATGATGTTGTCGCTGTCTTTTTCCAGGCGAATGGATTTCATTTTTTTCTCCCCCCTCACCCTGTTAACCGAGTCGCTCGATAATCGTCGCCACGCCCATGCCGCCGCCGACACAGAGGGTGACCAGGCCGTAGCGCTGGCCGCGCTGCTCCAGTTCGTCCAGCACCGTGCCGATCAGCATGGCGCCGGTGGCGCCGAGGGGGTGGCCCATGGCGATGGCGCCGCCGTTGACGTTGATCTTCCCCGGGTCTAGATCCATTTCCCGCTGGAAGCGCATCACCACCGCGGCGAAGGCCTCGTTGACTTCATAGAGGTCGATGTCCTGCGCGGTAAGCCCGGCGGCCTTCAATGCCTTGCGGGTGGCCGGCGCGGGACCGGTGAGCATGATAGTGGGGTCCGTGCCCACCACCGCGGCGGAGACGATGCGCGCGCGGGGCTCAATATTGAGATCGCGGCCGGCCCGCTCGCTGCCGACCAGCAGCGCCGCGGCGCCGTCGACGATGCCGGAGGAACTGCCGGCGGTGTGCACATGGTCGATGCGCTCCACCTGTGGGTAGCGCGCGCGGGCGACGCTGTCGAAGCCCAGCTCGCCGGGGACGGCGAAAGAGGGCTTGAGCTGGCCCAGCCCCGCCATGGAGGTGTCCGGGCGCACCAGTTGGTCGCGGTCCAGGATCAGCAGGCCGTTCTGGTCGCGCACCGGCACTATGGATTTGGCGAAGGCGCCGCGGGCCCAGGCGGCGGTGGCCTTGCGCTGGGACTCCAAGGCGAAGGCATCCACGTCCTCGCGCGAGAATCCGCCCAGGGTGGCGATCAGGTCGGCGCCAATGCCCTGCGGCGCGAAGCCGGTGTCCAGCGCGGTGCGCGGGTCCGTGGCCCAGGCGCCGCCATCCGAGCCCATGGGCACGCGCGACATGGATTCCACCCCGCCGGCGACGACGAGGTTCTCCCAGCCGGAGCGCACCTTGGCCGCGGCCAGGTTCACGGCCTCGGCGCCGGAGGCGCAGAAGCGGTTCAAGGTGACGCCGCCCATGTCCCAGTCCCAGCCCGCCACCAGGGTTGCCGTCTTGGCGATATCGGCGCCCTGGTCGCCGATGGGGGTGACGCAGCCCATGACCACGTCATCGACCAATCGGGTATCCAGTTGCGTGCGGCGCTGCAGTGCCCGCAGCAGGTCGGCGAGCAGTGTGACCGGTTTGAATTCGTAGAGGGCACCGCCGGGTTTGCCTTTGCCCCGGGGCGTGCGGATGGCGTCGTAGATATAGGCTTCGGTGGGCACGTTGGGGCTCTCTTATTATGGAATGCGCTGGCTATAACCATAGTTGCGCGCGCGAATGGCGCAATGATGAAAGCCGTCAGCGGGGGTGACGCCGGCGACAGGCGGTGACCATAAAGACACCACACTAGTTATTCAGAATCAAACTAATCCGATGAGTCCGCTGCCATACACTCAGGAGGAGGCGTTTAGAGGTTTTAAGCGAGGATTTGCCATGGCGGACAATTTACTGGAGATAGCCGCGCAGCGGCTGGGGCCCTCCGGCCTGGGGACGCTCGACGAAGTCCTGGATATTCCGGAGGGGAAGGGGGAGTCCGCCCTGAATGCGGGAATGGCCACCATCATAGCGGGCATGTTGGAGAGAGGCACCGAGCGCAGCGGGCCGGGCAGCCTGCTCAATGTGGTGACCGGTGGCAGCGAGCTGGATTTGTCCTCGCTTGAGGATACCTTCAAAGACCCGGAGCGGATGAGCCGCCTGCAGGAAAGCGGCGGCGACATGCTCGATAGTGTTTTCGGCAACAAGCTGCACCGCATCGTGCAGGCCTTTTCCTCGTCGCTCGGCCTGAACATCGACACCGGTGGCCGCCTGCTGAGAGTGATCGCTGCGATTACCGTATCGCTGCTGGGCCAACAGGCGAGAAGCAAGGGCCTGGATATGGGCGGGCTGGACACGCTGCTGCTGGAGCAGAAACCGTTTATCCGCGACAAATTGCCCGGCGATATGCTGCAGGAGCTGGGTGTCACCAGTTTTGAACGCCTGGGTGAAGGTGCGCGGGCCTTCTCCCGCGGACACGCGGAACCCCAGGCCGCGCGCAGGCCGTCGGAGCGCAGGCACACCGGCTTCGGCAAGTGGTTCTGGCCGCTGCTGATCGCCCTGGCCGCGCTCTACGCATTGAATATGTGCGCGAAGAGGGATCGAGGGCAGGACAAGCCCGGAGAGGTGCTCCTGGACGAGGAGTCGGTGATTGTCGAGGAAGCGCCGGATGTCACCGCGACAGCACCCGGCGACACGGCCGCGGCGCCGCAGCCCGGAGAGGCGATGGATTTCGCCAGCAGTTTCCGCGCCTACCTGGCCAGTGACGCGCGCGACCCGAATCGGGAGTTTCCGCTGGCCATTCAATTCGCGGCGAATAGCGCCGAGGTCACCAACACCGCCGTGCCGGATGTGGATGCACTAGCGACCATACTGCGGGAAAACCCGGGCGTTACCATCGCCATCGAGGGGCACACCTCCGGCGAGGGCGACGAGGCGGCGAGCCAGCAGCTCTCCCAGGAGCGCGCCGACGCGGTGGCGCAGATGCTGGTGGAAAAGGGGGTAGAGGCCAACCGGGTGACCGCCACCGGCATGGGTTCCGCCAAGCCCATTGCCGACGACGAAACCGAGGAGGGCAGGCAGAAGAATCGCCGTATCAGCGTGCGCGTGGTGACCTTCGAGTAGGCTCCGCGGCCCGTGGTTGCGATCGGTCCGGAAATCCGCTCAGCACAATCCGGGGCCGCTCGCACCGTGCGGTTCCGGCCTATGCCGGGGGCTTCTCCCGGTTGCTCGCGCGGCCCACACCGGCATGCACAGGGAGAAAATAGGCTATCCTCGTTCAATAGCTTATGTGTCCCTTGTCGCGCCCAGTGAAAGGAAGCAACGCCCTGTGCGAGCCACACCATGGTCGATGCCGGCGATGATCGAAGATCCCCCAAGTCGAAGGACGGGCGAGACCACCCGAGGGTGCTCGGCCTGCGCTCGAGGGAGTGGGCCGTGGTGGCAGTGGGCCTGCTCGGCCTGCTGTTCGATTTCGGGGTTTGGCACTGGCTCTCCACCAGTGAGAAAACCCTTGCGCGGACTCAGTTCGAGCAGTTCAGCGAGCTGCTTATCGACGATGTCGGCCGCAGTTTCGATACCCGTATCGCGGTGCTCGAGTTCTTCGGCGCTTTCTACCGGGCGTCGGAGCGGGTTGAGCGGCGAGAATTCACCGATTTCGCCGCCCCCATTCTGGATTCCTTTCCCAGCCTGGAGTCGGTGTTCTGGGCCCCCAGAACGGAGGCGGACGGGCGCGCAGCCCATGAAGCGCTTGGCCGGCGGGAATTCAAAGACCAGTACCGGATCTGGCAGGCCCCCTCCACGGACAGCGACACCACGCCAAACGGTCTTCAGGCGCACTTCCCGGTGTTCTTTCTGGAAGCCGCGCAGCCGGAGTTCAGGGGATTGCTCGGGCTGGACCTGGCGTCCCTGCCGCTGGTTCGCCAGGCCATGGCCAAGGCCCGCGATACCGGCGAGCCCGCCACTACGCCCCCGATCACCCTCCCCGGCCTAAAAGACTCACCAGTGCCGCGCATCCTGGCCGTCCTGGCCGTTTACGAGAACGCTTCCACCCCTGGCTCCGTGGATGAGCGCCGGCGGGACCTGTACGGGTTCGTTGCCGTCATCCTGCGCCTCGACAGGATTGTCGAGGGGGCATTAGTCGACCTTCCCACGCGGAAGATCGGAGTGGTCCTCATGGACGCCGGCGTCTCACCGCCTGTCCCGGTGTACCGGTATGTTCCCGAAGATGCCACCCCGGAAGACCGCCCTGGGGCGCTCAGTTATGTTCGCCTGTCGTCGGTTGCGGGACGCCCCTGGCTGGTCGAGGTCCATGAGTTGGAGCCCTTCCCCCCCGGCCGGCTAAGGACCCCCAGTATCGCCCTGGTCGCGGGTCTGCTGACCACCGGCCTGATCGTCGCCTTCCTGATGCTGCTGGTGCGACAGACCAACCGGGTGGAACACCTCGTGAAAGAGCGCACGGCCGACCTCCAGTCCGCCAACCGGCAACTCGAACGGCAAACCGACGAGCTGCTCGAGTTGGGAGACAACCTGACAATCGCCAAGGAGCAGGCGGAGGCGGCGGCGCGGGCCAAGAGCCAGTTCCTGGCCAACATGAGCCACGAAATCCGCACCCCCATGAACGGCATCATCGGCATGGCCGAGCTGCTGATGGACACCCGGCTGACGTCCCAGCAGCGCGAGTACCTGCGGGTCATCGACCAGTCGGCGGACTCCCTGCTGCGGGTCATCAACGACATCCTGGATTTCACCAAGATCGAAGCCGGTAAGATCGAGCTGGAGTCCGTGCCCTTCGCGCTGCGCGACACCCTGGTGGACATGCTGCAAACCCTGGCGATGAAGGCCGCCAACAAGAACCTGGAACTGGCCTACCACATACCGTCCGAGGTGCCGGACCGGCTGCTGGGCGATCCGGGGCGATTGCGGCAGGTGCTGCTGAACCTGGTGGCCAATGCCATCAAATTCACCGAAGAGGGCGAAGTGGTCGTGGATATTGCCGTCGAGTCCCGGGACAAAGCGGCGGTACACCTCTGCTTTAGCGTGCGCGACACCGGGCCGGGCATCCCCCGGGAATTCCAGGAATCCATCTTCGAATTCTTCGAGCAGGCCGGTGTCGGCGTCTCGCGGCGCTACGGAGGCAGCGGTCTCGGCCTCAGCATCTCGGCCCAACTCGTCCAACTGATGGGCGGCCAGATCACCCTGGAAAGCGAGGAGGGCAGGGGGGCCACCTTCCGTTTCAGCCTGCCTTTCCCGCTGGCGGCGGCGCGCGCGGACAACGGCATCGAACGGGAACCGGCCGACCTGCACGGTCTGCGGGTGCTGGTGGTCGACGACAACCAGACCAACCTCATGGTTCTCGAGGAAATGCTGGAAAGCTGGCACATGGCCCCCACGGTGGTGGCCAGCGGCACGGAGGCCCTGGCGGTACTGCGCCAGCCCGGCCAGGCCATCGCCCTGGTGATCAGCGATCTGCGGATGCCGGAAATGGACGGCATCGAACTGGCGCGTTGCATCGACCAACTCGACCTGCCGCAGCCGCCCGGGTTCATCCTGCTGTCCTCCGCCGACACTGGCAGCGAGGACCTGGGTGCCGGCGGGCGGATAGCGGCCTCGCTCACGAAGCCGGTACGCCAGTCCGCCCTCTTGGACGCTATCGTCGAAGTCATGGGGCTCGAGGGCCGGGAAGAGCCCGAAGCGGCCCCGGCCGAGGTGGAACCCCTCGACCTGCGGCCGCTGCGCATCCTGGTGGCCGAGGACAACAAGGTCAACCAGGCCGTCGCCAGCAAGAGCCTTGGCAAACGGGGCCACCGGGTCACCCTGGCGGACGACGGCCAGCAGGCCGTGGCCGCCTGGGAATCCGGCGGCTTCGACCTGATACTGATGGATGTGGAAATGCCCGAAATGGACGGGCTGAGCGCCAGCCGCGAGATCCGCGCAAAGGAGGGGCGCACGGGCAGCCACATCCCGATCATCGCCATGACCGCCCACGCCCTGGCGGGGGACCGGGAGCGCTGCCTGGCGGCGGGCATGGACGGCTATGTCTCCAAGCCGCTGCGCATCAGGGTGCTGGAGGAGGAAATCGTCAGGGTGATACCCGGCGCCGCCGGCTCTCCAGAAGAGTCCGGGCCGGGGGGACCACCGTGAACCGGGAGCGGAACATGAACACTTTCGAATGGCAAAAAGCGTTGGCGGACCTGGATGGCGAGGAGGAGATCCTGCGCGACCTGGCGGAGGTCCTTCTCGCCGAAAGAGACGCCATGATAGATGCCGTCCGCAACGCTGTGGCGCGGCGGGACGCCCCCGAACTGCGCCGCACCGCCCACAGCCTGAAGGGCGCGGTTCGCGTATTCCACGCCCAGGCCGCCGCCGCCGCCGCACTGCATCTGGAAACCCTGGGCCGCGACGCCGATTTCCAGGATGCGGACCGGGCCCTGGCCGAACTGGAAGAGGAGGTCGGTCGCCTGTGCAGCGAGCTCAGGAGCCACCTGCAAAACGATACGCCTCCGGCCGGCTGAACCCGTGACAACCGGCCGGACCCGACAAGGGAGGAACGAATCTTGAACACGCGCCCCCTCAAGGTATTGCTGGTGGAAGACGAGCCGGTTTACCGGCGCCTGATCGAAAAGCTACTCGCCGGTAGCCTTCATCCCTCTTTCGATGTCACCAGCGTTGAATGTCTGTCGACTGCCTTCTCCTGCCTCGAGCGGCAGGCGTTCGACGTAGTGCTGCTCGATCTCCTGCTACCGGACAGTGAGGCCCACGAAACCTTTTTCCGCCTGCGCAGCCGGGCGCCGGACACCGCCATCGTCATCCAGACGGGGTTCGACGACGTCTCCCTGGCCTCCAGGGCCGTGGAGGGCGGTGCCCAGGATTACCTCATCAAGGACCACATCGGGCGGGTCGGCCTGGTGCGCTCGATCCGCTACGCCGTGGAGCGGATGCGGGCCCGCAGCGCCGAGTGGGCCTCCGGCATGTTCCACCTCGCCCAGCAGCAGTTCCTCAAGGCCGCCTACATCATCGAACTCGATGACAACGTGCGCCAGCGGCTGCTGTTTCCCGAGCGGTCCCAGGTGGCGGCCCTGTCCTTCCGGCGCGACGAGCGCGGCCAGGTGGAAACCGTGTTCGGCTACCGGGTACAACACGTGCTGGCCATGGGGCCCACCAAGGGAGGCATCCGCTACCACCAGGCGGTGGATCTGGGCGAGGTGGCCGCGCTGGCGATGTGGATGACCTGGAAGTGCGCCCTGATGCGGCTGCCGTTCGGCGGTGCCAAGGGCGGCATTCGCATCGATCCGCTGGACCTGTCGCGCGCCGAGTTGCAGCGCCTGACTCGGCGCTACACCCTCTCGTTCATCGATATCATTGGCCCGGACATGGACATCCCGGCCCCCGACATGGGCACCAACGAACAGGTGATGGCCTGGATCATGGATACCTACAGCCAGCGCGTGGGCTACACCGTGCCCGCGGTGGTCACCGGCAAGCCGGTGGTGCTCGGCGGCTCCCAGGGGCGCACTGAAGCCACCGGGCGCGGCCTGGTGTACTGCATCGTTGAAGCCGCCCGCCACCTCGGGCTCGATCTCAAACAATGCACCGCGGCGGTCCAGGGGTTTGGCAACGTCGGCGCCCACACCGCCCGCTTCCTGCGGGAGAGCGGCGTCAAGGTGATCGCCGTCAGCGACGTGACTACCGCGGTGCACAATCCGCAAGGGCTGGACATCGACGACCTGACCGCCTACGTCGCCGAGCGCCGCTTCCTGAAGGACTATCCCGGTGGCGAGCACATCTCCAATAGCGAACTGCTGGAACTGCGCTGCGACATCCTGGTGCCGGCGGCCATGGAGAACCAGGTCACCATCGACAATGCACCGCGCATCGATTGCCGGATTCTCGCCGAGGGCGCCAACGGCCCTACCACCCTGGAAGCCGACGAGATACTGCGCGAAAGGGGCATCTTCGTGCTGCCGGACATCCTCGCCAACGCGGGTGGCGTCATCGTCTCCTACTTCGAATGGGTGCAGGGCATGCAGAACTTCATGTGGACGCTGGAAGAGGTCAACACCCGGCTCCACGAAATCATGACCGACGCCTTCCAGCGCACCCTGGCCAGGGCGGAAAAGGAGGGCACCGACATGCGCACCGCCGCGCTCATCGAGGCGCTCGACCGGGTCCGGCAGGCGGAGCTGATGCGGGGGCTGTTTCCCTGAGGGCAATGCCTGGGCCTGATAAAGAGATAACCGCCTACGGGGGCGCGGAGGCGCAGGAGGAGGCTGGCCAGGAGCGAACCCTGCCTAATCTCCTTTCCCTGTAGGAGCGGCCCATGGCCGCGATCGGATCAGTTGCGAAGTGGGTTCGATCGCGGCCATGGGCGGATGGCCGCCCTGCCGCTCGTACAAGTGCACAATGATCCCGAGCCCCGCATTACAGGGTCTTGTGGCTGTCCATATAGTCCAGCGCCAGCCGGGTAATCGCCGCGGTACCCACCTTCAGCGCGCTCTCGTCCACATAGAAGCGCGGCGAGTGGTTGCTGGCGGCGGTGGCGGCATCGGTGCCCGCCGGGGTGACGCCGAGCCAGTAGTAGAAGCCGGGCACTTCGTTGGCGAAGTAGGCGAAATCCTCGGCGCCGGTGATCTTGGGTATCTCCATTACGCGCTTTTCACCCGCCGCGGCGCGCAGGGTGGGCAGGGAAGCCCGAGTCAGCTGGTGGTCATTGGACAGCACAGGGTAACCCTCGATGATTTGTACCGTCGCCTTGGCGCCGCTGCTCTCGGCGATCTTCTCCGCCGTCGTTTTCAGCTTCTCGAAAATCTGCCTGCGGTTGTCCATGTCGAAATTGCGGATGGTGCCGTTCAGGAACACGCTGTCCGGAATGATATTATTGCGCACGCCGCCGTCGATCCTGCCGAAGGACACCACCGCCGGTTCCTTGGTGATGTCGATCTGGCGACTGACGATGGTCTGGGTGCCCATGACGATCTGCGCGGCGACCGTAATGGGGTCCACGCCGCCCCACGGGCGCGAGCCGTGGGTCTGGCGGCCCTCCACGGTGATGCGGAACTCGTCGGAACTCGCCATGGACGGCCCGGGGCGATAGCCGATCACCCCGGAGGGCAGGTTGGAGGTCACGTGCTGGCCGAAAGCCACGTCCGGCTTGTATTTCCTGAACAACCCCTCCTTCAGCATCAGCTCGGCGCCGCCCTCCTCGCCGTCCGGCGCGCCCTCCTCGGCGGGCTGGAAGATGAACAGTACATTGCCGGCCAGCTCATCGCGCATGCCCGTGAGGACCTGGGCCGCGCCCATCAGCATGGCGACGTGGGTGTCGTGACCGCAGGCGTGCATTGCGCCCACTTCCTGGCCGTTGTAAGTGGTCCTGACTTTCGAGGCGAAGGGCAGGTCCACCTGCTCGGTGACCGGCAGCGCGTCCATATCCGCGCGCAGCGCCACCGTCGGCCCCGGCCTGCCGCCCTTCAGCAGGCCGATCACGCCGGTGTGGGCCACGCCCGTCTCCACTTCGAGTCCCAGGGATTTCAGGTGCCGCTCGACATACTTGGCGGTCTCGAACTCGCGGTTGCCCAGTTCCGGGTTCTGGTGGAGATGGCGTCGCCACTCGATCACCTTGGCCTGTGTCTGTTTCAGCAGCTTGTCCGCATCGGCGGCGCTGGCCGGACCGGCGCCCAGCAGCATTGCGCCCATCGCAAGGGACAGGGCAAAAGGTAGGGATACTTTTTTCACGGCGGTTTACCTGGATTGTCGTTATCGTCGACCGATTCTAACTGGAGCTTGCCGGCGCTTCCCATGACCAATCCGCTCATCACGGGCACAAGCAGGTGACGGATTGCTCTTGCGAGTTCAGCGCAGGCTGCACAGAGGCCAGGCGAAGGTTCAGGCGGCCCGCCGCTGGGCCAGTTCCGCCTCTATCCGCTTCATCCTGGCGTCGCTCAGGGGGTAGAACAGCATCACCGCCGCCGCTGCAAAAGCAAAGACACTGGGTATCCAGCTCATCAGCGCACGGATGCCTTCCCGCGCCCCGGCAATGGTCGACTCGTCCATGCCGTCGTACCCGTAAGCCGCCAGCACCACCAGGATCAGGGCGCCGGCGAAGCCGCCGCCGGTTTTGTTGATGAAGGTACCGGCCGAATACACCAGCCCTGTGGCGCGGCGCCGGTTCTTCCACTCCGAGTAGTCGGCCGAATCGCCCAGCATGCTGAAAAACAGCGTCGGCATAATCGCGGCAAAAAACTCCGAACTGATGCCCAGGGCAAACAGCCAGTAGACGTCGGTGGGTTTCAGGAAGTAGATAAAGCCCAGAATTATCCCGCCCAGGAGCAGCGAGACGATAAACAGGTTCTTCTTGCCCAGCAGCTTCGCCAGGTGGCCGGTGGCCAGCGCACCGGCAACCGAAATCAACAGTGCGGCCGCGAAATAGGCGCTCACCAGCACGCCGCCACTGACCGTCATCCAGTCCGGCAGCCAGGTGAAATAATCCCCGGCGGAGACCTGGCTGCCGACATAGTGCTTGAAATAGTAGGCGGTTGCGCCGATTTTGATGCCGTTGAACATCATGAACAGAAAGCCGATGGCCAACAGAATAATCCAGGGCGCATTGGTGAGCAGATCGACCATATCCTTCTGCGTATCGGTTTTCCCGGATTCCGGGCTCCGCACAAGCTTGCGGATAACATAGGCCGTCGCAACCATCACGATGGCGAAGAAGAGCCCGCTGTAGATGTCGCGGTAATAGAAAAACAGGGAGATGGACAGAAGCGGGATCAACAGGTAGGGAATATTTCTCGCCAAATCTCCCAGCTCCTGCTTCAGATTGCCGCTGTGGCCGCGTACCGGGACGACACGCTCGCGAGTGGAGGCGAAGGTGATCACCAGCATGACCACCAGTATCGCCGCGAACAGGTACATGGTGTACTGGTAACCCTGCTGATCATTGCCGTTGCCGAACTGGGACACCAGCAGCGGAGTACCGGCCATGACCAGGAAGCCGCCGGAAAAGGCCCCGGCAAACCGCCAGGACGAGAGCTTGGTGCGCTCCTGGACGCTGGGCGTCATCACGCCCATCAGCGCCGAGTAGGGGACGTTGTTGGCGGTGTAGGCCAGCGTCAGGCCGATGTAAGTGACATACGCCCAGACCAGTTTGCCGGTATCGCCCAGATCGGGCGTGGTGAAGGTGAGTACCATGAAGGCGCCGAGCAGCGGCGCCGACCACAGTATCCAGGGGCGGAACTTGCCCCAGCGGTGGTGGGTGCGGTCGGCGACCATGCCCATGATGATGTCGGTAATACCGTCGGAAAGCCGCACCACCAGCAGCAGTACGCCCACCGCCAGTGCCGAGAGGCCAAAAGTATCGGTATAAAAGACGGCCAGGAACGCCAGCCCGCCGCGCCACACCAGGTTCGCGGCGGCGTCGCCCATTGCATAGCCGATCTTTTCCGTCAGGGCCAGTTTATTGTTGCCGGAAGTTACTGTGTCACCGGTTGCGTAGCCGGCATCTTCGGTTAGAGCCAGTTGATTCTCGGAAGCCATGGTGTCAGACCTTTCTTATTGTTTATTGGTAACTGCTCTCTTAACCCAGGGTGTAACTACTCACCCCAGTGCCACTAAGCCGAGCCCTGTGGCGGCCCCGCTACCGGTGGCCGTCCGCTCAACAGCCTCATCGGCACAAATCGGCAGGAGAGCCGATTTGGACGCCGCAGGCGCCCGAAGGGCGAGGGCCATGGATGGCCCAAGTCAATCGTTTCCCGGACGGCCCCCGGTATCAGGGCCTTCACATCAGGCTTCGATATTCTTTTCCCGGGTCCCGATGGGTGAGTAGTTACCCCAGGGTAACCACCACCCGGTATTCACCGCCGGCCCCGCGGGCGGGCACGAAGCGGCCTTCGACGGGCTCGCCGTCCAGGGTAATCCCCCGCACGCCCTTGCAGACCCCGTCGGGGTTGTGAACCTCGATGTGGTAGCTGGTACCGCGAAAAACCCGGGTCACCTTGAAGTCCCGCCAGCCCGCTGGAATGCAGGGGTCTATTTCCAGACCCGTGTAGTGCGGCCGGATGCCGAGGATGTACTGGGTTGCGGCGTAGTAATTCCAGGCGGCGGTGCCGCTCAGCCAGGAATTCTTGCCTTCGCCGGGCTTGTAGGCGTCCTTGCCGGCAATCATCTGGCAGTACACATAGGGTTCAACCCGGTGCAGATCGCTGATGTCTTCCAGGTAGGCAGGTGCGATTTTCCGGTAGTACTCGAAGGCCGCGTCGCCGCGACCGAGCACCGTCTCGCCGATTACGATCCAGGGATTGTTGTGGCAGAAGATGCCGGCGTTTTCCTTGTAGCCACCCGGGTAGGTGGAGATTTCACCGTACTCTATGTGGTAGCGCGTAAAGGCGGGTTGCTGCAGCACTATGCCGTAGTCGCAATCCAGGTGCTCCCTGACCGAGTCCAGCGCCTGCTCCACCTTGCCCTCTTCCAGTCCGATACCGGCCATGGTGCAAAAGCCCTGGGATTCAATGAAGATTTTGCCCTCCTCGTTCTCACTGCTGCCGACCTTGTTGCCGTAGAAATCGTAGGCGCGCAGGAACCAATTGCCATCCCAGCCGTGGCTTTTTACCGCCTCGATCATGGCGTCGACGTGTGATTGCGCCTCGTCCGCCTCGTCGTCGCGGCCGATCTGCCGGCAAAGCTCGATAAAGTCCTTGCCGTAGAGCACGAACTGCCCGGCGATCATCAGCGATTCCGCCGTGCGCCCCAGCTTGTTGTTGGTGGTCTGGAAAGACTCGTTGGGATCGCTGGAGAAGCAGTTCAGATTCAGGCAGTCGTTCCAGTCGGCGCGGCCGATCAGCGGCAGATTGTGGGGGCCGAGGTTGTTGACCGTGTGGTAGAAGGAGCGCTTCAGGTGTTCGAAATGGGATTGCGCCTTGCTTTCATCATTGTCGAAGGGAACCTGCTCTTCCAGAATGGAGAAATCACCGGTTTCCTTGATGTAGGCAGTGGTGGAGAGAATCAGCCACAGGGGGTCGTCATTGAAATTGCCGCCAATGGCGTTGTTGCCGCGCTTGGTCAGGGGCTGGTATTGGTGGTAGGCCGAGCCGTCCTCGAACTGGGTGGCGGCGATATCGAGAATCCGCGCGCGTGCGCGCTCCGGCACCTGGTGCACAAAACCGATCAGATCCTGATTGGAATCGCGAAAACCCATGCCGCGGCCGATGCCGGATTCGAAATAGGAGGCGCTGCGCGAGAGGTTGAAGGTCACCATGCACTGGTACTGGTTCCAGATGTTGAGCATGCGATCCAGCTTTTCGTCGCCGCTCTCCAGCCGGAAATTTGACAGCAGTCCGGCCCAGTAGCTTTTGAGCTCCCGCCAGGCCGCATCGACTTTGTCCGCGGTGTCGAAGCGCTCGATCAGCGCACGGGCCTTGTATTTGTTGATGACACCATCGCGCTCCCATTTTTCATCTTCGGGATTCTCAACGTAGCCGAGCAGGAATACGTATTGTTTCTCCTCTCCCGGAGCGAGGGTGATGTCCAGGCAGTGCGAAGCGATCGGCGACCAGCCGTGCGCGTGACTGTTGCGAGGTGCCCCCTCGAAAACTGCGTCCGGGCGATCGAAGCCGTTGTAGAGGCCGACAAAGGTTTCCCGGTCGGTGTCGTAACCGGCCAGCGGCGCGTTGACCGAATAAAAGGCATAGTGGTTGCGCCGCTCCCGGTACTCGGTTTTGTGATAGAGCGTCGACCCGTCGATCTCCACCTCCCCGGTGGAAAAGTTGCGCTGGAAGTTCGTCATATCGTCCTCGGCATTCCACAGGCACCACTCTGCCAGGGAGAAAAGCCGGAAGGTTTTCGACGCATTAGAAGTGTTCTTCAAGGTGAGTTTCTGCACCTCGGCCCAGGTTCCGAGCGGGACGAAATACAGAACCTCGGCCTGGATGCCATCCTTTGCGCCCGTGATGACGGTATAGCTCAGACCGTGGCGGCAACGGTAGTCGTCCAGCGGCGTTTTCACCGGTTTCCAGCCGGGCGACCAGATACTCTCGCCGTCCTTGATGTAAAAGTATCTGCCGCCGCTATCCACCGGCACGCTGTTGTAGCGGTAGCGGGTGAGGCGGCGAAACTTTGCGTCCTTGTAGAAGGTGTAGCCGCCGGCTGTGTTGGAAATGAGGCCAAAGAAGTCCTCGTTGCCCAGATAGTTGATCCAGGGATAGGGCGTTTGGGGGTCGGTAATGACGTATTCCCGTGCATCGTCATCAAAATAACCGAATTTCATGTGTCGACCTTGTTAACTGGATTGATATGCTTTTTCGATCTTCGTGAAACGTGTGAGTAGCGGCAATCGTCTCCCCATCGAATTAAATTACAGATGAAGGACGACCGTGAGCCCTCCGCTCCAGCGCCATCGCCTGGCAGTAATCAATCACTTCGGTAGTGGCCACCATCAGGTGATACAGGGTGCTGGTCGGTGCATTGTGGTTGATGATTCGGTTCTGTTCGTCCAACTGATCGATGTACAGCCCGGGGCGGGCGCTGGACAGGTAGTATTCGAACAGCAGTTGGATGCCCTGCGCCGCCTGCCGCTCGGCGGCGGTGTCGCCCTGCGCGGCCTGGCACAGGCTGGCCTTGATCAATTCGGTGAGGGGCCAGCAGCGTTTGCTGGCTCGATCGATCTGTCCGCTGGGCGTGATCGCGTCGTAAATCAGGCCGGTGTCTTTTTCCCGGCCGAGCAAGAGCGCGTTGTCGTACAGGGGGCCGGTGTAGCGGTCGACGGGGGCGCCGCTGCGGCGGTTGTACTGGTGCAGGAGCCACACCCATTCCAGCATGTGGCCGGGCTCCACTTTCTGGCCCTCCTCCTCGCCGAGGGGGCGCCAGTCGCGGCGGAAGTATTCCAGCAGCAGTCCCCGTTCGCTGTCGTAGAAGCAGTGTTCAAAGAGCGCAAAAATCTCCCCGGCCCGGGCCAGCCAGCGGCCGTCGCCGGTGGCGTCGTAGAGGGCGATGAAGGACTCGAGCAGGTGCATGTGCGGGTTTTGCCGCCGTAATTCCGCTTCGTAATCCCCCTCCAGCCAGCCGCCCCGCGGGCCCTTGAGGTACTGATCCAGGTGGCTGGTCAGGGCCTCCGCCTTGCGCAGGGCCGCGGGGTCGTCGAAGGCGCGCAGGCGCCAGGCGCAGGCCAGGAGAAAGAAGGCGAGGTCGTAGAGGTCCAGGCGCCCGTCGGCGACGCGGTGGTCGTTGGTGAGCAGGTGGACGTAGACATCGGGCGCGTCGGGGTGGGTGGCGTAGCGGGCCAGGTAATCTTCCAGCGCCGCTATCCGCGCCCGGCCATCGCCAATCCAGCCGCGGGCGCTGGCGCTGGCGATAAAGAACATCTGCCGCGCCTGTACCCGGACCCGTTTGTCGCAAGCCGTATCGGCATTGCCCTCGCTGTCGAGCCGCTCATGGGCGCTGCCGTTGGCGGGGTCGAAGCCCCTGTCCATCCAGTAGGGGACGGCGGCGTCGGCCATCCAGCGCTGTAGGCGCTCTGACCATTCGAGGAGTTCCTGGGACATGCTGTGTCTCGTCTGGTATGGCCGCCCATGAGGGCGTCCTCATCTTGTTGCGAATATCCGTGTGGGCGCGCGCGCTGAACACGTAGCAATGTAACCGGTTACAAATATGGTAGCAACTGTCGGGCCGGCTGTGGAGTCCTTTGGCCTGGGTCTGTTTGTCAGGGTTGCGGGAGGTGGTGTCCGCTCAGGGGCGGGCGGGCGTGCTCTTACGCACGACAAACTCGTAGGGCAGGACCGTTTCGGTCTGCTGCAGTTCCTGGCCTTCGATCAGTTCCAGTAGGGTATTGAGCCCGGCCCGGCCCAGATCCTCGGCGGGCTGGGCAATGGTGGTCAGGGGCGGGTCGCAGTAGCGGGCGAACTCGATATCGTCGAAGCCGGTAATGGCGATGTCCTCCGGCACGAGGATGCCGGCGGACTTGAGGCCCTGGATACAGCCGATGGCCATTTCGTCGTTCATCGAGAAAATGGCGCTGGGGCGGTTCTTCATGCGGGCGAAATGGCTGGCCGCGGTAAGCCCGGACCCCATGGTGAAATCGCCGTTCACCAGCAGGTTGGGGTCGAAGGGAATACCGGCCTTCTGCAGGCTTTCCCGGTAGCCGCGCAGGCGGTCGCGGGAGTGGGGGTTGTCTTCCAGGCCGGCGAGAACGCCGATCCGGCGGTGCCCCTGCCCGATCAGGTACTGGACGATCTCGCCCGCGGCGCCGGCGTTGTCGATGCGCACCGAGGGGTAGGGGGTGTTCTCGCAGCCGCAGGTGGAAACCATGGGGAGACCCGCTTCGGGCTCCAGGGTTTTGCCCGGGATGTAGGGGCGCAGCTGCAGTATGCCATCCGCCTGGCGGGTCTCCACCAGATTGGTGTACTCCCGCTCGCGGGCTGCCGAATCCCGGGTGTCTCCCAACAGGACGCTGTAGCCCTTTTGCTGGGCGGCGTCCTCTATCCCCCGGATAACGGTGGCGAAGAACAGGTTGGAGATATTGGGCACCAGGACGACGATCGAGTAGGCGCGGGTAGCGCGAAAGTTCCGCGCCATCATGTTGGGGCGGTATTTCACCTTCTCGATCGCCGCGTTGACCTTGGCCAGGGCCTCTTCCGAGACCTTCTCCGGATGGCGGAGTGCGCGGGATACGGTGGCGATCGAAACCCCGGCAACTTGCGACACTTTCCTGATATTCGACATGGTAGGGACCGTGACAACCTGGCTTGCCGGCCGGAGCTGGCGTTGGAGCGGAGGGAAGTTACCGCATATGGCCGGCAAGCTCTAGCAAATTTGAGTGTAACCGGTTACATTATACCGACTGGGCCTTGTCAGGGATAGGGCCGGGCCGAATGCCACCAAAACGAGCGCTACAACAAAAACACGGCGGGCGCCGACACCGATGAGAGATCTGCTATGAACCTTGCCCCAATCGACCTGCTGGTGATCGGCCTCTACCTGTTCGCCTCGCTGTTTATTGGTTTCTGGGTCTCCAGGAAGGCCTCGACCGATATCCAGAGCTATTTCCTGGGGGGCAACCGGCTGCCGTGGTACACCCTGGGGCTGTCCAATGCCTCCGGGCAGTTCGATATTTCGGGGACCATGTGGATGGTGTACCTGTTGTTCATCTACGGCCTGAAAAGTGTCTATATCCCCTGGCTGTGGCCGGCGTTCAACCAGGTTTTCCTGATGGTGTTCCTGTCCATCTGGCTGCGCCGCTCCAGCGTGATGACCGGTGCGGAGTGGATACGCTTCCGTTTTGGCGAGGGGCGGGGGGCGGAGTTGTCCCACCTGGTGATCGTCGCCTTCGCGCTGCTGGTGGTGCTCGGCTACCTGGCCTATGGATTCGTCGGCATCGGCAAGTTCGCCGCGGCCTTTATGCCCTGGCAGCTCTCGGCGGACCCGCACACCAACGAGGTCGCCTACGGATTGATCCTGACCGCGCTCACCGCGGTGTATGTGGTGAAGGGCGGTATGTTCGGCGTGGTGCTCACGGAGGTGATGCAGTTCGCGATCATGACCATCGCCTGCATTGCGATCGGCGTTATCGCCATGGTCCAGGTATCGCCGCAGATGCTCGAGGCCGCGGTGCCGGAGGGCTGGTTCAGCATGGGCTTCGGCGCGACCCTGGGGCTGGACTGGAGCGGCATCCTGGAAAGCGCCAACCGGCGTATCGCCGAGGACGGCTGGTCGCTGTTTTCCGTGTTCTTCATGCTGGTGCTGTTCAAGGGCATCCTGCAGAGCATCGCCGGTCCCGCGCCCAATTACGACATGCAGCGCATCCTGTCCGCGCGCACCCCGGTGGAGGCGGCGAAGATGAGCTGGCTGGTGAACCTGGTGCTGCTGTTCCCCCGTTACATGATGATCACCGGCCTCACGGTGCTGGCGCTGGTGTTTTTCGTGGGGGACCTGCGGGCCATGGGACCGGAGGTCGATTTCGAGCAGATACTGCCGTTTGCGCTGGCCAACTACGTGCCCGCCGGCCTGCTCGGCCTGGTGGTCGCGGGCCTGCTGGCCACCTTTATGTCCACCTTTGCGGCCACCACCAACTCGGCGCCGGCCTATGTGGTCAACGATATCTACAAGCGCTATTTCAATCCCAACGGATCACAGAAGACCTATGTGCGCATGAGCTACCTGGTTTCCGTGACTTTCGTGGTGCTGGGGACGGCGATCGGCCTGTTTGCCCCCTCCCTGAACGACATCATCCTGTGGATCGTCAGTGCGCTCTACGGCGGCTACACCGCGGCCAACATTCTCAAATGGTACTGGTGGCGGATGAATGGCTTCGGCTATTTCTACGGCATGCTCGCCGGGCTGCTTGCCGCCTTGCCGCTGATGTTCACGGATCTTTCGCCGCTCTACGCTTTTCCCGGGCTCTTCGCCCTCTGCCTTCTGGCCAGTGTCGCCGGCTCGTTGCTCACCAAGCCGGACGATATGGAGACACTGAAGGCCTTCTATTTCAAAACACGCCCCTGGGGTTTTTGGCGGCCGGTGCACGAGGCGCTCAAGGAAACCCATCCTGCGCTGCGCGGGAACGGGGACTGCCTCCGCGACCTGGTCAACTGCGCCGTCGGGGTCCTCTGGCATACGGCTTTGACCGCGGCGCCCATCTTCATGGTGATCCGGCGCTGGCCTGAATTCCTGGTGGCCCTCGCGGTGATCGCGGTGACCAGCCTGTTCCTGTGGCGCAACTGGTATCGGTTGATGCGCAATGACCCGGATGCAGAGCCCGGTGGCGCGGAAGATCAAGCGGGGGGCCGCTCGGTACTGAGCCCCTCCTGACATCGGTAGGACTTATTTCGGCTTTTAAGGAAGTAACCCATGAGTGATTTTATTGAGAAAGTGCGAGCGCTCGTCGCACAGCAGGAGCATTTTCTCTGCAGGAAGAACGCGCCCGATACCGCGACCGGCAACGGGATATTCCAGCGGTGGCGGAACCCGGTGGTCAGCCGCCACCATGTGCCGGTTTCCTGGCGCTACGATTTCAACGAATCCAGCAACCCGTTCCTGATGGAGCGGCAGGGCATCAACGCCACCTTCAATGCGGGTGCGATCAAGCTCGATGGCAAGTACCTGCTGGCCGTGCGCGTCGAGGGCCTGGACAGGAAATCCTTTTTCGCAATCGCGGAGAGCGACAGCGGCGTGGACGGTTTCCGCTTCCGCGACAAACCGGTGGTCATGCCGGAAACCGGCCGCCCGGACACCAACGTCTACGACATGCGCCTGGTCCGGCACGAGGACGGCTGGATCTACGGGCTTTTCTGCACCGAGCGCAAGGACGAGAGTCGGCCGGAAGACACCAGCGCGGCGGAAGCCCAGTGCGGCATTGCCCGCACCAAAGACCTGGACAGCTGGGAGCGGCTGCCGGACCTGGTGACCTATTCCGGCCAACAGCGCAACGTGGTGCTCCACCCGGAATTCGTTGACGGTAAGTACGCCCTCTACACCCGGCCGCAGGACGGATTCATCAGTGTCGGCAGCGGTGGCGGTATCGGTTGGGGCCTGACCGACAGCATGGAACGGGCGGAAGTGAGCGAAGAGATCCTGGTGGACACCAAGGTGTATCACACCGTCAAGGAGGTAAAAAACGGTCAGGGCCCCGCCCCCATCAGGACGGAGCGCGGCTGGCTGCACCTGGCCCACGGCGTGCGCAATACCGCCGCGGGGCTCCGCTACGTCCTGTATATGTTTATGACCGACCTGGCGCGGCCCTGGGAGGTTATCCACCGACCCGCCGGCCACCTGATGGCACCGGAGGGGGGCGAGCGCCTCGGGGACGTGTCCAACGTGCTGTTCAGCAACGGCTGGATCGCCGACGACAACGGAGAGGTCTTCATTTATTACGCCTCTTCGGATACGCGCCTGCACGTCGCCACCACCACCGTCGATCGCCTGGTCGACTACTGTGTCAACACGCCCGCCGATGGCCTGCGTTCAGCGGCATCCGTCGCTACCAGGATCGAGCTGATCGAACGCAACGCGGCAGTCCTGAGGGATCTATGAACAGGGAGATCCCGCAAACTGCGGATGGCGGGGCCGTGCCGTTGCCGACACCGGCCGACTGTGCCGCGCTGCAGGCGGAGTTCGGCCGGCAGCTGCTTTCCGTTGCCGACTGGTGGCTGGAAAACACGCTCGACGAGGCTCATGGAGGCTTCCTCGGCGAGGTTTCCGCCGCCGGCGTGCCGGCTCCCGAAGCGGACAAGGGCGTTGTCCTCAACGCGAGGATACTCTGGTTCTTCAGCGAGTTATGCCTGTACCTGGACAAGCCGGAACTCGTTGCCAGGTACCGCCCGCTGGCCGACCGGGCATTCCAGTATTTTGTGGCGCACTTTGACGACAAGGTCCACGGCGGCGCCGTCTGGTCCGTAAACTGCCGGGGCGGTCTTGTCGATGGAATGAAAAAGACCTATGCCCAGGCTTTTTCCATCTACGCGCTGTCGAGCTACTACCGCCTTACCGGTAACAGCGCGGCCCTGGACAAGGCGATCTCCTACTTCGAACTGGTCGAGAAACACTGCGTCGACCCGGACCTGGGCGGTTACTGGGAGGCGATGAGCAGGGACTGGCTTCCGGTGGAGGACGTCCGGCTCAGTGAAAAAGACCTGAACGCGCCCAAAACCATGAACAACCACCTGCACGTGATGGAGGCCTATGCCGGGCTCTACCGAGCGTGCGGGAGCGGGGCGGTGGAAAGCGCGTTAAGGAACAGTATCGAATGGTTCTGTGAACGGATTTTCGACGCAGGCAGTGGTCATCTGCGCCTGTTCCTGGACAGGAACTGGAAAGATGTCTCCCAAAGCTTCTCCTACGGCCACGATATCGAAGCCAGCTGGCTGCTGGCCGAGTCCCTCGAGGTGCTTGGCGACCCGGCCCTGGATGCCAGGTTTTCCAGCTGTATCCGCGCGCTTTCCGACAGCTGCCTGCGCGAAGGCGTGGGGGTATATGGGCAGGTCCTCGATACGTACGATTTTTCGCTGCGGACACGGCACCGGGACTCGGAGTGGTGGGTCCAGGCGGAGGCCATGGTCGGGTTCCTGAACGCCTGGCAGTCGACCGGCGAAGTGCGTTATTGGAATGCCTTCCTGCAAGTCTGGCAGTTCGTCAAGGAGCACCAGATCGACTGGGACGGCGGTGAATGGCTCTATTATTCGGCGCTGGACCGCGCGAAGGAAGCGCAGCCCTACAAGGCCGGATTTTGGAAAGGGCCCTATCACAACGGCCGGGCGATGATGGAAGTGTGTCGCCGTTTGCAAGGTATGGGGCTGTCGGAGCGCAACTACTCCCCCCAACAGTCCCCTCTCCCCTTTGGGGGAGAGGGTTAGGGAGAGGGGGCTACGATCGAAGCCCCCTCCCCCAGCCCCTCCCCCGCAAGCGGGGGAGGGGAGAATAGCTACTTTCAGAGAATAAAAACGAAGCGGACCGGAATTATGAAATCGCAGATTAATACTTTCCTGCTGGCAGCGCTGACAACTGCGCTGCTGGGCTGTTCGAATACTGAGGCGGGCCTGCCGGAGCACTGCGTTGTCCCGGACGGGAAAAGTGATTTCCCGGGCTTTCAACATTTTGTGACCCGCGATGGCTACAAACTGCTGGAAGGAGACAGGCCGCTGCGCTTTATCGGCCTGCACACCACCGAACTGCACCGGATAGAAGACGACGTGGCCTCGGCAAACAGCGAGATCGGCAAGGCGGATCACTTTCGCTGGCCCAGCGCCCGGGAGCAGGAGAACTGGATAAAGGCGCTGGTTAAAAGCGGGCACACCGTCAGCCGGACATACACACTCTCCGTGGACGACCTGTCGCTGCCGGACGCGGTCCGGGAGAATATGCCCGTCCATGTGGTCAGGAATCCGGCTACCGGCGGGGTGGAACTGAACCCCGAAGCCATGCGGGTATTCGATCGCCTGGTATATCTCGCCGACCTCCACGGCCTGCGCCTGATCGTGCCGTTCATCGACCACTGGAGCTGGTGGGGCGGAAAGCGGGAATTGGCCCTGATGGTCGGCGAGGAGCAACTGGACACCAAGGAAGCGGGCCCCCTGTACGACGTGGACAGCAAAACCTATGCCGCTTACCGGGGAATCATCGAACAGCTGCTGACCCACAGGAACAGCTGCACCGGGCGGGAATACCGCGAGGAAAAGGCGATCATGGCCTGGGAAACCGGCAATGAGCTGCGTGGGACCAACAAACGCTTCCTGGCCGAGACGGCGGCACTGATCAAGCGGCTGGCTCCCAACCAGCTGGTGGTGGACGGAGACCAGCAGGCCGACAATATCAACAGCGGCCGGCAGGACGACGTGGGAAACGGGGAGTTTCTCGGCCTCCTGGATAAAAACGTGGACATACAATCCAACCATTTCTACGGCGCCTACATGGACCCGGAGGTGGTCCGCTCGCAGGCTAAACTGGCTCGAAAATACGACAAACCTTTGTTCGTCGGCGAGTACGGATTGCAGCCGTTTGCGCAAATAGAAGAGGTTACCCGGGCCCTCGCGGAAGAGCCCGCCATCGCCGGCGCCCTGCTGTGGGGCTTTCGCGGGCACCGCGAGGCCGGCGGCTTTTACTGGCACAGGGAGTTCGACGGCCACCTGAGCTACCACCTGCCGGGTTTTTCGGTCAACGACGATAACAACGAGCGCCCGGTTATCGACCTTCTGCGCCGGACCCAGGCGGAAATTTCCGACGATCCCCGGGCGGTCGGGTTTGCGCGCAAGCTGCCGGCTCCGGAAGCGCCCTGGTTGCATCCGGTAAAGGCCAATGGCGAGATTAACTGGATGGGATCGCCCCTGGGCGAGCGCTACCGGCTCTACCGTTCGGAAGACGGCGGGGAAAACTGGGAATTGCACGCGGATAACCTGGTCGACGGCGAGAATTTCTGGAATCCAGAGAAGCAGTCCCTTTACCGCGAGCAGCAGTTGCCGGGAAAAGGCTGTTTCAGCTACCGCCTGGTGGCCGTGAACGAGTCGGGAGAGTCGGGGCCGTCCAACATACAGACGTTGTGTGCCGATGGCAGGGACGTGGCGGACCGTTGATTGCCGCCCATCAATATTGACCTGGCACCCTGTAGGAGCGGCGGGGCGGCCATCCGCCCATGGCCGCGATCGAACCTGAACCCGCGCCGCGTCGGCTACAGGGACACCTGTAGGAGGCGCTTAAATGGCTATGGCTGTTTCGCTCTTGTAAGGTGCGGTCTGCGCACCCCACGGCGAAGGCTTCGCTCGGTACTTTTGTAGACATCATGGATTGACCTGCCCAGCCTCGACATCGTGGGTTATGTTTGGAGGCTGGAAATAACCCTAAACACAGAGCCACATCGAGGGGGCAGGTCATGCAAGAGTTTAACAATATTTACGTC